>Ga0209159_1000002_pt1 | contig 227972 bp, 212 predicted proteins | sample GraSoiAngelo_144_FD_185901 | JGI IMG/M metagenome (GOLD analysis project Ga0209159, IMG submission 185901) | Grasslands soil microbial communities from the Angelo Coastal Reserve, California, USA - 14_1009_02_40cm (SPAdes) (version 2) | ecosystem: Environmental > Terrestrial > Soil >...
CTCGACCGCGAGCTCGGCCGCTCCGACCGACACACGGATCGGCTGATGTGATCCGGAGGTCCGTGGGCCCAGGAAGCGTGCGATCTCCTCCGGTAGGGGCGTGGCCCGGCCGATGCGGTCGACGCAAACGAACACGATCTCGGCCTCCGCGATGACGACGTCGTCCGAGACGCGCCGGACGACGTGGCGCAGTGTCATGCTGGTCGTCCCGCGCTGCGCCACGGTCGTCTCGATCCGCAGCACGTCGCGCGGGTACGCCCCCGCCTTGTAGTCGATCACCGCCCGGCGCGCGGCAGGCCAGACGCCGTTGCGGTCGAACAGATCCATCCCGGGGCCGCGCGCGAGCGCCTCCCAGCGCGCGCGCTCGAGCAACGTCAGGAGCGCCGCCTGATTCAAGTGGCCGAAGGCGTCGCAGTCGTAGGGATAGACGGTCAGCTCGACGGTGGGGAATGCCGTCATCGCACGGACTCCGGCGCGGGAGAGGGCATGCCAAACGTATGCCAGAAAACCACCCGTCGCACCTTCCACGTTCCACGTCGCAGGAGAACGGCGAAGGCCTTGGCGCCGTACGTGGGATCGAGAACGAGGCCGTGCGTGGCCGCGACTCCGCGCGCGGACTCACCATCGACCGTCGGCCACCCGTAGCCGCGGCCCAGCGCATTCACGATGTCGGGAGGGCGGGGAGCGGGGAGCGGTACGCCCACGCGTGCGAGCAGGCGCCGCGCGCGCCGCGCGAGCCGGAGCGTCCGCCATCGATTAGCGACCAACACCGGAGCGACGCGCACGCCGATCACGCGTGTGGGCCAGCCGAGTTGCGCGACGCCGAGCAGCAGGCCGGCGAGCGTGCCGCCGGTGCCGAGCGGTGCGACGATCGCGTCGGGCGGGCCGGGGAGCTGTTGCGCGAGCTCGAGGGCGGCGAGTAGATGGCCCACTACGGCCCGCGGGTGTGCGCCGCCGCCGGGGACCCAGCGCCGGGGCCCGAGGCGGCCGGCGCCGCGCCACGCGCCCAGCAGGGCGAGCGGCAGGGCCGCGCGCGTGCGCGCGCGCACCACCAGCGCGGCGTGCGCGTCGCAGGCGGCAGCGACGGCGCGGCTCGCCTCGGTCTCGGGCTGCGGGAACTGGGCGAGCGCGGCGCGACAGGACAGGGCCGCAGCATGCACCGCGGTGGCGAGGCAGTGCGTCGAGCCCGTGCCGCCGACGGTCACGAACACGCTGCCCGCCGGCGCACCCGCGAGGAGCAACTCGAGGCCGCGCACCTTGTTGCCGCCGCAGCGCGGCGCCGAGCGATCCTCGCGCTTGAGCCACAGCGCGTCCAGGCCGAGGGTCCGCGCGAGCGCGGGCGCGGGCTCGAGGGGCGTGGGCCAACGTCCCAGACTACAGGGAGCGAGTGCCGCGCGTATCTTTCGAGTCAGTCGCTCCGGATCGTACACTGCCAACCTTCAGAACCGAGAGTCGCGATGCGGGTTTCCACCGACTACATCCGCCACGCGGCCCGCGCCGCCCGCAAGTGCGCGGGCGACCCGCTGGGTGGCGCCCCCCAACCACCGGACCCCGAATTCTACAAGACGCTCGCGAAGGCGCTCGAGGAGATCGCGGCCGGCCTGGAGCAGTTGGGCAAGGAAGAGTGAGCCGGACGGGAGCACCGCGTGCATAGCTACATCCGGACGCCCGAGGCGCTCGCCGAAACCGTCGCCGCATTCCGGCGCGAGCCGCTGGTGGCGGCGGACACCGAGGCGGCGAGCTTCCACCGGTATCGGGACCGGATTTTCCTCGTCCAACTCTCCACCCGCGGCCGCACGGCGATCGTCGACCCGCTGGTCCTGCCCGACCTCTCGCCGGTGGGCGCCCTGCTCGCGGACCCGGGCGTTGAGAAGGTGTTCCACGATGCGGACTATGACCTGCGCATCTTGGACCGCGACTACGGTTTCCACGCGGCACGGGTGTTCGACACCCGCATCGCGGCCCAGCTGGCGGGCGAGCCCGCGGTGGGGCTGGCGGCATTGCTCGAAAAGTATCTGGGGGTGAAGCTCGCGAAGGAGCACCAGAAGGCGGACTGGTCGCGCCGGCCGCTGCCGCCCGCGATGCTCGAATATGCGGCGGCCGACACCCAGCACCTGCCCGCCCTGCGTGACGCGCTGCGCGACCGCCTCTCCCAGCTCGGTCGTCTCGCCTGGGCGGAGGAGGAGTGCGCGCGCCTCGAGTCGCTGCGTTGGACCGGGGCACCTGACGGCAGCGACGCGTTCCTGCGCGTGAAGGGAGCGCGAGCGCTGGCGCCGCGCGCGCTCGCCACGCTGCGCGAGCTGTACCGCTGGCGCGAGGCCGTCGCCCGTGAGCAGGACAAGGCCACATTCCGCATCATCGGCAACGACGCCCTGCTCGGCGTGGCGAAAGCGCTGCCTCGCTCGCCCGCGGATCTCGCGCAGATCTCCCAGCTCCCCGCAACCCTGGCGCAGCGGCACGGCCCCGCGCTGCTCGAGAGCGTCCGCCGGGCGCTCGCGCTCTCCGAGCCCGAGCTGCCGCACGTTGAGCGAGGCGCCCGGCCGCCCAGAGACGCGGCGTTCGACGCGCGCCTCGAGCGGCTGAAGACGGTGCGCAACCGGGTCGCCGCCGAGCTCGGCCTCGACCCGGGCGTGTTGTGCGGCCGGTCCACGCTCGAGGCGGTGGCGCGGACCACCCCCGTCCCAAACGATCGCGCCGGGCTCGCTCAGGTGGCGGAGCTCCGGCGCTGGCAGATCGAGGTGCTCGGGAGCGCGCTGCTCGCGGCGCTGGCCTAGAGCCCCATCAACGCACGCACCTTGGGGTCCATCTTTTCCGGCGTCCAGTAGGGCTCCCACACGATCTCGATGTTCACGTCCTTCACGCCGTCGAGCGCACGGATCACCTTGTAAGCGTCGTTCGTGATCATCGGGCCGGCCGGACACCCGGGCGAGGTCAGCGTCATGTTCACCTCCACTGCGCCGCCCACGACCGTAATGTCGTACACGAGGCCCAAGTCGATGATGTTCATGTCGAGCTCGGGATCCTTCACCTGGCGCAAGGCCTTGCGCACCGCCTCTGGTGTGAGCTCCGCTGGTGCCGTCATGGCCGACTCCTTCTGCATCATGCCGCCTCGTCTGGAAGCTTAGTCGCCGGCGTAGCCCCGCACCAGGCAGCGCCGCTGCCGCGCAATCCAAGCGTACACCCGCCGGGCCACCGGGCGCACCCCGGGCACCAGGAAGATGGCCGCGAGCCACCGCTTCCGCAGGAGGCGCAGGATTTCGGGTGCGGCGTCTGCCCCGGCGAACACACGCCCGTCGGGAAGCACGAGATGCATCGCCGCCGCGAGCGCCGGAAGGGGAATGCCGAACGTCGCGACCCGTTCCCGGTCCTGAAACGCAATCACCTCGAGCCGGCGTTCCCGGTCCCGGCGCAACACGAGGTCGACGCACTTCCGGCAGAACCCGCACTCGCCATCGTAAATCAGCGTGGGTCGCTCAGCGCGCATCGGACGCCTGCGCAGCCGCGTCGGCAAGCCGGCCGCGCACCGTTTTCAGGACCGTAAACGGCCGTCGCGCGCGCGGGGCGTAGGCCCGGTTCGTGAGCAGCACCACGAACAGGTCGCGATCGGGGTCAATCCAGAGCGACGTTCCCGTCCAACCGGTGTGACCGTAGCTTCGGGGGCCGAACAGCGTCCCCGCGCTCGACTGCTTCTCGCCCGTGGGCAATGCTTGCCAGCCGAGGGCGCGAGCCTCGGTGCCGTGGCCGAAGTCCGCTGCTTTGGTCGTGAACAGCCGCACGGTCTCCGGGCGCACCAGGCGCCGGCCGTCCGGGCGCGCGCCGCCCGAGAGCATGAACTGCGCGAAGCGTGCGACATCGGTGCCTGTCGCGAAGAGGCCGGCGTTCCCCGACACGCCGCGCAGCTTGAACGCGCTGCCGTCGTTCACCACCCCCGCCACGGGGTGGCCGTGCCACAACCCCGTCGGCGCGATCCGTGACTTGAGCCGGCCGGGTGGCCGAAACAGGGTCTCTCGCAGATCCAGGGGCGTGAACACCTCGCGAGCGGCAAACCGGTCGAGCGGCTCGCCGGCCGCGCGCCGCACCACCTCACCGAGCAGGATCGCGTTGAGATCGCTGTAAATGACGCGCGTGCCGGGCGGGACGCGGGGCGTCTCCGAAAGGACGCGCCGCATCACGGCAGCACTGTCGGGGAGCGCCTTGAGCTCGGGGTCCGGGATGTCGGCGCGAAGCCCCGAGATGTGCGCGAGGAGCTGGTGCACCGTCACGCCCGCCGCGCCGGTCCCGTCGAGCTCGGGTATGTAGGTCGCGACCGGGGCGTCGAGCTTCACCGTGCCGCGCTCGACCAGGATCATGAGTGCCGGCGTCGTTGCGATCACCTTCGTGAGCGAAGCGAGGTCGTACAGAGTGCTCTCGGGAGCGACCGTCGGGCTCGCCGCCGACCAGGTGAGGTGGCCGTAGCCCTTGGCGAACAGGATGGTGTCGCGCCGGCCGATCACCAGCGCCGCGCCCGGATACGCACCCTGCCGGATGCCGTCCAGGACGAGGGGATCGAACGTTGCGGCGTCAAACGCCGCCGACCGGGGTACGCCGACCCCGGGGCCGTGCCTCGGCGTTGCGGCAGACCCGGTTTGTAAGAGCAACACGACCGCTAGCACCAAACGCCCGGAATCCGCCGGCTGCACGCGGGACACCGCCCGTCCACTCCCACTCGCTGCTGCTTGATGACGTACCCGGAGCGCTCGATCAGCAGGTCGCCGCAATCGGGGCAATAGGTGTTCTCCCAGCGGCCGACGCGCCCCGGGAGATTGCCGGCGTAGATGAATTTGAGGCCGGCACGGGCCCCGATGTCGCACGCGCGGAGCAGCGTTTCCGCGGTAGTGTCGTCCGGGTCGGTCATCTTGTAATCCTTGTGGAACGCGGTCACGTGCCACGGGATCTCCGGGGAGATCGCGGCGATATAGTCGGCCGCACGCGTCAGCTGGGTGGCGTCGTCGTTGAAGCCGGGCACGACCAGCGTGACGAGCTCGAGCCAGAGCCCACGCTCGTACACCAGGCGGATCGCGTCGAGGACGTGCTGCAGCACCCCACCGAGCTCGCGGTAGCGCCTGTCGTCCATCGCCTTGAAGTCGATCTTGTAGCAGTCGGTCCACGGCCGGATGTACTGGAGCACCTCCGGGGTAGCGTTCCCGTTCGAGATGAAGGCGGTCTTGAGCCCGTGGGCCCGCGCGACCTTGAACACGTCCACGGCCCACTCGGCCGTGATCAGGGGCTCGTTGTACGACGAGCCGACCATCTTGGCACCCTGCCGCAACGCCAGCCGCACCAGGGCGTCCGGGGTCACGTCGCTGGGCAGCACGCCGGCGGCGTCGTCGCGCAGCGCCTGGCTGGTCAGCCAATTCTGGCAATAGCCACAGTGGAAGTCGCATCCCAGCATGCCGAACGTGAGCGTGTCCGAGCCGGGAAGGACGTGGAAGAACGGCTTCTTTTCGGTGGGGTCGCTCTGCAACGCCGCGACGTATCCGGCGGGGACGTACAGCGTGCCGTCCTTGTTGAAGCGGACCTTGCAGATCCCGCGCCGGCCGGGCCGCACCAGACAGCGGTGCCCGCAGGCGAAACAGCGCACGGCGCCGCCCTCGAGTTGCTCGACCAGTTCCCCCTCGCGCACGCGCGCGTCCAGCACCTGAGCGAGCGTAGCGGCGCCGCCGTCGGGAGCGTCGTGGGTGAGGAAGGAGATGATACCGCGGTACGTCATGGGTGGGCCCCTGCCTGGAATATACCCCGGTCCCGTTCCTACCGTAGGGTCCCGGACGGGAGCTGTAGAGGAGTCGCGCGGAGGCGATGTCGCGCGACGAGAGATCCCGCACCTTGGTCATCGCGAACATGATGTCGGTCGAATCCGATGAGTGGTCGAGGCCGATCAGGTGCCCGATCTCGTGCAGCGCCACCACGCGCACGTCGTCCATGGAGAGGGGCCGCCCGGCGGGGTCGAACGTGGCGAGCGTGACCACGCCGTTCACGAGGCGGCCGTCCTGGTCCCAGGTGAGATCGGTCTGACCAGTGCGCTGGATCTCGAACTGCAGCCTCCACTTGAAGCGCACCTCGGCCGATTCCGAGTCCGCGTCCAGCCTGAACCGCACGGGCACGCCCGCCTCCTCCCAGCGCTCGAACGCGCCGCGCACTGCGTCGAGGAAGCTCGGCTGGAAGTTGGCGGCCGTACTGGGCCCGAGGAACACCCGCACGGGGCTGCGGATGCGGTTGTCCCAGCGATGCAGCATCGAGTCCTCGCTCTGGGCGACGACCTCGTTCAAGTAGGTGTAGCCCGCGCTCGCGCGGATGCGACGCCGGGTTTCCGACCGAGCGAGCAGCTCCATGTAGCTCGGACCCGACCCGTCCGCCGAGAGCGGCGGGGCCGACGGAGCAGGGGACTGCCCGCCTCGCGTGACGGTCGTGTCCTTCGCGCCGCTTGACGGCGCTGCCGGCGTCGTATCAGCGTGGACTGCGACCAGCGTGGTGGAGTCGGCGGTCGGGTCGGCGCGCGCCGGGCGGCGGGTCGGCGCGAACACGTTCCAGAGCACCGCGGACATGAAGAAGACGACGAGCCCGGCGATGAGGAAGGAGAGGCGACGCTCGATCATGCGCGCAATATGTCGGAACGCGGTGGCGCGCCGCTAGCTTTGGCCGACGGGCGTCTCTATGATTGTGGCCTCCTTATGTTTGGACGGTAGATGTTCGCGTTACCCGCGGGCCCGCTCGTCCGCTGGCGCGGGGGGGTCATCGCGGCATGGGCGGCGCTCGCGCTGCTGTTCGCGCCGCGGGCGAGTCACGTGCAGCAGGTCCTGGCGCTGCGCGGCGGCGCGAGCGAGACCACCGAATCCGCGCGCGCCTCCGAGCTCCTCAAGCAGGCCTTTCCGAGCCCATTCGCGGACTACGTCGCCATCGTGGTGCACGGTCCGGTGCGCTGGACGAACCAGCGCTTCGGCGTCGTCCTCGACACCCTGAAGGCCGCCACCGAGCGGCGCCCATACGTCAGCCAGGTGATCTCGGTCCGCTCGATCGGCGAATCGAGCTTCGTCAGCCAGGACCGGCGCACCACGTTCCTGATCGCCGCGCTCACGCCGGAATTCACGAGCGATATCAACAAGAGCGTCATCCCCGACCTGCGGGACAAGATCCGAAACGCGCTGGCGCAGGCGCCCGGCGCCGACGGCTTCGATGTGAAGGTGACGGGCTTTCCGGCGCTCGATCACGACGTCCGGACCATCAGCGCCGAGGACACCGAGCGGGGGGAGGCGCGGGCTCTGCCACTCACGCTCATCGTGCTGGTGGTGGCGTTCGGGGCGCTGGTGGCGGCGATGCTGCCGGTCATCGTGGGCGTACTCGCGATCACGATCGCACTCGGCCTCGTGACCGTCGCGGCGAACTACCTCCCCATGTCGGTGTTTGTGCTGAACATCACCACGATGGTGGGGCTCGGTGTGGGCATCGACTACTCGCTCCTCATCGTCACACGCTTCCGCGAGGAGTTGAATCGCGGGCTGGCGCCGGTGGATGCGGCGGTGCGCACCATCGAGACCGCCGGGTCGGCCGTGGTCACCTCGGGGATCACCGTGGTCGTCGGCTTTGCGGCCCTGGTCATGACGCCGCTGTCGGACACGCGGTCGGTCGGCGTGGGTGGGCTGCTCGTGGTGCTCGCGGCCGTGTTGCTCGCCACGACGTTCCTCCCCGCCCTGCTCGCCGTGCTGGGACGTAACATCGACCGCCCGCGCTGGCTGGCGCGCCCGCTGGCCCGGTTCCACGCGCCGACCGGCTGGGAACGCTGGGCACGCTGGCTCGGGCACCGCCCGTGGCGGGCGGTCGCGTTCGGCGGCGTCGGGATCGGACTGCTCACCTTCCCGCTCACCCGCCTCCGCCTCGGCCTGCCCGCCACGAACTGGTTTCCGCCGGAGTCGGAGTCGGGTCAGGGGCTGGCGGCGCTGCGGGCGATGGGCGCGAGCGGCGCCATCCAGCCGATCCGGGTCGTCGTCCAGCTCCCGGAAGGAGAGGCGGCGTTATCCGGCCGCCGGCTGCCGGGCCTCAAGGCGCTGACCGACTCACTCCGCAAGGACCCCCGGGTGCGCGAGGTGCGCGGCGTGGCGAGCATCCGGCCGGGCCTGTCGACGCTGCAGCTGGCGATCTACTACAGCGACCCCGCCGCAGTACGCGCCAAGAACGCGAAGTTCTTCGACGCCTACCTGAGCGCCGACCAGCGCATCACGCTACTCGACGTGATCCCCGCGGACACTGTCTCGCTCGCCGGGATGATGGACGTGGCCCGGCACGTGCGCACCGTGGTGGCGCACGGCGTGCGCGGGCTGACGGGTGCCGAAGTCGTCGTCGGCGGCTTCGCCGCTTCCAACGTCGATACCCAGCACGAGCTGCTGCGGCGTTTCCCCGAGACCGTCGGGCTCGTGCTCGCGATCACGGCGATCATGCTGTTCTTCGCGTTCCGGTCGCTCCTCGTGCCGCTCAAGGCGGTGCTGTTGAACTGTCTGTCGGTGGGCGCGTCGTTCGGCCTCACGGTGCTCGTGTTCCAGGACGGCTACGGGGGGAAGCGGTTCGGGCTGGAAGGCCCGACTGAGGCGATTTGGGTGGTGGTCCCGGTGCTGGTGTTCGCGATCGTGTTCGGGCTGTCGATGGACTACGAGGTGTTCCTGCTCACGCGCGTGAAGGAGGTTTTCGACAAGACCGGCCGCAACGATCATGCAACGATGGAGGGGCTCTCCGCGACCGCGTCGACAATTACGAGCGCCGCGCTCATCATGATCCTCGTGTTCGGCACGTTCGCGTTCGCCCGGGTCCTGGCGGTGCAGCTCGTGGGCTTCGGCCTCGCGGCGGCCGTGCTGCTGGACGCAACGCTCATTCGCATGGTGCTGGTGCCGGCGATCATGCACATCGCGGGGAGATGGAACTGGTGGCCGGGGGTGCGAGCACCCAAGCTGGAAAGGGAGAACAGCGCATAGTGAACAGGAGCGGCAACGGCTAGACGCACAGACGCACAGTGGAGAACAGGAACGAGCGAGCGGGAAAATGCTTTTCCCAACCACTCGCGCCTGTTTACCGCTGCGCGTCTGTGCGTCTCGTAGTGGCCCCTCCTGCATCCAGCCGCTCCAGACGCATACCCCACACGTCCCAATGCCAAGCCGGTACCCTGATCCCTGTCCTGGGATCCTTCAGCGGCTTGTACTGCAGCCACTCCGGCCGCATGCCCAGGTCGGCCCCCAGCGCCAGCAGGCGATCCTTGTCGGCGCTCACGAGGTGGACCATGGGCTCGTCGCGGAGCCGGTGACGATGCAGCCAAACGCCGCCGTCGAGGGCGAAGCACATCCCCTCGCGGCGGCGCGTGAATTCCCGGTAGGGCGGTGCTACGAGCAGGTGATGCGGCCCTCCGTCGTAGCGGTCCCCACCGGGGCCGCGGCGCCCGAAAAAAGGTAGCACTTGTGGGGGGTATTGGCGCTGGACGCGGTCGCCGACCAACCCTTGGCCGTGGCCTCATTGACCGTGAGGGCGACCCCCGTGGAGGCGCTGAAGTTGTTCATGGCGAGCAGGTTGTTCGTGTAGGTCGAGCTGTCGTAGAAAAAGGCCTCCTCCGCCGTCGCGAGGTTCCGCAGGTCGGATTTCATGGAGCCGATGTACGCCTTTTCCTTCGTGTTGGCGAACTTCGGGATCGCGATGGCCGCGAGAATCCCGATGATCACCACCACAATCAACAGCTCGATCAGCGTAAAGCCACGTCGACACGTCACCTGCTAACCCTCCAGGCGCCAAACGGCGCCGAACCCTCGTGAACGCATCGATCCAGGGCCGGCGCCACTATAGTGGGCACCGCAGCCCATTCATGCAAGAGCCATGCTTAACCCTTGGCATCGACCCAATTCGTTCCCACACCGATACTTACGACGAGCGGGACCCGCAGATTGGCAGCCGCCTCCATATGGCGTTTTACCAGCTCCGTGGCGGTCCCCTGTTGTCCCTCCGGCACTTCAAACACCAGCTCGTCATGCACTTGCAGCAGCATCCGGGCGGCGAGCCTTCCCTCGCGCAGGGCCTGGTCGATGCGAATCATCGCGACCTTGATCAAGTCGGCCGCCGATCCCTGGAGCGGCGAGTTGGTAGCGGTGCGCTCCCCGAACGCGCGGATATTGAAGTTTCGGTCCTTGAGCTCCGGGATGTAGCGCCGCCGCCCGAACAGCGTCTCCACGTAGCCCCGCTCGCGCGCCTCGGCGACGGTGCGGTCGAGCCAGGCGCGCACGCCGGCGAACCGTGCGAAGTATTGCGCGATGAACTCCTTTGCCTGCTCCTGCGTGATGCCGAGCTGGCGGGCGAGCGCGAACGGGCCCTGTCCGTAGATCGTGGCGAAGTTGATCGTCTTGGCGCGCGCGCGCATCTCCGGCGTGACCAGTTCCTGGGGCACGCCAAATATGATCGCCGCCGTCTGGCGGTGGATGTCCCCACCCTCGGCGAAGGCGCGCACGAACGCCGGATCGCCGGACAGGTGGGCGAGCAGCCGGAGCTCGATCTGCGAGTAGTCGGCGGTGAGGAGCAGCCACCCCGGGGCGGCCACGAACGCGCGACGGATCGCCTCGCCACGCGGCGTGCGCACGGGGATGTTTTGGAGGTTGGGTTCCGACGAGGACAAGCGGCCGGTGGCGGCGCCGGCCTGGTTGTAGCTGGTATGGATCCGCCCGGTGCGCGGATTGATGAACCCCGGCAGCGCGTCGACGTACGTCGACTTGAGCTTCGACAGCTCGCGGTACTCGATCAGGAGGCGCGGCACCTCGTGCCCCATCGCAGCCAGCTGCTCGAGCACGTCGTAATCGGTGGACGCTCCGGTCTTGGTCTTCTTGAGGACCGGCAGCTGGTGCTTCTCGAACAGCACGTGGCGGAGCTGGGGCGTCGAGTTGATGTTGAACTCGGTGCCGGCCGCCCCGTAGATGGCCCGCTCGAGCTCGGCCAGCTCCTTCGCGAACTGGCGCGAGATCTCTCCCAGCCGCTCGAGGTCGATGAGCACCCCCCGCCACTCCATCTCGACGAGGACGGCAATGAGCGGAACCTCGACCTGCTCGAGTAGCGCGAGCAGCTTGTGGTCTTCGAGTTCGGGCCGGAACGCCTCGCGCAGCCGCAGCACCATCTCGCTGTCGCCGCAGCAGTAGCGCGCCGCATCCGCGAGCGGCACCGCGGCGAACGGCCGCTCGCCGCGCCCCCGACCCGCGACGTCCGCATAGGTTCGCACCTGGAGCGACAGCCGCTCCCGTGCCAGGTCCTCGATCGCGTGGGAGCGGCGGCCGGGATCGAGCACGAAGCTCGCGAGCATGGAGTCGTAGGCCACGCCCGCCAGCTCGACGCCGGCGCGGCGCAGCACGAGCCAGTCGTACTGGATGTTGTGTCCCGCCTTGGGCACGCCGGCGTCCGCCAGCAGGGCACGCAGCGGCGCCAGCGCGTCGCTCGCGAGCGCCGGCAGGTTCCGCGGCGGTGTCCCTCCGGCGAGCTCGCCGTCGGGGGCGACGTGCGCGAACGGCAGATACCATGAGCGACCCGGCGCGGCGGCGAGCGACATGCCCACGAGGTCGCCGCGCATCGGATCGAGCGACGACGTCTCGGTGTCGAGCGCGAGGAGAGCCGCTCCCCGGCACGCCGCGACCATGGCGGCGAGGGCGGCGGGGTCGTCGACGACCGTCGGCTCGACGCTCAGGGCCGTGGGCGCGAGCGGCGCCGCGACGGCGGTCGACCGCTCGCCTGGCGGAGCGGGGCCTCCCACGCCCACGCCCCCGAGCAACCCGAGCTTCGGGATGAGGGAGCGGAACTCCAGCTCCGTGAACAGCTCGGTGAGCCGCGCGACATCGGTCGGGCGGAGTCGCAGCGCCTCGAGGTCGAGCGGCAGCGGAACGTCACGCCGAATGGTGACGAGATCGCGCGACAGGCGCGCAAGCTCGGCGTGCTGCTGCACCGCCTCCCGCGCGCGCTTGCCGGGGATCCGGTCGGCGCCCGCGAGGATGGCATCCAGGTCTCCGAGGGTCTTCAGCAGCTCGAGCGCGGTCTTTTCGCCCACGCCCTTCACCCCCGGGATGTTGTCCGAGCTGTCGCCCACGAGGGCGAGGTAGTCGATGACGCGTTCGGGCGGCACGCCGAGGCGTGTGCTGGCGTTCGACTGGTCGACCCACTGCTCCTCCACCGCCGCCGGCCCGCCGCGGCCCGGGTTCAACAGGGCGATCCCGGGTCCGATCAGCTGGTAGAAGTCCTTGTCGCCCGAGACGATGACGGCCTGGAGCCCGCGAGCGGCCGCCGTCGTCGCGAGCGTCCCGATGACGTCGTCCGCCTCGTACCCCTCGACCCCGACGACCGGCACCCGGAACGCCTCGAGGATCTCCTCGATCCGCTCGAGGGAGCGGTCGAACTCCTGCTGCAGCTCATCGGTCAGCTTCTCGCGCGTCGCCTTGTAGGCCGGGTAGGCCTGGTGGCGGAACGACTCGCCCACGTCGTGCACCCAAGCGAGGTAGTCGGGTCGCCGCGTCTCCAGCAGGCGGATCAGGAAGTTGGTGACGCCCCAGGCAGCGGAGGTGTTCTCGCCGCGCCGCGTGGTGAGCGGCCGGGCGATCATCGCGAAGAAGGCGCGGTAGATCAGGGCGTATCCGTCGATCAGATACAGGGTCGGCCGAGACTCGGTCATGGCCGACAAACATACAAAAACCCCGCCCGGCGGTTCCGGGCGGGGCGACGCGAATGGCGTGGGGTGCGTTACACGCGAACGACGTTCGCGGCGTGCAGCCCCTTGTCTCCGGTCTTCACTTCGAACTGCACCGCCTGCCCTTCGGCGAGCGTCTTGAACCCGTCCATCTGGATCGCCGAGAAATGCACGAAGACGTCCTCGCCACCTTCCTGCTCAATGAAGCCGTACCCCTTGGCATCATTGAACCACTTCACCTTTCCCGTGGCCATTCGAAAAGCCTCCTGCAAAGTCAGACGATAGGGCATGAGCGCCCGCTCGACCCCCTGTCGAGCGCGCGATAGAAATGACGCGGGCCGGAAAGCTTGTCAAGAAACCCTGGTGTCGCGGCGCTGTCGCCGCCCGCTCGGGGCATAACTCCCGGTCGTTCAATTGGTTGTCGCGCCGTACAGGGCGCGGTAGACCTCCCGGTTCCGGAGCACCGAGCGCACATAGCCGCGGGTTTCCTGGTAGGGGATGAGCTCGATGAACTGGTCGGCGTCCGCGGCGCCGTCGCGGGCCAGCCAGCGCGTCACGGGCGCGACGCCGGCATTGTACGCGGCCACCGCGGCGTCGGCGCGCCCGCCGAAGCGACGCAGCAGCTCGTCCAGATGGGCCGCACCGAGGTGGAGGTTCAAGTCGGGGACGGTGATCCAGTCGGGGTAGAAGGTGACGTCGAGCCCGCGGGCGGTGAGGGCGGCGGTCCCGGGGGTAAGCTGCGCGAGCCCACGCGCGCCCGCGGGCGACAGCGCCTCTGCATCGAACACGCTCTCCTGGCGCACGATCGCGACGAACAGGAAGGGGTCGACGCCAAACTCGGCCGCCTCTGCTTGGACCGCGGCCCGGTTGGGCCACGGGAAGATGGCGCGCAGCACCCGCGGATCGGCGGGCGTCTTGAGGGACGCCTGCCACCCGAGGCGGACGGCCGCCGGGCCGAAACCGCGCACCGCGAGCCCGTCGCTCCAGGCGAGCAGCGCGTCGACGTCCTGTTGGGGGGCCCGGCCGAGGATGGTGCGCACTTCGGCCTCCGCAGCGGTGTCGAGGCCGGCGAGCACGAGTGTATCGAGGCGGGCGAGCGACGTCGCGACTGCGGGAGGGGGCGCGGGCAGGGGCGGCGCGGCGAGACGGAGCGGCGGCAACGCCACTTCGCGGCGCGCGCGCAGTCCGTAATACCCGATCGAGTCCTCGTGCGCGAGCGCGGTCCAGGTCGCCTCCGCCGTGGCGGTGTCGCCCCGCGAGAGCGCGAGCCTGCCCAGCCAGAAGCGGGCCGCGGTTCGTTGCGGCGCCGCCGCCGCCACCTCCGCCTGGTACAGCGCGGCCGCGCTGTCGAACAGTTCCCGGCGCAGCGCCTGTGCGGCGAGCCGGAAGCGGGCGAGCGAAGCGCGCACGTCTGCGGGGTAACGCGCGACCAGCTCGCCGAACCACTGCGCCGCGCCCGCCCAATCACCGCGGTCAGCGAGCACGTCCCCGAGGACGTACAGCGCAGTCGGCGCGGCCGTATCGCCGGGATAGGCTTGGGCGAATCCCGCGAGGGCTTCGTGGGCGCCCGGATCCCCAAGTCGTCCGAGGACTCGCGCGCGGCGATAGATTGCCAGCGGGCCGAGCGCGGCGTCCTTCGCCGCGGCCCGGTACGCACGCTCCGCGTCCCGGTAGCGCCCCGCGCCGGCGAGCAGGTCGCCGAGCAGCACCAACGTGGCCGCGCTGGAATCGCCCTGGCGCACGGCCCGCTCCACCTCCAGGCGGGCATCGGCGGCGGCGCCGTGGGGTTTCATCGCGCGCGCCAGCGCGACGCGCTCGGGCGCCGTGCGCGGCGGCAACGACGCGAGCGTTACACCGACGGCCGCAGCGGCGTCGTCCGTCTCGGGAGCCCGTGCCATGAGCCCGTAGAGCGCGTCGCGGGCCCGGCCTGAATCGCCGCGCGCGAGAGCGAGCCGACCGACGTCGAGGGCGCGGCCGGCCTGGGCGAAGGCCTCGAGCGCACCGCTCGAGTCCCCGGCGACGAGCAGGGCCCGCGCGCGTGCCGCCGGCACTTCCCGGCTGGCCGGCGGCGACACGTCGGCGAGCAGGCGGAACGCGGCGGCGGTGTCGCGCGTGACGCGGGCCTGCCGCACCCGGAGCCACGGGTCGATCACGGCGAGGCCGCCGGCGCGCGCCGCGCCATAAGCCGCAGCCGCGCTGTCCGGCTCACCCGCAGCTTCCCAGGCGAGGCCCGCGCGCACCGCGAGCAGCGCCGTCCGTGGCCCGCGGGCGCGCGCCCGCGCGGCGGCGTAGTCGGCCGCCGCTTGAGCCGCCAGCCCCAGCCGGGCTTCCGCCTCCGCCAGCACGGCGAGCGCCTCGCCGTCGCCATACTCCGCGAGCCATGGTTGCCCGGCGAGCAGCCCCCGGGCCCGGTCGTAGCGGCGGGCGTGTAGTTCGGCCTTTGCTCCTGCGACGATGAAAGCCGGCTCGACATGGAACTCGCGCGCCGCAGCGGCGAGCAGCGTTTCGGCGGCGTGCCACGGGCGGCCGGCGAGCCACAGGGACTCTGCCCGCTGTGCCGCCGTCTGGGGAGGGCTCTGCTGCGCCGGGACCGCGAGCGGGATCGCGGCCCAGACGGCGAGGAGGGCCGCGACGGGCCTCACTGCGCGCGGCGCACCCGCGCGAGGACGCGTTGAAACTCGGCGCGGGACATCGGCGTCAGCCGGAAGCGACCGAAACCGGTCTGATCCTGGAAAAAGAGGGTCAACCGCAGGCTGGTGAAGGTCCAACGAATCAAGCGCACACCGCTGCGCGACACATCGCTCGAGGCGTCGTATACGTCGTCAGGATCGCCCAGCGTGATGAACACCTCGCCCCGGTCGGTCATCCAGCCCGGATCACCGCTCTCCCGGAAGCGCTCGTTCGCGAGCTGGACGCGCCGAAAGTACTGGTCGAGCGCTTCGTTCTCGGGCGTCAGCGCCACCGGATCGGTGGCTTTGTAGAACCGGCGCCACACGCCGGGACGCTCGGCGGCCGAGGCCTTGCGCAAGCTGTCGACCCAATCCTGTCGGTCGAAGTAGCGCAGCAGGTTGATCATCTCGTCGAAGTTCGTGATCGCCCACTGATCCGAGAAGCTCACTACGAAGGGAGCCCGCACGGCAGGGAGGGGGTTGCCGCCCGGTACGATCGCGGCGACCTCGACGCTCCCTTCTCCCACCGGGAGATCGCCGGGGCGAAATGTGAACTGCGTGGCCGCGAAGCGCCCGTCGCCCGCGAGTGCGACGGTGTCCTGAGCGACGGCCGTGCCTGTCTGGTCTAAGGCGCGTGCGGTGAGGCGCGCGCCGGGCGGCATCCCGTACGCCTCGACGTAGAACCGCAGCGTGTCGCCGCCGAAGGGCAGCGTCGCGCGCGGGTTCACGAGCAGCTTGGGCGGGCCGGCGACGCTGGTGCGCCCCGCGCCCTCGTATACGGGGAGCGGCGAGCTGAGCCCCCGTCCTGCGAATCGCGGCACCGTATCCACGCGCTCCTGGCGCGTGGCGGCGGGGGCGTTGCGGTCCCGCACTGTGACGGTCACGGTGTACACGCCAGGGTGGAGGCCGACGAACTGCTGGTAGATCACACTCTCATCGGCGCGCAGCGTCTCCTGAAACGTACGGATTCGCACCGTTTCATCGCTCGCGATCTGCCGGGCCGGTGCCGTGTCGGCGCGGAACGCGACCTCCACGTGGTACTGGGCGACGAACACGTTGCCGTCACGCTGGAAGCTCAGCGAGTGGTTCGCGAGCGACAGGGCGAACACGGCCAGCGTGGAGTCGGGGGTGGCGTCGGCGAGGTAGCGCACGGCGGCCACGAAGGGGAGGGGCGCCCCGGCGACGAGAAACCCCATGCGGCGGTACAGCGTCCCCGCATCGGCCAGGGACGGCAACGCCGTGCCGGGCTGCGGCCGCGGTTCCGTGCCGACGCGTTGCCAGGAGCCGCAGCCGGCCGCCACCGTTGCGAACAGCGCCACTTCCCCGAGTCGTCTCACTTGCCCAACCTCAAATCCGGACGTTAGTTTCGCGCGTTCCCATGTCCAGCGAAAACCTCGCCGGCCGGACCATCGCCGGCTACCGCCTCCTCGAGCGCGTCGGTGAGGGAGGCACGGCCGAAGTCTACCGGGCCGAGCACCCGGAGCGCGGCCCCTGCGCGTTCAAGGTATTGCGACTGCGTCTGCGGGGCGACCCCACGGCGGTGAAACGCTTCCTGCGGGAGGCCGGCTACGGCTCGCGAGTCCGGCATCCGGGCGTGGTGCGCACCTACGAATACGGCGAGGCCGACGGTCTGCATTACCTCGCGCTGGAATGGGCGGACGGGAAATCTCTCGCCGATTACGTACACCGCGCGGAGCGCCTCGCTCCGGCGCAGGTCGGGCACCTGGTACGCCAGCTCGCGGACGCCTTGAGCGCGGCCCACCAGGCGGGCATCATCCACCGGGACCTGAAACCCGAGAATATCATTTATGACGAGGCGACCGAGCGGGTCAAGCTGCTCGACTTCGGGATCGCGCGGGACGCGGAGCTGCCGGCTGAAGAGCGGCTCACCCGGACCGGGTTCTTCGTGGGGACGCTCCAATACGTGGCACCCGAAGCCCTCTCCGGGGAACTGGTGGACGGCCGGGCCGACATCTTCAGCCTCGCCACGATCACATACTGGCTGCTCACCGGCGTCCACCCCTACACGGGGCGCACCCCGCGGGAGCTGTTCCAGCAGCTGCTGACGGCGGCTCCGGTGCCGCTGAACCAAGCGGTGGCGGGGCTCGAGTTCCCCGCAGCGCTCGAGGCCGCCGTCATGCGGGGGCTGGCGCGCGATCCCGCCAAGCGACAGCCCACCGTGGTGGCGTTCGCCGCAGAGGTGGATGCGGGGATCGCCGCCGGCCCTGCCCCCAAGGGTGGCGGACTGCTCGACGCCCTCAAGCGTGCCGTCGGTCGGCGGCGATGAAATCATGTAGTAGTAGCAGTAGCTACTACTAGATTCCAGCGATGTGAGCCCAACCACCCCCCTCGAACAGCGCCTGCGCGACCTGCTGCGCGCCCGCTCCCTAACGCGAGGCGACTTCGTGCTCGCGTCCGGCCGCCGCTCGAGCTTTTACATCGACGCCCGCCGCACGACCATGTCGGCGGAAGGCCTAGCGGTAATCGGGCCCCTCGCCCTCGCGCGGTTCGCGACCGCCGGGTGGCAGCCCCAGCTGGTAGGAGGGCTCACGCTCGGCGCCGACCCTGTCGCTTTCGCCATCGCTGCGGCCAGCGTGGTACGAGGGCCGGCACTCGACGCCTTCACCGTCCGCAAGCAGGCCAAGGCCCACGGCACCGCGCAGCGAATCGAAGGATGCTTCGCCCCCGGCGCGGCGGCGGTGATCGTGGAAGACGTGATCACCACCGGCCAATCGGCGCTGGAGGCGATTCGGGCGGTCGAAGGCGCAGGGGGGCGCGTCCTCGGCGTGCTCGCGGTGGTGGACCGCGAGGAAGGGGGGCGCGCCGCGCTCGAGACGGCCGGCTACCGGCTGGAGGTCTTGGTCACCGCGACGCAGCTCGGCCTCCGCGACGCCGCGCAGTAATGTCGCACTGCTCTTAGTCCCGCTGAGCAGCGCGCCAGCCGCCCGGCGCAGCAGGATTCTCCCCCTCTCGGGACAACTGGTGTAAGATGTTCCTCGTGACACTCCCCGACACGCTGCAGGGGCGGGGCTCGCTCGCCTCCCGGATGCGTGGCTGGAAAGACGACGCCACGGGGCTCGAGCAGCGGCTCAAGGACCTCGAGACGATCGCGCGCAGCCTGCGCCGTCGCTGGTGGCTCGTGGGCCTCGGGCTCCCCCTCGGGATCATCGGGTGGGGGTTCGGAGCGGTGCGCACGCGGCCGGGAACGATGGTGCTGCTGGGCGGCGGCGGGCTCGTTCTTAACGCCCTGCTCGGCATCATCAACGAGCGCGGCTGGTACCGCTGGTGGCTCATCTACGTGCTCGCGCTGCTGGACGTGCTGCTGGTCGGCGTGCTTGTCGTGTGGTTCGGCCACGGCGGCTTCGTAGTGGCGTTCTTAATCGCCGTGCTCCCCTACGCGTTCGACCAGGGGCATACCGTCGGCAACTTTCTCGTGCTGACGGCGGCCCTGGCCTATCTCGGAGCGAGCTACCTCCATGGCGTGCTGTATGGGGACACCGCTGGCCTCACAGCGGCAGGACTCGAGACCGTGGGATTCATCACGGTGGCCTGGGCGCTGAAGCAGATCCCGGCCACCTTGATCCGGCGCATCCGCGAGGCGCGGGACGTGATGAGCGAAGCGGAGCAGGGCCAGCTCGCAGTGCGCGCCCCCGCCGAGGAATCCGACGAGCTCGGCTTTCTCGAGAAGAGCTTCAACCGCATGCTCGGGGAGATCGGCGCGACCATCTCGACAGTGCAGCGGGAGGCGGACGAGGTCGCGGCATTCGCGGAGCAGCTCGCGGCGTCGGCCGAGGAGCTGCATGCCACGTCCGAGACCGTGACGCACACGGCGCAGCAGCTCGCCCGCGACCTCGCCACGCAGCGGGGGCTGGCGGAGGCAGCACGAGGCGAGAGCGCGAAGGCGGCCGACCAGGCGGAGTCGCTGCGGGTCCGGGCCGAGTCGATGCGGGTGGACGCGGCCCGGCTCGTGGCGGCGGCGCAGCGGGGGCGGGAGCGGGTAGCACGGGCGAGCCAGACGCTGCGCGCTGTGGGCGACGAGGTGCGCGCCACCGCGTCCACCGTGGCCGGGCTGTCGGGGATGTCCGAGCGGATCGGGGGGTTCGCGCAGACGATCGCCCGCATCGCCCGGCAGACCCACCTGCTCGCGCTCAACGCGGCGATCGAAGCCGCGCGCGCCGAAGAGCACGGCGAGGGGTTCGCCGTAGTGGCGGACGAGGTTCGCTCGCTCGCGGGGGAGGCCGGCAAATCGGCCCGCGAGGTTGCGGAGCTCGTGTCCGAGCTGCGGGCCGGGATCGATGCGGCCGCACGGGCGATGCAGTCGGGGGAAGCAAAAGTGCGCGACATCGGCGCTGTCGCGGCCGAGGCGGACGGCGCCCTCCAGGAGCTGCACCGGGGCATCGAGCTCGTGGGCGACCTCGTAAACGCGACGGCGGACGTGTCGCGCGGCCAGGCTCAGCGGCTCGCCGAGCTGGCGCAGTCGCTACAGCAGGTCGCGGCGATCTCGAGCGGCTCCTCCCAGAGTGCCGACGGCGCGGCGGCCGCCACGCAGGCCCAGATCACGTCCATGGGCGACCTCACGGCGACGTCGCAACAGCTCGCCCAACTCGCCGAGCGGTTGCGGGCGAGTATCGCCCGCTTCTCCGTCCTGCGGCGCGAGCAGGAGCGGCAGGAGCCCGTCGCCCGCGCCGCGGCCGACTGATCACCCCGCCCGGGATACACGAGCCGCGTTCGGGCCTTGGTCCCACATCCCCGCGTTGAGGGGGTGAAAGGCGCGCAGGATATCCCGGTACGGGGTGACGAGCAGGTCCACATAGCGCTCGAGCGACACATCGAAGGGGAAGCGGCGGCGAAACTCCCCGGCCGTGACGCCCAGCATCGCTTTCAGGTGCCGGCCGAAGCTCTGGGGCGAGGAGTAGTCGAGCCGATAGGCGACGTCGGAGACCGAGAGCCCGGGGTTGAGGAAGAGATGGGCGGCGTGCAGCAACCGCATCCCCGCGAGATAGGTCTTGGGAGAGGGGAGGCCCACCCGGTAGAAGCGCGACATCAGCGTGCTGGCGCAGATGCGGAGGTGGCGGGCGAGGCCGCGTACCGTGCTCACGACCGGTGCGAGGCGCGCCAGGGCCTCGAAGAACACGCGCACGTCCTCAGGCGCGTCCTCGAGCGCGGGCACCACCCGCGCCAGGATGCGCGCCGCCACGGGTGAGGCGGGGTGCGCGAGCAGGTCGCGCAACCGGCGCCAGCCAGCGGCCTCGGTGCAGTCGACCGCCGTGCGCACGCCCGTCGCCCCGAGCTTGAGCAGCGTCTCGGTGACGTCGCAGTCGTGGCGCGAGACCAGTGCGACCGCGGGGATCGCGGGAAACTCTCGCACGAAGCGGGCGACGACGGGCAACTCCTCGCCGTGACAGCGGTGCACCGAGAGCACCAGCGCGTCTACCGGCTTGCGGCGAGCCGCATGCAGCGCGTCCCGCAGGGAGTTGGCATGCAGCGTCGTGAAGCAGCCGTCCCCCGCGGCGTCGACGCGCGGGCGCTCGGGCGGCGGGAGGACAGTGCACACGGTCACCATGGCGGGGAGACGTTAGCGTGAGGCCATCAACGTCGGGTCAAGATTCCCGGGTCCCGAGCCACCAAGCCGCCGCGCCGGCAGGAGACGCCTCAACCCCGCGTCAACGCGCCGACCTCGCCACGCGGCTGCGGCGGCACGTTCAGACACTCGAAGGCGTGCGTCACCCGGCCGCTACCCCCGCCCGCCACCGCGCCACGCGGGACTACGTCGCCGCCGAGCTCCGCGCGCTCGGTCTCGTCGTCGAGCTTGCCCCCTTCGCGTTCCGCGGCCGCACGTATCACAACGTCGTCGGCGTCCTGCCCGGGCGCGACCCGCTGCGCCCGCGTCTGCTCGTCGGCGCGCACTTCGACTCGACCGCTCATACTCCCGGCGCCGACGACAACGCCAGCGGCGTGGCCGCACTGATCGAGTGCGCCCGGCAGGTCCTTCCGCACGCGCCGGCGGCGGGGGTCGAGTTCGTCGGCTTCGATCTCGAGGAGCTGCAAACCATCACTGGCACCTACCGCGTGGGGAGCCGGGCGCTCGCCCGCGCGCGCCGCGCCGCAGGCGACCGGCTTAGCGGCGCGCTGATCCTCGAAATGGTGGGCTACCGAGACCCGACTCCCGGGAGCCAGATCGTCCCACCGTTCCTCGGGATCGACGTGCCGCGGGAGGGGAACTTCCTCGCGGCGGTGGGCGATGGTCGCTCGCGGCAGCTGCTCGAGCGATTCGTCGCCGGCGCGCGAGCCGCGGCGCCCGAGCTGCCGATCGTCCCCTACCGGACGCGGCTGCGCGGCTGGCTGCTGCCGCTCACCCGACTCTCCGACAACGCTTCGTTCTGGGACGCTCGCTACCCCTCGTTGATGCTCACCGACACGGCGTTCCTCCGTAACCCGCATTACCACCAGGCGAGCGACACGAGTGCCATACTCGATTTCGATTTCATGGCAAACGTGACCGTGGCGACGGCGGGCGCCGTAGTGCAAATCGCGGCGCCTGCAACGACATGAGGCGATCGGTACGGCTGGGGCTGGCACTGGGCGTGGTCGCCGTAATGCTGGCCGCCGGGGGCGCGATCACCTTCCGACGCTTCGTCCGCCGTGCGCACAGCGACCCCGGCCTCCTCTACCGCGACCCGGCGACGCTCGCAAAGGTGTTGCAGCGCGCGCGCGACGCCGAGGCGCACGGCGACCGGCCAAGCGCGATGGTGGGGTATCGGTTCATCGCGGCCGTCGGGGCCGGCGGCGACTCGACGATCGCACGGTACGTCGCTGCGGCGCGGGCGGGTCTCGAGCGGCTCACTCTACCATCTTCCGGTACACTTCGAGGTCCCCCGCGCTGAAACACACGAACCGGACCAGCGCAATCGTCGTCGGCTGCGCCAGCGCCCGCCGCACTGCCTCCACGGCGATCGCGGCCGCTTGCTCGATCGGATAGCGATACGCCCCGGTGCTGATGGACGGAAAGGCGATCGACGTGATGCCGTGCGCGCGCGCGAGCTCGAGCGAATTGCGGTAGCAACCGCGTAGCAGCGCCGGCTCGCGCCGCTTCCCACCGCTCCACACGGGGCCCACCGTGTGGATCACGTATCTGGCCGGAAGGCGGTAGCCCTGCGTGAGGCGGGCTTCGCCCGTGGGGCAGCCGCCGAGCTGCCTGCACTCTTCGAGCAGTTGGGGTCCTGCCGCGCGGTGGATGGCGCCGTCCACGCCGCCGCCGCCGAGCAACGTGGTATTGGCCGCGTTGACGATGGCGTCGACCCGCTGCTCGGTGATATCGCCCTGGACGGCTTCGATCTTCGGCATGGTGTGTCCCATCCTAGCCCTGTCTCTGCCAATCGGCTTGACGCCCACCTGACTCCGCCCGCGCAGCATCGGTGGAAGCGTCGCCGCCGCTCGACTTCCGGACCTTCTGGCACCCCTCCGCAGGGGACCCTATTGTTGAGGTTCGCCAGGGGGCGCCGCGTGCGGAGCGCCCGCGGCCCGCTGGTAGGACGGGGAGTGAGCGATGTCAAGCCGCGACCTGATTGAGCGGGTCCGCAAGGCGCTGGGCGACCGCTACAACGTGATCACGGCGGTCGGCCGCGGTGGGAACGCGTCCATCTTCGGCGCCTACGACCGGGCCGGCCAGAAGGTCGCCATCAAGGTGCTCCACCCGGAGCTCGCGGTGTCGGTCGCGGCCGACCGCTTCCTGCGCGAGATCCGCTACGCGTCCCAGCTGGACCATCCGCACATCGCACGCCTGCTCGACTCGGGTGAATCCGACTACCTCCTCTGGTTCGCGATGCCGTACCTCGCCGGGGAGACCCTGCGACAGGTGCTACGCCGCGAGGCGCGCCTCCCGGTGGACCGGGCCACGCGCATCGCCTGCGAGGTGCTCGACGCTCTGGGCCATGCCCACCAGCACGGGATCGCGCACCGCGACATCAAACCTGACAATATCGTGCTCTCCCCGCAGGGCGCGGTGCTCGTCGACTTGGGGATCGCGCGCGCCATCGCGACTTCGGGTGACGACCGCGTGACGCGCAGCGGATTCGTCGTCGGCACCGAGGAATACATGAGCCCCGAGCAAGCGGCGGGGGCCCCGGACGTGGACGGCCGCACGGATCTGTATTCGCTCGGCGTGGTGTTGTTCGAAGCCCTGGCGGGCCGGCCGCCGTTCTCGTCGGTCAGCGCCGCCGCGGTGCTCGACATGCACCAGCACCAGAAGGCACCGGACGTCCGCAGCCTGCGACGTGACGTCCCCAAGGGGATCTCGCCCGTGCTGGCGCGTGCGCTCGCGAAGCAGCGCGAGGAGCGGTGGCAGACGGCGACGGAGATGCGCGAGGGGCTGCTGCCGTTCACGCAGGGGGCCGAGTGAGCGCCGGCGGCCGGGCGATCGGTGGGCCGGCCGGCGTGCTTGCCCTGACGGCGCTGCTGGCCGCGGGCGCGCCGCCCCGCGTCGCCGCGCAGTGTCCCGATGGCTCCCTGCCACCGTGCCGAGCGGCGCGTCCCGCGCTGGACACGGCCCGTTACGTGATCCTGCCATTCGTACATCGCGAGGGGAGCGGGTCGTCCCTGCTGGACGGCGCGGACTGCGCCGAGTACTTGAGCGAGTCGTTCGGCCGCTGGAGCGACGTGCGGCTCGCCGACCGGACACGGATCTACGACGCGCTCGAGCGGCGCGGCGCGCGGGCACCGTTCCGGATCGGGTTCGGCACCGGACTCGCCATCGCGCGCGAGCTGGGAGCCGGGCGGCTGGTGATGGGGCAACTGTGGAGCGCTGCCGACACGCTGCGCCTCACGGTGGGCGTCTACGACGCCGCGCGCGGCGGCCCGCCGCTGCGCGAGGCGAAGGCTCGCATGGCGGCGAACAGCACTCGCGCCGGCACCGCGTTCGACGCGCTCGCCGACTCGCTGCTCGCCGCGGATCCCGGGGCATTCAGCGGCGCCGGGACCGAGCAGACCCATTCGATCGCCGCCCTGCGCGCGTATACCCAGGGCGCGCGCGCCATTCGGACCTGGGATCTCGCCAGCGCAACGCAGCACCTGCGCGCGGCGATCGCGGCCGACTCGGACTTCGCGCGTGCCTATGCATCGCTCGGACAGGTGCTCCTGTGGGCAGCCGATTCGACACCGCAGGCGATGCGCGACCGCGCGGCCATCGCCCGGCGGACGGGCGGCCTGCTCGAGCAACTCGGTACAACGGAGCGGCCCCTGCTGCTTGCCCAGCAGGCGATGTTCGAGCGCCGCTGGCCGGACGCGTGTGCGCGCTACCGCGAAGTGCTGCAGCGGGACTCGGCGAACTTCGACGCCTGGTACGGGCTCGCGCAGTGCAACGCCGAGGATCCGGTGGTGATCCGCGATCCAGCAGACACTATGCGCTTCGTGTTCCGGGGGAGCTGGCATACGGCCGTCCTCGCCTACACGAAGGCGCTGCTTCTGGCCCCCTCGTTCAACTTCGTCTTCGGAACCCGTGCCCGACAGCGCCTGGCGCAGCTGCTCTTGGCGGAGGAGTTCTGGTGGCGCAGGGGTCGCCTCGACACGCTCCCCTACTTCGCGTTTCCAGAGATCGAGGCCGACAGCCTGGCGTTTCATCCCATCTCGGGCGCCACGATCGCTCGCGGCACCAGACCCACGACCCACACCCTCGCGCTCGCCAGAAATCGCCAGTCCCTCGTCGACGTCACCGCTGCCTGGGCGGGGGCATTCCCCCAAGACCCCGGGGCACACCGGGCCTTCGCGTACGCCCTCGAGGTCAGCGGCAGGATCGCACCCGTGGTGGGCGAGCTGCATTCGGCGCTCGCCGAGATCGCGGCCGCGCAACGCCTCGAACGACAGCCATCCGAGCGTCTGCGCGACGCCGTCGCGGCCCTGCGATTGCTCGTCAAGGCGGAACAATTCGGGGCGGCGCGTCGAGCTGGCGATTCGTTGCTGCGAGCGGTACGGGCGCCGACCCCGGGCGTCGCCGGAGTGGCCGTCTTGCTCGGCCGCCCGGCGCTAGCAACGCGGCTGCTGGCGGTCGAAGACACCTTCTGGCTCCACAGCAGCGCCGATAATGAGCCGGTTCGGCTGCCGCTCAAGGCCGGCCTGGCAGGCCTTCAGCTGCTTGTCTATGCCGCGGTGGCGGCGCCGCGCGAAAGTATCCAGGTCTTGGAGGGCCGGGTCGAGGAGCTGCTTGGCACCCTAGCGCCTGCCGCAAGAGCCGCAGCCCGTAGCGCGTTGCTCGACCTCCCTGCTGAGCTTGTGTTCGACGAGATGGGGTTGCGGCCGGCTCACCGGTCAACACCTCCAGGGCCCGACGCGACCATGGCGATGCAATGGGCACTCGCGCATGACGACACCGCCTTCGTACGCGCAAACCTCGAACCAAGGGCTGGAGCGTCACCCGAGTACGCCTTCCTCTGGGCGCGCGCAGCCCTGGCGCTGGGTGACTCGATGACGGCCGAGCGCGTTCTCGACGGCGTACTGGGCGATCTCACGGGCCTCTACTCGGCGCTCTTCGACTATGTGCCCCTTGCCGGCTGCTTGGTCCGCGTGATGGTGCTGCGCGCCGAGCTTGCGGCGGCGCGGAGGGAAACCGCGGCTGCTCGGCAGTGGGCGAGCGCTGTCATCGATCTCTGGTCGGGTGCCGAGCCGGCGCTCCAGCCCGCGGTTCAACGGATGAGACGCATCGCCGCACCGACGCGGTAAGGCAGGTTCGAAAAAGGAGGCCGTATGTCTCGTGACGCCAAGCGGTGCCGATGGGCACCGTCGATACTCGCTGTCGTGCTGGCCTGTGCGCTGGCCTGCCAGCGCACAGCACAGAAGCCGACGCAGGAGCCAAGGCCGACTCGCCTGCCGCGCTTCACGGGCTCTCAGATCATGACGATCTCGTTCGACAGCATCCGGTCGTACGCAGAGCGTCTCGAGTTCAATTCGCAACCTCCCGCGGCCGATTCGGCACCGGTCGATTGGGTCGGCGACAGCATTGGCGGGAAGGACACGTCTTGGATCGAGCCCGCGGTGGGTGCGTACCGCTTCGACTCCACTGAGCTCGCGCAGGGACGGATCGTCGCGCGGATCTGGAGTAGCAAGGTGTACCCGCCAAGGGGGTTCGGACCGTGGTGGTCCTACTGGTGGATTGACAAGAACGGGGTCGACTCGGCTGGCAAGCCCAAGTGGCGTTCGGTGTTCCTCTCGGACAGCACCCGCACGAAGGTCCCAAAGAGCAGGTTCCCTCACGACGACACCCTGCAGTACTATAGGCCTCCACCCGATGCTCGACACACCTGCCTCGGATATACGTGCGCGAGGCTCCATTCCGGCAGCGTCGTTGCCTGTTACGACTGCGGCGGGTATTGGTGCTCCACGAAGCCCCACTGAACCTTGCCCCCGGGTGACTCAAGTGGCATTGTGCTAGCCACTTAGAGTCACCCATGCCCGCCGACCCCCTGTTCGACCGCCTGGCCCATGCTCTCGCGGGCCGCTACACCATGGTACGCGAGCTGGGCCAAGGCGGCATGGCGACGGTCTACCTCGCCACCGACGTGAAGCTCGGCCGGCGCGTGGCCATCAAGGTGCTGCCGCCGACGACCCGTGCCTACCTGGGGAGCGGGCGCTTCCAGCGCGAAGTCCTCTTCGCCGCCCAGCTTTCCCACCCCAACATCGTTCCCCTGTTCGAAGCCGACGAAGCCGACGGGTTGCTCTTCTACGTGATGGAGTACGTGGAAGGAGATTCGCTGAAGGACCGCTTGGCGCGCGACGGGCCGCTCGCCGTGGAGGAGGCAATCCGCATCGCCGCCGAAGTGGGCGACGCCCTCGAGTACGCACATGAGACCGGCGTGGTGCACCGCGACATCAAGCCCGGCAACATTCTGTTGTCCCGCGGGCACGCCATGGTCTCGGATTTCGGGATCGCGAAGGTGGTCGCCGAAATCGGCGCCGTCGCCGACCGGTCCTCGATCACGGGTACCGGCGTCACCGTCGGGACCGCGGAGTACATGAGCCCCGAGCAGGCGAGCGGAGAGAAGCGGATCGACGCGCGCTCGGACGTCTACGCGCTGGCGGCCGTGCTGTACGAGATGCTCGCCGGCGAGCCGCCGTTCACGGGGCCAAGCGTCCAGGCGATCATCGCTCGCGTGCTGAGCGATCCGCCCCGGCCAGTGCGAACGCTCCGGCCCAGTCTCCCGGCGCACGTCGAGGCGGCGCTCGCCGCAGGCCTCGCCAAACTCCCGGCCGACCGGCCGCCGACCGCTCGCACCTTTGTGGACATGCTGACCCGTTCCACCGCCGACCGACGGGTGCCCCGCCCCCGTTGGCTCAAGCTCGGGGTGGCCGCACTCCTGCTCGGCGGCGCCGGCACGGCGCTCTGGGTCGGCGCTCGCCGCCCCCCTCCGGCGAGGGAGGCGCCGGCCGGCATGGTCCTCGTGCCGCGCGGCACCTACCGCGTGGGCGGTGGCCCGGGCCGACCGACAGCGGTCGTGGCGCTCGACTCCTTCTACATCGACTCGACGGAGGTCACGGTCGGAGCGTACGCACCATTCCTGCTTGCCACCCGCGCTTCAGCGCCCTCGGCCGAAGCGCCGCCCGCGACCTGGCCCGTCACCGGCGTCCTCTGGGCCGAGGCGCAGGGCTTCTGTCGGTGGCGCGATCCGGCCGCGCGGCTCCCCACGGAAGCGGAGTGGGAGGGGGCGGCCAGCGGTCCGAGCGGGGCCGCGTATCCGTGGGGGAATGTCTGGGAGGCCGGGCGTGCCAACGCGGCCGGAGCGACCGACACCCTCAAGCCGGTCGGCTCGTTCCCGCTGGGGCGCTCGGGCGTCGGGGCTCTGGACCTGATCGGCAACGCGTGGGAATGGGTCGCGGCCGAGACTCTGGGCTCGAGCGGCCAGGTGCTCCATGCGATCAAGGGAGGCGCCTTCGACACACCGCCCAAGAACGCATCGGTCTTCTATCGCAGTTGGGTTCCCGAGGACCGCCGAGCCGTCTGGAACACGGGCTTCCGGTGCGCGCGGCGGAAGTAGGACGCGGTTAGAATTACCATTCACGATGCCCTTGTCGCCGTCCGCCCGCCCGGCCGCCCGCCTGTCCGTCTTGCTATTGCTCGCCGCCTGCCAACCTCAGGCGCGCCGGCTGCTGCTGCTCGACCTCGCCTTGTCGGACCCGGTGGTGTTGAACGGCACCGCCCTCCCCTGGGTCGACGCGGGGTACACCGTCCGCTACCGGCGCTTCTATCCGCACCTCACGCGGGGTGACCTCCCGCGGTTCCGCACCCTGGTACTCCTCTTGGGCCGTGAGCCCGAAGCGCCGTCGGACGCCCTCACCGCCGGCGACCTGGCGCTGCTCGACGAATGGGTGCGGCGCGGAGGCGTCGTGGTGTTGGGCTACGACGGCGACGGCGAGGGTTACCTCGACCGGTGGACGGCGAACCGCTGGCTCGAATACGAAGGCGCGGGGATCTCGATTGGGGATCGCGTGCTCGAGGATACGACGACGCACACCCTGACGGCGGGGCGGGCGCAACCGTGGGCCATCGCCCGGCCGGTCGGAGACGAGCCGCTCGGCTCGGTGTACGATTCGTTTCCGCTCGATCGCAACCATGTCGTGGTGGCACGCTCGCCGACCCAGCTGCTCGCGATCACCAGCCAGCGGGCCTTCGTGCGCGCGCCCAAAGAGCCCGCCGGACGACCGGACGCCGGCATCGCGGCGGCGGCGCGGATCGGCGATGGGCTGGTCGTGGTGATCAGCCGCCACGCCCTGGGGACGCTCGGGCCGCAATACCGACCCTCGACCGCGCCGTTCTTGGCCGCGGACGCGCTCGCCGATACCTATGCCTTCCTTACGGCGGTGGCGCGCTGGACGCGGCGCCCCGCCGAGTGGGCGCACGTGCCGCCGGCGGCGCGCGGAGTGCCGCTTGCGCTGCAGCAGGCCCCCCTCCCCGTGGAGCTGCAGCCACCGCGGCTCGAGCCTCCCGGCGCCGTGGGCACCACCGAGCTGCCGCTCATCCCGGACAAGAAGCTCGCGCGGGCGACGAACGTGCCCGATTGGCTCCGACAACAAGGGTTGCGCGTCTTGTGGACGCCTTTGCTGGCGACGCGGGACCAGCAGCGCGTCCCGCGGCCGTCCGCTACGCTCGACTCCCTCGTCACCTTCCTCGACGTCGGCGGCTTCAACCTGCTGTCGGGCGACGCGTATCCCGAAGGGGCCGATTCAGCGCACGCGCGCTGGTGGGAGCGCGACGCCGTGCGGCGCGCCTGGAGCGACGCCGTCAGCCGGCTCGGGCCCACCAGTGTGGCGTGGATCCCTGCGTTCGATTATGCCGCGGCGCGCCTGCCGCCCGCCGATTCGTCACGTGGCGCTCGCGGCGAGGCGCTGCCGGCGCCGTGCGTGCTCGATACGGCGCTCTGGGCCGGAGGGTTCGCTCCCGCCGCGACAGCGCTCGGACTGCTCGCCGGGGAGCAGCGGACGTTGGTGATCGCGCTGGGGTTCGACCTGGGTGATCCGCTCCGCGACGCCGGGTCTCGCGGACGCAAATACGGCATGGGCCAGGAGTTCTGCGACGCGGCGTGGCGACGGGCCCTGACCCAGCTGGGACGCCGCGGCGCGCTCGACTCGCTGCCGTTCGGCGCCCGCTACCCGACGCTGCGCGAGGCAGGCCTGCTGCCGCTCTATTATCGAGCGCTGGAGGACGAAGTGGCGGAGCGCGCCGGCGCGCTGCGGGACCGCGTGCTCCGGCAGCGGCATGATCTCTACTTCGCCTTCCGGCTCCCCCAGCCGCCGGCAGACTGGTTCTCCCTCGGCCTGCTACGGGGCTTCGCCCTCCCGGACCGGCCGCTACTCCTGCTCACGCCTGAAGCCAAAACGCGCGACCTGCTGGCGTTGCTCCGGGCACGGGGGCTGAACGGCGTGCACGCCGTTGAGCTCGCGCCCGCGCTGCTGCGCGCCCGGGACTGGGCAGGGCTAAGACGAGTCGTCTTCGAGGACAACGACGGCTTCTGGTTCCCCGGAGAGGAACGCGGCTCGGTGGGTTCGGGGGGAGGAGGGCGGGTCGAAGCGGGCGGGGGGGCCGGGGGGAGCAGGGGGGCAGGACGTGCGGGGCGGGGCGCGAGGACCTCCGGCGCGCGACTGCCGGGCGACAGTCTGGTCCGGCTGATGCGGCGGCTGGCGCGCTGAGGCTTGCCTCGACCCTTCCAAGACCGGTACCTTTCCTCCCGGGTGGCGGTAGGGCGTGATGGTCGCGGTGCGCCGGTCGGAGTGGCGCGCTGAGGAAAGTCCGAGCTCCATAGGGCAGACTGCCAGGTAACCCCTGGGCGCCGTAAGGCGACGGAACGGGCCACAGAAAACAGACCGCCCTTTATCCAAGGGTAAGGGTGAAAAGGTGGGGTAAGAGCCCACCGCGCGCCTGGCAACAGGCGCGGCACGGTAACCCCCAGTCGGAGCAAGGCCAAGTAAGCAGCGAGACCCGGCCCGGGTCGTTGGAGCTGCGGGTAGGCCGCGCGAGGTGGCTGGCGACAGCCATCCCAGAGAGATGACCATCTGTCCGCCAACAGCGGATAAACAGAACTCGGCTTATGGCCCTACCCTCCACCTCCCCGTGACCTCGCCGTCGAGACCGTATCCCCCCCAATGGGAGCAGGTGGCCGACCTGCGGGTGTTCCGCACGACCACGCAGGAGTGGGAGAAGCTCATCGGGTGGCGCGCCGACATGCGGAAGCGCGGCTGGAAGCTGCTGCGCGTTTCGAGCGAGGGAACGGAGATGGTCGCCATCTTTGGCCGGACGAAGGCCGAGCGCGCCCAAGCGGTATGATCCGCCGGCTGCTGGTGATGGGGGCGGCGCTCGCCGCCGCGTGTGCGTCGCGCAGCGGTGGCCCCGTCCCGGCCTCCGCTCCGGTCACCCCCGCCGCGACCTCGCCCTCTCCCCCAGCGCCGGGCGATCAGCCGGCGGCGCGCCGCTCCGACGCCGTCCGCTACGGGCCGAGCGCGCTGCGCTACCTTGTCCACCGCCAGCTACACCGCCAGCAGGGCCAGGCCGAGCGGCCGCAGGCGACCGACCTGGGAGCGCGCATCTATCTCGCGGCCACGATCACAGGGCCGGCGGACTCGATCGGCTATCCCGCCACATTCACGGTAGACTCGATCGTCCCCGACTCGGGCATGCCGCCGCCGCTGGCCGACAACCTGAGCCGGGCCCGCAAGTTGGTCTTTAGCGGCCGCCTATTGCCGCGCGGCGAGTTCGTCAACGGCGTGGCGTCGGATAGCGTGCTGGCACAATCCCTCGTTCAGTTCCTCGCGAATTTCCGGGACTTCATGCCGCGCCTGCCGCGCGACGGGCTGACGCCGGGTGTCGCCTGGACCGATACGTTGGAGGCGACGCAAAAGGGGGGCGGCTCCGAGGTGTCGCGGCGGGCCATCCTCCGCTCGACCGCGGCTGCGTGGGCGGACCACGCCGGCGCGCGCAGCCTGCGCCTCGAAGCGACCTCGACCTACCAGGTCACCGGCGCCGGCCAGAACTTGGGCCAGCCGTTCGACCTTGCGGGGTCCGGGAGCGCGACCGTGGTGTCTTTCATCGCCGCCGACGGACGCTACCTCGGCGGCGAATCGCGCGACTCGACGAGCATGACGGTTCATCTGGCCGTGCAAGGCCTCGCCGTCCCCGTGACCCAGGTGACCCACACGACTGTGGCGGTGCTGCCGTAGTGAGGGGCGGTCCGGCGGTGTGGCGGGCGGGCGGATCGTTCGCGCTGCTCCTCCTGCTCGCCTCCGGCGCCCCCGCACAGGTCGCTCCCAACCGCGCCACCCGCTACCTCTACCCCACGGACGTCACGGACGCGCGCGCCGTGTGGGTCAACCCTGCAGGGCTCGGCCGGGCGGAGCAGGCTTCGGTCCACATCGACGTGACGGTGGGCGATCCGGGGTCCGGCGGCCGGCTGCGCCAGCTGACCACCGGCTTGAGCTCGCGCGGCTTCTCTCTGGGCTACCAACGGGATCTGTTCGACGGCGGCGTGCGCGGGCATACCTATCGCCTCGCGTTCGCAGGCGGGGAACGGCGCCTCGCCGCGGGCGTCGCGGCGGCGTTGTACCGTGGTGGGACGTCCGGCACCGGGTGGGACGTCGGAGCGGTGTACGATCTGACCCCCTCGCTCACGATCGGCGCCACGGTCGCGAACCTCGGCCGCCCGGTGGTGCGCGACTCCACGCTGCCGGTCACCTACACTCCGGGGGCGACGCTGCGTCTGTCCGGCGCGCGGGCAGCGTTCTCGGCCGACGCACAGATGACTGCGAACGGGGTGACGGGGTACGCGTTCGGGGCGGCGGCCGAGCTGCGGCAGGGGACGCCGCTCCCACTCGGCATCCTGCTGCGGGTCGATACGGACCGCTCGCTCCGGCGCGCCGCGGTTGCATTCGGTCTCGCACTGGGCGGGCAAGACCTGGTAGGCGCCGTGGCTACGACGCGCGGCGATGTCGGGCGCCTCGACGCCGTCAGCCTCTACGGCGTGTCCACGCGGCGCCTGACCCGCCGCTAAGTTACGGGCGACGGACCGGCCCGGCGGAGCTCCCGGCGTCCTTGCCCAGCAGGGTCTGCAGCCGTGGTACCACCGCGTACATGTCACGAAACGAGAGCCTCCGAAATACCGTGTCCTGCCGCCCCCGCGGCAAACCCAGTATCAGACCGAACCGGAGCCCGCCGCGCACCGCCGGGCGGACGCCGAGGCGCACGGCGTCCCGGGGGTAGGCGCGCACGCGGTGCGGTGTCACGATCGCCACGGTCCCGCGCGCCACGACGAGCAGCGTGGTGTCCTCCGCACCCGCGGGCGCGAAGACATATTGGGCCACGTCGCCGGTCGCCAGCGCCCCCCGGTGCCGGAGCGTCTGGGTCACACTGTCGGGGATCGGGGCGCTGACCGAAAGCCGGGGCGGCGTCCCGAACACCGTGAATGCGACCAGGCCCGCGCCCGCGATGAAGACGAGTCCCATGACGGATTTGATCGCGCGCGACAGGAAGCTGGCGCGCACCTGCACCGTCTCACCGGTGGCCGCGGGAACGGCCTCCACGAGGGCCCCGCTCGCCTCCTCCGCCGTCTGATAGCGCTCGGCTGGGTCCTTCGCGAGCATGCGAGCGACCGCCGTGGCAAGCGGGACGGGCACGTCGCTGCGGTGCTCCCTGATGGGCGCGGGATCCGCGGTTGCCTGCTTCATGAGGATGGACTGTGCGGAGTCGCCGTCGAACGGCGGCTCCCCGGCGAGCATCTGGTACAGCAGGATGCCGAGCGAATAGATGTCGGAACGAGTGTCGAGCTTGTCGCCCGTGGCCTGCTCGGGGCTCATGTACTGCGGTGTCCCCACCACCATTCCCTCGGTGGTCAGCTGCGAGCCGGAGGCCTCCTGAGCGGCCTGGGCGATTCCGAAGTCGGTGACCAGCACATGGCCGCCCGCGTCGAGCAGAATGTTGTCGGGCTTCACATCCCGGTGCACCACGCCGTAGTGATGCGCGTAGCCGAGCGCGTCGGCGACCTGGCGCGCAATCGTGGCGGATTTGCGCACCGAGAGCCGCCGCTTCTTCTCGAGCAGCTGCCGGAGTGACGGGCCATCGACGCACCGCATGACGATGTACAGCACCTCGTTCTGATAGCCGCCGACCTTGTAGATCGGCACGATGTGGGGATGCTCGAGCCGGGCGACCGTGCGCGCCTCGCGCACGAACCGGACGGCGAGCGACGGGGATGGGGTGAGCCCGAGATCGACGACTTTCACCGCGACGTCGCGGCGCGGTCGATGCTCCCGCACGCGAAACACGGCGGCGAACCCGCCTTCGCCCAGCAGGTCGCCGACGGTAAATTCATCTCCCAGGGCTTGTTGCAGGCGTTGGCGCAACGTGGAGATATCGAGGGACATGACGGACGCGAAACCTAGGAAGGCACGTGCGGCGGCGCTAGGGACGGCGGCACTCGCGCTCGCGTGGCTGCTGGGCGTGTGGCCGCCGCCGATGTGGTGGCGGGATCATTGGCCGCGGGAAACCGCGATGATGCGAGACGTGGAACGCGGCAACGATGGCAAGGGCGAACATTCCACGGTTCCATCCTTCCATCCTACCGCCCTGAAAGACGTGTCGCCCCTGCTGCAGCGCATGGTCATCATCGGCGAGGACTCGCGGTTTCGCAGCCACCACGGCATCGACCCCGTGGAGATCGCGGACGCGCTCGGCATGGACCGGGGCAGAGGCCTGTGGGGCGGGTTTGCGACCGCGTGGCGGAACCGCGACCGGTTGCGCGGCGCGAGCACGATCACCCAACAGCTCGCGAAGAATCTGTACCTCTCGCCCTCGCGCACCCTGCTGCGGAAGGTGAAGGAGGGAGTGACCGCGCTACGCCTCGAACTGGCGCTCCCGAAGGACCGAATCTTCCAGCTCTACCTCGACGTCGTCGAGTGGGGGCCCGGTCTCTGGGGCGCGGACGCGGCGAGTCGCGCCTACTTCGGGGTGCCGGCCTCGCAGCTCGACGAGCGCCAGGCCGCCGCGCTGGCCGCGACCCTTCCCCACCCGCGCACGTCGAATCCGACGTTTCAGCCGGACCGCATGCTCGCGCGACGCGATCTCATTCTGGCCCGGTACCACGGCGTGGAGGTGTACATCCCGCCCGCAGAGGAGACAGACACGCTCTCGGTGCCGGCAATCACCTTGCCGCCGGTCGAATCGCTGAAGGTCGAGGTGCCGACGCCGGGCGACACTGCGATCGATACGACGGTGGCGCGGAAGGATAGCCTCTAGTCGACTAGGCGCAGCGGCATCACCAGCGCCATGTAGCTCGCCGGATCATCCCAACCCACCGGCTCCACCGTCGAGGCACGCTCCGGCGCCTTGAACGTGAGGCGGACTTCGTCCGTCGGCATATACTTGAGAATCTCGAGCAGGTACATCGCGTTGAAGCCGATCTCGAGCGGCTCGCCTTCGTAGGTGACCGGGAGCTCGTCCTGCGCCTCCCCGAGGTCGGGCGTTTGGACCGAGAACTTCACCGCGCCGCCGGCGAACGCGAGCCGGATCCGATGAGTCTGGTCGCTCGCCACCACGCTCATGCGGCGCAGCGCGGCCGCCATCGCGGCCTTGTCCACCGTCGCCGCCTTGTCGTTTTCGCGCGGGATGACCTGCTCGTAGTTGGGGTACGGCCCCTCGATCAGCCGCGAGAATACCAGGGTGCCGCCGGCCCGAAATCCGATGTGATTGTCGCTTTTGGCGACCTCGATCGCTTCTTCGGCGGCGAACAGGCGGCGGACCTGCTCCAATGCCTTGGGCGGGACGATCAGGTCGGCGGTCGAGCCCCCCTTCGCCGGCACGTCCATCTTGGCCAAGCGGTGGCCGTTGGTCGCCACCATGCGCATCCGGTCGGGGCGCAGCTCCCACAACACGCCGTTCAGGATCGGGCGGCTCTCCTCGGTGGACGCGGCGAACGCGACGTGCCCGACCAGCTTGTGCACCACGCCCGCCGCCGCTTTCCACGCGCCGTCGAACTTCACGGCGGGGAATGACGGAAACTCCTCACGCGGCAGGCCCAGCAGCTTGAACTTCGACCGGCCGCATTCGATCCCGACCCGGGCCTCCCCCGCGGCCGTGACGCGCACCGGCCCGGAGGGCAGCTCGCGGGCGATGTCTACGAGCTTCTTCGCCGGCAGGGTCACGGCTCCGTCCGTGTCCACCTCTGCCGGCACCGTGGTGCTGACCGCGATGTCGAGGTCCGTGCCCGAGAGGCGGATGCCTTGCTTGGTCGCCTCGACCAGGACGTTGGCGAGGACCGGCAGCGTCGTCTTGGCAGGGATGGCCGCCGCCACTGCGCTCAAGCCTTCCTGCAGTTGCTCCCGAGTGATCGTGAACTTCATCCGTGCTGTCGCCTCGCCGCGTTGTCGGTAAAGAATCTACTGCTGTCCTAAGATAGAACTACTAGTAGTAATAGTAGAAGACGGGGAAATGTTGGGGAATCGCCTAAGCCATGCACGCCGCGTCCGGGTACTGGTCCTGCGTGCATCTGACCCGAATGTTGGGAGTGTTGGTATCCGGGGGCTTCCCCACGCCGCGCGCGCCTTCCCACACCGGCCAACACGTCGCTTCCCACATGTGGGCTAGAGTGCGGACAACTCCTGACGGGCCATTTCGACGCGCTCCTTGAAGGTGCGATCCCGCACCATCTGCCGCTCCACCTTGTCGACCGAATGGATCACGGTCGAGTGGTCCCGTCCCCCGAACGCCTGCCCGATCTCCACTAGCTGCATGCCGAGCATGTCGCGCGCGAGGTACATCGCGACCTGCCGCGGGATCGTCAGCGTCTTGGTGCGGGCTTTGGAGCGCAGCCCTTCAGGCGTCACCCCCCACCGACGGGCCACCACTTCCTGGACGCGATCGATGCTCGGCGTCGGCTGCGCGCCGTAGCTCGAGGCGTCCTCTCCCTGACGGATCTTGTCCGAGAGCGCCTCGCGGGCGAGCTCGATCGTCACCTCGCGGTTCTTGAGCGAAGCGAACAGCAACAGCTTGATGATGCAGCCCTCGAGCTCTCGCACGCTCGTGCGCACGTGCTCGGCGATGAAGCGCAGCACGTCGTCGGGGATGGTCAGCTCGAGATGGTCCTGCTCCGCCTTCTTGCGCAGGATGGCGATGCGGTGCTCGAGGTCCGGGTGCCCGATGTCCGCGACCAGCCCCCACTCGAAGCGCGAGATCAGCCGATCTTCGAGCCCGGGGATCTCCTTGGGGGGCCGGTCAGACGTCAGCACGATCTGCTTGTGCCCCTCGAACAAGGCGTTGAAGGTGTGGAAGAACTCTTCCTGCGTCATTTCCTTGCCTTCGAGGAAATGCACGTCGTCCACCAGGAAGAGGTCCACGTCGTTGCGGTAGCGGCGCCGGAACTCGGACATCGTGCGCGCGTGGATCGACTCGATGACTTCGTTGATGAACTGCTCGGCGCCGAAGTAGTGCACGCGCGTCCCGGGGTACTTTCCGAGCACGGCGTGCGCGATCGCCTGCATCAGGTGCGTTTTCCCCAAGCCGGTCGCGCCGTAAATGAACAACGGGTTGTAGGTCTTGCCGGGCGCTTCCGCCACAGCGTGCGCCGCGGCGGCCGCGAGCTCGTTCGACTTCCCGATGACGAACGTCTGAAAGGTATAGCGCTCGTTCAAGGGGGTCGTCGGCACGGCGGTCTTGTCGCCAACCCCGGCCGCAGGCTCCCGCGGCGCGACGAAGAAGTCCATCTGCGGGCGCTGTTGGCGGTCCTCTTGCACGCGGAACACGACGGCCGTGGGACGGCCGAAGACGCGCTCGGCGGCGCGCGCCAACACGGTCGCGTGCTTCTGCTCGTTCCACTCGACCGCGAATTGGTCCGGCGCTCCGACGATCAAGCGGTCGTCGTCGAGGGCGATCGGCACCGCGGGCTCGAGCCAGGTGCGGACGGTCGCGTCGGGAAGTTCGCGCCGCGCCTCGTCGAGGAGGCGCCTCCAGGCTTCTCTTGTAGACTGCTCCATCCGCGAATAACGAGAGGTGGGACGTCCAGCAAGGGCGGCCCGAAACTACGCCGCGCATGTGGAAAAGTCAACCTTGACCGGTCCGGCGAAACCGGTGTACGTTTCCCGGCCTCACGAGAGGAATCTATGGGTCCGTCGTACCGGCCGCGCAATCGGCGGCGCATCAACAAGCATGGCTTTCGGGCGCGGATGAAAACGGTGTGGGGCCGCGCCGTGCTGTCCCGTCGGCGCAAGAAGGGACGCAAGCGCCTCGTCGTCCGCCTGCCGTCCAAGCACCGGAGTCGCTAACGCGCGAGCGGTTTCCGCGCCGCGTGCGCCTCGCGCGTGGCTCGGACCTCACAGCCTGCTGGGATCAGGGGCGCCGCTTGCGCACTCCGCACCTCGATCTCGCCTGGCGTCCCAATCGAGCGGGCTACCTGCGGACGGGGATCGTCGTCCCCCGCTTTCAGTTCACCGCGGTGGCGCGCAACCGGTTGCGGCGCCGCGTGAGAGAGATTCTGAGGCGTCACGCGCTCGCCTCACTGCCTCCGGTCGACCTCGTCGTGCGCGCGAAGCGCGTCGCGTACGCCGCCCCATTTGCAGTCCTGCGCGCCGAATTGACCGACGTGGTGAGGCGCATCACGTGAGCCTGGGGCGTTGGCCACGACGCGCCGCCGTGACGCTGATCCGCGGCTACCAGATGACCCTGTCGCATCTGGTCCTCACGCAGTGTCGGTTTACACCGTCCTGCTCGCAATACACGCTCGAAGCGGTCGAACGCTACGGCGTGCTGAGGGGCAGCTGGCTCGGCATGAAGCGCATTCTCCGCTGTCACCCGCTGCACCCCGGCGGCTACGATCCGGTGCCGTAGCGAACCCACAAGGACCGCCCGTGGAACGACGCGTCATTCTGGCTTTCATTCTGATGCTCATCGTGCTGGTGCTGCCGGGCATCTTGTTTCCTCCGAAGAAGACGGCGGACCGGCGGACGGGCGGTCAGGCGGTCGGTGACACTGCGCGTGCCTCGAACGCGGAAGCACCCCCGGCCCCGACGGTGCCCGAGCTCGCGGCCGCTCCGTCCGTCTGTCCGCCCGTCCGCTCGTCCGCCCAGGTCTCGGCCGCCACGCCTGCGGAGACTGTGTGGGTCTCCTCGCCGCGCGCCCGGTTTGGCTTCAGCCCCATCGGGGCGCGGCTCGTACACGCGGAACTGCTTGATTACAAGTCATTTGCGCCGGGTGACACAGGCGCCCCGGTCCAGCTCGTGCCGGTGGGCCGGCCGCCGCTCGCCCACTGCCTGCTCGTCGGCGCCGATACGATCTCGCTCGCCGACTGGCGCTTCACGCCGAGTGTCACGGCGCTCAGCGTCCGGCGCGACAGCATGCCGTTGACGTTCACGGCCGAGCGCGGCGGTGCGCGGGTGACCCTCGCCTACGTGTTCTTCCCCGACGAATACCGGTTTCAGGTCCGGGGCGAGGTCATTGGCCTGGGCCCAGCGGGTGCCGTGCTGCTCGTCGGCATGGGAGATGGACTGCGGTCCGTCGAGGCGGACACGATGGACGATTTCCGCCACTTTGCGGTCGTGACCAAGGCCGCGAAGACGCAGAGCATCGCGTTCCAATCGCTCAAGCCGGGCACGGTGAAGCTGCTGGACGGCCCGTTCGAGTGGGCCGGCTTCAAGTCAAAGTATTTCCTGGCGGCGGCGCTCGCCCTCGAGGAGAACCAGCCGCGGTTCGGTGGCGGCATTGCGGTCGGCGGGCCGGTGACGGTGACCACGTCGTCGTTCTTCAGCGGTCGCGCGGCGGTTGCGACACGCACGACGCTGGCCCTCACCCTGCCCGTCCCGCCCTCCGGAGACTTCCGCTACGACGTGTACACGGGACCGCTCGAGTACCGGCGGCTCGCGCGCCTGGGCCACGACCTGGACGATGCGAACCCGTACGGCGGCGTGCTCCGGCCGATGATCCAGCCGGTGTCGATCCTCGTGGTCAACATCCTGATCTGGATGCACGACCGCCTCTCGCTCGCGTACGGGTGGGTGCTGGTCATCTTCGGCATTCTCGTCCGGGCGCTGCTGTGGCCGCTGAACCAGAAGGCGATGGAATCGAGCATCCGGATGCAAGCCGTGGCGCCGCTCATCAAGGAGACGCAAGAGCGCTACAAGAACGATCCCGAACGGCTGCAGCGCGAGATGATGCGCCTGTACAAGGAGCACCACGTCAACCCGCTCGGCGGCTGCCTGCCGATGCTGATTCCGATGCCGGTGCTGTTCGCGCTGTTCTTCGTGTTCGCGAACACGATCGAGTTCCGCGGCGTCGCGTTCCTGTGGCTCCCCGACCTGTCGCGCGCCGATCCGTACTACATCATCCCGGTGGTGATGGGCCTGTCGATGTTCGTGCTGTCCAAGGTGGGCCAGATCGGCGTGCCGCCCAACCCGCAGACGAAGACGATGCTGTACTTCATGCCGGTCTTCATGACCCTCTTGCTGTTGCGGTTCGCCTCAGGCCTGAACCTGTACTACGCCGTGAGCAACATCTTCAGCATCCCGCAGCAGTACCTCATCGCCCGGCGGCGGCTGCGCGAGCAGGGGAAGCGAACGTAGGGGAAGCGGGAAGGGGGAAGGGTGCTCTCCGATCCGATCGTGGCCCTCGCGACTCCTCCCGGCCGATCCGCGCTCGCGGTGATCCGGCTGTCGGGCGTGGGCGCTTTTGCCGTGACGCGTCGTTGTCTCCGGCCGTTCCATCCGGATCGCCCCCGCGCTGCCTGGCGCGCCCAGCTGCTGCACCCCGCGTCCGGTGAGCTGATCGACGACGTGCTCGCCGCGTGCTTTCCGGCGCCACGCTCCTACACCGGGCACGACCTGGTCGAGATCTCGACGCACGGCGGCCTGCTGGTTCCCGCGGAAGCCGTGGCGGCGCTGGTGGCGGCGGGGGCCCGGCTGGCGCGTCCCGGAGAGTTCACGCGCCGGGCGGTGCTCAACGGCAAGCTCGATCTGCTGCAGGCGGAGGCGACCGCGGACCTGATCGACGCCGGGTCGCCGGCGCAGCGCCGGCGCGCGCTGCAGCAGCTCGACCGCGGTCTCTCCGGCCGGCTCGCGGCGCTGCGTGTGGAGCTACTCGAGCTCGAGGCGCTGATCGCGTACGACATCGATTTCCCGGAGGAGGACGAGGGTCCCGTCAGCCCGGCGCGCGTGACGGGGGCGTGGCGCGCGGTGCGGGAGCGGGTCGCGGGGCTCCTCGCCACGGCGCCCGAAGGAGAGCGGCTGCGTGAGGGTGCGCTGCTGGTGATCGCGGGTCGCCCCAACGCGGGCAAGTCCTCTCTGTTCAACGCCCTGCTCGGTCGCGAGCGGGCGATCGTCACGGAGCTGCCGGGCACGACGCGCGATGCGATCGAGGCCTACGCCGTGATCGCGGGGTTCCCGTTCCGGCTGGTGGACACGGCGGGCCTGCGCGCCAGCGACGATCGGGTCGAAAAGATCGGTATCGAAGTGGCTCGACAATATCTCGGCGCGGCGGATCTGGTGCTGTTTTGCCGCGACGCTGGGAGCGAGATGAGGGATGCGGAGTCGGAGCGGTTCGTGGCCGCGTGCCACGCGCCGGTCGTCGAGGTGGTGACGAAGGTCGATCTCGCCGCCCGATCGCCTGACGGCCTCGGCGTGTCGGTCGTCACGGGAGCCGGACTCGAAGCGTTGCGGGCGCGACTCGCCGAGGCCGCCTTCGGCCGGCTGCTCGCGCTCGGCGACATCGAGCCGGTGGTCACGCGGGCGCGCCACCGCGCGGCGCTCGAGCGGGCGCTTGGGGAAGTGGACGCGTTTTATGTAGCACGGGAGCAACAAGTGGACGCGGCGGCGGCGGCGACCCATTTGCGCGCCGCCGTTGGTGCGCTCGACGACCTGATCGGCGCAGTCACGCCGGACGACGTGTTGGATCGGGTATTCGCGAGCTTCTGCGTGGGGAAGTGAGCGCCGTCGACCGGCGCACCGTCGCTTGCCGACCGACCGAACCGGGGCCATGTTTTGCTGCCTCCCCCATCCCGCCGGAGACAGCCCATGAAAGCGCTCGAGTCGATGCGCACCGCCACCGTGATCGGCCTCGTTGCAGCGGCCGCCTGCGCGAAGGACGCGCGGATTTTGTCAGGGCCGGCGTCCACCCGCAGCCCGCAGTTCGCGGTGCTGTCCGCCGCCTCGGCCGCTGCCGGCGCCCCCACCGGCCGCCACCTCGTATCGTTCACCGCCGGTGCGCCGGCCGACTTCGCCGCGCAGGTCCGAGCCGCGGGCGGAACGGTGCTGTGGGTTTCTTCGGATGCAGGCCTCGCCTCAGTGAGCGGCTTGCAGGAGTCCGGCGCGGCGGCGCTCGCCCGCAGGCAAGGCATACAGTCCCTGGTGGCCGACGTGGCGATTGCGCTCGACGATCCCGGGGTGCGGGCTGCGCGGGTGGTCGCGCCTGACGCGATCGCGAGCCAGGTGAACCCCGCGGCCGCGTTCTTCTTCGGCCTGCAGTGGAACTTGCTGGCGGTGCGGGCGGACGCCGCCTGGGCCGCCGGCTTCCGCGGCCAGCCGAACGTGTCGGTGTTTATCCTGGACAGCGGCATCGACTACCTGCACCTCGACCTCCGAACCCTGGTGGACCTGACCCGTTCGGTGGACCTGCTCGGCACGTTCCTCACACCGGCGGTCGTTAACGGCGACACGGTCATTGTATCCTTCACAGAGGCGGATACGGTGGCGAAGTACTTCTCGGGCCGGGAGCCGTTCACCGACCTCTTCTTCCACGGCACCCACGTCGCCGCGACCGTGAGCAGCCGCGCCCTTGTCACTGCCGGAGTGACGTCGCAGACCACGCTCGTCGCCGTGAAGGTTTGCGCCTACATCAACGCTTGTCCCTTCAGCTCCATTCTTGGGGGCGTGATCTACGCCGCGGACCACGGCGCCGACGTCATCAACCTGAGCCTGGGCGGCGCGTTCCCCAAGGCGGGTAACGGGCGCTTCGTGGGGTTCATCAACAAGGTCTTCAATTACGCGCGCAGCCGGGGCGTCACCATCGTGGTCGCTGCCGGCAACGAGAGCGCCGATCTGGACCACGATGGCAACAGCGACGCCACGTTCTGCAGCACGCCGGCGGTCATCTGCGTCGCGGCCACGGGCCCGACCGCCCAGGCGTCGGATTTCGGCCCCTGGACCAACGTAGACGCGCCCGCGTTCTACACGAACTTCGGACGCTCCGCGATCAACGTGGCCGCGCCGGGCGGAAACAATCGTGTCACCTTCGTCTGGGCCGCTTGTAGCGAGACGATTTATCCGCCTTTGGCCGCCGAGCTCCACCTCGAGGATTGCCTCACCTTTCCGACCGTAATCATTGGCCTGGAGGGCACGAGCATGGCCGCCCCGCACGTCTCGGGGGCCGCGGCGCTGCTGGTGCCGATCGTGGGGCGTAGCCCCGCCAGGATCAAAGCCCGTCTCCAGCAGTCCGCCGACAACGTCGCTGGCAATGGGACGAGTCCGTTCTACGGCAAGGGACGTCTCAACATCGGCCGCGCGGTTGGGGCCATTCCGTAGCACGCACCGTGACCCGGTAGCTTAGATTGGGGAGCGAGGGCGGCGGGCGCAGACGCGGGACCGCCGCCCTCTTTGTTGTCATCGGTCGAGATGGTGGGGCAGCTGCTCCGCCGGGGGTCTTGTTGATGGACGTTCAGTCGGGCACTGCTCCTGCGATGCGCTCCCCCGAGCGTTTGCTGGCGGTCCTCCGGATCGCCGTCGGCGTCTGGTTCGCCAAGGCGCTGTTCACGAAGCTGTCGGTCACGCTGCTCTGGGGGGTTCTCCCTGTTCCCAGCGCGTCGGACCGCTGGATGCACGTGATGCCGCTGCTCGTCGGGAAGTACGCCGATGGGAACCCGGTCGGGTTCTTCCGGGATTTCATGCAGCACACCGTCATCGCGCACAGCGGCCTGTTCGCCCAGCTGACGGCGTTCGGGGAAACGGCGGTCGGCCTCGGGCTGGTGTTCGGCTGCCTCACGGCACTCGCCTCCGGTATCGGGCTCTTCCTGGTCGTCAACTACGGCCTGGCGGTGCAATGGCAAGGCTCGGCGCAACAGGGATTCCACTACATGCTGATCACGAGCCTGATCGTCATCCTCGCGGCGCGCGCGGGACGGACGTGGGGGGTGGACGGCTGGGTGCGGGCGCGCCGCCCCGGCTCCTGGCTAGCGCGCCTGCCGCTCGGTTGAGCTGCCGAGAGCGGGTTCTTGTCCTTCAGGACAGTGCTGTGCCGAGCCCACGCTTCAGCGTGGGAATCATCGAGCCGCAGACGATAGGGGTCTTTCCCTGCGGGTTCTTGTCCTTCAGGACAGTGCTGTGCCGAGCCCTCGCTTCAGCGTGGGAATCATCGGGCCGTAGACGATAGGGGTGTTTCCCTAGCGATCAGGGAGTCTTCCCTAGGGGATGTAGAGCAGGTCGTTGGGCCGGTCGCCCACCGGGATGGTGGCGATGACCTTCCGCGTTTGCGTGTCGATCACCGAGACCTGGTTGGAGCGGCCGTCGGCGGTGTAGAGCCGCCGCGCGTCGGGCGAGAGGGCGATGCCCCAGGGGCGCTTCCCGACGGGAATCGTGTCGATCACTTTGGTGGCCGTCAGATCGACGACGCTCACGCTGCCCGCCGCGCCTTCGGTGACGTAGGCCAGCCGTCCGTCCGGGGTGAAGGCGATCCGCACCGGCTTGGTCTTGCCGTCCCGGATCGGGAACTGCCCCAGCACCGAATCGGTCGCGACGTCGAGAATCGTGATGTTCCCGCCGGCCTCGGCCGTGACGTACGCCCGGCGGCCGTCCGGTGCGACGGCCACCGTGCGGGGGTTTTCGCCCACGGGGATCGTGCGCAGCACGCGACCGCTCTTCGCAGCGAGCACGCTCACGGTGTTGCTCGTTTCCGCGGTGACGTACAGCTTCGCCCCGTCGGGCGACACGGCGATGCCTTCGGGCTCTACGCCCACCGGGGTCGAGAACTGCATCCGCCCGCTGCCCGCGTCGATGGCCGACGCATGCGCGATCTCCTCGTTGGAGACGTACAGCGTGCGGCCGTCGGGGCTGACCACGACCAGCTCGGGATCCCGGCCGGCCGGGATCGTCTTGGTCATGGCGGCCTTGGCGACGTCGATGACGCCGACCGCGTCGTCCTGTCCGAGGGCGACGTAGACGGTGCGCTTGTCGGGGCTCAGCGCCATCCCGCGCGGGCGCTTGCCCACCGCGATGGTCGCCCGGACGGCGTTGGTCCGGGGGGAGACGACGGTGATGGTGTTCCCCAGTTCGTTACTGACCCAGAGCTGGGGGTCCGCCGAGCGCGTCGGCCCGGCGCCGGCGAGACAGAGCGGCGCCAGCAGAGCGCCGTAGCGCGCCCGCGTCATTGCAGATCGCATCGGCACTTCCCCGTCAGTCGTTGAAGATGGCTTGATCGGCGTGGATCGCCTTGTCGAGCCCGCGGATGCGATCGCGCCCGCGGATGCTCCGGAGGATCGCACCGGTCAAATCCGCGCCGGTCACGTCGGCGTCCGTCAGGTCGGCGCCCGTCAAGTCCGCACGCACCAGCAGGACCTTCCGCAAGTTGGCACCCGAGAAGTCGGCCCCGGTGAAATCGACCCCGCTCGCGTCGGTGCGCATGATACCCATGGACTGATTCCCCGGGTCCGCGCCGAGGTTCGCGTTGGCGAGTTTGGCGCGCGCGAACTTGGCATTGCTCATCGGCGCAATGATGCGGGCATGGGTGAGGTCGGCATCGGAAAAGTTCGCGTCGTAAGCGATGACCGCGAACAGACTCGCGTCGCGGAGCACGGCGCGGCGCATGTCCGCCCGATACATCACGGACGCGTCGAGCTTGGCGCCCGTGAAGTCGGCGTCCGTAGCGATCGCATCGGACAGGGTGACGGAGAAGAGCTGCGCGTTGGCGAAACGAGTCTTCACCAGTCGGCAGCGCGACAGGTTGGCGCGCTTGAAGTCCACACCGCTCAGGTCGAGGCTCGAGAGGTCCTTGCCGGTGAAGTCGGCCGGAGCCTGCGGAGTGGCGGTGCCGAGGGCCGCGAGGACCTCGGCGCGGGTGAGCTGCTGCTGCGCGGGGGCAGCGACGACGGGTCCTGCCGCAACGCATGCCAACGCCGCCCCCACGACGGCGCGGGTCACTGGCTCTTCTTCATGTCCGACTCGCGATGCGGGCGTCCCGGCTTCAACCAGCCGTCGCTTCGCGCCTTGACGTAGAGGTACAGCTCGTTCACAGCGGTGGTGTCGAGCAGCACCTTCCAGGCCGGCATCCCCTTGTCGAGGCGGCCGTTCAGCGCCGTGTACACGAACGAGTCGCGCGGGTAGGCCTTCCCCTCCTTGCTCAGCACCCACCGCAGATCGGGGGCGTTGGGGAGCACGGGGTGCATGGCGTCCTCGCCGTGGCAGCGGTAGCAGTACACGTGGAACCACTTCCACCCCTGGTAGATCGAATCCGACACCAGCAGGCTGTCCCGCACGGTGCGCGTCGGGGCGGCGGTGCCCGAGGGCGTGCCGTGCGGTGCGGCCGGGGCCGCCGTTGCCCCCAGGTCGAGCAGGGGAACGCTGTACTCCCGCAGAATCGCGGTGATCTCGCTCTTGCGACGATCGATCACGGAATCGAGCCGCGCCTTGAGCTCCTTGTCGCGGTGCCGCACGGCCATCGCCATGCTGAACGCGAACGGCATGCCCGAGACCGCATCCGAGTCGGGGAGCGCCACCATGGTCAGCGGCACGGGCTGGCGCTTGACCCAGTAGCCGGCCAAAGGTCCCCACACGATCGCCACGTCGATGGAATCTTTCGCGACCGCCCGGATAATGTCGTCGGGGTGGTCGGCTTTGGGGTCTGGGTTAAGGAAGTTCCCGAAGCCGACCAGGCCCACGATGCCGCGCGCGCCCAGCGCGTGCGCCGGCGGCGTGTTGGTGTAGTCGTACCCGATGATGTTGACGCCGATCTTCAGGTGTTTCAGGATCGTGTCATCGAGCGAGCGGATCTGGAGGCCGCGGCCGGCGCGGTAGACGAAGAAGTACGCGGAGCGGTAGTACGGCTGTGTGGTCGCTACCGGGTCGAACCCCACCGGTGCCTGGATCATGACGTCGCAGAAGCCGCCCAGGATCGAGTTTCGCAGCACGCCACGCCGGCTGGGCCACCAGTAGTTGACCACCCTGGCGTTCAAGTCCTGGGCGACGACGTGCGCGATCTTGTTCTCGAAGCCTTCTTCGTGGTCGTTCGAGAAGGGCAGGTCGAACGGGTCGGCGCAGATCCTCAGCTCCTGGTCGGGGTTCGGCGCGCTCGCCATGAGGGCCACGGCTGCTGCACCGAGCAGGCAGGCTGCCGCGAGTTTGGTCCGAGTGAGAATCATCGCTCTCCCTGTTGGTCCGACGGATGAAGCAACACCCGGTGCCGGAGCGCGTTCGCTCCAGCACCGGGTGTCGTCCTACGCCTTCACTGCCTTGCGACTAGAGCCCGAACACCAACAGCGTGCCGCCGGCGTTCGACATGTTCGTGTAGTCGCTGAACGCGCCGATCGCGCCCAGCGCCGCCGTCGGATCCTCGGTCCCGATGCCGAGCGCCACACCGGCGCCGGCCCAGCCACCGATCCCTGAGAGCACGGCGACGTACTGCTTGCCGTCCGGCCCGAGGTAGGTCATCGGGTTGCCGATGATGCCCGAGGGACACTTGAACCGCCACAACTCGGTCCCGGTCGTGGCATCCACGGCCTTGAGCCAGCCTTCCATCGTGCCGTAGAACACGATGCCCGAGGCCGTGGCCAGTGCACCGCCGTACGCCGCGAGGTTCTCCTTGATCGACCACTTGATCTTCCCGACGGTCGGATCCCAGGCGATGAACGCGCCACGGTTGCCGCCCGGGCCCGGGAACATCCGCACGATCGCGCCGACGTAGGGCTGACCGGCCGAGTACTTCACCTCGACGCCCTCGTAATCCATGCAGATGTTGTTCGTCGGGACGTAGAAGAGGTGAGTCTGCGGCGAGTAGGCGGAGGGCTGCTGATCCTTGAAGCCGATGGCGGCCGGGCAAATCCCCTCGGTGTTCTTCTTCGAGGTAGTCCCGAATTGCGCATTGCGTACCGGAACGCCCGTCGTCAGGTCGATCTTCGAGGCCCAGTTGACCTGCCCAAACGGCTCGGCGACGAGCACCTTGCCGTTGGTCCGGTCGATCGTGTAGCCGAAGCCGTTGCGGTCGAAGTGCGCCAGCGCCTTCACCGGCTTCCCGCCGATCGTCAGGTCGACGAGGACGTTTTCATTGACGCCGTCGTAGTCCCACTCGTCATGCGGCGTCATCTGGTACGCCCACTTCGCTTCGCCGTTGTCCGGATTGCGGGCGAAGATGGTCATCGACCACTTGTTGTCGCCGGGCCGCTGATCGGGGTTCCACGTTCCCGGGTTGCCCGAGCTGTAATAGAACAGGTTCAGCTGCGGATCGTAGGAGTACCAGCCCCACGTGGTCCCACCGCCGTGCTGCCACTCATCCCCCTGCCAGGTCGAGACGCCCAGGTCCTTGCCGCGCATCGACGGATAGTTGGGGTTTGCGTCGCCGACGATCTTTACCTCGGCATCTGGGCCGGTCGAGTAGGCCCGCCACAGCTCCTTGCCGGTGTTCACGTCGTACGCCGTCACCCGCCCGCGCACGCCGAACTCACCGCCCGAAATCCCCGCGATCACGATGTCCTTGATCACGATCGGAGCGTTGGTCATGGTCGAGCCGGTCTTGTAGTCGGCGTTCGGGACGCGCCAGATCTGCTTGCCGTTCTTCGCATCCAGCGCCAGCAGATCGCCAGCCAGCAGCTCGATGAACAGCTTGCCGCTCGGATGGTAGGCGAGGCCGCGGTTCACCAGGTCGCAGCAGGCGATCGGCTTCGCCTCGGGCGGCTGGGCCGGCACAGTCCGCCAGATCATCGGCGCGCCGGGCTTCGTGAGATCGAGCGCGGCGACGGCGTTCGGGAAAGCGCTGTGCACGTACATCACATTGTTGATCACCAGCGGGTTGCCCTCGTGGCCGTTCAGGACGCCGGTCGAGAACGTCCACGCGGCCTTGAGGCTCTTCACATTCGCCTTATTGATCTGGGTGAGCGGACTGTAGCGCTGCAGGTCGGGCGTCCGACCCGTCATCGTCCACTCGCCCGGACTCTGGGCGACGGCGGACGCCGCGAGCACCATCATGCTCGCCGCGATGCCGCCGGACAGCAGTTTGAAGCGGTTCATAGCTGACCTCATGTTGAGGATGAGGGTGGTGAGAAACGGATCATGCAACTCGTCTGTCAGCGTTCGCGACCCTCGCGGGCAACGTCCGGGGGCCCGCGTTCGCGACAGGCCACAGCCATCGTCCGACTACCTCCCGTCTAGGGATAGCCTCCAGAGATAGTGGTTATATCCCCCGGTGCAGTGACTGTCAATCGACCCCAATAGGCCCGAGTTTTCAGGCTGAAACGGGGCTCGCCCCGCGCCACACGCGCGCCCCGGCGGCGCTGAACCCGCCTTCGTACACGGTCCCGCCGGGGCCGAGGATGGCTCGGACCCGCTCCGCGAGCGCCTGGGACGCAGCCGCGTCCCCCACGATCCCGTAGGCGGCCGGCCCCCAGGAGCTCTGACCCACGCCGATCGCTCCCGACTGCCGCAGCCGCTCGACCAGCTCGCCCGTCTGGCCCGGTGCAAACACGCCGCCTTGGGCCGGCGCGAACCACCCCCCGGTGATGCGCTGCACCTCGGTCAGCGCCGCCCCGAAGGCGGCGAGGTCGGCCACGGCCACGGCGGGGAGCAGCTGCATCAACACGAGGTGAGCGACGCGCGCCACCTCGCTCGCGGCCGGCGGCGGTAGCCGCCCGAATGCCGCCGCCTCTTCGTCACCCGCGAGCCCGGGCTTCCCTTCGGGGACGACGACCACGCAGCGCCACGTCGCGGGAATCGGCAGCCGGGCGAGGAGCGGAGCGGGCGTGTCGTCGCCCGGCTTGCGCCCGCCCTCGAGCACGAGCCCACCGAACGCGAACGTCCACGTACCGACCGCCGACCGCCGCCCCCGGTCCACGGCGCGCGCCAGGGCCGTCGCATCCGTCGGCAGCGCGTACAGCTCGGCGGTGGCGCGCGCCACGGCCAGGGCGAGCTGGGTCCCCGACCCGAGCCCCGCATGCGTGGGAATGGTGCGGTGCAAGCAGAAGTGCACGCGGGGCTGGATGTCGTGGTGGGCGGCGAACCGCTGGGCGAACGCGAGCGCCCGCGTCGCGTCGGGGCCCTCCGCGCGGAGCTCGGGGGCGGGGCGCGCCTCGAGCAGCAGCGACGGCGCGGGGACCGCTGCACCGATGCCGCCGAACCGCCGCCCCAGATCGCCCCGCAGATCGAGGACCCCGAAATGGAGGCGGGCCGGCGCCTCGACGAACACGGGGAACGCCCGCTCGTTCATCGGGACGCGGTCTCGGTGCGCCCCAACGGCGCGGTGCGCACATAGTCCGACAGCAGCGCCATCGCGTCGCGCTCGCGCGGACCCGCCGTTTTGTCCACGATCACCTGCAGCCGGGCGAACTCGTCGCGGATCTGCTCGGCCGGCAGGAGATGGGTGCGGGTGGCCAGGATCGCCGCCTCGAGCACGGCGTGGCGCGCCCGGTTGAAGCCCAGGAACTCGCGCCGGAACCCCCGGTGCGCTACGGCGGTGACGACGCGTGCGCGCGGCGGGGTGGCGTCGAGCGAGCGCACCTCGACCTCTCGCCACGAGCAAGCTGCTTCGAGCACCACGCCGCGGACGGCCGTCGCCGGGACCGCCGGGAACCGGACGGTGGCGATGGCGCCCTGCGCGAACAACATCACGTCGTCCGTCAGGTTCACGACGGCCGCCCCGGTGTCGCGGAGGTTCTTGAACGTCGTGGTCTCGAGGAACGGCTTGATGACGATCTCCTGCTCGCCCCACTCGACGCCCATCGGTGCGAAGTGGGCCGTCCCGGCGGAGTCGAGCGTGGTGAGAATCGACTCGATGATCACCGCACCAATTCCACGGGGGGCGGGGCGCGCGCGCCGTCGGCGCGGTCGGGGAGCCCGTCGGTGCGCGCGGTCGCGCCGTGGAGGAAGCGGTCGAGCAGGAGGTACCCGTGTTCGGTGAGCACGGATTCAGGATGAAACTGCAGGCCGATCACCGGGTGGCGTACGTGCTCGACCGCCATGATCTCGCCGTCTTCGGCTGTGGCAATGACGGAGAGCTCCGGGGGGAGGCCCGCCCGCGCGACGGCGAGGGAGTGGTAGCGCGCCGCTCGGAACGGGTTGGGCAGCCCGGCGAAGATCCCCCGGCCGGCGTGATGGATGCACGACGCCTTGCCGTGCATGGGGCGGCCGGCCCGCACGATCCCCGCCCCGTAGGCCGCGCCGATGCACTGGTGGCCGAGACAGACGCCGAGGATCGGCGTCGTGGGACCGAACCGTCGCACCACGTCCGTCGAGATCCCCGCCTCGCCCGGCGCGCACGGGCCCGGGGAGATGATGATGTGCGAGGGTCGGAGCTGCTCGATCTCCTCGTACGACGTAGCGTCATGGCGTCGGACAACCGTCTCTTCCCCCAGCTCGCGCACGTAGCGGGCGAGGTTGTAGACGAAGGAGTCATAGTTATCGATGAGCAGGATCATGGCTTGAGGGCAGCGATCAAACCGCGGGCCTTGTCGAGCGTCTCCCGGTACTCCTGCTCGGGGTCCGAATCGGCCACGATGCCGCCGCCGACTTGAAAATACACGTCGCGGCCGACCACCAGATAGGTCCGAATCACGATGCTGGTGTCGAGGGCCCCGGTGGCGCTCAGGTAGCCGATCGAGCCGCAATACACGCCACGCTGCGTAGGCTCGAGCTCCGCGATGATCTGCATCGCCCGCACCTTGGGCGCGCCGGTGATGGAGCCTCCGGGAAACGCCGCGCGCAGCAGGTCCAGCGCATCGTGCTCTCGGGCGAGTTCCCCCACCACAGTCGAGACGAGGTGGTGCACGGTCTGGTAATGCTCGAGCGCGAACAGCTCGGGGACGTGGACCGTGCCGGGGCGGCAGACGCGTGAGAGGTCGTTCCGCAACAGGTCCACGATCATCACGTTCTCGGCCCTGTCCTTGTCGCTCTCGGCCAGGGCCAGGGCGAGCGCCGCATCGTGCTCCGGGCCGACCCCGCGCGGTCGTGTGCCCTTGATGGGACGCGTTTCGACGCGGCGGTCATCATCGACGCACAGGAAGCGCTCAGGAGACGAGCTGACCACGACGACGTCGCCGAAGGCGAGGTACGCCGCGAACGGCGCGGGGTTGCGCCGTCGCAGGCGGCGGTACAGCTCGAACGGCGTCCCGGCGAGCGGCGCCTCGAGTCGCTGCGACAGGTTCGCCTGGAAGATGTCGCCGGCGTACACGTACTCGATGACGCGCGCGACGGCGTCCAAGTACCCGGCGCGGGTAAAGTTCGAGCGTAAGCCTGGAACGTCGGGGACGGGGTAGGAGGGCGCGGCGGCGCGATCCGGACGGCGCGGGTCGGGGTCTCCCGGAGCGACTGCGTATTTTTGTCGCGCCGGGAGATCCCGACCCCTGCCGTCCGGATCGGACCGACCGCTCGCCAACCTCTCCTTCACGAACCCCAGCCGCCGGGCCGCCCGCCCGCGCCGCGCCGTTCCTTGCTCGGGGATCCCCGTCGAAATCACCCACGCCCGCTCCGTCTGGTGGTCCCAGGCGATGACCCAGTCGTACAGGCCCAGCATCACGTCCGGGATCGCGAGGTCGTCGTAGCGCGGCCGCGGGATGCGCTCGAGCTGCGCGCCCCAATCGTAGGCCACGTAGCCCGCCGCCCCCCCCTGGAACGGCGGAATTCCGGCGAGCGGTTGCGTGGCGCACGGGGCGAGCAGCGACCGGATGTGAGCCAGCGGATCCGCGGCAACGCGGGTCCAACCGGCGGCGTCGAGCTGCTGCGTGAGCGCGCCCTTCGAACGGACGATCGTCGCCGGGTCCGCGACGAGGAAGGAGTACCGGCCCGTCTGCGCCGGGTGGGTGGCGCTGTCGAGGAAGAGCAGGCAGGGCAGGTCCGCGAACCGCGCGCACGTGTCGACGGGATCGGGGGCGGGGACGAGCTCTTCCACCACGGGCATGACGTCGCTCACGCTCCACCTTTCGCCTTGCGCCGCTCGCGGGATCGTTTGGACCGCTGCGTGAGCTTCACGTGCTCGGGGCCGCGGTCGTCCGGGGGCGTGAGGTACCCCCACTGCAGTGCCCCCTCTTGCCGGTAGTTCTTGCCGAGCGTGAGGGCGAGTTGCGCCTTCATCAGCTCACGACCGAGGTAGAAGGCGTGGGTGGCCTCGTCGACGCCGAGCCGGGCAAAGATCTCCTGTATGTCGGTTCCCCGCACAAACAGCTCGTCGTTGAAGACGGTGATGACGTCGCGATCGGCGAAGATCCGGAAGTTCGGGTCGGTCACTCTGGCCTGCAGCTCACGCAGCTCGGTTTCGTGGTAGGCGAGGATCGTGGGATCCTGGAGCGTGACCAGCCGGTCGTCCACGCCCTTCGGGAGCGACTTTTGTGTGATGGCGTAGTGCATGAGGCGGCGCGCGATGTCGACTTCACGCACCACGCCGCGGGCCCAGGGGATGACTTCGGTCGTGAGGACCGCTCGCACGCCCATCTCCTCGCAGATCGCGATCAGCAGGGCGTTCACCCCCGTCGTGTCGGCCGCAGTGAGCTCCGTGATGTTACCGATGCCCATGAACAGCGGCGCGGCGGGGTAACGGCGGCGCACGGCGGCGAAGCGCTCGAGCGAGGCGAAAAAGCCGAAGCCGATCGGCTCGATGACGGGGTCGATCAGGTACGTCACGCCCCAGCGCTCGAGCGCCGCGATGCTCGGCTCTAGCGTCTCGATGCCCTGGCCGAAGTCGGGGATCACGACTACGCGCGTCTTCGTGCCCCCGAAGTCCCGTGCCACGTCGAGGTTGGACCGGTTGACGGACAGCACGAGCTCCGCACCGGCCGCCACCGCCGTACCGATCTCGCCCACATCGAACGAGTCGACGCTCACCCGCATCCCGGCGCCGACGAGCTCCTGCACCACGTCCGCGAGCTCGGGGAAGGCGCGGCCGGGGGTGCAGCCGATGTCGATGACATCGGCGCCACTCGCCCGGTAATGCTCGGCCTCGCGCCGCAGCGCGTCGCGCGCGAGCCGCGGGGCGTTGTTCACCTCGGCCACGATTTCGATGTCGTACGCCCCATACTCCCGCGCGAGCGCCGCGCGCCCGAAGTACTCGGGGATCTGGCGTAGGTCCTTCGGGCCTTTCTCCACGCGCACCCCCACGCGCTCCGCGATGACGGCGCCCTCTCCCTCGCACAGCCCCGGGATCAGCACGAGGTCGGTGCCCGGCGGTACCGCCAGGAAGCGCGCGATCCACGGCGTCGTCATCAGGGCCGCCACCGTGATCTTCATGACCGCGATGTCGTAGGCGAACGCCGGTGCCATCTCGGCCAGCGTGCGGCGGAGCGCGGGCTCGGCGAGGGTGCCCGTGACGAAGAGCACTCGCCGGCGTCCGGCGTCCGCCGGGGCGGGCGTCACCGCGGGTCGCCCGACCGCACGAACTTGTTGGGCGTGCCCTCGAGGGCGCCGCCCTTCGGGCGCCACAGCACCGATTCCTCGATCTTGCGCGCCAGCTCGAAGTCCTTGTCGGTAATCCCGCCGGCGGCGTGGTTCTGGAGCTTCACGATCACCCGGCCCCACGTAACCGACAGGTCGGGATGGTGGTACGCCGCCTCGGAGACGTAGCCAATCGCGTTCACCAGCATCAGGGTCGTCGGCCAGCCGTCCGTCTTATAGGTGCGACGGATCCAGCCATCTTCGTACCACCACCCGGGGAACTCCTTCAGCTTCTGCTCGATCTCGGCGTCGCCGTAGGTCGGCTCTTTCTGCGCCATACTAATCTCCTTGTCCGGAGGCTAGACGACGCCCCCGCCGTTGATCAGCAACATCTGACCGGTGATGTAGGAAGCCGCCTCTGAGGCGAGGTACACCGCCGCGTAGGCGATGTCGTCCGGCGCGCCCCAGCGTCCCAGCGGGATAGACCGGGTGATGCGCTCCTTCACCGCGGCGTCGAGCGTGCTGCCGTACGCGGTCTCTATCCAGCCCGGTCCGAGCACGTTGACGCGGATGTGGGGCGCTACCGACTGCGCGAGCGCTCGGCTGAAGGAATACACCCCGCCCTTCGCGGCGCAAAACACCTCGCCGTACCCGCCCTTCATCCCGGTGAGCACGTGGTCCCATGACATGTTGAGGATCACACCCCCCGGAGGCTGGGTCCGCATCAGCTCCACGGCCTTCCAGGAGGCGAGCACCGTGCCCCGCAGGTCCACGGCGAGCAGCCGATCGAGCTTCTCCACCCAGGACCGCCCCTCCCGGCTCCCGCCCCGCTCGCCCGTGAGGATGTCGGCGCCCGCATTGTTCACCCACACGTCCACCCGGCCGAACGCGCCGCGCACACCAGCCACGAGCGCCTCCAGGTCCCGCGTCTCGGTCACGTCAGCGTGCAGAGACTCGGCGCGGCGCCCGTGCGAGCGAACGCCCTCGGCCGTCTCGTCCGCGCCGCGACGGTTCGCGCGATACGTCAGGGCCAGGTCGGCGCCGGCTTCCGCGCACGCGAGCGCGATCGCCCGGCCGATGCCGCTCGAGCCACCGGTGACGACCACGACCTTACCGGCGAGCGTCGCGTCGGCGGCGCCGGGCGCCGCACTGCGCCGCCCCGCCTGGAGCGTCCCTTCCGGCTGTCGCTTTGACATCGGGACTCCGCTGCCCTCACTTCACGATCGTCAGGCCGTGCGGCACGGCGCCCGAGAAGACATAGGCATACAGCAGGACGATCACGCCGACGATGGCGCCCAGCGCAATGGAATGCCAGAACACGTGCCGGAAAATCATGCCCTCGTTGCCGACCTGATTGGTCGCCGACGTGGCCACGGTGATGGACTGCGCATCCACCATCTTGCCCATCACGCCGCCCGCCGAGTTGGCCGCACACATCAGGATCGGGTCGAGCTTGAGCTGTTCCGCGGTGATCCGCTGCAGGCTACCGAACAGGGCGTTGGACGAGGTGTCGCTACCCGTCAGCGCCACGCCCAGCCAACCCAGATACGTGCCGAAGAAGGGAAACAGCCAACCGGTGCGCGTGAATGCCAGACCGAGCACGGCATCGAGTCCCGAATAGCGAGTCGTGAACCCCAGTCCCAGCATGAAAGAAATCGCGATGACCGCCAGCTTCATGCGCTTCAGCGTGTACCAGAAGATCTTCACGAGCTGGACCGGCCCCACTCCGAGGACGAGACCCGCGATGATCGCGGCGATGAAGCAGCCGGTCCCCGTGGCCGAGAGCCAGTTGAAGTCGTACCGCGCCGCCTCCGGTGTCAGCTTGGTCACGACCGGAGCGGCGCGCGTCACCGCATTGTGGAGCAAGGGGACGTTCCAGATCGGCGTGGTGGCCCGGTTGATGGCGCCCTTGATGGACGGCAGTCCCCACAAGAACACGAAGACGGACAGGATCGCGAACGGCATCCAGGCCTTGACGATCTGTCCCGCGGTGTGCTTACGGACGACCGCGGCGTTCGCTCTCGGCTGTCCCGCTGGAATCGCGGCACGCTCCTCCTCGAACCTCCAGACCTGTTTCGGCCGCCAGAACCGCAGGAAGGCCACCGTCGCGACCAACGAAACGACGCCCCCCGCGATGTCGACGAGGTTCGAATCCACGTGGTTGGACCAGAGATACTGCGTCACGCTGAAGGACGTCCCTACCACCAGGATGGCGGGCAGCACCTCGAACGTTTCCGCCCAGCCCACCATCGCGCGTACCAGCCAGAAGGGCACGATGATGCCCGTGATGGGCAGGATGCGGCCGATCATGGCGCTCAGGTCGGACTCCGGCAGACCCGACACGGCCGCCAGCGTGTGTACGGGCGTCCCGATCGCGCCCCATGCGACGGGCGATGTGTTCGCGATCAGATTGAGCGCCGCCGCATGGAACGGCTTGAATCCCAGGCCGATCATGAAGGCCCCCGCGATCGCCACCGGAGCCCCGAACCCCGCCGCCCCCTCGATGAAGGCGCCGAAGCAGAACGCCACCAGCAGGAGCTGAAGCCGCCGGTCCGGGGTGATCCCGGCCACCGACTCCTTCATGATCTCGAACTGGCCGGTGTGTACCGAGATGTCGTACAGGTACACGGCGGCGAGAACGATCCAGGCAATCTTGACCACGCCGAATGCCACGCCGTAGAGGAAACTCATGCCCGCCAGCGGGAACGGCATCCCGAAGACCGCGACGGCGACGAGGACGGCCGTGCCGGCGCCGGCAATCGCGCACCAGTGCGGCTTCACTTGCAGCCCGGCGAGCAAGCCGAACAGCACCAGGATCGGTAATGCCGCGACGAGAGTGGACAGGAGCCAATTGTGCAACGGATCGTAAACCTGGGTCCACGCCATGGCTCGCTCCTTGGATGTGACAGCGGCTTCCAGGGCACGTGCTGTCGTTTTGACATCGGGTCTCCGGAAGCCTAAGCTATCGGCGGATTTGGGACACCCACAAGGGAGCCACCGCACGTGCAGCTGCTCGTCAGCGTCGCCGATGCGTCCGAAGGGCGCGCCGCCCTGCTCGGCGGCGCGGACGTGATCGACGCGAAGGACCCGCGGGAGGGCGCCCTGGGCGCCGTGCGACGGGAGGTGTTGGGGGAGCTCCGCGCCGCGGTCGGTGCCGGCCGGCCCCTGAGCGCGGCGCTCGGGGACTCTGGACCCCCGGTGCTGGTCGAGTGCCGCGCCCGCGCGGCCGCGCGTCTCGGGGCGACGTTCGTGAAGGTAGGATTCCGGGGCGCCGCCACCGTATCGCAGGCGCGCCGGCGCGCGGCGGCGGCACGCCGCGGTGCGGGCGAGCGCACACGGGTGGTCCTGGTCGCCTACGCCGACTGGCTGCGCGCCGACAGCCTCGGGCCCGGCCCGCTGCTCGAGCTGGCGGTGGAGATCGGCGCGGCGGGCGTGCTGCTCGACACTGTGGCCAAGGATGCGGGCTTGTTCATGCTGCTCGACCCAGCGGCAGTGGGCGATTGGGTCGCCGCGGCGCACGCGGCCGGCCGGTTCGCCGGTCTCGCGGGCAGCCTGCGGGGAACGGACTTCGCCACGGCGCGCGCGCTGGGCGCCGATCTCGTCGGCGTGCGGGGCGCGGCATGCGTCGGCGGGCGCACCGGCCGCGTCTCGCGCGGGCGCGTCGCCGCGCTGTCAGCCGTGGCGCGCGCGGCGCCCCCGGTCGCTGCCACCGCCCTCGTCTAGCGCTACGTCGAGCTGCCCGAGGTCGTCGGCCGTGATGATGAAATGCTCCACTCCCGGCGGCAGGGTACGCAGGAAGAAGGGATCGACGAGCTTGCGTGGGTCGCCCCCTGCCGGTTTGATCAGGACGATGCGCCGGGCGCGGAGCACGCCGGCTAGCCAGGCGGCGATACTGTCGCTGGTGATTTCCCAGCTGTGGGGGAGCGGGTCGGCCGTCCGGACCCAGCGGTACGGCGCGAGCACGGGCAAGCGGCCGGCTTGGCGCGCGGCCGCGATCTCCGGCTCCTGCTCAACCAGCACCGCGCCCGGAAGCCGAGCGGTGAGGGCATGGGCGTATTGGTCCATGCCGAGCACGGCCATCCAGTGCGCCGCGTCTTCGCCGATCCTCATCCGCCGGAACATGGTGCGAACGGCCTCGGCGAACGGCCCGCCGCCGGGCACGATGACGAGCCGGCGTCGCGGACCGAAGGCTGTGAGCGCCTCGATGACGAGATCGAGCGCGCCTGCTTTGCTCAGCAGTCCGCCGCCGACCTTCACGACCGTATGGACAATGCGCGGCTCGTCCGTCACGCGGGCACCGGTTTCGCGCCGAGCTGCGCCGCGAGCAGCAGCGCCACCGCCGCCGCCGGCGCGTGGCGGGCGGCGGGGCCGAGCGCAGCCGAGAGGTGCGTGACCCGAAGGGCGGCGCGTCGGGCCGCCTCTGCAGCCAGGAAGTCGCCCAGGCCGGTGACGACGGCGAGCGTGAGCGCGGGATGACCGCGGCGCACCTGTGCGACGGCTGCGGTGATGCGCGCCGCCTGAGCGTCCCACAACCCGTCGGCGATCGCATCGATCGCGGCCTCGTCGAGCATCTCGCGATCGCCGCACACCACTCGCGCGAGCCGCTCGCCGGCCAGCTCTCGTGTCACCGGGCGCCCGTCGGGCGTGGGGACCGAGTAGTCCAGCGGCGCCAGCTGGCCCCGCCAAACGTGGACGTCGCCTGCGAGGGCGAACCCCTCCGCCGACACACCGGTCGGCCGCCCGCCGAGCGGGACGGTGGCAGCGATGGCCTCCGCCGGCGTGCGGAGCGCGCCCGTGTACACGAGCTCTTGCTCACGCAGCCGCTCGGGGTCCGTGCGGCCGAGGGCGGCGGGGACGCCTCCCACGATCGGGACGATGTCGGTCGTGGTGGACCCGACGTCGATCAGAATGCAGTCCGGGAAGCGGCGGGCCACGAGGCGCGCCGTGGCCGCCCAGTTCGCCGCCGCGATGGCGAGCGGGTCGCGGCGCGCCTCATCCGGCGTGCGCCAACCACCATCCACGGCGTAGACACGCACCCATCCGTCCGGGAACGCCCGCGTGACGGCGTCGAGCACGAACGCGACGCCCTCCCGCTTGGTGCGGAACAGCTGCGACAGCTCGGCGGTCATGGTGACGCCGTGGGCGTCGCCCGGCCGCGCGCCGAGCTCTCGCGCGAGGCGGCCGAGCAGCGGCGCGAGCCCGGCGGGGTCGCGCTGGATCTCGTATGGCACCGCCCGGACGGCGACAACGCGGGTCCCCGCGACGCGTGCCGCCTTCGTGTTGACGCCGCCGATGTCCCAGCCGAGCACCTCCTTCATACGCGGGCTCTCCCGAGGGCGTTGCCGTGCGCGTGATCCCGGCGCTCGATCTCCAGGCGGGTCGCGCCGTGCTGGCGCACGGCGGCCTGCGGGACGCCTACGCGCCGGTCGAGTCGGTACTGGTGGCCTCCCGGCGGGCGGGAGACGCACTCGCGCTGGCACGCGCGTTCCGTGAGCGGCTCGGCTGCGACGAGTGCTACGTCGCGGACCTCGATGCGATCACGGGCGGGGAGCGGCAACGCGTCCTGGTGAAGGCGCTCGCCGGTTTGGCCGGCCGAATGCTCGTCGACTGCGGCGCCGCGACTCCCGCGGGCGCGGCGGAGGCCGTCGCGGACGGCGCCGCGCGCGTCGTCGTGGGGCTGGAAACGTTGCCGACGTTCGGCGCCTTGAAAGCGATCGCCGCGGCGATCGGGACTGAGCGGATCGTGTTCAGCCTCGACCTGCGCGAGGGGCAGCCCGTCCTCCGGCCGGGAGCGCCCCATCACGGGTCGCCTCTCGAGCTGGCGCGCGCGGCAGTGGAGGCGGGGGCGCCGGCGCTGCTCGTGCTCGATCTCGCTGGCGTCGGGACCGGGCGTGGGCCGGACCTCGGGCTGGTGGCCGCGATCCGGCGCGCCCATCCGGAGCTCGAGCTCCTGGCCGGCGGGGGCGTCGGCTCGCTCGCGGATCTGGAGCGGCTCGCAGACGCGGGGTGCGACGGGGCGCTGGTCGCGGCCGCGCTGCATGCGGGTGGACTGGACAGGCGCGACCTCGACGCCGTGCGGCGTCGTGAGCCGGCGCGGCTCGGGCGTCACTCGAGCGACTCGCGATAAGTCGCCGACTGCCCGAAGTTCTCCTCGACCTCGACCTCGATCGCCCGCAGCGCTACGCCAGGCGACGCGGTGAGCTCGCGGCAGACGCGCCCGGCGAGGTACTGCGCCAGCATCTCGACTGTGGTGTTTGGGATCGGGAGCAGCGCGCAATCGATCTTCGGAAAGATGTAGCGCGGCCTGCCGTTGACGGCGACCGCCACGCTGTCGCCCTCCTCCCGGACCTGGAGCTTGGGGTTCTGGATTGGCAGCAACACCTTATGGTCGAGCTCGTCGGTGAGCCGCTTCATCAGCTGTTTCAACTCCGAGAAATCGACCACGTAGTGCGCCTCGGGGTCGAGACCGCCTTCGACCAGTACCCGGGTGCGGTAGTTGTGGCCGTGCAACGTCTCGCAGCGGTGTCCCGGGAACGTGATGAAGTGCGCGGACGCGAAGACGTGGTTGTCTTTCGTCACGGCGACCGTGAACAGCTTACGCGCGGCCATCGGCTGCCCTTTCCCGCCGCTCGCCCCAGCCGCCCTCGAGCAACACGACATAGATCGCCGCGCCCGTGAGGTCGGCGGTGGCGCCGGGGTTTCTCGCGTTGCGCTCGTTCCGCAGCTCGCGATCGAGGGCGGCGATGGCCGCCCGACCCGTGGGTGTGCGCACGCCCCCTGCGTCGACCACGCCACCCGCCCGGCGCTGCAGCCGAATCGCTTCCTCGGGGCCCAGCTTGCGCGCGATGTGGCTGTCGGGCCCCGCGGCGAGCAGGGTGAGGTACGCCTCCACGACCGCGTCGCTCCAGGGGAGCCCCGCGGCGAGCGCCCGCCGCAGCGCCGGCGCGCCGGCGTCGAAGGTGGTCTGGAAGTCGGTGGCGTACTCGCGGGCGACGCCATCCCGCTCGGCCGCGAGGGCCATCGCGTCGCGCAACGTCACGGTCGGAGTCCCGGCGACATCCTGATCCCGCGTGCGGCCGAGGCCCCCGGGCCCGGCGCGGCGGATCGCGGCGTATGCCTCCCGCGCATCGGCCACGGTGGTTTCGGCGAGCGTGGCGGCGAGGGCGCTCCGCAGCGGCGCGCCATCCGGGAGGGGGGAGAGACGCAGGGCGGCACGGGCGAGCGGGGCGAGCAGCAGCACCAGGCCGAGGTTGGTGTTGGACGGCGCCCAGCGGGCGGTGGCCTCAACGGCAGCGCGGATCGTAGCGCCGAGCGGGTGGTCTCCCGCGGCGGCGAGTGCCGGGCCAATCGCCACGGCGCTCGCGAGGAAGTCTTCATAGGTCGCGTCGCGGAAAGCGGCGAACGGGGACACGTTGCCGGGCTTGGGAGCGCTCGCCTCGAGCAGGCACGCGAGCTGCGCCGCGGCGGCGACCTCGGCCGCGCGCGCCGGGGCCGTCGCGCCTCCCGTCGGGCTCAGGGCCGCGTCAGGCGCCCGAGGAGATGCTCGACGATCGTCGCCGCGACGTCGATGGAGGTTGCTTCCTGCAGGCCGCGCCATCCCGGGATTCCGTTCACCTCGACTACATAGTCTGTGCCGTCGCGCGCCGGGAGCAGGTCGACGCCGGCGTAGTCGGCGCCGACGGCCCGGGCCGCGCCGAGCGCGAGCTCTGTTCGCGCGGCCGAAAGTGTGGTCCCCCGCGCCCGCCCGCCACGCGCCAGGTTCGTCTTCCAGCCGGCCGCGCTGCGCTCGATCGCGCCGACCACGCGGCCCCCTACCACGAAGACCCGCACGTCGCAGCCGTCATGGTCGATGGCGCGCTGAACATAATATACCCCCCGGATCGTCTCCAGCGTCCGGGACACGCGGAACGCCATCTCCTCGGTCGTCACGCGCACCATGCCGAGCCCCATCGAGCCGAACAGCGGCTTCACGATCACGTCCCCGAGCGCGCGGAACGCCGCCATGGCGTCGTCCGGGCTCTCGCACACCACGGTCTCGGGCACTGCGAGCCCCGCCTGCTCGAGGATCGCAGTCGTCCACAGCTTGTCCACTGTCCGTTCGATAGTGCGCGGGGAATTGATCACCGGGATGCCCTGCTCCTCGAGCACGTGCAGCGCATCCACCCGGAAGATGATCTGCTCCAGGGAGCCTGCGGGGATGATGCGCGCCAGCACGGCGTCGCAGGCGCCGAGATCCGTCCCGCCGGCGGCGAACCCCGGCGCCGCGCCGCCGAGGCGCGCCACCAGCGCCTCGTAGGGGAGGACGCACCCCTCGTGGCCCCGCGCGGCGAGCGCGCGGCACAGCTCGTCGGTGTGCCAGCCCTGCCGCGCGGCGAGGATCGCGACGCGCACCGCTAGTTCGTCTTCCCGCCGATCAGGACGGTCACGCCGCCCGTGGCGAAGTTGGCGAGATCCGCCGCCACCGCCTTGAACCCCGGCGTGGCGATCCCCTTCTCGAGCGCGCCGCGAGACTCGAACCGCAGGTCGGCCATGCGGTAGAGCGCTGGCCGCTGGCCGTCGATGGTCGCCGCGAACTTCACCAGCTCCACGCGGGTGACCCCGATCTCCTGCGCGTGGGAAGCGAACAGCGGCACGTGCTTCTCGGAGTAGTACTTCTCGAACGCCGCGGTGTCCTTCGGCTGGTTGTACAGCACGAGCACCGACGCCTGTACGCCGACGGGCGGGGGCGGGGCGGCCTCCTTGGTGCAGGCGATCAGCATGGCGACGGCGCAGAGACTGAGTAACGAACGCTGCATGGAATCGCTCCGTGGTGGTGGGTGGGTGAGGGCGCGACGCCTCAGCTCTCGACGAGCGACGCGCGTAGCACCTCGGGGTTGAGCCGTCCCGCGTGGTACGTCTTCCCGCTCTGCACGCTCGTCAGCCACACCTCCGCCGGGCTGAACAGCAGCGGGTCGATCTTGTAGAAATCTCCCTCGTACCGCTTGAAGATCTCGGAGAACGGCGTGCCGTAGTCCTTGGAGGCGGCGGCCGGGATCTTGGGCACGAGGTCGGCGAGCAGGGCGTCCTCGGCGTTCACGGTGTAGCGCGCCTGCCCACCGTACAGGATGCAGTCGTTGGTGCGGCCGATGGCGCGCAGGTCGTTCCTGGCGACCGGCGGCAGCGGGGCCGTGCCGATGCCGCTCACGATCTGCTTCAGGTCGAATCCCAGTGTGTCCATTTTGTGCAGCCCCGTCTCGAGGATGCGGGCCGCGATCTGCACGCCGCCCGCCAGGCTCGCCGTCGGCGCCACGACGAAGGTGAGCTGCGGCGGCGCGAGCCCCGCCTTCCGCCCCACCCACGCGGCCACCGCGTCCGTCGGGGCGTTCCGCGTTTCGAGCACCAGCACCCCCCGCTCCGCCGTCTCGACATAGCCGAGCTTTTCGAACAGCTCCCGCTCCACGCGGGCATGGGCACGGAGCGGCCCTGAGCCCATCGCGAAGTATTTGTCAACCTGGATGGCCCAGCCGGCGTACTGCGACGCCATGCAGCTCACCGCCGGTTGATCGGTCCACACTCGCACGCCAGGCCACGCGTCGCCGCCGATCTGGACCGGCGTGTAGTCGACGTCGCCCATCCCGCCCATGCAGATCTCGGCGAGCGCGAGCCCCGCGCCGTAGCCCCCCGGCATGTCGATGCCGGCGTCGATGACGCGCGCGCCGCTCGGCAAGGTCCGCACGGCGACCCGCATCGCGTCCGCGTCCGCCGCCATACGGTCCGCAATTTGCCAGGCACGAGCGTTCAGGCGCAGCGCCCCCCCGCTCATTCCGCCACCCACTGCAGGATCTCTCCCTTGCCCAGCTCGGCGAGGTCGCCCGAATGACGCTCGTATCGCCCGGCGATGTACCGGTCCTCGACGCCGAGTCCGTAGCGGGCGCGCAGGTAGCGCAGCAGGAGCGGGATGTGCGGTGGCTGGTACGTGCAGGCGTACCGGAACGTGGCCGGGCGCTCGATGGCCCCCAGCGCCACGATCGACCCGCGCTTGAGGAAGCGGCCCGCGCCGGCCGCCGTGCTGCCGAACACCACGACTGTTCCGGCGATCATTGCCCTCCCGGTTCGCGGTCCCGCATTCCCCGTCACCACGATGAGCCCGCGCCGTGCCGCGGCGCCCGCCCGCGCGCCTGCGTCGCCTCGAATGACGATCTCTCCACCCGTCATCCCGCGGGACGCGCCCGGGCGCGCGCCCCCCGCATTCTCGCCGGCGCTTCCGTGCACGTCGATGCGGCCGCCCACCATGGCGAGGCCGAGGTCAGGCCCGACGTTGCCGACGATGAGCATTTCGCCTCCGGCCATGCCGGCGCCGATTGCCTCCACCCTGGCGAGATCGCCTTCGACCCGGACCACGCGCGAGCGCTCGCCCTGGACTCGGAAGAAGTCGCCGAGCGTCGCCCGGCGGCCGCCGTGTACGACCGGCAGCCCGGCGATCTCCCGCTCGCTCAGCGCGGCGAACCGGTCCGCGGCGACGTAGTCGGCCATGAGTGACTGCGTAGGGGGCGTGGCGAGGGTGAGTGTGACGGCGTCGCTCATGCCGTCCTCCGGTCGCGGCGGAGGCCGCGGCTCGGCCCTGCCGCTGAAGCGGCTTCAGGCCCGTTCATGGGCAAGCGCCGAGCCGCGAGTTCACTCGCGCTCCTCACGCGCTGACCTCACTCATGATTTTTCGTAGATGAAAGTGATGCGGCCCCAGCTTACCGCCGTAGTTCCCCGCCGTGATCCCTTGCACGCCGGGCCGGCACGCGGCGCGGATCCCGGCTCGCATCGCCGCCTCGATCGCCGGAGCGTCCGTCCCGTCGAGCACGATCTCGAGCACGCTGCTCACGCCCGCCGGCACCTGTGACTCGGTGATGACGCGGAGCGTGGGGTCGAAGGCGTCGTTGGTCGTGGCGATCATGTTCCGGTAGCGCTTCGAGCCCACCTTGCTCCCGCTCCGCACGACGCCCCCCGGGAAGGGGAGGATCACCCCCGGGAGGTCGGTCATCGCCAGGACGGCGGCTTCCGCCGCCGCCAGTGCCGCGTCGACGTCCCCGGCGAGGATCAGAAAGTTGCCGCCCCCCACCCCCTTCTGCATCCCGAACGTCTCCTCGACGAGGAACTCTCCCTCCATCACCGGCAAGCGCCAATAGCGCTTGCCCCCGATCACCTTGCTCGCCTGGAACCCGTCACCGAACACCCGCAGCGCCTTGCCTACGGCGAGCCGATCAGGGACGTCGGGGAGGCCGTCGAAGCAGGCGGTCGTGGGACAGGTGAGCACGGTCTGGCCGATCCGCACGATCAACTGTTGCGGCAGGCTTTCCTTGTCCATCGTCAGGAACAGCACGCTGACGCCGGGGCGTCCGTCGGGAGTCGCGCTTTCCGGCAGCTCGCGCTCGATTCCCGCCTCGCACTTGCAACCGATCACCGAAGTGGCGAAGCCCGTGAGTTTCACGGCTGCCGCTCTCGCCCACTTCGGGTTCCGCCCGGTGATGATCAGCCGGGCGACCCGCATCGTGAACGCCTCGGCGAACGTGTCATCGATGGCGACGCCGTTGATCTTCATGATACCGGCTCCGCCCCGTAGTTCTCGAACGAGACGCAGGCGTAGTCTTGGAAGAAGCGCTTCAGGTCCTTCGTGACGGCGGCGTCGTACTCGGGCCGCACCGCCAGCCGGCGCCCGGCGGGCGCCCGGCGCAGTTGGCCTTCCTCGACCACGATGGTCCCACCTTTTATCACGTGGCGCGGCGTCGCAAACATCTGCGCGCGGTCGGGATGGTCCGCGTAGATGGTCACGTCGGCGTCCGCACCCGCGCCCAGGTGTCCCTTGGTCTTCAGGCCGAGCAGGCGCGCGGGGCCCGCGCGCGTGATGATGGCGATCTCGGACAGCGTGTACTCGCGTCCCAGCCCGTCGAGCAGCGCGCTCCCCACGAGCATCTTCTGGTTGACCCGCTTCAGCTGCTCGTCCCGGTAGGTCCGGTCCATGAGCAGGCGGATGAGCTGCGGATAGGAGAGGAAGGACCCGCCATTCGGGTGATCGGTAGAGAGCACCACGCGCCACGGATCGCGCGCCAGCAGGAACAGCTCGAGCCCCACCGCCCATTGCAGCGCCGCGACCGCGGCCTGCTCCCGGTACGCGTACGGGACGATGCCGCACCCCGTCTCGAGCTCGCTGTCCACGTTCACCCACTTGCGGCCGGTGCTCGTGTACAAGAGGTGCTCGACCGGCGCATCGGCGGTGAGGGTCGTCGCCGGCCCGAACATCACCTGGCCCACGTCCGCACTGATTTCCGGATGGGCGTTCACGTGCTCGATCACGTCCCGCGCGGCGGACTTCCACCCCTTCCCCCGCTCCCCGCCGTAGCTGTGGAACTGGAGATGCGTGAAATGCGCGCGCTGGCCCGCCAGCGCCTGCATGCTCTGGAGCGTCGTCCCGACGTTCCCTGGTTGACCCAGATTATTGCAGTGAATGTGCACCGGGTGCGGAAGCTCGAGCGTGTTGGCGGCGCCCGCGAGCACCTCCAGGATCTTCCGCGGCGTCACGCTGCTCGACCCCACCGGATCGTCGATCGCGCCTACGTTGCGCTCTGCCCCCCCCGACTTCCAGCGCGCGATGCCGCCCGGGTTCACGATCTTGATGGCGTAGGCTCGGGTGGCTCCGAGGAGCCACGCCACATACTGGCGCACTCGTGCCAGCTCGCCTGCCGCCAGCTGGCGCAGCAGATAGTCGTCGTTGCCGAGCAGCACGAAACAGCCCGAATCGATGATCGGCGTATCGTCGAGCTCGGCGTGGGCATGCCGGGCCGCGAGCGGAGCGACCGCCGCTTCCATCGCGGTCGTGTAGCCGAGGCCGGCATAGCGGTAGCCCGTCGTGAACGTGCTCGGGATCGTGCCGCCCGTCCCCGACCGCGCGGTTGCGCCGTCGGCGAGCCTCGGCGCCGGCACCGGATCGGCGGCGTGCTCCTCCGGCAGCAACCGGCGGCCCTGGTTGACGCTCGAGCCGGCGATGTGCGCGTGGATGTCGACGCCCCCCGGCATCACGATCATCCCGCGCGCGTCGAGCCGCGGTACGTTGGAGGGGAGCTCGGCTACGATGCGATCGCCGTCGATGCACACGTCGCGCACCTCCCCGTCCACCCCGTTCGCCGGATCGTACACCGTGCCGCCGCTGATGCGGAGCCGCGAGGCAGCGCTCATGCGCCGAGCCGCTCACGCAGCGAGCGCAGCGCGCCGGCCGCGGTGGGCGGGCCTGCGAGCACAGGCCGCAGCGGGAGCGGGACGTCGTCCATCCGGAACGCCGTGCCGCCCTCATGAATGCCCGCGATGCCGGTGTCCAGCGCGACCGCTGGCTTGAACGACGCTCCGCTCACGTGCGGCCCGATTGCGACGGTCACGAGCGGCGCCAGTCCCGTTGCCATCGAGTCGGGGAGGCTCGCCGGTGAGCCGATCACAAGCGCGGCGTCGATCTCACCGGCGGCGAGCAGCCCCGCCGCGCCGTGCTGGGGGCGGTAGGCGGGATACCCCGGCGCGAAGTCCACCGCGAACGGAAAGCCGGTCTGCCAGGTGACCACTGCGTCCGCGCCCGAGCGGTTTCCCCCGCCGCGCAGCACCACCAGCGCGCAGCGAGTCGGCGCGTTGAGCGCCTGCGCGAGCGTCACGAGCGCCTCTGCCGCGTCCGGATCGGCCGGGGCGGCGCCCGGCTCCCCGTCGGCGACGAGCGCCACGTAGCGGCCCGCGCCCATGCGGCGGGCGAGCTCCACAGCGGACCGGAACCGTTCGTGGTCTGTGGCCACTCGGCCCTGCACCGTCGCGCGCATCACGCCGAGCGCGTCGATTTCGTCCGCGGGCGCGACCGCGACACGGGCGGCGGCGTCGCCGGGCCCACGCCTCGCGCCCACGTCCACCGCGATCACCGTGCGACTCCTCCGGCCCTCGGGGGTCTGGAGGCCCTGCGGCTCAACGGCGTAGCGCGAGGTGAAGCGCGGGTAGCGCTCCGCCGGGTCCGTGCCCCAGAACACGATCACATCGGCCCGCTGGCGGATCTCACCCAGCGTCGCCCCGGCCCGGCCGCGCCGTTGGGCGGCGAGAATCCCGGCTGCCGCGCCGGAGCTGACGCTGTCGAGCATCGCGCCCAGGCGATCGCCCAGCGCCACGGCTTCGCGCTGCGCTTCGCACGACAAGTCGGCGGCGAGGTACACGAGCGGCCGCTGCGCTGCCCTCAGGATTCGCGTTGCTTCGTCGAGCGCCTGCTCGAGCGGCGCCGTGCGGCCGTGAACCCGCACGTCCGGCGTCATCGTGCCGTCGCCGAACCACGCGGCGCCCAACGCGCAGGCGTTCCGTGCTTCGCCAATGCGATCGTGTTGTACGACGACGGTGATATCGTCGCAGGCGCATCCGCAGCCGAGGCAGGTGACGTGCTCGACTCTCCGCGTAGCGGCGCTCATGCGCTGCCCATGAGCGGCGCCTGGAGCGCGTGATAGATCCCGCGGGCCCGTCGCACCAGCCCAGCGTAGCAGGATTGTTGATCCTTGCCGCTGGCGAACACGGTGCATACCGGCTGGCCCCGCGCGATCCGCTGGCCCGGCACGGGGATGTCGCGGATGTCGTCGTCCTCGAGCCACGCCGACGTGTCGCCGACCTGCACGTCCCCGGGGGCGTAAACGATCGCCTTGCCGACGGCGTCCCGACGGCACCTGGCGGCCTCGAGGTCGAAGCGCGGCAGCACACCGGCGCAGGCCCGCGCGTGCGTCTCGAACATCGAGATGCCGTAGGCGCGCTCGACCAGCTCCATGGAGGCGGTGTAGCGCGGGTTCACGTCCACCGGGTACCAGTACTTCCCGCGCTCCGCGATCAGGTCGATGCCGTTCAGGCCGACGAGCCCGAACGCTTCGGCCGCGGCGTTCGCGATGCGCCACGCCTGCTCGCACGGATCGAACAATTCGTGAGCGACCCGGTCTCCTGCGCTCGCCAGAATGCTGCCGCAGTACCGAAACCCCTCGGCGCCGAAGGCCGGATCGCCCACCAGCATCCGCGAGATCCCGAGCGGCACGGCCCGGCCGCCCGCCGCTACGAACACGATGGACCCTGGAGCGCCGACGACCTGCTGCTGCAGGTACCACCCCTTCGGTACCGGCTCGCCGGCCCGGTAGAGGCGCACCCCCCTTCCCCCTCCCGACGCTCGCGGCTTGAGCAGCCAACGAAAGTCCGGCGGCTCGCCCGTCGTGGGGCCCGAGAAGGTGAGGGGGAAGGCGTGATTGATGGTGGAGAGAGCGCGCATCGGGTCGCGGGCGCGCGGCAGCAGCTCCGGCGGGTTGCCCCAGAGCGGGCGGCCATGGGCGAGGGCGCGCACCGCTCGCGGGTGGTTCTCGAAGCTCGCCACGTAGGCGACCGCGTCGCAGGCGACGAATCGTCCCTGCCGCACTGCGAGGGCGACACTGAACCGGCCTCGCGGCGTCCGCGCCACTGCCACCTCCCGGCAACGGGCGCGCAAGTCGAGGTCTCCGAACCCGTCCACCGCGACCACGTCGTACCCCGCCCGCGCGGCTGATTCGGCGAACCCACGCGTCGCAACGCCGGCGATGAGCACGCGGGTGGCCATCACGCGAGCCCGAGACGCCGCCGCGCTTGGTCGCGGGAAATGACGTAGAGATGATCGAGGACCGACCCCTGCGCCTCGCGGATGCCGAGCGCCGCGACCAGCTCGCGGTGCGAACCGCCGCACAGCCCGTCCGCAATGAGGGCGGCGCCCTGCGCGCCTTCCTTCGCTTCCGCCGCGAATCCCTCGAGCAGCCGCACCGGGGCGATGCCCTCGAGCCGTTGAGCGATGGCCCGGCGCACCCCCTCCACGCGCGCGAGGCGTCCCGACAGCACGATCTCGCGCGGCGCCGGCACGCTCGCCCGCAGGAAGCGCACCGTCTTCACCGCGCCTTCGACGAATGCCTCCCGGGCGGTATGCTCGCGCGCCGTCTGCGGGTTGCCGAGCGCGTCCGGGGATCCAGGGCCGCTGTCCCAGCCCGCAACCGCGGCTGCGCCGCCGCCGAACAGCAGCGACTTGGGCACCGAGCCGGCGAGAAACGCGACCTCCCCGTCGAGCGCGCCGGGGGCACGAAAGCCCAGCGGCCCGGCCGAGCCCCCGACGCCGTCCACGATCTTTCCGTCGGCAACGGCCAGCGCTGCGGTGAACGCGCCCCCCAGCTCGAGCAGCACGAATGACACCTCGCGCACCGACCGGCCGATGCGGCGCGCCTGCTCGTCGATGGCCAGCGCGGCGGCGCAGACCTTCTCGGCCGTGCCCATGTCCACGCGGTTCACCTTGCGGTGCGCCGGGACCGAGGGCAGGTGGATGACGCCCGGCGTGAAGAACACAGGGAGGGCCGACCGGGCGAGTGCCCGGGCCAGCGTGCGCAGTCCCCCGATCCCTCCCGGCTCACCTTCCGCGGCGAGGAAGGCGAGCCGGAAGTCCTCCTCGGTTGCCTCATGGGCCCGGGTGAGCGGGAGGCCGTAGCCGGACGGCCCGACGACGCAATCGAGCGGCCCTGCGGCTTCCAACACGCCGACGAACCGGGCGGGGTCGGCGAGCGCTTCGGCGGTCGGAACGGACCGGTCCAGGAACAGACGGCCGTGTTCCAGGCCGCACGCGTCGATGGTGACCGTCCCCGGGTCGATGCCGATCACTCGGGGCATTCGTCTACTTTGGTTTCGCGCTCAACTCCCGCGCGACGTCGGCGATTGTTTCGGCGTCCAGCACGAGGTCGTTGCGCTCGAACAGGCGCGCGATGCACGCTTTGTGCACCTTCATCTTCAGGTTGCCGATGGCGAGCGCGCCGAAGCACCGCACGCCGTGCTTCACGACGCCGTCGTCCGTCACGTCGACGCCTTCGACGCCGAGTGGCGGGACGGCATTCACGTCCGCCACGACCTCTAGCCCCGGCCGGTTCGCCCACGCTTGCTTTGGGACGAGCATCACCCCCGCGGGTCCGGCGTTGAGGACCAGCACTGCGCGCTCGCAGGCGCGGATCGCCTCCTTCGCATCCGGCATCGCGATCGCGCGCACCGTTCCGCCGAAGCGCTTGAGCACGAGGTCACGCGCCCGCTCACCCGCGTCGGCCTTACGCGACGTGATGCACACGTCCGCCCCCGCCTTGGCGAACAGCCCGGCGGCCCGAATCCCGACGGGCCCCGTCCCCGCGACGATCAGCACGCGCTTGCCGCGTACGTCGCCCCCCGCCGCCTGCACCATCTTCGCGACGGCTGCCACGGCGGTGGTGTTCGACCCGTTCGAGTCCAGCATCACCGATACTGTGAACGGACCAAAGAACGCCTGCTTCGCTGCGGCGAGCAGCCGCTCTCCCGCCGCCATGTCCGCCCCGCCGATGAACACGGCGGTGTGCTTCAGGTCTTTCGGGCCACGCGTGAAGATGCAGCCGTGGATCAGGTCGCGGATGTCGGCTTCGGTGATGGCGCCGTAGCTCATCACTTCGTCGGCGGCGGCGTCGTACGCCACCACCCGGTCGAACACGCTCGGCAGCCGGGAGCTGTCGAGCTGCAGCAGCAGCGTGCGCATCGGGATTCGGGCTCCAAGGCCTCGGACAGGGAGAAAACAGTCGAGGGGCGGCAACACCGCCCCCCGACCGCAGGATCCGACGACCGCCGGGGGTCAGCTCTTGTCGGCGCCGCCCGCGAACGGGTGGGTGGCGGTCTTCGCGCCGCTGATGACGGCGTCGACGCGCGGTTGGCCCTTCAGGGCACGCTCGATCGACTCCTTCACCGCCCGGTAGTTGAAGTCGAAGATCTTCTTGTCGTTCTTCGCCTGCCAGTGGATGAAGACGCCCACCAGGATGCAGTAGTCGTCCACCTTGTCGCGTGGGATGATGCCCGAGGACACGCTGTCCACGACCGCCCGGGCGACCGCCGCCTGCGCCGGGCCGAACATCTGCACGGCCTGGGTGGCGCCCTTGATGGTGACCTTGTTGAAGAGGAGCGCGTCGGGCTTAGCCGGCAGGTTCGGACTGACCACAGCCAGGAGGGTGCTATGCCCTTCGCGTTGGTTCGACAAGGCGTTCACGAATGCCTGCCCTGCGGGACCCGACTTCGACCCGATGATCAAGTCGATGTGGGCGACCTCATTCCCGTCGCCTACCAGCGATTCGCCGATGAAGAAATCCGCTGCCATAACTACCTCCCGATTCCGGATGGGGTCCACGAGTGCCGACTGCCGGCCGTTACGAGTGCGGTGTTGAGAGCGGCGTGGCTGCGGGGGTCAATGGGACCACGCGGTCCCGCCTGTGCGGGTAGCTCTTACGGAACCGTATCGATGGGGTGCTAAGCTGCCCGCGGTGTACACCGGTGTCAAGGCCGCGGAAGAGGCCGCGAAACGGGAACGTTTCCGGAAGCTACTCCGGCGCCGTGGCGCCCGTCGCCGCGCGCCAAACCTCGTCGGCAAGCCATTCGAGCCGTTGCTGCGAGTAGTCGAGCTCGGCGGGGGTCATCTCCTTGGAGCGCCGTGCGATCTCCCGCGCGTGGACCAGCAGCTCGTCCAACACCTCGCGCAGCGGCCGGTTCGCACGCCGCTCCGCTTTCGGGCGCGGACTCACGCGGTCTGGATACCGAGCGCCCGGTCGTCCGCCTTACGGAACTCTTCGGCGGCGGCGCGCAGCGTCGAGGCGATGCCCCGTTCGGCGAGGTAGTTCTCGATCAGGCGCAGGCCGAGGTAGTACCCTGCGCGCTCCGGCAGCACCTTCCCGCCCATCAGCCGGGCGGCCGGCGTCATCCCGCCGGCCAGGAAACGCAGCCGCAAGCCCAGCCCCGTCTCCTCGAGCACGGGGGCCGTCACGCGGCGCAGGAACGCGTCGAGCTCTCGGATCCGGCGGTACTGCCGCCGCGTGTAGCCAAAATACTCCCACGGCTCGAACCCCGGAGCCACCGCCTGCGCCGCCGCGACCGCTGCGCCCTCGTTCACGAGCAGCTCGCGCAGCGTGGCCCGGCTTCCCGTGTCCCAGTAGTCGTAGTGACCGCGCAGGTCGGCGACGAGACGCCGCAGGTCGGCCCGGCTGGCGGGTGACGTATACCGTACGGCGTGCGCCGCCTCATGCGCAACCCACAGCGATAGCAGATGCGGCGCGAGCCCCATCCCATACGTCTGCGGGTTCGCCCGCCCGGTGAAGTGCTCGAGGCACACGAACGCGATGCCCCGCCCGCCCACCACCAGCTCGCCCGCGTTCGCCGCGCCCACGCCGACCATCAGGTAGAGGTCCACGGGACAGTCCGCCTCGAAGCGCTCGAGCGCGCGCTGCAGCGCGTCTTCGCTGATCGACACGACATCCACGTCTTCGAGCAACCGCTTCAGGTCGGACCGGTCCGCCCGTAGCGCCGCCGCGATCACCTGCTCGGCGTGGGGCGATGCGGGGTCGAGCACATAGTTCTGCCAGTAGCTCGTGAGGACGGGCCGGTGGCGGTCGAGATACTCGTGGTAGGCCGCGGCGGGATCGGGCGCGGCGAGGACCGCCAGGAATTCCGGCACGAGATTGACGAGCATGGACCGGCAGGCCCCAATTTGGGAAGCCGCCGCGTCGGAGACAAGCGTCAGGCTCAGCGGACCGTGATCTCGACCGCCACCGACTCCGACTTGACATTTCGCACGAGGTCGGTCACGCCGAGCGTCACCCGGTAGCGCCCCGGTGGCACGCGTCCGGGCTCGAGCACCACTTGCTCGACCGTGACATCTTCGGCCGGCGCTTCGCGCGTGAACTCGACCACGACCGGTTGCCGCGCGCCCAAGATCCGGGCAAGCAACGAGCGCACCGGGGCGAAGCGGTAGCGGGCGACGTAACGGGCCACGCCGCGCTCGTCCGCCGCGAGCCCGTAGACCTCCGCGTAGGCCGCGAGCGCAGCGCCGGTGCGGTACACCAGATCCGCGGGCATCGCGGCGAGCAAGGCATTTCGGTCGCCCGAACTGTCAGTCGCTCCCAGGATGAGGCTCGAGAGCATCGGCGCCGCGGCGCGCGCGAAATGCGGCACCGTCACGGCGCCGCGGATCCGGCCCAGCACGCCGGCCGAATCGACGTCGAGCCCGAAGGTGTAACGGCCCGGGGGGACGCTGGCGCGCACCAGCCCGGGCCCGCTGGCCAGGGCCGCCGCCACGCCGCGCTCGTCCCACAATGCGAGCCCGGCGGTGTCGGGCGCGCTCCGATAGTAGACCTCCGTGCGCCCCGGCGTGCGGCCGCGGAAGAACGCCGCCCACACCCGTGGGGCGAGCGGCGCGCGCAGCGTCGTGCGGTCGGTCTCGAGCAGCCGCCGCGTGTCGCTCATCTGGCGCTCCGTCGTCGGTGTGAAGATGTAATCACCGCCGAGCTGGAGCCCGGCGCTCGCCGTGGCGCGCGTGAACGCGATGGCGACCGGCCCGGCGGCGGTCTCGTAGCGCCACGCTTCCGCGTCGAGCGAGCTCACCCCCGGAAGGTCGGGCAGCCCCACTAGGGCGCGCGCCTGGGCCACGCGCGAGTCGGGGGGACCGTGGCGCAGCCACATGAGGCCGCGAGCATCGAGCCCGCTCTGGTTGTAGATCGAGCGCTCGCCGGCCGGGTCGTCGGCGTCCCCCGACTCCGGTCCCAGGCCGACAACGACGAACCGCCGCGGCGTGCCCGGCAGGGCGGCCGTGGCGAGGCTCCGGGCGGTCGCGGAGCGGTGATACAAGCTCAGCGGGTGCAGCAGGCGGAAGCGGCGCCGCACCACCGCCAGCCGGCGGAAGTGCTCGGCGATCCGCTCATTCTGCGGCGTGATCAGATTCGGGTCGCGCTTGCCCCAGAACCACAGGAAGAACCGCCGCGCATCGTCGGGACCCGTGGCCGCGAAACGGGCCGCCTCGTCCGGAGTGGCGATCAGCCGGGCGTTGGCCCACACGGCCCCGCTGGAGTCGAGGTCGGCGTGCGCGAGCGCGCTGTCGTACCACGCGTAGCCCGCCGAATCCCGGCCCAGCTGGAAGCTCGCCTCGGCGCGCACCAGCCAGGCGGGGACGTGCGGTCCGCCCCGCGCGAGGACCTGGGCGGCGAGCGAGTCCGCGCGCTCGGGCGCCTCGAGCGCGACGGCGATCAGCGCGCGCCGCTCCAAGGCCGCAAGATCGTCCGGGTGGAGGGCGAGCACCCCGTCGGCGCGGCGCCAGATGGCGTCGTCGTGGTACAGCTCGAGAAAGCGCGCCCAGGCAGCGCGGTCCCCCGCGCGAAGCTCGAGCAGCCGGAGCAGCGCGCCCCGGGCGATGCCCTCGCCCTCGTCGCTCCCCAGCCGATACCCCACCTCGACCTGCCCCCAGAGCGGCGCCGGCTCGCCCGGAGCGAGCCGCTCCGCCGTGCGGAACTCGTCGAGCGCGCGGTAGCGGCCCGCGGTGGGCCACGCGTGCCACACCCACCCCAGCGCGAGGTGAGCATGCGCGTCCCTGGGCTGTTGGGAGACCAGCTGCTCGGCGGCGCGGCGCGCCTCGGGGAGCCGCCGCGCGGCGAGCAGGGAGTCGGGATCGCCGCCTGCGGGATCCTGCAGGGACAAGAGGACGAGCAGCGGGAGCACGTGGCCCTCAGGCCTTGTCCCGCATCTTTCGGCTCATCTCCGCGAGGAATTTCCGCTCGGCGGGCGTGAGGCTCTCGATTCCGCGTGCCGAGATCTTGTCGAGTACGCGGTCGATCTCCGCCTGTGCCGCGTCGCGCGGCGGGCGGCGCGGCTTGAGTCCCGCGTCGCTCGCCCGGGCCGCGCGGCCCGGGTGGACCAGCACGCTCGGCTGCGAGGCGCGCCGCACATGCCGCTCCGCCCGCGCCAGCCGCCAGTCGGCGACCTTGAGATAGAGGAAGCCCGCTCCGAAGCCGCCGAGATGCGCGAGGTGTGAGACCTTGTCGATCGGTGGGAAGATCGCAAGCCCCAGGGAGACGGCGACCGTGAACGTCACGAGCCATTTGGCGGGGATCGGCTCAGGGAGCGGGAACACGTAGATCGGCCGGTCGGGCGCCACCCACGCGAACGCCAGCAGCACGCCGTACACGGCGGCCGACGCGCCGATCACGAGCTCCACCGGGCGGAACTGCATCAGCGCGAACGACAACGCCGCGCCGCCTAGGCCGCACAGCAGGTAGTACGCCAGAAATGGCCCGCCGCCCATCCGCTCTTCCACGTCCGGCCCGAACACGAACAGCGCGAGCAGGTTGAACGCCAGGTGAAGCGGCCCGCCGTGCAGAAACATGTACGTGACGAACGTCCACGGCTGGGCCAGGGCGCGCAACGGCACGAACCCGAACGTCGCAAGGAAGCGCGGGTCGACGAAGATCGTCATCTGGAAGAGGAAGACGACGAGGTTGGCGACGAACAGCCGTCGCACCCAGGGGGTCATGCCGAAAATCCGCTGCGGGCCCATCTACCCTCGGCGCCTATGCGCCTGTGCGCCTAGCTTGTTATTCCCCCGCGCCCAACCCCCGAGTTCCCCGCCAACCGGCAGATCCGCTCGCACAGCTCGGGAAACTCGATCCCGGCAGCCCGCGCGGCCTGTGGGAGCAGGCTGGTCCGCGTCATGCCGGGGAGCGTGTTCGCCTCCAGGCAAAAGATGTCGCCCTCGGCGGTCAATCGGAAGTCGACCCGCGAATACCCTCCGAGCTTCAGCGCCCGGTGCGCCGCCAACGCCAGCTCCTGGAGCTGGCGCGCCGGCTTCGGGTCGAGCCTCGCCGGGAAGTGCTCCTCCGACATGCCGGGCGTGTACTTGCACTCGTAGTCGAACAGCTCGTGCTTGGGAATGATCTCGCCCACCGGGAGGGGGACGTCGCCCAGGATGCCCACGGTGAGCTCGCGCCCGGCGATGAACTGCTCGACCATCACTTCCGCGTCATAGCCATGGGCCAGCTCCACCGCCGCGTCCAGGCCTTTGGCGTTCTTCACGAGCGACATCCCCACCGACGAGCCCATGCGGGAGGGCTTGACGATCACCGGCCAGCCGAGCGCCGTGGTCACGTCGTCGGCGGCGACCGGAGTCATGAACCAGGCCGGCACCGGGACGCCGGCCGCCCGAAACAGCCGCTTGGACAGATCTTTGTCCATCGCCAAGGCGCTCCCCAGCGCTCCGCTTCCGGTGTACGGAACGCCGATCACGTCCAGGATCGCCTGAAGCGTCCCGCCTTCGCCCCGGCCGGCGTGGAGACAGAGGCACAGCACGTCCGCGCCTTTCACTTCGGCGAGCTGGGCGAGCCCGTTGGACAGGAACGCCCGCTCACGCTCGTCGAGCTCGTCCACCGGCGGGGGCTCCCGGCCCACGGCGCCCGTCAGGAGGCGCTCCTCCTCCCCACGCGTGAGCAATCCGGCGACCGTGTCCACGACGGAGACCTCGTGGCTCCGGGCCCGTAGGCCCGCGACGATCTGGCTGGCGCCCGCGAACGCGACGGCGCGCTCCGCAGTCGCGCCGCCGGTGAGCACGGTGACCCGCATCAGCGGATCCCGGCCAGCTGGTGGAGCACGTCGTAGCGGGTGACGATCCCTGCGATCTTCCCCTCGCGCCGCACCAGCGCCGCCGGCGTCTCGCGCGACAGCAGCGCCGTGAGGCGCTCCACGGGGAGATCGACGTCCACGACGGGGAACGGCGCGTCCATGACCTCTGCGACGGCCTGGTCGAGCGTGGCGGGCTGCTCGAGCGCCTTGGCCATGAGCGCGGGCTCGGACACTGCGCCCACGCCGTCCCCACCGACGAGCACCGGCAGCTGCGAGACGTTGTAGGTGCTCATGAGGTTCAGCGCCTGCCGCACGGTGGCGGTGGGAGCGACCGAGATGAGAGGCGGTGCGCCCGAGTTCTTCGCCTCGAGCACGCGCGCCACCGTCACGCGCTCGGTCTCGAGCATCTGATTCTCGCGCAGCCATTCGTCGTTGTAGACCTTGGAGAGGTAGCGTTCGCCGGTATCGCACAGCACTGTAACGACCAGCGCCGTCGGGTCGTCCACGCGGCGCGCCACCTCGAGCGCCGACACCAGGTTCACGCCGGTCGAGCCGCCGCAGAACAACCCTTCCTCCTTGGCGAGCCGCCGGACCGAGAGCATCGCGTCCTTGTCTGACACGCTGATCCACTCGTCGATCACGTCCCAATGCAGCGACGTCGGAATCTTGTCGCCGCCGATCCCCTCGACCTTGTAGGGATGACCTTCGGTTTTCTGGCGCGTGCGCGCGTAGTCCGTGTAGATCGAGCCGAGCGGGTCGCCCGCCACGACCTTGATCCGGGGATTCTGTTCCTTCAAGAAGCGGCCTGCGCCGCTCACCGTCCCGCCCGTCCCCGGCGCGCAGACGAAGTGTGTGACCTTGCCCTCGGTCTGCTCCCAGATCTCTGGGCCCGTGGTGCGGTAATGCACCTCCGGGTTCACTGGATTGTAGTGCTGGTCGGCGAAGATCGCATTGGAGTGCGCCGCCGCGATCGCGCGACCCTTCATGATGTAGTTCTCGGGATGATCGGGCGGCACGGCGGTGGGGGTGATGATGACTTCGGCGCCGAGCGCGCGCAGCAGCCGGGCCTTCTCTTGCGACATCTTGTCGGGCATCGTGAAGACGCAGCGGTAGCCCTTCACCGCGGCCGCGAGCGCCAACCCGACTCCCGTGTTCCCCGAGGTCGCCTCGACGATCAGCCCGCCGGGCCGGAGCCGCCCTTCGCGCTCGGCCGCCTCGATCATCGCCACACCGATCCGGTCCTTCACGGAGCCCCCGGGGTTGAAGAACTCCGCCTTCGCGTAGAGCGGCGTGCGGATCCCCTGGGTCAGCTTGTTGAGACGGACGAGCGGCGTCCACCCGATCGTCTCGAGGACGTTCGCGTACGGCCTAGTGTGTGCCGGCACCGCTGTCCGCTTTCGCCTTGCTCGTGTCCCGCCGCACACCGCCCGAATCCCGCGGCGCGGCGGCAGTGTCGCGCCGCACGCCGGCGGTATCCGGGAGCACGCGGGGGGCTGCCCCCCGCGCGGGGCTCGTGTCCGGCCGGGGTCGGGGGAGCATGGCGGGCGGAGCAAGCGGCGCGGGTGTGGGGGGCGGCGCCGGCCGCCGGGCGGCGCTGCTATCCGCGTTTCCTTTGCCGGCCGCCGCACCGGCGGTGGGACGGCGGAACTCGATCGGCTGCAGGAACGCCGTCGCGACCGCGAGGCCGCGCCGCCGGGCGGGGGCGAACCGCAGCTTCTTCGCGCCCGAGAGCGCCGCCGAGTCGAGCGCGGAATACCCGCTCGACTCGGCGACCTTGCTCGACTCCGCTACGAGCCGCCCCATCGAGTCGACGAACAGGCGCAGCACGACGTCGCCTTCGACCTTCTGGTCGTACAGCCTCGGCGGATACTGGATCGGCGAATCCGGGTTGAGCGGCACGGGCGGCTCCTGGTCCGGCGGCGCGGCGGGCGACGCCCCGGCCTGGTCCGCTGGCGGCGCCGGTCTACCGCATCCGGCCGCAGTGAGCCCGGCCACGCCGGCGAGCGCGAGCCATCTTCTCACGGTGCTTCCTCCAGCCGCTTCTTCCACGTCGCCAGGCGGTTGAGCGCTTCGAGCGGCGACAGGGCGTTGACATCCAGCCGATCGAGCTCGGCGAGCAGCGGGTGCGTCCCGGGGACGAACAGGCCGAGCTGCTGCGCGTCGGGCGCGGGCGGCGCAGACTGGTGCGCCACCTGATGCCCGGCCTCGAGCAGCTTCAGCACCTGCCAGGCGCGCTCCACCACGGCACTGGGCAGACCCGCGAGTCGACCCACGTGGATGCCGTAGGAGCGGTCGGCCCCGCCCGGCTCGAGCCGGTGCAGGAACACGACCTCGTCCCCGGCCTCCCGCACCGCTACGTTGAAGTTGCGCGCGTGGGCGAGCTCCTCCGTGAGCTGGGTCAGCTCGTGGTAGTGGGTCGCGAAGATCGTCTTGCAGCCGATCACGTTGTGCAGGTGCTCGGTGACCGCCCACGCGATCGCCACACCGTCATACGTCGACGTCCCCCGGCCGATCTCGTCGAGCAACACGAGGCTCCGCGCGGTGGCGCCGTGGAGGATCGCGCTCGTCTCGCTCATCTCCACCATGAAGGTGGACTGGCCGCGCACCAGGTTGTCGGACGCCCCGACGCGCGTGAACAGCCGGTCCACCACGCCGATCACCGCGCGCCGCGCCGGCACGAAGCAGCCCAGCTGCGCGAGCAACACGCACAAGCCCACCTGGCGCAGCAGCGTGGACTTCCCCGCCATGTTCGGCCCGGTGAGGACGATCACCCGACTGCCCTCGTCGAGCCGGACGTCGTTCGGGATGAACGCCTCGCGCGCCATCATCCGCTCCACCACCGGGTGGCGGCTGGCTTCGAGCTCGATCGTGAAATCGGCGGTCACCTGGGGGCGCACGTAGCCTTCGCGGTGCGCGAGGTCGGCGAGCCCGCTCCAGACGTCGAGCTCGGCGACGACCGCTGCAGTCGCCTGCACCCGCGCGACCGCGTCCGCGATTCGGGTCCGGAGGGCCTGCACCAGCTCCGCCTCCCGGGCGGCGATCCGCTCTTCGGCGCCCAGGACTTTCGCCTCGTACTCCTTCAGCTCGGGGGTGACGAACCGCTCGGCCCCGGACAGCGTCTGACGCCGCTCGTAGTCCGGCGGCACACGGTCTTTGTGCGGGTTCGTGACTTCGATGTAGTAGCCGAAAACCTTGTTGAAGCCGACTTTGAGCGACGCGATGCCGGCGCGCTCCCGCTCGCGCGCTTGGAGCGAGGCGATGTATTGCTTGCCGCCGTCGCGCGCGTCCTTGAGCTCGTCGAGCTCGCGGTCGTAGCCCGCGCGGATGGCGTCGCCGTCGGCGAGCTGGGCGGGCGGCCGCTCGACGAGCGCGCGACCGAGCTCGTCTCCCAGGTCGGCGAGCAGGTCGAAGCGCTCGGCCGCCTGCTCGAGCGGCGCGGCGCGGCCCCTCGCCTCGAGGCCGTCGAGCGCCGAGCGCACGTCGGGCAGTCGGAAGATCGAGTCGCGTAGCGCGCCTAGCTCGCGCGGGGTCGCGCGACCCAGGGCTGCGCGGCCCGCCAGTCGCTCCAGGTCCCGCACGCCGTCCAGCGCCTCCCGCACGCGGTCCCGGCCACGGGGGTCGTGCACCAGCACGTCCACCGCATCGAGCCGCGCCGTGATGGCCGCGGGGTCGACGAGCGGCGCGAGCAGCCAGCGGCGCAGCAGGCGCGCACCCATGGGCGTCATAGTGCGGTCGAGCACCTCGAGCAGTGTCGCCCCCGCGGCCCCGGGGCGCAACGGCTCCACCAGCTCGAGGTTGCGGCGCGTCATCTCGTCGAGCGACAGCACGTCGCCACGCCGCAGCATGCGGGGACGCGCGAGATGCGGCAGCCCGCCCGGCTTGAGCTCCCGCGCGTATCGGAGCAGCGCCCCTGCGGCCCCGACGGCCGCCCGGTCTCCCGGCTCGATGCCGAAGCCGTCGAGCGAGGCGAGCCGGAAGGTGCGCACCAGGTCCTCGCGCGCGAGCTCGGGGTCGAATTCCCATGCCTCGCGCTCCGTCACCGTGACCGATCCGTGGGCGGACGCGACCTCGCAGCCGGCTGGCAGCAAGACCTCGGGCGGCTCGTAGCGGGCGAGCGCGCTCGCTAAATCCTCCACCGGCACCGTCTCGAGCGCCAGCTCTCCTGTGGTCAAGTCCAGCGCGGCCAGCCCCGGCGCGGCGCCTCCACTCCGGGGATCGAGCGCTACCAGGAAGTTGTTGCGGTCCCGCTCGAGCCAATCCTCGGCGAGGACCGTGCCCGGCGTGACCGTTTCCACCACTTCGCGTCGCACCAGCCCCTTGGCGAGCTTAGGGTCCTCCACCTGCTCGCAGATCGCCACCCGATGCCCCTTCGCGATCAGGCGCCGCAGGTACTCGGTCCCGGCCTTGACCGGCACCCCGGCGAGCGGCACGTCTGCCGCTCCGCCGTTGTTGCGCGACGTGAGGGTCAGACCGAGCTCGCGTGCGGCGAGGCGCGCGTCGTCTTCGAACATCTCGTAGAAGTCGCCCATCCGGAAAAACAGGATGGTATGAGGGTAGCGCGCCTTGATCTCGCGGTACTGCTGCATCAGGGGGGTGTCGGTTTCCACCCGCGGCGTCACGGTTCCTCCACCACGAACGGCTGTCCGCCGATCCGGGTCTTGAGCCGCCGCTGCACCTGCTGCGCCTCGTCCCGCGTGGCGTAGCGCCCTACGCGCACCTTGAAGAGCCCGCTCGTGTCGCGTACGACGCGGGCGTCGAAGCCCATCACCTTGAGACGGGTCAGCAACTCGTCCACCTGGGCCGCGCTCTTGACGGCGAGCACCTGCACCGCGTAGCCGCCGGCGCCCGACGTGGTCTTCGGTTGACTGTCGGCGGTCGGGGCGGCGGGTGAAGACGTCGCGGTCGTCGGGAGCGCCGCACAGCGCGGCGCGTAGAAGGTGATCTGGTTCCTGAACTCGACGTCGCTCCCCGCGCCGGCGAGCGCCTCCTGGATCAAGGCGCACCCGTGCACGTCGTCCTTCAGATCGAAGTAGGCCCGGGCGCCCCAGAAGTCCGCGCGGGGCTTGAGCGGCGAATCGGGGTAGTCGCGCCGCAGCCGCTCCGCCGCTTGCACCGTCGCCGCGGGGTCGCCCTGCGCGAAATAAAGCTGCGTGAGCAGCACGAGCGCCGAGTCGGCCCAGACCGAGCGCCCGTACTCGACGACCACGCGCTGGAGATTGGTGGCGGCGGCAACGGCGTCGGTCGCGATGCGCGCGGCGGTGAACAGCGCCCCCGGATAGAGCGAATCCTGGGGCGAGAGGCGCGCGAGCAGCCGACGCATGATGGCGCGGCCGGAGTCCGGACGGGTCTGGGCGATGCGCAGGGCGGCCGCGCGAACCGAATCGGTTTGGGCGGACAGCCGGACCGCCGGTCCGAGGATCAGGAGGACCAGGGCGAGCCGGACCGTCCGACCGCCTGACCGCCTGACCGCCGCCGTCATGCGGCCTCCTGCTGGAGCGCGCCAAACGACAGCACCAGCTGTACGAGAATTCCCGGCTCGTGGGTGAGCGTGGTCGACTTGAGCGCGCGGTCGGCATCGAGTGCGAGCCGCAGCGCCTGGCGCAGCGCCGCAGCGTTCCACCCCGCAGCCCAGCGTGCCCAGCGCGCGGCCGTCTGCTCCCAACTCCCGAGGCCGTACGGCCGCGCAGCCCGCAGCTGGCCGAGCAGGGCGGCCTCGAGTCGCGCTGGCGGCGTGCCGCGGTCGAGCTCGGCACGTGCCAGCGCCGTGCCGACGAGTGCCGTGCCGAGCGCCATGAGGATGCGTACCCCATTCATCCCCGCTTGCTCGAGGACCGGTTCCACGAGCCGCGCCGCGACTGCAGCCCGCCGCTCGAGGGCCGCGTCAATCAGGTCCTGGAGCGTTTCGCCCGATCGCGTGCCGACGAGGGCGGCGACGTCCGGCCGCGTTGCCACTCCTCCACCGGGGCGGCCTGCTGTCAGGGCGGCGAGCTTCTCGAGCTCCCCACCCAGCGCGCCGAGGTCGCGCCCGACGGACTGGACGAGCAGCTCCACCGCATCCGGCTCGAGCGTGAGCTGGAGCTGCCCCGCCCGGTGCGCCACCCATTTGAGCACGCGCGCGGGAGGCAGCGGCTCGACGGCGACAGCGGTGGCGCAGCGCGCCAGCTCCGCGTCGGGAGGCTCGCCTGCGCCCTGAACGAGGATGAGCAGCGTCGTCGGGCTCGGGGACTCGAGGTACCGTAGCAACTCCTGGCGCACCTTGGACATCTTCCGCACGTCCTCGATGCCCCGAATCACCACGACCCGGGTCGCGGCGAGCATCGGCGGCGTGTTCACCAGGCTGTGGAACACCTCGGGATCGAGGTCAGCCGCGCTGCGTTGGTCGAAGTTGAAGTCCCGCGCGCCGCGGTCGAGCACGCGGTCGACGAGCGCCCGGATGGCTTCGTCCTTAAGGACGTCCTCGTCGCCGTGGAGATAGTAGAGCGCCTCGGGCGTCCGCCCCTGCTTGAGGCTCCGCAGCAGCGCGTCGAAGCTGAGGACCGCCATATCGGGCGGAAGTTACCGTGGGCCGGGGCCCGGAGAAAGGTCGTGGCACAGCGTGCCGCGCCCCGGAGCCCAGCGGATCGAAAAAACGCCTAACGGCCGGCGCTGGCGGGTTCGACGAGGGCGGTCCCGTACGGGCTCGGGTTGCCCGTGACCACGCTGGCGCGCGGGTCCTGGAACGAGACGAACGGCACGCCTGCGTGCGCGACCGGCTTTGGGAAGGGGACTGGCGGCAGGGCGTGCGCCCGCGCCACCTCGGGCCGTCGCACTCCTTCGAGGGCGAGCAAGGCGAGCGCGGCGGCCACGAAGAGTGCCGCGGCGATCCCCGCGCTTGCCGGGACCTCGACCAGCGCCTGGCGCTCCTGCGCCAGACGCGCTTCGAGCCGGCGCCGGAAGTCGGGCGACGGCTCGATCGTCTCCACCGCCTGCAGGGCGCGCACGCCCCGGCGCACCGTGGTGTCGTAGCGGCGACAGGCGGGACAGCACGCGAGGTGGCGCTCGAAACGCCGGATCTCGCGCGGGGCCGCGATCAGCCCGTCGCGAAAATCCGTATAGCGGTCCAGGAATTCAGCACACGTCATGACGGCTATGTTGTACCGCGGCGAGCACCGGCGGTTCCGCCGGCTATTCGAGCAACGGCTCGATGAGCTGGGCGAAGCTGTTGCGCGCCCGGTTGAGCCGGCTTTTCACCGTTCCCAGGTTGCAACCGGTGATGTCCGCAATCTCGGCGTAGCTCTTTCCCTCGAGCTCCCGCAATACGAACACCGCCCGGTGGTGGTCGGGGAGCTGCCCCACGCACTGGTCCACCGCTTCCTTGAGGTAGCGCTTGCGGTAGAGGTCGTCCGGGCGCGCGGTCGCGTCTTCGAACTGCAGCGGGCGGTGGTCGGCCTCCCAGTGCTTCTTGATCGTCTGGAACAGCACGAGCGGGTTCCGGCTGCGGTTGCGGAGCTCGTTCTTCGCCAGGTTCGACGCGATCGTGTAGATCCAGGTCGAGAACTTCTTGGTCTGGTCGAACCGGTGCAGGTGCCGGAATACGCGGATGAAGACCTCCTGGACCAGGTCCTCGGCCCGCTCGCGGTCCCCAATCGTGCGGTTAATGAAATTGAGCAGCCGGGTCTGGTAGCGGTCGACCAGGGCGCCGAACGCCTGATGGTCGCCGGCCAGGTGCTCGAGCACCACCTGGCCATCGTCGAGCTCGTGAAGCGCCTCGCGCTCCAGCGCCCGGGCGGTGACGGCGGGCTGGGTCTTCCGTTTGAGGGCTGCTCGCATGAGACTGGCTCCGTTGTTTCAGCTAGAAACGACCCCGGAACTGGGCGAGACCTCCTCCTGCGCTCGGACCTATCGCACGAACCGTACCCGTCACCGGGCGATTTTACGACGATTTCACTAAGTGGCAAGACTACAACGTCTTCGCGCCAAACCTCGGCGGGGTGCCGCGTGCCTCAATATCGTCCACCTGAGGTGACATTGCAACGTGACGCCGCTGTCACAGGCCCAAACGAAACTGTGCCATATAAAGGATAGCGACAATCGTCTTCGCGTCACGAACTTCGCCATCCCGAATTCCCGCAAGGACTTCGGACAACGGTCGGGGAACGACCTCGATGAACTCATCGCGCTCCCGCGCGGGCCTGGCCGTCCCCAACCTGCTGGCCATGAAGAGGTGAATCACCTCGTCGGTAAAGCCCGGCGTCGTCAAAATCGCCGTGAGCCGCTCGAGCCGCTCGGCTGTGACGCCTGCCTCCTCGAGCAGCTCGCGCCGCGCGCACGCGTCGGGTGCCTCACCGGACTCGAGCGTGCCCGCCGGCACCTCCCACAGCGGCCCGCCCCCCGCGTAGCGGTACTGCTTGAGCATGAGGATCGTGGGGTCGGGTACGGCGGGATCCGAAAGGCACGGGACGACCGCCGCGGCACCGGGATGCCGAATCAACTCCAGCTCCCCGGTGGAGCCGTCGGGGAAGCGCACCGTGTCGACGTCGAGCCGCACGACCCGACCCGTGTAGATGCGGCGGGTGGCGAGTTGCATGGGGAGCGCCCTCAGTGCTTTAAGAGCCAGGTGACGGGGACCTTGAACCCCTCGGCGAAGAAGTAGGCGGCGTTGCGGCGGAGGTTGGCGCGGATCGGCGAATTGGGGGCGGGGGAGGTGAACGGCACGAGTCCGAGCCGCGTCGCGATGATCTGGAGCCGGAGCATGTGAAATCCGTCCGAGACGAGCAACACGCGCCGGCTGTCCCGGCCGCTGAACCAGCGCGCCACCCCGTCGAGTGATGCGGACGTGCTGGTGCCCGCGGGGAGCGCCAGCACCGCCACGTCGGGGAGGCCCGCCTTGACGAGGTAGTGGCGGCCCACTTCGGATTCGCTGACCGTGTCTCCCGTCCCGACGCCCCCCGTCACCAGTACCACGGGCGCGAGCCCGCGTTGGTAGAGGGCGGCGGCGTGGTCCAGCCGCGCCCGGAACACGGGCGAGGGCCGACCGTTGTACTGCGCGGCCCCGAGCACGACGATCGCGTCGGCGCTCGTCGCCTGGTCGCGGGCCGCGGCCAGGGCGGCGGCCACCACGACGGCGGCCCAGCCCAAGGCCAGCGCGATCGCCAGCACGAGCGCCCCCGCTAGTTTTCGGGGCAGGGTCCAAAAAGGCATGCGGGGGAATATACGGGGGAGGTTTTGGAGGTTGGTGGAGGTTGTGGAGGGTGGCGGAGGACCGTCCCTGCCTCCACCAACCTCCATCGACCTCCACCGCCCTTCACCGTCTTTCCGTCAGGATCTCCTCGAACAGCGCGAGTGCGCGCGGATCCTCGGACTGGCCCAGCCAGAACAGCGCCTTCTTGCGCACCCCCGGACTGGGGTGGGTGCGCGCGATGCGGATCAGGGCCGGGACGCCTGCGTCACGCGGCTGCTGGGACAGTGCGAACACGGCGCTTTCCTTCACGTCGAGCGCCACGGTCGTGTCGTCCAACAGCTCCGTGAGCCCGCGTGTCGCCGCTTCGCCGGCGGCCTGGCCGAGCCAGAAGACCGCCGAGCGCCGCGTCTCACGCGCCACGGTGGCCGAGCGGGCGAGGCGCAGCAGGTCGGGCCACACGGTCACGCCGTCCGCCAGGACAGCAGGGAACACCGCCTCGTGTCCGGCGTCGCCGGCGGCGCGCGCCGCGAGGTCGAGCAGGTAGCGAGCCGCGGCGGCGGCGGACACGGCGCCCAGGTCGGTGACGCCGGCGCCGGCCGCCCTCCAGGCGCCGCCCACATACACCCGCAGGCGTGTGACCTGGCCGCCGCGCTTCTGGAGCGCGACCCGCGCCGGCCCCGGCTCGCACGGGCAGCCCGCGTCGTCGTCGTCATTTCTGCCGAACGACATCCGATGCCGGCCGCACCAGCCGTCCTCGCAATCGAAGGAGATGTTGTTGCGGCCGTTGCCGCACACGCCGGCGCGGGTGGCGTAGGAGAACCGCACCTCGCCGTCCGGCGCGGCCGCCACACGGTCGGCCAGGCCGCCTTGGAGGGCGAGCGCCACGACGAGCGCGGCGATCACTGGTTGATGATCTCCAGCAGGACCTGCGCGGCACGCGGGTCGTGCGACTGGCCGAGCCAGAAGATCGCCTTCTTGCGGAGCTCCTTGTCTGGCTCGGTCTTGGCGATCTTGATCAGGGCGTCCAGCGCCGCCGCCTCGTGGCGCTGCGAGTACACGAAGATCAGCTGCTCCTTCATCTCCCGGTTCTGCATCCGGTCGTACAGCGCGGCGAGCTGGTCCAGGTCGGCGCCGGTCTGGCCCGCCCAGAACAGCGCCTTTTTGCGCTGCTCGATCGGCTCGCGCTCGTTCAACGCGATGTCCATCAGCCAGCGCGCGTTCTCGGTGCCGCCCATCTGCGAGAGCGAGAAGATGACCTTATCCTTCAAGTCGTCGTCGTTGAGTTTCGTGTACAGGCCGCGCAGGAAAGCGGCGTTCTCGGCCGAGTGCCGCTGCCCCAGCCAGAAGATGGCTTTCTCCCGCACTTCGGAGGGAGCGTCCGAGCGCTCGGCGTAGGCGCGGAGGATGTCGGCAGCCTTGGGGCTGTTCTGCTGCGACAACGCGAAGATCGCCTTCTCCTGCAGCTCCGGATCGCTGGACGTCTTGAGAATCGAGTCGAGCATCCCCACCGCGCGCTCGGTAGGCACTTGCGACAGCCAGAACACCGCCTGCTGGCGCACCTCCGAGTCCGGGTCGTGCTGGGCGGCGTCGAGCAGGATGTCCTCGGTCTCGGGCGTCCGCTTCTGCGACACGATGAACACCGCCTTGCGGCGCAGCGCCGTGGAACAGGAGTCGCGGCGGGCCAGCACCTTGCGCAGGATCGGCACCGCATTGGCAGCGTCCATTTGCAGCAGACCGTTGAGCGCCGCGACGCGCAGGTCGTCGTCATCGTCGTCGCTCAAGCAGCCCTTGGCGTGCGTGGTATCCGTCTCCGGCCGGGGTTGTGCGTGCTGGCTGATCCACCGGCCCGCTTCCTCATCGCCCTGCTTGGCAAGCGCCGTCTGGATGCGCGCGAGCAGCGCGTCGCCGTCCCGCAGCGTGGCCGCCTTGGGATAGCGCCGCTGCTGGGTGACGAGCAGGCTGCGGGCGCGGCCCAAGTCGTCGTTCTTGTAGAGGGCGAACGCCGCCCAATAGAGCGCGTCGCCCGCGCGGGTCGCGTTCGGGTAGCGACGGTTGAGATCGCCGTACAGGTTCGCGGCGCTGGTGTAGTCCCCGCGGTTGAACGCCTGCCGTGCCGCCCGCCACAGCGAGTCGGTGGGGTCCTGCTCGTCGACTGGCTCGAACCCCGCGACTCCCTCGAACCCCTCCAGCGCCTCGAATCCCTCCAGTGATTCGAATCCCTGGAGCCCTTCGAGTCCGGCCAGCCCCTCCAGCCCCTCCAGCCCCTCGAGCCCGGCGAGTCCTGCGAGTCCTTCGAGCCCCTGCAGCCCCTGCAGCGCGTCGACCTGCCCAGCGAGCTGAAGCGCCTGCAGCGGCGGGCTGGGGGGCGCCGCCGGCCGCTGGATCGCCATGACGGCCGCTAACACGAGCTGCATCGTCTGCATCACAGTGCTCCTTGCGTACGCACCGGTCCGGGGCCGGCGGGGTTCGCCGTCCGCAACCGCAGCAGCACGCTGTGTTGTTCCAGTCCTTGGTTGATCAACTGCACATCTTCCGTGTCGCCGCCCGGCGGGAGCTGCGCGATCTGTGCGAGCACCAGCTCGAGGTCCTCGAGCAGGCCCTTCAGCCGGGCATCCGTGGCGGCGGGCGAATCGAGCATCAGGCGGGTGGTGGCCAGGAGGTCGCGGGCCTGCGCCGCGAACTGGACGTCCCGCTGCCCCACGCGGGCTTCCGTCCGGAACCCGGTGAGCAGCGCCTCCGCGCGGGTGAGATACTGGGCCGCCGCGACGCGATACGCGAGTGCGCCCTGGTCGTTCGCGACCGGCGTCGCGATCGCGGCAGGGCCCAGGCCCGTCGGGCGCGCTGTCCAGCGCCCGATCCCGATGCCGAGGGCGAGCACGGCGGCGATGCCGATGCCCCAGCGGACCCAGGGGCCCGCGACGAGCACCCGCCGCCGCCGGCGCGCTTCGCGCACCGCCATAATGCGCCGCCACAGCTCTTCGCGTGGCGTCTCCGGCGGGCGATGATAGTCCTGCGCGGCCTCCCGCAGCAGCTGCTCGAACCGGTCTTCAGTCATGACACCCATTCTCCTGCGAAGTCCGCCAGTGCCTCGCGCAACCTGGCGCGGGCACGCGACAACTGCGCCTTCGAAGTTCCCGTCTCGATGCCGAGCGCCGCGCCGATCTCCTCGTGCGTGTAGCCCTCGACGTCGTGCATCACAAACACCGTGCGGTAACCGTCCGGCAACCCGTCGATCGCCGTTGCGAGCCGTCGCTTCAGGTCCGGCTCGGCCTGTCGTCCGGGGCGCGAGACCCCGGTCGCCTCGGTGAGGTCGGTCTCGCGCCGTCGGAACCGCTTCACCTTCCGCAGCCCGTTGAGCACCACCGACGTGGTGATCGCATGCAGCCAGGTCGAGAGGCGTGCCTCACCCCGAAACGAGCCGAGCCGCTCAAAGGCGCGCACGAACGTGTCCTGGGTGAACTCCCGGGCCAGCTCGTCGTCACCGGAGAGGCGATAGGCCAGCCGGTACACGCGATCCACGTGCGTGTCGTACAATGCACGCTCTGCGGCGCCGTCCCCGGCGCGGACTCGAGCAATCAGTGCGCTTTCGTCCACCGGGCTCCGAAACGGCGGTGACGGTTAACCCTGTGACACAGGGGGGCTTGAAAGGGTTGCGTGGCAGCGGGACGGGGGTGGGCAGCGCCCCCAGTCCCTAGCGCAGCAGAATCCGCATTCCGATCCCGGCGAGCAGGGCGAGCAGGAACGACGCGAGTGTGCCGATCAGGAAGTACTCAGCGAACTCACGGTCCTCCAATGCTTTGAAGCGGGCGAGGGACTTGGCGGCGATGATCCAGCCGACCGCCGTGTATTCGCCCAGCAGGATCAGGGTGAGGGTCAAGGCGCGCTCGAGGGCACCGATGGCCCGGCCGCGGGCGATATCGATCGCGCCTGCCGTACGGTCGTCGTCGCGCCGCATTTGGAGCGTCGGCAGCTCGAGCACGGCCCGGATCACGACCATGCCGCGGCCGCACACGTACAAATAGCCCGTGGCGAGGAGCCCGACCCGGCCCCACCACAGCCCTTCGCTGCGCGGCACGACGAGCTGCGCGAGGTAGCCGCCCGCCCCGACGGCGGCGGCGACGATCACGGCTTCCACGAACAGCAGGCTCGCGCCGCGCCGGCGGGTGTCGACCTGCGCCGGCCACAGCGTGGCGGCGAGGGTGTAGACGAGCAGCGGGACGACGGACAGCGGGTTCACAACGCCTCCTGCAGGGCTGCCTGGAACATCTTATCGCCGGCCGCGACGAGGGGCCAGGCCATGCGGCGCGCGAGGTGGGAGATGGCGCTGCGGTCGACCTTGAGCTGGGCGGCAGCGAAGGCGGGCGGGCCGAGCCGGAGCAGCGTGGCGGTGCGGCGCTGGCGCGGCGTCCAGCTCCAATACAGCGCGGAGTAGTAGCTCGCGAGCGGATCGAGGGCGGGCGCGAAGCCGCCGAACCCGATGAGCAGGCGCCGGCGCTTGGCGTGTTCCATGGCGGCCCGGGCGGCGTGGAAGCAGGGCCCGTCGACCTCGGGGGCGGTGGCGTGACGCTCGAGCCGGGTGGCGATGGGGCCGAGCCCGCAGGCGACGACCCACTCGACCTCGGGGAAGCGCAAGTGCACTTCGTGCAGGAGCTCCCAGACTGGCCGCGCGGTGGTGAGGAGTGCCTGGAACTCGTCGCCCAGCGTGACGGCGAAGCGGGCGGCGAGGGCGGTGCGCCAGCGGCGGTTGAACTCCGGGATCGCGCCGCGGAGCGCGCGTTGCAGGCGCGCCCGACGGGGCGGCGGCAGGGCGCGGGAGGCGACGGCGTCGCCGATGAGGGCGAGATAGGTGGTGGACATTTTATGTCACATTTTGCTATTGTGACGAATTACGTCATAATTTACTTATGTGACGTAAACTGTCAATCAGTGCCCGCTCACCGCGTGCCGAACAGCCGGTCCCCCGCATCGCCCAGCCCGGGCAGGATGTAGCCCTGCGCGTTCAGCTCGCGGTCGAGCGCGGCGGCGAACACCGGCACGTCGGGGTGGGCCTGGAGCATGCGGCGCACGCCCTCGGGAGCGGCGACGAGGCAGAGGAACCGGATGCGCTGCGCGCCGGCGTGCTTGAGCGCGCCCACGGCGTCCACCGCGGAGCCGCCGGTCGCGAGCATCGGATCGAGCACGAAGAAGTCGCGCGCGTCGCGCCCCTCGGGAATCTTGAAGTAGTAGTCGACGGGCTGGAGTGTGTCGTGCTCGCGGTAGATGCCGATATGCCCGACGCGCGCCGACGGAATGAGCTGGGCGATCCCTTCCACCATCCCGAGGCCGGCCCGCAGGATCGGCACCAGCGCGAGCTTCTTCCCCGCCACCCGGGTGCCCCGCATCGACTCGAGCGGCGTCTCCACGTCGACGGGCTCGAGCGGCAGATCTTTCGTCACTTCGTACGCCATGAGCATCGCGATCTCGTTGACGAGCTGCTTGAAGTCGCGCGTCGTGGTGTGCTTGTCGCGCAGGATCGTAAGCTTGTGCCGGATCAGAGGATGCTCGAGCACGGTGAGGTTGGGGAAGTGGGGGTGCGGCATGGCCGAGAAAGTACGGCACGCTGCGCGACGACGCCACGTGGCAGGCCTACGACCCGAAACGCGCCTTGAAGGTTTGACCGTAGGGCGTCGGCGTGCCATCGTAGCTCAGGATCAGGTCCAGCGGCTGGCCCCACACGTTCCACACCCAGGCGAGGTAGCTCCCTTGCCGGGCGTCCATCCAGTCCATGAGCGCGGTGACGAAGGCACTGCCGCGGTCGCTCTCCCCCAGCTCCCCGAGGACCAGCGGCACCTGTTGCGCCACCGGTGCCGCGTCCGCGTCCCAGCACGGCTGGGTGTTGCACCAGCTGAAGTTGTAGACGTGCCACGACGCGACCAGATTGTCGAGCGGATCGGTGGGCTTGGACGCGAGCCAGCCCGAGAGGCGCGCGGCGTACTGGACGCCGCCGAGCATGATGACGTTGGTCGCGCCGGTGCCGCGGACCGCGTCGACCAGCTCCTGCATCCCGGCTGCGGTGAAGCTCACGCCCCGGCACGATCCGCCGTCGCGCCAACAGCGCCAGGCCTCCGGCGTGTCGGCGTTGTTGTCGGGAAACGGCTCGTTGAACAGGTCGAAGATCACGCTGGTGTTGCTCTTGTAGGCGGCGGCGACCTGCCGCCAGAACTCCGGTGAGTGGTCGCGGTTCGGCATCGGCGCCTGGCTGAGCGCCTTCGCCGTATCGGCCGCGCTCCAGTGCAGGTCCAGGATGACGACGAGCCCCGCCCGGTTGAGCCGGGCGACGTAATCCGAGATCGCGCGGCGGTAGTTGTCGCCCGAGTAGGCGGGGGCGACGCCGTTGATGCCGAGCCAGCAGGTCTCGTTGAGCGGCACGCGGACGGCGTTCGCTCGCCAGGACGCGATCGCCGCGACGGACGCGGAGTCCGACGGACCGTCGAAGATGCCCCATCCCTGCGCGCAGGCGTACTCGGCTCCGGAGCGGTTCACGCCGCGCAGCCGCACAGGGCGTGCAGTCGCGTCGACGAGCTGGTTGCCCCGCACCTGCAGCGTCGCCGTGCCATACGTTGGTGGCGGCTGCTCCGTGGTGCCGGGGGGGCGGTTCTGGCACGCGGCGAGCGCAGCGATCGTCAGCACGGCGCAGAGCCGAGGGCGCATGGTGGAATGCTAACGCCGTAGCCTACTTGGCGTCCGGCCGCCGGGTTTCTATGTTCCGAGCCCGCGAGGTGAGGCCAGGTAGCTCAGTTGGTAGAGCAGCGGACTGAAAATCCGCGTGTCGGCAGTTCGATTCTGCCCCTGGCCATTGGACTTACGCGATTGATTGTGTCTCGAGTGAAGTGGAAAGGGAAAGTAGGGGCAGTGAGCTACGTGGTGAAGTAGGTGGTGTCGCGCCCTCCGCTCTCGTAGAAGTACCTCCGGTGGTTCCTTAATAGACCATGAGTACTTAAGAGTAATAAGGCGCCGCTCCGCCTCGGTCGGATCTGCGCGACAGGGACTCTACCATCGGCGCAAGGGGCACGCGGTGAATGATCCATCGATCAATGGTCCGTCGATCAGACGAGACCTTCGAGCCTGGTCTCATCGATCAGAAATCGAGACCTTAGAGGCGTTGCATCCGCGCAATACTTGACGGTGGCGTGGGCGGAGTCGCATCGTGCCCACGCATTCTTGCCGTGAGTGGCGCCATCGCCTCGCCCAACCCCTGAAGCCCACTTCTCATCCGGTGCGGAATAGCAGGGACACGCCTTCTGAACCAGGAGGGGATCATGAAAGTGGCTCCCACGATTGGTGTGTTCACCTTGGTGCTGGCTGTGTTCGGCTGTCGGGACGTGTCGACTGATCTCCAACGACGCAGCCCAACTGATCATTCGCCCACGTTCGGCGTCGCAGCGAATGGGACTACCGTCTTCCATTTCGTCGCCAATGGTGACTTCGGGAACGTCTCCTGGTCTTCGAACTCGTCTTTTGGGTTCGCGAGCGTGTCTACAGGGGACACTCTTGGTCTCTTCTACTCCGTATTCCAGTTCGACCCGTGTTGTTCTGCTGCAGGCGGCGTTGGCCGGGTTCCCGTGAGTGACTTCATGGGGAGCGGTGGGGGCAGGTTGGTTTTGAAAACCGACACCTGCGCGGATCCGGGCTTTCTCACCTTCGACGGCGCCTGCGGGCTGGTCAGCATCGAATTTGACAAGACATCGTTCTTCACAGGGCGCAATCAAGGCACCTCCTCCCAGACGTTCGGGGACTTCACGTTCCATTCCGCAGGGACATCGGAATCTTCATCGGCTAATGCGACGGGTACCGTGGTCGGATTCCCGATTACTTCGCCCAACGTCGGAAGCATGGGGATGAATCACAACGTGGCGGTCAGCATCTCTCGTCAATAGGCACGTATCTGCTGTAACCGCGACGCCCGCGCAGGCTGGCTGGAGGCCGCCTTGCGCCCGAGCCGGCGGCGGGTGGGGAAGGCTTAAGACGGCTCTGTCGCGCGAGCGACACATGTTGCAGGCTGTGGCGGCGCGACCGCGCGACGTCGTTTGTGATCTACTGGTGTTGTCCGCAGCGCGACATTCTGGTCCGGCCTTCTGCAGTGTGTCGGCAACGCGACAATCTTGTGCCGTTTCCGAGGGCCTGTCCGCTGCCGCACATGGCGGCCGCGTGGCCCCAATTTTGACGTCGGTGCGGCCGGGTATTCCCAGACATTGCCCGTTTCAAAGGCCGCATCTTGGAGCTGGTTGCCAGCGAGATTGCCAAGCTGCCCGGCGTCGCGACCCGAGAGTATGGATCGGGCGAGTTGCTGCGCCCCGCCGAGCAACTCAAGCAGCTGCAAATCTGCATCCGCAAGGGCGCGATCGCGCTGCACGTGGCGGTGGGGCGGGCGCCTCATGCGATTCTCGAGGTGTGCGGTCCCGGTTGGCTGCTGAGCCCGCCGCTGTGGGAGCCGACGCCGACCCCCGAGCCTCGACACGCGGCAGCAGTCCTCCCTACCACGACGCTGGAGCTGTCAGCGGAGGTGTTCAGTCGGCACTTGGCTGCGCACCCGCCGCTCGCGTCCGCCGTGGCGTCCCTCGACGCGCACCAGTACGCGTTGGCGTTGGACCACCTCGCCATGCTCACGGTGCGCGACCCGTTCCGGCGCGTTTCGGAGGCGCTCTTGTTGCTGCTGGAGCGACTGGGCAGCGGGCCCGACCCCACAGCGAGCGGGCGCTTGGAAGTCAGCCAGCAGCTCATCGCCGCGTTCGCGAACTTGAGCCGCCAGACCACCAACAAGCAGCTGCGCCGGCTGGCGCGGGCGGGCCACGTGGGCCTCGAGCGCGGCGTGGTGCAGGTGCGTAACCCCGTGCTGCTGCGCGAGGTGGCCGCGGGAAGACTGCCCCACGCTAGCCGTACGTCGACAGCGTAAACCTCTCTGTGTCCGTCGGTTGACACAATCGCACCCCGTCGGGCGGGACATCGATGAGTGTGCAGCTTGTGCAGTTCCGTCCCGGCACCCATGTTATGCGTGGCAGCAGGTATTTGGCCGTCAACAACCGGTTGGACGTTGGCAGATGGCTACCAGAGTCGCCGTGCAGCAGGACCCACCCGACGCGTTTCGACAGTGTCTGCGGGAGCGTGTGCGGTTGGCGCGGGAGCTCGCGGCGCTGCGCGCCGGGTTCGCGACGGTCGCCGAGCACTACGAGCGCGTCATTCGCACGATGCTCGCGCTCGGCCCGACTCTCGGCATCGAGCTGAACGACATCGGTCATCCGACCGACCCGGAGTGGGGCCCCCCCGCCCTGCTCATGTACGGCGACGACCGCTTTCTGAAGCACGAGCAAGCGGTTCTGGACCGGCTGCTCCGCAAGCTCCCCGACTGAACGCACACTCCGCGGCTACGTCATCTTCAGCGGCGCACTGAGCCCGTTCCGCTGACGGGCGCGCTCGAACGCTTCCAGCCCTTCGCGGAGATTACGCTCCTTGCCGTCGCGAACCGGGCGGTACATCTTCGCGGGCACCCCCCCCGGTCCGTCGAACGTTTCGCGGAGGTGCTAGAACGCTCCCGCCAGTGTGGTTGCTTGCGGTCCTGACCCTGGCGGACAGCGAGCGCACCTTCAAGGTCCCGCTCGCGCCCGGGGAATCGCTCGCCGTGGCGACGGCCGGCGCGGGCCAGTCGGTGGTGCTCATCCCTGGATTGTTCGGCTCCGAGTTCGGCTTTCGCCAGCTGGTTCCGCTGCTCGACGCCGCCGGCTACCGCACCATCGTGATCGAGCCGCTCGGAATCGGCTCGTCCACCCGGCCGCCGCGGGCCGACTACTCTCTCACGGCGCAGGCAGACCGGATCGCTGGCGTGCTCGATTCCCTGGGGGAGCGTCAGGCGCTGATTGTGGCGCACTCGATCGGTGGGTCGGAGGCGTTCCGGCTGGCCTACCGCCGGCCCGACCTGGTGCGGGGCATGATCTCGATCGAGGGGGGCCCTACGGAGGCGGCCGTGACCCCGGCGTTCAAGCGGGCGCTCAAGTTCGCGCCCTGGATCAAGCTGTTCGGGGGGGTTAAGCTCGTCCGGCGGAAGATCCGGAGCATGCTGATCGCGTCCTCCGGCGACACCAGCTGGGTGACCGACGACGTCGTATCGGGCTACACCACCGGCGCGGCACGCAACCTCGACGCGACGCTCAAGGCCTACTTGGCGATGGCGAACTCGCGGGAGCCCGGAAAGCTGTGGCCGCACCTCGTCGACGTCCGTTGCCCGGTGCGGCTGATCGTCGGCGGGGAGCCCCACGACGGCGACGTGAATCCGGCGGAGGTCAGGCTGCTGCAGCGGACCGTGAGGGCGTTCGCCGTTGACTCCGTGCCGGGGGCGGGTCACTTCGTTCATGAAGAGCAACCCCAAGCCGTCGTCGCGGCCCTGGGCCGTCTCGAGGCGAGTCTCGCGCGACGCCCGTGACGTCGAGCCGGACCGCCGGGTCATGCTCTCTGGAGCCGCGCTCCGGCGGCGCAGGATCACCGTCAACCCTTCGCTTGCGGGACCCGAATGCGCATCGCGCTCGTCGCCGAAGACTACTATCCCCAGCTCGGGGGTGTCCCCGAGCACGTTCACAACCTCGCCCTGCAGCTCAACAGCTGGGGGCACACTGCCACCGTCGTAAGCTCCCACATGGGCACCTACCCGGATGCGGCGTTCGTGCGCCGGGTGGGGACGAGCCGGATGATCTATTCGAACGGTGGTGTCTCGCGCCTCACCACCGGTTGGGCGTTGCGGCGCCAGCTCGAGGCGCTGTTCCGGGCAGGTCGCTACGACCTCGTGCACGTGCACGGCGGCCTCGCCCCGACGTTCGGGCTCGCAGCGCCGCTCGCCGCCTGGCAGGTCGGCATCCCGGTGGTCGCCACCTTCCACTCGTGGTTCGCGCGCTCGCTCGGCTGTCGCGTGTTCCGGCGACCGCTCCAGAAGATCCTCGACCGGCACGCGGCGACGATCGCGGTGAGCGAGCCGGTGGTGGCCGCGAATTCGCGGTACTTTCGTGCCCACTGGGACATCATTCCGAACGGCGTGGACGTCGAGTTTTTCCGACCGAACGGCCGTCGTCCCACGGACGCGCTCACGCACGGCCCGCGGCTCCTGTTCCTCGGTCGCATCGAGCCGCGCAACGGCTTGGGCACGGCGCTGGCGGCACTGCCTCGCATCCTGGCGCGCCACCCGAACGCGGTGCTCACGGTTGCCGGGGACGGCCCCTGGCGGGGCTACTATGAGCGGCGGGCGCGGGCGCTGGGCGACAGGGTGCGGTTCGTCGGGCAGGTGTTCGAGGAGCGGCCGGAGTACTACGCGTCGGCGGATCTCTATCTGTGCCCCACGACGATCGCCTCCTTCGGCGTCACGCTGCTCGAGGCGATGGCGTGCGGCACACCGATGATCGTGTCGGACAACCTCGGCTTCCGCTCGGTGATCGACGGCGGTGCCGAGGCCGTCATGGTGCCGAAGGATGATCCGGCGGTGTGGGCGGAGACGGCGCTCGAGCTGATCGCGGACCCGGAGCGCCGCCGGGCGATGGGAGAGGCGGGGCGCGCCAAGGCGGCGCGGTTCGCGTGGCCGCGGATCGCGCGGCGCGAGCTGGCGGTGTACGAGCGCGTGTTCGGCGCCCCGCCGAGCGAGCCGCGCTTTGTCCGCGCCGGGCGAACCTGCGCGATCGGGTCCCCGAACCGCTGACCGGCGTCAGCTGGCCGCGGGGTTCATCATGCGGCCGAGGAACAGAATCGTCCCCGAGAGCCGCTCGCGGATCGCAAAGACGAACGGACGATCCACCACGACTGACGGCGGCACGCTCGTGAATCCGATCCCGACCGCCGTCGCGGCCGCGGCTTCGGTGCCTTCTTCGTTCACGTCCACGAACGCCTTGTGCCGCACGTCCGTGATGCACAGCTGCCCGCTCGGATTCATGCGCGCGAAGTCGCCGTGCCCCGAGTCGCAGAACGCCGACGGCATCCCCAGCGCCTTCAGGGCGTCGTTCATCGTGAGCGCGTACGTGAGGGTGAACTTGGGCAGGTAGATCTCGCGAGCAGTCGAATCGAGCGCGGCCGTCCAGCGCGTCCATTGTTCCCCCGTCAACCCCAAGACCAGCGAGCCGATCCCCCCGGGGTCGTGCGGCAACGCGATCGTCATGGTGAACGCTCCGCCGCTGTAGGGCAGATCGATCACGGTCACGTCGCCGTCGCTCAGGTATCCGATCGTGACCGTGCGGCCGTGCGTCATCATCGGCACACTCGTCTTCGCTCCGTCGGCGAGCGTGAACGGGCCCGGCTTGGTGCGGGCCGGGTCGAACTGCATCGTCCAGTCGCCTTTGAAATAGATGGCGTTGATGAGATAAGCGACCACGTCATCGGGCACGGGATCCGGTACGATCGCCGGGATCTTGCCCTGAGTCTGGTCCTTCACCCAGCCGTTGATCGTGGAAGCCGCCGCCGGAGTGGCGAAGTCGAGGCTCTGGACCCGAGCGTCGAAGTAGGTGCGCGCCGCGTCGAGGTACTCTGGCGTCAACATCAAACTGGGTCGATACCACACGGAGTTGGCGATGTTAAACGCCACCCCGGGATCGAGCCCACGCAGTAGCGCGATCAGAGCGCGATAGGATTGGTTGACGTCATCGAGCGTCATCCCATCCAGCTCGAGCGTGCGCTGCATCTCGGCTTGCGTGATGCCGGTCGCGCCATCATACGCCATACCGAGCGCCATCGCCGCACTGAGCGGCGAGATGAACAGATTCGAATCGGGGCCGGCCTGCCGCGCGATCTCACCGAACAACGTGAAGGCGAATTGGTTGTCTCGGGCGATGAGGCCCTGTTCTGCGGCGCTGAGCTGGCGCGGCAGGCTGGTGATGGGTGGCGGTGCGGTCACGGGAGCTTCGCGGCACCGCGCGGCGAGCACGCCGACGGCCAGGGCCAGCAACGGACGGACGAGCGGTCTCATGATCTCTCCCGAGACGGGTGCGTTCCTTGCGTGACTGCCGCGTGACCGGCGGACCGGCCGCGCCGCAATTCTCGGCCTACCTAAATTACCCCCGGGACTCCCCCGCGAGGTCACAATGAGGGTCGTCGCCGCGCTGATCGTTCGTTGTTGCGTCGTCGCCACGCTCGTCGCCGGCGCTGGCGTGAGACGCGCGACGGAAAGCCGGTCTTCGGGCCCAGGTCGCCGATCGCCACGCCGGAGGCGTGCGCGACGGTCGGCGGGCGCTTCTTCCCCCGGATCTTCGGTTGGATGGTGCACGTGATGGCGTTCGAGGACGACGATCCCGCGGTCATTTGGGGTGGCGGGCACGACCACCCGCACTCGTGACGTCACGCCCGGCGCTCCGGTTGGGGGCCCTGGTGGCGGTGATGTTCTTCACCGTCTCGGGCGGCCCGTTCGGCCTCGAGGGATTGGTCGGCTCGGTGGGCCCCGGGGTGGCGGTCCTGCTGCTCGTTGCCACCCCCCTCATCTACAGTGTGCCCGAGGCGCTCCTCATCGGGGAGCTGGCGTCGATGCTCCCCGTCGAGGGAGGCTATTACCAGTGGGTGAAGCGCGCCTTCGGGCGCTTCTGGGGTTTTTGGAACGGGTGGCTCTCGTGGGTCTACTCGCTGATCGACATGGCGATCTACCCGGTCCTGTTTCTGCAGTACCTGCGATTCTTTCTCCCGGGGCTCGGGCCCTTGCAGGCGTGGCTCGTCGCGCTCGCGCTGATCTGGGGCGCTACGTGGCTCAACCTGCGGGGCACGCGGGTGGTGGGGACGGCGTCCGGGTGGTTCGTCGCCCTCGTGCTCGCGCCGTTCGGCGTGCTAGCGACGGTGGCGTTGGCGCGCTGGCTCGGGCAACCGGCAACGCCGTTTCCCGCAACGCCGTTCCACGCCACGGGTACGTCGTTTCTCGGCGCCCTGGGCATCGGGGTCTCGCAGAGCATCTGGAACTACAGCGGGTGGGACAACGCGTCGACGATCGGCGGCGAGATCGAGCAGTCGTCGGCGACCTACCCGCGGGCGCTGGCGCGCACGCTGCCGCTGGTCACGGCCGTCTACCTGGTGACTATCCTGCCCGCGTTAGCGCTGACCGACTGGAAGACGTGGACCGACGGCGCATGGCCTCAGATCGCGGGGGCCGTCGTCGGCCCCTGGCTCAGCGTCTGGGTCGCCGCTGCAGGTTTGGTGAGCGCGTTCGCGCTGTTCAACGCGCTGCTCCTGGCGTACTCGCGCATCCCGCTGGTCCTGGCGCAGGATGGCCTGCTCCCGGCCGCGCTGGCTCGTACAGACCAACTCGGCACGCCCCGCAACGCCGTGCTCGTATCGGCGCTCGCGTACTCCGGGTTTACTCTCGTGCCGTTCGGCGGCCTGCTCGCGGGCGACGTGCTGCTGTACAGCGCGGCGCTGGCGCTCGAGTTCGGGGCGCTGCTGCAGCTGCGGCGCGCCGAGCCCGAGCTGCGCGGCGCGTTCCGCGTGCCGCTGGGCGGCCCAGCCCTGGCGGTGCTCGGCGCCCTGCCAATCCTGCTCATCCTGAGCGCGGTGGGCCTCGAGATCCACAGTCGCGAGATCGGCCTGCCCGGCGTACTCGTTGCGGCAGTGTTGGCCGCGGCCGGCCCGGTCGCGTACACGGCGCTGGGCGGCGGCCGGCGCAAGGTCAAGGAGGGAGCAGCCGCGTAGACGGGATTTTCCAGCCTCCTTGCGGACTGCGCGAATCGCGCGCAAGCTAGCCCCGGGCCGTCCGGGGTTTCCGGCTGTCACACCGCGCAACGAGGTCTGGAGGAGCCGTGGTCAAGCGCACTTGGTTCATCACGCTCGCGCTGAGCTTGAGCGTCGGCATCGGCGCCGCGCTCGCCCAGCAGCGTCCCATCAGCGGCAAAGTGACGAGCGCGGTTTCAGGGGAGCCCGTGGCGGGGGCGACGGTCTCCGTGGTCGGCACGCCTGTCGCCGCGGTCACGAACGAGCGGGGGGAGTTCTCCCTGAATGCGCCGGCGGGGGCCGCGACGCTCTTGGTCCGCAACATCGGGTTCAAGCACCAGCAGATCGCGGTGGCGCCGGAGCAGAGCCGCGTGGAGGTGCGGCTCGAGCAGGACGTCTTCAACCTCGAGGCGGTGGTCATCACGGGCCTGGCGACGGGCATGGAGCGTCGCAACGTGGGCAACGCCGTGGCGACGGTCAGCGCGTCCGACCTCGGATTCGCGCCAGCGCCGAGCCTGGAGCAGCAGCTTCAGGGCAAGGTTGCGGGTGCCGATATTCAACAGAACGGGGGTGCGCCGGGGGGTGGCCTACAGGTCCGGCTCCGCGGTGTCACGTCAATCAACGCGACGGCCGAGCCGTTGTACGTAGTGGACGGCGTAATCGTGAGCGATGTCGCGATCCCATCGAATCAGAACGCGGTCACTAACGCGGCGGGCGGCTCGAACCCGTCGCTCAACCAGGATGCGCAAGTCAACCGCATCGCCGACCTCAATCCGAACGACGTCGAGAGCATCGAGATCCTGCGCGGGGCCTCGGCCTCTGCGATCTACGGCCAGAAGGCGTCAAACGGGGTGGTCGTCATCAAGACGAAGCGGGGCCGGATAGGCGCTCCCCAGTTCAACGTCACGCAGCGCATGGGTTTCTTCGAGCTGTCGCACGAGGTCGGATCGCGCGTGTTCAAGGACACGACCGACGCGTTCGGTGCCTTTGCGCCGAGGGTTCCGCGGGACACGGCGACACGTACGCTCATCAGGGGCCTGTGCAACTTGCCTGGCGGGGCGTGCCCGTTCTTTGACCTCGAGCAAGAGCTGGCCGGCCTCCAACCGCTTTCGTTCGAGACGGCGGCGAGCATTTCGGGGGGCACGGACAACACGCAATACTTCGCCACCGGGACGGTGAAGGATGACGGCGGCATCATTGCGAACACGGGCTTCCAGCGCCAAGCGTTGCGCCTCAATCTCGACCAGAAGCTCGGCGGACGATTCCGGACCAGCCTCAACACGAGCTACACGCACACGCTGGCCCAGCGTGGCCTCACGAACAACGACAACAGCGGCACCAGCTTCTACGTCGTCCTGTCGTCCACGCCAAGCTTCGTGAACCTCGGCCGCCAGCCTGGCGACACCTTCGCGCGCAACCCGTTCGTGCCGAGCAATCCGGTGCAGACCGCTGCCTTGATGAAGAACAACGAGGACGTGTATCGGTTCATCGGGGGGGCGAACGTGCAGTGGGACGCGGTGCAGACGTCGCGGCATTATCTCCGCTTCGTCACCCTCGGCGGCGCGGACTTCTTCACCCAGCAGAACGCCCTGTTCTTTCCGCCGGAGCTGCAGTTCGAGCCCAACGACGGGCTCCCCGGAACGTCGCTCTTGTCCAACAGCAACAACCTGAACCTGAATCTCAACGCGAGCGCGGTGCACACGTACACGCCGGGCAGCAACGCGTTCTCGGCGACCACGTCGCTCGGCGTTCAGTATGGGCGCCGGACGCTCGGCACCACGCGCGTCACGAGCCAGAACCTGACCGCCGGCCAGGAGAACGTGGACGCCGGCACCACCATCCGCATCGGCGAGTTTCGGTCCAGGATCAAGGATCTCGGCTTTTTCGCGCAGGAGGAATTCCTGGCCAGAGAGCAGCGCATTCTGCTGACTGCCGGCATACGGGCCGATCAGAGCAGCCTCAACGCCGATCCGACCACGCTCTACTACTTCCCGAAGGCGTCCGCGGCGTATCGCTTCCTGCGACCGCTCAGCGCCGTCGACGAGTTCAAGGTGCGGGTCGCGTACGGCGAATCGGGAAACGAGCCGCAGTACGGGCAGAAGTTCACCTCGCTGCGGGCGACCCAGAAGGTCGGGGGCTTGCCGGGCATCGTGGTTGGTGACACGACGGGTGCCCCCGACTTGCGACCAGAACGCGAGCGAGAGGTGGAAGGCGGCTTCGACGCCACGCTTTGGGGCGGCCGCGCCAACCTCGAGCTCACCGCCTATCAGAAGAACGTGAGCGATCTCCTGTTACCGCGTCAACTCGCGCCTTCGAACGGCGTCAACGTCCTGGTTTCCAACGGCGGCAAGCTGCGCACCCGCGGCCTCGAGGCCGCGATCGGGCTCATCCCCGTCCAGCGCGGCGACTTGAGCTGGATCTTCCGCACCACGTTCGCGTTGAACCGCAGCATCGTCACCGATCTCGCCGGGCTTCCCTCGTTCCGCGCCGGCGGGTTTGGCGCTTCGCTCGGCCAGTTCCGCGTCGAAAAGGGCGCCTCGTCGACCCAGATCGTGGGTAACGATACCCTCACCGCAGCCGACACTGCGAGCGCGGCGTATGACTTCCTGGGCGCAGGGGATACCACAGGCGCCGTGGTGGTGCGTAAGGTGGGCGACGCCAATCCCGACTTCAAAATGTCCTTCCTGAACGACCTGAGCTGGAAGCGCTTCAGCCTGCACTTCCTGCTGGACTGGCAGCAAGGGGGCAGCATCCTGAACCTGACTAAGCTGCTGTACGATTTCGGTCAGGTGACGGCGGACTACGCGGTGCCGCTGCGCGATACGGTGGTCTTCAAGACGAGCGACACCACCGCGGATACGCTCCGCACGGTGGGGCAGAAGCGCATTTACGGCTTCGGGAAGGTGGCGAAGAACTTTGTCGAGAGCGCGACGTTCGTGAAGCTGCGCGAAATCACACTCACCTACGAGCTCCCGGCGTCCGCGATTCAGCGCGTCTGGCGCAGCGCCCGGTACGCCCGGCTGAGTGTGAGTGCACGGAACCTGTTCACGATCACGTCATTCGATGGCCTCGATCCGGAAGTGAGCAATTTCGGCAACCAGGCGATCGCGCGGAACATCGACGTGACGCCGTTCCCGCCGAGTAGGAGCTTCTGGTTCTCGGTCGACTTGGGCTTCTAACCATGAGCCGCCACTTGAGGATTCGATCGATGAGAGCGATGCAAGGCATGGCCGTCGCCTTCGGCATGGTCGTGGCGGCCGGGTGCCAGAGCCTGGATGTGGGGAACTTGAACGCGCCCGCGCTGGACGACCTGCTGAGCAATCCGACCCGCTCCAAGCTCGCCACAGCTGCCACCGGACTGCTGATCGGCACCCGGGCGGGCATCGCGGCCCAGAACGGGTACGTCTCCCTGCTGGGAATACTGGGGCGTGAATCGTACAACTTCGATCCCGCGGATCCGCGCTTCGTGACGGAGATGATGGTCGGGCCCCTCGACGGGGGAAGTCCCGCGTTCGGCGGGAACCTCTGGGCGAACCCTCTCCGCAACATCCTGAACGCGAACATCGTTCTGACGGTCGTCGATCGCGTCCCCGCGATGAGCGACCCCGAAAAGGAGGCCGTGCGCGGCTTCGCCAAGACCATTCAGGCCTTCGATTTCCTAAAGACGATCAATACGCGCGACGTCAACGGTGCGCCGATTCCGACTGGCATCGATGTCACGGCGCCGCCGGCCCCCATCGCGACTAAAGCCGCGGTGTTCGCGCACGTCGTACAGCTGCTCGACGAGGCGCAGACGCATCTCCAAGCGGCCGCGACTGGCTCGGCGGCGTTCCCGTTCCCGCTGCCCGCCGGGTTCGCGGGGTTCAACACGCCGACCGCGTTTCTGCGGTTCAACCGCGCGCTCCGGTCTCGCGTAGCCGTCTACGACGGGGATTTCGCTGGCGCGTTGACGGCCCTGGCAACGTCGTTTGTCGACACTGCGAGCACGACTTCCCTCGACAAGGGGGTGTACTATGACTACGCCAGCGGATCGGGCGACGAGCAGAACGCCCTGTTCGATCCGGACGCGCGTGCCATCCTGGCGCACCCATCGTTCGAGACCGATGCGCAGCTTCAGGCTGGCGGTGCCAAAGACGCTCGCTTCGTGCGAAAGATCAAGAAGCTCTCTGCGGCGAAGAGCGCCCAGGGACTGAGCTCGGATCTCCAATTCCTGACGTACAACAGGGTCGACGCTCCAATCCCCATCATTCGGAACGAGGAGCTGATCTTGCTCCGGGCGGAAGCGAACATCGGGCTCAACACCGCAGCGAGCCTGGCCGCCGCCGTCGCGGATTTGAACGTGATTCGCGTGAGGTCGGGAAATCTGCCGGTGTACGCGGGTGCCGTGACGCAGGCTGCGTTACTGGATGAGCTGCTCTACAACAAGCGGTACTCTTTGATGTTCGAAGGTGGGCACCGCTGGATCGACTTGCGGCGGTACAATCGGTTGACCACGCTCCCGCAGGACCCAACCAGCGGCGGTGCGGCCAAACGGTTCAACAAGTTCCCGTTCCCGGCCTTCGAGTGCGATCCGCGGACGCCGACCCCGGCGGGGTGCGGCACCGAGGTCGGCTCGTGAGTGCCTAGGTCCGCGCCCGCCGCGCCGTCTTCGCCGCCGAGCGCGAGCCGCGCTCGGCGGTTGTGTATGCGCCGTCGTGCATCTTGTGTCGCAGCGCGCAACCGCGCTCCCGGCTTGCGCGGTCGTGGATCGGGGCGCAGCATATGGAGTGCTCGACACCCGTTCTCCTGCTTCACCCTGTCGCTCGTTCGAGGAGGGATTGTGGTAAAGCGCACTTCGCTACTCGCGCTGCTGCTGGTGCCGCTCGTCGGTGTGGCCACCCTCGCGGCGCAGCAGCGCCAGATCACCGGCCGTGTGACGGCGGCGCAGACCAGCGAGCTGGTCGCCGGGGTGACCGTCACCGTGACCGGCACCGCCTTCGCCGCGGTGACGAATGCCGACGGCCGCTACGCGGTCTCCGCGCCCGAGGGGCAGGTCACGGTGGTGTTCCGGCGCATCGGCTACAAGCGCCGGGAGGTCTCCGCGCCGGCGGGCCAGAACACCGCGGACGTCACGCTCGAGCAGGACGTGTTCAACCTCGAGGCGGTCGTCGTGACCGGCCAGGCGACCGGTATCGAGCGGCGCAACGCGGCGATGGCGACGACCTCGGTGAGCGGAGCCGAGGTCGCACGCGTGCCGTCACCGGCGCTCGACCGGGCGCTCGCGGGCAAGGTACCGGGCGCGATCATCAGTCAGAACTCCGGGGCGCCCGGAGGCGGCACGCAGATCCAGATCCGCGGCAGCAACACGGTTATCGGGTCGCCCGATCCTTTGTTCGTGGTGGATGGTGTGCTCTATAGCAACGCGGCGCTCCCCACGGGGCTGTTCGCGGTCACGGTGAGCTCGCGGAATCAAGGGCTCGGCGAGCAGCAAGACGACCCGGTGAACCGCCTCGCTGACCTGAACCCGAGCGATGTCGAGTCGATTGAAGTGCTGCGCGGTGCGGCCGCCTCCTCGATCTACGGCGCCAAGGCCGCGAACGGCGTGATCATCATCAAGACGAATCGCGGCCGGGCAGGCAAGCCGCACGCCAACATCACCCAGCGCCTCGGGTTCTCCGAGCTGCTGCGCGGCCCAGCGACCCGCGCGTTCACCCTCGCCGACCCCTTCCCGTACACTGCGGCGCGCATCCAGCCGTACTTGGTGAACGGCCAGGTGCCGTTCTACGACCACCTGAAGGAGCTTACCGACACCAAGCCGTTCGCCTACGAGACAAACCTCGACGTGAGCGGCGGGTCGGAGAACACCCGCTACTTCGTGGGGGGGAGCTCCAAGCGGGACGGCGGCATCATCGGCAACACGTTCGACGAGCGGCAGAATCTGCGTATGAACCTCGACCAGACGTTGTCGGATCGCCTGAACCTCAGCGTCAGCACCGCGTTCAACCGCACGGCTACCGACAAGGGCTTCACGAACAACGACAATAACGGTGCCAGCGTGACCTACGCGATCGCTTACGTCCCGTCATTCGTGAGCCTGCTGCCGCAGAGCGGCCTGTACCCCCAGCCGGGGATCAGTTATCTCGGCTCGAACCCGCTGCAGACGGCGGCCCTCGCTAAGAACACCGAGACGGTCTACCGCTTCACTGGGGGCGCCACGTTGAACTGGCAGGCCGTCCAGACAGCGCGCCACAACCTGCGGCTGGTGGGTGCCGCCGGTGCCGATCTGTTCCAGCAGAAGGCGGTGGTGATTTCGTCGCCGGAGCTGTTATTCGAGCAGACGCTGACGAACCCCGGTACCTCCGCTCGATCCAATGCCGACAGCCGGCAGTGGAACTGGAATCTGAACACAATCCACACCTACACGCCGGCGACCGGCACATTCAAGGCGACTACGTCCGCCGGTGTACAGGTCGAGGACCGCGAGCTCGGGCGCGCCCGCGTGGTGGCCCATGGGCTCCTACCGGGCCAATCGAACATCGACCAGGGCTCTGTGCTGCAGCAGCAGTTCGAGCTCAACCTCAAGGAACGCACACTCGCGTTCTACGGCCAAGAGGAGTTTCTGACGCTTGCCGAGCGGCTGATGCTGTCGGTCGGGTTCCGGGCGGAGCGCTCCAGCGCAAACGGCGACCCGAACAAGTACTACCTCTTCCCCAAGGCGGGGGCCTCGTATCGGTTCCCCGGGCTGCTCGGGGAGGGAACGGAGCTCAAGATCCGCGGCGCGTACGGTGAGACGGGTAACCAGCCGATCTTCGGCCAGAAGTTCACTACGCTCGCGAGCACGGTCATCGGCGGATCCGTGGGCACTGTGATCGGCGGCGTCGCCGGCGCGCCGGACATCAAGCCGGAGCGCCTCAAGGAGGTGGAGGCCGGTGTCGATGCGCAGCTCTGGCACGGGCGGGCCACCGTCGAGGTGACCGGCTACAGCCGGCACACCTACGACCTACTGCTCCAAGCGACGCCGGTCACGTCCAGCGGGTTCGGCACGCGCATCTTCAACGGCGGGGTGCTCTGGAACGAGGGGATCGAGATCGCTGGCGGCGTCACGCCGGTCCAGACGAAGAGCCTGAGCTGGGTGTTCCGCACGACCTTCACCTCGCTCAAAAACCGAGTGCAGGAGCTGCCATCGCCGGACATCTGCAAGCCCGGCGCCACGGTGTGCGGCTTCCGTCCGCCCGTCGCTGGGTTTGGGCTGCCGTACGGCGAGTTCTTCATCCAGCAGGGCCGGCCCATCACTCAGATCATCGGCACCGACACGGTGCCGGGCGGCGGTGGCGCGCTCTTGACCCGCTATCTGGGGCAAGCGAACCCGCGCTTCCGGTGGTCGTTCCTGAACGATGTCTCGTATCGGCGGCTAGCATTCTCGATGCTGTGGGACTGGCAGCTCGGTGGCGCCGAGCAAAACCAGACACTATCGCTCTACGACTGCAATGGTCTGGCGCCCGACCAGGTGACCGTGGCGGGCCGAGCGCGCTACGACGCGTGCAACGTGTGGGGCATCGCGCCGCCGTTCGTCCAGTCCACGACGTTCTTGAAGCTACGCGAGGCGAGCATCGCCCTCGACCTGCCAGAGCGGTGGGCGGGCTGGTTCGGTGCCAGGAACGCGCGAGTGAGCGTTACAGGACGCAATCTGGTGCTGATCACAGACTACTTCGGCTACGATCCCGAGGAAAGCAACTTCGGCCAACAGGCGATATCGCGGAACATCGACCTCGGTCCCTATCCGCCGATGCGGAGTTTCTACTTCTCGATCACGGCGGGGTTCTGACCATGACGAACAGACTGCGGACTCGAACGGTCCTCGCCGCGGCTGCGGTGGCCGCCCTGCTCGGTGGCATCGCGTGCTCGGATTTCTTCAACGTGCCGAACACGAACCAGCCAAACCTGGAAGACTTGATCACGAACCCCACCCGCGCGAAGCTTTCCGCGGCGGCGACGGGCATCTTCGCGAGCGCCCGTGGCGACATCCAGGGAATTGTCTGGCGACTCGGGTCCCTCGGACGGGAGGGCATCAATCTCTCGGGTAACAACCAGCCGGACTACCAGGAGCCGTACTTCCTCGCGGCCCTCACCGGCAACTTCGGCGGCGCGTTGTGGGGAGGCCGTTACGGCGCGATCCGCAACGCCAACATCTATCTTACGGCGCTCGGCCGCGTGAGCACGGCCGAAGTCTCCGACCCCGAAAAGGCCGCGTCTCGCGGGATGGCGAATACGATGAAGGCGCTCGCCTTCCTCTACGTCGTCGAGGCGCGCGATTCGCTTGGGGCGCCGGTCGACGTGGACATCTCGATCACCGCTCCCCCCGCGCCATTCGTGGCGAAGGACAGCGTCTACGGATACGCCATCGGTCTCCTCGACTCGGCTCGAGCGGACCTCGCGAGGGCCGGGACTGCGGCGTTTCCGTTCTCGGTCCCACCCGGACTGAACGGCACAGGTCTGAACGCGGCCGACTTCAGCTCGCCAGCGCTGTTCATCCCGTTTAACCGGGCTCTCGCGGCAAAGGCGCGGGTGCTGCGGGCCACGGCCGCGAACTGCGGGGCGCCGTGCTACACCGCGGCGCTTGCCGATCTCACGGCGTCGTTCATCACGAACAACGCCGCCGACTTCAAGACGGGCGCGTACTTCGACTTCTCCAACGCAGCGAACGACGTACCGAACGGTCTGTCCGAGCCACTCAACGGCGTCACGTTTTATGCCCACCCGTCGGACAGCGTGGACGCGCAGCTCCAGCCTGGCGGCCAGCCGGACCAGCGCGTCATCGACAAGATCGTCGCGGCGAAGGACACGCAGGTGCTGGGCGGGATTTCCGAAATCCCCGGCGAGCAGAAGTTCACGATCTATTTCACCGGTGGGAGCCCGGATCCGACGCGCCCGATTCCGATCATCCGTGACGAGGAGCTCGTACTGCTCCGCGCTGAAGCCGAGTGGTTCACTGGAGCGAAGCTGCAGGCGCTCGTCGACATTAATTTGGTCCGGCAGAATGCGGGGAAGCTGGCCGCGACGACGCTCACGATCGCGAGCCCCGACGCCGCGTTCGTGGCGGAGCTGCTCTACAACCGGCGCTACTCCCTGCTCTGGGAGCAGGGCACGCGCTGGATCGACGCCCGGCGATTCAACCGGATGGCGGACATTCCGAAGCAGCCGCCGACCGGTGGCAACGTGGCCAAGGTAATGCCCATCCCCGACCCGGAGTGCAATGGCCGCGGCCTGACGAATGGCTGCACGCCGCTGACGCCCTAGGCTCGGCCGAGGGGACAGCTGCTAACAACGGGGCGCGAAGGTGGCGCCCCGTTCCTCGTCACCGTGCTGGCCTCACGGCACGAGCAACACCCCCACCATTCCCCCCAGCCCGTCGGGTACCGCGGCCACACCGTTGGGCACGACCCAGTCGTTGCCGTCCACGAGCAGGTTGAAGTGGTACACGCCGCGCTTGAGCGCGAGCGTTCCCTCCCACAGATTCGCGCCCAACGAGCGTAGCGGTACCGGCCGCCACTGATTCCAGTCGCCCGCAATCGCCACCGAGCGCACACTCTCGAAGCGGAACTGCACCACGAGACTGTCACCGCGGGGGTCGGGAACGAGCGGTGACCATTGGGGACCCTTCGGAGAGGCGGCAGGCGCCGCAGGCGTGGTGTGGAGCCGCACGCCGAGCGTCAGGAACGCCGCCCGCGGCAGGCCCTGATACGGATCCTTCAGGTAGCTCCCGCCCCCCAACTCGAGCGCGATACTCGGCGAGACGAAGAATTGAAGAAAGGCGCTCCCGGCTGCGGTCGAAGGCGAGATGCGGGAAATCCGCGCGGCGGCCCAAACGGACGCGATCGCGGGCCACCGCGTGAGCGTGACCTGTGCGGCCGCGTCGGTGAACCACCCCTCGGGGAGCCGCGTCGGCTCGATCGTAAGCTGCCAATCGGCGCGTGTCGCGTCTCCGCCTGGCCGCCACCAGGCACGCGCGCGGGTGTGAAACGCCGTGGTCGATGCGTCGTTCGCGATCCACCCGGCTGAGGGCCCCGCGCCGATGCCGAACCCCCACCGCGGCCGGGACCACAAGAGCTCGCCGATGCCGTGGGCCGCCGCGGTCCAGCCGCCATCGGTCCAACTCATGCCCGCGAGGATCCCTTCCACGCCGATCCGCCACCCGTCGCGGAGCGGGCGCGACGCGAGCCAGAGGTCGCCGCGCCCCTGGCTCGACCACACTCCGCCGGGAAGCGAGGCGAACGACCCCGAGACGTCGGCGCTGACGGTCGGGGACGCGAAGTGCAGGGTGGGGGAAAGCGACCCGGGGCTGAAGGTTGTCCCGCCGGAATCGCGCACGGTGCCGACGCCCACGCCGAACGACGCCCGCGCTTGAGCGCCCACTGGTCGGACGCCCAGGCCGGCGGCACATAGGAAAAGAAGAAACGGCCGCCACACGCGTACAAGCTAGCTCTGCGCGGCCGCTGCGGTGAGCGTGATCCTGGGCGAAAAAAAAGTAGGGGCGCAGCGTGCTGCGCCCCTACACCCCTCTGTGCCCCTACACCCCTCCGCGGGTACGCTCCGGCCGTGCGTTACGGCCGGTGATTACCCGACTGGCCCGGGCTTGCCGGCTTATTGGGTGGCTGCGCCGGCACCGCCATGTGGGGCGCGCTGCCGGTGGGTGGCGCCGCGGGCGTGCTCACGCCAGGCACCGCCCGTCCGACGGGCGGAGTTGCGATCCAGCCCGGCCGGTGGGACAGTCCGCCGGCTACCTCGCCGCGACGCTGGGTCGCCCGGTGCTGAGCACCCTGGGAGTGCGCGGTAACCATGTCCTTCCCCTTGGGGGAGGCGTGGCCGTTGGGAATCGTGGGCGTCTGGGCTGCCAACAAACTCGGTAATGCAAAGGCTGTGGCGAGCCCGATAAGTTTCCGAATCATGCAGCCTCCTTACATCCGCACGTGAAGGGGGCGGGCGGTGCCCCCCGTGCCTACGATCTTCGCTATGAAGACGGCGGCGAGAGGCTTCGGGTAACCCGCCTTACCGGAAGTCGCGGTGGGGCCGAACGTTACCTGCGTGCCACAACGCGACTCTTTAGGGCTGGAGCGGGTTGCCGCAGCCTCAGCGGGCGTCTACCATCCTCTGCGTACTCTGGCAGCTGAGGTGGCTCGGTTGGGTCTGCGGGAACAGGCGACAGACGGGGAAGTCGTCCACGCCGTGCTGGCGGGGGATGTGGAGCAGTACGCGGTGCTGGTGCACCGCTACCGCGATCGTTATGCGCGCTTCGCCGCCCGGATGCTCGGCTCGCTCGATGCGGCCGAAGACGCGGTTCAGGACGCGCTCGTTCGGGCATTCGATCAGCTGGCGCAGTGCCGGGAACCAGACAAGTTTGCGGGCTGGCTGTTTCTGATCCTGCGCAACCGCTGCTTCGCGGAGCGGCGTCGCCAGACGCGCGAAGGGCGAGGGCTCGAGGACAGGGACGAAGCGGTGGCCGGGCCTGACCGACCGGATGGGAATGTGGAGCAGGTGGAGCGGACGCGCGCGCTCGAGCAGGCGCTAGTCAAGCTGACGCCGGAGCAGCGCGAAGTGTTCGTGCTGAAGCACGTGGAAGGGTTGGCGTACGAGGAGATCGCAACCATGACCGGCGCCACGGTGGCGTCGCTCAAAATGCGGATGCATCGCGCGTATGATCGGCTGCGGGAGCTGCTGAAGGAGCACTCATGACCCAGGCGTATCATCAGTTGGTGAAGCGGCTGTTGGACGGGGAGCTGTCGCTCTCGGACCTGCCGCCCGAGCTCCGCGCCGAGGGCGCGGAGGCGCTGCGCCTGCTGGGCGCCGTGGATCGCACGCCCGTGTTGCTCCCGCTGCAACTGGACGCTCGCGTGATGGCCGAGGTGCGACGGCGCGCCCGCTCTCCGGTGCGGCGCGCGTGGCGTCGGTTGGTCGAGCCCCGGGACGTCGAGCTGCGGCTGCGGGTGCGACCTTGGGTGGTCTGGGGCGGCGCGCTCGCCGCGGCAGCCACCGTCGCGTTGCTCCTCGCCTGGCCGCCGGCGTCCCCGGGCGGCACACGGCTGGTTCGCACGGCCGCGAGCGACAGCGTGTACGTCCGGTTCGTGCTGTACGCTCCGGGGGCCCAACGGGTCGCGGTCGCGGGGACGTTCAACCAATGGGACCAGAACGCCGCGCGGCTGGTGCGGCTGGGAGCCGACGGGATCTGGACGATCACGCTGGCGCTGCCCCAGGGCCAGCACCAGTACGCCTTCGTGGTGGATGGTAAGCGCTGGGTCCCCGATCCGGCTGCCCCCGGTATCGATGACGGGTTCGGACGGCGGAACAGTGTGGTCGCCGTGACCGCTCACGGGGCGCGCACGCTGTGAGACGCGCGGCCCTCGCCCTCGCGATCGCCTCGAGCGGCGCGCTACACCTCGCCGCGCAGCAGCCGGACGTGGCGGCGCGGCTGAACGGCCGGGTCCCCGCCGAGGTGGTGCCCGCCGTCGCGGGCGTCGCGGCTTCGGCCGCCAGCCGGGGCCTCCCGGTGGAGCCACTCATCCAGAAGGCGATCGAGGGCGGCGCGAAAGGTAGGCCGGCCCAGCAAGTGATCGCGGCGGTGCGCGCGCTTGCCGACCAGCTCGGCGCGGCGAGCGGTGCGCTCCGTTCGGGTGGCTTCGACCACCCGGATGCCGATCTCGTGGAAGGCGGGGCCTACGCGCTCGGCGCCGGACTTAGCGTGCGTCAGGTGCAGCACCTGGCCCGCGCGAGCCGGCCGCCCTACGAGCCGGCGCTCACCTTGCGGGTGGCGGGCACGCTCAAGGCACTCGGTGTCCCCCCAAAGAACACCCTCGACCTGGTGGAAGGCCTGATCAACGCCGGTGGCTCGCCCAGCGAGCTGCTCGATCTTCCCAGCGAGGTCCAGGCGGGCGTGGCCCACGGTGAGACGCCGGCGCAGGCGGCCGACGGCTTGGCGCGCGCCGCGGCGCATGCGCCGGGCAGCGGTCCGCCTGGCGGCGTGCCGCCGGGGCAGGCGAAAGGGCACGGGAACCCGCACAAACCCTGAGCGCGCGCCGGGGTTGCCGCGTACACACACCGTGCCGGGCTGCCTCGAGCAACCCGGCGCGGCGTTTTCACTGCACTCCCCTCGGCACTCGCCCTCGCTAGATTCCCCTTCCCATGACCATTGCCCACAATCTCGGCTTCCCGACGCTGGGCGCGAATCGCGAGCTGAAGCGCGCCACCGAAGGCTACTGGAGCGGCAAGGTGCCACGCGCAGCGCTGCTCGAGACCGGCGCGGAGCTGCGGGCCGCGCACTGGCGGCTGCAGCGCGACGCCGGCGTCGATCTCATTCCGTCGAACGACTTCTCCTATTACGACCGGGTGCTCGACACGTGTGCTATGGTCGGCGCCGTTCCGGCGCGGTACGGGTGGGCGGGCGGCCCGCTCGACCTCGACACCTCCTTCGCGATGGCGCGGGGCGTGCAGTCCGGCGGGCGCGACGTGACCGCGATGGAAATGACGAAATGGTTCGACACGAACTACCACTACATCGTGCCCGAGTTCGAGCCGGGCCAGACGTTCCGCCTCGCGTCGTCCAAGGTGATCGATGAGTTCAACGAGGCCAAGGCGCTCGGCTTTCATACGAAGCCCGTGCTGATCGGTCCGGTGACGTTGCTCCTGCTCGGGAAGACCCGCGGGGAGGGGGCGGCGCGGTTCGATCGCCTCGAGCTGCTCGAAGCGTTGCTGCCGGTGTACGGTGACGTGCTGGCGCGGTTGGCCGCGGCCGGGGCGACGTGGGTCCAGCTGGACGAGCCGTGCCTCGCCCTGGACCGCACCACGGCGGAGCTCGCGGCATATGCCCGGGCCTATCGTTTCCTCGCTGAGCGCGCGCCGCACCTGCAACTGCTCGTCGCGACATATTTCGCGGGGCTCGACGACAATCTTGCGACGGCGCGGGACCTGCCCGTGGCAGGGCTGCACGTCGATCTCGTGCGGGCGGGGGGAGCGCAGCTCGACCAGCTGCTCAAAGCCTGGCCTAAGGGTCGGGTGCTCTCGCTGGGGGTGATCGACGGACGCAACATCTGGCGCGCTGATCTCGCCGCGGCGCTCGGGCTGCTCGAGCGCGCGCGCGAGCGGATCGGCGCCGACGACCTCTGGGTGGCGCCGTCGTGCTCGCTGCTACACGTCCCAGTCGACCTGGATCTGGAGCGCCGGCTCGACGCGGAGCTGAAGAGCTGGCTCGCGTTCGCCAAGCAGAAGCTGGCCGAGGTGGCCACGCTGGCGCGGGCGGTGCGCGACGGCCGCGCGGCAGTGGCGGCGGAGCTGGAGGCGAACGCTCGGCTGATCGCCGGCCGGCGCTCGTCGCGGCGGATCCACGAGCCGGCCGTCAGGCAGCGCGCGGCCGGCGTGAGCGAGAAGGACATGCGGCGCGCCTCGCCGCACGCCGCGCGTCGCAAGCGACAGCTCCGTCTGCCGCTCTTTCCCACGACGACGATCGGCTCGTTCCCGCAGACAGCCGAAGTGCGCGCGGCGCGAAAGAAACTCCATGACGGCAAGCTGACGCCGCAGGAGTACGATGCCTTTATCGCCGACCAGATCGCGCGCACGCTCAAGCTGCAGGAGGAGCTGGGGCTCGACGTGCTGGTGCACGGGGAGTTCGAGCGGAACGACATGGTCGAGTACTTCGGCGAGCAACTCCAGGGCTTCGCCTTCACCGAGCACGGCTGGGTACAGTCGTACGGCACGCGCTGCGTGAAGCCGCCGCTCATCTACGGGGACGTGTCGCGCCCCAAACCGATGACGGTGCGCTGGAGCACGTACGCGCAGTCCAGGACGTCGAAGCCGGTGAAGGGGATGCTCACCGGCCCGGTGACCATCCTGCAGTGGTCGTTCGTGCGCGACGATCAGCCACGCGCCGAGACCGCGAAGCAGCTGGCGCTCGCAATCCGCGACGAGGTGAAGGACCTCGAGGCCGCGGGGATCCGCGTGATCCAGATCGACGAACCGGCCTTGCGCGAGGGCCTGCCGCTGCGGCGGGCGGAGTGGCCGGCGTACCTCGACTGGGCGGTGAACGCGTTCCGTCTCGCCACGAGCAGCGTGTCGGACGCGACCCAGATCCACACCCACATGTGTTACAGCGAGTTCAACGACGTCATCCGCGTGATCGAGAAGATGGACGCCGACGTCATCTCGATCGAGAACGCGCGCTCGGGCTCGGAGCTGCTCGAGGCCTTCAAGGAGTACAAGTACCCGAATGAGATCGGTCCGGGGGTCTACGACATCCACTCGCCGCGCGTGCCGAGCGCGGCGGAGATCGGGGCGGCCCTGAAGCGGATGCAGGGCGTGCTGAATGACCGCCAGATCTGGGTGAACCCGGACTGCGGGCTGAAGACGCGCGGCTGGGAGGAGACCCTCCAGGCGCTCCGCCATATGGTGCAGGCGGCGCGGCAGCTGCGGCCGGTGCCCACCGGGGGTTGAACGCATCCGCAGGCCGCAGCATACTTCGGATATGGACGCCGAGATCCGTATCACCGCCGAGCCGATCGACACCGCCCGCTGCAAGTTCCTCGTAAGCCTGCCGGTGCACTCGGGCGGCGTGCGGCGGTTTGCGTCGTCCGAGGCGGCGCAGGGTTCGCCGCTCGCCGAGGCGCTCTTCGCGATCCCGGGTGCCGAGGTGACCGAGGTCATCGTCTCGGGCAACCTCGTCACGGTGGTCAAGCGGAGCCCAGCGCCATGGCAGGCGATCGGCAAGTCGGTCGGCGCGGCGATCCGGTCCGTGCTCGCGAGCGGCCACGCGGCCGTCGCGCCGAAGACCGCGGCGGCGGCTGCGCCGAGCGGGGTCGACGACGATGCGCTCTATGACCGCGTGGCCGAGCTGTTCGACGCTCAGGTCAACCCGATGGTCGCCCGGCATGGGGGACGAGTGGAGCTGATCGACGTGCAGGATGCGGTCGTCATGCTCCGGATGGCCGGCGGCTGCCAGGGGTGCGGGATGGCCGACGTGACGCTGCGCCAGGGCATCGAGGCGATGCTCCAGGAAGCCGTCCCGGAAGTCAAAGGGATCGTGGACATCACCGATCATACGGCGGGCACCAACCCCTACTTCGCCGCCGCCAAAAAGTAGGGGCACGGCAATGCCGTGCCCCCCCCAGCCGCGGCTGCTGCTGCTCCTTCCAACCGCCACCTACCGGGCCACGGCGTTCGTGGAGGCGGCGCACCGCTTGGGTGTGGCGCTCACCGTCGCGTCCGAGCTGCCCAGCACCTTCGAGCAGGCCCAACCCGACAGGCTCCTGACGCTCGACTTCTCCGACCCGGAGCGAGCGGCGCAGCAGGCGTACCAGTTCGCGCGAACGCTCCCGATCGCCGGCGTGATCGGCGTGGACGACACCGCCGCGGTCGTCGCCGCGGCGATTGCCGAGCGCCTGGGGCTCAAGGGCAACCCGGTGTCGGCTGCCCTCGCGGCGCGCGACAAGCACCTCCAGCGGAGCGAGCTCGCCCGGCGCGGCGTGCCGGTGCCGCGGTTTGAGCTGCACGGGCTCGGCGAGGACGTGCCGGATCTGGCCGCGCGCGTGCGCTACCCCTGCGTGCTCAAGCCGCTGCGGCTCTCGGCCTCGCGCGGCGTGATTCGCGCCGACGACCCGCCGGAGTTTGTGGCGGCATTCGCGCGGCTCCGACAGATCCTCGAGCAGCCCGAGGTGGCGGCGTGCGGCGGCTGGGCGCGGTACGTGCTGGTCGAAGATTTCGTCCCGGGGCCCGAAGTGGCGCTCGAGGGTCTCGTGATCGAAGGCCGGCTCCATGTGCTCGGGCTGTTCGACAAGCCCGACCCACTCGACGGCCCCTTCTTCGAAGAGACCATTTACCTCACACCATCGCGCTTCCCGGAGCCGGCCCGGCAGGCCATCGTCGAGTGCGGGCAGGCGGCCGCAGCCGCGCTGGGCTTGCGGGAGGGGCCGATCCACGCCGAGCTGCGCTACAACGCGACGGGGCCGTGGCTGATCGAGCTCGCGGCGCGGCCGATCGGGGGGCGATGCAGTGCGGTACTCCGGTTTGCGGCCGGGGAAGGGGGAAGGGGAACCGGGCCGGCGTCGCTCGAGGAGCTGATCATTCGCCACGCGCTGGGGATGCCGCTTCCCACGCTCGAGCGGGAGGAGCGGGCCGCGGGCGTGATGATGATCCCGGTGCCGGGAGCGGGGGTGTTGCGGGAGGTGCGGGGGATCACCGAGGCGCGTGCGGTGCCGCTGGTCGAGGACGTGGTGATCACGGCACACCTGGGCCAGGCGCTCGTGCCCTGGCCCGAAGGGTCGCGCTACCCGGGGTTCATCTTCGCGCGGGGGGAGACATCGGAAGCGGTCGAGGCGGCGCTGCGCGCGGCGCACCGCCGCCTCGCCTTCGTCATCGGATAAGGGCGCAGCGTGCCTGCGCCCCTACATCACACCGCCGTCGCCACGCATTCCAGCCAGTTGCGCGGCACGTTGTGGAACCCCGTCTCGTCCATGGCGCGGCGCAGTCCCTCCTGGAGCGCTTGGGCGCCCTCTTCGAGCGGCACGCCGGGCAGCGCGCCCTCGATGAAGAGGGAGAAGCGCCCGATGTCTTCGATGCTCTCGGGCGTCATCTCGATGCGCACGAGCTCGACGCTCGGCCGCGAGAAGCCGGCGTGGACGCACAGCTCGGCGTACTCGTCCGCGGTGAGAAACTGGCGCGCGACGGCCGTGGCGGTGTGCTGCACGTCCAGCCCGCGCTCCCGGAGCACCTGCACCGCCCGCACGACCCAGCGCCGCCAGAAGCCCGACGTCCCCTCGACATAGGCGCCGTTGAAGAACGTCGTGTTGAAGGCGAACACGCCACCTTGCTTCAGAACTTTGCGAATCTCCCCGATGACCTGGGCCTTGTCCGGCACGAGGTGGATCGCGTTGAGGAACACCACGGCGTCGGCCGACGAGACGAGGCGCGAGACCCACTCGGCACTGCCCTGGACGAAGTCGACCACTCTGGAATGAATCGCGGCGCGCGCCTTGGTGAGCGCCGATGGGGACGGATCGATCCCGATCACCTTCGCGTTGCGGGCGTCGTCCAGGCGTTCCAGGATCAGCTTCGTGACCGCCCCCGGCCCGCACCCCAAGTCGACGATCTTGCGGCGCCCGGGGCAGATCACTCGCTCCACGATCCAGCGGTTGACCTCGGTGAAGAACGGATGCCGCGTGAACGCTTCAAACGAGAAGCGTTCGGACTCATCCACCGTGCGACCAGCCATGCGACCTCCCGGTCCTACAGCTTGTGGACCCCGAGCGCGCTCAAGTGTACGTCGAGGTTGTGATTCACGCGATAGCCCACGATTCCCCGCGTGTCGAGTCGCGCCGCCGGGGCGGAGTAGACGTCCTTCCCATTCACCTGGAAGGTGACTGTGCCGCCGCGAACCGAAATACTCAGCTCGTTCGTCGCCTGGCCGGCCGAGTCCGCCTTCACGACCGCGTCGTTGTCGGTCCAATCGGGGGTGACCACGGCGGTCGAGTCGCCCGCGACACGCCGCTTCACCAGGAACTTCCCGTCACCGCGGACCAGGAAGTAGGTGTAGCGATTCTGGGCGTCGGCCAGATGGCTGCCGCCGATGAACAAGCCGTACGCCTCCGGATGGCGCGGGTTCTTGGTCTGCGTGAACGTCGCGACTACATGGTAGTTGCCCGTTGCCTTGTCCCGGTCCCGCCACAGGATGACGGCCGGACCGAGGGTCACATGCATGCCCTTCCCCATCGTCGTGATCTTCGCGTCGGCGAGCGGCCGGTTCTTGTCGGTTCTGGCGTGCCAACCGGTGGGGAGTGCACCGCCTCCGGCGATCTTCGTGTCGGGGTCGCGGTCTTGGGCGGACGCCCCTCCCGCGGGACCCAACCACAGCAGCATGCAGACGGCCCCAACCGACAACGGGGTAGCACCCATCGGCAACCATGCCTCGCGCATCGGGAATAGGGCTAGACGGCCCCCGTAATGGTGCTAGTATGCAAATCTAACGAAAATCTAAGTGACCCAGCCAAAACGTCTTAGTCAAGAGGCCGAGCGAACGCTGATTCGGCGCCTGAAGGCGCGGGACGAGCGGGCGCTGGAAGAGCTGTACGACCTGCTGGCGCCGTGGGTGCTAGGCCTCGCCTTCCGCATCCTGCAGGACGAGGACGAGGCCGAGGAGGTCGTGGCGGACGCGTTCGCGCAGGTGTGGCGTCGAGCCGACAAGCACGATGCGCAGCGCGGCCCTCTGGTGCCGTGGATTCTCGCGATCGCGCGGAACCGGGCGCTGGATGCGCTGCGGCGACGCCGGCGGTGGTGGCGCAAAGCCGAACGGTGGGAGCAGGCGCGGTCCGCTGAGCGGGGTGCCGACCCCGGACCCGCGCCCCACGAGGCGTCGGTGCCGGGCTGGCCGCTGCACCGCGAGGTGCATGCGGCGCTTGCGGCGCTACCCGAGGAGCAGCGCCGCGTCGTGCTGCTCGCCTACTTCGAGGGGCTGACGCACAGCGAGATTGCTCGGCGGCTGGACCAGCCGCTCGGCACGGTGAAGACGCGGCTGCGGATCGCGCACCAGAAGCTGAGCGCGGCACTCGACCACTTAAAGGATTGGACGGCGTGACGGACTGGCTGGGCATGGCGGCGCACCCGAGAAGCCCGGACCCCGAGCTGAAGGCACGGGTGCTCGGGCGCGCCCTGCGGCGGCCGCGGCGGATCTGGCCGCTCGCGGCGGCGGCGGCGTTCCTGCTGGCCGTCGGCGCGGGTGGCGGCTACTGGGCCTCGCGCACGATCCGCGGCCTGCGTGCGGAGCGCGACACGCTCTCGGCCCGCCTCGCGGCGCTCCAAGACACCGTGAACAGCTTCATTCACGGGACGGCGACGCGGCTCGTGCAGGTGCCGGTGTCGACTGGAGGCCGGCTCGGGGCCGTCACCATCTTCGCCGACGGCGCGCGCCATCGCTGGCTGGTTCGCTGCGACGGCCTCGCCCCGAACGAGCCCGACCAGGCGTATCAGCTGTGGTTCATCACCGACAAGGGGATGAGGACCGCGGCGATCATGCCCATGGATGAGGAGCGCCCCATGGTCATGGCGCTCGAGATGCCCGGGGGCGACGCGCGGGTGATGGGTGCGGCGATGAGCATCGAGCCCCGAGCGGGCTCGGCTGAGCCCCGCGGCCCGATGGTCTTCCACCTGTTGCTCTAGATTTTCTTGTCCGCGAGATCATGCACCGTCTCGAGGTCGACGATCTTGAGGCGCCGTCTCCCCAGCGGCAGCGTGATCGCCACGGCCTCGCCCACCTTGCCGCCCAGCAGCGCCTTGCCGAGCGGTGAGGCCATGGAGACGGGCATCTCTGCCGCGTCGTCGTCGCCCTCGATGAACTCGCCGAGCGTGAGGGCGTAGGTCTCCCGCTTCTTCGTGTCGAGATCCTGCACCGTGACCCGCGAGCCAAAGCCCACGCGGTCGCGCGGGATGTCGTCCTCCTTCACGCTCGAGAGCTTGGAGAGCCGGAGCCGGAGGTGCGACGCGCGCGCCTGAGCGAACTGCTGCCGCTCGAGCGCCGCCTTGTATTCGGAGTTCTCGCGCAGGTCCCCGTGGGCGCGCGCCTTCTCGATCTCCTTCGGGAGGACGAAGTTGATCTCGTGATTGAGGCGCTCGACCTCGGCCTGCAGCTTGTCTCTGAGTTCGCTGAGCATAGAGGATCTGAAAGCTAGCCGCGCCAGAGTCCGCGGCTCAAGCCGCGGCTTGGCCCTACTGAAGCGGAGCAGTCGCCCGTTTTACGGGCAGGCGCCGAGCCGCGGGTTCACTCGCGCAAACGTCGGACGCCAGTCATCTTTCTCCCGTGCCCCTGAATTTTCGCACCTACCACGACCTGACTGAACCCGATCGCTCGGGGTTGGCGGCGCAAATCGGTGCCCAGCGGCGGCGCGTAGCCGACCGCCTGGCGGCGGTCGCCCGCGTCGTGGCGGTCATGAGCGGTAAGGGGGGGGTGGGTAAGAGCTTCGTAACGGCGCACCTCGCCCGAGCCCTGGCCCGGATGGGGCGCGCGGTGGGCGTGCTCGATGCGGACCTGAATGGTCCCACCGCCCCCCACCTGCTCCGCCTCCCCGTTGCCAGTTGCACGGTGCACGACGGCGTCGTCGAGCCTGCCGTGAGCCCGGAGGGGGTCCGATGCTTCTCGATGGGACTGCTCATCGAGGACGGCCGCCCGCTGGCGTTCCGCGGCCCGGCCGCGGAGAGCTTCGTATGGCGAGGAGCGCTCGAAGCCACGGCGTTGCGCGAGCTGCTCGCGGACGTGGCGTGGGGCCGGTTGGACGTCCTGCTCGTCGATCTGCCGCCCGGGATGCAGCGCCTCGCGGAGCTGGCCCAACTGCTGCCAGCGCCCCCGGCCGTGCTCACGGTGACCATCCCTACCCCTGAGTCGCGCGACGCCGTCCGCCGTGCCATGCACGCAGCACGCGATTGCGGGTCGGAGCTTCTCGGCATCCTCGAGAACATGGCGGGGGGGGAGTTCGCGGGAAGCGCGGGCGAAGAGCTGGCGACGGAGTTCGCCGTGCCGATGCTTGCCCGCGTCCCGTTCCATCCCAGTGCGGGCGTATGGGAGGCGCTCGCACGAAGAGTGGAAGGTGCGTCGTGAGCGTCCACACGCTGAAGCGTGGGCTCGGCACTGCGTTGCCCTTAAGGGCAGCGTCTCGCCGAGCCCAGGCTTCAGCCTGGGTTGAGTGGGAACCCGATCGGTGAAATTCTTGTGCGTCGAGTGCGACTGCCAAATGGCGTTCGAGGAGCGGCAGCTCCCGGGCGACGGCACCCTCGCCGCGGCGTTTCGCTGCCCGCAGTGCGGCCGGGTGGTCGCGATGCTGACGAACCCGATGGAGACCCAACTGGTCGCGTCGCTCGGCGTGAAGATCGGGGGGGCGACGTTGTCTCCCCAGCCACTCGAAATCATTCGCGGCACGGTCGCCACGGGAAAGCACGATGCGTTCGAGGAATCGGGGGAAAAGGGAGAAGCGAGAGGTCCGATCTGGTCAGGGGAAGCCCAGGAACGCTTGGCCCGGGTCCCAGGGTTCGTGCGCGGGATGGTGAAGAAGATCTACGCCGAGTACGCCCGAGAGCACGGCCTCGCCGAGATCACGCCCGCCGTGATGGATACGGCACGGAGCGAATTGGGGCTCGAGGGGATGTGAGCAGGCTGCAAGAGCGGATCGTCCATGGCCTGCGGGTCGTCATCGATCGCGACCAGTGTGTGGGGTTCGGGGACTGCGTGAAGGAGGCACCCGAAGGTTTCGAACTGGACGACGCGACCGTGGCGGTGTTCCTGGATCCGGAGGCCGTCGAGCGGGAGCGGCTGCTGCGGGCGTGCGACGCGTGCCCGGTGGATGCCATAACCGTTTGGGACTCAGAGGGTAGGCAACTGGTGCCAGGAGAGTCCACGGCTAGACGCACAGACGCACAGTAGTGAATAGGAAGTAGTCGGCAGGAGTACCCGCTCACTCACCCCTCTTCACCGCTGTGCGTCTGTTGCGTCTAGCCGTTGCATCTTCTGTTCCCCGCTTACTTGACAGCCTGTTGAGTGGCTCACATACTCGCCGCGCTCTCAGAGGGAGGTGTCGGTGTACCGCGAGATCTTCGTCCCCGTCGACAACTCCCGGCATTCGGACTGGGCGGTTGACCGGGCGATCGAGCTGTGCCGCAAGGCCGGCGGTCGCATCACCGGCAATCACGTCTACGCCGCGCGCCTGCACGACGTCCGCTTCCGGCAACTCGAAACGGGGCTCCCCGCTCAGTTTCAGACCCCCGAGGAGATCAAGAAGCAGCGCAAGATCCACGACAAGCTGATCGAAAAAGGCCTGCAGCTGATAGCTGACAGCTTTTTGGACCAGCTCGGCGCGCGGTGTGACGCGGCAGGCGTCGGCTTGACTCGCCAGCTCCTGGAAGGCATCAACTACGAGGAAATCGTCAACGAGGTGAACCGTGGCGCCGGTCGGCTGCCGGGGCTCATCGGCTTCGACCCCAACCGCGCCGCAGGCTACGACGGCGGGGAGCGGGTGCGCAGCGACGTGAAAGTCGGCGAGAACGGCCGGCTCGTCGCGGAGGAGGAGGATGCCGCCGCCCGGCTCGTCGGCTCGTCGGGACGCCGCTACGACCTCCTCGCCATCGGTGCACACGGCCTCGGCCGCCAGCCCTACTCGCAGCTGGGCGGAGTGGTGGCGCGCGTGCTGCGCGGCGTCGAGAAGGACGTGCTCATCGTGCGCGACGACCGGCCCTTCGACGGCGGCCGCTTCCTGGTGTGCGTGGACGGCTCGTCGTACGGGTACCGGGCGATGCGCGTCGCGCTCGAGCTGGCGCACGCGTTCGGCGGGTCGCTGTACGTGTGCAGCGCGTTCGACGTGGAGTACCACCACGTCGTGTTCCACAACATCAAGGACGTGCTCTCCTACCAGGCCTCGAAGGTCTTCAAGTTCGAGGAGCAGGAGGAGCTGCATAACAACATCATCGACAAAGGGCTCCTGAAGCTGTGTCAGGCGAACCTGAAGCGCGCCGAGGTGATGGCGCGGGAGTTCGCCGACGTTCCGATCGCGACCCAGATCCTCATCGGCAAGCCGTTTCAGGTGGTCATGCAGTGGGCCGAGGAGATCAAGCCGTCGCTGCTGGTGCTCGCCCGTCACGGGGCTCACCGCATTGAAGGCACGCAGCTCGGCAGTCAGGCCGAGAATCTCGTGCGACTGGCAACGTGCAACGTGCTCCTGGCGGGGACCGTGGGCATCCGCCCCGAAGACATCCCCTGGATCGAGGAGGACGGCGTGGCGGGCCTCCCCTGGGCGCCCGAGGCCGAAGTGCGGATCCTGCGCGTCCCGCCGTTCGCGCAGGGGATCGCGCGCCGCGCGGTCGAGGAGTACTTGCTCGAGCAGACCCACGGCGAGGCGGCGACCATCACGAACAAGTGGCTCGACGAAGCGATCCGGAAGCTGCTTCCCACGCACATGCAGCTGATCATGGGGATCGGCACGGCGGAGGAGCTCGCGCTGGCCGAGGTGAAGGCGCAGGAGCAGCTGAAGGCGACGAAGGTCCTGGGGCACGACTCCGACCCCCAGCCCCTGACCCCTGACGTCGAGGTCCGGTGTCCGGTGACCGGGGCTGTGAGCACGCGTTCCCGCGTCGCCACCGATCCCATCGTGTGGACGGAAGAGGCGTGGTCGCGCCTCCAGCTGGTGCCACTCATCGCCCGGCCGCTGGCCCGCAACACGGTGGAGCGGTTCGCTCGCGGCCACGGCATCTGGCGCGTCACGACGCCTGTGATGGACGACAACAAGCAGGCGATGATCGCCGCCGACGAGTTCGACGTCGAGACGATGATGGTGATGTTCACCGAGCTGCGCGCGAAACAGATCCGGGCGGAGGCGGAAGGAACCGATGCGCTTTCTCCCGAGATGCGCGCGTTCATCGAGGAGGCGAAGGCACAGGGCATCACGCGCTGCCCCATCCGGGACATCGAAGCGAAGATGGGGAAGTGCCCCGTCGATTTCAAAGGCATGACGCCCCAGGAGGCGAAGGAGGCGATCGAGCGCGTGCTCGAGGAGCAGGCGGGCGACTGACGTGGACTACGTCCCCCACGTGGTGGCCTGGAACCTGACGCGGCGCTGCAACCTGGAGTGCGCGCATTGCTACATCGCGGCGGGTCCCCGCGAAAGCGCCACTGGAGAGCTCGACACGGCGGCGTGCCTCGGCATCGTCGACCAGGTGCTCACGGTGAGCCCCGCCCCGATGCTGATCCTCTCGGGCGGCGAGCCGTTGTTGCGCGAGGACCTGACCCACATCGCTCGCTATGCCTCCGGGAAGGGCGCCACGGTGGTCGTGGGCACGAACGGGACGCTGCTCACCGACGAACGGATCGCGGCGCTCAAGGCAGCGGGCGTGCGCGGGGTCGCGGTGAGCGTCGATTCGCTCCGCCCCGCCTATCACGACAACTTCCGGCACGGCCGCGGCTCGCTCGCGGATACGCAACGCGCGCTGGCGCGGCTCACCCGGCAGCGGCTCGATTTCATCATCCAGACCGCGGTCACCAAGGGCAACCGCGCCGAGCTCGGGGCGCTGGTCGCGTGGGCGGCGGCGCAGGGGGCGGTGTCGTTCAACTGCTATTTCCTCGTCGCCACGGGGCGCGGGGCGGCGCTCACGGACCTGACGCCGGCGGACTACGAGGCTGTGCTCGCCGATCTGGGGCGCTGGCAGCGGGAGTTCCGCGGCCGGATGCTGGTGCGCGCCAAGTGCGCGCCGCATTTCATGCGGCACGTTCACCAGAGCGATGCCGAGTCCCCCGTTCTGAACTACGAAACCCGCTGCCCGTGCGGTACCCAATACTGCCGCATCACGCCGGATGGGAAGCTGACGCCCTGCCCCTACCTGCCGGAGGTGGCGGGCGACCTGGGTACGCAGAGCTTCGCGGAGATCTGGCGGTCGGCGCCGCTGTTCCGACAACTGCGGGACGGCCGGTTGGGGGGGAAGTGCGGCGGATGTGAGTATCGCCGGCTGTGCGGGGGGTGCCGCGCCCGCGCGTTCGCGCTCGAGGGGGACGTGCTCGCGGCCGATCCGTCGTGCGTATACGAGCCGGTACCTGGCGCACCGGTCATCGAGGCGGTGCGCGAGGTGACCTACGGCGCGGAGTTCCGACCGGCACTCAGCTGGACTCCGGCCGCGCGGGAGCGGGTCGCGCGCATCCCGTCGTTCGTCCGGGGCGTCGTGATGCAGCGGGTGGAAGACTGGGCGCGGCGGCAGGGGCGGAGCGAGATCACTCCTGAGCTGCTCGCGGAGGTGCGGCAAGCCATGCCGATCGATTTCTCCAAGAGGCAGCCCTTCTTCGTGGCTGATAGCTAATGGCCGACGGCGCCGTTCTTCTGTTGCAAGCCGCGGCCGACACGAGCCACGCGTACGGCGAGTTCCCCCTCGTCGGCGCGCGAGCGGCGGTGTGGATCGCGGCCGAAGTGCACCTGATGTTCGCCGCGTTCGTGCTCGGGGTGCCGATGTTTGCCGTCGTGACGGAGGCCATCGGCATCTTCGGGAAGGACGAGCGCTATGACCGCTTGAGCAAGGAGTTCACGCGGCTGTTGCTGGTGGCGTACAGCGCGACGGCGATCTGGGGGGCGATCCTCGTCTTCTTCCTGGCGACGCTGTATCCCCGCTTCTGGGCCTACCTGACGGCGGTATTCGGGCCGTCGATGTGGGCGTACGCGGCGCTGTTCTTCCTCGAGTCCTTCACCCTGTACCTCTACTACTACGGCTGGGACCGCTGGAAGAAGGGCCGGGCGAAGGTCGGGCACTGGACGCTGGGCATCCTGCTCAACGTCTGGGGCACGATCGTGATGTTCATCGCGAACTCCTGGCTCACGTACATGATGACCCCGCCGCGGGACATCACTCCCAGCACCGACCCGACGACGATCAAGCTGTGGCACGCGATCGCGAACGCGACGTGGATGCCGATCAACGTGCACCGGCTGATCGCGAACGTGGTGTTCGGCGGCGCGATCGTAGGCGCGTACGCGAGCTACCGCTTCCTTGCCGCGCGCACGGAGGAGGAGCGTGCCCACTACGATTGGATGGGCTACGTCGGGAACTTCATTGCGATGTCGGCCCTCATCGTGCTTCCCTTCGCAGGCTATTGGCTGGGGCGCGAGATCTACCAGTACGACCAGTCGATGGGGATCACCATGATGGGCGGCTTCATGAGCTGGCTGTGGGTGATCCAGGCGTTCCTCATCGCGGTGCTGTTCCTGACGGGGAACTACTATCTCTGGATCGGCATGGGCCGCATCCCCGGGGCCGAGCGGTTCCGGCCCTATACCAAATGGCTGCTCATCATCCTGGTGCTCGGCGCCATCGTGTGGGGCACGCCGCACACCATGATCGCGGATTCGAAGGAGCTCGCGGCCATGGGCGGCTCGCATCACCCCTTCCTCGGCGCCCTCGGCGTCATGAGCGCGAAGAACACGGCGGTGAACTTGATGATCCTCACCACATTCCTGTCGTTTCTCCTGTACCGCCGCGCCAACACGCGGCCCGTCGTTCCCTGGGCCCGGACCGGGACCATGATCCAGGGCGGGATGTTCGCCATCGCCGCCGGCATCGTCTTGTTCTACGGCATCCGCGGCTATTTCGTCGAAGCGATCGTCCGGATCGGCTTCAGCGTCTATCAGGTGCTCGCCGTGCTCGCCTGCATCCTGTGCGTCACGGTGATCGACCTGCTGATGGCGCGCGGCGCCCAGTCGCTCGGCGCGATCCGTTGGGGCAAGATGCCGCCCCGCTCGCAGTACGCCCTGTTCATCCTGGCCGTGACGTTCACATGGCTCATGGGGCTGATGGGGTTCGCGCGCTCGGGCATCCGCCAGTACTGGCACGTGTGGCAGGTGATGCAGGACACCAGCCGGTACGCCGCCACGCCCGCGCTCGGCTACGCCTCGAAGATGATCAGCCTGTGCGTGCTCATCTTCCTGTGCCTGGTGGCGTTCGTGTTCTGGCTCGGCGGACTCGCCGAGAAGTCCACCTTCGTCGCCTCCGGCGGGCGGGAGGCAGGGGCCCAGCATGTGGGCCACTAACCTCAAAGTCGTCGGCGTCGTGCTCGGGACGCTGGCGCTCTATACCCTGATCGCCAACAAGATCCCCCAGGTGCAGTCGGAGGTGCCCCAAGCGCTCACCCTCGGCGCGAACGTCACGCCGGAGCAGCTCGTGTCCGCCGGGGAGAAGGTCTTCACCGGCATCGGTGGCTGCACGACGTGCCACGGGCTCGGCACGCGGGCGCCCAACCTGCTCACCGACGAGAGGGGCACGGGGCCGATCGGCGTGCGTTGCGCCAAGCGCGAGCCGGGGAAGAGCTGCAAGCAGTACCTCTTCGAGTCGCTCGACAACCCCACCGCATACGTCGTCCCGGGCTACCAGCCGATCATGCCGGTGATGACGAAGCAGCTCTCGCCCGAGCAGGTCTGGGCGGTGATCGCGTTCCTGGAGGCGCAGGGAGGCACGGTGGACGTCACCGGGGACGATATCGCGAAATCGAAGCCGGTCGCCGGTGGCACGACGAGCGCGGCCGGGTCGGGAGGCGGGAGCTTTGCAGGAGGCAGCACGGATCCCAAGGCGATCATCCAGGCCGCGGGCTGTCTGGCGTGCCACAAGCTCGACGGCCAGGGGCAGGTGATCGCACCGGACTTGACCCACGTGGGCTCCCGCCGCACCGCGGAATCGATCCGGAAGAAGATCCTCGACCCCACGTCGTCGATCGCGAAAGGATACGAGAAGCTCGCCGGCATCATGCCCAAGACGTTCGGCACGATGCTGAACGCCGCGCAGCTCGAAGCGCTGGTGCAATACCTGGCCGCGCACAAATGAACTTGCGCCGCTACACCGACCACCCGTTTTGGCAGGCCGTGGGGATTCTGGTGGCGGCCTACGCGGTGATCGTGTACGTCGTGCCGCTGCTGCCGGGGAGCGCGCTCGTGCCGAAGAGCGTGGTGCTCCAGTACATGGCGACCGTGTTCGTGGGCGTGCTGATCTATGTGAGCGATAACGAGGAGCGCTGGGCCCGCTTCCGGGAGCCGCTCCACGACGCCTTGGTCGAGCCGCGCCTCCGGCTGGTGCGTGCCGGACTGCTCGTGGCCGTACCAGCGCTCGTCGGGCTCGTCGCCTACGGCCAAGTGCGGACGTCCGTGACCGCGCCGCCGAACCTGCGCTCGATCCACCCCGCGCCGCCGGCGGAGATCACGTTCCGCGGGAAGTCGATCACGCTCACCGGGCTCGACAATCCGTTGCGCCAGCACCCGGAGTCGACGCCCGCGTACACGGCGGACGGCAAGCGGATCTACTACCAGAACTGCCTGCCCTGCCACGGCGATCATCTGGACGGCCAGGGGCATTACGCCTCCGGGTTCAATCCCCTGCCGGCGAACTTCCAGGACAACGGCACAATCGCCCAGCTCACCGAGAGCTTCGTGTTCTGGCGGGTCGCGAAGGGCGGTCCCGGCCTGCCGCGCGAGGGCACGCCGTGGAACTCGGCGATGCCGCGGTGGGAGGACTTTCTGACGGAGCGCGAGATCTGGTCCGTGATCCTGTTTCTCTACGATCAAACGGGATGGACACCAAGAACATGGGAAAAGGCCGGGGAAGCGGGAACGGGGAAGGGGAATGATTAGCGCGCTGCTGGCGCTCGCGCTCGCGGCGGGGCCACCCTTCCCTCTTCCCCCGCTTCCCGTGCAAGACACGACGAAGGGAAGGGCGGTCTATGAGAAGTGGTGCGCCGGCTGCCACGGCGACACCGGCGCGGGCGACGGTCCCGCGGCGGCGTACATGCTGCCGCGCCCGCGCAACTTCACCGGCGCGGTTTACAAGATCCGCACGACCGCGAGCGGGCAGCTGCCCACCGACGCCGATTTGATGCATGCCATCGACGAGGGCCTGCCCGGCAGCGCGATGCCGGCGTGGAAAGGCCGGCTCTCGGACGCCGAGCGCCGCGACGTGATGGCGTACTTGAAGACCTTCTCGTCGTTCTTCACCGACACGAGCCAGCACGTGGTGGCGCTCAAGTTCGGGAACGAGCCGGGCGGCGGGTCGGCCCCCGAGGCGCTCAAAGCCGGCCGGCTGTTCTACGACTCGATCGGGTGCCGCAAGTGTCACGGCGACCAGGGCCGGGGCGACGGGCCTTCCGCGCCCACGCTCAAAGACGACGCGGGATTCCCGATCTACGCCGCGGACCTGCACCAGAGCTGGCGGTTCCGCGGCGGTGCGAGCGTGGCGGACGTGTACCGCCGCCTGCGCACCGGGCTCGACGGCACGCCGATGCCGTCGTTCTCCGACCTGATCGAGCAGAAGTTCCTGACCGACGAACAGCTGTGGCGACTCGCCCAGTACGTGCGCAGCCTGTCGCCGGTGCGGACACCGGAGGTGCGCGACGTGATTCACGCGCCGCGGGTGGCGGGGCCGCTCCCGGCAGCGCCGGGCGACTCGGCGTGGGCGCGCGTGGACCGATACTGGTTCCCGCTCGTCGGCCAGGTGATCCGGAAGCTCCGCTGGTTCGCGCCCGCGGTCTCCGGCGTGTGGGTGCAGGCCGTACACGACGGGAAAGCCGTCGCCGTGCGGGTGAGCTGGGACGACCGGTCCCCGAGCCCCGACACGGCGTGGCTCGGCTTCGAGCGGCGGGTGCGCGAGACCGTGGCCGGCGACGACTCGGGCGCCGGCCCTCCGGGGGGACTCTGGCCCGACCAGCTGGCGGTGCAGTTCCCGCGGCGGATTCCTGAGGGGATGGAGCGGCCGTACTTCTTGATGGGCAGCGAGACCGATGCGGTGTACCAGTGGCGCTGGACGAGCGCCCCAAGCGGAGGACGCGCAGTGGCGGGGCTGTCGCGCGGGCTCGAGCGGTTTGACACGCTTCCGACAGCCCCGGCGGTCGCCGTGACGTACGATCACGGGGAGTGGCGCGTAGTGTTCACCCGCTCCCTTGCGACCCCTGACACGGCGAACGAACTTCAGTTCGAAACGGGCCGTGCAATTCCGGTCGCCTTCTTCGCTTGGGACGGTTCCAGCGGGGAACATGGCACGCGGATGGCTGTGAGCACCTGGTACTTTCTCGCCCTCGACCAACCCACGCCGTCACGGGTGCTCGTGACGCCGATGGTCGCCATGCTCCTCACGCTGGGTTTGGGTATAGTGGTGGTGCGGAGGGCCCAACGGCGCCAGGCCTGATGGGCGGCTTCCTCATGGAGGGACAATGAGACGCGCGATGCTGGCTGTGGTGTGCGGTCTGTTCGTGATGGCGAGCGCCAAGGAGCGCCGGGCCGATCCGCAAGGAGGCGCGACGGTCACCGGGAAGATCAAGTTCACGGGGACCAAGCCGGCAAACCCCAAGATCGACATGAGCGAGGAGCCGAAGTGCAAGGCGAAGTATCAGGCGCCGCCCACCGAGGAGATTGTCGTCGTCAACCCGAACGGCACGCTCGCGAACGTCTTTGTGTACGTGAAGGCGGGCCTGCCGGCGACCTACAAGGCCCCCGCCCCGGCGGGAGCGGTGACGCTCGACCAGGACGGGTGTCGCTACCATCCGCACGTGCTGGGCACCATGGTGGGTCAGAACCTGGAGATCAAGAACTCCGACGGCATCCTGCACAACATCAAGGCGAAGGGAACCAAGAACCGCCCCTTCAACATCAGTCAGCCGACCACCATGACCTCGACGCGCACGTTCACGGCCCCCGAGGTGATGGTGCCGCTCGAGTGCAACGTGCACGGCTGGATGCACGCGTGGCTCGGCGTCCTGCCGCACCCGTTCTATGCGGTGAGCGGCGCGGACGGCAACTTCTCGATCAAGGGATTGCCACCGGGGACGTACACGATCGAGGGCTGGCACGAGAAGTACGGGACGCAGACGGCCACCGTGACGGTGGCCGGGAGCGAGACGAAGACGCAGGACTTCACCTTCGCAGCGAAGTGAACTGAACGACAGGAGGCCACGCCATGCGATGGTGGCTGCCGCAGCAGGGCTCGACGTTCGCGGGGCCGATCGACGGGCTGTTCATCGCGATTCTCATCATCACGGGGATCGCGTTCGTGCTCGTCGAAGCGGGGCTCATCTGGTTCATCGTGAAATACCGGGGGCCCGGGCGGAAGGCCTTCTACACGCACGGCAATACCCGCGCGGAGGTGATCTGGACCACGATCCCGGCGGTGACCATGGTGGCGCTGGGCCTCGTCTCGAACCACTATTGGGTGCAGATCAAAGGGCGCAACAGCGTGCCGGCGAACGCCTACCCGATCGCGATCCACGCCAAACAGTTCGAGTGGCAGGTGACCTATCCCGGCGCCGACGGGAAGCTTGGCACCGCGGACGATTTCACGGTGCGTAACCAGCTGCACCTGCCCGTCGGCCGGCCGATCGTCGTCGCCCTGTCCTCGGAAGACGTCATCCATTCGTTCTACGTGCCCCAGTTCCGCGTGCGGCAGGATGTCGTGCCCGGCATGGACATCAAGGCCTGGTTCCAGCCCACCGTCCCCGGCAGGTTCGAGCTGGGCTGCTCCCAGCTGTGCGGGCTGGGCCACTACCGCATGCGGGCGCAGGTGTTCGTGCATACGCCCGAGGAGTACGACGCCTGGATGAAGCAGGCTGCTCAGGAGGCAAAGCAATGACCAGCGTTGCCGCGACGGCGCGCGTCCCCCACGCGCATCACGACGACCGGAGCTTCGTCCGGAAGTACATCTTCTCGACCGACCATAAGATCATCGGGATTCAGTTCCTATTCGTCAGCCTCTTCTTTCTGCTGCTGGGCGGCGTGCTCGCGATGCAGATGCGGTGGCAGCTCGCCTTCCCGGGGCAGCCGATGCCGGGCGGCGGGATCCTGCCCGACACGATGGCGCCCGGTGGGGTGATCCTGCCCGAGTACTACATCCAGCTCGTCACGATGCACGGCACGTTCATGGTGTTCTTCGCCATCATGCCGCTGCTCGTGGGCGTGTACGCCAACTTCCTGATCCCGCTCAAGATCGGGACGCACGACATGGCGTTCCCGCGGATCAACATGGCGTCGTTCTGGCTCGCCTTCGCTGCCGGACTCGTGATGTTCGCGAGCCTGTTCGTACCGGACGGGGCGGCGCGCGCCGGCTGGACGATGTACGTGCCTCTCTCCGCCCGCCACGACTATTCCGGCGCGTCGCTCGGCCAGGAGCTCTGGTCGGTGTCGATCATTCTGCTGGGCTTGTCGTCGATCCTCGGGTCGCTGAACTACATCACGACGGTGATCAACAACCGCGCGCCGGGGATGACCTGGTTCCGGCTGCCATTGTCGGTGTGGTCGCTGTTCATCACGGCGATCCTCGGGCTGCTGGCGCTGCCGGTGCTCTCGGGGGCGGCGATCATGCTGCTGTTCGACCAGGTGCTGAACACGCACTTCTTCGACACCACGTCGGGCGGTCAGGCGCTGTTGTGGCAGCACCTCTTCTGGTTCTTCGGGCACCCCGAGGTCTACATCCTCATTCTGCCCGCCATGGGCATGGTCTCGGATATCATCGCGAACGGCAGCCGCAAGCCGATCTTCGGCTACCACTCGATGGTGTTCGCGATCGTCGCGATCGGGTTCCTCGGCTGGATCGTGTGGGGCCACCACATGTTCGTGAGCGGGATGAACCCGACGCTCGGGTCCTCGTTCATGGTATCGACCTTGATCATCGCCGTGCCGTCGGCGGTGAAGGTGTTCAACTGGATGGGTACGATGTGGCGGGGCAACCTGCACTTTCACGTGCCGATGCTCAACGCCACGGCGTTCGTGGCCATGTTCGTGATCGGCGGGCTGTCGGGGATCTACATGGCCGCGACGCCGGTGGACATGTTCATCCACGACACCTACTTCATCGTGGCGCACCTGCATTACGTGCTGTTCGGCGGCAGCCTGTTCGCGCTGTTCGGCGCGATCACCTACTGGTTCCCGAAGATGTTCGGCCGGCTGATGAGCGAGCCGTGGGGCAAGGTGCACTTCTGGCTCACGTTCGTGTTCTACAATTGCACCTTCTTCCCGATGCACATCCTCGGGATGGCGGGGGCGATGCGGCGGATCTACGATCCGACGCAGTACGATTTCTTGAAGCCAATGCAGCCGATGAACGTGTTCATCTCGATCAGCGCGTTCCTGCTGTTCGCGACGCAGCTGATCTTCTTCGTGAACTTCTGGTACAGCCTGTTCAAGGGGAAGAAGGCGGACTTGAACCCCTGGCGGGACAACGGGCTCGAGTGGTCGCTGCCGTCGCCCGCCCCGCACGGCAACTGGGAGACGGTGCCGACCGTGTACCGCGGGCCGTACGAGTTCAGCTCGCCGCAGGTGGCCGAGGATTACCTGCCGCAGAACCGGAAGCTGCCCACCGACCGTGCGCCGGCCAGTGCGCCGGCCGCGGCCCACTAGGGGGACGACCGATGACGCACGCCAGCGCCACCGTCGATGTGATGCGGGCGCCGTACCCCGCCGAGCGGGGGCTCGACGTCTACAACCACAAGCTGGGGATGTGGGTGTTCCTCGCGTCGGAGGTGATGTTCTTCTCCGCCCTGATCGGCTCGTACGTGATCCTCCGCTTCGGCGCGCCGGGCGAGTGGGCGCGGCCCGGCGTCGTCCTCAACATTCCCATCACCGCCTTCAACACGTTCCTGCTGATCTGCTCGTCCGTCTCGATGGTCAAGGCGTACGCGGCGATCGCGGACGGCGACCAGAAGGGACTGCGCCTGTGGCTGGGGCTCACGATCCTGGGCGGGGGGACGTTCGTGGGAATTCAGGTGTTCGAGTACATCCATCTGGTGGAGCGGGGCTTCACCCCGGCCGGGATTCGTGAAGGCAGCGAGCTCGCCGAGATGGTCGCGAAGGGCACGCTCCCGGCAGCCACGTCGGGCCTGTACGGCTCCACGTTCTTCACGATGACAGGGTTCCACGGCTTTCACGTGACGTGCGGCGTCGTCTCGATGCTGTATCTCTACTTCCGGAAGGTGCTGCCCGGGAAATACTCGCGGCAGGACTATCGCGGGATCGAGACGGTCGGCTTGTACTGGCACTTCGTCGACTTGGTGTGGATCATCCTGTTCACCATCGTCTACCTCATCTGAGGACCTATGGAGACCGCGCACAAGCGTCCCAATTACATCCTGATCTGGGTGTACCTGGCGGTCCTCACCGCCGCCGAGCTGGCGCTCGCCTTCGAGCTGCCGATCTCGCGGAACTTGAAGCTGCTGCTGCTGCTGGCGTTGGCCGTCTGGAAGGCCCTGCTGGTGGCGCTCTTCTTCATGCACCTGAAGTTCGAAAAGTGGAACCTGCGGATCCTGGCGATCATTCCGGTGCCGCTCGCCCTGATCTTCATGTTCGCCGCGATGTCGGAGCACATCTGGTAGCGTTACTCGAGCTCACCAAGCCGCGCATCACGCAGTTGGTGGTGCTTACCGCCGCAGCCGGGTTCTACCTCGGCTCGGGTCGCGGGGTGGACGTGTGGCTCCTGCTGCACACCCTGGTCGGCGTCGCGCTGGTTGCTGCCGGGACGAACGCCTTCAACCAGTGGCGCGAGCGCGATGTGGACGCGCGGATGCACCGCACTCAGGGTCGTCCCCTGCCGTCGGGGCGCGTCACGCCACGAGCCGCTGCCGCGTTCGCCGGCGTCATTTCGCTCGTCGGCGTCGCCTACCTGGCGCTGGCCGTCAATGTGCTCACCGCCGGACTGGCCGCGCTCACCCTGGCGAGCTACGTGCTGCTGTACACACCGCTCAAGCGCACCACGACGCTCAACACGCTGATCGGGGCGGTACCGGGCGCCCTGCCGATCGTGGGCGGCTGGACCGCCGCCGGCGGCGATCTCGGGCCTGCCGTTGCCGCGCTGTTCTGGATCCTGTTCCTGTGGCAGCTGCCGCATTTCCTCGCGCTCGCCTGGATCTACCGTGAGGACTATCGCCGCGGCGGGCTCGCCATGCTGTCGGTCGGGGACGCCGATGGGCGTCACACGGGCCGGATGGTGCTGCTCTATGCCACGGCGCTCCTGCCGGTGAGCCTGCTGCCGACGCTGTTGGGTGTGACGGGCGGAGTGTACTTCTTCGGCGCGCTGGCGCTCGGACTGGCCTACGCGGGTGCATCGATCGCGATGACCCGCGCCGTCACCACCCCGCGCGCCTGGCGCGTGTTCCTCGTCTCGATCGTGTACCTGCCCGTACTGCTCACGCTGATGGTGCTGGACAAGGTGGTCGCGTAGCATGATCCCGTTCCATCGCCTGCTGATCACGACCGCCATCGCGTTTTGTGCGGGGTTCACGGCCTGGGCCGGGTGGAGCTGGCGCGAGTCGGGGAGCGCGGGGACCCTGGCCCTCTCGCTGTTCTTCGCCGTGGCCACGGTCGCGCTCACGTACTACCTGCGCCACCTGAAGCGCTTCCTCGGTCGATGACGCTCGCTGGGCTCCTGCTCCTGCACGGGGATGATCCCCGGTTAGACCTCGTCTACTTCTGGGCCGCGGTGCTGATTGCCGTGACCCCGGTACTGATCTTCGGGACGATTGGCGGGCTCGTCCTTCGGAAGATTTGGAAGGACCAACGCGGAACGCGGAACGCGGAACGCGGAACAGACGGGCCGGCCTGACGTTCCGCGTTCCCACTTCCGCGTTCCGCGTTAGATTCTCCCCCATGGCTGAGAAGACCCCCGAGCGCCGCCAGGTCGTCCGCTTCGCCTTCTACAAGCTCGACAACGCGTGGCGCCGGCTCTCCGCCGAGCGCCAGGCGGGCTCGAAGATCGAGTTCGGCGAAACCATCGAGAGCTTCAACGGACACCTGCTGCTGCGGCCGTACGGACTCGTCGGCATCCGCGGCGACTGCGACTTCCTGCTGTGGCAGGTGGCCGAAGACCTGGACTCGCTGGTGGCGCTGCAGACGGCGCTCAACCGCACCGACCTGGGCGCCTACCTCACGCTGCCGTACAGCTACCTGGCGATGACGCGGCGCTCGATCTACGAGTTCCCCGACGACCCGGGTCAGCCGTCGCGCCTCCAGATCCGGCCGAGCGATGCGCGCTACCTGTTCGTGTATCCGTTCACCAAAACGCGGGCGTGGTACGCGCTCCCCAGGCCCGAGCGCCAGGCGATGATGGACGAGCACGTGCGGATCGGCCGCCAGTACCCGTCCATCCGGCTGAACACGACGTACTCCTACGGGCTCGACGACCAGGAGTTCATTGTCGCGTTCGAGGGCGACACTCCCGCGGATTTCCTCGACCTCGTGATGGAGCTGCGCGAGAGCAAGGCATCCTCCTACACGCTGCGCGACACCCCCACCTTCACCTGCGTGCAGATGTCGCTGTGGGACATGCTGGACACCCTGGGCGGGGCGGGCTCGGCGCAGGCCCTGTCCCGGCGTCCGGCGCGCGCCGACGGCTACACGCCCGTGGCCACGCTGACCGATCTCCCGCCCGGTGCGGGCCGCCGAGTGTACGCGGCGGGCGAAGCGGTGGCGTTGTTCAACGTGAACGGCACGGTGCACGCGATCGCCAACCGCTGCACGCATGCGCGCGCCAGCCTGTCCGAGGGGACGCTCGATCCCGCGCGCTGCGCGGTGACCTGTCCGTGGCATGAGGGCGTCTTCTCGCTCGAGACGGGACAGGTGCTGTCCGGCCCGCCCGCGCTGCCGATCGCGACCTATCGGGTGAAGCTCGAGGGGGACACCGTCCTGATCGCGCCGGCCGAGGCGCGCGAGCCGACGGTTGCCCCCCGCGCCTGACGACTGCCGGTTCCTGCAGGCCTGCCGCTCGGAGCGCACCGACGTCACGCCGGTGTGGTTCATGCGGCAGGCGGGGCGCTACCTGCCGGAGTACCGCGCCCTCCGCCAGAAGCACTCGCTGCTCGAGCTGTGTCACACCCCCGAGCTCGCCGCGCGGGTCACCCTGCAGCCCGTCGAGCGGCTGGGCGTGGATGCCGCGATTCTCTTCGCTGACCTCCTGTTGCCGTTCGAGCCCCTCGGTCTCGGCCTCAGCTTCGCGGCGGGCGAAGGACCGCAAATCACCCGGCCCATCCGCGAGGCGACCCAGGTCCTCGAGCTGCCGCGGGTGAACCCGGTCGCTGACCTCGCGTACGTGATGGAGGCGGTGCGACTGGCGGCGCGAGCGCTCCCGCCCCAGGTGCCGCTCATCGGCTTCGCCGGCGCTCCGTTCACCCTCGCGAGCTATGCGATCGAGGGCGGCGCGACCCGCAGTTTCACGCTGACCAAGCGTTTCATGTACGCCGAGCCCCGGGCCTGGCACGAGCTGATGGTGCGGCTCGCGGAGCTGGTGGGAGCCTACCTCGCCGCCCAGGCGCGTGCGGGTGCGCGGGCCCTGCAGCTGTTCGACAGCTGGGTCGGCTGCCTCTCGCCCGGGGACTACGCCGCGTACGTGTTCCCGCACAGCCAGCGGGCGCTGGAGCTGGCGCGCGCGTCCGGCGTTCCGGTGATCCACTTCGGCACCGACACGGCCACGTTGCTCCCGGACTTCGCCCGCGCCGGGGGCGACGTAATCGGCGTGGACTGGCGCGTGCCGCTCGACGCCGCCTGGGAGCGGATCGGCTCCGGTCGGGCGATCCAAGGGAACCTCGATCCTGTGGCGCTGCTCGCGCCGCTGCCGGAGCTCGAGAAGCGGGTGCGCGACGTGCTCGACCGCGCCGCGGGCCGTGCCGGGCACATCTTCAATCTCGGCCACGGCGTGCTGCCGGAGACGCCGGTCGAAGCGGTACAGAGGGTCGTGGAATGGGTCCATGGCGGCTGAAGGTGTCGCCGTCCTGCTGATGGCGTACGGCGGCCCCGGCAGCCTCGACGAAGTGGAGCCGTACCTGCGCGACGTGCGCGGCGGTCGGCCGACGGCTCCGGAGCTCGTGGCGGAGATCAAGTCGCGCTACGCGCGCATCGGCGGCCGCTCACCCATCCGGGAGCGGACCGACGCTCAAGCGCAGGCGCTCGGTCACGTACTCGGGCCCGCCTGGCCCGTCTACGTGGGGATGCGCCACTGGCATCCGTTCATCCAGGAGACGGTCGAGCGCATCGTCGCCGACGGGCATACGCGCGTCGTGGCGATCGCGCTCGCGCCGCACTATTCGGCGTTATCGGTCGGGGCTTACGAGCAGAAGCTGCTCGCAGCGGCCCAAGGGCGGCTCGAGCTGGCGCTGGTGCGGAGCTGGGGCGACCACCCCAAGTTCCTCGAGGCTGTCGCCGAACGCGTCAAGCAGGCGCTGCAGCGCTTCCCCTCACCGAAAGCGGTGCAGATCCTGTTCACGGCGCACAGCCTCCCCCAGCGGATTCTCGCGGCTGGAGATCCGTACCCTGACGAGTTGCAGGCGAGCGCCGCGGCCGTGGCCAAGCTCGCGGGAGTCGACGAATGGCGCTTCGCGTACCAGAGCGTGGGCGCGACGCCCGAGCCGTGGCTCGGCCCCGACGCCGGCGCCGTCATAACCGAGCTCGCCGCCACGCGGCAGAACTTCCTCATCGTGCCGATCGGATTCGTGTCCGATCATGTCGAGGTCCTGTACGACGTGGACGTCGCGTACCGCGGGCTCGCGGAGCGGTTGGGCGTCCGTCTCGAGCGCACCGACTCGCTGAACGACGATCCGCTGCTCGTCGCGGCGCTCGCGGACCTGGCGCGACGCACTGCGGCGGAGCGCGGGTGGGTATGACGTGCGTCGTCGTGGGGGCCGGCCTCACCGGCCTGTCGGCCGCGTGGGAGCTGACCAGGGCGGGGGGCGAGGTGATGGTGCTCGAGAGTGAGCGGCGCGCGGGCGGCGTCGTGGTGACAGAGCGGCAGGACGGCTTCCTCGTGGAGGGCGGCCCCGACGGCTTCCTCGCGGCCGACGGCGACATTCAGGCCCTCGCCCGCGAGCTCGGGCTCGGGGACCGGCTGGTGGACCAGCGGGCGAAGGGTGCGATGGTTTGGACGGGGAAGCGGCTCGAGCCGCTCCCCCTGGGGCGGGCGGCGGAGCTGCTCGGCATCGAGGGCGCTTCGGGCGTAGGGGCGCAGCATGCGGCGCCTCTACAGGGCGGCTTCCGGAGCTTCGCGGGCGGCATGGCGGAGATCAGCGACGCGCTCACCGCCCGCCTACACGCCGCCATCCGAACCGCGCAGGGAGTCACGGGCATCGCGCCCAGCCGCCGCGGCTGGCGGCTCGCCGTGACGGGCGGCTCGCAGGTCGAGGCGGAGGGGGTCATCCTCGCCGTGCCGGCGTGGGTGGCGGCGCGGCTCCTGGCCACGGTCGGCCTTCCCGGAGCGCGCGACCTGGACTACGTGGTCTATTCCCCGAGCATCACGGTGTCCCTCGCGTACCGCACCGACCAGCTGAAGGGCAGGCTCGACGGGACGGGCTTCGTCTCAGCGCCCCAATTGGACGGGCCGGTGCGCGCCTGTACGTACGCTTGGCTCAAGTACCCGGGGCGGGCGCCGCCAGGATTTGCATTGCTGCGCGCGTTCCTCGGGCCTGTCGACGGCGATCCCGCGGCGCTCGCGCATCGCGAGCTGGCGACGCTGCTCACCGTTTCGGGGAGCCCGGTGTGGAGCCGCGCGTTTCATTGGCGCCGCGGCCTGCCGCGTTACAAACCGGGCCAGGCCGAGCGCGTCGCGCATGTGCGGAACCAACTGGGGCGCCTCGCGCCGCTCGATCTCGCGGGCGCGGGGTTCGACGGCGCGGGGGTGTCGGCGTGCGTCAAGTCGGGGCGAGAAGCGGCGCGCCGCGTCGTAACGCGGCTCAGCTCGGTCCGCGGCTGAAGCCGCGACTCGGCACTGCCGCTCAAGCGGCGCGCCCGTTCACGGGCAGGTGCCGAGTCGCGAGTTTACTCGCGCACTAGGCGTCCAGCAACTGTTTCGCTCTCCGCACTATGTTCTCCACCGTCAGCCCGAGCTCCCGATAGATCCGCTGGTACGGCGCCGACGCCCCGAACCGCTCGAGTCCCAACACCGCGCCGTGATCTCCCACCCAGCGATACCACGGCTGCGGTGAGGCCGCCTCCACGGCGAGCCGGGCGCCTACGGCGGGTGGCAGCACGGCGTCGCGATACTCCTGCGGTTGGCTGGCGAAAAACTCCATGGAGGGCATGCTGACCACGCGCGCCGCGAGTCCGGCGGCGGCGAGCTGCTCGTAGGCGCCGAGCACGAGCTCCACCTCTGAGCCGCTCGCCATCAGGATCACGGCCGGCTTTCCGCCTGGGGCGTCGGCGAGCACGTACGCGCCGAGGCGCAGCCCGTTCGCGGGGCCGTATCTCGCGCGGTCGATCACGGAGACCTTCTGCCGCGTGAGGACGAGCGCGACCGGGCCGGTCTGGTGTTGCACCGCGGCGCGCCACGCCTCGACCACCTCAGTCGCATCGGCCGGGCGGAGCACGGTGAGGTGGGGGATCGCGCGCAGCGACGCGAGCTGCTCGATCGGCTGGTGGGTGGGCCCGTCCTCGCCCAGCCCGATCGAGTCGTGTGTGAAGACGTAGATCGCGGGCAGGTGGCACAACGCGGCCAGCCGGATCGGCGGCCGCATGTAGTCGGAGAAGATCAGGAACGTGGAGCCCACGGGCCGCACCCCACCGTGCAGGGCGAGCCCGTTCATGATCGCTCCCATGCCGTGCTCGCGCACGCCGAAGTGGATGTTGCGCGCGCCCCAGCTCCCAACCGCCACGTCGCCGCCGTTCTTGAACACCACGTTCGTCGAGCCCGCGAGATCGGCGGAGCCGCCGATCAGTTCAGGCAACTTCGCAGCGACCGCGTTCAGCACTTTACCGGACGCTGCGCGCGTGGCCTGGGCGTCCGTGGGCGCAAAGGCAGGGAGGTCGGCGTCCCACGCTTCCGGGAACCGGCCGGCGAGGCGCCGCTCCAGCTCCGCCGCCAAGTCGGGGTGCGCGGCACGGTACGCGTCGTGTCGCTTGCGCCACTCGGCCTCGAGTCGCGCGCCGCGGTCCCGCACGCGACGCCAGTGCTCGAGCGACTCCTCGGGAACGTAGAAGGGCTCGAGGCTCGGCCAACCGAGCCGCTGCTTCGTGAGCTTCACTTCTTCCGCGCCGAGCGGCGCGCCGTGCGCCTCGGGCGTGTCCTGCTTGTGCGGGCTGCCGTACGCGATGTGGGTGCGCACAATCACGAGCGACGGGCGGTCGCCCTGGCGGCGCGCGGCGGCGAGCGCGGCGTCGAGCGCGCCCAGGTCGTTGCCATCGGCGACCCGCTCGACGTGCCAGCCGTAGCTCTCGAAGCGGCGCGCGGTGTCGTCCGAGAACGTCAGATCGGTCTTGCCGTCGATGGTGATGCGGTTGTCGTCGTAGATCCCGATCAGCTTGCCCAGCTTGAGGTGGCCCGCCAGCGAGCAGGCCTCGTGCGAGACACCTTCCATCATGTCGCCATCGGACGCGACAAAATACGTGCAGTGGTCCACGATCGCGTGGCCGGGGCGGTTGAAGAGCGTCGCGAGATGCGCTTCCGCGAGCGCCATGCCCACGGCGTTCCCCACGCCCTGGCCGAGCGGCCCCGTGGTCGCTTCGACGCCCGGCGTGAGCCCGTGCTCCGAATGCCCGGGCGTACGGCTCCCCCACTGCCGGAACTGCTTGATGTCGTCGAGCGAGAGGTCGTAGCCGGTGAGGTAGAGCACCGCGTACAGCAGCATGCACGCATGCCCCGCCGACAGCACGAACCGGTCGCGCCCGAACCAGTCGGGGTTGGCGGGATTGTAGCGCAGGTGCCGCTGCCACAGCACGTAGGCGAGCGGCGCCAGCGCCATGGGCGTTCCCGGGTGGCCCGAGTCGGCTTGCTGCACCGCATCCATCGCCAGGGTGCGGACGGTGTTGATGCAGAGCTGGTCGAGCGAAGTGTCGCGAGCCGCGGGTGTGGCGGCGCCCGTCGCCCGCGGGGGGGGCGTCACAGCAGGCCCGACTTCGCGGCCTGCCACAAGCCGACCAGGCGGTCGAACCCGTTCACCAGGAGGTCCACCTGCTGAGGGCTGGGGCTCGCTTTCGCCGCGGTCTGCAACTCCTCGCAGATACGCGGCATCTCGCGGCGCCCCTGCTTCGCGCTCGCGGCGGCGATTTGCTCGAGGATGCCGAGGATCTGCTTGCGCACGCCGGCGTCGTCGGGGACCTGCCAGAGGTAGTCGGCGAGCTGTTTGCCGTCGGTGCACAGCTTGCCGAGGGCGTCCATGAGGGGCGGCGGGCGAGGAGGGCGTGGCGGCGGTTTCGGGTCGCTCATGGGCGTGTAATCTAATGGCACCGGGTCTCCCGTTCCCATCCTGAAGGTTGGGCTCGGCACGGCGCTGCCCTTAACAGAGTGCTGCAAACAAGACTGCAGCACCGGCCGAAGGCGAACCTCTCCCGAGTCCGGAGTGCGCGAGTGAACTCGCGGCTCGGCGTCTGCCCGTAAACGGGCGTGGCTGATCCGCTTCAGCGGAAGGTGCCGAGCCGCGGCTTCAGCCGCGCAGCATGGGCACGGCGGCGAGTGAGAATCCCGGTTGCCCGCACTCCCAATCCCCCCTAGCTTGCGAGTCCTATGTCCCTGACCCTGGTGCTGGTGATCGCGCTCACGCAAGGGTCGCTCGCGCCGGACTCGGGAGAGGTTCACCTTCGCAACCTGCGCCAGCTCACCTTCGGCGGGCAGAACGCCGAAGCGTATTTCTCCGCGTCCGGCAGGCTGTTGATTTTTCAGCGACAGGGTCCCGCCGACCAGTGCGACCAGATGTACGTCATGGGCGCGGACGGGAGCGGGATGCGCCGTGTGTCCTCCGGGCGCGCCCGCACGACGTGCGGCTACTTCTTCGACCACGACCGGCGAATCTTCTACTCGAGCACCGAGCACGCCGGCGCCGCGTGCCCGCCGCGTCCGGACTATTCGCACGGGTACGTGTGGGCGCTGTACGACTACGACATCTACACCGCCGACGCCGACGGCTCCGGCGTACGCCGCCTGACGACCAACCCAGGATATGACGCCGAGGGGACGCTGTCACCGGACGGGAAGACGATCGTGTTCACATCGCTGCGTGACGGCGACCTCGACATCTACACGATGCGGGTGGACGGCACCGGTCTCCGGCGGCTCACCACCCAGTTGGGCTATGACGGCGGGCCGTTCTTCTCGCCCGACGGCAAGCGGATCGTATACCGCGCCTTCCATCCGCACACGGCGTCGGATTCGGCCGAGTACCGCTCGCTGCTCGCGCAGCGGCTGGTGCGGCCGACGCGGATGCATCTCTGGGTGATGAACGCGGACGGCAGCGGCCAGCGCCAGGTGACCGACCTGCCCGGCGCGAGCTTCGCACCGTATTTCCATCCTGCCGGAAAGCGGATCATCTTCGCTTCGAATTACCGAAACCCTGAGTCCCGGAACTTCGACCTATACCTGGTCGCGCTCGACGGCACCGGCCTGGAGCAGGTGACGACCTCCCCCGAGTTCGACGCCTTCCCGATGTTCTCGCCCGATGGCAGGCAGCTGGTGTGGGCGTCCAACCGGCACGGCACGGTGCCGCACGAGACGAACATCTTCATCGCCGACTGGGTGGGGGGGGAGCGGCCGTAAATGCGCGAGCAAGTCCGCGCCTTCCGGGCGAAGCTCAAGGGGTGGGACACTTCGATTGCGGTCGCCCTGGTCATCTGGATCGTGCTGCGATCGTACCTGATCGAGGCGTTCCGTATCCCGTCGGCGAGCATGGAAAACACGCTGCTCGTCGGGGACTTCCTGTTCGTCAATAAGGCGATCTACGGGGGCGCGCTCGAGATCCCGTTCACCGGCCTCCGGTTCCTGCGGGTGCCGGGTTACGCCGAGCCCGAGAGGGACGGCATCGTGGTGTTCCGGTCGGTCGAGGACTCGACGCCGAACTTGAACATCGTGAAGCGGGTGATCGGCGTGGCGGGCGACACGCTCCAGATGGTCCGCGACACGGTGTACCGCAACGGGCGGCGTCTGGACGAGCCGTACGCGCTGCACCTGTTGGAGCAGACTAGGGAGCCGGATTTCCGCCTGGCGCAGATCCGCGCCTGGCAGCTGCCGCACTACGTCGGTCGGGACGCGGCGCATTACCATCCGACGACCCACGACTGGGGCCCCATCGTGGCGCCCGTGGCACATTACTTCGTGATGGGCGACAACCGCGACGAGTCCTACGACAGTCGCTTCTGGGGCTTCCTGCCGCGGTCACACATCGTCGGCAAACCGGTCATCATCTACTTCAGCGTCGCCACCGACCCGTTGCGCATCCGGTGGAACCGGATCCTGCGGCGGCCGGCATGAGCAGTGGGCAGGAGACAGGCGGCAGGACGGGCCACAGCTAGACGCACAGACGCGCAGGCGTGAACAGGAACAAGGGACCGGGCTTCCCGGTCCCTGCCGCTGTTTACCGCTGTGCGTCTGCGCGTCCAGCCGTGGCATCTCCTGTCAGCTGAAGTTCCAATCCGCTGTGCCTCACCCGCCGTAGCATTACAGGGCGCGTTGCGGAACTCCTCACGTGAGAACAAGTTCGAGGCCGTGGCCAGCCAATCCGACGGGGCGCTGGTGCAGCGCATGACGGCGGGCGACGACCGGGCGCTGGGCGAGCTGTACGATCGTCACGGCAGCACGCTGTACGCGCTCGCCGTCGCGATCGCGCAGGAGCGGGCGGACGCCGAAGAAATCGTGGCGGACGCGCTCGGCCAGGCGTGGCGGACGGCGGCGCAGTTCGACCCCGGCCGCGGCAGCGTGGGAGCGTGGCTGGCCACCATCACGCGCACGCGGGCGCTCGATCTGGTGCGCGCGCGCGGGCGGCGGGCCCGGGCGCTGGTGCGCGCTGCCGGCGAGAGCAGCGACGGCCTCGCGGCTCCGATCGCTGCGGCGGGCGAAGCCCCGGATCGCGGGATCGAGCGCCAAGAGGCGCGACAGCTCGTGGGTCGCTCGCTCGCCGAGCTGCCGGAGCCGCAACGTCGCGTGATCGAGCTGGCGTACTTCGGCGGGCTCACCCAGACCGAGATCGCGGCCGAGCTGCAGGAGCCGTTGGGGACGGTCAAGACGCGCATGCGCGCCGGCATGGAAAAGCTGCGCGGCTCGCTTGCTCAGCTGCTCTCGAGAGAAGGACTATGACCGACCACCAGGGCTACCGAGAGCTCGCCGCGCCGTTCGCCCTCGACGCCCTTAGCGCCGCGGAGCGGGCCGCGTTCGCAGCGCATCTCGCCGAGTGCGCCACCTGCCGCGCCGACGTCCAGGCGTTCCGTGAGGTGGCGGGGGTGCTGGCCCACGCCGCACCAGCGGCGGAGCCTCCGGCGGGGCTGCGTGATCGTGTCCTGCGTGAGGCGCGTCGCGTGCGGCCGCTCGCCGGGCGCCGGGCGATCGGGCCCTGGCTCGCCGCCGCCGCCGCGCTGGTACTCGCGGTCGCCGCGGGCTACGGCTACTGGCGCGAGCGCGCGGCGCGGGACCAGCTGGGGAGCGCGCTCGCGGCGACGCGCGCGCGGCTCGACAGCGCCGACCAACTCGTGGCGGCAATACTCGATTCCACGGTGGGCACCGCGGACCTGGCCGCCACCGGCAAGGCGCCCACTATGCGGCTCTACTGGAATCGGGCGCGCCACGTCGTGGTCGTGGCCGCGTTCGACCTCCCACCGGCCCCTGCGGGCCGGACGTACCAGCTCTGGGCCATCAAGAAAGGTCAGAGCCCCGTCAGCCTCGGCACGTTCAACACCAGTGGTGGCGGCCGGGCGATCGTCACCCTTCCTGTGCCCACCGGCCTGAAGCCCGACCTGAGCGCGGTGACTGAAGAGCCCTCGGGCGGCTCGCCGCAGCCCACGCAGCAGCCGTTCCTCGTGGGCGCCTGGCAGGGGATCTAACTACCGGAACCCACCCAATCCGCTCGCGCTCCTCCGCCGTAGGTAGGCAGACCTACAGCGGAGGATGTCATGCAGCACTCGACCTCTCGGTGGTCGCGGCTCGCGCTCGCGACGCTCGTCGTTGCGGCGCTCGGCACGGCGGGCGTGATCAAGCTGGCGCGCGGCTCGGACCACCAGGACACCCCCGACGTCGAGCTCAACCCGGCGTCGGACATGACGGACGTATACGCCTTCCCGGGCTCGTCCCCTGACCGGACGGTCCTGGTGCTCAACAGCTGGGCGTTCATCACGCCGGCGCAGACCGCCAACACGTATTTCGATCCGAACCTCCTGTACCAGTTCAAGATCGACAACAACACCGACGGCGTCGAAGACAAAGTCATCCAGATCACCTTCAACGGATCGGGGGCGGATCAGACCGTCGAGGTCCGCGGGCCGGTGACGCCCCCGGTAGCGGGGGCGATGGGGAACCAGGTTGCAAAGCTGGCGCCTGCGGTGACCGGCAAGGTCAACACCGTGTTGGGTGCGGCCGCCGGTCTGCAAGTGTTCGCCGGCTGGCGCGACGATCCCTTCTTCATCGACCTGGAGCAGTTCTTCCGGATCATTCCGGATCGGAAGCCGGTGACCGGCCCGCTGGCGCAGCTCCCGGACGCGCCGACTGCGAGCGCGTTCCGGAACCCGGGCATCGACTACGTGAAGGGGTTCAACGTGCAGTCGATCGTGATCGAGCTGCCCACCGCGCTGCTCACGGCCGGCGGCAACGCGAAGATCGGGGTGTGGGGCACGATCAGCCGTTAATCTTGGACGCCCCTCCATTCGACGCAAAGGAGCAAGCGATGAAGCGCATTCATGCAGGATTGGTGGGGCTAGCCCTCCTGGCCGGCTGCAATGACGACAACGTAGTGGCCGCCACCGAGCGGACGTACAACCAGATCCAGCGCCTCGGCAACCCGCTCGTGAGCGAGGTGTTCCTGGCGAAGCGCTCGCACCCGGTGCACGGAGTCACTGGCCCCGCCGAGGACGTGCAGCTGATCAGCGCCGAGTTGAAAGGATTCGTCGCAAGCGTGGCCGGCCGGAACGCCACCGTGCAGAACACGCTCGCCGCTGTCCTCTTGCCCGACGAGCTGATCATCCAGACCGACAAGGACCCCGCGAGCGCCGGGTGGCTCTCTTGGGCGCTCGCGAACGGGTGGGGCGGCCGCACCCTCACCGACGACGTCGTGGACGCGGGCCTCGCTGCCACCTTCGGGTCGTTGCTCGATCCCAACAATACCAGCCCCGGCCTCACGACGGACAACGTCGCGGCGAACGACGTCGCGTTCGGCAGCACGTTTCCCTACCTCGCCGCGCCGCACTTGCCGTGAAGGAAAGCGCTCCCGTCGGTGCGCGGCTGAAGCCGCGACTCGGCCCTGCCGCTGAAGCGGCGAGCGCCCGTTCACGGGCAGTGCCGAGCCGCGGGTTTACCCGCGGACTAACCGGGCTGGGTATCCTGCTGGCCATCGTGGTGGGAGTCGTGGCCGGTTCGGTCCGCACCGACACAGCCGCGCGCGCCTCAGCCGCCGCCCGGGCCGCCGACGCGTCCCGTCGCGACGCGGACATCGCGTTCTTCGCCGGGCGGGTGGCGGCGGACCCGATGGGGGCAGCGGACCGGGGGCGGCTCGCGGCGCTCTACCTCCAGCGGGCCCGCGAGACGGGGGACTTCGAGGACTATCGGCGGGCCGAGTGTCTGGCGCGCCGGTCGCTCGAGCTGCGCGTCGCCCACAACGAGAACACCTATGTGATGCTCGCGTCGGCGTTGCTCGCGCAGCACCGGTTTGTCGAGGCGTACGCCGCTGCCCGGGCCCTCAACGCGCGCGCGCCGGGGGTGCCGGGACATCAGGCGCTCCTCGGGGAGATCGCGCTCGAGCTGGGACGCTACCGCGAAGCCCGTGCACTGTTCGACTCACTTTGGCCGGCCCGCTACGAGCTGGCGGTGGCGCCGCGCCTCGCGCGCTGGGCAGAGCTCACCGGTCGGACCGACCTCGCCCGGCGGCTGCTCGACCGGGCGCTGGCGGATGCGAAGAGGCGGCCCGACCTGCCGCCCGAGCAGGTCGCCTGGTTCCATCTGCGGGTGGGCGACCTCGCCCTGCGCCACGGCCGCCTCGCGGAGGCCGGGTATGCGTTCCGCGCAGGACTCATCGTCTTTCCGGGCGACTACCGCCTGCTGGCGGCAGAAGCGCGGCTGGCGGCGGAGCGGGGGCGTTGGCGCGACGCGATCGACTATGGCGACGAGGCCATCGCCACGCTGCCCGACCCTGCGACCTTCGGTGTGGTCAGCGATGCCTACGCGGCCCTGGGCGACAGCGTCCACGCCGCCGAGTACGCGCGCGCGATGGAAGTTGCGGTGCTGGGCCAGCAGGGTCAGTGGCACCGGGCCTGGAGCCTGTTCCTGCTCGACCACGACCGGCGCGTCCCAGAGGTGCTGGCTCACATCCGTAGGGAGCTCGAGACGCGGCACGACGTGTACGGCTACGACCTGCTCGCGTGGGCGCTGCACAAGGAGGGCCGCCACGCCGCAGCACGCGCGGCGATGACCCAGGCACTCGCCCTGGGCACCGACGATCCCCTACTCCTCCGGCACGCGGCCGCCATCGGACGATGAGCGAGCTTCAGGCGTTCATTACGCTCGGGTTCCGCCACATCACCGACTTCGAGGCGATGGACCACATCCTGTTTCTGCTCGTGCTGGCGGCCATTTACCGCGCGCGCGACTGGCGCAACAGCCTCTGGGTCATCAGCGCGTTCACGGTCGGCCATTCGGTGACACTCGCGCTCGCCGTGATGGGCGCCGTCGTGGTACCGGCCAGGCTGGTCGAGTTTCTCATTCCGCTGACGATCGTGGCCACTTGCGTGGAAAACCTCTTCGTCCGCGACCGGGCGTACGCGTGGTGGGGAGGCCGTTATCGCCCGGTGTTCGCAGGGGTTTTCGGACTCGTGCATGGGGCGGGGTTCGCGAACTACCTGCGCGACCTGTTCGTCGCCCCGATCGCGGTGCCGCTGTTCGGGTTCAACGTCGGGATCGAGCTCGGGCAGATCGTCGTGCTGGCGCTCACCGCCGCCGCGCTCGCGGGGTTCGATCGCTGCGTCGGCGCGGTCGCGCCGCGGTTCGGCAGCCCGCTGCGGCTGCGCGTGGTCGCGGTGTCGGTGCTGGTGGCGGTCGTGGCCGCACGCTGGGCGGTGGAACGGAGTCCCTGGTAACATGCGCATGCTGTGGGCCGTCGGCGCGGCCGGAGCGTTGGTGCTTCATCCCCTGCACACCACGCTCACCCAGCTCAGTTACGACGCCGGGAACCGTGTCGCGCTGATCACGATCCGCGCGTTCGCGGACGACTTCCACGCCGCCGCCCGTGGCGTGTCCGACTCGGCGGCGTTCGCCTACGCGGCCGCGGGCTTTACCCTCACCGACCGCGACGGCCGGGGCCTGGCGCTCGAGTGGTGCGGAGTGCGCCGCACCGGCGACCTGCTGTGGCTGTGCCTCCGGGCGCCGGCGCCGGGCGGGCTCGCCGGACTCCGCGTGCATGCCCGGTTGCTGTTCGATCGCTTTGAAGATCAGATCAACATCGTCCAGGCCAGTTACGGTGCGCGGCGGGTGTCCCTGCTCTTCTCCCGTGGAGACCTGCCTCAGCCGCTCCCTTGACTGACCCCGGTCGAGCGGTTAAAACCCATCCCTTGCGTTGGCTTCGTGCAGTGTTACGCCTCGTTACCCTCCGGCGTGCGGCGGCAATGGCCGCCTGGTGCAGCGTGCTTACGCGGCTCGCGTCCGCGCAGCAGCGGGACACCACGCCGCCGCACGACAGCCTCAAGGTCTACACGCTTCCGCCGGCCGTCGTCTCCGTCACCCGCGCCAACCCCCCGATCAGCAAGATCCCGCTCGCCGTCCACCTGGTCGAGAAGACCGACATCAGCCGCGCCCGCCCCACGTGGGGCCTCGACGAGGCGCTCGCCACCGTCCCGGGCGTGTACGCGGCGAACCGCTACAATTTCTCCCTCGACCAGCGCATCTCGATCCGCGGGTTCGGCGCGCGCTCGGCGTTCGCCGTGCGCGGCATCAAGGTCCTGCTCGACGGCATCCCCCAGACCCTGCCGGACGGCCAGGGCCAGCTCACCAACCTGGAGCTCGGGGCGGCGGACCGGATCGAGGTGCTGCGTGGCTCGTCGTCCGCGCTGTTCGGCAACGCCTCGGGGGGCGTGATCAGCATCTGGAGCGACCCGGCGGCGCCGCGGCAGGTGGTGCAAGAGATCCGCTTCACGGGTGGCACGTTCGATCGGCATGAGCTGAACATCTTCAATCCCTACAGCGCCCCCACTTGGTACAAGTGGGAAACCAGCACCCAGTTCCGCGCGGGCCCGGGCAGCGGGCTCGTCACCCTGTCACAGCTCGCGTACAACGGCGAGCGCCAGCACAGCCGGGCCGACATCCGGAACCTGAACGGGCGGTTCCACTTCCCGCTCGCGCCCGCGTGGTCCCTCGCGGTGGTGGCGGACTACGGCAACGATCCGCGCGCCGACAACCCCGGCTCGCTTACCGCCCAGGAAATGGCGGCCAACCCCGACTCGGCCGCGGGGCGCAACATCACGCTGCGCGCTGGCAAGGACGTGTGGCAGGCGCAGGGCGGGGCGACGCTGCGCCATACGTTCGCCGCTGGCGGCGAGGCTACCCTCACCCTATTCGGGCTGAGACGGGACCTCAAGAATCCGACCACCTTCGCCTACATCGACCTGAGCCGCTCTGCGTACGGAGCGCGCTTTAGCCTGACCCGTCTCGCCAGGCTGGGCGGCGACGAGGCACGGATCACCACGGGGTTCGACCTCCAGCGTCAGCGGGACGACCGGCTGAACTTGGGCAACAGCGCCGGCCGGCCGGACACCACAGTGCGGACGCTCGACCAGCTGGAGCACGTCACCGAGGTCGGTCCGTTCGCGCAAGCCACGCTCCAGGTCACCCCGCAGCTGTCCGTCACCGGCGGCCTGCGGTATGACTGGGTGCAATTCGCGGTCGACGATCGGCTCGTCACACCGAGCAATCCCGAGGACTCGGGGAGGCGGCTGATGAACGCGCTCTCCGGCTCGCTCGGTGCCGCGCTGACGCCGTCCGACGCGGTCACGGTGTACGGCAACGTCGGGACCTCGTTCGAGACGCCTACCACGACCGAGCTTACCAACCGTCCGGGGTCGGCGGGGGGCTTCAATCCCGACCTGCAGCCCCAGAAGGCCACGACGTACGAAGTCGGCGTGCGAGGCGAGGCGACCGAGCGGCTCGAGTACTCGCTGGCCCTGTTCCAGGCCCGGGTCAGGGACCAGCTGATCCCGTTTCCTGACACACTGCAGCGCGTGTATTACCAAAACGCCGGGCGCTCGATTCACCGCGGTATCGAATTGGGCGCCGACCTCGCCGTGACTGCGGGCCTGAATCTGCAGGCCGCGTACACCGTCGCGGATTATCGCTATGACCAGTTTCGGATCATCTCCGTCGACACGACCGTCACGCCGCGCGACACGACGATCCACGACCTGCACGACCGCTCACTCCCCGGCATCCCCAGGCACTGGCTGCACCTGATCGTCAAAGCGCGTCCCGCGTGGGCCCGGGGCACCTGGGCCGAGCTCGAAGAGACGCATTCCTCCAGCTTCTTCGTCGACGACACCTTGAGCATGCGGACCAGCCCCTGGTGGACGACGAGTGTGCGGCTGGGATGGGACGGGTCGCTCGGCAGCGTGCGGTTCCGGCCGTTCGTGGGCTTCAACAACGTCTTCAACCGCCAGTACGTCGGGTCGGTGTCGATCAACGCCACGCCGATCCGCGTGGGTAGCAGCTTCGTGCCGGGACGGTATTATGAGCCGGCTCCCGGGCGCAACGTGTATATCGGGTTCTCGCTGGGCGCGGGGCAGTAACCCGCCACAACCTTCAACGGAGGTGGGTATGACGCATTGGGCTCGATGGTGCGCGACCGTAGCCGTTGCCTCGGTGGTCGCCGCCCCGCTGTGCGGACAGGGCTCGGGCGGGGCAGCGGACCCCGCCGCGCCGCCGCACACCGTCGTCACGAACGACATGCTGCTCCAGGCCGCGGGCAGCGGCAACTGGCTGATGTACGGCCACAACTACTGGAACAACCGGTTCTCTCCCCTGAGGCAGATCAATACCGCGAACGTCAAGAATCTGGTCGCCCGCGCGGTCTATACTCACGGCTCCACCACGCTCGGCAGCTTCGAGACCACGCCGATCGTCGTCAACGGCATCATGTACATCACATCGCCCGCGACGCCGAACAACATCGTGCGCGCATTCGACCTGCGGACCCAGAAGATGCTGTGGCAGTACGAGCACAAGAACGCGTCCGTGAGCACTGCGTGCTGCGGCCCCAACAACCGTGGCGTCGCGGTAGCGGGCGCCTCGGTCTTTCTCGGCACGCTGGACGACGAGCTGGTCGCGCTGGACGCGACGAACGGCAAGGAGAAGTGGGCCGTGAAGGTGGGCGACGGGCCGGAGGCCGGCTACACCGAGACGATGGCCCCGCTCGTGATCGGCGATATGGTGATCATCGGGACCTCGGGCGCCGAGTACGGCATCCGCGGCTACGTGAAGGCCTATAATGCCGCGACCGGCGCGCCCGTGTGGACGTGGTACACCATCCCGTCGCCCGAGGACGGCGGCTGGTGGGGCCCCTGGTCCAAGACCACGCCCGATGGCGACGATCTGAAGCGCGATATCGCGAAGGAGAAGGCCGATTCCGCCAAGTACGCCGACGCCTGGCAGCACGGCGGCGGGTCGGTGTGGATGACGCCGGCCTACGACGACGCCACCAAGACCCTATTCGTCGCGATCGGCAATCCGTCGCCCGACTTGGACGGCTCCATCCGTCCCGGCGACGACCGCTGGACCGAGTCGATCGTCGCGATCGACGCGACCAACGGGAAGTTCAAGTGGGGCTACCAGGAAGTGCCGCACGACGTGTGGGACCTGGACGCCGTGAGCCCGCCCGTGATCGCGACGGTGGGCGGCAAGAAAGCCGTAGTCGAGGCGGGGAAGACCGGGTTCGTCTACGTGCTCGACGCCGCGACCGGCAAGCTGATCCGCCGATCGGCGGCGTTCGTGCCGCAGCAGAACATGTACACGCAGCCGACCGCCGATGGCGTGTTCATGCTGCCCGGCGCCAATGGCGGCGAGGAGTGGTCGCCGATCGCCGTGCACCCAGAGCTCGCGTACGCGTATACAGTGGGGCTGCACCAGCCGATGCACTACAAGGTCCACTACGCGCCGTGGGAGAAGGGCCGCCTGTGGCTCGGGAGCGCGTTCGTGCGCGTCCCCGACGACAAGGGCGGTTATTCGGGGGAATACGGCAACGTCAACGCGATCGACTTGAACACCGGGAAGATCGCCTGGACCGCGAAGACCGAGCTGCCGATGATGGGCGGCGCGACCGCCACCGCTGGTGGCCTGGTGTTCACGGGCGAGGGCAACGGCTGGTTCAAGGCGTACGATGCCAAGACCGGCACCGTGCTGTGGAAGTTCAACTGCGGCGCCGGTGCCAACGCCGCGCCGTCCGTCTTCCAGCTGGACGGCGAGGAGTTCGTCGCCGTGGCCGCGGGGGGGAACTTCCAGATCAGCTACCCGCTCGGCAACTCCGTATTCGTATTCGGACTGCCGAAGGCAGGGATGTAGCTTTATCCCGTTCCCCGTCGGGTCTCCCTGCGCGACAAAAATACGCAGTCGCTCCGGGAGACCCGACGGGGGAACGGGGTCATCTCTCGCTACACGAGGTTCTGATGGTCAAGCGCTGGTCGGTTGCCGCGATGCTTGGTCTGGCGACCAGCGTGGCTCTCCCGCGCGCCGCGACGGCGCAGACCGAGCGGGTTGTCGAGGCGCCTATCATCGATCCGTCCTGGTTGCAGGCTGATACCGTCACCAAGACCGCCACATTCCAGCTTGTGGCGGGTCTGACGGGGCTCAACGGGGCCCTCAATTTCAACGGCTTCCGGGACGGTGGGCTCACCCTGACGGTGCCGCTCGGGTGGAATGTCGTGCTACACTTTCGGAATCACGATGGAATGCTTCCCCATTCCACCGAGGTCATCCCGGACACCCATCCCCTTCCCACAGGGCCAGTTGCGCCCGCCTTTGCCCGCGCAATGACCGTCCGTCTGGAGCAGGGGCTGATCTCGGAACAGACCGATGATATTCGCTTTATTGCGGATAGGGGGGGGTCCTACCTAATATTTTGCGGGGTTCCGGGCCATGGGGCGGCTGGAATGTGGATTCGCCTCGAGGTTTCGGGCTCAAGTCGGCAGCCGTTTCTGGCGGCCAGCCCCGGCGGAAAGACGTAATCGACTCGCTTGCGAGGAGGTGCGCTCCGCTTTCCTTTCGGTCACATCAAGACGCAGCTCGACGAGCATGACTGGTGGGAGATCACGGTCCCACTCGGCTGTACCTGGCGCCGCCGCAGTCGGCGCATTGCAGGGCACGAGCGGTAGGTGAACAGGCAAACTCCCAAGGAGGGATTCTCGTATGAAGCGTCTCGCGCTGTTGTTGGTAGCTGTGGCGTTGCTGCTGCCCGCGGCGGCCAACGCCCAGCTCACGATGCAGATGTCCAACGGATGGTCGTTCTCCTTCGCGGGCAACGTGAACGCCTTCTGGGTGTTCACGAAGGCCAACAATAGCGGTCCGGCGAACTCGAGTGTTCGCACCGGCCTGCTCCCGGCATTCGCCACGTTCGAGGCAAAAGGCAGAGAAGCCGGGATGAACCTCGCGGTGCACTTCGGATTCGCGCCGCAGATCCAGAACGCCGGGGTCCACGATCAGTTCAGCGTGCAGTCGGGCGCCGCTATCGATATGCGCCAGGTGTACCTGTCGGTCGGCGGCCAGTGGGGCCAGATCCTAGCGGGTCGCGAGCTCTCGCTGTTCGGACGTCAGAACATCCTCAACGACATGACGCTGTTCGGCGTGGGTGCGGTAGGCATTCCGAACGTGACGTTCGGTGCCGCTCCTGCCTCCAATCCGCCACAGGGCGGCGGAACGACGCTAGGCCGCATCGGCTACGGTTACATCTATCCCAACTTCAACGCGCAGGTGACGTATAGCAGCAAGGCTGGCCGGCCGGGGCAGCTCTCTATCGGGTTGTTTCAACCTTCGACAGTGGCCGGCGTGGGCGGGTATACCTTTACCAAGATTCCGCGCCTAGAGGCCGAGTTCACTTACAACCAGAAGTCCGGTAAGAACAAGTACACTTTCTGGGCCGGCGGCCTCTGGCAGAGCACGTCGAACGCTGCTACGGCTGGCACCACGATCAGCTCGGTCGGCGGTACGGCCGGGATCCGGGGTGAGTTCTCCGATCTCTCGGTTGTCGTGAACGGCTACATCGGGAAAGGTCTTGGCACCACGCTGATGTTCTCTGGCCTCGGCGGTGGCGGCGTCGCGACGGGCGGCACGGAACTGCGGTCGTCCGACGGTGGCTACGTGCAGCTCGGCTACACCCTCAACAAGAAGACGACCGTTGGGGCCAGCTGGGGGTTCAGCCGCTTGAAGAATAACCAGACCGGCGACGGCAACACCGCCGTACGGTCGAACCTCTATTCCTACACGGCCGGCATTTACCACCAGTGGACCAAGTCGCTGAAGCTGGTGTTCGAGGGAACACAGGAAGGTACAACGGGCATCATCGGAATCGCGGGGTCGCCGGGAGCCAAGCTGACGAACGTGTCCGGCGGGTTCATGCTATTCTTCTAAAAGCCTGAACGGCGTCTCGTAGAGGCGTCTCGAAAGAACGTCACGGAGAAACGTCGAGAGGCCGGGAGCGATCCCGGCCTCTTACGTTTCTCCGTGACGCCTTTCCGTGACGTCTTTTCGTGACTTCTCTTATTACTTGTACCGGTAGGTTATTCTTCCGCGCGTAAGGTCGTAGGGCGATAGATCCACTGCCACGCGATCACCCTGCAAAATGCGAATGTAATTCTTGCGCATCTTCCCGCTGACGTACGCCAGCACCTCGTGGCCGTTCTCGAGCTTCACGCGGAACGTGGTGTTGGGCAGGACCTCGGTCACGGTGCCCATCATTTGAATGGCGTCGCCGGCCACCGCTCCTCAGTCTCCCCTCTCGTTCAGGCCGGCCTCAGACGTGGGCCGCGCGCGGGTCCATCGTCTGATCACGCGGCGGCTCGGGGCCGCGCTCGATGTAGGACGCGTGGCGGCCGCAGCTGTGGCAGGTGAGGGTGATCCGCTCCGAAGCAGCCGGGACCACCCTCACTCCCCCTCGCCGCCGGGGCGACCGCACGATCGAGCGTGTGCCACAAGACGGGCAGACCAGGGGGGTGTGCTCCCGGTCTGCCGCGATCAGCGCCAGCGCCTCCGGCGCCCGATACTCCTTGATCCCGCGTCGCCCCACGACGTCCTTGCACCTCCAAAATCGTAATGTAGCCACCCCTGGAAGGGCGGCAACGCGTCGTGGCGTAGCCGGGCGCCGGCTTGACACCCCCCGTGCGAGGCGTATCTCTCACGGGAACCGGAGGTTGCCATGGACGGCCGTGAGTACGAGCCACTGGCGGAAATCGAGGTTGATCAGGTCAAACCCGAGCGCCAGGGCTTCACGCTCTCCGGCCAGGGTCCGGACAACTCGGAATACCAGCTCGACCTGCGGTTCGAGATGCCGCTCGACCCGCGCACTCGCACGGTGTTGGGCGAGCTCCTCTCCCATTCCGACCTGATCATCTCGCGGCGCGCTCCGGGCGCGCTGGCGCAGGCGCTGCGCCAGCGGCGTAACCGCGCGCCGCAACGCTAGTTGGCGCAAAAATCCTTGACGGTCCCGAAAGCGGGATGTAGCTTGGCGCGACCTTCAGCGCCGGAGCAGCGTGCTTCATGCCAGCCGAACTCGGCGGGTCGCAGATCTCTTCGCTGCTCGAGGCTCTCCCTGGAATCGCCAGTGTGCTGCGCAGCCCGGTGGCGGACGCGCTCGTCAAGGCGATCCGTGGGGCGGCCGGCATCGGCGATTTCTCGACCGAGGACGCGGAAGAGCTGGTGCGGTATGCCGTGCGGCGGGGGTTGATCGGCCCCGACGAGGGCGATCGCGTGCTCGCCGAGGTGCAGGCGGCTCTCAAGTCGCGCAAGACCGCCAAGGCCGGGAAGCCGAAGGTGGCGAAGAAGCGGCCGGCGAAGAAGAAGTCGCGACGCTGACGGGCTCCCGGCTTTTCTCCCTCCCTCTCTCCTCTGTACTCTATGAACATGGCGCGGCTGCTGCTCCTCCTGGTGGCGCTCGTGGGGGCCTGTGCACCCGCCGCCAAGCCCGCTGCCGTCGCGCCGCCCGAGATCCCCGCGCTCATCGCCCAGGCCCAGCGCGAGCCGCGCAATGCCGCCCGTCGGTTCCGGCTCGCCGCCGCGCTCGCTGCAGCCCGTCGCTGCGATACTGCGGTCGCGGTCGCACGCACCGCCCAGCTGCTCGAGCCGGACAACGTCCGCGGACCCCTCGTGGTGGGCTCGTGCCAGGAGCAGGGGGGGCGTTACGACGCAGCGATTGCCACGTACAGCGACTTCGCCGCGCAGCACCCCACCGCCCGCGGGGTCGCGGCGCTCCGTGCCAGGTCCCAGCTCGCGCTCCGCGCGTCGGCCGAGCGGACGGCTCAGCAGGCGCTGGCGCGCGAGGCTGAGCTCGCGCAGCAGCCGCCGCAGTCGGCGACCGTGGCCGTGCTGCCGGTGCTCGTGTCGGGCGATTCGACCTACCGGCCGCTGTCGCGCGGGCTCGCCGAGTTGATCACCACCGATCTCGCCTACATCCGGACCCTGCGGCTGCTCGAGCGGCTGCAAATCGGCGTGCTGCTGGACGAGTTGAAGCTCGGGGCCAGCGACCGCGCGGACCCGGCGACGGCGGCTCGGGTCGGAAAGCTGCTCCGCGCCGAGCGCATGGTCCAGGGCGCGGTCACGATCCCGCCGGGGGGGGCGGGGGCGGGGTCGGTCCAGCTCACGGCGTCCGTTGTGAGCGGCAGCGGCGTGGTGCGGCCGGTGGCGCCGGCGACGGGGCCGTTCCCGCGGCTGCTCGCCCTCGAAAAGCAAGTCGTCTTCGGGCTCGCCGCCCAGCTCGGGATCCAGCTGACGGAGGCCGAGCGGCAGCGCATCCTGAAGGAAGGACCGCGCAATCTCGCGGCGTTCCTCGCGTACAGCAGCGGGCTCGAGGCGATGGACGGCGGCGACTACGCCGGTGCCGCGCGGCATTTCGGCGAAGCGACGAGCGCGGACCCGAGCTTCCGGGCGGCCGCACAGGATCGGCAGGCAGCGGCGGCGGCCCCGGCGATGCGCCAGGCGGGCGCCGATCCGATCGGTTCCATCGCGGCCGTGGATGCGCTCGGCCAAGCCGCGGCGGCCCTCCTGCCGGCGACGGGCGGGCTCCTCTCCGCCGGCACGCTCGACGTCGCCCCGACCGCGGGTGACGCCATCGCCCAAGCGGGCGGCGTGGCGACGGGGACTACGACGACTATCCGGCGCCTGGTGCCGGAGACCGCGGGCCTGCCGTCGATCATCTCCGTCACGAACGGCATCACGATCATCTTCAAGCGGCCGCCGTGAGGCGCGCGTCTCTGCTGCTGCTCCTCGCGGCGACCCCACTCCTTCCCATCGCTGCGCAGGAGCCGGCGGCCGAGGTCTCGACGGTGGGCAGGACCGGCGTCGTCTTCGACGGCTACTACTTCGGCTCGCCCTTCGCGTTCGCCAACGTCGTCCAATGGACCGTGCCGCTGACCTTGGCGCAACGCGTGGGACCGCGGCTGACCGTAGATCTCTCTACCGCATTCGCCCGCGCGTCGGGCGCGACCACGAGCGGCACGCTCGAGGTGTCCGGCTTCACCGACACCGATGTGCGCGCGAGCTGGGCCACGGTGTCCGGCCATCTCATCGTCTCGGTCGTCGCCACGCTCCCCACGGGGAAGAAGGCCGTGTCCGACTCGACGCTCCCGCTGCTCAGCGCCCTCGCGACCGAAGTGCTTGCCTTCACCACGCCGACGTTCGGGTCGGGCGGCGGGGCGACGGGCGGGTTCGCCACGGCGTTTCGGCTCGGTGAGCGCTGGGCGGGCGGCGTGGCCGCGAGCTTCCGCTGGCATGCGAGCTATGCGCCGATCGCCGGCAGCGGCCAGCTCGAGCCTGGCGGCGAGGCACGAATGCGGCTCGGCGTCGAAGGGCCGTTCGGAAGGGGGGGCTACTTCCGCGGGGCTGCGGTCTACACTGCGAGCGGCGCGGACACCCTGCGCGGCGGCTCCCGCAGCATCACCGGCGATCGGATCCTGGTGTATTCGAGCGTCGGCTTCCCCGCGGGGTCGAGCAACCTCGCCCTCTATGCATACGACATGTATCGCCTGCGGCCGCGCGCCTACAACACGACCAACCTGAATGCCGTCCAAGTGCCGCGCGCCAACGTGTTCGCCGTCGGCGCGCGCCTCGAGCGGACCGTCTCACCGGCGCTGAGCCTCGCGCCGAACCTCGAGTTTCGCAATGAGCTCGCCGGGTTGGACACAGGCACGGTGGGGATGGCGCTGCTGGGCTGGCTGGTGCGGCCGGGGGTCGATGTGCGCTATCGTGCGAGCGGCCGGGTGGCGCTTCTCGTCCAGGGCCAGGCGGCGTTTGGCCGACTCGCGGACAACGGCAGCTCTGTGTCGCTGGTTGGCCCCCGCGCCGTCGTGCTGGTGGAATACCTCACCCCCTGAACCGCTGTGTGGAAGCTCCTCATCCCCTGACCCCTGGTAGGTCCTCACCCCCTGGCTGCCTCGCAGGTCCTCACCCCCTGGCCGCCTCGCAGGTCCTCACCCCCTGTCCCCCTCTCCCTTCGGGAAAGGGGGAACGACATCCGTCCTTCCGTGTCGCGCAACATTCTGCTCCCTCGCACGCTGTTCCGGTTGGGAGCGGAGCGGCCCCTCGCACGAGTTTCGAGCCATGGATCCGCTCCGGCGCCTCACGAACGCAGAGAGGTTTACCAGGGCGCGGCAATTGCGTCGCGCAGCGCCCCCGGCCGAGCGCTACGCGTGGTCGCTGCTGCGAAACCGGGGCGTTCTTGGCTTGAAGTTTCGCCGTCAGCACGTCCTCCACGGCTTCATCGTGGACTTCTACTGCGGCGCCGAGCGGCTCGTCGTGGGGCTCGAGGGCGACGTGCACGACCCGTGTGAGCAACAGACCTATGATGCCGCCCGTGCAGCATTTCTCAAAGCCGCCGGGTACCGCGTGGTTCGCGTCCGGAATCGAGACGTCACGCGCGAACACCTCGAGCGAGTCCTGCAGGAGGCACTCCAGAGGCGTGTTGTCGTTCCCCCTCTCCCGAAGGGAGGGGGGGACAGGGGGTGAGGACCTCTCAAATGGGGGAACAGGGGGGTGGAGATGGTGAGGGCCGAGGGGACAGCTTACCCCGGGGCCACAGCCCGGGATCACGCCCGATGCAGCGCGCCTAAACCCGTAGCCCCTGCACCAACCCGCGCAGCTTCTCGGCCGCTTCCAGCATGTGCGCCGCGGCGGCCGCCATTTCCTGGGTCGACGCGCCCTGCTGCTCGGCGGCGGCGGTGATCTGCTCAGCGCTCGTCGCGTGCGCGGTCGCCCGGCTCGCCACATGCTCGACCTGCTGCGTCAGTCGCTCCGTGGTTTCGCGGTTCGCTTGTGCCGCGACCCGCACCCGCAGCGCCGCGTGCTCCACCTGCTCGATCGCCGCGACGATCTCCGCGAGGCCCCGCGCCGCTCCCTCGGCGATCGCTTCGATCCCGCGCACCTTCGCTTGGCCGGCCGTCATGGTGGCCGTGACCTCCTCCATGTGCTCCCGGATGAGGCCGGTCGTGCGGGTGACTTCCTCGGCGGCGCGCGCCGACTCATCGGCCAGCTGGCGGACTTCTTCCGCCACGACGGCGAAGCCGCGGCCGTGCTCACCCGCCCGGGCCGCCTCGATGGCCGCGTTGAGCGCGAGCAGGTTGGTCTGCGAGGAGATGCGCTTGATCAAGTCCACGAAGTCGTCGATCGCGGCGGAGAGCTGCGCCAGCTCCCCGACTTGCTGGGATGTCGTTTGCACCACCTCGCGCACGTCGAGCAGGGCTTTCCCGGCGGCGGCCACGGCCCCCCGATGCCGGTCTGCGACCGTACGGATCTCCTCGCCGAGCTGGGCGGTGCGGTCCGCCGCCTCGGCCATCTCCGCCGCGGCGCGCCGCAGCTCCTCGAGACCGGTCCCCATCGCCCCGAGCTCGCTGCGCTGGTGGTCCGCGCCCCCCGAAATCTCGACCATCGCTGTCGATACCTCGCTCGATGAGGCGGCGAGCTGCTGGCTCGTGGCCGAGAGATCTCCCGCGGAGCCCGCGATCAGGTCGGATTCCCCCACCACCTCGCCCACGATCCGCCGCAGCCGATCGGCCATGCGCTGCATCGCCTCAGCCAGCACTCGGAACTCGCGCGGCATCTCGCCCACTGTGACAGGCCGGAGGTCGCCGCCCCCGAACCGCTCGGCCGCCGTCACCAACCGGCTGAGCGGCCCCTGGATCGACAACAGGGCCCAGCGTGCGAGCAACAGCGCGATCACGGCGATCGCGACGAGCAGGAGCCAGAGCCCCTTCTCGCGCTCCTTCGAGGCCGCGGTCAACCGGTCGGCGGCCTGAGCCGCCTTCGCCGCCTGCCGGCTCGAGAGGTCGCGCGCCAGCCGCGTCACCTCGGCCGCCTCCGGCCGTACCGCGGCCGACTGCGCCAGCGCTTCCCGGTCCCGCCCCAGGTCCTTGAGCGCGTGCGCGATCGAATAGTCTACCTGGATCGACGCGTGCAGCTGCTTGAGCCGGTTGACGGCGATGCGGTCCTCACCCGTCACCCCGAATGCCTCGAGGCGCTTCTCGTACTGCGACGCCTCGTCGCTCGCGGCCTGGAACAGCTTGCGCGCGTCGGCGCTGGGCGCGGCGAGGTACTGCTCCGCGGCGCGAATCTCCTCTAACACCGTGGCCACGAGGCCGCTGCCGACGTCGCTCGACGCCCGCAGCCCCGCCAGCTCCTCAGCGACGGCCTGGCGCATCTGGCGCAGCGTGACCGCGCCGAGCAGCGCCGTTCCCACGAGACCGATCAAGAGCGGCATCAGCCCCGCCACGATGCGGGAGCGGATCGTGTCGAACACGAGCCGCATCAGCGCTCGCTCTCCGTGACGAGCCGCCCACCCCGGATCACCCCGATCATGACCTGCTTGCCGGGGACGTCCCCGTTGGCGTCGAAGGTCACGGTCCCCGTCACTCCCTCGAACGGGGGTCTCCCGCGGCCAACCTGAGCGAGATCGTCGCGGATTGCCTTGCGGTCGGGCCCCGCCTCGGCGATCACGCGCGTCAGCAGAAAAATGGCGTCATAGGCCCCCGCCCCGCGATGGTCCGGGCGCTGCCCCTGGTACGCGCGAGCGTAGTCGGCCACGAACGCCCCGTTGCGCTCATCCCGCCGGTCCGACAAGTACGCGGAGGAGACGTGCACTCCCTCCGCCAGCGCCCCGTCGGCCTCGATCCCCGTGAGCGCGTCCCCGCCGATCACCGGCCAGCGCAGCCCGAGCGACTGCATCTCCCGGAGCGCGAGCTCGGCCCCGGGGCGCTCGGTAGCCAGCACCAGCACGTCGACCCCTCCCTGTCGCATGCGGGACAGGTACGGCTCGAGCGAACGCGTCTCGGGCACAGCGGGATCGGCCTCGACCACGACACCGCCCAGCCGCGTAAACTCAGCCGCGAACGTGCGTCGCACGCCGCGACCGTAGTCGTTGTTCAAGTAGATAATTCCGGCGTGGCGGGCGGCGAGCGTTTGCCACGCGAACCGCGCCAGCTCGGTCCCGTGCTGCAAGTCGCTCGGACAGATCCGAAAGAAGTAGGGGTTGATGCCGCCCAGGTCGGGGTTCGAGGCGGACGGAGAGACCATGACCAGGGGGGTCACGCCGCTCCCGTAGACGCGCGCCGCCGCTTTGGACGGGTCCGAGCTCAAGTGGCCGACGACCGCCATCACCGCCGGATCGGCGTACAGCTGCTCAGCGACCCGCATCGCCACATTCTCGCTGCCCGAGTCGTCGGCGACTTTCAGCTTGAGCGGCCGACCCCCCCCGGCTCTCCCCCCCCGCACGCCGCCCCGGGCGTTGACCTGCTCAACCGCCAGTTGGGCAGCCCGCAGCATCGACGTGCCACGCGGCTGCGAGAACGGCCCCGCCAGGCCGATGAGGATAGGGCCGCTTGGGCGGGTGCACGCCGCCAGCACGAGGGCGGCGCCGACGAGAGCTGACGTTCGCAGAGGCCCTCCAAGGTGACCTCAGGGGTGAGGTTCGCGCGGCAAGGTTAAGCTGGGCGAAGGGGAAGCGCAACGTTATCCGCATCGGAGTCACATGATTTCCACGCGGTTTTGCAGATTGGTGTGGACAACCACCCCTCGCCATCGGCGCCGGAGCCGGTAGTTTCAGAGCGTGAACGTCGTCCAGAGCTTGTGCCGGTTCGCCGACGCCTTGGAGCGACTGCTCGCCGCTCGCGACGCGGCAGCGTTCGAGCGCGTCTGGGACGCGCTCGGCTTGGACCGGCTGGCCTGGGAGGCGCTGGCGCTGGCCCGCCGGGCGGACACGGATGCGATCGAGCCGGCGCTCGCGCAGGTGGATCGGCGGCTGCTCGCCGTGCTCGAGCGCAGCCGCGCGTTTCTCGACCGCCACCTCGTGACCTTTCGTGTTCCCGAGCTGGAGCGCTGGCAGCACGCGGCGGCGGCGGCGCTGGTGGGTGCGCGCTGGGGTGTCGCGGGCCTCCGTACCGTCGTAGCGGACACCCAGGCACCCATCGGACGCCGCTATTTCGCGTTCCTGGGCCTCGCGGAGCAGCATCCCGATGCGGCCTGGCCGCTGTTCGAACGCTATCTCGTGACTCCGGGCGCGCACCACGCGTTCGTCGCCGCCGCCGTCGAGGCGGCGCGCTACTATAGCGGGCGCGCGGACGTGCTGGTCTCGCTGTTCGAGCGGATCCGCGGCGACCAGCTGCTGCGGCGATTCCTCGGCCCAAAGATCCTCGAGTCGTTGTACGTGCTGGGTGAGGTGCGCAGCCTACCGCTCTTCGAGCAGCTGCTCGTCGCCGGCCACACCGATCCCGACATCGGCCGGTGCGAGGTGACGCGCGCGCTCGTGGCGGTGCGGAAGCTGACCGGCCGGGTGGCGCCGAGCTGCAAGTTCGCCGATGCGGAGCAGGAGGCCGTGCAGCGGGCGCTCGACGACGCGGAGCGACGGTTCGAAGCAGAGCGGGACCGCATCGTGCCGGTCACGGTCATCTGACGAACTGCGCCACTTTGCTCCGATAGCTTTCCCCGCCCGCCTCGTAGGTCTCGTTGTGGCCCGACGCTTGAATCAGTACGACCTCGACCGGCCCGGCCGCGGCGGCGGCGACGCGCATGCCCATCCGGACCGGGACGAGCCGGTCGTCCGTGCCGTGGAACAGGAGCAGCGGGCAGCGCACCTGTTTGATCCGCCCGAGGTTGTCGAGCGAGAGGCGGAGGATGAAGCGGGGCAGGATGCGGTATGCGTCCCGCGCCATGTCGGCAGCGTTCGTGAACGGTGACTCGAGGATCAGACCGGCGACCGGATGGCGTGTCGCAGTGTAGGTGGCCGCCGCGCTGCCGAGCGAGCGGCCGTACACGAAGATGCGGCGGGGATCGACCTCCGGGCGGGCCGCGAGGGCGGCGTAGGCGGCATCGGCCGCGGCGTACATGCCCGCCTCGCTCGCCCGGCCGTCGCTGCCGCCGTACCCGGGATAGTCGGCGACCAGGAGCGCCGCTTCCGACGGCTGAAACTCCCGCAGGATCGGCCAGATCGTCGCGATGTTCTCGCCGTTGCCGTAGAACCAAAGCAGGGCGGGCGAGGGCGGTGACGGGCGGTGGAGGGCGGTGGTTGCGTCGTCGCCGCTCACCGCCCTCGCCCGGCCTTCACCGCCTTCCACCGCCCTCAGATACCATCCCGCCAGCTTCGTGCCGTCCCCCATCACCAGCTCGATCTTCTCCCCGTTCGCGACGCCGACCCGGCGCGGGTCCGGCACCGGCGCGCGGGGAGCCGGGAACGCAAGCCGCTCCTGGAACAGCCACGCGAGGACGACGAGCGCGACATAGGCGAGGACGAGACCGAGGCCGATGCGGAGGATGAGCATGCGGGGACAAGTTAATGCGCGACTGGTGCGGCGTGCGTTCCCGTTTGTCCCAGGCTGAAGCCTGGGCTCGACACGGCATTGTGCTGAAGCACACGATACCCTTTGGGGTCGTGCACCGCCGAGCCCATCCTTCAGGATGGGAACAACATGGTGACGGTCTCGCTGTTGCGTCCCGTTGCACCAGACGCTCCGAAAGCGAATCTTACGTCCCGTGACTACCCAGATGACCTGCCCCGCGTGCCGCGCGGAGATCCCCACGGGCTCGGCATTCTGCCCCACGTGCGGCAACCCGTCGCCCACGGTGATTACGAACGAGCGCGTCAGCGCCGCGCCGCAGGCCGCACCTGCGGGGACGCCGCTGCCGACCACCGAGCGTCTCGCCCGCGCGCTCGGCCCCAAGTATCAGGTGAAGCGGCTCGTGGGGCGCGGCGGGTTCGCCGAGGTGTACGAGCTGTGGGACCACGATCTCGACCGCCGCCTCGCCTGCAAGGTGCTGCACCCCGAGATCGCCTGGACCCCCGGGATGCTCGTCCGGTTCCGCCAGGAGGCGAAGGCGCTCGCGCGCCTGCAGCACCCCGCGATCCTGCCGATCCACTTCACGGGTGACGCCGAGGGCCTCGTCTACTACGTGATGCCGTTCGTGGAGGGTGAATCGCTCGCCGACGCGCTGCGCCGGCGCAGGTCGTACTCGGCTGACGAAGCGCTCCAGATCGCGGAGCCGATCCTACAAGCCCTCGCGCACGCCCACGCGCAGGGGCTGGTGCACCGCGACATCAAGCCCGACAACGTGATGCTCGAGGCGAAGACCGGCCGCGCGCTGCTGGTGGATTTCGGGATCGCGAAGCTGCTCGATCCCGGGACTGCGACTGCAGGGGGAGGAGCGAAGACGGCCACCGGGTTCACCGTCGGCACGGTGCAGTACATGAGCCCCGAGCAAGCGCTCGGCCAGGCCAACCTCGACGGACGCAGCGACCTCTACGCCTTCGGCGCGATGCTCTTCCAGATGGTGACCGGCGCGCCACCCTACGACGGCAACTCCAGCGCCGAGATCGTCGGCAAGCACCTCGCCGACCCGATCCCCGTGGCGAGCGACGTGAATGCCCGGATCCCGCGCTGGCTGTCCGACGCCATCGTGAAATGCCTGGCCAAACGGCCGGAGGACCGCTTTCAGACGGCGGACGCGGCGCTCGCGGCGCTCACGCGAGGACGCGCCGCCGGGTCCGGGAAGCTCGTCGCGGCGGCGACGGTCGAGCGCCAGGTCCGCCGCTCGGGCGAGGTGCGCTTCCGCCCGGGCCGATTCGGCTGGTGGGTAGCGGGTGGGCTCGCGCTCGTCGCCGGTGGGCTGTTGCTGGCGCGGGGAGCAGGGTTCGTGGGCACTGCCGTGGCGTTCGTGCACAACGCCCTGGTCGAGCCGGTCGAGATCCTGCGGGATGGAACGCCTATCGACACCGTCCGGCCGGAGGGGACGGCCCGGCTGGCGCTGTTTCGGGGCCGAGCAGGCGGGGGGTCGCACGCCGAGCTCCGGTGGCGTCTCCTCCGACCTGGCAACCCACCAATCGGCGAAGCGCTCGAAGGCCCGCTCCCCGAGTTCCGCCGGCTGCGCGGGCGCCGCATCGCCCCGATCGTGGCGGAGGTCGGGGGGCAGACCTACTTCGCACCGCTCGTCACCAACACGAGCGCTACGGACATCACCATCGAGGTAAACCCCGGCACTCAGGCGGCGGTGCGCTGCAATTGCCTGGTGCCGAAGGGCGCGGTGCGCACGCACATCGGGTACTACCGGTTGTACCGGAACTCCACCATCGCGGCTTACAACAACGCGCACCCCTACGCGGGCCCGCACGCCGATCGGGACGGGTTCGCATCGCAGGTTGCCCCCCGCAGTGGTGCGGTGGTGCTCACGTTTTGACGGCTCGACCTACCGGCGACGCCCTCGATCCCCGGCTCCTCACCCGGGCGCGCGGCGCGTTGCTCGGGCTCGTGATCGGCAACCAGCTCGGCGTGCCCACCGAGCGCTTGGGCACCGCGCCGGCGATCCGGGAAGCCTTCCCCCGGGGTGTGCGTGATCTGTCACCGCCTCCCCAAGGCTCCCCGTTCGACGATGACGCGGCGATGACGCTGCTGCTGGCGGAGTCGCTCGCCGAGCGTGGCGACTTCGACGCGACCGACGTGGCGCAGCGCTGGGTGAAATGGATGAAGGTCGACGGCCGCGGGATCGGACTGACCACGCAGCGGGCGCTACGGCTGATCGAACGCGGGACGGAGCCATTCGAGGCGGGGCGCGCGGCGCACGACGCCGGCGTGGCGGCGTCCAACGGCAGCGTCATGCGCTGCATCCCCGTCGCGCTCCGCTACCACGACAACGCCGATAAGCTGGTCCGCGTTTCGGCGCAGCAGGCGGCCATCACGCATGCCGACGAGCGTTGCACCTGGGGATCTGTTGCGGTGAATCTCGCGGCCCGGGAGCTGTTGCACGGCAACCGGTACTTCGTGGATGAGGTCCTGCACCGGCTGCAGGGCGCGGCCCCTCGGCCCCTGCTCGAGGCCATCAGACGGGTCCCCTGGGAGGAGGAAAGCGCGCTGCCGATCGCGGTGCAGGGCGAATACGGCTATGTTGTGCATTGTGTGGAGATCGCCATCTGGTGCGCGGTGCACCGACCGTCACTCGAGGAGGCGCTGATCTTCCTGGCGGAGGCGGGGGGCGACACCGACACCAACGCGGCCGTCGCCGGGGCGCTGCTGGGGGCGCGCGATGGGGAGGCCGCGATCCCACCGCGCTGGCTTGATCAGCTCGGGGCGGCGAAGGGAGTCGCTACGCTGGCTGAGCGGTTGATGGAAGCCGCAGCCGCCTCTTGAGGCTTACGACTTACGTCTTGCGGCTGGTGTCGCGTAGCGGCCGATCCGGTCCATCACGTCCCGGTCGATCAGCGTGACGGAGATCCAGCGCGCCGTCCCGCGGCCCCGCCAATTGAATCGCACCAGCTTGCGCCCGTACCGCCACTCCCATCCGCTCTTGCCGATCGGCCGGGCTCTCCCGAACACGCGCGTCAGGTCCTTCTTGGTGCGGTTCACGAGCGGAACGCCGCGCGCGTCGCCGAACCCCGCCGAATCGTACAGGGCCACGACGTCAGCGTTGCCTTCGACAAAGTGCCCGCTCAGGTAGAACCGCGCCACGTCGCTCGGGTCGCGGATCACGACGCCGCACTCCATGAGTTGGGCAGTATGGGAAGAAGTCTGGCAGCGCACCATGTCACTGTCGGCCAGCGCGCGCGCCCGCTCGATGAACGCCCGATAGCTGATGCCGGGTGTGAAGCCGCGGTACGCCGGGGGCGTCGGGGGCGCCGGGGGCGCCGGGGAGGCAGGGGGCCGCGCCGTGGCCTGCGCCGCAAGGGCTAAAGGGGCGACGAGCGCGCACAGCGCGAGGCGCAGCGGGGTCATGCGCCCAATATAAAGCGCCCAAACGAAACGGGCCCGGGGAACCCGGGCCCGTCACCTGCGATCAGCGTCGTTCAGACCTTGCGGACGTTCTGCGCCTGCAAGCCCTTGGGACCCTGAGCGACCTCGAACTCCACCGTATCGCCTTCGGCGAGGCTGCGGAAGCCCTCAGCCTGGATCGCCGTGAAGTGGACGAACACGTCCGGACCCGACTCCTGCGCGATAAAGCCAAAGCCCTTCGCGTCGTTGAACCACTTCACCTTACCCTTTGCCATACCGTTCAAACCTCAGCACTAAGGGGCACTGCCCCGGAAATGATCGGCCCTGGTCACCGCGACCAGAGACGGGCTCAAACAAAAACCGCGAGACAAGTGGTCCTCGCGGAGCGCAGACAAACCGGTGACGGTGCCACGTATTGCTTGAACCGGGGCCAAACGTATGGGCTGCGCCGGGTCCTGTCAATAGAGTAAGCAGTACTCCCTTCAGGGCTTGCCTCTTGGCACCACAATAACGACAGTATGCCGCCACTCGAAAATGCCCAGATTTCGAGGCCTCTTCCGCGCACCTCGCGGGGGGGATAACGTGCTAGGCCGCCGCCAGCCCAGTTCCCGAGTTTTGACGTCCCAGCCCTCGACTCATGAGGTTCCGCATGGCTCTGCATCTCGTCTACGTGCTACTCGCATGGCAACAGTCCGCGCAACAGCCCGCCCCACCCGCACTCACCTTGCCGCAGCCCATCGCGCGGGTCGACGTGAAGCCGGCGGAGTACGCCCTCCAAGTAGGCGATACGGTCCGCCTCCGTGCCACGGCCTACGACTCGAGTGGCCAGGCGATGCCGCAGGCGGTGATCCGCTGGTTCGCGAGCGGGGGCCGCTTCGAAGGCGTCGTCGACTCGACCGGCCTCGTCAGCGCGGGCGCCACCGGTACGCTGAACGTCGCCGCCGTGGCGGCGCTCCCGGGACGGGCGGTGAAGTCCACAGTGGCATTCGCGCGCATCACCGTGCTCCCGCAGCCGGCTGCGAAGATCGCCGTGACGCCCCGACCGGAGCGGATGTTGGCAGGCACCTCGCTGGTGCTCGAAGCGGTCCCCTACGCCGCGAACAATGACCGGCGCTACGACCGGGTCACGTGGAAGTCGAGTCGGCCCGGCGTCGTCGATGTCACTCCCATCGGGCGGGTTACGGCGCGCGCCCCCGGCCGGGCCGCGCTTACGGCGGCCGGGGGCAAGGCCAGCGAGAGCTGGACCGTCGTGGTGACCCCGAACCCCGTGGCCCGCGTGACCCTCACCCCGGCCGACACGGCGATTCGCTCCGGGGACGTCGTCCGGTTCGCGTTCGCCGCGACCGATGCGACGCACCGGTCGGTCGCCGAGGTGCGTCCGGAGTGGGCCGTGTCGCCGGTCGGGCAGGGATACGCCACGGTCGATGGCGGGGGCGTGTTCGTGGCGGACCAGCCCGGCACCTACCGCGTGATCGCCACGCTCGGCGCGCGCACGGCGGAGGCGTTCGTCCAGGTCGCGGCCCGCAACGTCACGCGTCAGGTCACGATCGTCGGCCGGCTGGCGCTCAAGGGGCTCCCGGGCGCCGAACTGTGGCTCCATCCGGACGGCAAGCACGCCTACATGTCGACGATCGGAGACCGCATTTACGCCATCGACATCACGGATCCGGCGAAGCCGTTCTTCACGGACTCGGTGCTCGTGGACGCGCGCGTCGTGAACGACGTGATGACGACCGAGGACGGCAAGTTCGGCGTGATGACCCGCGAAGGCGCGTCCACGCGCAAGAACGGCATCGTGATTCTCTCGTTCGAGGAGCCGGCGCATCCGAAGCCCATCGCCGAATTCACCGAGACCGTCACCGGCGGGGTCCACAGCACCTACGTGTACAAGGGCTACGTCTATCTGACCGACGATGCCACCGGCTCTATGCGGGTGATCGACATCCGCGACCCCTACCACCCGAAGCAAGTGGCGCGCTGGCAAGTGGAACGCCCCGAAGCCGGGCGGACGCTGCACGACATCGACGTGCGTGATGGCCTGGCGACGCTGTCGTATTGGAACGATGGGCTCGTGATCCTCGACGTCGGCAACGGGATGAAGGGCGGGACGCCTGAGAATCCGCAGCTTGTGATGCAGTACAAGTACGACTTGAACGAGCTGTACAAGAAGGTCGAGCTGGCCGGGGGTCCCGGCTTCATCCGCGGCACCCACACGAGCTGGCGGCACGGCCGCTACGTCTTCGTCGGCGACGAGGTCTTCCCGGCGCGCCAGCAGGGCGGCGGCCCGGGCGTCATCGGGCTGGGTCGCGCCTACGGCCGGTTACACGTGATCGACATCGCCGATCTCACGGCGCCCCACGAGGTGGCGTGGTTCGAGCCGGAGGACGGCGGCAGCCACAACGTCTGGATCGCCGGGGACACGTTGTATCTGGGGGACTATCAGGGAGGCCTTCGGGTGCTCGACATCTCGGGCGAGCTGAAGGGCGATCTGCTCGCGCAGGGGCGGGAGTATGCGCACGTACATACCGGAGACGCGAGCGGCTTCGTCCCCAACGGAGCGAACGCGTGGGGCGCGATCTATCGGGGCGGCCTGGTGTACGTCCCCGACATCAACTCAGGGCTGTGGGTCGTGAAGGTCGAGCCACCTCAACCTGTTATTCCGTGAGGAGTTAGCATGCACGTCGCAGTCGTTTTCGCACTGCTGCAACAGCCAGCCGCGCCGGCGTCGTTCCCCGTCACCAAAGTGGAGATCACCCCGCCAGCCGCGGAGATCGAGATCGGCCAGACCGTGCGGCTCGCCGCTCGGGCGTTGGACGCCCGCGGTCAAGCGGTGGCCGATGCGAAGATCGCCTGGTTATCGGGCGGCACCGAGGGTGACGTCGATTCGACCGGCCTGGTGAAGGGCGGCTACCACGGCTACGTCCGTGTCACGGCGGTCGCGTACATCCCGGGTCAGCAGGGCCAAGTGTTCGGGGATGCCTTGATCCACGTACTGCCCGAGCCGGCCGCGCGCATCGACGTCGCGCCCGCGCCGGCCACGGTCGTCGCCGGGACCCGGCTGACACTGACCGGTGTGGCGTTCTCGAAGCACGGCGACCGCCGCGCCGATCTGGTTTCTTTCACCTCGAGCAACGCGCGGGTCGCGAGCGTCACCGGGGACGGGCGCCTCCACGCGCTCGCGCCGGGGCGCGCCACCATTACGGCGAAGGCGGGCGGTGCGACGACCCCGCTCCCCCTCCAGGTGATCGCCAACACCATCACCCGGCTCGCCGTCGAGCCCGCCTCGAGCGCGGTCCGCACAGGTGACGTGGTCCGCTTCGCCGTGAGTGCGAAGGACGCGAGGGGTCGCCTCGTCCCGGGCGTTCCGGTCGAGTGGGCCGTGGCGGCGACCGGCGGGGCCGGCGTCGCCCAGATCGACCCTGCGGGTGCGTTCGTGGCGGAGACCCCGGGGATCTACACGGTCACCGGAAGCGTTGGCGGGCGCAGCGCCGATGCCGTGGTCCGCGTGGAGCAGCGACGGGTGACGCGCAGCATCGACGTGCTGGCGCACCTGCCGATCAAGTACCGCGCCGCCGAGGTGTGGGTGCACCCCGGAGGCAAGTGCCTCTACATGACGACCATCGCCGATCGCGTGTACGCCATGGACATCACCGACCCCGCAAGTCCCAAGATCGCGGACTCGATGATGACTGACGCGCGCCTCGTGAACGACGTGATGACGACCGAGGACGGCAAGTACGGCGTGTTCTCGCGCGAGGGGGCCTCGAACCGCAAGAACGGGATCGTGGTGTTCGACGCCAGCGATGCGTGCCACCCCAAGCCGGTCGCCGAGTACACCGAGACGGTCTCGGGCGGCGTCCACAGCTCCTACGTGTACCAGGGAAGGGCGTACATCACCGACGACGCCACCGGCTCCATGCGGGTGATCGACTTCCGCGATCCGACTCACCCGAAGGAGGTCGCCCGCTGGGAGGCGCAGCAGACCGAGGCAGGGCGCTATCTCCACGACATCATGGTGGTGGACGGCCTCGCCTACCTCGCTTACTGGAACGATGGGCTCATCATCCTCGATGTCGGCAACGGTATGAAGGGCGGGAGTCCGGAGAGCCCGCAGCTCGTTTCCCAGCTCAAGTACGATCTCAACGCCACCTACGCGCGGGTCGAGCAGCTCTGGGGGACGGGATTTGTGCGCGGCACGCACACGGCGTGGCGCGCGGGCAGATATGTGTTCGTGGGCGATGAGGTGTACGCGGCGCGGCCGTACAAGGGCCTGAACGGCGGCAACAACCTCACGTTCGGCAGGCTCCACGTCGTGGACGTCTCCGACATCGAGCATCCCCGAGAAGTCGCCTGGTACGAGCCGACCGACGGGGGCGTGCACAACGTCTGGGTCGTGGGCGATACCCTCTACCTCGGCAACTACCAGGGCGGCGCGCGCGTCCTCGACATCTCGGGCGAGCTGAAGGGTGATCTGCTGCGGCAGGGCAGGGAGATGAGCTGGATCCTGACGGCCGACTCGACCGGCACGCAGCCGCACACGCCGTTCGCGTGGGGGGCGGTGGTGCGGGACGGCAACATTTTTGTGCCCGACATCAATAGCGGGTTGTGGGTGCTCAAATTGGAGCCAAAACCGCAGCCCGTGCCGTAGGGTGCGACCCTACTGGCGCCTCGCCGTCTGAGCACTGTCCGCCTTCACCGGCAGCCCGACGGCGAGGCGGAAATCCCGCAGCACTGCATCGTACGACTTCATGCGCTTGTTGAGCTCGCTCGCCACCGGAGCCGGGGTCGCTGACGCGGTCTGCTCGCAGACCGTCATGTAGGCGATCAGCGAGTCCATCTGCGTGGTGAGTCGGCGCGCTTTCAGACGGGTCGAGTCTTCGTAGACCGCCGGCTTCATGTAGGGACGGCCGCGCGCCATGAATGCCCGCGCGCTGCCGCACAGGCCGACCAGCAAGCGCCCGGCGCGCCGCCGGCTCACGCTGTCGCCCGTCGACTGCGTACGCGTCACGCGGTTGAGGCCGTCCTTCAGCTGGGCGATCCCGCGGGTCGCGGTGCGCAGTCCGTCGACGAAGCGCTTCTGCTCGGGAGTGGGCGGCGACGGCGGTGCGAGCGCCGACTCCGCCCGGGCCGAGTCGGGAGCGGGCGGGCTGGGAGGGGGCGTCGGCTGCTGCGCCCCTGCGACGGTCGCGGCGACGCAGCACAGCACAGCCAAGCAGCGCATCAGTGCTCCTCTATACCTTGGGTCAAGGCCTGGGTTATAATGTCACAATGACGCTTCCCGCAACCTCGCGCCAGACCCGCACCTTCGACGACCGGGCGGACGCGCTCGCGCACTTCTTCCTCCGCGCCGGCGAGGCGCCGCGGCTGCTCGCGTATGAGGACGCCGCGGGCTGCCCGCTGGACCAGGCGCTCGCTGCGCTCGAATGGACCGCCGCTGTCGGCATCCTCGCCGAGGACGACCTGATCCATGCCGCACGGCTGGGCGCCGACGCCGCAGCCGCCGTGGTCGAGCGCCGGGACGGTGACCAACACGTGTTCATTTACTTCGGGCCCCGTATGGACGCCTCGCCCGCCGACCCGTATGAGGGCACCCTGCTCTATGACGAGCCGGGCGTGCGCGCCTATATCTTTGCACAACGCGTCCACGCGATCGCGCACTTCCTGCGCGCCACCCACGGCATCGGCGCGGTGATTGCCATGCTCGGCCGCCGGGCGCCTGAGCTGCGCCACATCCGCCGCTGGCTCGAGGTGCTGTTCAGTCAGCCGGTCGGCGCCGGCCGCTCCACCCAGCTCCTCACCGGCTGGTTCGCGACGGGGGGAGCGGGGGTGCTCTTCGTCCCCGCTCAGCCCGGCGCGCCCTACAGCTACCACGAAGTCGGCATCGATATCTAACTTCAGTTGCAAGACACAAGTCGCAAGCCGCAAGCGACATCACCCCCCGCCACTGTCGTCTACCAACCGCTTGCGGCTTACGGCTTGCGACTGTGACGATTGTGGATTCACAACTCCACATCGTGTGGACGCTCGGGGCAAGGGCCGACAGCGGTAGGGGTTACCCTCCACAACTGATGCACACGCAAGTGAGCTAACCCGAAGAAACATCGGCACTTGCGCGATTTTCCGCCGCCCCTATATTGATGCCCACGCGGCTTGGAGGGAAGGGTCGGGACCTGGTGTCCCAACTACGCCTCTAAGACGGGTCCGAGCGGAAATTCCGGGGAGGCCGCCGACGCAAACAAGGGCTCAGGCGGCCGGCGATCCGGGAGGAACCTCTCCGGCTCGGATAGCTGGGGCCAGTCGCGTGCCCCAGCCACGTCGACGCGGTGCCTCGACGTGCAGTGCGGAAGGTCGGTCCGCGACCCGATCTGACCCGCAGCACCCACATCGGTGAACCTTGCGGCCCGGCCAGGCTGCTTGGGGATGGAAGCCGGAGCTCCTGTTCGCCCTACCGAGCGACGAATCAGTCAACCGGCGGCGGCGGGATGAAGAACGGAGGGAGCAATCCCCCGGCTCCGGGTAACCGATGTGTAGGGGCCCCCGGGCGGCCTATCGTGCCGTCCCGGGGGCTTCTTGTTTTATTTTGCCCCATGCTCACTCTCCCCCTCGCCGCCGCCGCGCTCGGCGCTTGGGCCTACGGCACCTACGAGCCCAACAGCCCGCTGTTCGGCCGCGCCATCGGACGGGGGTCGCGTGCCGGGCGGGTCGCGTACCTGACGTTCGACGACGGCCCGAACCCGGGCGCCACAGAGCCGATCCTCCACACGCTCGAGACCGAGGGGGTCCCGGCAGCGTTCTTCATGGTGGGCGAGCACGTGCGGCGCTTCCCGGCCATCGCCCAGCGCGTCGCTGCAGCGGGCCACGAGGTCGGCAACCACACCCTACGGCATCGCAAGCTCCACCTGCGGGGCCCGCACGCTATCCGCGAGGAGCTCGAGTCCACGCACGAGATCATCGCCGACGTGACGGGGCGCGCCCCACGTGCGTTCCGAGCTCCCCACGGGTATCGCAACCCGTTCGTCACCGCCGCCACGCGGCGGCTGGGCTACACCGTGTTCGGATGGACGTTCGGCGTATGGGACTCGGACGTGCGCGTGTCGGCCGAGGAGATCCGCCGGCGGGTGGGTCGCAAGCTGCGGCCCGGCGCGATCGTCTTGCTGCACGACGGCGACGGGTACGACGCCGCTGGCGACCGCCGCCCCACCGCGGCCGCGCTCCCAGGGATCATCGCGGACGCGCGCGCCGCGGGTTATGTCTTCCGCCCGCTCGGGGAGCTCGTCAGGTGAACGCGCGCCGGTGGCGGTGGGTGTGGTGGCTGGCGGGGCTCGGCGGTGCCGCGCTTGCCCTCAAGTTCTTCGTCGGGTTCCCGTGGCGCGTCACCTTCGCCGCCCTGCTCGACGCCTCCCCGTGGCTGCTCGCGGTCGCATTCGTTGTGAACCTGTCCTCGCTCGTCGCCAAGGGCTGGGCGTGGCACCTGATCCTCAAGCCGGTCGCACCGCACAGCTGGCGTGCGGCCCAGGAGGCGAATCTCGTGGGCGCCGCCGTGAACGACCTCTCGGTGGCGGTCGCGGGCGAAGTGGCGCGCGTTCACCTCATCGCGCGGCAGTCCGGCGTGCCGGTCGGCGCGGCGGTCTCGTCCGTCGTGTGGACCCGAGTGGCCGAGGCGCTCGCGCTGGCGGTGTTCCTCGTCATGGCGCCGAGCGTGCTCCAGCTCGAGCCGTGGCTGCGCGCGCTGCAGGTCGGCGTGGGGCTCGGGCTGGTGGTGGTCCTGCTGCTCGCGTGGGCGCGCGGCTGGGCGTGGCTCGTCGCGCAGCTGCCCGCCGCGCTGCGTGCTCGGCTGGTCCTGCTCGGCGGCATGGGCTCGGGCGGGCGGCTGCTGGTGCCGACGCTGCTCGGGCTATGGAACTGGGCCACGCAGTGGGCGACCTATCACCTCGTGCTGCAAGCGACGCACGTCCCGGTCAGCCTCGCGGCCTCCTTCACCGCGCTGGTCGCCGCGAACCTGGGAGGCCTGCTCCGGCCCACGCCGGCCAACGTGGGCGTGGTCCAGGCAGCGCTGGTCGTCGGCCTGCTGCCCTTCGGCGTGTCTCCCGAGCGGGCGGTCGCGGCCGGCCTCGCACTGCAGGGCCTCCAGGTACTGCCGGTCCTCCTGCTTGGCGCGATGGTGACGGGGTGGCGGTTGCTGGGCCTGACGCGCGAGTTCGAGCAAACAGCGGGAGCGGCGTAACAGACTGTCCGGCGTCACGGAACAACGTCACGGGACAGCGTCACGGAGCGGCGTCGCGCAAAGGCGCACCAAGCGGGGAAAATCGGGTGCCAGTGGGACCGCGCGACCTCCTAGCTTCTCGCCCCATGGCGCCCACCTATCGAATGCCGACGCCGCAGCGGCTCCGCTCCCAGGCGACGGTGGCGGAAATCCATGACGCGCTGTGCGCTGCCCGCTGCTCGGCGGAGCTAGCCGGGATGGAGACCGACGAGTTCGTCGTGCGCGAGCTCCTGCTCGCGGTCGTTGCCCAAATCGATCGTGCCGCAACGGCCGTGCGACGTCTTTCAGCGCCGTCCTAGGTGCGTCTGGGGCGCAGTCTCGGCAGCCCCGGATCCGTCTCGTGCTCCTTGTGGAACGGCGTTCTCGGTCCTCTCACCGGGAGCAGATGCGCGATCGAGTTGGCGTAGAACTCGAGCAGGGGGCGCCCGCCCGGTAGCACCACCATGCTGTCGCCGTCTTCCATCGCGAGTCGCCGCAGGCGCAGCATACGCCAGGCGCGGTCCCACACGTCGAGGATGCGGGCGTCGCCACGTACCACCTTCGCGTTGACGTCGTGCAGCCGGTCGCGCAGCTGGTCCATCCGCTCCAGCAACGCCGCTTTCGGGATCACCGTCTGGTCGAAGGAGAGCAAGGCCGCCGCGGCGAGCGGGACCGGTGTCACCGGGATGATCGCGCCGATTCGAGTCATCAGCTCTTGCGCCAGCTGCTGCAGTTGGGCGAGCCGCTGCGCCTTGGGTAGCTCGAGCACACCGGGGGTCGCCCGCAGCCAATGTCGCAGCGAGAGCGGCGTGCCGAAGTTGATCGCCGCCCGGCCGTAGCGCTTGAGTCGCCCGGTGAGGAGCCGTGCGAGGTTGCGCGACACGTAGGTGACCACCGTCCAGGCCTGCCATAGACGCCCGGGCCGGTCCCGCTCGTCCACCAGCTCGCGGATCAGCGTGCGATCCTCGAGCACCCGGTCGAAGTTCATGGCGACGGGCACGAACCAGATGTCGCGCGTGAACTCGGGGTCGAGCAGGGTGCGACAGATGTAGTCGAGCAGTCCCAGCTTCGCGGGTCCGAGCCGGCCGTCGCGCGCGAGCCGGCCCTCCGGGAAGAACCCTTGTGTCACGCCGTTCTTGGTGATGAGGTGCACGTAGCGCTCCAGCACGGCGTGGTATAGCGGCTCGCGGAAGCCGCGCCGGATGAAGTACGAGCCGAACGACTTGAACACGTATTCGAGCGGCCACACCCGGGCCCATTCGCCCACCGCGTAGCTCACGTGCGCGCCGTAGGCCAGCACGTAGGCGACCACGACATAGTCCACGTTGGAGCGGTGATTCATCAGGTAGATGACGACGTCGTTCTTGGGAATCCGCTCGAGCGCCGTTTCGTCCTGGTAGTCGACGGTGACGCGGTACAGCAGGTTCAGGATGAGCTTCGCGAAATTGTAGCCGAGCTTGTAGTAGGAGAGGACGTTGAAATGGGGGACGATCTCATCCACGTAGCGATCGACTTGCCGCCGCACCGCGCGCTCGGGGAGTCCGAACTCGCGCGCGTGTTGCTGCACCGCTCGCTCGACGACCGGATCCACGGCCAGCGCGGCCTTCGCGACCGCGCGGTCCTGCAGGTGGTAGCGGGCGACGCGGGTGTGGAAGCGGTGAATCGCAGCCAGGGCGGCCTTGCGAACGCGGCGCCGGGCGAGCCACAGCGCTGCGCTGGCGAGCAACAGGAGAGCAGCGGCCAGGGCTAGCCAGGCGAGGAGGGTCACCCGCCTAAGCTACGACGGCGCGGTCAGGGCGCGAGTCTCCCTCCGTGGCTCGAGCAGGCCGCAGGCTGCTTCACAGACACGCCCACAGGTGCACTCCGATGTGATGCCAGGCTCGGTCAAACCAATGATATGTGCATTTGTCGGGGAGGATGATCGCTGCCCACTCCGTCTTGCCGACGGAGAGGACCCGCACGGTCAGCGCGGCGGGCCGCACTGAATTGGGAGGTGCGTCTTCGTCGAGATATGCCTGGATGCGTGCTGTCGGCGCCGCTCGCCGGGTCGAACGTCGTGCGCACTCCCGCCGCGAAAGCTTCGGTCCACTCGTGATCGGGGGCGCATGGCGAGCGTTTCGGCGTGGGCTTCTGGCCCCCAACAGTCTGGCAGGCGGTGATTGCAAGGACCGCTTGCACGGGCGAGCGCCCATCGTCCTCGTCCTCGCTCCCTGCTTGCTATATGCCGGGCCCCTTCGAGGCGTGGCAAGAAGTCCAGTCGAACCCAGTCGATGGTGAACTCGTCAACCATGTTCGATCCCATCGAGCAGGCTCTAGCGGATCCGCGACTCCGAACGCGGGACGGGTTCGCCGACCCGAGCCCTAGCTCAGTTGGGGGCTACCATCCCTGCCAACCACTTGTAATTCGTGCCGTCGAAATAGATGTAGACTCCGTCGTTGTTCTCTGGGACGAGGGCGTACGCCGTGGTCCCGACTCGGAGCACATACGCCCTCGAGATTGTAGTGGCAACCGTGTCGCCAGGTTGGATCAGGGCGTTGTCTGCGTCGATCACGCGCTGACAGATCACAGGGTCGGTCACCAGCGTCACTCCTTGCGGCGGTCGATATGGCAGTCCCTGACTGGCTAGCACGGTCGAGTCCGTGTAAGTCACCGTGCGGTTAACGTACCAAATGTGGGACGCCGCCGTGTCAGGATCGGAAAGGCAAGGCGAGGCTTGTCCCACACCCGGCGCCGCTGTCGCAGCAACCAAGCAGCTTGTGATGAGCCAAATAGCCTTGTGCATCGTGTAATCCCCTAAAGTACTTAGTTTAAGATCGCGAGAGGGTCACAGACGCCTGCGCCGCGTCTAGGGAAATGCTTTATGGTTTGATCCGGATTCGTCAGCGAGGGGATCAGCCATACATTGTCCTTGTCCACGATCAAATGCGGCCGCAACCCCACGAGACTATCGGTGCGGCTGGGGCCCGGTGGCATATAGTACACCTGCCCCGGCAGGGGGGGGCTGCCTCTTGGCCAGTCGAGGGCAGTTCGAGTGCGGCGTCCGACTGGGGTCATAGGGCAATGGATCACTCGGGTTCGGAGCGAACGGGTGCGTGTGCCAATACAGAATCGGCGTGCCAGAAGCGCCGCCGAGACTCGGGAACGTCATGCCGCACGGATTGTTACTGGGACCGATCGGCAACAGGCTATCGCTGACGCCGCCCGGCCGCAGGAACCGGACTCCGCCTCTTTCTACCCGGTCCCAGGGCGAGGCGTTCGGGTTCGAACCGTTCATCGCACCATTGAGGGCTCTCCGAATGCGAGAATCGTCCAGCAGTGAATCCCCGGTGAGGCACGGCACCACGCTCATGTGCGCCGAATCGTTGAGCGTGTACCCCCCGATGATCGCCGTGGCCTTCATCCAGCCGGACTTCGACATCTGGCGTGCGCAGGTCTTCTCCCACCAGTTGCACGGGCTACTGAGCCCGCCCGTCGCACTGTCGGGTCGCCACGTCCAGCTTGAGAGGTTCCAGGTTATCGAAGATGGCGTGACGGAGGCTGTGAACGTCACCGTCTGGGATGGAGTGACACTCGCCGGCGCGGCCGTCACTTTGAGCTGCGGAGGTGTCACGGTGATCACGAGGGCTTTCTGCGCGGCGACGCCGTTAACCGTGGTGTACACCGTCAGCGTGCCTGAGCGCGTGAATGGCTTGCGGCAGGTGCGCGTGCCGGGATCCGAGGCCGTGAAGTCAAAGTATTGACACGGCGACGTCTGCGTCCCGAACCCGGGCGCCTACTTCACCGAGTCGATCGTCCACGGTACCGACAACCCGCCTACCTGCCCCGGTGACACGGTCGCGGTGATAGTGACCGTGTCGTTGTAGTTAACCGTGGTAGGAGTGGCCGTGACATCGAAGTCCACAGGTTCGGGCGTGATCGTCACTGCGTGCGAGCCGGTGAACGTGTAGCATGGGGGAAGCCCCGGCTTGTCGCAGAACGACAACGATGTCACCACTCTGTCCCAGCCCACGAGTCCTGTTCCCCTCACTACCACTTCTGCGGTCCAACTGGGGGGATTCGTGTTCTGCATGTCCTCGAACCCCACGTATACGCCAGCGTTCGGATAGGAAAACCCCACGTACACGTTCCCATTGCACTGAACCGGCTCACCGGAGCACACGCCGCCCGCATCCCCAGGGCCAATGGACCTGCCCCGCAGCGTGTCCCAGCCTGCGGCGTCACTGTAGTACCTCTGTAACAACCCGGTGGCCTGCACCCTCACCAGAGTGTTCTTCGCGTAATAGACGACGCTGTCCCGAGGAAGGCTCTGGTAGCTAGAGGTCGGCGTCAGCGTCAGGGAGACAGTGGGCTGCGTGATCGCCTCAAAGAGCGGCGGTCCGGGTAGGCGCCCTCCCGGTCCGGTGGCCGATCTGTCGGCTTCGCATGCGGCCGCGCCCAGGGCCAGGATGGCGTAGCAAAGTGGTCTCCGCAGAAACAAGGTGCGTCAACTCGCGATGAGGGTCGGCGCAAGGTAGGACGCGACCAGCGCGGGCGCTGTGACATTTTGTAAGACCGCGGCGACGCCCCCCGCCCGTGATTCACATCACGCGCCTCTTGGTACGTCGACTAGATACTCGGAACTTTACGAGGCGACGTCATCGCGCTAGAATGCCGCACGGCCTACCCGGAGGAATGCTCAAGATGAACAGTCTGCGACCGATCATCCACGCGGCTCTGCCATCGCTTTCGTTTCGAAGCCGTGCGCTGATCGATGCACTTTTCCTCACCGGCGGGTCGCTCGGGCCCTCGCACTGGGTAGCGAAGCATCTTGGCTTGCGGAACCGTCTTCACGTCGCCGCCATACTCGAGGCGGACGGCCTTCCACCACTCCACCGGCTGCGGGGCTGGATCACAGTGCTCCGTTGGGTATGGACATGGGAACGGGAGGGCGCCTCTCTATGCCGCTCGGCGCTCCGCGCAGGCAAGGAACCCGCCGCATGCTACCGCTTGGTCCAGCGAATCACCGGCACGTCATGGAGAAGGGTGCGCACCGGGGGCGTCCACCGGCTCCTGGCGAGGCTTCTGGAGGAGTGCGGCGCAGCTGAGATCGGTCTGAGCGCGGCGGGCTGAGCGCTGGGTCGCCGCCGGAACTAGGCTACAGAACCGCCCTCTTGCTTGAGCTGCGCGTACCCCATCCCCTTGAGAATCGCGATCCGCTTCCCCATCGGCGGGTGGGTCGCGAGCGCGTCTGCGAACAGGCCCTCGTGGTTCGTCAGGCGACGCCCCAGCGGATCCGCGATACAGAGGTGCGCGGCGCCGCGTTTGATGTGCGCGGTCGGAGCCTCGGCGCCCTCGATCTTCTGCAGCGCGCTCGCGAGCGCGAGCGGGTTGCGCGTGAACTGAGCGCTCATCGCGTCCGCGAGGTATTCCCGCTTGCGGCTCACCCCCAGCGCTAGCAGTTGAGCGATAATCGGGGCGAGGAGCCACGAGACGATCCAGACGACGAGCAAGACCAACAGAAGCGGGCCGCCCTTCCGGTCTCCGCTGCGCGAGCCGCCCCCCCCACCCCCCCCGCGGAACACGCGCGTCGCCCCGTCGTGCATCAGCGCCACGGCCCCCACCAGGGCCGCGAGCGTGGTCATGAGGCGCACGTCGAGGTTCTTCACGTGCCCGAGCTCGTGCGCGATCACTCCTTGCAGCTCGTCGCGGGTGCACAGGTCGAGCAGCCCCTGGGTCACCGCGACGTGCGAGTGCAGCGGGTCCGTGCCGGTCGCGAAGGCGTTCGGGTCGGGGTCATCCACGATCCAGATGCGCGGCCTGGGGACGCCGGCCGCGATCGCCATCTCCTCCACCACGTTGACGAGCTGTTTCTCCTTGGCATCCGTTGGGTCGGTCACCTCGCGCGCGCCCGTCGACCACAACACCTTGTCGGGCCCCGTCTTGTATGCATACCACGCGATCGCCAACGCCACCAGCGACAATGCGATGCCGAACCACGGAACATCGTGGTGGTAGGCCTGGCGCGGCGCCTGGAGGGTGTAGAGGTGATAGATGTAATCGCCGCCGAAACCGAGCCAGGCGAAAAAGGCGACGAAGCCAACCACTAGCCAGAAGGTGCGCCGGCGGTTGGCTTCCTGTTGCTGAAACAGGTTGAGGGTCGTCACCCCCGTTCGATCTCTCCGCGGCGCGGTGCGGGGTTCAAGGGGGGAGGCCCTTTGCTCGACAGGTCGACCAGCGGAACCGCGCGCTCGGCCTGGTCCTCGATCTCCCACAGGTCGGCGGCCTGCGCCTTGGCCATGCCGGCCACCAGGTTCGTGGGAAACTGTTGCTGCTTGGTGTTGTACTGCGTCGCCGTGTCGTTGTAGAGCTGGCGCGCGAAGGAGACCTTGTTCTCGGTCGACGTGAGCTCCTCTTGCAGCTGACCGATGTTGGCCGTCGCCTTGAGCTGCGGATACTGCTCTACCACCACCATCAGGCGCGACAGCGCGCTCGAAAGCGCGTTCTCTGCCTGACTGATCTGTTTGATCGCCTCGGGCCCGGCGGCGTTCACCTTCACGGCCTGATTGCGCGCCTGGATGACTGCTTCGAGTGTGGACTTCTCGAAGTCCATCGCGCCCTTCACCGCGTTCACGAGGTTGGGGATCAAGTCGTGGCGGCGCTTCAACTGGACGTCGATCTGCTTGAACGCGTTGAGCGTCTGGTTCTTGAGCGAGACGAGCCCGTTGTAGGCACCGATCAGCCAGCCCACGACGACGACGAGCAAAGCGAGGAGTATCAGCGAGCCCATGGACGCTCCCGGTTCGAGAAGGTGGTGCCCCCCTTACGCGCCGCCGTGCGGCATGAGTTTCGCGAGCGCCTGCCGCACCGCGTCGGCGACGGCCCCTTCGTCCGGGCCGAGCCGGGCCAGCGGATGCGCCGCCTCGACGTGCAGCTCCAGCCCTCGGCCCACGGGGATCCGGCGCCACGAGCTCGGCACGTCCGGCTCGCGCTCGGCGTCGCGCGCCATCCAGGCGGTGAGCGCCCGGCCGGATTTGCCGCGGGGCGGCGCGCCCTTGGTGCGCAGCGGCAAGCGGTCAGGCACCGGCAGCGACGCCCCGAGGGTCTGCGCCGCTCGGCGCTCCAACACGTCGCCCGTCTGATCCTGCATGTCCTTGGTGATCGTGGCGAGCGTGGCCCCTTCCATCTGGCGCAGCTTGATCCACAGCAGCTGCAGGAAGTGGCGATACGAGTACGTCGCCGCTGTGCCGCGCCCTTCGGGCGGGCTCACCAGACCTTTGGTCACATAGAAGCGGATCGTCCGCTCACTGGGCTGGGCTTTGGCGGCCGCATTGATCGGCGTGATCGCCGACGCGTCGAGGATGGCGCCCACCAGTGCCGCGAGGTCGCGCAGGTTCCACGGCGCGAGCGTGCGGTATTCTCGCAGGTTGTGCAGCGGGTCGTGGTGCGGCGCCCCGGCGCCGGTTCCAACTCCCGTCACGCCTGAGCTCCCCCCCGCTCGCGCCGCCCCTCCTGGAGCTCGATGACGGCCGCGAGCCAATCGGAGATTTGCTTCAGGTTGAACGGCTTGCGGATCACCGGGCAGCGGTGGCGCTCGAGCCACGTCCGCACCTCTTCCGCGTCGGCGTCGCCCGTCATGATGGCGATGCATCCCTCGAGCGCCGGCCAGCGATGGATGATGGCGAGGTATAGCGCCAGCCCCGACATCGTGGGGAGATGGATGTCGAGCAGCAGGGCCTTCGCCTGCTCGGTCACCAGCAGCTCGTAGGCAGTCTCCGCGCTCCCGGCGCTCACGACACGGTACCCCTCGCGGCTGAGCAAGCGCTCCAGCACGCGCCGCAACGGCGCTTCGTCGTCCACGATCAGGACGGTGTAGGGCTCGGGGGTCATGAGGCGGGCGGAATGGAGCGTGAATGTCGCAAAAGCGCCCTACGGTGCCGCAAAAACGCCCTAATCATCGCGCGGCACCGTACCCAGGTTGGTGCGCGGACTACAGTCGCTCCCCCAACCTGGTCTCCGGAGGTTCCTATGTCCCGTCGGATTCGCGCGCTCCTCGCTCTTGTCGTCGTGTCGTTCGCGCTCACCGCCAGCGCCTGCGCCGACGCGACCGGCCCCCGGCCGGATACGAAGCCGTGCGACACCAATAACAGCAACACCTGTCGCTAACCCTATCACCCGACGAGCTGCGCCAGCGAGGCTGACACCTCGCGCAGCTCTTCGGTCTGGAACACGGGCTCCGCGAGGGCGCGGCTTTCCGTTTGGATAGCCTGTTCGCATTCGTGGAGCCCGCTCTTTATCCGCTCGATGAGGAACTCGAACTCATGCAACCCGCCGGCGCTCGCGATCTCCAGCGCCCGCTCCATCAACGCCTCGGCCTTCTTGAATTGTCCGAACCGCGCCTGCCCGATGCCCTGCTTCAAATAGCAGTCCGCGCGGATATTCGGCGGCATCTCTGCCACCCGTGCTTCGCACCGCTCACGCCAGCGCGCAAAACCGACCCGATCGCGACGGAACGAGGCGCAGTGCATCAGTTCGATCAAGGCGTTACTCAGCGTTTCGTTGGTGCCACCGCGGCGGACCACTTCAGACAGCGCGTGCTCGGAGCCGGCAGCGTCTCCCAGCATCAGTAGCATGATGCCAAGGTCGCCGAGCGCCCGCTGGCGGGAATCGTCGTCCTCGTATCGCTCGAAGCCGCGCCACACGTGCGGAATCGCGTCCGCCGGTTGGCCCATGTGATGCAACGCGACGCCGATGCCGTGCTCGGCGCGCGCTTCCGCGTCCTGCTGGCCCGCCGTACGCGCGTCCGCGAGAATCGCCCGCAGGCAGCGCTCCGCTTCAGCCAGGTTGCCCCGGCCCAGCAGCGTATTCGCCCGGCCGATCCGGCTTAGCAGCTCGGAATACCGGTCGCCCGCCGTGGCCGCGAGCTCGCCCGCCGCGACGTACGCCGCCTCCGCCTCGTCGAACCGGTTCTGCTTGCGGCTCACGCGTGCCATGCGCAGCCGCACCGCCACCGCATCGGGAGACGACAGGCGCGCGTCGCCCACCTGCACCAGCGTCCACAACACATCCAGCGCTTCGTCGAAGCGCATGGCGTCTTCGAGGTAGTGCGCGTACGCCAGCAGCGCCGGCGCAAGCAAGCGCGGGTCGCTCAGGCGGTGGGCGTCGGCGGCGCTCGCCGCGATCCCGTGCACGTGCGCGCCCTCGGTGGCGGCGGCGCGCAGCTCGCTGCAAAACCGGTCCGTCGCAATCCATTGATAATGAAACGCATCCGGAGAGACGGGCTCCCGATCGGGAGCGAGCAGGTCGACGAGGCGCAGCGCCAGGAACGCCCCCTGCCCCAGACGGGCTTCCAGTGAGGTCGCCGGCAGCTGGGCCGTAACCCGTTGTAGGAAGATCGCGTGGGGTAGCGAGTCGAACTTCAAGCGTGAACCGGGCATTCCCGATGCACTCCGGAGTTGGAGCCTGTGATGTCCGCCACCCCTTCTCTGGGCAGGCGCCGTGCCTCGGTGCAACTCCAACGGGCCCACAACATACCTCTTTCTGCACAGCTGCGTTAGGCCGCAATTGCCGCGTTTTTTGGCTTTTCGCTGCCTTGTTCGGGTGCCGCCTTGGCGGCCTGCCGTCGCTAATTCTCTGCCATGCGACGGGGCTTCTCTCTTGCCGAACTGGCAGTCGTGCTCGCCATCCTGGGTGTTGTGACCGCGGTCACGCTCCCTCGTTTATGGGGTTGGCTCGACTGGGTGGCCGTCGATCGGGCTGCCGTGGAGTTCAGCACCGCCCTCGCCGTAGCCCGGAGCGCCGCGGTGTTCGACGGCTCCCCCTCGCGGTTGCTCATCGCGGCCGACTCCCTGCGAATCGACCGCCGGGCCGGTGCGATCGGGGGGCCCGAGCCGGCTTGGCGGCCCTACGCTCGCTGGCCCGGCCCAGCCCAGCACGGCGTGGCGCTCGAAGTCTCGAATCCCGAGGTCGTCTTCATCCCCACAGGGCTCGCTTGGGGCCTCTCGAACACCCGCGTGGTGCTGCGGCGCGGGCCTCACGTCGCCACCATTACGGTGTCGCGGGTGGGCAGAGTGAAACGTTGGTAACGCCGGTGCAACCAATTCGGGGGGCCGCGCGTCTAATAGACCGGACAGCGGGCGGGGGAGCAGCGGAGGTGAAACCTTCCGGCCTCGGTCCCGTACAACAGACAGACAACGGTCGCGGCCGAAGTGTGACGGCCACTTCGCCCGACCGCCAACCCGGGGAGCTTTCGGCCCCGGGTTTGGTTTTTCTCACTGGGATCGCCTCAGCACTGCCAGAGCCGTGTCCAGCACGGCGTCCCGTCCAGCGGCGAGCTCCTCGGCGCTGCCGCGGACCCACACGTCAGGTGCCAGCCCGATCTCTTCGAACGTCGCACCGTCCGGCGCGTACCAGGTGGCGAACGGGAAGCGGTAGGTCCAACCGTTGGGCAGCTCTCGCGTCACTGGATTCCCGGCCCCGCCTTCAGTGGAGTCTCCGACAATCGTAACGCCAGGTAGCGCACGCATGGCGAGCACGAAGCCCTCGGCCGTGGACATCGACTTGCGGTTGGTGAGCACGGCGACGGGGCCTGTGAAACGTCGCGGGCCTTCCGGCGAGAGGACCTGCGGCTCCCGTGGACTCAAATCGTCGTGCCGCGGGCCGTCGCGAACTCGGGTGAAGGCGTAGGTGCGGTCGCGATCGGTGAAACGGCTGGCGACGGCCTCAAGGTTCGAGGACTGCCCGCCGGGGTTGTCACGGACATCGATGATGAGGGCACGCACGTCCGCGAGCTGCGCTAAGGCCGTGTCGATGTCCGCGCCGAAGCCGGAACCCGCGAAATGCAGGATCCAGACGTAGCCGATGTCGGGTGCGGCGTGCCCAAACGCCGAGTGTGCGTTCGGGGCGGCGTGGCGGTCGGTGACGTATTGCGCCACGACGCCCGGATCGAAGAAGGCAGGGCGGGCGTCATAGCCAGAGTACCGATAGAATTGCGGCCCTGCGGCCAAGTTGACGTGGATGTCGTGCAGCTCCGACAGTATCGCCCCAACGACGTCGCCGAGCTCACTGTCGCTCGCGGCCTGGGCTGCCCGAGGGGCGTACGTATCGTGCAGGGAATCCCAAGCCACGCCCTTCACCGAGAAGAGCGAGTAGTAGCGGTCCACGTCACGCCACACCCGCTCGAACAGCCCAAGCCGGTCGAGCTTCGGGTCAGGGCCGACGAAGACGCCACTGCAACCGGTTGTGAGGAGCGCGACGGCCGCCACGGCCGCGTGACCGTGTTTCATCGATCCGCCCCGATGCGTATCGTAAGCCCAAGGGACGCTGCTTGCGACGCGAAGCCGAACGGGGCGGCGTCGTGGTAGCGCTCGACCACCAGTCTATAGCCGAGCAGCAGGTCCGTGCCGCCACTGAGTTCCACGGTGTAGGCGGCGGCGACGTCCACTGCTTGAAAGGCGCTGACCGTGGCGACGCGGAGACGAAGGCCACCTGGGATCGGAGTCAGTCGGTTGTAAAGGCCACCGTATGGGCGTCCTATCAACGCCAGCACCGGCACGGTAAGCTGCGCGCTCAACCTGCTGCGTGGGCCGGTTGGGCGCTCGATAGCGACCATCGGGCCGATGGCCGTGCTGTAGAGCGCGTAGCCCACACTATTGGCATCGGCGGGGACCGTCAGATGACGGAGGACCGTGCCGCGCTCGGCAAACGAGGCGCCGAGGAGCCAGCGGGTGCGCGGCCCAGGGGCGCCAAGCAGGCGCGCGTATTCGACATCGACCCAGCCTCGCGTGATCTCCTGGCGCGGTAGGTCGTCAGCCCCGGTCGCGGCGGATCGCAGCGTACCGATCACTCCACCGAGCCGGGCGGCGAGCGCCACGCGCGCGGTCCTGTGCGCGTAGCTGATTTGCAGGAAGGGCCCTGCGCCGTCATAGCGCAGCGGAGAGGCGTGCTCGTCGCGCTCCGCCATATCCAGAGGTCCGGCGAGAATCATCAGGCGCCGGCCTACGCGTGCCGCCTCCTGCGCCTCCGGGGATGAGGCGGCGCAGGACAAGACAGCAAGTGCGGCGATCAGTGAACGCCGCACGGCGGACTTGGTTGCAACCGGGTGGAGCGGGCCTAGGGCGGCTACCAGTGGAGGGACAACGAAACGAAGCGCTCGTCGCCGAACACTATGCCAAACGTGTACGCAATGTCCACCGCGATGCGACCGAGCCGGATTCCTCCTCCGAGAGTCCACGCGCCTTGCCTCGACGCGCTGCCGTCCCGGTTGACGAGCGAGCGATACCCCGCTCTCGCGGCGCCCGTGACGGGTCCCCACGTCCCGCCGACTTCGACGCCCGCGTGCATATCCGGGGGCGAATCCAGGGCGAGCGGCACCGGGAGATCGCCTGCGGTGGCCAGGTGCAGTGGTCCCAATCTTCCCTCCCATGCGACCCCTGGGCGGATTCGTGTGGGGAGGGGCGCTCGCCCCCCTTCGTTCTCAAAACCCTTCCCTGCGTGCAGCAGGGCTACGCCTACACCGAAACCTCTTCCGAGGTAGACCTGAGCGCCCGCGTCTGCCGCCCAGGTTCCCGATCGCGACCCCAAATAGTCGGCATCCAGGCGGGCCAATGACAGGCCCCAAGCCGCGCGTCCCCGAATCACGCGATCGGCGACCGTCAGCGCGATCGACTGCTCTCCGGCGGTCAGACCCTCGATGCCCAAGTCTTGTGCGATCTCGCCCCAGTCACGGCGACGCGCCGCAATGCGGAGGGTTCCCCAACGGCCGGCGTGACCAGCGGCGATCGCGTAATCTCGCGTCCCGATCGGCGACGCGCGGTGGCTCAGTTCGGCCCCTCGCTCACCCGCTAAAGCCGCGGGATTGAGCGATGAGAACGCCGCCCCGTGCTTACCAGCGCCGGCACCGCCGAGAGCGACGGCCCACGCGTTCAGTGGCTCGAACGGGAAGCTGGACTCGGTCCTTTCCTGCGCCGCGGCGCTGGTCGGCAGGCTGCACACGACAAGGAGGGACGGCCACAACACCGAACGGCCGCGGTCACTCACTGGACCACGACGAGCTTGGTCATGGCGCGGAAGCCTTGCGCCTCCATTATCGCTATGTAGACGCCGCGTGCGACCCGACTGCCGCGTGCGTCTTTCGAGTCCCACTGGACCCGGTATGCGCCGGGATCGTAGGTCTCGTCGATCAGCGTCCGGAGCAGCCTGCCGGACGGATCGTACAGGCGGATCATCACTCTTGCCGGAGCGCCATCGGGGACCGCAAATGCCAAGGCCGTGATTCCGTACCGGCGAACAGCATCCCGCAGCTGAGCCTTGCTGGCCTGGTCGCTTGGGGCGGAATCGCCCGCCGCTGTGATGAGGCCGCGTACCAGGGAAGGGGAAATCGCTGCCACGCCGGTCGGGGCTTCGGGCTCCGGAGGTGCTTGTGTCAAATGGAACCGAGTAATGCCACTCTTGCCCGCGCTCGTGGTTGCGTCATCGGGGAATAGAGAGAGCACGGAGCGGGGAGCGCCCGCGGCCTGGTCCCGGAGCGCTGCTAGGGAGGGCGCACGGAGTACGACAAGCCCGACGTCCATTGCATGGCTGGCGAATCGCACGGGCCCGATGGCGATCAAGAACCGCACGTCGCCCGGCTTGCCCGTCAGAGCGGCCTCGCCGGAGGAGAGTTCCGCGTATGCTGCGCTGTCGCTTACGGGGTCGGGACGCCACGCGTCCTTCCTGGTCGAGAACTGCCGCACAGTGGCCTTCGCGCCCGGGGGCACATCCGTCACGATGTATCCGACAGCGCCCGAGTCGGGATCCGCCACCCAGATGAGCCCGGTCTCCGCGTCGAACGCGAGCGAGTCGTCGCTGGCGCGTGCGCCGAGTGCCGGATCAAGCGCGAGCCCTACGAACGCGTCGCCTTGCCGATTGACAGCGTACCGCACCCGGTAAGCTTCCTGCCCTGTCGCCAAGGATTGCTCGGTAAAGGTCACGCGAACGCGGCCACTCGCGAGCGCGCCGTCTTGCGTCGTCTCGCGATCGCCCCCGAGTGCATTCGGCCACGTCTGCCCCGACACTTGGTGACGGCCCGTGAACGAGTACAACTGGGTGACCGCCGGCCCCGCAGGCGTGCGTATGCCGATCCACGCCCCCGATCCTACGTGACCGCGCAGTCGCGTCGGTTCTTCCACTATGGGCACTGCCAGTTGCTTCCCGCTTCCGACGCGAGTCGCGACGTTCGAGCCGGCTACGGAGAACGGACACGGTGGTTTGAGACACCCACCGTCATACGGGATGAACACGTCTGTGCTCGCGTAGGCCGAATCCCATATCGCGTCGGCGCTGCGACGCGCGATGAGGCGCCAGTTGATCGTGTACGATGCGCCTGGATCTTGAGGGACGTAGAACGAGCTGTTCTGTGCGTTGGCCCAGAGGCTGTAACCCACCCCATCGTCACGGTCCCACCGCCAGCTGTCCGCAGGGTGGGTGCCTGAGCCGGAGAGCGCGTACGTACCTCCCGAGCTCACGAACGAGGGAGCGCTGGCAGTAACGATGAAGCAGTTCTGGCTGAACGTCGGTCCAGTGGACGTTCGCCACGTCGTCTCGTCACCATACGCGTTCCGGTGCTCGACGAGGTACGAGTAGGTGCCTGGCGGCCGGTCCTTGCCGTTCCAGTACTCGCTCTTCCACCCGGAGCCGACTCCCACCCTCGACCAGGATGCCACCACGGTTCCCGCTGCATTCTTGACCTTCACGGTGTAATCGCCGTACGCTGTGAAGAGAAAACTGAAGGTCGCGTCACACACCCCCGCAGTGACCCCGAGGTAGTCCGCGTCCACACCGAGATGGTGGAGCTCCCCCCCCGTGCCCGCGGTCCATTGCTCGACCGTCTGCAGGTAGGGTAGGCCCTCTCGGATCATGTTGCCGTACGAATCCTGCCAGTAGTGGTAGATGACTTTCGGGTCTGTGGGGTGGTTAAAGTTACCGGTGCTCCAGGACGTTGTCCCGCCATACGTCTTGAGAGAAGCGAGTCCGTATCTCGTGAACTTCCAGAGCCGATTCGTGGACCGGTCCGCAACGATCACATCGCCATAATGATCCTGAGTTATCCCGACGAACTCCAGGGGATCGCACCGGCGAAGGTCGATGCAGGCGACGTTTGTCGACTGGACCGCCGTGGGCGTCGCGGGTGTGCCGGAAGTGGGCCCGTCATAGTACCAGAGAGACACACGCTGGTTTTCGGTGTCGGAGATATATACGTCGGTCAATAGCCATGAACCGCTGATCCAGGACCTTACGGTAATCCCCTGCGGTCCCGAGAACTGAGCCGCCCCCTGCCCTGGCGTACCGAAGGAGTTGAGATAGGTCTTGGTCATCGTTCCCGCGACCGGGTCGAGGCTGACTCGGTACACGACAATGCGGTTGTTGTGCGTATCGGCGATGAACACCCGGTCGTCGGTGAGCGACCATGAGTCGGCCGGATCCCAGGTGACGTCGTACGGCGTGTTCAAGGGCGTCCCGGACTCCGAGCCGTCCAGCGTGCCGAGCCATTTGACGCAGCGGCAAGTGTAACCGACGGCAATCACCACAATCCTGTTGTTCCGAGAGTCGGCGATGAAGCCGACGTGCCACTCCCCTTCGCGTCGCGTGATGTCCGCGCCGAGGGGCGCCAGGAAATGCCCCGGCCCCTGGGACGGCGTCCCGCCGGTTCCGTAGATCTCCAGGAACTCGTTGCCCGCCTGTCCCCAGATCAGGCGGTTCCACGCCGGATCCGTGGAAATGAAAACGGATTGCGCGCATTTCAGTTCGTTAGTGTTGACGCGTGTGCAATGGGATGCCGTCGCCCAGGTCCGCCCGAAGACGTAGTGGCCGAGCTTATCTCGCGTGAAGGTCGAGTGGAGACGGTCCGTTTCGATGGTCACGCACTTGTTGGAGAAGAGAAAGCGCTGGCATTCGACTTCGTGGATCGCTTGCGTCGCGTTGAAGGTCTGGCCGGGGAGTTGTTCTCCCGCGGCGGCGGTGAGAGCCATGGCAAGGAGTGCTCGAGCTGGCGGCTTCATGAACGGCTCCCTCGGCCAAGCCGAGCCGCTATCTCCACCAGGCGTGCGGCGAACCCTTCGTACGCAGCCAGGGCCCAGCGGTCGCCGCGCCGCCGGAAGATGAATGTGACGAGCGTGCTGGCAGAATCACCCTCCGTGGCAAGAAAGACATGCGCACGGGCACGTAAGACGTCAGGAGCCGGCGTCTGAAAGTCCGCGATATCGATACGGAAGTCCCAGAGGATGCCGAGTTCGCGGCGTGGTGGCTGGCGCGAACGCCGGCCGACGGCGGACGAGAGCCGTGCGACTGCCGCACCGAGCTCAGGGTCGTTTAACTGTCGCAGGTCGAGCTCGCCGTGGCGGATGGTTTCCGCCAGGGCGTCGACGGTGACGCGTACGCCGTACGTGGAGTCCGAGATGGCTCGGGGCGTGAGCTCGTCTGGGGGCTCCTGGGTCGCGGATTCCTGCAACACCGACGCCGCCGCGCAGGCGGCGAATGCGAGAGTTAGGGCCTTCACCAGTTCAGCTCGGCTCATGTGTCCTCACCTCAGCGTCGACGCGGCCGCACAAGCTCGACGCCGGTTCGTCGTTCAACGACCAATGCGGAAGCATTGGTCTTCCACCCAGCCCCGATATCGCCCTGGAACCGGTCAATGATCCGGCCGGTCTCCGCATCCAAGGCCAGGTTCCACCGGTCCGGGTACACCTGCGGCACGTTCGGATCCAGTCGTCTTGGTGGCGCGCGCGGCTGGCCCGGCCTGAGCGGTACCCGGGGAGGTCTGTCGAGGAAGAGGAGCGCGTGATCGGCTCCGGGCATCCACCCGAACTCCGGCCCCCATCTGACCTGCTCTGATGGCAGGGTGAGTGTTGCGGTCACGTCCTGGTCGTCGATCGTGCGGTAAAGGCGGAATGGAGCGCCCTCGACCGACGGGTCGAAGTAATAGGACCCGTCTGGCGAGAAGAAGATGCCACGGTGCGTAGTGGTCGATAGACGCCCGCTGGGCGCGTGGTAGCGGTACACAGGCCACGGTCCACCTGGCTTTCCGCGGGCCTCGGGGGGGGGAGCGCCCTTGATGTAGAGCGAGCTGTCGAACGCCGCCCAGGCGGCCTGCAAGGGTCGCCAAATACTCTCGACGTTCTTCTCCTCACCGGTTCGAACGTCCACGATGTGAAGGGTCTCCGGCCTGAACGCCGGATCCTCTCGGCTACTGCCCGTGATAACCGCTATCCTATCGCTGTCGCAACACCACACGTAATTCCGGAGCCCCCTGTTTTCCGCACTCTTGATGGTGCGAACGACCTGGCCGGAGAGGGCGAGAAGCGTCAGCCGCCCCTCGGCGGCGGGCTCCGACCCGACTACCTCCGCAAAGGCCACGTACCGGCCGTCCGGCGAAACTGCAACTTGGTCCGCGATTTGTCCCTCAGAGCGATAGATCTCGCGGCGAGCACCGGTTGGCGCATCGAGTACAATTACGCGGTCGCGAGGGCCGACTCCGATGGGGTTCTCGGCGCGCACGAGAACCGGGGCCGACTGCTGCGCTTGGGAGGCCTCACACGCTGAGCCGAGCGCCGACAGAACGCTGACGAGGGCCGCGGCACGCGAACCCATCGGCACGTGACATGACCGCTCAGTTGTTCGGGCCATCTGGATCCAGGATCCTCACATGGAAGTGATTTCGATGATCCGCGTCGTGCTTGATGAACGGATCCCTTGGGTCATTTGCAATACCCAAGCATGTTGTGTCAGCAAACACGAGCTCCACAAACGGTCTGCCCTCCCGGCCATCGCCGTTTTCGACGACGATCGTCTCAAGCAGCCTGAGTGTCGCGAGCGTATCGTAGAGACTTCCCTGGGTGCAAATATTCAGCGTATCATAGATGCCGTCCCTAGCATCCTTCCTCAAATATCGGATGTCCACGTCCAGGCCGTTCTGATGAGATACGTGTGGAGGCCAGTTCCCGCCCTGCCTTAAGCTTAGATCAAGAACCTGAATACGCGGGACGGTCGTGAACCAGGTCCGTCCGCTACCCTCGATCAGGCGCAATAGGTGCCCGGTGCCCCAATCGTCCGTGTCGATGTTGTCGTTGCCTAGATAATGAACGTAGCCGAGGTTTTGGTCTCGCAGATTCATGCCGTCCCGGAGGAAGCCACTCGAAGGCTGCCCGGACGCTATGCTGCGATTCAGGTCCCACTTCAGCGTATCGAAACTGTAGAACCCACCGCCCGCGAGAGTATTTGTCGGATTCGTCTCCGTCGCCGTGCTGATCGTGTCGCCGTCCGTATCCCATGGAGGCCCGCACAGCGCGGGGCCGAGCGGCAGACAGTCGTTCGGCGGCTGCTGTGGCTCCCCCGGTCCGCCCCCCCAGTTGAAGCCAAGGAAGCCGTCGCAAGCTCCCTGCGTCACGATGCATAGGAGAGGGAGGGCCCATGTGAGACGTACCCCTGCCAGACTCACTCGCCGTGTTCCCATGGGCCGTCACGCTAAGTCTGTCGGCGACCGGTCGCATCGGCGAAATGCGACAATGCGGATGCTGAAAGCGACAGGGATGATCCCGGGCGCAGATCGCCGCAAGAAGGCTGGGTCTGGTACGTTTCTTTCGGCAACCCTCCTTGCTGCGACGCCGCTCGTGCTACTCCATCGTCAGACGGGATCACGACTAACGTGACAATGCACGTCGCACCAGGCGCTGCGTGGACGCAACGTTGGCGGCCGGCGAGTGGCGGGCTTGGTGTGGCGCCGTGTCCACGGTCCGGCGTCCGAGCCTCGCCACGCGCGGCGACCGGCGTGGCAGCCTCGTCGGTCTCGGATCACCTCGCCCGTCCCTGGGTTCGTAACGCCGCCGAGCAAGAGGGGTGGGAGCTGGAGGAATGTGAGGCAGTCGACGGTGAGTGCCGGTTACCGAGGGGCACTCGCCTTTGGGTGTACGACCTCGCACCCTGGAACGACGTCGCGCTGCACCTGCTGCGCTGCGTCACGACGTCGCACCCTGCGGTGCCGGTTCTCCTCTTCGTCCCCACGAGAACGGACGTCGCCAGTTTGCTCGTGCGGTGCGGTTCCGCTCCCTGTCTCACCGCGGAGTTCCAGCTTCGTGACCGTGAGCAGGTCATACGATTGAGAGCGGCGATGCGGGACCTGGTTCGCAACGCTCCCGGCGAAGTCATCGGAAGCACGATTGTGAGCCTCATGCCGCCCGACCCCAACGTGGCACGCTTCTGCCGGCAAGCGGTCGCGCACCTGTGTTACTCCAAGGACCAGGGCGCGCTGACCGTGTACTCGGTCTCGCACGACTTACACGTTGGCGTTCGCACACTTGAGCGAGCGTGCGGCGACGCAAGCCTGCCTCCGCCCAAAGAGATGCTCGACTGGATCACGCTCCTAGTGGCGGCTTACACAGCCGCCGCAACACAGACCCGTACTTGTAGGGTTGCGGCGTACCTCGGAGTGGATTCGCAGAAGCTCTGGCGGCTCAGACACCGCCTGTTGGCACCGGCCTTCCTCCGAGAACCAGGCACCTCGGTGCGCGAGTTCGAGCGTGTTCTTCTGGGCTTCGCCGACCGTTGCGGCATCGCCCGCGAGAGGGCGAACGAACTTGCCGCGCATCTCGTCGCTTGAGTGATAGGACTCAAGGAACGGCCCTACATCCGCACCGGCCCGAGATAACGTCGCAGTCCCTCCTCAAACTCGAGCGGCTCGATCCCGAACACCGACTCGATCGCGTTCGCCGGCGTCGCACTTCCCTCGATCAACATCTGGAGCTGGTCGCTCGTGATAGGGGCGGTGGGCCCGAGGAAATCGAACCCTCCCGTCACGGTCCGGACGAGGCCGAGCGGAACATGAATCAAGGGACGGGAGCGCCCGGCCGCCCGCCCGATGGCGAGCAAGAACTCTTCGTAGGTCAGAACCTGAGGCCCCCCAAGCTCGAACACACCGCTCGTGTCGGGCCGTTCTGCGGCGAGGGCGAACGCCAGCGCGACGTCTTCGATCCAGACGGGCTGCGTTGGAAAGCGGCCGTCTCCGACCACGGGAACGACCGGCGACCAGCGGTGCAGCCGCGCCAGCAGGCGGATGGGCGCGCTCTCGGGACCGTTGATTATCGAAGGCCGGAAGATCGCGTGCGACACCCCCGAGTCCGCCACCAGCCGTTCGGCTTGGGACTTCGTGCGGTGGTACGGCGTGGCGCCGGGCTCATCCCGCGCTCCCACGGCGCTCATATGGAGGAAGCGCCGCACGCCCGCGGCGCGGGCGGCGGCAAGCACAGCCCGGGTGCCTTCCACGTGCACCGCCGCGAAGGTCTGGGAGCCTTGCTCGACGATGATGCCGACGAGATGGATGACCGTCTCGGCGTCGCGGGCGAGCTGTTCCAGAGCCACGCGGTCGTCGAGGCGTCCAGTCACCAGTTCCGCGCCCAGGTCGGTAAGGACGCCGGCCTGCCCCGGGGCGCGCACCAGCGCTCGGACGTGGTGTCCCCGGCGCACGAGCGTGGCCGCGACGTGTCGGCCAACGAACCCAGTGCCGCCTGTCAGCGCCACCAGCATGGGATGCGGGCCGCTTGAGCGGCAGGGCCGAGCCGCGGCTTCAGCCGCGACTCAAGTGCCGCCGCCCTCGTCCAAGAACACCAGCGTCCCGCGTCGCCCCACAACCGTCACGAGGGCATCGTAGACGGTGGGGTCGAGCACCGTCCCCGAGAGATCGGCCATGCGCTGCACCGCGTGGTCGGGCGTCATCTTCTCCTGATAGGCTCGCGACGTGCTGAGGGCATCGTAGACCTCGGCGGCGCCGATGATGCGGGCCGCGTGTGGAATCTCCTCGCCGCGCAGTCCGTCCGGGTAGCCGGTGCCGTCCCAGCGCTCGTGGTGGCCGCGCACTGCCGTAATGATGTCGCCAAGGTGTGACAGCGGTGCGAGGATCTGGGAGCCGATCAGGACGTGCTGCTTCACGTGCTCGAACTCTTCGGGCGTGAGGGCGCCCTGTTTATTCAGCACGGACTCCCGCGTCCCGATCTTGCCGATGTCGTGCAAGCGGCCCGCCACCCGCACCCGCTCGAGCTCCTCGTCCGACAGGCCGAGTTGGTGGGCGAGCGTGGCAGCGAGGTCCGCGACGCGCGCAGAGTGGCCGCGCATGTAGGGGTCTTTCGCTTCGAGCGCGTTCACCAGCGCCTCCAGCGTGGCGACGGAAATCCGCTCCAGCTTGTCGCGCTCCCGGTGGAGCTCCGCGGTACGGGTCGTGACTTCTTCCTTGAGCCACTGGTTCAAGTGCCGGTTCTCGAGCAGCATCTCACGCCGTTTCAGGGCGCGCTGCACCGCGCGGCCCAGATCGGCGAGTTCGATCGGCTTGGTGAGGTAGTCCATGGCGCCACGCTGCATGCACAGGGCGGCGCTGGTGGCGTCATTGACAGCCGTGAGCATCAGGATGGCGAGCTCGGGTTCGATCTCGAGGGCCTGGGGCACGAGGTCCACGCCGCTCGTGCCCGGCATGCGGATGTCGCACAGCATGAGCGAGACGCGGTGGCGCCGCAACTGCTGCAGCGCCTCCTCCCCCGACCCGGCGGCGTAGACCTCGAACTGCTGCTGGGCGAGGAACTTCTTGAGGGCGTTGCGGATCGGCTCCTCGTCGTCCACGACCAGCACCTGGACGGGCCCCGTATTCTCAGCCACCATGGTCCTCCTCCCGCTAACCCTCCACGAACGTGACTTCCACCGGCCCCGGGAGCAAGCCCGCGCGCTCAGCCCGCCCCAGCAACTCGGTCACGGCGCGACGCCCCTGGGGACCGTAGTCGATGGTGTACGCGTTCACGTACATCCCGATGAACCGGTCCGTGCGCGTGTCATCGAGTCCGCGGCTGAATCCCTTCGCGTGCGCGAGCGCCTCCGCGCGGTGCCGCAGTCCGTACTGGATGCTCGCTTTCAGGTCGCGCGCGATGTCGCGCATGAGGGCGGCTCCCAGGTCGCGCCGCACCACGTTGCCGCCGAGGGGGAGCGGCAGGCCGTGTGTCTCCTCGTACCACCACTCGCCCATGTCGACCCAGAGGTGCAGACCGCGGTCGCCGTACGTGAGCTGTCCTTCGTGGATCAAGAGGCCCGCATCCGCGCGCCCCGCGGTCACGTAGTCTTCGATCTGATCGAACGGGACGACGACGTGCCGCGCGGCGGGCTGATACAGCTTGAGCGTCAGGAAAGCGGTCGTGAGCTCGCCGGGCACCGCCACCAGCGCGCCTCCCCCCGCGGCGAGGGCGCCGCGCGGGTCGGCCGGTCGCGGAGTGCGCGCCACGATGCGGGGCCCGTAGCGGTCGCCGATGCTCGCGCCGTGCGCGAGCAGCGCGTACCGGTCGGCGAGGTGCGCGTACGCGTGCAGCGACACCGCCGTCACCTCGAGCTCGCCGTTGAGGGCGCGGCGGTTCAACGTCTCGATGTCGGCGAGCTCATGCTCGTAGCGCCGGGCGCCGGTGTCGATCTTGCCGGCGGCCAGCGCCCAAAACATGAAGGCGTCGTCGGCGTCCGGGCTGTGCGCGAGGTGGATGGTGCGCCCGGGATCAGCGGGCACGAGTCCGTCCGGCCGTGAGCTGCGTCGCCTGCGCGTGGAAGGCGTCGAGGTTGTCCTGGTGATCGCTGTATTCGGGTCGCTTGCGGGCCCGCTCGGCCGCCTCGTTCTGGAGGAAGTCGCGGTACGCGCGGTGCGCGCCCGCGGGGTCGCGCCGCAGCTCGAGCGCGCGGGCGCGTAGCATGAACGCGAACAGATGCGTCGGGACGGCGCGGCGGATGGAATCCGCCTGCGCGAGCGCCGCGGCGTAATCCCCGCCCGTCAGGTCGAGCACGCCAAGGTGGTAGCGCGCGTCGACGTCGAGCGCCGGCAACATGGCATACGCCTGCAACGCCATCGGCAGGAAGAACCCAGCACTGTCGGACTTCCCCTGCGAATGCAGGGTCATCACCCGGTTGTAGAGCCGTGTGGCCCGCTCCTCGGGGGACATCTGCGAGATATCGGGAGGCGTGATGGGGGATGCGGCAGCCGGCTCATCCCCCACCCCTCCCACTTCCCGCCTTCCGCCTCCCGACCCGCCCCCGAGGCGGAGCAGCAGCACGGCGACGAGCGCCCCCAGCGCCGCGCCCACCACGGCCCACGGCAGCCCAACCCGCCACCCGGCCGCCTGGGCGCCCGCCACCTGAGCGCCGCACTTGTGACAAAACCTCGCCGTGGCCGTGAGTGGGGCACCGCACGCGTGACAGGTCATGGAGGCCGGAATCTAACTGGCAGGAATCCGCCAGGGAGCGTAGTGTATCCCGCGTGGGTCACTACGCGACCGCCTGTCCGCCCGACCGCCTGACCGCCGCCTCATGAGCGCCGCCTTCCCGGGCCAGGACCGCGCCAAGCACATGGGCGAGCTCAAGCGTGGCGACGAGCGCTGGGAGGTCTACCTCGAGATGCAGCCCGACTTGGAGGGCGGTGGCGCGCCGCTGCCCGGCGCCCCGGCTGGCCGCGTCGGGCCGGTGCGCGGACGGTTGCATTTTATGAGCGGCGAGCGGCGCCGCACCAGCAGCTGGATCTTTCTGGAATGGTCCGAGCGCGAGATTCAGGATAGGTTCGGTGAATTTTCGGCTGTGGAGCTGTGGCACTTCGTGGAAGCGCTGGACGGCTGACCGGGCGCGTGGAAAATCGTGCATATTTTGCACGATTTCGCGCTCACACGTGCAGAGAGACCCGTTATCAAGCCACCAAGCCAACTCGCTGTTGCGTTTCAGACACAGAACGGTTGACACCGTGCCACGGCGCCCTTACGTTCCCGCATGCCCGCCGCAATCCACGTCGTGAGATGTTCGAGCGCCTGTCGCCCCGAGCCCGGCGTCACGCTGGCGTCGTTGCTGGCATCCCCCGTGCAAGAGCCCCGATTAACTAGACCGCTTTAGGAGAGCGACCTTATGACCGCGACGTTGGACCATACCACCTCCACCTCGGCAGCCAAGCCGACCACCGGCGCCACGCCCGCCGACGTGATCCGCAAAGCCAAAGATGCGGGCGTGCAGGTGGTCGATCTGAGGTTCACCGACCTGCCGGGCACCTGGCAGCACTTTTCGACCCCGTTAAAGGAGCTGACCGACGACCTGTTCAAGGAAGGGATCGGGTTCGACGGGTCCTCGATTCGCGGGTTTCAGGCGATCAACGAGAGCGACATGCTGCTGTTCCCGGACCCGGCGAGCGCGTTCGTGGATCCGTGCCTCGAGGTGCCGACCTTGTCGCTCACGTGTGACGTGGCCGACCCGGTGACCGGCGAGCGCTACAGTCGTGACCCGCGCTACGTGGCGCAGAAGGCGGAGCAGTATCTCGTGAAAACGGGGATCGCCACGACCGCCTACTACGGCCCGGAAGCCGAGTTCTACATCTTCAACTCCGTGCGCTTCGACCAGAATGCGCACGAGGGCTACTACCACATCGACTCCGAGGAGGGGATTTGGAACTCGGGGACGAACGGCGGGGGCCCGAATCTTGGTCATCGCCCGCGGCACAAGGAGGGCTACTTCCCCGTCCCTCCCGTGGACAAGCTCCAGGACCTGCGGTCCAAGATCATGCTCGCCATGATCGCGTCGGGGATCGACGTCGAGGTGCATCACCACGAGGTGGGCACCGCGGGTCAGACCGAGATCGACATGCGGTTCACCACGCTGACTCGCATGGCCGATCAGCTGATGATGTACAAGTACATCGTCAAGAACGTCTGCCACCAGCACGGCTACACGGCGACGTTCATGCCCAAGCCGATGTTCGGGGACAACGGCTCCGGGATGCACGTGCACATGAGCCTCTGGAAGGACGCCAAGAACCTGTTCTTCGACCCGAACGGGTACGGCTTGATCTCGGATACCGCGCGCTGGTACATCGGCGGGCTGATCAAGCACGCGGGGGCGCTGCTTGCGTTCGCCGCGCCGACGACCAATAGCTACCGGCGGCTGGTGCCGGGGTACGAGGCGCCGATCAACCTGATCTACTCGCAGCGCAACCGCTCGGCGATCTGCCGCATCCCGGTGTACTCGAAGTCGCCGAAGTCGAAGCGAATCGAGTTCCGGGCGCCCGATCCTTCGAGCAACGGATACCTCACGTTCGCCGCGCTGCTCATGGCGGGCTTGGACGGCGTAAAGAACAAGATCGAGCCGCCCAAGCCGATGGACGTGGACCTCTACGAGCTCGAGCCCGAGGAGCGCAAGCACGTAAAGAACACCCCCGGGTCGCTCTCCGAGTCGCTGGCCGCGCTCGAGGCAGACCAAGACTTCCTGCTCCAGGGGAGCGTGTTCACGAAGGACGTGATTGAGACGTGGCTGTCCTACAAGCGGGCGAAGGAGGTCGATCCGGTCGCGCTGCGGCCGCACCCGTACGAGTTCTTCCTGTATTACGACGTCTGAACGAGGGCAGTAGCGGGCGGCAAGGGCGGCACGGGGCGGCAGCGGCTCCCCTGCCGCCTTTGCCGCCTTCTGCGGCCTTCTGCTGCCCTCTATCTTAGTCCCCCATGGCCACCACTGCCGCCGAAACCCGCGAGCTGCTCGACGAGCTGAAGAAGGGCCGCGTGCGCTTTCTGCTGCTGCAGTTCACCGACTTACTGGGCGTGAACAAGGCAGTGGAGGTGCCGGCTTCCCGGTTCGAGCAGGCCCTGGCCGGCGAGGTGCTATTCGACGGCTCGGCGCTGGAGGGCTTCGCCCGGGTGGAGGAGGCGGACGCCCTGCTGGTGCCCGATCTGGCGAGCTTCCGGGTGTTTCCCTGGGAGGGCGCGGCCGGCCACGCGGGCGACGGGGAGGCCGGAGGAGCGGTGGCGCGGCTCATCTGCGACATCCGCTACCCGGACGGCCGGCCGTTCGAGGGTTGCCCTCGGACCACGCTGAAGCGGCAGATCGAGCGGGCCGGCAAGCTGGGCTTCACGATGCGGGTCGGGTGCGAGGTGGAGTTCTTCATCTTCGAGCAAGGCGACCGCGGCGAGCCGACGACCCGGACGCTGGACGCCGGCAGCTACTTCGATCTCATTCCGGTGGACCGCGGGGAGCGGGCGCGCCGCGTCATCGTGGCTGGCCTCGAGGAGATGAAGCTGAGCTCGGAGGCGTCGCATCACGAAGTAGCCCGTGGCCAGCACGAAATCGACCTTGGCTCCGCCGACCCGTTGACGATGGCCGACCACCTGGCCACGCTGCGGTTCGTCGTGCGGACCATCGCCGTCCGGCACGGCCTCGTCGCCACCTTCATGCCCAAACCGATCTACGGTCGCAACGGCTCGGGGATGCACACGCACCAGTCCCTGTTTGCCAAGGGGAAGAACGCGTTCTTCGACCCCCAAGGCCCGGTCCAGCTTTCGGAGGTGGGGCGGTGGTACATCGGGGGGCTGCTGCGGCACGCCCGCAGCTACTGCGCCGTAACCAATCCGCTCGTGAATTCCTACAAGCGGCTCGTGCCGGGTTACGAGGCCCCGGTGAACGTGTCGTGGTCCACTCAGAACGTGTCTCCCCTCATTCGGGTACCGGCGCAGCGCGGCGACGCGACCCGGTGCGAAAACCGCATGCCCGACCCGTCGGCGAATCCGTATCTCGCGCTCGCCGTGCAGCTCGCCACCGGCCTGGACGGCATCCAGGAGCGGATTGACCCGGGCGAGCCCGTGAACAAGAACATCGCGCGCATGTCCTATCGGGAGCGCCGTAAATTTCGGATCGACGACCTGCCCCGGGATTTGCATGAAGCGCTGGACTACCTCGAGAAGGACCCGGTGGTCCGTGAGGCGCTGGGCGAGCACATCTACGAGCGGTATCTCGACGCGAAGCGGGAAGAATGGCAGGAGTACATCGGGCAGGTCAGCGAGTGGGAACTAGACAGATATCTGGGGCAATACTGACCGCACGCGGAAAGACGTCACGGAGGGACGTCGCGCAGCAACGTCACGGAGCACCGTCGCGAAGAGACGTGTTAGCGGTCAGGAGGTGGGTTCGCGTGCAGCCGGCCGATCATCTTGCTGATGACGATGACCCGGCCCTCCAGGGCGACGATCGCGCGCTGATGGGTGGCGTCCAGTGCTGCGGCCACGCGCAAGTGCGTGACGGCCTCCTGGGCCGAACCCCGCGCATACAGCAGGAACTGGCGGAACTCGGGTACCGTGCCCCGGCCGCATGCTGCCGCTATGTTCGAGCATATGGAGAGGGTTGCACGTACCAGTTGGTCGCCGCGTTCGAAGCTGCCGGGCCCCCGGAACGTGCGCGCTAGGCGCACCGCGTCGGCCGCAAGCTCACAGGCCAGTTCGTGGACGCGCAGCCGTGCGGCGTGAGCCTTGAGCACCATACCGCGCCAGCATAGCAGCCCCCTCGGCACCGAGTGTCACCCTTCTAACGCCTGTACGTGACGATTTCACGCGACGTCGTTCTGCTACGTCTATCCGTGACGCTGTTTGTAGTCGCGGCGTGCGATGGCGTTTCCCGCCCCGGCGATACCCTCGGCCTGCAAAGCCTCGGGCGCTGGGAGTGGCACGGGCGCATTGTGGCCGACGCCGACCCGCAGCTCACTATCGCCCGGCTGCGCATCGACACGACCCACGGCGGCGGCGACGTCGCGCTCGCACGCTACGACTTCAATCCGGCGGTGGGCGAGGGGGATGAATACTCGATCACGCTCGGGCTCGAGCTCGGCCGCGTGCGGGACCTCACGCCGGGCACGCCCTACCCGCTCGGCCCGCCGCCGGCGCGGGTCCCGGCGCACGCGACCGTCGCCTGCCTGTGCCGGCCGCTCAAACTGGACTCGGTCCGCGGCACGCTGTTGTTGGCGACGCGCGGCCTGCGCCAACTCTCCGGCCGGGTCGACGCGACGCTGTACTTTACCGAGTGGAACGACACCTCGCGGCACGTCACCTATTCGCTGCACCAGCGCATTGACGCGGTCAAGTAAGGCGGCGGTCTGGCGGACCGGCGGACGGGCGGTCGGTATCGCGGTGATGCTGCTGACCGCCCGACTGCCTGACCGCCTGACCGGCCAGACCACGATCGACACGATCGTCGTCGTCAACCACAACATCTTCGACCTCTCGGACGACGCCCCGGGGTTGCTCGCCCGGCTCGCGAACGCGCTGCACGTGACGACGCGCGCGGGCGTGATCCGGCGTACCCTGTTCGTGAACCCGGGCGACCGCTACGACTCCGCGCGCGTGGCCGAGAGCGAGCGGGCGTTGCGGGCGCTGTACGTTTTCAGCCGCGTCCAGCTGGACACTACCCGCATCGCTGGCCGCCTCGCGCTGCGCGTCGAGACGTCGGACGGCTGGAGCACCAAGCCGCAGTTCGGTTACTCGACCGCAGGAGGCGATGCGACGTGGCTCGCCGGCCTGGTGGAGGAGAACCTGCTCGGCACGGCCACGGGGCTCGCGGCCGTCTACAGCAAGACTCCGGACCGGAGCGTCGTGGACCTGCGGTACGGGAGCCCCCACTTCTTCGGGCGGCGCACGCGGCTCGTGGCCGAGTACGCGAGCAAGTCGGACGGCAAGCGGGGCCTCTGGTTTCTCGGGGTGCCGTTCTACGAGACGGGCGCGCGGCGCGCGCTCGGAACCGACGGTGAAGCGGCTTCGGAGCGGGTTCTCGTGTTCCACCATCGTGTAGCGGCCGCGACCGTCGACACCGTCGAGCGCCGCGCGCTCCGCGTCGGCGTGAGTGCGGGGCTCGCCCTCAAGGCCACCAGCCGCGGCTTCGTGCGTCTGTGGGTGGGGGGCGAATGGCGCAGGGAGGACTTCGGCTCCGAGGGCACCTTCGTGTTCCCGCGCTCGACGTTCGGGGCGGTGGGTGGGGGGGTGGACGTCGGGCACGTGCGGTTTCACGTGCTCGAGCGCTTCAACTCTTACGCCCGGCGAGAAGACGTGGATCTCTCGCAGCTACTGCATGTCGGCGTGTGGGCGGCGCCCCGCGCGTGGGGCTATCCGTCGGAGCGGGCCGGGATCGGCCCGGAGCTGAGCGGCCAGGTGAGCGCGCTCTGGCCCGGCGGGTTCGCGGTGCTGCGGGGCGGGGGGAACGGGGTCTACACCGCCGCCGGCCTCGACACGGCACGGGTGACCGGCAGTGTCACCGTCGCAAGCCAGAACCTGCGACGCCAGACGCTGATCCTGCACCTGGAAGGAGGTGCCCTGCGGCGGCCGAAGCCGGGCGCCGAGTTCGACCTGTGGGTCCTGCAGAAGGGACCGCGCGTGTTCGGAATCCACCAGTTCACCGGCACGCGCATGGTGTGGCTCGCGCTCGAGGACCGCATTCTCGTGAGCGACGAGGTGTGGGGGCTCGTTGGTCTGGGGCTCGCCCCGTTCTTCGACTACGGCGGTGCGTGGTGGTACGGGGATGAGCCCACCCGGCTCGGCGGCGACGTGGGGCTCGCCCTGCGGATGGGCCCGACCCGCGCGGTGCACGGCGACGTGGGCGAGTTCGCCCTGGGGTATCGCTTCGGGCGCGGGTTCAGCGGTTGGGCTGTCGCCGTGCGTAAGGGCGTCGCCTTCTGAACGGCCCTTGACATGCTGGAGTGAGTGCAATATTGTCCCCACTACAAAATCGACTACAGTCATAATTAGTCCTGATACAGGTGCCAAATGTCCCCAGAACTTGAACTTTCCCGCCGCGAGCGAAAGAAGGAAGAGACCAAGGAGCGGATCTTTAAGGCCGCCCTCGCCCTGTTCAAGCAGAAGGGGGTCGAGCAGACCACGGTCGACGAGATCTCCGCGAAGGCCGACGTCGCCAAGGGCACGTTCTTCAACTACTTCCCGCACAAGGAAGCGGTCTTCGGGTACCTCGGCGAGACGTGGTTCGCACAGGCCGAGGCGGAGTCTTCGGAGATCCTTTCCCGGCCCGGACGGGTCGGCCCGCAGCTGATCGCAATGTTCGCCGAACTCGCCGCCTTTCATGAAGAGGAACCCACCATCGCCCGGTACGTCGTGGCGGAGTGGATGCGGAACCAGCACACCGGCACCGACGAGATGTGCCTGCGCTGGGATGATCTCGCTATCCGGATGATCGGGAAGCTGCAGGCGAACGGCGAGCTGCGCCCGGATGAGGTCCCGGAGCGGCTGGCGGGCGTGCTCCATGCGGTCCATCAGGGAACGATTCTCGAGTTCGTCGAGTCTCCGGAGCCACCTTTCCCGTTAAGAGACGAGTTGCGCCGGCGCTTGACGCTCGTGTTCGAGGGCCTGGCGCCGCGCGGAGGCAAGTGACATGCGACGGTTCATTGCAGCGCTGCTGCTCACGGGACTCGGCCGGGCCGCGCTGGCGCAGCAGCCTGCGGACACGTTGCACCTGACGCTTGACGGGGCGGTGCAGCGGGCGCTGGAGCGGGGCGTCGAGCTGAGACTGGCACGCGCGGACGTGCTAGAGGCGAACGGCGCGGTGCGTGAGGCGCTGTCCGCCGCGCTCCCCCAGGTCACCGGGTCGCTCACCTACAGCCGGCAGTTTGCGTCCATCTATCAGGGCGTGGCCGCAGACACGAGCTCGATCGCGAAGCTGTTCCAGAACACGCCGTTCGGCGCGCCCAACACCTGGAACCTGCAGATCCAGGCGAGTCAGCTGCTGTGGTCGGGGGGGAAGGTGGGGGCGGCGCTTTCGGCCGCCAAGTCGGTGCGCCAGGTGGCCGCGCTCAACCAGGCGGAGACTGCCGCGGACATCACCTTCCAGGTCAAACGGGCGTACTGGAACGCGGCGTTGCAGCGGCGGCTGCTCGCGATCGCGGTCGAGAATTTGGATCAGGCTCGGCAGCATCTGCGCGAGGTCCAACTGTTTCGCCAGGCTGGCACGCGCGCCGAATACGACCAGCTCCGCGCGCAGGTGGAGGCGGCGAACCAGGAGCCCCAGGTCGTACAGGCGCGCAATGAGTACGACATCGCCATGCTCGAGTTGAAACGATTGCTCGATGTTCCGGCCGAGCAGGCGGTCGCGCTCGAGACAACGCCGGACTCGCCGGACGCAACGATCCCGGTCCTGGCCACGGATTCGCTCGGCGGTCCGGACCGCCCCGGCCTCGCCGCAGCGGAGTTCGCGGTGAGCGAGCAGGAGCAGCTCCTGAAGGTGGCGCGGGCGAACCGCTGGCCGACGCTTTCACTGTCGACGACCTACACAGAGCAGGCGTTCCCCGCGGACGTGTTCCCGGCCGTGGATCAGTTCCGGCGCGGCTGGAGCGGCGACCTGAAGCTCGCGTTTCCGATCTTCCTCGGGTTCAAGACGGCGGGCTCGATCGAGCGCGCCCGCGCCGCCCTGCTGCGGGCGCAAGCGCAGCGGGACCAGACGCGCCGCCAGGTGGAGCTCGAGGTGGCGCAGGCGCGGGCCGAGGTGGACCGGGCCCGCGCGCTCATCGTGGCGCGCCGCGAGACTGTGCGCCAGGCGCAGCGGGCGCAGCACCTCGCGGGCGTGCGCTATGCGAACGGCATGGCGACGCAGCTTGAAGTGTCCGACGCGCGCGTCGCCCAGCAGCAGGCGGAAGTCAACGAAGTGCAGGCGACGCGAGACTACTTCGTCGCGCTGGCCCGGCTCGAGCGGGCTCTAGGGCGACCGGTGCCGGTCGTCCAGCAGCCGATCGAGCGGCTGGCGCAGGCTTCTCACTCTGGGGAAACACAGCCATGAAGCGCAATCTGATCGTGGGGGCGCTGGCAGGCGCCGCCCTCGTTGTCCTCGCGGCCACCCGTCACGGGTCGCGCGGTGAAGCGGCAGCGCGCGCCGTGGCGGATACGGCGCCGGCGGCTGCCGTCCTCGGACGGAGCGATGTGGCGACCGCGGCCCGCACCGACCTCATCGCCGGGATTCCGGTGTCGGGCACGCTCGACCCGGCGGTGGACGTCCGGATCGCCTCGCCGATCCCCGAGGTGGTGGAGCAGGTACTCGTGAAAGAGGGGCAGGCGGTGCGTCAGGGGCAGGTGCTGGCGCGGTTCCGCGCCAGCGCGCTCGAGCCGTCGGCGCTCTCTGCGGAAGCGCAGCGGCGTAAGGCCGCCGCGGACTATGAGCGGATGCAGAATCTGTTCAAGGAAGGCGCCGTTTCCGAGCAAGATGTCGAGAACGCCGAGGTGAGTCTGCGAGCCGCCGAAGCCAACGAAGCCCAGGCCAAGAAGAAGCTCGACGAGGCAACGGTGCGCGCGCCCCTGAGCGGCGTGATCAGCCAGCGGGCGGTGGAATCGGGTGACCGGGTGAAGGACGGCGACCTGCTGTTCCGGCTCGTGAACACCTCGCAGCTCGAGTTCGAGGCCACGGTGCCGAGCGAGTACGTGGCGCAGGTACGAGTGGGGGCGCCCGTGGTATTCGTGGTGAGCGGTGCGGCCGACCCCGGCCTCGCTGGCCGGGTCTCGCGCATAAACGCCACCGTCGACGCAGCAACGCGACAAGTAAAGCTGTACGTGACCGTGCCGAACCGCAGTGGCCGACTGGTGGGCGGGTTGTTCGCCTCCGGGCGGATCGTGCTGCGCGAGGTGAAGGGCGCAGTTGCGGTGCCGCAGACGGCGCTGCGCAGCGAGGCGGCGGGCAAGGCCTATGTCCTGGTGGTCGAAAACGGCCGCGTCGCCCGCCGCGACGTGACAACCGGCGCGACGGATGAGCAAGCGTCGCTAGTCGAGATCCCGTCCGGCCTCCAGGGAGGCGAGACCGTGATCGTGGGGCCGGGAAGCGGACTCCAGGTCGGTCAGCCCGTGACGATCGCGGGCGGGGAAGGCTGAGCCCGTGTTCTTGAGCGATCTGTCGATCAAGCGCCCCGTCCTGGCCACGATGATGATCATGGCGCTCGTGGTCCTGGGGCTGTTTTCGTACCGGCGGCTGAACATCGACCAGTTTCCGGACGTGGAGTTCCCGCTCCTCGTGATCCAGACGCGCTACACCGGGGCGAGCCCCCAATCGGTGGAGCGCGAGGTCACGAAGAAGATCGAGGAGCAGGTAAACACGGTCGAAGGCGTCAAGCAGATCCAATCGACGTCGACCGAGGGCTTCTCGACCATCGTCGTGCTGTTCAACCTCGGCACGAAGATCATGGACGCCCAGGCAGACGTGCGCGCCAAGATCGACGCAATTCGGCGGGACCTGCCCGAAGACATCGATCCGCCCGTGATCTCGCGGGCCAACCCGTCCGACCAGCCGATCTTCGTCCTCTCGGTGCGGGGCCGCGGGTGGCAGCTGCGCGATCTCACCCGGCTCGCCGACGAAGTCGTGAGCCGGCGTATCGAGAACATCTCCGGCGTCGGCAGCGTCACGGTGGTGGGAGGGCTGAAGCGCGAGATCCACGTGCTGCTGCTTCCCGACCGCATGCACGCGCTGGGCATCTCGCCCGACATGGTGGCCCGCGCGGTCGAGCGCGAGAACGGCGACGTGCCGGCGGGCCGGGTGGAGCAGGGCAACGCCGAGAATCTCGTGCGGGTGGCCGGCAAGATCCGTGATCCAGGGGACTTCGCGAAGCTCATCGTGACGACGCGCAACGGGATCCCCGTCCGGCTGGGGCAGGTGGCGCGGATCGAGGACGCGCAAGAAGAAGCGCGCGACGCGGCCTACGTGAACGGCGAGCGGGCGGTGGCGCTCGAGGTCCGCAAGACCTCCGGCGCGAACACCGTCGTGGTCGCGGACGGCGTGAAGGGCGTGATCAAGGAGCTGGGCTCCACGCTCCCGAACGGCGTCGCGCTCGCGACGGTGCAGGACAACTCCACCTGGATCCGGAACTCGGTCGACGACGTGCAGAAGACGCTGCTCGAGGGCGCGGCTCTGACGGTGCTGATCGTGTTCCTGTTCCTCAACTCCTGGCGGTCGACGGTGATCACGGGGCTGACCCTGCCCGTGTCGGTGATCGCCTCGTTCCTGGCGATCTACGCGTTCGGGTTTACCCTCAACATCATGACGCTGATGGCGCTGTCGCTCGCGATCGGAATCCTGATCGATGACGCCATCGTGGTGCGAGAGAACATCGTCCGGCACGTGGAGCGCGGGGAAGATCACTACACCGCGGCGCGGAAGGGAACGGCCGAGATCGGCTTCGCGGTGCTCGCTACCACCCTGTCGGTCATCGCCGTGTTCGTTCCGGTGGCGTTCATGAAGGGGATCGTGGGACGGTTTTTCTTCCCGTTCGGCATCACGGTGGCGTTCGCGGTGCTCGTGTCGCTGTTCGTCTCCTTCACGCTCGACCCGATGCTGTCGTCATTGTGGTACGATCCCCAGGCGGAAGGCGGGGCACCGCGCGGGCCCATCGGGCGGGTGCTCGTGAAGTTCAACGAGTCGTTCCACGGCCTGGGGCAGCGCTACCGGCGCGTCATCGCGTGGGCGCTCGACCACCGGGTGGCGACGATGGGCATCGCCGTGGCAGCGTTCGTCGCCGCGATGAGCCTGTTCGGGCTCGGCCTGGTGGGCGGCCAGTTCATGCCCAATTCCGACAACGAGCAGACGGCGCTCTCGATCGAGACCCCGGTGGGCTCGTCCGTGGCCTACACGTCGAGCAAGGCGCTCGAGATCGCGACGTATCTCGGCTCGCAGCCGGAGGTGGCGCTCACCTACGCCACAGTCGGCGGCGCGCAGCAGAACGAGGCGGTCAACAAGGGACAGATCTACGTGAAGCTCACCCCGAAAAGCCGGCGCCGGCGGACGCAGCAACAGCTCGAGACGGACCTGCGTGAGGTGCTGCCGCGCTTCCAGGGTGTGAGCGCGCGCATCGTGCAACTGGGCGCCGCCGGCGGCAGCCAGTCGCCCATCCAGCTGAACCTCCGGGGCGCCGAGCTGGCGCGCTTGCAGGAGATGTCGGACCGGGCGCTGGCGGCGATTCGTGACGTGCCCGGGCTGGTGGACTTACGCTCGAGCCTCGAGGGGCGGAAGCCCGAATTTACCGTCGATCTGAATCGCGATCTGGCGGCGGACGTGGGCCTCTCGGTGGGGGCGGTCGGGAGCGCGTTGCGCCCCGTGCTCGCCGGCGAGAGGGCGGGGACGTGGGAGGACGAAACCGGACTGGCGCACGACGTGGTGGTGCGGCTCGCACCCGAAGCGCGTCAGACGGCAGCGAACCTCGCCGGCATCCCCCTCGCGTCGAGCCAAATCGACCGCCGCACGGGCACACCCGTGATGGTGCCGCTCGGCCAGGTGGCGGAGATCCGGCCGTCCGGCGCGCCCAACGAGATCAAGCGGCTGAACCTGGAGCGCGTGGCGACCATCGAGGGCAACTATCAGGTGCGGCCGCTCACCGACGTGATGAAGGACGTCCAGCTGCGGCTGGCGCAGCTGCAACTCCCGCCGGGCTACCGCTTCGACTTCGGCGGCGAGCAGAAAGACTTCATCGAGACGGTCGGCTACATCCTCGAGTCGCTGACGCTCGCGATCGTGTTCATCTACCTGATCCTCGCGTCGCAGTTCGGCAGCTTCCTGCAGCCGCTCGCGATCATGCTCTCGCTGCCGCTGTCGCTCGTCGGGGTGATGCTCGCCCTGATGGTGACGCGCGGCACGTTCAACATCATGAGCATGATCGGGGTGATCATGTTGATGGGGCTCGTGACGAAGAACGCGATCCTGCTGGTCGATTTCGCGAACAAGGCGCGCGACCGGGGCAGCGACCGGCGCCAGGCGCTGATCGACGCCGGCGAGCTGCGGCTGCGGCCGATCGTGATGACGACCCTGGCGATGATCTTCGGCATGCTGCCGACCGCCCTGGCGCTCGGCGCGGGGTCGGAGTTCCGGGCCCCGATGGCCCACGCGGTGATCGGCGGCCTGATTACCTCGACGCTGCTCACGCTCGTGGTGGTGCCCGTGGTCTACACCTATCTCGACGACTTCGGCGCGTGGGTCGGGGCCCGGGTGAAGCGCTGGACCAGCGCCCCGGCAGCGGCCGAGGTGCCGGCGGACTAGGGCCGCGCGGGCAGCGCAAAGACCAGGATGGTGGGTGAGCCCTCGCGGCCGAAGTTGAACGAGCCGCCCCCTGACGCGGCGGCGACATATTGCCGGCCGTTCACGGCGTACGTCACGACGCCGCCCAGGACCCCCGCGCCCGTGTAGAACCGGTACAGCTCGCTTCCCGTTGTGGCGTCGAGCGCGACGAAGTCTCCGGTCAGCTCGCCGGTGAACACCACCCCGCCCGCCGTGGCGGTCACGCCCGCGACCAACGGCCGCGCGGACCGGTAGCGCCACCGCACCGTGCCGCGCGCGGCGTCCACTGCTGTGAGCCACCCTTTCGCTTGCGTGGCGGAGTCGGCTACGAACACGCCGCCCAAGTACTGCTCGCCGGGCACGTAACGAGCGGTTTCGCTCGCCCGGAACGTGCCACACCAGTCGACCGCCGGCACGTACAGCAGGTGCGTGCGCGGATCGTACGCCGGTCCGTTCCATTCCACTCCGCCGTGGATGCCGGGGCAAACTCTGACGGGCTCCCGACCCACGGGCACGTCGACGTTCAGGCGGGTCGTGATGGGCACCTCGTACAGCCGCTCGTGCGTGTCCCGATCGAGCACCGTGAGGACCCCGTGCTTGCCCGTGGCCGCGACCAGGTCGCGCTCCCGGCCGCCGACCGTCTCGTGGAACAGTGGGGAAACTTGGGTCAGGTCCCAATCGTGCGCATCGTTCGGCAGCAGCTGGTCGTACCACCGCAGCGTGCCGGCGTGCAGGTCGAGGGCAACGAGGGCATTGGTGTAGAGATTCCTCCCCGGCCGGAGATGACCCGCGAGGTCGGGGGCGGGGTTCGTGACCGCCACGTACAATTCCCCCTTGGTCGGATCGAGCGCCAGCGGCGTCCAAACCGCCCCGCCGCCCTGGGGAGTGCCGGTGGGGTTCGCCCAGGTCTCCGCCCCAGGCTCGCCGGGACGGGGAACCGTGTTGAACCGCCACAGCGGTTTGCCGTCGGCGAGCTGGAAGGCTCCGATCCATCCCCGGATACTGTTCTCGCCGCCGGCCGGCCCGATCACCACCACGTCCCCGTACACGAGCGGGCTCATCGTGATCGTCTCGCCTGCCTCCGGATCGGCGACGTGCCGTGCCCAGAGCAACGTGCCGTCGCGGGCGTCGAGCGCCAACAGATAGCCATCGGCCGTGCCGCGGACCACGTACCCCCGCTCGAGCGCCACGCCGCGATTCATCGGCCACAGCTCGTAGTCTTGCGGCTGCCAGGTATGACGCCACCGGGGATGGCAGGTGGCGGCGTCGATCGCCAGCGTCGCGCGCGTCGTCGTCAGATACATCACGCCGTGATACACCAACGGCCCGGTTTGGAAGGTCTCGCTGGAGCCGGCTTGAAAGACGCAGGCGACGGCGAGGCGCGCGACGTTGGCGCGGGTGAGCTGTGCGAGCGTCGAGTAACGTGTGCCCGACAGGTTGCCGGTGTGATACAACCAGTCGGCCGCGTCGGGGCTCGTGAGCTCGGCCTGGCTCGGCCCAGCGCCGAGCGGGCGCGCCCGCTCGCCCTTGACGAACTCGCGTGCCGGCAGCGGGTCGGGCGTCGTGGTGGTGGCGAGCCGATCGAAGCGAATCATGCGGAGCAGGCTGTCTGAGGCGTCGAATCGCTGTGGCCCGGCGGGCAGGCCGTTGCGTTGCAGTAGATACGCGAATACGGCAGCGTAGTCGTCACGCGCGAGCGAGCCCATCGATAGCTTGGGCATGGAGGTTTGCAGCACGTAGAACAAATCCGCTGCGCTGCGCTCGGGGGCCCGCCACCGGCGGAGGAATGCCGGGCCGGCCAGCGCCGGCGCAGCCGTGCCCTCGAGCGCCGCGCCGTGGCACGTAGCGCAGGAGGCGCCGTAGACCTGGCGGCCCCGACGGGCTTGATCCGCCGTGAACACCGGCTGGAGGGCCGGGGAGGGGGCGGAGCCGTCGCCTGCACGCCACGCCCCGGCTGCCGCACCACCGAGCAGAGCACTCAGGACCAGCCCGATTCGTTTCAAACCGAGGATCCTCCACGTCGAGGCCGCGGCGCCGACGCCGCAAGTCTCGGGCGACACTTTATGGGGAGGGGTGTGATCGGCAAGTCATGTCCGGAGCACTAGTTCCCGCTGGCTCGGGGGCGAAGGCGTCAGGCTGAACGCTGCGTCCACGCCACAATTTCCGCCCTGTTGCGGTAGCGCCTATGGCGTCCGGGCCACACCACGACCCGCCAACTGAGCCGGGTGGTGCTTCGCCTCGTTCACGTCGTGTTTGGCGCTGTGTGGGTCGGCATGATGGCATTCACGGTGCTCTTCCTGACGCCCGCCGTTCGGGACGCAGGTCCGGAGGGTGGGAAGGTCATGACGGCGTTGCAGCGCCGGGGCGTCATGCTCGTGACGCCGCTCATTGCCCTGGGCACGCTGGTCTCGGGGATGTGGCTGTACCAGCGCTTCTACAGCGGCTTCGCCGGCATGATGGCTACGCGCGTCGGCTTCATGTTTGGGATCGGCGGCGCGGCGGCCGTACTCGCGGTTCTCTTGGGTATCACGGTGATGCGGTCGGCGATGACGCGGGCCGCGGCGTCTGGCGATCAGACGGAGATCCAGCGGCTCCGGGCTCGCGGCGCCGCCGTGGGGAAGGCCGTGGCGCTGCTCCTCCTCCTGGCCGCGGCAGCGATGGCGGTCGCCCGTTACGTCTGAATGACCGACATCGAGGACGGCACAGTGGAGACGGCCTGGCAGCTCATCCGGCAGCAGGCCTAAATTCCTATCATGCCACGAAGCCGTCACTCACTGCGCGAAGGCGTGCTGCTCGGTCTGGTCGTGGCGACGAGCATCTGGCTCTGGTTGGCCATCGTCGACGCGATCGCGGGTCAGCCGTTCCGGACCTTTGCGGTGCTCGGCGGCATCGCGCCGTTCACCGTGCTCCACTACGCGCTCTGCTTGGCGTATGGTTTGGCCGCGGCGGCGGTGGTGCACGGCGCGGCGCGTGAGCCGGCCCTACTGTTCGGCGCGGCATTCGTCTTTTTCATCCTCGAGTTCGGGTTCGTGATGCTCACCGTGATTCTGGCACACGTCGGTCTGGGGCAGCTGGCGTGGGTCCGGATCCTGGGTGGCAACCTGGTAGGCGCCGTGCTCACCTTCGTCGTGCTGGCGCGGCGGCACCCGCTGCAGCGCGAGCTGCGACAGGCGGAGGCCGAGGAAGCAGAGTAGCTTGCGTCAGCGCGGATGTCGGATCGTCATCTTCGATCGAGGCACCTCCATGCGAAATGTGATGCTGAGACTGGCCGGGCTGGCGCTCCTCGCGACGCCGCTCTCGGCGCAGACCGCCGACGAGATCATCGCCAAGTATGTGAAGACCGTCGGCGGGATGGACAAGATCCAGGCCGTGACGACGCTGCGCCGCACCGGCAAGTTCACCGGTGGTGGCGGGTTCGAGGCGGCCGTGCTCCAGGAGAACAAGCGCCCGACCAAAGTGCGGGAGGAGTTCGCGCTGCAAGGGATGACCGGGGTCAATGCGTACGACGGCAAGACCGGATGGAAGATCGAGCCGTGGCAGGGGAAGAAGGATCCCGAGGCGCTGAGCGAAGAGGAAATGAAGCAGATCGTGGAGGACGCCGACTTCGACGAACCGCTCGTGAATTACCAGCAGAAGGGGAACAAGGTCGAGTTCGTGGGCACCGATCAGGTCGAGGGCACCGACGCCTTCAAGCTCAAGGTGACGCTCGCCAGCGGCGACGTGCGGTACTACTACATGGACAGCGACTATTACGTTCCCATCAAGATCGAGATGAAGCGCATGATCCGGGGGGCGGAGCAGGAGTTCGAGACCTCGCTGGGCGACTACAAGGAGGTCGCGGGCTGGTACCTGCCGTACTCGATGGAGAGCAACGTTAAAGGGAGCGACAACAAACAGAAGATCACGTTCGAGAAGATCGAGGCCAACGTCGCGATCGACGATCAGCGCTTCGCGAAGCCCGTGGCAGGCGCGACGCCGCCGGCACCGGCCAAGCCTCCCGAGACCAAGAAGCCCGAGACCAAGAAGCCGTCGTTACACGAGGCCACGTTCTTCCTGCAGGCGACCCAGCAAGCCGCGCCGGTGAAGCTCGACTCTGAAACGATCTCCGGCTTGGGGGCCCGCAATATCGGCTCGGCGGCGATGAGCGGCCGCGTCGCGGCGCTCGACGCCGTGCACGAGGGGGAGCGGCTCACCGTCTACATCGGCGCCGCGAGCGGCGGCGTGTGGAAGTCGGTCAACGGCGGCACGACCTTCAAACCGGTGTTCGACAAGCAGCCGGTCCAGTCGATCGGCGCGATCACCGTCGATCCCAAGAACCCGAAGGTGGTCTGGGTGGGCACCGGCGAGGCGTGGACTCGCAACAGCGTCTCGATCGGCGACGGGATCTACAAGTCGGTGGACGGAGGCGACAACTGGACCAACCTCGGTCTCAAGGAGTCCGAGCGCATCGCCAAGATTGTGGTCGATCCATCCGAGACGAACACGGTCTACGTCTGCGTCCCGGGCAAGCTGTGGAGCGATAGCGACGAGCGCGGCGTCTACAAGACGACCGACGGCGGCAAGACGTGGGTGAAGGTGCTGAAGGGATCGAACCTCTCGACCGGGTGCTCGATGCTGTCGGTCGATCCGACGAATCCGAAGACGATCTTCGCCGGGATGTGGGACTTCCGCCGCAAGGGGTGGACGTTCCGCTCGGGGGGCGACGGCCCCAACGCGCCGAGCGGCAGCGGCCTGTTCAAGAGCAGCGACGGAGGCGCGTCCTGGACCGAGCTGAGCAGCGCGAAAGGGCTGCCGTCCAAGCCGTGGGGTCGGGTGGCGGTCGCCGTGGCGCCGTCCAAGCCGAGCGTCGTGTATGCGTTCATCGAGGCTCAAGTCCCGACCAACGGGTTGTATCGCTCCGACGACGGCGGCCAGACGTGGGAGGCCCGCGACCGCAGCCAGGCCATGATCTGGCGGCCCTTCTACTTCGCCAACCTGATCGTCGATCCCAAGAACGAGAACCGGATCTACAAGCCGGACGGGCCACTGATCGTCAGCACCGACGGCGGACGGAGCTTCAGCAACATCTCGGGCGGCGCCCACGGCGACTTTCACGACGTGTGGATCGATCCCAGCAATACCGATCACCTGATCACCGGGGACGACGGCGGCGTGTGGTATTCCTACGACGCGGCCAACAAATGGTGGAAGGCCGATAATCTCCCGATCTCCCAGTTCTACCATGTCAGCGTGGACATGGACCGACCGTACCACGTGTACGGCGGGTTGCAGGACAACAGCTCCTGGGTGGGCGAGTCGGAATATCCCGGCGGTGTCACCAGCAGCCGCTGGGAGAACATGTACGGAGGCGACGGCTTCTGGATGTTCGTCGATCCCACGGACCCCGACTACATCTATGCCGAGTATCAGGGGGGCGAGATCGCCCGGGTCAACCGCAAGACGCACGAGACGCGCAACATCAGGCCGTTGCCCCAATACAAGGAAGGCAAGCTGCGCTTCAACTGGAACACGCCGATTCACGTGAGCCCCACGAAATCGGGCACGATCTACCTGGGGGCGCAGGTGCTGTTCCGCTCGCGCGACTTCGGTCAGACGTGGGAGCGCGTCTCTCCCGACCTCACCACCAACGACCCGGAAAAGCAGAAGCAAGAACAGTCGGGCGGCGTGACGGTCGACAATTCGTCCGCGGAGATGCACACCACGATCTTCGCGATCTCCGAGTCCCCCAAGAACCCCGACGTGGTCTGGGCCGGCACCGACGACGGCAACGTGCAGGTCACGCGCGACGGCGGCAAGACGTGGACGAACGTGGTCGCGAACATCCGGGGACTGCCGAAGAATGCCTGGGTGTCGTCGCTCGAGGCGGGCCACTTCGACGCAGGCACGGTGTACGCCACCTTCGACGTCCACACCTTCGGCGATATGCGACCCTACGTCTACAGCTCGGCGGATTTCGGCAAGACGTGGTCGCCGCTGGTCGCGCCGGACGGCCCGGTGCGGGGGTACGCGCACGTCGTGAAGGAAGACTTGGTCGACAAGCAGCTGCTCTTCCTCGGCACCGAGTTCGGCCTCTGGGTGTCCATCGACGGTGGTGCTCACTGGGCGCATTACAAAGGGGGGGACCTGCCGAGCGTGGCCGTGCGCGATCTGGCGATCCACCCCCGCGATCACGACCTGGTGATCGCGACCCATGGCCGCGGCATCTGGATCGTCGATGACATCACGCCGCTGCGTGCGCTGACACCCGAGGCGCTCGCCAGCAACGTCGTGTTCCTGCCGGCCCGATCCACGGTGCAGCGGGTCTCGGCGTCCGGCGGGTGGGCCAACGGCGATGCCGCCTTCGTCGGGCGCAATCCACCCGGCGACGCCGTCATCACCTACTACCAGAAGAAGCGCCACATCTTCGGCGATCTGAAGATCGAGGTGTTCGATCAGGGTGGCCGGCTGATGGGCACGGTGCCCAGCAGCAAGCGCCGCGGGTTGAACCGCGTGATGTGGTCGATGCGGCTCAAGGCGCCCAAGGTGCCGACGGCGGCGAGCGCCGCGTTCGGCGCGGCGTTCGGTCCCCGGGTCTTGCCGGGCACGTACACGGTGAAGATGACCAAGGACAAGGAGGTCTACTCGACCCCGCTCGTCATCGTGGCCGATGGGCGGACCAAGCACACCGCGGCAGACCGCCAGGCGCAGTTCGATCTGGCGATGAAGCTCGCCGGGGTGCTCGCCGACATGACGTTCGCGGTGGAGCGCATGAACGGCGTCCGGCTGGCGCTGGACGAGCGGGCCGCGCAGCTGCCAGCGAAGGATGCGCTCGCCCCGCGGCTCCGCGCCGCATCCGCGACGGCCGACTCGCTGCGCAAGAAGATCGTCGCCACCAAGGAGGGCGGGATGATCACCGGCGAGGAGCGGTTGCGCGAGAATCTCACCGACCTCTACGGCAACGTGGTCTTTTACGACGGGCGGCCGTCGCAGACCCAGGTCGAGCGCACAGAGGCGATCGCCCGGGAGCTGGCGGACGTGATCAAGGATTTCGATGCCTGGGCGGCGAAGGAGCTGGACGGACTCAACTCCGCGCTGGCGCGGAAGCGCCTCGAGCCGATCCGGCTGCTCACGCGGCAGCAATGGGAAGCGAAGGACGTGGCGGCGCAGGAGTGACGCGCCACGTTTTCTCGAGGACGAACGGTGAGAAACGACGATGTATGACTGGATCGGATGGCTCGCGACGGCCGCGTTCACGAGCTCGTACTTCTGCAAGCAGCAGAAGACGCTGCGGCGCGTGCAGAGTGTGGCCGCCTTGATGTGGCTGGCCTACGGGGTAGCGATCCACGCGCTCCCCGTGATCGTGGCCAACGCGATCGTGGCCGCCGTCGCGATCTGGTCGTCGTCAGGGAGCGCTCTTGAGCGGCGGCAGTAACAGCGCATTGAAGGTAACCGTCACGGTGCTGGCGCTCATCGCCAGCGCTGCCCACGCCGGCTTGAGCAGGATTCCGAGCGCTGGATACAAAACGCCGGCAGCGAGCGGGATAGCGATCACATTGTAGATCGCCGCCCAGAAGAGATTCTGCTTGATCTTGCGGCGCACCCGGCGGGCCAGCACGAGCGCAGCTGCGACGTCGGCCGGGTCGTCCTTCATTAGTATGACTCCGGCCGTCTCGATCGCCACATCCGTTCCCGCGCCGATCGCGACGCCGACCGTCGCCGCCGCAAGCGCCGGTGCGTCGTTTACCCCGTCCCCGACCATGGCCACCCGGTGGCCTTGCTGCTCGAGTCGGCGGACCTCGGCAGCCTTGTCGCTCGGTAACACCTCGGCCCGGACATCATCGATCCCGAGCGTGCGGGCCACCGCCGCGGCGGTGGCCCGGTTGTCCCCCGTGAGCAGCATGACCCGGATGCCGAGGTCGTGGAGCGTCCGAACGGCGACGTGCGCCGTGGGGCGAATCCGGTCGGCGACCGCGATGAGGCCGAGCGTCCGGCCATCCACCGCCACGTAGAGTGCGGTCTTCGCTTCCGCTCGCAGCCGCTCGGCCGCGCGGTCCAGCTCCGGTGTGACGCCGTTTCCGCTCAGCAGGGTGCGATTTCCCACCAGCACGGTGCGACCCCCCACGACCGCCTTTACGCCGTGGCCGGGAACGGCTTCGAAACGGGAGGGCGTCTCGACGGCAAGCGCCCGCTGCTTGGCAGCCTCGACCAGGGCCGTGGCGAGTGGGTGCTCCGACTGCGCATCCGCTGCGGCGGCGAGCCGGAGCAGCTCGGCCTCTCCCGCCCCCGCAGCCACGATATCCGTGACCGATGGCCGGCCCTCGGTGAGCGTACCGGTCTTGTCGAACACCACGGTGTCCACCCGAGCAGCTGCCTCGAGCACCGCTGCGTTCCTGAAGAGCACGCCGGCACGGGCTGCCCGCCCCACGCCGACCGTGATCGCCGTCGGAGTCGCGAGCGCGAGCGCGTCCGGGCAGGCGATCACGACGGCCGCCACAGCCGCCGACAGTGCGAACGACACGCCCTGGTGTCCAAACGCGAGCCACGCCGCGAAGGTGATCACGCCGGCCGCGAGCGCCACGATCACCAGGTACCTGCCGGCGAGGTCCGCCAGCCGCTGCGCCGGCGCCTTCGAGGATTGCGCCTCCCGCACCAGCGCGACGATGCGAGCGAGCGCGGTGTCGGCTCCGACGTTGGTTGCGCGGAACCGAAAGGCTCCCTGCTGATTGCGTGTCCCGCCCACGACCCGGTCGCCCGGTCGTTTCGCGACCGGGACCGGCTCCCCGGTGAGCATCGATTCATCCACGTAGCTCGAGCCCTCGGTCACGACACCGTCGACCGGGACAGTGTCGCCGGGCCGCACTGCTAGGGTGTCGCCCACCGCGACGGCGTCGAGCGGCACGACCTCCTCTTGTCCATCCCGCACCCGTCGCGCGGTGGGCGGGGCGAGCTCGAGCAGCGCTTCGACCGCTCGGCCGGTAGCGAAACGGCTGCGCATCTCCAGCCAATGGCCCAGCAGACTGAAGGCGGTGAGCATCGCGGCGGCGTCGTAGAACATCTCGCCCGGCAGCCCAAACGTCACGGCAACCGAGTAGAGGTAGCTCACGAGTATCCCCGTCGCGATCAAGGTCATCATGGTGAGCTCGCCGTGCCGCAGCGAACGCCACGCCGAGGACACGAACGGCCACCCGCCCCACCAGACGACGATCGACGTCAGGACGAAGCCGAGCAGTGTGTGCGGCAGCCTGAACGGCGGCGCCAGCTCGCGGCCGAACAGCGAGGTGCCGAGCGGCGAGTAGAGGACGATCGGGACGGTGAGGATTGCCGATCCGATGAAGCGCCGCAGCATGTCCCGCACCATGTGCGCGCCATGGTGGTTAGTCATGAGAGCCTCCGTGCATGTGCGGCATCTCATGCATCTTCATATCGCCTTCCCGAGCGCCTGCCGGCCGCACCTGGAGATACATCGCCACTCCAGCCGGCGTGCGGCTGCCGTACGCGGCCTCGAGGCTCGAGGGCACAAAGTTGAGCGAACCGCGCACGCCCACCCCAGCAGCGAGCCCGGCGACGGTGCCCACCATGCGCTGGTAACCAAGCGCCAGCGCGCCGACGGCGTACCGCGTCGTTGGGGGCACTGATGGAATAACCAGCTCCGCGGCGCTCTTCCTCACGTACTCGACGCGACCGAAGCAGGCGTTCGTTCCGTCCAGATCGAGCGTACTCTCCAACACGACGCTACTCGCGAGCCGCCCGGACCCGATCTGGTCGTTCGCGCCGTAGATCAGGGCGCTCGACCACGTCCCCTTGGTGCCCACCGGCTGCGTGGTCAGCGCGGACGCTCCGATTCGGTGGAGCGACTCGTCGGGGTTGAGCACTTCCGGGCTTCTCAGGTAGGCGTACCAGGCGGACACACTCCAGCGCGGTCCGGGATTCACGGTCAAACGGGCGCTGTAGGAATCGAGCCTGCGGCCCGCGTAGTCGAAGTTGGTCCGAATCTCGTCCGGCTCCCGGCCGTTGAACCAGGATGCTTCGAGCTTGGCGCTCCGAGTGAAGACCCCCGCGGTCACGACCCCAAACGTGATGTGAGTGCCGTCCTGCCAGTGATGGGAGATCGGCGCCAGCGGGTCATCAGCCGCGGACGGCCGGTGCGGGAAGGCCACGGGGCCCACCGCCGGTTCGCCGACCGGGGCGAGGTAGAGCGAGAGCGCGAAATGCCGAGCCACCGGGCGTTCATAGAGTGCCGCGAGCTCCATGAAGAGGTCGTGGGGGTGTTGGCGATCGTGGAGCGGCGCCCCCTGGTAGGACTCCCCCGACTGCACGAGCAAGGGGTAGCCCCGGCTGCCGATGGTCCACGGTTCGGCGCTTACCATCCCGCGGAGCTGGAGTTGGCCGCCGCCCAGCGGTCGGCTCGCCATTGCCATCGCCCAGTTGACGATGCCGAGCTGGTTGCTGCCGCGGGATCCTCCCTGCCAATCGTATTGAAAAAAGCCCTTCCCGTGCACCATGAGGGTCCAGTCGCCGAGCGTGACATGGGCGGCGTGCATCGGGGAGGCGTCGGGAAGCCATGAGGTGCCGGATCCCATGCGCGTCTCCGGAATGCCGAGGGGCCCGGCGCGCAGCTCCATCGGGTGTTGCATATCCATTTGCGCTCGGACCGGTCTCGTCGTGCCCGCGACGAGGGCCAGGGCCGCGGCTGCCGAGCCGCCAAGAATGCCTCGCATATCCAGATCTCCTCAAGCCAAAGTCGAAAAGCGCGCGCCGGTCTCGCGGGGCGGACGCGCGACAGCTGGGATAGCCGACTTAGGCTTGAGGCGGTGGAGAGAGCGGTGGAGCGAGGAAGGATGCGAATCGGCAGTCCGGTCCTGCCAGTCCGGGGCAGGATGCCGCAGGGAGGGCGACCGAAACCCGGGCGCGTGCGGGCGTCGCAGCGCCGGCGGTCGGGCATGCGGTTCCAGCGGCGCAGCCGAGCCCGGCTGCATCCTGGTGGCAGGCCGGCCCCGGCGCCGGTGCGACGAGCGCGGAGAGCTGCGCTGCGTGCTGGTGGGTGGCGCCTCCGGGGTGGGTCGTGTGCATTGCGCACGGGGCCGCGGCCTGCGCCAACAGGCTCAGGCACATCGGTAAGCCCGTCCCTGTCGAGCCGACCGATACGATCGCCGCGAGTGCGACGGCGCGGCATGCGAGCGGTGCGTGCGTGATCCGGAGCACGGGAGAAGTATAGTGCCTTGCGCACAAGGCACAGAGTTGAAGAACGCTCTTTGAGTAGCGACCTTACCCTTCCTCCGGCGCCGTAGCCAAGTGGTAAGGCAGAGGTCTGCAAAATCGGTCCATCCTCTTCCGTTCCTGTCCGGCGATCTCCCCAACAGGCCGCACCGCCATCCACGCCGCCCTGGGCGGCACAGGAGCGGCACACTTGGTCGCGAGGGTGTGTTACCGCATGGGGTCAAAACCGGGCAGCGGATCCGGAATCCGCTGCCTAGTCGCTGTCTCGCGCGCGCGAGCCCCGTCGCGATCTCTGTACTGCGGAGGTCGCTAGCTGGGTGTGGACTGACGGTAGGCTACCCTCCCGCCCGGCTCCGCAAGCGCGCCATCTCTTCGCGGTTCGGACCGAACATCCCGGGGGCCGTGCCGCCGGCCAGCCGGCACAGCACCGACAGCTGGCCGCGGTGGTGGATGTTATGGAACAGCATCGCCGACCACAGCAGGTCCCGAACCGGTCGCTCCTTGCCATCGAAGTACGTGAGCCGGCGGTCCAGGTCGTCCGCGCCCAGCCGCCGCACGCGTGCCACCGCGTCGGCGTGCACCCGCTCGTAGCCCGGGGCGAGCGCCTCGATCGACCGGGGCCGCTCGAGGCCGGGTGCCTTGGCGCCCGGCGCGAACTTGCCTTGCTCGATGCCCCAGCTCACGTACGCGTCCGCCTCGGCCAGGTGCCAGGCGAGCTCGCCCAGCGAGCGGGCGCCCGCGTCGGGCCGAAAGTCGTACTGGCCCGCGGGCAGCGCGCGCAGCAACGTGGCGGTTTTCTGGGCCTCGGCGTCCCACACGCCTAGGAACGTCTGCAACTCGGTCGTAGCCATCGCACCGAACCTCCTCTCGTGCTTGGGTCAGGTCGAGGCGTCCACCGCGAAGCGGCGGCGCACGCCCGCGGCAAACACCGTCCATGGCGCGGCATTCTTCAAGCGCGGGAGCCACGTCGCTTCGGCTCCCACCCGGTAGCGCAGCCGCGGCGCTCGACTCTCGACGATCCGGAGCACGCAGCGCGCAACCTGCTCAGGGGCAATGCCCCGCTCCACGGAACGGCCCATCGCCGCAATCACGCGGCGCCTCGGTCCCTCGTAGGCGGGGAGCGGTCCCGCGACGAGCTGCGCGGCTTCGGTCATCCGGGTGTGGACGAATCCCGGCTCGACCAGCGTAACGGTGATACCGAACGGCCGTAGCTCGTGCCACAAGGCTTCGGAGTAGGCCTCGAGCGCGAACTTGGTGGCGCAATAGAAGGCGCTGAAGGGAATCGCGGTCAGGCCAGCGAGCGACCCGATGTTGACGATCCTGCCCGCGCCGGCCTTTCGCATGCCCGGGAGCACGGCATTCACCATGCGGACCGTGCCGAAGAAGTTGGTCTCGAACTGGGCTTTGGCTTCGGCGAGGCTCGTTTCTTCGGCGGCGCCGGTGAGCGCGTATCCGGCGTTGTTGACGAGCACGTCGAGCCGGCCGGTCTGCGACAGGACTTGGTCCACGCAGGCCCGCACCGACTCGTCCGAGCGCACGTCGAGCGCCAACAGCCGGAATTGCTCCGGCGTTGCCCGGTCAGGCCGGCGGGCCGTGCCGTATACCGTGAATCCTCGCTCTGTCAGCAGCTGCGCCGTCGCCCGACCGATTCCCGACGACGCCCCAGTGATCAATACCGTCTGCGTCATGACGTTCCTCCCAACCCTGCGGTGGTCTCGATCTGCTGCAGCGCCGCGGCGCGGCACTCGTCGAGGATCCGATTCGACAACGCCCGGTCCTTCACAGCGCGGGCCAGGAGCAGCCCGCCCACGCACAGCGCGACCGCCGGGATGGCGGGAGTCGCGTCGGGCGACCGGGGATCGAGCTTCGACCCGAGGGCCGCGACGAGGCGGCTCAGGTGCTGCTCGAAGATTTCTCGCGACGTCGGGGACAGCCGGGCGATCTCGGCGCCGAGGGCCGGCATCGGACAGCCGTGCTCGGCCGCGTCGCGATGCTCCTGGCTCAGATAGGACGTGATGTGCGCGCGCACCCATGCGGGGCCCTCCCGGCCCTGGAGCCGCGAGCGCCAGTGGTCGCGGGATCGCTGGAAGGCGAGCTCGAGCGCCTCGGCGAGCAACGCCTGTTTGGAGCGGAAGTGGGCGTAGAACCCGCCGG
>Ga0209159_1000004_pt1 | contig 194062 bp, 186 predicted proteins | sample GraSoiAngelo_144_FD_185901 | JGI IMG/M metagenome (GOLD analysis project Ga0209159, IMG submission 185901) | Grasslands soil microbial communities from the Angelo Coastal Reserve, California, USA - 14_1009_02_40cm (SPAdes) (version 2) | ecosystem: Environmental > Terrestrial > Soil >...
CCACTGCCACAAATGCAAGCCAGAACGTCCTGATCAGCGGGAACTCGATCACGAATATAACGAGCGGCGACCGCGGAGCCTACGGGATTCAGGTCAACAATAGAGCGGGCCAGCCCGGTCTCGTAATCTCGAACAACACCATCGACACCTTGACTGGTTTGGGCTCGCTTGGTCGTGGCTGGGCACATGCCATCGGGTTGGAGGGAGACACTCTCGACGTTCTTGTCGTAGGTAACGACATCAGCAACATCTTCGATCTGGTCCCGAACCCGATGTTTGGACCAGATGCCATCGCCGTCTTTTTCGAAGACAATCCATCCTTTGGAACAGCAAGGGTTAACCAAAACAACTTCGACGTCACCCCCTTAGTAGCGTATGGGATCGCAGTTCACCCGGCCCTCATCATGGCGTTTCCGGGCAGCATCGTGGATGGCACCTGCAACTGGTGGGGCGATCGTAACGGTCCTGGTCCGATGGGCCCCGGTGCTGGCGCTAAGGTCAGCTCCAACGTCGACTTCAACCCCTGGCTCATCGCGCGCGCCCCGGCTGGCGCATGCGTCGGCGGCGCCTCTGCTCCAGCAAAGGTGACCGGCGGCGGCCAGATTCCGGGCGACGACCCTCTCTTCTCCCCCCTTGGGGACCTGCTGTCCGTGCCGGCTCTGATTCCTAGTCTGGCCGATCCCAACGCGCAGGCCACCTTCGGCTTCGTGGCGAAGTGCTGCCCGGCGACAGGAAACCTGGAATACAACGACCATCAGGCCGACGTGCGGATAAAGGCCCAATCCATTGATGGGCCAGTTATCCGCAGCCAGCGCCCCGGTGATTCTTGCCCGACGATACCTGGGAGCAAGCACGCCACGATCGGTGGCAGGGCCACGGTCATCTCGTCTACGGGCACGGAAACGGAGGACTTCACTGTTGAAGTTGACGACTGTGGCGAGCCCGGGACTGCGGATAGGTTCGGCATTAAAACTGAGTCCTACTCGAACGGGTGGCCTATACCCAGCACCTTGACCGGGGGCAACATCCAGATCAAGAACTGACGGAGAATTCGCACCCGTTCGTCGGTCAACGCGTGAGGTCCGACGTGAGGCGGGGGGTGCTGATCCCCCCGCCTCGCGATCTCTCAGGTCGCGAGGCGGAAGAGCAAAGTGATACAGGAGGCGCTGATGGATAAGAGCCTGAAGATCCTGGCGGCTGTAAATATGGCGGCAGCGTTGCTGCTCCTGGGCCCCGCCGTGGTGCTCGCCGACACGGATGGCTTCGTGGTGCACTGCGCGCCTCTTCTCTTTGTGGGAGCGAATGTCGGTGACTGTAACGATTTCCACCCCACCATCCAGGCCGCGGTTAACCATGCTGAGCCTGGAGAGACCGTTCTCCTGGGCACATGGGTCTTTGATGAGCAAGTGCTGATTACCAAGCCACTCACGCTCCAGGGCGAGGGTATGGGCTCGACCAGCATCAAGCCCGCCGTGGTCTCCGCCAACACCAGCAGCCTCTTCTCAGGCGCTCCGATCGCCGCGATCCTTCTCGTGGACGGAACAGCGGGCGTCGCCGTGTCAGACCTGACGATCGACGGCCTCCCTGCGGGTTCCTTATTCGCCTGCTCTCCTGGCTATGTGGGCATCTTCTACCGTGCCGCCTCCGGTGCGATCCAAGACACCCGTGTAACAAACATCCACCATCCCGCAACGCCGGGCTGCCAAGCTGTCCTGGGCATCTTCGTGCAGAGCGCCAACGGCGGCCCGGGCCTGAACTCGAATGTGGCGATTGTTAATAACGTGGTCGACAACTACGGCAAGAACGGCATCACTGCGAACGAGCCCGGCACGTTCGTCACCGTGAGCAATAGTATGGTGCTCGGAAGAGGCCCTACTGGACCTGGAGACGCCGCCCAGAATGGCGTGCAGATCGGATTTGGTGCGCGGGGATTAGTGTCAGGGAACACCATTTCGAACCACAACTATCTACCGCCAGACTTCGTCGCGTGCGGCGTGCTCTTTTTCGAGGGCGGCGGCGGGGTTGGGCGGGCCAAGAACAACACGTTTGCCGGGAACGAGCAGAATATCTGCACGGCCGGCGCGGGCCTGGCAAATGCGCCCTTCAACCAGTGAGAGTGCTCGGGCGCGGCTCCTGTGCCCCTCACGTCGCGAGCCCGAACAGTGACGTCATCCGCGTCGAGTCGAGCACCGCCGCCATCTCGTCGTCAGGGGGACGGCGCTCGAAACGGCTCGCGGCGTCCAACACTCTGGGAAGCAGCGTCAGATCTCCCGCCGTGTTCAGGAAGACACCGGGCAGGCCGAGGACCCAGTGCACCGCGCGGTCGATGTCGGCCTGCGCCTCGAGCGGCTGATACCACGTGGTGTGCGTGCGGGTTCCGGTGGCCCACGGCCCGCGCGCGACGGACTTGATGACCTGAACCGCGACGTTCCGCTCCCGGCAGACGCTCAGCACTTCCTCGAAGTCCGTCCGGTAGCGGTCCTGCTGAGCCATGAAGAAATTGTAGGGCAGCAGCACGGCGTCGAAGTCGAAGCGCGCGAGGCTCCGCCGGTGCATCGCGGCGATCGTCCAGCCGTGACCGGTCACGCCGATGTAGCGCGCGAGCCCTTCCTCACGGGCCTCGATGAGCGCCTCGAGCGCGCCGCCGGGGCCCATGGCCTGATCCCAGTCGTCGGGATGACCGAGGGAGTGCAGCTGGATCAGATCGACGTGGTCGACGCGCAGCCGCTCGAGCGAGCGGTGGAGGTCCTCACGCGCTTCGGATGCCGTCCGGCTGCCGGTCTTCGTCGCGAGGAAGAAGTCCTTCCGGTGGCGTGCCATCCACGGCGCGATGCGGAGCTCGGAGTCGCCGTACCGCGCGGCCGTGTCGATGTGGTTGACGCCGTACCGGAGCAGCAGGTCGAGCGTGCGGTCGGCGTCCGCCTGGCTGGCGCGCGCCAGCGCGGCCCCGCCGAAGAGGGTCACCGTGCTCAGGTGACCCGTGCGCCCGAACGGTCGTCGCTCGATCATCACAGGTCGCTCGATCATTGGAGGTGCTTCTCGAACCAGGCGAAGACCTTCTTCCACCCAGCGACGGCGGCGTGCACGCGATACTGAGGGCGGTCGACGGCGAAGAACGCGTGCCCCGCGTTCTCGTACGTGTGGAACTCGTAGGTCTTCCCGAACTTCTTGAGCGCCTCCTCGGTCTTCGCGACGTCCTCCGGTGAGGGGCGTGAGTCCTCGACGCCGAACAATCCGAGCAAGGGGCACTGGAGGTCCCTGGTGAACTCGATCGGGGCGACAGGCTGACGCGGGGTCAGCTCCTCGGACTTCGCGACGACGCCGCCGCCGTAACAGTCGATCGCCGCGTCGATACCGCGCAGGGTGCAGGCGGCCAGGTAGGCCTGGCGGCCACCGGAGCAATAGCCGATGATCCCGACCTTGCCGCTGAGATACGGCAAGGTGCGGAGGTAGTCGACGGCGCCCTGGACATCGCCCATCGTGCGATCGTCCGGCATGCCTCCGGCCGCGCGGACGCTGGCGCTGTTCTCCTCCGACGTCCCCTTCCCCTCACGGAAATGGAGATTGGGAGAAATCGCCACGTAGCCGTGGTGGGCGAATCGCCTGGCGATCTCCTTGGTCGGTCCGTCCCAGCCGGGCATGTGGTGGATGACGACCACGCCCGGATGGGCGCCGGCGCCAAGCGGACGCGCGAGATACGCATCGATCTGGTCACGTTGGTGCCCGCGGATCAGGACCGTCTCGGCAAAGAGCGCCTCGTACGCCATGGTGTCCCTCCCCCGACGACGTGGCCTACCGGGGCGCGGGCGCGTACTTCCCGGTGAGCTGCGGCGTCGTGCCTTCGAGCTTCTTCTCCTGCCGCTCGAGCCGAGTCTCCCGGGCCCACGTGCGCTTCAAGTCGTCGCGGACGTGGACGCGCAGCCGGCCCAGCCCCTCCGTCTCCAGCTCGATCAGGTCCCCGTGCTGGAAGGCGCTGAGGCCGCGGTGGTTGGTGCCCGTCGCCAGGACGTCGCCCGGCTCCAGGGTATGGATGGAGCTGACCCACTCGATGCACCGCGGGATCTTGTGGGCCATGTCGCTGGTGTTGAAGTTCTGCTTGAGCGTCTCGTTCACCCAGAGCCTGACTTGCAATCGGTGCGGGTCTCGCACCTCGTCGGCGGTCACCAGCCAGGGGCCCATGGGCGCGAAGGTGTCGCGGGACTTCGTCTGGTAGAAGGTGTTGCCGCTCGGCGGGAGGCCGCGGGCCGACCCGTCGATGAAGTTCACGTACCCGAACACGTGATCCATCGCCTGCGCGGCGCTAACGTGCGAGGCCCGCTTGCCGATGACCAGCGCCACCTCCGCCTCGCCCTCGAAGATCGTGGCGGGGACGTCGGGGAGCACCATGGTGTCGCCGTCGCCGATGACGGCGTTGGGGGACTTGTGAAAGGCGTTGATCGGCGCGGGCTCGGCGCGGGTCCCGTCCTCCATGTAGTTCACCGCCATCGCGACGATGTTGTAGGGCTTCGGCAGTGGCGGCCTGATCCGCACCCGAGCGACCGGCACGCCCTGGCCCCGGTTGACCGCCTCTTCCAGGGGCCTCTTGTAGTCGGCGAAGCGCGCGATCAGCCCGTTGATCAGGTCGTGGGGGCCGGTGTGTGGAATCCCTTGCACCGTTTGCGTCACATCGATCACCGTGTCACCTTTGAGGACGCCCAACTTGAAGTCGTCGAAGAAGAGGATCTTCACGGCTGCCTCCCGCGCGTGGTTTCGACGCTGGGAATATACCAGCGTTGACGACTCTGGGTGCGCCGACTAGCGCCCCGACAGGGCGGTGATGAGGTAGACCCCGAGCACGATCAGGAGCGTGCCCAGGATGAGGCGCGGGCTCAACGTCTCGACGCCTCTCAGGAAGAAAAACGACAAGAACAGGACGAAGATCGGCGCCGTCCCGTAGAGCGGCGCCACCACGCTCACGGTGCTCAGGCTGAGCGCCACGACGTTCAGGAAGACCGCGGAGTTCTCCGCGACGCCCGCCGCCACGAAGTAGGCGAGGCTCCGGCCCCGGCATGCCATGGCGCGGCGGTCGCCGGAGGCGAGCAGGAAGCCGCTGAAGGCGACCAGGGCCGTCGTGACGTTGATGGCCGAGCCCAGGACCGCGCCCGTCTCGTTCAGGCCGAGCTTCCTCAGCACGGCGACGACGCCGAAGCAGGTGGCCGACAGCAGCGGAAGGGCGATCTGCCACCGCCGGAACCCGGTCCGCTGCCCGCCGACGGAGAGCAGGGTCGTCCCGACCACGATGACCACCGTGCCGGCGAGGATCGGGGCGGTGACGCGCTCGCCGAGCAGCAGGATGGCCACGCCGGTGGCGACGAGCGGGTGCAGGTTGATGAGGGAGGCGGCGACGGAGGCGCCGACCTTGTCGATGCTCACGAACCTCAGGAGCCGGCCGGCGACGGTGCCGATGAGGCCGGCAAGGACGAAGAAGGCGACCCCGGCCGCGGACGGGCGACCGAATCCGCCCGTCAGGAGCACGGCGGCCCAGAGGCCGACGGTTCCGACGACGAGGTTGATCCAGAAGCCGGTGTAGGGGCCGCGCCCTCGGAGGCCGTGACGGATGAAGATCGTGGCGCCCGCCGAGCAGAGGGCGCTGACGAGCGCGAGCGCGTGCGCGGTGCGTGGCATGAGTCGTCAAGGACACCACGGTCGTGGGCGAGGGTCAATATCCTGGCGTTTCGGGCGTCTTTGGCCTACCCTTCCAGGCAGGCACGCGAGACCGGCGCGCATCATCGCAGAGGAGACAGGCCATGCCGAAGATCAAGCACATCGCCATCTCGACCCAGGACGTGGAGAAGACCGCGAAGTTCTACATCGACGTCTTCGGCATGAAGGAGATCGCCAGGGTGAACAGCCCCGGGGCTACGGGCTACTACCTCAGCGACGGCGATCTCAACCTGGCGATCCTCAACTTCAAGAACGATCAGGTGGCCGGGGCCGAGCGTGGCAAGGGCTACAACGGCATCCACCACATCGGCTTCCAGGTCGAAAGCCTGGAGGAGATTGCGGAGAAGCTGGCGGAGGCGGGCGCCCCGCGCCGTGACGACATCAACGAGGCGCTCGGCGTGGGACAAGGCCGGCGACACGAAGGCAACGTCGAGGTGAAGTACACGGGCCCGGACGGGGTCATCCTCGACGTCTCGGAGACGGGCTGGGTCGGCACCTCCGGCCTCGACGAGTACTAGCTACTTCGCGGCTTTTCTCGGTGCGGCGTTTCCACCCCGATGCCGGAAGCGGTTGGTGGTGGTGACTGACTCGCCCTCAACGCACGGTACCGCGCAGGAGTCAGTCCGAACGCCGATCTGAAGGCTCGCGTGAAGTGCGCCTGATCGGCGAATCCCGCGTCGAACGCGACCTCGACGAGCGGGCGCTCCCGGTGAATCTGCTCCCGTGCGAATTCGAGGCGGCGCATGAGCAGATAGCGGTAGGGGCTGGTCCCCAACATGATCCTGAACTGCCGCGCCAGATCGTAGCGTGTCAATCCCGTGATCGACTCCAGCTCTCGTGAATGCACGACCCGGGTCTTCTCGGCGTCCAGGAACTGCCGAGCCCGTTCGACGGCCCGGACGTCGACGCGTCGGGAGATCACGGATCGGGCCCCACCCCGCTCCCCGGCCATCAACCCTTGCGCCAGGTCCACGATGAGGCTGTCCACGGCCAGCGATTCCAGCGGAGCGCGAAACGCCGCGTCGATGGCTCGCGACAGCATCGCATTCGTTGACACGGGCTCGCTCACGAAGGGCAGCGGATAGGGCCTTCCGCGGAGGGTCCGTACCGCGTCCGTGAGAAGAAACGGCTCCACATAGACGATTCGATAGCCGAATCCCTCGTCGGTGCCCGAGCGTCCGTCGTGGACCTCGTCCGGATACAGCACGACCACCCGCCCTGGAGTACTCGCATGGACCGAGCCCCGGTAGTCGAAGACCTGGACGCCGGAGGCGGTCACACCGATCGCATACGTGTCGTGGCGATGTTTCTGATAGGCCTCGCCAGCGAACCATGCGCTGAGGAGCTCGACGCCATCGGCTGGCCTCGAGCTGACGAGCCACCCCGCGACCGTGCCCTGGCACGATCGTTCAAGACCCTCGCCGGCCGATCTGGTCTCTTTTAGACGCATGGCTCGTGGGTAGCGTACGACGACGGAACAGATCGTGGCGTTTCTTCTCTTCGCCGTCGTGGCCGCCGTCACGCCGGGTCCGAGCAACATCATGCTGACCGCGGCCGGCGCGCAGGCAGGCGTCCTCAGAGGCCTGCCCTGCCTGCTCGGCGTCACGACCGGCATGGGTGTCATGATGTTCGTCGTCCCGCTCGGGCTCGGGAGTCTCGTTCTCGAGCATCCCCTCGTCCTCAAGGCGCTCCACTGGGGCGGGGCGGCGTTTCTGCTCTGGCTGTCATGGAAGATCGCGACGTCCGGAAGCGGCATCGACTCGGCACCGGACCGCGACCCGGTCGGCTACCTGGGCGCTGCGATCTTTCAGTGGATCAACCCAAAATCGTGGCTGGTGACGGCGAGCGCGGCCTCCACTTTTCTCAACGCTGAAGCGGGGAGCCCGATCGTGCAGGCTGCCTCCCTGGGGGGCCTCTTCGTCCTGGCTGCCTTGCCGAGTTGCTTTCTGTGGCTGGCGTTCGGAGCGGCTGTCCAGCCCGTCCTTCAGGGGAGTCGCCGACTGCGAATCTTCAACGTCGCGATGGGCGCGCTTCTCGCGCTCTCGATCGCCCTCATCGTCCGGTGAGCGACCGGCCGCTCGGGCCATGTTCGGATCGGGGTCAGCCCCCGCGGGTGACGACGCGGTTCGTCTGCACGCCGAGCCCGGTGATGCCCATCTCGACGACGTCGCCGGGCTGGAGGTAGCGCGGCGGCTTCATCCCGTGGGCGACACCGGCGGGCGTGCCGGTCGAGACGATGTCACCGGCGCGCAGCGACATGAAGCGGCTGACGTAGGCCACGAGCTCACGGACCGGGAAGATCATGTTGGCGGTGCTCCCGCGCTGGCGCGATTCGCCGTTGACCGTCGTCCACACCTCCAGGGCCTGGGGGTCGCGCACCTCGTCGGCGGTGACGAGCCACGGCCCGATCGGCGCGAAGGTGTCGGCGCTCTTGCCCTTCGTGGTCGTCCCTCCGTGCTCCATCTGGAACGCTCGCTCGGAGACGTCGTCGACGATGCAGTAGGCCGCGACGTGCGTGAGCGCGTCCGCCTCGCTCACGTTCCGCGCGTCGCGCCCGATCACGACGCCCAGCTCGACCTCGTAGTCGAGCTTGACGGCCTCGCGCGGCCGGACGATCGGGTCGCGGGGACCGTTGACGGCGCTGGTGGCCTTGATGAAGAGCAGCGGCTCCTTCGGCAGCGGCAGGCCCACCTCGTGAGCGTGGTCCGTGTAGTTCAGACCGACGCAGACGATCTTGCCGATACCCGCGAGCGGCGGGCCGAGTCGGGGGCGGCCACGGACGACTGGGAGCCGCGCCGTCCGGGCCGCGCGCAGGCGCTTGAGGCCCGCGGGCGAGAGCACCGCGGCCGTGATGTCTGGGACCACGCGCGACAGGTCGCGCACGGCGCCGGCTTCGTCGATGAGCCCGGGCTTCTCGGCCCCGGCGCGTCCGTAGCGCACGAGCCTCATGGGGCGGGACCGTCGGCGCCGGCGCGTGAGCGCATCGCTCAGAACCCGAGGAAGTCCCCGAGCGCCGCCAGCACCGCCTCGGGATTGTCCTCGTGCAGCGTGTGGACGGCCCGCGGGATCTCGACGAATCGGCCGCGCGGCAGCTCCTTGGCCATCCGCTCGGCGACGTCACGCTCGAGCACGTGGCTCTTCTCACCGCGAAGGACGAGGGTCGGCGGCGTGATGGCGCGCACGACGGTCCACCAGTCGACGTCCGACGGCGCGCGGCGTTCCTTGACGCTCGGATGCCACTTCCACACCAGCGCGCCGTCCGGGCGGGTCCGCAAGCTGTGCGAGACGACCCAGCGATAATAGTGGATGCCGGGATACGGGTTCGCTCGAAACAGGTGCTGGGCGGCCTGCTCGATGCTCTCCCACGTGTCGGGCTCGGGAGGCCCCGCCGAGGGCGCCATGGCGCGCGCGCTCAGCTCCGGGCCGATGTCAATGACGACCAGCTGCCGGACACGGTCGGGGCGCTTGGACGCGAAATACATCGCGTTCCGGCCCCCCATCGAGAGCCCGACGAGGACGAACGCGGTCAGGCCGAGCTGGTCGACGACGCCCGAAATATCGTCGAAGGCCGCGGCGGCCGTGTAGGTCTCGGCGGGATCGCTGTCGCCGTGGCCGCGCGCGTCGAGAGCGTAGACGTGAAAGTGGGGCTGCAGCGCGATGCTGAGCGTGTCCCACGCGTGCGCATGCCCCGTGAAGCCGTGGAGGAGCAGGAGCGGCGGACGACCGTCGCCGCCCCAGTCCAGGGCGTGCAGCCGCAATCCATTGACCAGCAGAGAACGATCCAGCGGGCGCAGGAGGTTCATCCTCGTGGGGAGCATAGCACTGGCGCTCGGGCTTCTTGCAGCGTGTGCTAGCATCCGGTTGACTCAGCCGCTACCGACGGGAGGCCGCGATGGGAACGTTTCGGCTCTACACGGGCTCCGACGGCCAGTCGCGCATCGAGCCGGTCGACCTCGGCCGGACGCCGGAGTGGACGAAGGGGCTGCCGGCGACACAGATCGCGTTCCGCGAGTGGCCGGTCGGCCAGTACCTCGACTGGCACCCGGCCCCGCGCCGCCAGTTCGTCATCATCCTCTCCGGCCAGCTCGAGATCGGCCTGGGCGACGGCGGAAAGCACCTCTTCGGCCCGGGCGACGCCCGGCTGGTCGAGGACACGACGGGCCGGGGGCACACCACGCGGGTCCTCGGCGCTTACCCCTGCGTGACGGCGACGATCCCGCTCGCGTAGTTTGTTATGTGCTACCATGTGCTACATGAAATACCCCAGAGGCGAAGTCGGCGTCCGTGAGCTTCGTCAGAACCTCAGCGTCTACCTCAAACGGGTCAAACGGGGTGAGACCCTCGAAGTGAACGAGCGGGGACATCGGGTCGCTGTCCTGGCTCCCGCCAGGTCAACGTTGCTGGAGCGCCTCGTCGCCGCCGGGCGGGCAAGCGCGGCCGAGGGCGACGTCCTCGCGCTGGGCCCGCCACTCGGGAGGCGCCCAACACGCCGAGCCAGCCGCGCGCTCGCCCGGCTTCGAGAGGAGCGCGGGTGACCATGCTCTACCTGGACTCCTCGGCGCTGGTGAAGCTGGTCGTTGCCGAGCCCGAGTCAGCCGCGCTGCTGAACCTGCTCCGAACGTCGCCGATTCGCGTGTCGAGTACGCTCTCGCTCGCTGAGGTGCCGCGAGCCTTGCGCCGAGCTGGCTTCAGCTCGGGTGCGCGCCGGCGGGCCCGTGATGTTCTTGCCAGGGTCAACCTGGTGGACGTCGATCGACGTGTGCTTTCCGGGGCGGCGGCGCTCGATCCCGCAGAGCTCAGGACCCTCGACGCGATCCACCTGGCAACGGCGTTGTCGATCCGCGAAGACCTTCTGGCCGTCGTGACCTACGACCGGCGTCTGACCGCGGCCGCTCAGCGCGCCCAGCTCGAAGTGCTGGCGCCCGCCTGAGGACCCGGGCATGGCGGTCAAGATCCTCTTCGCTCCCCGCCAACCCGAGGTGATCCTCGACATCGCGCGGTCCCTGACACCGGCCGCCTTCGAGCTCGTGGTCGCCGACCCCGGCACGCCCGAGTTCTACCAGGCGGCGGCGACGGCCGAGTACTACCTGGGCCTTGCCCGGCAGATGGGCGGGGAGTTTTTCCGGGCGGCGCCGAACCTCCGACTGGTCCAGCTCTTGAGCGCCGGGTACGACCACGTCGACGTGGAGGCGGCGCGCAAGGCACGCGTGCCGGTGGCCAACAACGGCGGGGCCAACGCGATCGCCGTGGCCGAGCACAGCGTGATGCTCATGCTCGCCGTCCTCAAGCGGCTCGTCCGGCTCCACAACGACGTCGTCGCCGGCAAGTGGCGGGTCGGCAACCTGGCCGAGACGCGCGTCTACGAGCTCGCGGGCAAGACACTCGGGATCGTGGGCCTCGGCAACATCGGCAAGAAGGTCGCCCGGCGGGCGGCGGCGTTCGACATGGACGTCCAGTACTACGACATCGCGCGGCTCACCGAGGACCAGGAGGACGCCCTCGGGGTCCGGTTCGTCCTCTTCGCCGAGCTGCTCCGCACGTCGGACGTCGTGAGCCTGCACGTGCCCCTCGACGACACGACACGGGGGCTCCTCGGCGCGCGCGAGCTCGCGATGCTGAAGCCGGGCGCGATCCTGATCAACACCTGCCGCGGGCCGGTCGTGGACGAGGACGCCCTCCTGAAGGCGCTCACGGCGGGACAGATCGCGGGCGCCGGGCTCGACGTCTTGGTCGAGGAGCCACCGCCGCCGCGTCACGCGCTCTTCACGCTGCCGAACGTCACGCTCACGCCCCACTCCGCCGGGCCGACGTGGGAGAATTGGACGGCGCGGTTCAGGAACGGCTTCGACAACATCCAACGCGTCGCCGCCGGCAGGCGGCCCCGGTGGGTGATCCCGGAGCTCCTGTGAGCACGGAGGAAACCATGCAAACCAATGCTGCGCCCGGACCTCTCGCGCCGCCGCACGCCCAGCCACCACGCGGGATCAACCACGTCGTCCTCAACGTCCGCAACCTCGAGGCCTCGCACCGGTTCTGGACCGAGATCATGGGCTTTCGGTGCGTCGCCGAGCTCAAGCCCGTCCCCGGGCGGCGCCGGCCGAAGATGCGCTTCTACAGCGGCCTCGACGCCCACGGCGCGGTGACCCACCACGATCTCGCCCTGGCCGAGGCGCCCTCCGCCGACGGCGGCACGACCCGTGAGCCGTGGGACCTGCTGCCGAGCCGCGTGGGGCTGAACCACGTGGCGATCGCCTGGCCCGATCGCGAGGCCTGGCTCAAGCAGCTCGCGTTCCTCAAGGCGAAGGGCGTGCCGTTCCACCGACGGGTCAACCACGGCATGACCCACAGCGTGTACATCTCCGACCCCGACGGTCACGGCATCGAGGTGCTGTACGAGCTGCCGCGAGAGGTGTGGGAGACGGACATCGACGCGGCGCAGAACTACGCCGAGCAGCTCCCCACGGAGGGGGACGAGGCGCTCGTCGACCGGACGGACTACCCGGTGTTCAAGGGGACGGCGGGATCTGGACCTTGATCCACTCGGCGGGGCCGCTCTGGGCTCCGCGCTGGGAGCCGTCCGGCTTCACCTCGACCGTCAAGCCTTGCCGCAGGTCGGAGAACGTCCCCGTGAGATTCGTCTTTCGCGACATGCTCCGGTCCAGCCAGATCTTCGTCCGCTCCGTGACCTTCGCGCTCCATGTTCCCGCCGGCCCGGCGATCGTGACGGTCTGATCCCGCGCATTGATCGCTTGAATTTTCCCGATGACGGTGGCTTTCCCTGACAGCCCTGGCGATTGCCCGACCGGAATGAACCGTTCGGTCAGCTCCTGCGCGGAGGGCGCCGGTGCGCCCAGGAAGAGCGGGCTCATCCCGACCACCGCGAGAACGAACGTTCGGACGGTCATACGCCTTCCCTCACGCCCCTCAGTCGACAAGGAACGCTCTCGCTCGCTTCTGATCTCGGATCGCCTTCTCCGTGTACTTCCGTCCGAAGAATACACTCCGGACGGCCTTGTCTGCCAGCCGTCGTGCCTCCTGGAGGTGGGCGACGGCGTCGGCGTGAAGGCCGCCGCCGCTAAGCACCCGGATGCTGTCGTCGGTCTCGTGAACCGCGCGCTCGAGAAGCCGCCGTCGCTCCGCGGAGGACGACACGGCGAGGCTCGTCTCCAGTAGCACGACGCTCTGGCGGATGTTCTCGAGCACGTTGATGACCCGCAGGAAGGCGGCGATCGCCACGATCTGCGTCCCATCGAGTTCGATGCCCGCGCCCTCGGGATCGGCCTTCGCCAGCGCCTGGCCGGCCGGAGACTTGTTGAACGATTCCCCGTCGTAGAAGGCGACCGCGCCTTCGATGGTCTCGATGGCGTTGTTGTGGAAGAAGGGCCCACTGTCCGCCGCCTCCACGAGCGGCGGCACGTTGAACGTGCCGTCGCCCGGCGTGCGGAACCCGTCGTCACGCGGGACCCGTTTGCCCGTCAGGCGAGCGGGTTGATCGGGCAGGTCCTCCACACCGGTGTTGAAGTTGGCATTCCCGAGGGGGCCCCGACCGGGGAAGTTGGCCGTCGCCCCCGCGTTCACATGGCAGATATTGCACTTGCCGAGTTTGTTGTCGAGGAAGATCTCCTGGCCCCGCTTCGGCACGGTGCCCTTGAGCGGCAGCGGCAGCGCCAGGTCCTGCTGCCGCCCGAGGGACAGCTGGAAGGCCTCCAGGGCGTCGAGCTCCTCCTCGGTGGGCAGGCGGAAGTCGACACCGGGGACCCGGTTCAGGGTCTTGGTGAAGTGCTGAATGACCGCGCCGGTCGCGAAGGATCGGAGTGATCCGTCGCCCGGGGCGCCGTCCCCGGACCACCCGGTGCGCGGCCCGCCAGGGCTCTGCACCGACGTCCGGAGACCGAGCGTGTGCGGCACCCCCCGCATGACGAACTTGTTCTTGAGATCGTCGAACCCGTCCAGGTTTTCTTGAATGAGCCCGAACTCCCGCATCAGCGCGGGATTCTCGAAGTTCTCCTTCAACGCCGGGTTGAACTCGGCGACGAACAGAGGATTGTCCTTCGGGAGCGTGGCGATGAACGCCGGATCGATGGTGAAGTTGTTCTCCGCCGGATGGCAGGTGCCGCACGTCCGCCCGTTACCGCCGAAGGTCTCGTTGAAGAAGAGGTCTTGCCCCTTCGCGACGAGCTGACTCTGACGATCGGGTGGAGGCGCGGTCTTGCAGGCGGACAGCCCGGCGACGGCGCACAGGACGGCGATCCACATTAGCTCTCGAGCGCGCATCCAGCCTCCTTTAACACCGGATGACTGACATGGTGTCATACTTCCATCGCTTCGGCGAAGCGCCGGTAGGCCTCCAACGGGTCGCCGTACTTGCGGTGCCCCGCGGTGTGCTGGGCGCTGGCGAGGAGCAACCGATCGCGGTCGGCGGCCCTGGTGTGGCGGAAGTCCTCCAACAGGCAGAGCCCGAGCTCCTGGTTGTGGGGGTCGTTCCCGAGCGTGCAGGCCGCCGTGGCCAGCGCCTGGACCAGCGGGGCGCGGTCGAAGCCCGCTTTCAGATAGGTCGCGGTGAGCGCGACCGCCTCGTCGGGCCGGAGGGCGAGGAGCGCCGCGTCCAACGTCTCGAGCAGGCGGCGCGACGACCAGGCGTCCGCGCCCGGGGGTGGCGTGATGGCCTTGCGCCCGTTGTTCGGCGTGTTGGCCTGGTGCTCGGCCGCCCGGTTGATGAAGGACGCCGCGACGAACAGGAGCGGAAGGCGCCGCGGGTGCTCGAACGTGTCGTAGAACCACCCGAGCGTGTTGCAGTACTCGTAGCCGTGCTGCGCCATCGAGAAGTTGTTGGGGTGTCCTGTCTCAAGGATGACCTCGGCCGCGGCCACCTGGATCGCGTCGAGGATCCGCCGCGGGCCCCGTCCCGCCTTGAGGAGCGCCACGAGCGCGTCGATGACGGAGGATTCACGCTGGCGGGTGATCGTCTCGACCAGCATCGCCTCTTCGGCCGCGGTGAGGGGCGTGTCCTGACGCAGGAGCTCCGCATCGCGCCCGTCGAGCACGTTCTGGACCACGTTCGAGCCCATCTCGTAGGTCGAGTACCAGCGCGGGCCCACCGCGATGTCCGGCACGCCGGCGTAGAGCACGCTGCGTGCCCTCTCCCAGCCCAGGGCTTCCCCGAGCTCGATGGTGGCGCGCGCGCGGTAGGCCTTGTGGCCCGTCGTGTAGGAGCGGTTGTGGAGCATCCGGTCCTGGACGTCGATCAGCCCGGCGAAGGCGAGATGGGCGAGCACCGGCCTTCGGTTCGCAGCGTCCGCCATCAGCCCGAGGAAGACCCGGTACGCGGCGAGCACCTCACCGCGCTGGACGAGGGTGAGCCAGTGGTTGAGGCGTTCGCCGAGCGAGCCGTCGATCTCGTGCGGCTCCTGGTCCGGCCAATGCACCTCGGGCACCGGGGGCTCCTGGTTCACGGCGATCTCGTACAGGCGCGTGTAGTGGCCCGGCGCCCGGCCGAGGAGCTGGTTCCACGGATCGAGGCCCGAGGGGATGTACCAGACGGACTGGGCCAGAGGCAGCAGGGCGAGCTCCGGCCGGATCACCGTCATGAGCGGCAGGCCGACGCGCTCGCTCAGCAGGCAGTGGTCGTTGTTCACGAACTTGACCACGCCGTCGTCGAGCCGCTGATGGTAGGGGACGTGCGTGTACGGCGCGTGGATCCGCACGGTCTCGCGCAGGATCTCGGTGACCGGCCGCGCCTGCTTCAAAAGCCCGTACAGCACGCGGCTGGCGCCGACCTGGTCCCGCGCCAGGATCCGCTCCTCCAGCCGGGCGTACTCGGCGGCGCACCCTCGCTCGCTCGTGACCGCGGTCGTCGTGGCCATGGCCTCGTCCCGGGTTAGTAGCTCAATCGACCCTGAAGATCAAGTCGCGCGTCAGATCGGCGATCCGCGTGCGGCCCGCCAGACCCATTGTCGTGCGCACTTCCTCACGCAGGATCTCGAAGGCGCGCGCGACGCCGGCGGCGCCGTCGGCGGCGAGGCCCCAGAGGGCCGGTCGCCCCACCGCCACCACCTTCGCGCCACGCGCGAGTCCTTTCACCACATCGGTCCCGCGCGCGAAGCCGCCGTCGACCACGACGTCGGCACGATCGCCCACGGCGTCGACGATGGGGGGAAGGGCGTCGATGGTCGATTGCGTCTGGTCGAGCTGGCGACCGCCGTGGTTGGAGACCCAGATCAGGCGCACCCCCATGTCCACGGCGCGGCGGGCGTCGCGCACCGTCATGATCCCTTTCAGTCCCACGGGGAGCTTCGTCGTCTTCAGCAGCCACTCGACGTCGTCCCACGTGAGCCGCGCCTGATACTCGGGGTTCGGCCCGCGCGGGTTCGGGGCGATCTCCATGGCTTTGCGCGGGCTCCAGCGCGCGAGGATGTCGCGCTCGCGGCGGCCGTAGAGCTGGACGTCGACGGTGAGGGCGACCGCCAGGTATCCGGAGGCCTCGACGCGCGCGAGCAGGTCACCGACCCACCCGCGGTCGCCGTGATGGTAGAGCTGGAACATCTGGGGCGCCATGCCGGCCCTGGCGACCTCCTCGACGGGCCACCCGGTGGCGCCGGAGAGCCACTGGAGCGTGTCGGCCTTCCCCGCCCCGCGCGCCATCTCGACGTCGCCCTCGGGGTGGAAGAGGACGAGACCGCCCATCGGCGCGACGGCCACCGGCCACGCGAGCGGCACGCCGAGAAGGCTCGTTCGGAGATCGATCGTGCGGACGTCGACGAGGATATTCTGCTGGATGGCGAGGCGGTCGAGGTGGCGGCGGTTGCGGCGGAGCGTCGTCTCCGTCTCGGCGCCGCCGTCGCCGAAGTTCCACACCTCGCGGGGCAGGCGCTCCCTGGCCGCACGGCGGATCTCGGGCAGGGTGACGAAGCGCGGGGGCTCGGGCGGTTGGCTCATGATGCTTGTACTATACGCCAGGAGAGGAGGAGCCCATGTTCGCGTTGATCGTGTCGCTCAAGGTCAAACCGGAGATGCGCGACCGGTTCCTCGAGGCTGCGGCGGACGACTCGACCTGCTCCGTCCGTGACGAGCCTGGCTGTCGGCGCTTCGATGTGCTCCAGGACCAGGCTGACCCGAACCACTTCTTCTTCTACGAGGTCTATCGCGACGAGGCGGCACTCGAAGCGCATCGGGCGACGCCGCACTACCCGCGCTGGCGGCGGGCCGCCGAGGTGTGCCTCGCGGAGGCGAGCCAGCCAATTCGCTGCACGACGATCTTCCCGCGCGAGTACAGGTAGTCGGCCGCCAGGAGAGGACTGATGCTGAAGAACGAGACCGCCAAGGCCACCGTCATCCGCGGCGGCCGCCTCCTCGACATCCGCGCCCACCGCGCCCATCTCACGGACATCCTCGTCGCGGGCGATAGCATCGCGGAGATCGGTGCGCCCGGCCTGGCGGCGCCGGCGGGCGCGACGGTCGTGGACGCCCGCGGCACGCTGCTCCATCCCGGGCTGATCAACGCCCACACGCACGCCCACGGGAATCTCGCCAAGGGCATGGGCGACCGCTGGACGCTCGAGCTGCTGCTCACGGCCGGACCATGGATCAGCGGCGGCCGCTCGCTGGACGACAAATACCTCAGCGCCAAGCTCGGTGCGGTCGAGATGGTCCTCAAGGGCTGTACGGCCTGCTACGACCTCCCGTTCGAGTGGCCCGCGCCGACGCCCGAGGGGCTGGAGGCGGTCGGCCGCGCCTACGCGGAGGTGGGCATGCGGGCGGTCCTGGCACCGATGGTCGCGGACCGCACGTTCTTCGAGGCGATCCCCGCGCTCATGGAAGCGCTGACGCCGGCGATGCAGACGGACGTCGAGACGCTCCGTCTGGCGCCGGGGAAGACGAGCGTCGCCAACATGCGGGAGGCGCTGCGCCGCTGGACGCTCGATCGCGACCAGGTAGGACTCGCCATCGCCCCCACGATTCCACACCACTGCTCGGACGACTTCATCCGCGCCTGCGTGGAGCTGGCCAGGGAGCACGGGGTCGGGCTCCACAGCCACGTCGCCGAGTCGAAGGTCCAGGCGATCGTCGGGCTCCAGCGCTACGGCAAGACGCTCACGGCGCACCTCGACGACCTCGGCGCGCTCGGGCCGCACTTCACGGTCGCCCACGGGGTGTGGCTCGACGCGGACGACATGACCCGGCTCGGCGACCACGGCGCCTCCGTCGCGCACAATCCGGGCAGCAACATGCGCCTGGGCAACGGGCTCGGCGACATGCGGGCGATGCTCGATCACAGGGTGAACGTCGGCCTGGGGACCGACGGCGCCAACTGCGCCGACAACTTGAACATGTACGAGGCGATGCGTCTGGCCTCGTTCGTCTCCAAGGCCCAGCGCCCCGACTGCGAGCGCTGGGTGACGACGGAGGAGGTCGCGGCCGCTGCGACCGAAGGCAGCGCGCGGACACTCGGCTTCGGTGGGCGGATCGGCCGGTTGGCGGTTGGCTACAAGGCCGACATCGCCTTCCTCGACCTCGGCCACGTCAACTGGATCCCCCTCAACGATCCCACCAACCAGCTCGTCCACACGGAAGACGGCGGCGCCGTGCGGCACGTGATGATCGGCGGCCGGATGATCGTCCAGGATCGCCGCGTCACGACGGTCGACGTGACCGCCCTCGCGCAAGAGGCGGAGCTCGCGCGGCAGCGCCTGGCCGGTGTCAACGCGTCGACGAAGGAGCTCTACGAGCGGCTGGCGCCGGTGGTCGGCCGCTTCTGCTCCGGCCTGGCCCACGGGCCGTATCACGTCACCCGGTACGTCGGCGGCGTCTGAGGGGCGCAGGAGCGCGTCGTCGCGCGGGCTAGCCGAGAAAGCCGAGCGTCGTCGGGCTGAATCGTCCGACATTCGGAAACACCGCGGGCAGGTCGACGCCCGAGACACCAAACCACGACGCGAGCGTGGCGCCGTACTGGTCGATGGCGGTCGTTGGAATCCAGCGCCCTCTTGCGTTCCCTCCGTCGTCCGTATCGTCCGGCCCACTGGGCGCCAACGTCGGGAACACGGTACCGTTCGACCCGGCCACACCGTAGAAGTCACCACCGAGGACGGACCCGCCCACGACGAATTGATGCGAGCCCCACGCGTGGTCCGTCCCCAGAGTTCCGTTGGGCACGTGCGTTCGCGCAAAGTCGGAGAGGGTGAACGTCACGACCTGCGAGGCCACCCCGAGCGCGACGGTCGCGTCGTAGAACGACCGCATGGCATTGCTGACCTGAGACAAGAGGTTGGCGTGGCCGCCCGCTGCGGGATTGCCGCCGACGACCTGGCCGCTATGCGTGTCGAATCCTCCGAGCGAGCAGAAAAAGATTTGCCGACGCATGCCGAGCTCGTTTCTCAAGCTGATGAGCTTGGCGATCTGCTCTAACTGGTTGCCGAGGCTGGTGCGGGGACTCAACGGAAACGGCGGAACCACCGGGTCGCCCGCGGCCCGCAGGGCGCGTTCGATCGCCACGGCCTCAGCCGTCACCCGGCTTGCGCCGCGCGCCAGCGTCGTGCCCTGATCGAGGAGAAGCAAATTCTGTAGCGCGACATATCGTGCGTCATTATCCGGCGGGTTTGGAAAGCCGTCGAGCCGCAGCGCTCCATCGAGCCGCGTCGGCGCCGCGGCGATGGCGAGCGGGCGCTCCACGCTCCCGGAGGTAAAGATGGGTGTCCCGGCCGTGGAGGTCACCGGCGGGAAGCTGGTTGCGTTGAAATCACCCGTTCTGTCGGCCGTCCGCCCGCCCCATCCTGTGGCACTGGACCCCTCGGCGACGGATGTCTGCCACTGATTCTGCTGATCCGAGTGCGAGAAGAGGTTGGCCGGAATCCGTACCGTTCTGTTCCTGTATGAGTCGCGATTGGTCGGCTCCACCAGCGAGCCCACATTGCACACCACCGCGGCCTTCCCTTGGCCCCAAAGCTCATGCAGGCCCGTCAGGCTCGGATGCAGTCCGAATCGGCTGCCGCTGCTCGGCACATCGATCTGTAGCAGGCTGGTCTGCGGTATCGCCAGGCCACCGTTCTGTCGAGTCGACGCATAGGTCGCGTAGTCGTCGTACGGGATCACCATGTTCCCGCTGTCGTTGCCACCGAAGAGAAAGATGCAGACCAGGGCTCGGTAATCCGCCGACTGAGCGAGGGCGTTGAGCAGACCGAAACGCTCGAACGCGAGGGCCGCGGCGCCAAATGCGCCGAATGATCGACAGAGAACTTCTCTGCGCGTCATGGTCATGGCTGTCTCCTGCTACCGCTGCACTTGATACTGCGACGACGTCGCGATGAGATAGATCGCCGTCCGCACGCGCGCGCGAGAGTTTGAAGCCGGAATACTGTCCACGGCAGCCCGTATCGCATCGCGCATCTCGGTCGACATCGCTCCGTGCAAGAGCAACCCGCTCAGCGAAGCGATCAGCTGCTCTGGGTCGTTCGCGAGAGCATCCCACTGGGCGAGGTCGATCGACGTGCCGGTGGGTCGATTCGGGGCCGCGGCCGGAATCGTGGAAAAGATCACCCGATTGGCGAAGTTGGCGCGGCGGAGCGAGGTCAAGGAGGAGAAGAGCGCGAATTGCGGGCCGAGGACCCCTTCGCCAGGCACTCTGGCCGTGGGGGGGTAGAAACTGAACACCGATGGCGGATTGAAGAGGTCCTGGCCCATCTCGGCTGAGCCGATCGCCGAGCCGCCCACACTGAGCGAGTTCAACACCCCGTCGCTGGTCGCACTGAATGCGCGCAGGATATTGGTGATGAATTGGACCGGTTCGCGCAGCTTGCCGTAGTGAGGCTCGGACGCGGGGTCTTTCAGATCGCCGCGTGCTTCCGGATCGAGCAGAATCGCTCGCACGACGTCATAGAGCTGAGTCGGAGAATTGCGGCCGGCGGCGAATACGAGGGCGACGCGCCCGACGTAGTCGGGAGTCGGATTGCTGGTCACCAGGTGCTGGATGAGCTGCTTCCCGATGAACGGCGCGACGTTCGGGTGATTCGCGATACTGTCGATCGCCGCGTTCAGCTCCTCCGCTTGCGGTTGTCCTCCAGGCAATGCGAAGCCGCCCAACAACGTCTTGGGCCCCCTGTCGTGATAGTCCTCACGCCCGAGCGCGTCTTGCCGGACCCTCATCGGATCCCGATAGTTCGGGACCGTTCCGCCGATACCGGATGGACCAGGCAACGCAGGAGCCAGGATCCAGCCGGTAAACACGCGCGAAAACTCCCCGACCGTCTGCTGATCATAGGTGGGAATCGGGTTGCCGGAGCCATCCAATTGCCGCGTGCCATCCGGATTCAAGCGAAACGTCCCGACGGAGAACAGCTGCAAGATCTCGCGTGCGTAATTTTCGTTCGGCTGGGCTCGCAGGCCGTTCCTGCAGACGGTCGGCTCGGGGGGCGTGCGAGCTTGACAGCGGTTGTTCAGCATGTCGAGGAAGCGACCCATCGTCGGATGCAGGGTCACGTCATAGAGGAGTTGGCGAAAGTTGCCAAAGGCGCTGCGATGGAGCAGTTGCTGGTAGCTTCGCATCCAGCTCGGGAGAGGAACGTCCACCCGGGAGACCACCAGGATCTGGCTCAACGCAAACGCGACTCTCTGGCGCAGCTGGTCTTGGCCGTTCAAGGCGTTCAGAAAGAACTGGCGCTGAAGCAGATAATTTGTGTAGTTGTCTCGTTGGCAATCTCCCGTGCAGCTCGCCGGGCGATTCTGTGGCCAAAACTCCAGATCCGGGTATCCGGTCATCGGCGCCGCGAGCTGCTCGGCCAGGAACGCCTCGAACCCGGCTTGCTGAACGTTCGTGATCAGCGGAACGGTCGGACCGAATGTCGATTGCTCAAGAAAACGAACCGTGTCCGGCCAGGAGGGTTGCCCTTCGACTTCGGGTACGCCGTGGACGAGCGACACGAAGGAAAGGCTGAAAAGCAAGAGCGTTGCAGTCTTCATTCGGCGCCTCCCCGCGAACGGCCCGCCGATCGCCTGCATGCGACAGCCCACTGTGAGCTTCCGATTCGGCGGGGACTATCGGAGGAATACCGGAATCGAACGGAGGGGAATCCCGGAAGGTCCGGCGGGTCAACCGCGTGGCTGGTAGATTATTTTGCTCAGTGCATGACGAGGCCGCCGTCGACGCTCAGCGCCTGGCCCGTCATGTAACCCGACTTGCTCGACGCGAGAAACCCGATCACGTTGGCCACGTCCTCCGGACGCTCCATGCGCCCGAGCGGCACCTGCGCGGCGCGCTGTCGCGTGAACTCCTCGGGCGAGAGGCTCATCAGGGCGCCCTGCTCGCGCGCGACGGCGGCCCACATGTCGGTCTCCACGAAGCCCGGGCAGACGCAGTTCACCCGGATGCCGTCCTTGGCGTGAGCGAGCGCGAGGCTCTTGGTGATGCTGATCACGGCGGCCTTGCTTGCGTTGTAGGGGAGGTTGTTGCGGTTGCCGACCTTGCCCGCCATCGACGCGACGCTCACGATACTGCCCCGCTTCTGCGCGATCATCATGGGCAGCACCGCCTGACACCCGAAGAACACCGCCTTGGCGTTGACGCTCAGCACCGCGTCCCAGTGCTCCTCGGTGACGTCGAGCGGCGCGGCTGCGCGGTAGACGCCGGCGTTGTTCACGAGGATGTCGATCCGCCCGAACTCGGCGCGCGTGCGCTCCGCCATCGTGGCGAGGTGGGCCCGCACGGTGACGTCGGTCGGCACGACGCTGACGCGGCGCCCGAGCCCTTTCACCTCCGCGGCGGTGCGCTCGGCCCCGGCGCGGTCGAGCTCGGCGACGACGATGTCGGCCCCCATCCGCGCCAGCTCGAGCGCGGTGGCCCGACCGATGCCGCGGCCCGCGCCGGTGACGATCGCGACCTGTCCGCTGAGCTCCATAGACCGGGCTCCCTGACCCGCGCGCCGGCCCTCAGCTCGGGACGATCGCGGCGCGCGTCACGTGGCCCCGATCCTGTTGAACGAAGGCGTCGTTGATCGCCTCGAGCGGGAACGTGTGGGAGACGACCTTGTCCCACGGATAGCGCGTGCGCGTGCGGTGCATGAGGTCGAGCGCGCCGCGCAGATGCTCGGCTTCGTAGTGGGCGAGGCCGAGGATCTTACGGTTGCCGAAGATGATCCACGCGGGATCGAACTCCGCCTTCCAGCCGATGTTGATATTGCCGATCTCCAGATACGTCCCCTCGGGCGCCGTCATCCGGAGCCCCTCGTCGACCACCTTCGGGTTGCCGACCAACTCCATGACGATGTCGCCGCCCCAGCCGTCCGTGAGCGCCTTGACCTGCTTCACACGGGCCTCGGGCGTCGGGTGCTCGCGCAGGTCGACGATCGTGTCGGCGCCGAACCGTCGCGCCAGCGCGAGGCGCTCGTCGACGCCGTCGATGACGATCACGCGCCCCGCCCCCATCTCGCGCGCCACCGCGCACGCGTAGACGCCGAGGCCGCCCGCGCCCTGGATGACGACGATCTGCCCGGGGCGGAGGTCGGCCAGGTCGAGGCCGGCGTAGACCTGGGTGTAGGCGCAGTTCACGCCCGCCGCCATCTCGTCGGTGATCGCGTCCGGGAGCTTGAACACGGCGTGGTTCGGGCGCAGGTAGAAGTACTGGCCGAAGCCCCCCTGGAAGTGCGGCCACACCTCGCACGAGACGAGCCAGTTGGCCTGACGCACCGGGCACGACTTGGTGCGTTGCCGGAGACAGGCGCGGCAGCGCCCGCACGGGAAGAAGTACCGGTAGGCGACGCGGTCGCCCACCGCGAGGGGCTGACCGGCGGAGTCGGTCGTCACCCCCTGCCCGAGCTTCGCCACGCGCCCCACGTGCTCGTGCCCCGTGTTGAGCGGGAGCGGCCGGCCCATCTTCGCGTAGTCCAGCTCTCCCCGCCAGTAGTGGAGGTCCGAGCCACACACGTTGGCGAGCGCGACCTTGATGAGCATCGCCCCCGGCTCCGGGTCCGGCACCGGGTACTCGCGGATCTCGAACGGCTTCCCCGCCCCGTGGAACACCGCCATCCTCGCCGTCTCCGCCATGGCCGCCTCCTTTGCTCGGGATCGCGCGCGCAGTGTAGCAGACCGCGCGGCGGGCCGTGGCGCCCTCGTGATAGGCTGCGGAATCGGGAGAAGACCCCATGAACCGCGACGACCTTCGCGCACTCCAGGCGCCCATCAAGCAACGCTATCGCGACGACCCGGCTGCGGCGCTCGTGACGCTCAAGGCAGAGGGCCGGCTCGGCGACGGCGTTTCCTGCCGGGTCGCCACCGCGCGCGCGCTCGTCGAGGCCGGCCTCCATCCCGCGACGGGAGGCACCGGGACGTTGGCGTGCTCCGGCGACATGCTTCTCGAAGCGCTCGTGGCGTGCGCCGGTGTGACGCTCTCGGCGGTCGCCACATCCCTCGGCATAGAGTTGCGTGGGGGTCGCGTCACCGCCGAGGGTGACCTCGACTTTCGAGGCACGCTCGGCCTGGCGAAGGACGCTTCGGTCGGCTTCAGACACATCCGGCTATTGATCACGCTCGAGACCGAGGCCGGTCCCGAGGCCCGGCAGAAGCTGCTCGAGCTGACCGAACGCTACTGCGTCGTGTATCAGACTCTCCGCAACGGCCCGGAGCTGACCGTCACCTACCGAGGCGACGCCTGATCCGCGCGCACGATGAGCCGATTCACCGACGCGCTCGTCGTCACACCGCTCGCCGACGGCACCACCTGGGTGATCGTGCGGCCGTTTGGCTACGACGTCGGACGCGAAGGCAGCGACGACCGGATCGACGTGCGCGTGGGATTCATGACCGACTTCGCGTCGATCCCGCGTCTGTTCTGGATCGTGCTCCCGAAATGGGGCAAGTACGGGAACGCCGCCGTCGTCCACGACTGGCTCTACTGGACGCAGCGTCGGTCCCGACCGAGCTCGGATCGGATCCTTCGCGAAGGGATGGAGGTGCTGGCGGTTCCGGGGTGGCAACGCCTCGTCATCTACTGGGCGGTGCGCGCATTCGGATGGCTGGCGTGGGCGCGCAATCGCTGGGATCGGGAAGCCGGCTTCGATCGCGTCCTGCCGACGCTTCCGCTCAAGGCGACCGAGCAGTCCCCGCGCCCGGGGCTCGTCAGGCGCACGTGGACTCGACTGAGGCTCAGGAGCTGAAATGAATATCACGATCCTCGACGACTATCAGGACACGATCCGGACGCTCGCGTGCTTCGGCAAGATCGCCGGCCACCACGTCACGATCTGGAACGACCACACGAAGGACGTCGACGTGCTGGCCGCACGGCTCAAGGACACCGAGGCGCTGGCGCTGCTACGCGAGCGCACGCCGATCCGCGCGCCGCTGCTCGAGCGCCTGGACAGGCTCCGGCTCATCAGCCAGATGAGCGTGTACCCGCACATCGACGTCGAGGCCTGCACGCGCCGCGGCGTGATCGTCTCGTCCGACATGGCTCCGGGCCGGCCGTCCTACGCGACCGCCGAGCTGACGTGGGGGCTGATCATCGCCGCGCTCCGGCGCGTGCCCCAGGAGGTCGCCGCGCTCCGCGCGGGGACCTGGCAGGCGTTCCCCGTCGGGACCGGCCTGCGCGGCAAGACGCTCGGCATCTACGGCTATGGCCGGATCGGCGCCGTCGTCGCCGGCTACGGCACGGCCTTCGGCATGACCGTGCGCGCGTGGGGACGCGAGACCTCGCTCGCCCGGGCACGCACGGACGGCCACGCCGTCGCGCCGAGCAAGGAGGCGCTCTTCGCGGAATCCGACGTGCTGTCGCTCCACCTGCGGCTCGTCGACGCCACCCGCTCCATCGTCACCGCGGCGGACCTGGCCCGGATGAAGCCGACGGCGCTCCTCGTCAACACCAGCCGGGCCGGCCTGATCGCGCCGGGCGCCCTGGAGGCGGCGCTCCGCGCGGGACGTCCGGGCATGGCGGCGGTGGACGTCTACGAAGAGGAACCCGTCCTCGGGGCCAAGCATCCGCTGCTGGCGATGGACAACGTGGTCTGCACGCCCCACCTTGGCTACGTCGAGCGCGGCGGGCTCGAGACCATGTTCAGCACGATCTTCGACCAGATCCTCGCCTACGCAAACGGCAAGCCGATCAACGTCGTGAACCCCGAGGGACTGCGCTAGGGATGCTCGACCATCAGGTTCTCGTGTTCACCGGCGTCGCGGCGCTCCTCACCGTGACGCCCGGCGCCGACACGTTCCTCGTGATCCGGAGCGTGCTCCGCGGCGGCCGCCAGGCGGGGATCGTGACCACGCTCGGCATCTGCTGCGGGCTCTTCGTCCACGCGACCCTCTCGGCGCTCGGGCTCTCGCTCATCCTGACGCATTCCGCGAATGCGTATCTGGCCCTCAAGTGGGCGGGCGCGCTCTATCTCATGTGGCTCGGGCTCGGGTCGATGCGCGACGCGCTGCGTGGAGCCGGCGACGCGCGATCGTGGGGACCGGCCGCGGAGACCGGCGCCGGACGGGGTACGCGCGGCGCGGCGCTTCGGCTCCGCTACCCGTTCGTGGAGGGCCTGGCGAACAACGTCCTGAATCCGAAGGTCGCCCTCTTCTACCTCGCCTTTCTCCCGCAGTTCATCGGCCCCGGCGATCCCGCACTGGCGAAGTCGCTGCTCCTCGCGGGGATCCACTTCGTCGAGGGGATCGTGTGGCTCGTGGGGCTCGCGTACCTGTTCGATCGAGGCCGCGTCATCCTGACGAGCGCGAGGACCCACCGCGCGCTCGAGGCGATCTCGGGCGCGGTGCTGCTCGGCTTCGGCGTGCGGCTCGCCTTCGAGGGCCGGCGATAGCGGGGGCGGCACCCCCCTCGACCCCGCCGCGGCCGGGCTACTTCTTGGGCGCGAGCCCCAACTGCTGGTCCAGCAAGAGCCGCACCTCCTGCGCCGCCGCGCGCCAGAGCGGACCGCCGGGCGCGTCGTACTCGACCTGCACCAGTTTCCTGTACTCGGCCATCGCCGCGTCCTGCTTGTCCTTCGGCGCGACGTCGAGCGTCTTGGCGCGGATCCCGATGACCTTGGCGGTCGCGGCGTGCGCGCGCTCGATCCAGCGGCCGATCTCGTTCCAGTCACGGTCGAAGAAGACGACGACCGGGATGGACTGGTAGCCGTTGTTGAGGAACGCGTCTCGCAGATCGGCGTTTTGATCACGGAAGAACACGCGCAGCTCGGCGTTCGGCATGGCTTCCGAGATGTGCGCGATCAGCGGCGAGTTCCGATGGACGTCCCCGCACCAGTTCTCGGCCAGCATCAGCACGTACCGCACCGCGGTGACGGTGCCGAAGAACTTCCGCTCGTCGTCGGTCAGGCCCGACTTCGCGTAGTTGTCTTCGGTGCGAACCCGGGTGTCACCCATCTGGGCCATGTAGTCCTTCCAGGTCAGGCCTTTGGCGAAGCGCTGCGCGTCCAGTGGGATCCTCAGCTGGGCCATGTCGTTCTCTCCTCCCTTGGAGTTGCCGTCGTTAGTTATACACCAAACGCGGGGGCGAGGACAGGCGCGCGTGCGGGTCCCACTACGCAGCCCGCGGCGATGTGATAGAAATCGGCGGATGCGTCCCCCCGCCCGTCGCTGGCTGATCGTTGCCGCCCTGTTCATGATCACCTTCGGCATCGCAACCCCGCTCGCCGCGTACGGCGTGTTCCTCCCCGTCCTCGCCGAGAGCTTCGGGTGGAGCCGAGGCGCCATCTCGACGGCGCTCTCGGTCAACCTGGTGCTCGGCGGCCTGGCCGGCTTCGGCATCGGCGCCCTCGCCGACCGCCACGGGCCCCGCGTCATGCTCGTCCTGACGCTCGCCCTGGCCGGCGCGGGCTTCGCCCTCGTCTCGATGGTCGGCGCGCTGTGGCACCTCTACCTCGTCGTCGGGGTGGTGGGCGGCGTGGGCATGTCGAGCTTCTACCTCCTCAGCGCATCGACGGTGATGCGCTGGTTCGACGAGCGCCGCGGGCTCGCCCTCGCCCTCGTCCTGGTGGGATTCAGCCTCGGGTACATCTTGGGCGGGCCGCTCGCGGCGTGGCTCATCACAGGGTTCGGCTGGCGCGGTGCCTATGCGCTCCTCGGGGGCGGCTCCGGGCTGGTCACGATGCTCGCCGCGCTGACCGTCCGCCTGCCCCGCGCGGCGGAGGTGGCGTCCCTCCGACGCCCGGCGCGGGACGCCGAGGTGAGGGGCGCGGCCGACCCGCGCGGCGGCCCCTCTCCTATGGCGAGCGTCACGCTCCGCGACGCGCTCGCCGATCCGCGTCAGTGGTACCTGAATGTCTCCTGGCTCCTGCTCGGCGGCGTCGCGCTGATGATCTCCGTGCACATCGTGCCGTTCGCGCGCGACCGGTCCATCGGCCTTGCGGGCGCCTCGCTCGCGCTCAGCGCCTACGGCGTCGGCTCGGTGGGCGGGCGTCTCACGGCCGGCGCGGTGTCCGACCGGCTCGGCACGCTCACGACCATCTGCGTCGCCTACGTGCTCGAGACACTCGCCCTGGTCGCGCTCGTGTGGGTCCCCTCGCGGGAGGCGCTGCTCGCCTCGCTGGCCGTGTTCGGAGCGGGCTTTGCGGCGACGGACACGATGATCGTGAAGGTGGTCCCCGACGTGTTCGGCGTGCGGGCGCTCGGCGCGATCATGGGCGTGCTGACCCTCGGCTGGCGCTCGGGGGCTGCGCTCGGCCCCGCCGCCGCTGGGTTCCTCTACGACCTGACCGGCTCGTATGCCGTGCCGTTCGGCGCGGCGCCGCTCGCCGTGCTCGTGAGCTGGGGGTTCTTCGCGCTGGGCACGTCTCACCTGCGCGGCTGAGGCCGGCGGCGCCCTACGGCCCGGTCGAAAATCAGGCGTGACAAACGCCCCGATCATCCTACAATTTAGGTGGATCGTGCCGCTCGTGTGGCCTCAAACATGATTCGGCTACTCGCCGAGCGAGACCGCAGCGTGCGGGGCCAAATGACGTGCCCGGAGAGGCTCGAGTTCGTTGGCCCGGCACTCGTAGAGAGGAGACACCACGTATGCAGAGGAGCTATCTCTTCGTCCCGCTTCTCGTCGCAGGCTTGCTGACCGGGTGTGTCTCGTCGTCCAAGTACCGCGAGCTGGAGAGCACGACGTCAGCGGAGCGGGCCACGCTGGAAAAGGACATCGCCTCGCTCCGGTCACAGGTCGCCAGCCAGCGCGAAGAGGTCGCGCGGCGCGAGGGGCAGATCACGTCCCTGAATCAGAAGATCGCGTCCCTCGATCAGCAGTCGACCGATCTGGAGGCGAAGAAGGCCGGCCTGGAGCGTGACGTCGCCGCGCTCAACGACCGGCTCTCGGATGCGGAAAAGCGGGCGGCCGAGGCGACCGCGCAGAAGGACGCGGAGATCAACCGCCTCAAGGGCACCTACGACAGCCTGGTCAAGGACCTCAAGAGCGAGATCTCGAAGGGCGAGATCAAGGTCACCCAGATCCGGGACAAGCTCTCCGTTCAGATGGTAGAGAAGATCCTGTTCGACTCGGGCAAGGCCGAGATCAAGCCCCAAGGCAAGGAAGTCTTGAGTAAGGTCGGACAGGTGTTGCAGGGGGTGAGGGACAAGCAGATCCGGATCGAAGGACACACGGATTCGGTGCCGATCAGCGTCGCGCTTCGTCAGCAGTTCCCGACCAACTGGGAGCTGTCCGCAGTGCGGGCGACGACGGTGCTCCGCTACCTGGAGGAGAAGGCCGGCGTCGACGCCAAGAATCTTGCGGCCGTCGGCTACGGACCCTTCCGGCCGGTCGCGAGCAATGACACGCCGGAGGGCAAGGCCGAGAATCGCCGCATCGAGATCAGCCTGACACCGCTCGACGTCACGGAGGTCTTGAAGGAGCTGAAGTGACGCGCGGCCACTGAGAGACACCATGGGCGCCGAGTCGGCGCCCATGGTGTCTCTGGCCGGCTAGTCGAAGATCCCTCGAGGCACCGTCATCGACACCACCCAGTTCGGGATATCCACCACTTCGCTGATCTTGAGATCGCCCGCGACGCTGCAGATGGCGTAGGCCTCGTGGAGGCTGAGGCCCTGATCTCGCACGAGCCAGTCGATCATCGCCCGCACGGCCTGCTTAGCGTCGTCCATCAGATCGGGTCCGACCCCGGTGGTATGGTAGAACCCCTTCGCCAGCATGTCCTTTGTCAGCCCGAAGTCGCTGGGGTTGGCCGCCGGAACGATCGCACGGGGCGATTCGATGATCGTGTCCTTGATCACTTTGAACCTGCACGTCACCGCCATGAGGGTCTCGATCGCGGTCACGCAGACCTCGCCGTCGCCCTGGGCCATGTGACCGTCGCCCACCGAGAACTTCGCACCGTCCGCGAAGACGGGATACTGGATCTTCGACCCTTTGACGAACTGCTTGATGTCCGTGTTGCCGCCCATCCCGCCGCTCACATTCGGCGGGACCGTGCGATACATGCCCTTTCGGAGCGGTGCTACCCCATACACCCCCATGAACGGGGCGATCGGGATCTTGGCCTTCCTTCCGGTGTCTTTGCCCTCGAACGTCGCGAACCCGGTGTTCTGGCCCTTGTTGAAGGTGAAGATCTGGACGAATGGCGCGCCGCTGTTGAACGGCTGATCCGCCGGAATGGCCCCGGGGACTTTTCCGGGACTCGGGTCGCTGAGCTCGGAAGCTTCGGTGAACTGGTGGAAGGCGGCCAGGACATCGGGTCGGAGACCTCCGAAGAGGCCGAGAGCCGGACCGATGACGACGTACCCGAAGTCGACGAGCGGAGCGACGTCCACGATTTCGACTTCCAGGATGTCCCCGGGCTTCGCACCCTCGATCTCGACGGGACCGGTGAGCGGATGCACCTTCCCGAGATCGAGCGTGAGGACGCCGTCGGGCCTGAGTGTCCTGGCCGCCGTCCCGATATCCAGCGCATCTCGGCACAAGAATTGGACCGCCTCACCCTCACGGACCTTCGCGACGGCCGGGATATCCTGGTTCCATCGGTTGTGGAGAACCTTCGAGAAGCCGTCGATGGTCCTGCCTCCACCCGCCGGGGGGTTCGCGGCTTCGGCGACGACGATGTCCGGTCGACCAACGCCCGGAGCGGTCACGCCCTCACCGGCCGCGGCAAGCCTCGAGCCGATGCCGGCGACAGCCGCCGCCGCGGCCGCGCCCAGTGAGAATTGCTCGATGAACGTTCGTCGCGAGACGGCACTATCCGAGTGGATGAAACACACGGCGCACCTCCCGACGGGTTGTGGTCGTGCAACACCTACGCCCACCCATCCGGGCTTGTCAAGGGCAGTTCCCGCTCGACGCGGGCGGTGCTAGACTCCCGGCGCGGCACGAGGTGCGCCCGACCGGGGCGCGTCGAGAAAGGAGACCACCGTGATCTACGAGATCCGAACCTATGGGATCGCCCCTGGCAGCCTGGCCGAGGTCGAGAAGCGCTTCGGCGAGGCCTACGAGTACCGCAAGAAGTACTCCGCGCTGACCGCCTTCTGGCACACGGAGATCGGACCCCTCAACGAGGTCGTCCACGTCTGGGGGTACCGGGACCTCGGCGAGCGCGCGCGCATCCGGGGCGAGGCGGCGAAGGACCCGAACTGGCCGCCCAAGATTCGCGAGTTCGTCCGCACGATGCGCTCGGAGATCGTCGTTCCGTTCGGGTTCGTACCCGAGGTCCGCACCGGGAAGGTCGGGCCGATCTTCGAGCTGCGCTACTACACGCTGAAGCCCGGCACGCTGCCCGACGTGGCGGCCGGGTGGGAGGCGAAGCTCCCCGAGCGCATGAAGCTCTCGCCCGTCGTCCTCGCCGGCGGCGTCGAGTTCGGCCGTGCCAATGGCTTCGTGCACGTCTGGGCCTACTCGAGTCTCGATGCGCGCGCGCGGTTACGGGACGAGGCGAGGCAGAAGGGCGTCTGGCCGCCGCCCGGCAGCAGCGATCGGCTTCTGACGCAGGAGAACAAGATCCTCCTGCCGGCTGCGTTCTCGCCCCTGCAGTAGCTGGCGGGCTCGGCGTGATGGTTCACCCGCGACGCCGCGACGGAGGTTAAGGAAGAGGCCCTGCTGAGAGCAGGATTCCTAGTCGAGGGCTCCGCGCAGATATCGTCGCCACGCTCCCCCGCCAGCGAGGCCGAGGCCCAGCATGAGGAGCGAGGCAGGTTCTGGCGCGGGCGTTGCCGCGGGTGTTGCCCGCAGTGTAAATGGAGAGTCGAGCGAGTCCGGAACGTCGATCGAGAACGAGACGAATACCGTTGAGCTTGGAACCACCGAGCCGCCTAAAAAGGCGAGTGTCTTGTCCAGGTGGCTGAAGGACGAGAACCCGATCGAGGATGTCGGTGAGGGATCGTTACCGGGAGTGTCGAAGTCCACGAGGGTGGAACCAGGGTGGAACACGCCGGTATCATCTGTGGAGCCCAGCTGGAATTGAAACCCGGTCCACGTGAGACCGGTCATATTGTGGACTTCCACGTTGTTGAAGAGATACTCGGTCGTATTTGAGGGTCCCGTGTCACCCGCGTTGTCGGGTGTAAACACGAAATCGATCGGGCCGATAGCCGTAAACGCCCAGTTCAAGGAGATGAGATTCGGACTGCCGAGGATGCTGTTGTCGTTGCCCGGAGCCGTCGTCGCGAATACGAAACCGATGCCGGTGCCACCGGCGCCCGTTCCAGAAATCTGGCTTCCCGGTGGGGTCGCTGGTATTGTGGCCGCGTGCAGGGTGCCAGCTGTTCCGATAGCGGCGATCACGACGACCGGGATCGCGAACATGCGTGCCTTGATGATGGAAGGCATCCCAACCCTCTTCTTCAATCGCATCGATTCAACTTCGGTGCCAGAATGAGCCGAAGTGAAAATGTTTGAACGATAGCCACATAGCCACAGCGGGCCGGTGCAGTTGAGACCTTCTTTTCATACTTCTCTTCATATTTCTGCCGAGATCGTCGCTTTTAGGGAAAGTCTTTGCATAAAAGCTATTTTCGTCGAGGCTCGTCAGCCGAGCGTCAGATCCGGAAGCGGGAGCGGAACACCCGGCGGATCAGATAGGGGTTGGCGCCCAGGTGATAAAGGCGCGTGATGTCGCCCGCCCTGAGCGCGGCGCGCTCCGCGTCGCTCAGGTCGTGACCGGCGAGATCATCGTCGGTGAGCCCGTCCTTCATGACGTGCTGGCGGGCGACGGCGGTCAGGAGCTTGTTGAGGGCGTACGAGGTTCGGATCACGGATGCACCCACACGGTCGCGCAGCCGGTGATCCACTCCACGACCGGCTCGTAGGCGAGGACCTCGCCCTTCCAGGCGGGGACGGCGCCGAGCAGCGCGATCCAGTTGCGGATCTCCTGACCGCCGTTCCCGCCGTCGCGCTCGATCTCGTCGTGGGTGAGACGGACGAGTGGGTCGATGTCGGCGCGCACGACGTGATCCAGCACGCGCTGGTCGAACTCGGGGTTGATCCGCCCGGTCTCGGGCGTGCCCACCCAGTGCGAGATCCCGCCCGTGGCGAGCAGCGCAACGCGCTCCCGCGTCGGCCGCGACCGGATGAACTCTCCCACGAACGCGCCCACCTCGTGGCAGCGGCGCGGCGTCGGCAGCGGTGGCGCCGCGCAGTTCGTGTAGACCGGTGCGATCGGAACGTTTCCCTCCGGCGTGAGGAAGTGTAGGGGGACCGACAGCTCGTCCCAGCCCTCGATCTCGTAGGAATACGCGAAGTCGACGCCGGCGGCCAGGCCGCGCTCGAGGAGGGCCATGCCCCACGCGGGCGCGCCTCGGACCTTCCGCGGGGGAATCCGCATGAAGCGGCCGCCGCCCGGGCTCGGTGCGTCATAGGCCTCCGCCAGGCCGACGCAGAAGGCGGGCATGTTGCTGTATGGAAAGTTCTGGATGTGGTCGTTCACGAACACCACGATGAGATCGGGGCGGGCCGCGGTGAGTCGCCGACGGAGCTCGTGGAAGCCGCCGTACAGCCGGTCCCGTTGCTCGGGCTTCGACACCTCGGGCCGTCCAGTCATGAGGGGCGCGTGGGACGTCATGAGCGCGGCGACGATCTCGGCCATGGCGCTCGTAGTCTTGCGCGTCCGGTGTCCTTCTGCAAGGTGGCGGCATACAATCTTCGGCGCGCCATTCTCGAGGAGGTGACCCGATATGACCGGACTCAGCCTGCAACAAGCGACGACCATCGTCGAGTCCGCGCTGCGGAAGGCGCGCGCGACGAGTTGCGCGCCGTTGGCCGTCGCGGTCCTGGACGCGGGCGGCCACCTCAAGGCGTTCGCCCGCGAGGACGGCGCAGGGATCGTCAGGCCCCAGATCGCGATCGCCAAGGCGTGGGGCGCGCTCGGAATGGGCGTCGGCACCCGGGCGCTCGCCCGCCGGATCGCCGAGCAGCCCCAGCTCGTACCCTTCTTCGGCGCCCTCAACGCCATGTCCGAGGGACGCGTCGTCCCGGTGCCCGGCGGCGTGCTCGTCAAGGACGCCGGCGGCGCGGTGATCGGTGCGGTCGGAGTCTCCGGCGACGTGTCGGATAAGGACGAGGCCTGTGCCCTGGCGGGCATCGAGGCGACTCGCCTCGTCGCCGACACCGGTTGAGGGGTTGACGCGCGGCCACCGAGGTCTTACAAGGGAGGCACTATGTCGAAAAAATCACTTCCGTCTTTGATGGCAGCCGCTCTGCTGTGCGGGGCACTCCCGGCCTCGAGCCAGGAGTTGCCCGAGGGAAAGGGCAAGGAAATGGTCGCAGCCCTCTGCAATAGCTGCCACCCCTTCTACGCGCGCCTCGGCGGCGGATACACGGCCGAGGGCTGGCGCACCGTTATGCGGATGATGGCCAATCACGGAGTGAACGTGCCGGCGGATCAGGTCGCCACGATCACGGAGTACTTGACCAAGAACTTCCCGGAAAAAGGGAAGCCTACCGGCGTGGTGGTCCCGGGGCCCGCCAAGGTCTCGATCAAGGCGTGGCGGGTGCCCACGCCAGGCTCGCGGCCGCACGACCCTTTGGCGACGAGGGACGGATCGCTCTGGTACACGGGCCAGATGGCCAATGTCTTGGGCCGGCTCGATCCGAGGACCGGCGGTATCCAGGAATATCCACTCAAGACGCCTCACTCCGGACCGCATGGTCTGGACGAGGATAAGGACGGCAACATCTGGTACACCGGAAACACCGGAGCCTTGATCGGCAAGCTCGAACCGAAGACGGGTGCGGTCACCGAGTATAAGATGCCGGACCCGGACGTGAAGGATCCGCACACGCTGATCTTCGACCAGAGCGGAATCCTGTGGTTCACAGCGCAGAATGCTAACCGGGTGGGTCGGCTCGACCCGAAGACCGGCGAGATCAAGCTGCTCACGCTGCCGACGCCAAAGGCGCGCCCCTACGGCATGGCGGTGAACTCGAAGGGCACGGTTTTCATCGTTCTGTTCGGTACCAATAAGGTGGCAAGCGTCGATCCCAAGACGCTGGAATTTCGTGAGTACCCATTGCCGGATTCTGCCTCCCGCCCACGGCGCATCGCAATCACCAGCGACGACATCGTCTGGTACAGCGACTTCTCGCGCGGTTATCTGGGTCGGCTCGATCCCGCAACCGGCAAGGTGACCGAGTGGCCGTCTCCGAGCGGGCCGAAGTCCGAGCCTTACGGCATCTCGGCGATCAACGACATCATCTGGTACAGCGAATCCGGGTCGACCCCGAATATGGTCGTGCGCTTCGATCCCAAGACCGCCAAATTTCAGAGTTGGACGATCCCGGGTGGCGGCAACATCGTGCGCAACACCTCGGTCACGCGGGACGGCGACTTCCTCTTGGCGAACAGCTTGGTCGATGCCGTGACGTTGGTCAAAATCTCGAAGTGAGGAAGGGGCGTGATGCTCCGCTACGGGCACCCGGCGCCCGCCTTCTCCCTGCCGTCGACGAGCGGCCGCACCGTCGCGCTCTCGGACTTCAAAGGGACGGCCCACGTCGTGCTGCTCTTCTACTGCTACGACTGGGGCCGGATCTGAACGCCGGAGCTGAGCGACCTCGGCGGGGTCGCCGCGGAGGTGGAGCGACGCGGGGCCGTCGTCCTTGCGATCAGTGGCGACAGCCCCTTCTCACAGGCGGAGTTCCATCGGCGACACGCGCACCCGTTCGCGCTCTTGAGCGACGTCCATCGGACGGTGATGCGCGCGTACGGCGTGTGGGACGAGGAGCGGAACGTGGCCTATCGCGCGACGTTCGTCATCGACCGCGACGGGCTCCTCAGGTGGGGTCAGGCCGGCGACCGTCACATGGTCCGGAGCGGCGGCGAGATCCTCCGCGTCCTCGACCTGCTCCGGAGCCTGACGGGGGCGTGATCGAGCAGGCCTAACCGGGTTCGTGAGCCAGGAGGGCGCGTCGAACCACCCGCTTGACGCCGTCGAGCGTGAACGGCTTCTCGAGCCGCGGCGCTCCGATCCGTTCGAGGAACTCCCGGGTCCTCGGATTGAGGATGTCGCCGGTCACGAAGACGAACCGCCGGGCCAGGCGCGGCTCGCGCCGTTCCACTTCGCGGTAGAGCTCGAGGCCGTTCATCACGGGCATGCCGCTGTCGCTGATGATCAGGTCGTAGGGCTGCGCCTCGAGCTTCTCGAGCGCCAGAGCGCCGTTCAGGGCGGTATCGACCGTGTAGCCGTCGCGTGTCAACGCCTCGGCCAGGATCGAGGCGACGGCCGGCTCGTCGTCGACCACCAGGATGGCCTTGCCCACCACCGGCGCCGCGGCGTCGAGCGTCCCGGGGGCGTCGCTGCCGACCGGGGGCGCTCCCACCGGCAATTCGATGAGGAAGCAGGCCCCGTGTCCCGGGCGGTTCTCGACGCGGATCGTGCCCCCGTGCCCCTCGATGATGCCGCGTGTCAACGCGAGGCCCAGTCCCGTCCCCTCGCCTTCGGACTTGGTGGTGAAGAACGGCTCGAAGATCCGAGCCTGGATCTCCTGCGGGATGCCCGGGCCGGTGTCGGCGATCTCGACGCGCACGCTCCGACTCGAGTCGTCAGAGCGCGCCGCGAGGCTCAGCCGGCGAGGCGGAGGGGTGTCCAGCATCGCCTGACGGGCGTTGGCGATGAGATTCACGGCGACCTGCCGCAGCTGGTGGCCGTCGGCCCAGACGAGGGGCAGGTCATCCGGGAGATCGACGCGGACGTCGACGTTGGCGACCCGGAGCTCGTACGCGAGCAGCTCCACGGCGTCCTTGAGGACCTGATTCACCGACACGTGCGCGCGCTCGGGCGGGTGGCGCCGGGCCATCGTCAGAAAGCTCCGCACGATGCGCACACACCGTTCCGCGGCGTCGCCGATGCCCTGCGCCCGTGCCCGGGCGCCGTCGTCGGCGGCCGAGGCCGCGAACAGGGCGACGTGCCCCAGGATCACGGACAGCGGGCTGTTGAGCTCGTGCGCGACGCCGGCCAAGAGGTTCCCCATCGTCGCGAGCTTTTCCGTCTGGAGGAGCTGATGCGTGCGTTCTCGAACCTGCGCTTCGAGGTCCTCGTTCTGGCGTCGAAGCTCCCGGTGCAGGAACCGCATCGCGAGCAGGTTGTCGACGCGGAGGAGCAGCTCGATCCGGTCGAAGGGCTTCGTCACGAAATCGCTCGCGCCGGCCGTGAGCGCGCGACGCCTGCTCTCGGGCGCGGCGTCGGCGGTCAGCAGGAGGACCGGCAGATAGGTCTCCGTCCCCGTCTCCCGCTTGAGCCGCTCGAGGACCTGCACGCCGTCGAGGTGGGGCATCCGCAGATCCAGCAAGATCAGATCGGGCCCGAACTCTCTGTAGCGTGTCGGCACCTCGCGCGGGTCCGAGGTGCCGCAGAGGTGGGTATAGCCGGCGCGCTCGAGGAGCTGCTCCAGCAGACGCACCATCGCCGGCTCGTCGTCGACGATCATGATCCGGGCGCTGCGGAACGTTTGCGCGATCATCACTCGAACGCGATGACGCCTCGGGCTGCGACTGGAATGGACTACGAAGCCGCGACGGCGGTCAGAAGACGCCGCGGCCGGGAAGCCGAAACACCGGACGGTTGTCCGACTTCGTTCCCACGAAGTAGAAGTCTATCGGGCTGCCGCGCGCATGTCAACGGGCCTAGCCTCGTACCCGTGTCAGGCGCTCCACCTCCGCCTGGAGTTTCAACAGCGCGTCGTCGCGTTCCTCGAGGCTGCGGCGGAGCTCTCGCGCCTCTCGCTGGAACGCCTCCACGGTTTCGACCCACGATCCGATGCGGGCGAGCAGTTCCTGGCCGGTGCCGACCCAACGGCAGAGCTGGTCGAACTCGGTCGCTTCCGTCCGGCCCCCTGTAGTCGCCGAGGTGGGGGTGGCGCGGACGCGAGAGGCCGGAGCCCGTCGGGCAGTGGGAACCAACACCACGGGGTGGTACCGAGGGTCTTCCCAGTAATCAGGCGCACGCCGCTGATCAGCCGGCCGCCGATCGGCCGACTGGTTCCGCGCCCGGTGGCCTCGCTCCCACTGGCGTCGGTCGAGGATCACGTGTACGCGCGGATCGTCGAGGAACTGGCGGCGAATCCGAGGGAAGAGGTCCGAGCGGTCCGCGGCCACGATCACGAGGAACTCGGGAGCCACCGTAAGGACGGGACTTCGTGGCGTCATGAAGATCCCCCATCCGGGTATGGCGTCTTCGCCATGCTTTTCAACCGGTTCCACAGCGGTCCAGACGCGCACGAAAAAGTTTCGTTCTCAAGGACGCGCGAGTAAGCTGGAGATCCGCAACAGGGAGGCGGGGTATGCAGGGTGACGCGGGTTCCGAAATCGCCGTAGGGAACGCCGAGCAGTCCCTCATCATCATCGTCCCCAGGGCCAAGCTGGAGCTGTGCCGGTCGCTCAGCCACGCTTTCGGCGACGCCGCGAACGTGCGCGTGATCCCCGATCGCCGGTCCAGAGAGCGACGGGCCATAGCCAACGGTCACGGATTGGAGCGACGCCGCGCCGATCGGCGGCAGCGCGCCGACATGGACGCGGAACTCCAGGCCGGGAGGTGGATCGTGGTCCCCCGTGCCCTGGCGCACATCGACTTCCTCGACCCTAAGGCACAGGCGATCCTGTTTCTCTGTTGTGGCCATCACGTCGTCCCCTGCCAGCAGTGTCAGAACACCTATCAGCTCCGCTGGATTCCGCGCGCGGATCCCGATGTGTTCCGCTGCCCACTTTGCGGCAACGATTTGACGCCCACCATCCTCGCCCACGCCCAGGTGTGCCGCTACTGGCCGACCTTTGGTCAGCGTCCAGATAGCGCCCACACGGCGGTCAGCCGGTCGAGCGCCCTGGCGGGCAGCGGGCCCTTGGCGACGGCGGCGGCCGCGGTCTCGAGGTGCGCCAGGCTCGAGTAGCCGAGCAGCACGGTGGAGACGGCCGGGTTGCTCAGGGGAAACCTGAGCGAGGCCTCGACGAGGCTCTCGACGTGGCCGTCCGTGACGAGCGTCCGCAGCGGCTGGGCCCGCTCGACGTCGCTCGCGTAGTCCGGCCCCGTGGCGATCGGATCCACCTTCGGCACCGCAACGGGATGACGCGTCGTCACACCGCTCAGCGCGCCGGCGGCGAGCACGCGGATCACGATGACGCCGACACGTCGCTCCTGCGCCGCGCCGAGCAGGCGCCGGAAGTCCTGGGCGGGGAAGCCCGAGGGGACCTCGAGGCCGGCGCTGGGGTTGAGCAGGTTGTAGCAGACCTGCGCGGTGTCGAGCGGCGCCGCGCCGACGAGCCGGTGCAGTGCGGGCGTGTCGCCGAGCGCCGTGATGCCCCAGAAGCGCGTCTTGCCCTGCGCCTGGAGAGCCAGGAGCGCCGGGACCACCTCGGCGATGACGTCGCCCACGGCGAGCGCGCTCTCGGCGCGGCGCTCGGCAAGGGGGTTGTGTAGCTGGAGGAGATCGACGCGCTCCCGGCCGAGACGCTGGAGGCTGGCGTCGAGCGAGCGACCGATCGCGCGACGCGCGTCACGCAGGTCCGCCGCGTCCAGCCGGAACTTCGTGCCGACGTAGACGGGCGCCCGAACCGCCTTCAGCGCGGTCCCGAGATTCAGCTCCGACTGGCCGTCGCCGTACGAGGGGGCGGTGTCGAAGTAGTTGACCCCCAGCTCCACGGCGCGCGCGACGGCGCGCTCGCGCTCGGCGACACTGCCGCGGATCATCAGCCCGCCGACGTTTCCGCAGCCGAACCCGAGGGCGGACACCCGTAGCCCCGTCTTGCCCAGATCGCGCTCCTCGATCCGTACCGTCCGCATGCGACCGCGACAATAGCACAGACCGGCACCGGCACAGATCGGTGCCCTCCCGCGGGACTCCCGAGCGCTCGAGAGGGGCTCGGCGCCCCGCCGGACGGGGCATTTCCGGTATTTCCCTCCCGCCATTTTCCGGTATTCACCCGATTGCCCGCCCTGGCGGCGGGGGCCAATATTCGCAAAATCAATTCCTAGGGAGGCCCTCGATGAGATTGCTGGCGATGACGGACGAGAAACGGCGAGTCGGCAGACCGGCGAATCCACTGAGTCGGCGGATGCACGTGTGGGTCGACTCCACGGTCAAACGCCGCATCGTTCGCTGCGCGGTGGAGAATGGCCTACCCCTCCACGAGCTCGTGGACACGGCGCTCCGTCAGTACCTCACGAGGCGGAGGGTGAGGTAGCGCGCCCCCCGCGCGGTCTTCATCCCCCGAGCTCGAGCGCTTGACGGATCGCGGCGTCGGGCACGCGAATCTCGACACCGGCGCGCTCCTCCTGAAGGAGCATCGCAACCCGCGAGTCGCGCTCGCCCCAGCCACGGTTGAGCGCCTCGGTGAGCTCCTCGAGCGTGATCGTGGCGAGCCGCATCGGCACTCGATGCTCGCGGGCGAGGCCGACCGCCAGGGTGACGTCCTTGTGCGCCAGGCGCAGCGCGAACGCCGCCGGCTCGAACCGACCCGGTAGGAACTGCTCGGCCAGGCCGTCGAACGTGCGGCGTCGCCCGCCCGCGCCCTGGCGGACGGCCTTCCACAGCGCGAGCGGATCGACACCCGCCTTGACTCCCAACGTGAAGACCTCGGCCAGCGCGGTCTGGATGACATAGCCCGCGCAGTTGTGGACGAGCTTCGCGATCGAGCCCGCGCCGATCGGCCCGACATAGTAGGGCTGATCACCGATGGCATCGAGCACCGCCTTGTAGCGCTTGAAGACGGCCTCGTCGCCCCCGACCCAGAGGGCGAGCCGCCGCGTCTCGGCCCCGCGCGGGCCGCCGCTCACCGGAGCGTCCAGCATATGGATCCCCCGCGCCGTGAAGCCCGCGTGGATCCGGCGGACGAGGGCGGGCGCGTTGGTCGTCAGATCGAAGTAGACCTTGCCCGGCGCGAGCCCTGTGAGAAGCCCCTGCTCGCCGAGCGCGACCGCCTCGACCTCGGGAGGCCCGGGCAGCGACGTGAATACCACGTCGGTCGCCTCCGCCACCGCGCGGGGCGTGTCGGCCCAGCCGGCGCCCGCGTCGCGGTGGGGTGCCGCCGCCTCCCGTCGCACGTCGTGGACCACCAGCGCGTGGCCCGCCCGGATCAGGTTGGACGCCATATGACGCCCCATGGTGCCGAGGCCGATGAACCCGATCTTCATGACCTGGTCTCGCTCCTTTCTCTCCGGCTCTCTCCGCTCACGGACCTCCTGGCGACGGCAAGCCGAGCGAACCCTCGCGGGTCGTCAGCGTGAGCCCGGCGTCGATGATGAGTGTCTGGCCCGTGACCCAGCGCGCCTCGTCGCTCGCGAGGTAGACGGCGCCCCAGGCCACATCCCAGCCGGTCCCCTCGGTGCCGAGGGGACTGGCGCGCCGCCGGCGCTCGCGGGCGTCGGGACCGAGGTCCTCCACCATCGGCGTCCACACGGGACCCGGCGCGATGGCGTTGACGCGAATGGCCTTGGGACCGAGCTGGACCGCGATGGAGCGGACGAACCCGATGACGCCGGCCTTCGCCGTGGCGTACGCGGTGCGTCCGTGGCCCCGCAGCGCCGCGATGGAGGAAACGCAGACGACCGCGCCACCGCCGCGGCTCAGCATCGCCGGCACCGCCGCCTGCGTGGCGAGGAACATGGACTTGAGGTCGACGGCCATCACGCGGTCCCACTCGTCTTCCGGCGTCTCGAGGAGATCCTTGCGCGACTCGATGCCGACGTTGTTGTGGAGGATGTCGAGGCCCCCCCAGCGCTCGACCGCGATCTTGACCATCGCCCGGCACTCGGCGGCACGTGTCACATCGGCGGTGAATGCGAACGCCTCACCCCCAGCGCCCCGGATCAACCCGACGGTCTCCTCGGCGCGCTCCTTCATCTGATCGGCGCACAGGACCTTCGCCCCCTCCCGGGCGAAGAGCAGGGCGGTCGCCTTGCCGTTCCCGAGGCCGGGGCCCCGCGAACCGGCGCCGGTCACGATCGCGATTTTGCCGCTCAGTCGTCCGCTCATGAGCCGTCGACCCCCTCGTGTTGGGCTGCCACAGCTTGCCATACAATCGAGCCGGACGAAGGACGACCGCGCGAGCGAGGTGACCCATGTACGAGGTGTACGCGCTCAAGTACGGAGAGCGGGACACGACGGCCTGCCAGTTCTTCTACCGCGAGGCGTCGCACGAGCCGATCACGCTCCACTACTACGTCTGGCTGATCCTCGGTGGCGCTCATCCGATCCTCGTGGACACCGGGTTCCTCGACGACGACGCGCGGGAGCGCGGGATCCGGGGCTACGTGAGCCCGGCGGCGATGGTCGAGCGCGCGGGCGTGAAGCCGGCGGACGTGCCCGTGGCGCTCATCACGCACCTCCACTACGACCACTGGGCCGGGCACAGTCTGTTCCCCGGCGCGGAGTACTGGATCCAGCAGGACGAGGTGGCCTTCTGGACTGGGCCGTACGGCCACGCGCCGGCGTTCCGCCAATCGGCGAACGTCGGGGCGCTCGCGCGGCTGGTGACGCTGACCTATGCGAACCGCGTCCGGATCATCGACGGCGACCGCCAGGTGCTCCCCGGGATCGGCGTCCATCGCGTCGGCGGCCACACCGCGGGGCTCCAGATCGTCACGGTCCAGACCCGACGCGGGACGGTCGTGCTCACCTCCGATGCCGCGCACTTCTACCGCAACGTGGAGACGCGCCAGCCCGTCCAGATCGTCACGAGCCTGCCCGAGATGCTCGCGGCCTTCGAGACGATCCACGCCCTCGCCGGCGCCGAGCGGCTGATCGTCGCGGGCCACGATCCGTTGGTCGCCGACCGGTTCAAGCCGGTCGAGCCGGGGATCATCAAGATCGCCTGACGGGGGTTCAGCGAGCCCGCATTGCGTCGCGAGAACGTTTGCGATAGTGTCGGCGCCGCCCGGTGCTCTCGTCGACAACGCCGTGCGCAAGGCGACGTACCCTCGAAGGGGAGGACCCTGATGCGGAGGCTCGGTGCGCTCTTGATCGCCGTGGCGGTGGGGGCGGGCGTGGACCACGCCCAGGCGGCGGAGGTCCGGGTCCTGAGCGCGGGCGCGGTGAGGGCGATCGTGACCGATCTGGCCGAAGAGTTCCGTCGGGAGACGGGGCACACCGTGGCGCTCGCCTTCGGGACGGTCGGCGCCATCCGCCAGAAGCTGACGGCCGGCGAGAGCGCGGACGTCGTCATCATGAGCGATGTCGCCATCGACGAGATGACGCGTCAGGGGGCCGTCATCCCCGGCACCAGGACGGACATCGCCCGAACGGGAATGGGCATCGCGGTGCGCGAGGGCGCGCCGAAGCCCGACATCTCCACGCCCGAGGCCCTCACGCAGACCCTGCGCGCCGCGAGGTCCCTCGTCTACGTTGACCCGGCCCAGGGCGGCACCAGCGGGATCCATTTCGCGGGCGTGCTCGAGCGGCTGGGCATCGCCGAGGCGGTCAAGGCGAAGACCCGGCTCGTGCCTGGGGGCTACCCGGCGGAGCTGGTCGCCAAGGGGGAGGTCGAGCTGGTCGCGCACCAGATCAGCGAGATCGTCCCCGTCAAGGGCGTCGCCCTGGTGGGTCCGTTGCCGAAAGACCTGCAAAAGATCACCACCTACTCGGCCGGCCTCGCCGCGCGCAGTGCCGTGCCGGAGGCGGCGCGCGCGTTCATCGCCTTCCTGGCGCGACCCGCCTTCAAGTCGCGGTTCGCCGCGGCCGGCCTGGACTACCGGGAGTGAGAGCATGACGACCGCCGATCGAGAGCCCGTCTACGAAGTCGTCTGGCCGCTCGCGCCGTCCGCGGCCGCCCCGACGGCGCTCGCCTCGCGCAGTCCCGATCTCGCCGGCAAGACGATCGGTGAGCTGTGGGATTACCTCTTCAAGGGCGAGGAGATCTTCCCGCTCATCCGGCGCGCGCTCGCGCAGCGCTATCCCGGTGTTCGGTTCGTCGACTACGAGACGCTCGGCTCGACCCACGGCCGCGACGAAGCGGAGCTGGCGGCGACCCTCCCGGCCCTGCTCCGCAAGCACGGCTGCGACGCCGTCATCTCCGCCGTCGGCGCCTGAGGGAGCTGCACGCCCGCCGTGCTGCGGGCCGCGGCGATCGCCGAGCGGGCCGGTGTCCCGAGCGTCTCGATCGTCACCACGCCGTTCCGGGAGCAGGCCGCCGTCGTGGCCAAGGGCGTCGGCATGCCGGCGCTCCCGATCGCCGAGTATCCCGGCGTGCCGATGACCGATGGCCCCGAGACGGTGCGCGCCAAGGTCGAGCGGCTCATCGACGCGATCGTCGACGGCTTGGCGCGGCCCGTGGAGACGGCGCTGACCCGCCCCGTCGAGCCCGCCGCCCGCGACGTCGTCTTTCGCGGGACGCTCGACGAGGTCCAGGAGTTCTTCTACGCGCGCCTGTGGACCGACGGACTGCCGGTGATCCCTCCCACGATTCCGCGCGTGGAGCGCTTTCTCGAGTTCGCGGATCGGTCGCCCGCCGAGGTGATCGGGACCCTCTCGCCCGAGAATCGCGCCGCCACCGTCTGGAGTATCGCGGTCAACGGCGTGATGGCCGGCTGCCGTCCGGAGTACATGCCCCTTCTGATCGCGGTGGTCGAGGCGATCGCCGAACCGGAGTTCAGGGTGCAGGACGCGGGATCGACCCCGGGCTGGGAGCCGCTCATCATCGTGAGTGGCGCCGTCGCGAAGGCGCTCGATTTCAACCGCGGCCAGGGCGTCATGCGCGTCGGCCGGCAGGCCAACACGAGCCTCGGCCGGTTCTTGCGTCTCTATCTCCGGAACGTCGCCGGGCTCCGCATTCCACCGGGCGCCGGCGACAAGGGAAGCATCGCCGCCACCTTCAACGTGGCGCTCGCCGAGGACGAGGACGCGGCCGCCGAGATCGGTTGGACGACCTTCGGGCAGGACCAGGGGTTCGCCAAGGACGACGGCGCCGTGACGGTGCAGAGCGTGGTGAGCTCGAGCCCGCCGATCTACACCGCAGGCACGCGCGCGCTCGACCACGTCCAGGTCCTGGCCGACGTCTTCGGGCGGGCGTGCGCCTACTGGTCGTTCACGGGGATGAAGTACGCGCGGTGGCAGCCACTGCTGGTCATCGGCCCGAGCATCGCGCGGGTCATCGCGGCCGACGGGTGGACGAAGGACGACGTGCGCGCCTACCTCCACGAGAACGTCACGATCCCCGCGCGCGAGGTGGAGAGGTACGCGTGGCATCTCGGGAGCACGGCGTTCAGCCTGAAGGCGCTGGCGGAGTCCGGTGCGCTTCCGCCCGAGTACGCGGGGTCCGGCGATCCCGACCGGCCCGTGCGCGTATTTCCGCGAGCCGCATGGATCGGCATCGTGGTCGCCGGAGATCCCGGGCGCAACCAGTCGAAGGGTTACGTCAACAACCACATCCAGGGCGGGCGCGTCAGCAAGCGGCTCGCCCTGCGCCTCTAAGCCCCCCTCCGAGTTATCTAAGTGAGCTTCTGGAAGGCGTCAGCGGCGCGCAGCACCGTCGCATCCTCCCAGTGCCGGCCGATCAGCATCATTCCGACGGGAAGTCCCGCGGACATCCCCGCGGGGACCGTGACGGCGGGGTGCCCGGTGACGTCGAAGGGCGCGGTGTTCGTGATCATCTCGAGCGCCCGGGCGACGTATTCCTCGCGGCTCGCGTTCGGTGCCGGCAGCAGCGTCGCTTTCAGGGGCAGCGTCGGCATCAGGAGAAGATCGACGCTCCCGAGGGCCTCGTCATACGCCGCCCGGAGCACCCGGGCGAGGTTCTGCGCCTTCGCGTAGTACCGGCCGTGATAGTTGTCCTGCATGTACTGGCCGAGCAGGATCACCAGCTTCACCGTCTCGGAGAGGTCGTTCGCCCGGGCCCGACGGCTCCGGCCGTAGAAGTCCAGAAGCGAGGTCGTGTAGTGTCCCTTCCAGTTCGTCCCCATGCTGTTGCCGGCGACCATCAGCATCGTGGCGCCCTCGACCGCGATCGCGTTCCAGATGTGAATCCCGTCACGATGCAGGGGAACGGAGACCTCGGTCACGGCGGCGCCAGCGCGGGTGAGACGCGCGCCAGCGTCTCGCACCATCTTGTCCACGTCGGGCTCGGAGTTCGGCCAGCCGAAGCCCTCCCTCACGATGCCGATCCGAACGCCGCGGGCATCGCCGGTGAGCTTCTTCGTGTAGGGCTCGGTGCGGACCGCGCCCGACTGTCGGGGATCGAGGCCGTCGGGGCCCGCGATCGCCTCGAGGAGTGCGGCGCAGTCGGCCGCCGTGCGCGCGATGGGGCCCGTGTGATCGAGCGTCAGCTCGATCGGGAAGACGCCCGTGTACGGGACGAGACCGTACGTCGGCTTGTGGCCGACGGCGCCCGAATACGAGCTGGGGATCCGGATCGACCCGCCCTGGTCGCCACCGATCGCCATATCGCACTCTCCGGCGGCCACGAGGGCCGCGCTCCCGCTCGAGGAGCCGCCGGCGGAGCGCTTCGGATCGTGCGGGTTCAGCACCGGCCCGGTGTCGGAGGTGTGGCTGCCCCCGGAGAAGCAGAGGTGCTCGCAGACGGCCTTGCCGACGATCTCGCCGCCGGCGTCGAGGATCCGGGTGACGATCGTCGCGTCGACGTCGGGCACGTACCCTTCGAGGACGGCGGAGCCGTTCATCATCGGGATCCCGGCCACGCACACGTTGTCCTTGATCGCGATCTTCTTACCCGCCAGTGGTCCCGAGGGCGCGCCCTTGATCGAGCACTTCCAGTACCACGCGTTGAGCCGGTTCTCGGACGCGGGCGGGCGGGAGCCCGCGTTGCGAGCATACTTGACGGGCAGCGTCGGCTCCGCGAACTGATCCAGGCGCCGGTAGGACGCGAGGACGCCATCCATCAGGGTGCGGAAGGATGCCAGGTCTTCGGTGCTCAGATCCAGATCGTAGGACTTCGCGATGCGTCCGAGCTCGTCCAGTGGCGGCTTGCGCAAGACCCGCGGCGCCGTGTTGAGGGGCGGCGGACCCTGGACGGCCGCGTGGGCGACGCCGCGGCCGCGGCGCGGTGCCGTGACCACGGTGGCCGCCACGCCGGCGGCGCCGACGCGAAAGAACTGCCGACGCGAATAGCTGGACTGTCGTGTCATGTCGGTTCTCCTCGAAGCTACGAGGGTAGGAAGAGTCGGACGAAGTGGTTATCGATGACCTGGCCGTCGGGCCCGACCGTGAAGTTCGAGGTGATCAACCCCTGGGCCCCGGCCAGTCGACCCTCGCCTCGCATCACCTCCCAGATCACGGCGCCGTGTCGCAGGCCCGCGATCGCGCTCGCCCCGGTCACGCCCTGCCCGACCGTTCGAAACGCGACGCGGCCTGCGTCGCCGTAGCTAATGGTGCCCGACTCGACGAACGTCCCTTCTCCGGTGGCCAGCACCTCCGACTCCAAGACCGCGATCCCCTCGCCGGCGGGCTCGACCGTCGCCTGGACGTCGCCGGACCCGAGCCGCGTGCGAAGCACCTGGCTCGTGGCCGACGTCCTGGCCCGGCGCCTGCCCTCGCCGCCGGACACGGGTCCCGCGCTTCCTCTGAACTCCAGGGCGAAGACGAGCTCTCTCATGCCACCCTCCGGTGCCGGGGTGGCGCCAGTGTAGGTGGCCCGAGCGGGAGGTTCAAGAACTCGATCGGCCTCGCGCGGGCACGCGGAAGCTTGTAAGCTGGCGGCTACGAGAGGGCGCGCGATCGCCCGGGAGGAAGACACGACATGGACCGCTCGCGATCGGACGAAGAGAAGCGCATGCTCGAAACCGCGGCCCGCACGCTGCCCGGCGGCGTCCTCGGGTCGTCGTGGTTCCCGGACGATCTCGCGTTCGTCGTCAGGCGCGGCGCGGGATCCAAGCTCTACGACGTGAGCGGGCGCGAGTACATCGACTACCTCATGGGCTCCGGCCCGTTGATCCTGGGCCACGCACACCCGGCGGTGGTCGCCGCGGTGCGAGAGGCGCTCGAGCACGGCACCACCTACTTCCTCGTGAACGAGCCCATCGTGAACCTGGCCGACGAGCTCTGCCGCGCGGTGCGGTGCGCCGAGCAGGTGCGCTTCACGTCGACCGGGACCGAGGCGACGTTCTTCGCCCTTCGCGTGGCGCGCGCCTATCGGAAGCGCGACAAGATCATGAAGTTCGAAGGCGGCTATCATGGCGGCCACGACTACGCGCTGATGAGCGCGGCGCCGAGGTCGCCGAAGGCCTTTCCCGCGGCCACGCCGGACTCGGCCGGCATCCCGCACGTCCTCGAGGGCGAGGTGCTGATCGCCCCCTACAACGACCTCGCCACCGTCGAGGCGCTCCTCGCGGTGTACGCCGACGAGCTCGCCGCGGTCATCGTCGAGCCGTTCCAGCGGCTCATCCCGCCCCAGCGGGGCTTCCTCGAGGGGCTGCGCACGCTCACGCGACGCCACGGGATCCCGCTGATCTTCGACGAGGTCGTCACCGGGTTCCGCTTCGCCTACGGCGGCGCCCAGGAATACTACGGCGTCGTTCCCGATCTGGCCGCCTACGGCAAGATCATCGGCGGCGGCTTCCCGCTCGCCGCGGTCTGCGGCCGGCGGGAGATCATGCGCGCCTTCGACCCGCGGCTGGAAGGCACGCCGGAGTTCGTCGCGCAGGTCGGCACGCTCAGCGGCAACCCGATCGCCGCGGTCGCGGGGCTCGCCACGCTCGCCGAGCTGCGGAAGCCCGGCGCGTACGCGCAGCTCCAGCGGATCGGACGTGCGCTGCGTGACGGCCTGGCCGAGATCGTCCGGAAGTCCGGCCTGGAGGCGCAGGTGATCGGGGAGACCGCGGTCTTCGACGTCGTCTTCACGGACCGGCCGATCACCGACTACCGCGCGATGCTGACGGCGGACGGCGCGCGCCTCAAGGCCTTCAACGCGGAGTGCCTGCGACGGGGAGTCGTGAAAGGCGTGTCGAAGATCTACGTCACGCTCGCCCATGGCGACGACGACGTAGCCCGGACGCTCACGGCGTTCGCGGAGGCCGTCGACGTGGTGTCCCGCTCCGCGCCGGCCGCCCGCGCCTGACGCGCGAGCCGGATCCCATGGGCGAGCTGACGACGATCGCCGCCTCGCTCGGGGCGCGCTTGAGGGAGCGGAAGGAGACGATCGCGGTCGCCGAATCGTCGGCGGGAGGCCTGATCTCGGCCGCGCTGCTCGCCGTACCCGGTGCCTCGGCCTACTTCCTGGGCGGGGCGGTGATCTACACGCAGGCGGCGCGGCGCGCGCTGCTGCGGGTGGAGGACGAGTCGGTCAAGTCGATCCGCTCGAGCACCGAGGCGTACGCGCTCCTGAAGGCGCGGACGATCCGCGAGCTCGTGGGGGCGACGTGGGGATTGGCCGAGACGGGTGCCTCCGGACCGACGGGCAACCGTTACGGCGACGCGCCGGGCCACGCGTGTCTGGCGGTCACGGGGCCGGTCGAGCGGGCCGTCACGCTGGAGACCCGGCACGGCGATCGGGAGACGAACATGTGGGCGTTCGCCAAGGCGGCGCTCGAGCTCCTGGAGACGTCGCTGCGCAAGCCGTAGGGTCCGGCGCCGACGCGAGCCCGCGCATGCGAATCGTCTTCTGGAACATCCGGGCCGGCGGCGGGACGCGCGTCGAGCGAATCGCCCGCCAGCTCGCGGGCTGGGCGCCGGACGCGGTCGCGCTGTGCGAGTTTCGCGCCACGCCGCCGAGCCTCGAGCTGGCGCGCTCCCTCGCCGCGCTCGGCCTCGGGCATCAATGCACGACGGCGGATCGCGCGCGGCCGGCGGCGAATCGCCTGCTCATCGCCGCGCGCTGGCCGTTGCGTCGACTGCGCCTCGGAGCGGAGCCCGAGGGGCCGGGCCGCTGGCTCTCCGCCGTCGTCGAAGCCCCACGCCCCCTGACACTGGGCGCGATGCACGTCCCGAATCGCGTGAGCGGCCGCAAGGACCTGTTCTACGCCGAACTGCTCGCCTGGCTCGGTCGCTGGCGCCGCGGCCCGCTCCTGATGCTCGGCGACACCAACTCCGGCCGCCCGGGCATCGACGAGGAGACCCCCGTGTTCGGACCGAAAGAAGAGGCCTGGCTGGACGCCCTCGAGCGACTCGGATGGCGCGACGCGTTCCGGCTCGTGCGCGGCCGGGCGCGCGCCTATACCTGGTATTCACCGAACCGGGGGAACGGCTTCCGGATCGATCAAGCCTTCGTGAACCACGAGCTGCAACCGCGTCTCCGAGGCGTCCGCTACGACTGGGGGCGGCGAGCGCGACCGCGCGCGGCGACCCCGAGCGACCACGCCGCGCTGCTGCTCGATCTCCGCGGCTGACCGAGACGCATGGCTGAGGCTCTCTTCTACCTCGCGACGAGCTTCTGGCTCGGAGCGCTCCACGCCGCGACGCCCGGGCACGGCAAGACCATCGCAGCGTCCTACATCGTCGGCGTGCGCGGACGCCCGATCGACGCCTTCGTCCTCGGGCTGTTCGTCACGCTGTCGCACACGAGCGGGATCGTGCTGGTCGCCGTCCTGGCGACCCTCGGCTCCACCTGGCTGATCGGAGCGAGTCGAGGCGTATCTCGCCGTCGGGACCGGATGCCTGGTCGTCGGCATCGGTCTCTGGATGTTGCGAAGCCAGTGGGGCCTCCTGTCGATCGCCCGGGGTGAAGCCGACGGGAGTACGCCGTTGCACCGCCACGCGTGGGGTCGACACCACACGCACGACCTCGAGACGGTGACGCGCGCCCGGCCGAGTACTCGGCATCCTGCTCGGGCTCGGCGTCGCCGGCGGATTGCTGCCGGATCCGGGCGCGCTGGCCATCCTGCTCGCCGCGGTCGCGAGCGGCAAGCTGCTCCTCGGGCTCTTCACCGTCCTCGTCTTCAGTCTGGGGTTCGCGTCGTCCTCGTGGTCGTCGGCTTGGTCGCGGTGCGAGTGGGACGAATGCTGCTCGCCTGGCTCACGAGCCGGTGGGTCGCCGGGGTGCAGATCGGCCTGGCGTTGGTGATCGTCGGGATCGGTCTCGTCTTGACGACGAACGCCGCGCGCCTCGTGGCGACGCTCCGATGACAGGGCCGGCGCGCTCGCCACGACAGGCGGGACTCGCTTGTCGCGCCTCGACCTTCGCGAGCCGCGCCGCGGAGCGACATCACTCCGGAGACCCGCTCGGGCGCCCGGTGAAGAGGCCATGGACGAACCCGATCTGGTACACGAGGAACAACCCGAATCCGAGGCTCAGGAGACCGGAGGCGATCCGCAGGCGCCGGTCAATGCCCGAGAGCCGCCTGGCCGTATAGAGCATGGGCGCGGCGACCGCGACGGTGATCAGCATCATCCCGACGATCGTCCCGAGCCCGAACAGCACAAGGTACGCGACGGCCCATCCGGGAGTCTGGATGATCGCGAGAACGAGCAGCGCGACGGCCGCCGATCCCGCCAGCCCGTGCAGCAGCCCCACGACGAGGGGACGAACAAGATGGTAGAGACCGAGACGGCCGAGCCGCCGGTCCAGCCACGCCTGCGGGGTTTGATCGTCACGGTGCCCGTGATCGTCCGGTTCGTGCCCGTGCGAGTGACTGTGGACATAATCGCCGTGGGTGTGAGGATGCATGTGGAGTCCGCCCGTGCGCGCCCCCCGAGACGTCAGCGCCTCGCGGATTCGCTGGAGGACTCCCGTCAGGTTCCACATGCCGAGCACGACCAGCATGAGGGCCACCGCCATCTCCATGGTCAGGCCGAGCCGGGGCGGGATGACCACGCTGAACAGGATGATCGCGGCGCCCACGACGACGATGGTCAGCGTGTGTCCGACGCCCCAGAGGATGCCGATCAGGAGGGCCGCGCGGAGCGTCCGCTGTCGCGTCACGATCGTGCTGACCGCGAGGACGTGGTCGGGATCGGTCGCGTGACGCATGCCGAGGAAGAATCCGAGGGAGATCAGCGAGAGCAAGGTGATCATCTAGTTGGGTGGAAACTCCTCGGGCCAGAACCTCTCCCCCAGCTCCCGGAGCTTGTTGCTCCCTGCGAGGCCGAGCGGATATGCGGCGCGGAGGTGGTCGTCGTTGCCGTCGTCGAACATCCTGCGCGCCTCGACGGCGGACTTCTGGAACAAGCGGACCGCCGCCAGATACTCGTCGTGGGAGCGCCGCAACGACGGCGGCGGCTCGAGTGTGCCGAGCCACTTCTCGGCGCGGCGATAGCTCGCCAGCGCTTCGTCGACCCTGCTCTTGAGCTGCACCGTCCCCATGTCGCGCGTCTTGTAGGAGATCTGGGCGAGGCTCATCCGTACCGAGCTGCGCTCGACTTCCCCGTGGATGGGCCAGAGCGCGCGGACGTACGCCTCCTCTGCGCGGGTGAGCGGAGGTCGCGGCTCGGGCGCCGCGACACGCGTCTGGGGTTCGGACGTGACGGCACGACTCGCCTTCATCTCGAGAATCGCCGCCACGGTCACGACGCCGGCGAGGAGGACGAGACCCGCGGCGGAGAGCACGACCTTGACTCGAGATGCCGGCTGAACGTGAGGGGACGCCTGACCGCTCGCCATTTGATACTCCCTACCGCGGCCGGTCGCTTCCCGACCGCTCGACCCAGCATGCGAGTATCGCCACCGGTGCCGCCGGTGGTCGGTCTGTGAATTCAGCGTTGCTACTCTAGGCGCCACGCCGTTGGGCTGTCAACGATCTGAGTGTCGCTCGGGGGTTTCCCGTACGCGAGCTGGACCGCGCCGGGTGTCGGAGGGGGCCGTCGCGCCCTCGGGGCACGCCTGTGACGTCGCCCCCTCCGACGAGGCGACGAAGCTAGTGGGCAAGCTTGCGGATCTCGACGTGCACCCGGCGGTTGATCTGCTGGCACTCCTTGCTCGGGTCGTCGCACAGAGCGCCGTCCTGCCCGATCGTGGCGACCTTGACCGAGGCGTCCGGAACGCCAAGCTCGACCAGGAACTGCTTGACGGCCTCCGCTCGCCGCTGCGCCAGGACCTTGTTGTATTCGGGCGGGCCCTGACGATCGGCGTGGCCCTGGACGAGCACCACCCAGGCGCTCGTCCGGTCGACGACCACGGCCGTCTCCTGCAAGATGCGGACGGCGTCGGCCCGCAGGCGGGCGCTCTTGAAGTCGAAGTAGACGTCGGTGTGGACGACCGTGGCGTCGGTCAGGGCGGAGGCCGCCGCGTTCGGGACCGTCGGCACCTGGGCCGGCGCGGTCGCGACGGCGCCCGGCTTGGGCGAGGCCTCCTCCGTGCCTCGGGAACGAACCCCGTACGTCACGATCGTTGCGGCGACGGCCGTCAGGAGCACCCCGACGATCATCGCGAGCTCCTTCCCGCCGCGCGTCCCGGTCGCCGGCGGCTCTGTGGTCTCGTGTGTGTTGGCCATGTTGTTTCCTCCTTGAGGGAGGAGACAGAGCAATGCGCGAGCCACATCGGGGGAGAGCTACGGAACGAATGGTTTCATCTACTTCCCGACGGAGCGCCGTCGCTCGATGCGGGGAGAGCCCCGCATCCCCGCGCGGGTCCCCGCATCGGGGCAAGCGGCGCCCGCTCCCGCGGCCTTCATCAGCCGCGAGCGCCTCGAGGACGGCCCTCGAAGTGCTGGCGGACCAGAAGCTCGAGCGAGCGGAAGTGCCGGTCGGGCAGGTTCTTGAAGCGCCGCCGACACGCGCCGAGGGCGGCCTCGACGGAGTCGAATGGCTCAACGGCCCTCAGCAGGTGCTCGTGGTATTCGGAGAGCTTCAGCTCCACGACGCGGCCAAGCGCCGGGGCGCCGGCCAGCTCCAGCGCCGCCTTCCGCCGATCGCCGCCGGACTCGACGAGCGCGCGAAAGCCCAGCCCCTTGAGCCGCTGCGTCACCGTGCTCCGGTCCCAGCCGAGCGCCCGCGCCGTCGCCTGCATGTCGAACCCGTGCTGGCGCAGGCAGACGAGGACCGCCGCGTCGCCCGCGGCGTCGGCCTTCGCCTCGCTCGCCGAGGCGAGTCGCAGGTCCTCCGCGACCAGGACCGCTCGATCGGCGAGCGCGACAGCCTGGCGGAGACAGTGCTGGAGCTCCCGAACGTTGCCGGGCCAGTCGTGCCCCTCGAGCGCGCGCAGCGCTGACTCCGAGAGCGTCACATGCCTGCCCGCCTCGGCGCAGGCGTCCTCCAGGAGGCGCGCCGCCAGCGGGCCCACGTCCTGGCGTCGCTCGCGTAGCGGCGGCAGCCGGAGCACGAGACCCTTCAGGCGGAAATAGAGGTCCTCGCGGAACCAGCCCTCCGCGATGCCGCGCTCGAGGTCGCGATTGCTGGCGGCGACGACCCGCACGTCCACCGCGGTGGCACGCGTCGCCCCAACCCGGTAGAAGGTTTTTTCTTGAAGGATGCGGAGGAGCTTCGACTGGTGGTCGGCCCGCAGCTCGCCGATCTCGTCCAGAAAGATCGTTCCACGGTCGGACTGCTCGAAGTACCCCTTCCGCTCCGCGACGGCGCCCGTGAAGCTGCCCTTCACGTGGCCGAACAGCTCGCTCTCGAACAGCTCAAGCGGGATCGCGGCCATATTGACCGCCACGTAGGGCCCGCCGGCCCGAGGGCTCAAGCGGTGGACCGCGCGCGCGAACAGCTCCTTGCCCGTTCCCGGCTCGCCCAGCACGAGAATCGGCAACGTGGAGCGCGCCGCCCGTTCGAGGTCGTGGAAGCGCGCCAGCACCGCGGGATCGCGGGTGACGATCCCGACCTCCGCGCACCGTCGGCGTAGCCGCTCCTGCTCAGTGTCGTCGAGCTCCACGTGTCGGGAGTCGGCAGCACGAAGCTCGCGCTCCAGGTCGGCGAGCCGGCTTCGCGTCTGCCCCTCCTGCGCACGCGCGGCCGCGAGCTCGACTCGGAGCGCCTCGGCGACCTGGAGGAGGTCGCGCTCGGCGCCGGTCGATCGCGCCACCGCACCGCGCGCCGTCTCGAGGTCCTCTTCCAGAGCCTCGACCGTCGACTCCTGGCGCACCAGCGCCTCACGGATCGTCTCGATCTCATCCTCGAGGCCGTGAAGACGGTGGGCTGAGCCGAGCTGGTTCCACAGGAGCGCGCCGGCCCCGGCCACGACCGCCGCGGCGAGCGGCGGGACCGCCGCCAGGACGACGCCGATCAACGGCGGCGACAGCAGCAGAGCGCCGGCGTAGCCGGACGACAGGACGGCGACGCCGACCAGCGCCGCCCACCAGGAGAGTACCAGGCCGAGCCACGCCGTCAGCGCGGCGATGACCAGCGTGGCGCCCAGCGTCCACCCGAGGGGCGCCTCTCTGAGCCACGACCCCGTGAGCACGGCGTTGAGCACTTGCGCCTGGATCTCTCCGTCGGACACGGAGCCGACCGGTGTGCGATGGACCCCGCGTGCGGGCTCGGTAAGAACCAGCACGATCTTGTCCTCCACCAGGGTCCGGAGCGCCTCGGCCCGGCGTTCTTCGACGGCTGTCCAGAGGTCAAGGAACGGTACGACCGTGAGCCGCCGAGGGGCGACCCAGCCGACGAGCGCCCGCTCACGGTCGTCGACAGGGATCCGACCCCAGCGCCCCACCGTGATCGAGCCGCGCTCGACCACGATCTGATCGGGCGACACGCCCGCGACCACCGTCGCGACTGCGAAGCCGAACGCCGGCACGGCGCGGTCGCCCAGTTGGACGAACAGCGGAACTCTGCGCACGACGCCGTCAGGATCGGCGGGCGCCCGCGTGTGGCCGACCGCTCTCGCCTGCCGGGCGAGCCCGGGCAGCGGGGCCCCGGGCTCCGCCCGCGGGAGGGCCAGTGGGACCCGAGGGAGGAGCGGCCACGACGGATGAGCCTCCGAAGGCGAGAGAGCCGGCACGAGATCCGTCTTGAGCGGATGGAGGTCGAGCGTGATCGGATAGACGACATTCCCGGCCAGCACGGTCGCCTGGCTCAGCAACGCGTCGCTTGACGCGCCACCGCGACCGGGGGCGCTCGGCGGGCCGAGCGGGATGTCGACGCCGATGGCCGCGGCGCCGGCGCGGTTCAGGCCCACGACGAGCCGAGCGAGCACCGCACGGTCCCAAGGGCCCGCGCCGAATCGGGCCTCGCTCGCCGGGTCGCGCGCGACGACGAGGAGCGCGGGGCTGACGGCCGCCCCGCGCCCGTGAAGCCCGCGATCGTAGAGCAACCAATCGAGTGCGGTCAGGCCACCTCCGCCCCCCGCGAGGACGACGCCAGCGACCAGGCTCGCCGCGAGCCCGATCAGCGCGGCCGGCAGTGCGCGGCGGGGAATCGAAGGACTCCTAACGGACGGGCGAGCGCAGACCCTCGGCAGCTGCGCGGTCGAAGTAGCCGAGGATCCGCGCGTCGTGCGCGGGCAGCAGTCCGTCGACGCCCTCTGTCCAGAGCCGCTCGAGCAGCCGGTCGGCCGGCTCGCTCAGCGCGGCGGCCTCGCGGATGAGCACCGGCACCGCCTCGCTCACGCGCCCTTTCCGGAGCAAGGCGCCGCCGACCGTGTCGTCTCCGTCAGGCGCGAGGCCTGGGAAGTCCCGCCAGAGCGCCGCGCGATAGTCCCGAAACGCTTGCTCGACGTTCGCGCGATCCGCGGGTGCGCGCCGGTCCCGCCCCAGGGCGACCTGTCTGAGCTGCGCGAGCGCCTCGTCGGCCTGCGGCACGCCCTGCTCGGCGGCCCGAAACCACCACGTGATGGCGGTCGCCAGATCGCGCTCGACCCCGAGGCCGGCGGCGTACGCCGTACCCGCGAAGTACTGCGCGCGCGCGTGTCCCGCCTGCGCGGCGGCGAGAAATTCGGGCGTGGCCTCTCCATTGCGTTGCGCGAGCCTCAGCATGAGCGCGAGGTTGTAGCGCGCATCCTGGTGGTGCGGATCGCCCGCGAGGACACGACGGAACGCCTCGATCGCCCCGTCGAGGTCGCCCTGCGCGTATCGGACGACGCCCAGGCCGTAGTGCGCCTGGCCGAGGTCGGGTCGCGCTCGGAGGACGTGCTCGAGCTCGACGCGCGCCGCCGCCCAGTCCTGCTTCGCCACGAGCGCGCTCGCCAGGGTGAGCCGAGCCGTGAAGGCATCGGGCTGCCTTCGGAGGGTCGCGCGCAACTCCTCGACGGCGGCGTCGAGGTCGCCCATGCCGTAGAGGGCGAGCCCGAGGCTCGAGCGGGCCTGGATCAGGTCGGGCTCACGCCGGAGTGCCTCGCGTAGTGCTGTCACGGCCGCCGCCATCTCACCCCGAGCGATGAGGGCTTGGCCTTGATCGAGGTACACCTGCGCCTGGGCCTGGGGCGTCGGTGCCGGGCGAGCGACTCCCGCGCACCCGGCCTGAGCGACGCCGAGGAGGAGGAGCAATCGCACGAATCTCTGCGTCAGACCACGGCCTCCTCGGGAAACGGCACGAGTCGAGACGATTCAAATCATAGCAGAGCCTTCCGTGGCGCCGGCGAGGTGTGCGATTACCGGGGCTCGCCTCGCGTGGGGCGAGGTGCCGCGCGGAGCAGCGCCAGGTTCTCGTCGACCGTGTCCGTTGCGGTGACGGCGCGGAGCACGATCTCGTCGACCGCTCCGTGCCACTTCGCGAGCGCAGGCGCGAGCTCCTCCGCGCTCCGGGCCGCGATCGCCGTCTCCACGGGCTTCACCCCCATGCGGGCGAAGTGGGCGGCGTACGCCGGGATCGCCGCGTACCGGGCCCCCTCCTCCCGCAGCCGTTCGCCCGCGGCCGCCCCGAGGGCGACGCGGACGTACGCGAAGAGCCGCGGCGGTTGCCGACCCGCCGCGGCCGCGCCGGCACGGACCCAGTCGGCCGAGCGACGCGCATGCTCGGGCGTCAGCCAGTTGAAGAGCACGCCGTCACCGACCTCGCCGGCCACGCGGCACATCTGGGGACCGAGCGCCGCCACGACGAGGCGCGCCGCAAGCTTGGGCCGGAGCGCGGCAACCCCGTCGCGCACGCGCTTGAGGGCGCCCGGGTTCGCGCTTCCGACCCCCAGGAGGAGACGGTCGAGGGGGAGGCCGTTGGCGCGCACCCCCTGGACGATGCTGTCCGGGCCACGCGTATGGAGCGGAATCACCCCGATCCCAAGCTCGATCCGCCGTGTCTCCGTCGCCGCGAGCGCGAGCGAGACCAGCCCATCGGTCGCGCCCGGGTGGTTCACCCAAAAGGAGGTGTAGCCGAGCCCTTCGGCCTCGCGGGCCGACGCGCGGATGATCTCGGGCGCCACCCCGGCGAACAGCGCAAACCCCTGTCCCATCACTGGCCTCTCGGAGACCTAAGCCGCCGTGCCCGTACGGCGCGCGAAGATCTTCCTCACCGACACCGGTCCGGCCCCGAGGAGCGCCAGGCTCAGGCTGGCAGCGAGTAACGTGAGCTCGAACTCGTAGCCACCCACGAAGCCCATCTTGAGGCGGACGGTCAGGATGGCGACGAGCATCTCGAACGCCAGGAGGGCCGCCGCCACCCGGGTACCCAGACCGAGGACGAGCGCCAGTCCACCCAGGATCTCCACGGCCGTCACGACGACCGCCGCGACGGAGGGCAACGGGATGCCCACCTTGGCCATGAAGCCCGCGGCGCCGCCGAAACCGAAGACGAAGAGCTTCTGAGCTCCGTGAACTACGAAGACCAGCCCGACGACGAGCCGGAGGGGAACGAGTCCCCAGTCTCCCGCCCACGAACTGTCTTGCACGTGCATGATCGCTCCTCCCGCGTCTGCGTTCCTGAGTAGCCCACGGCCGTGCGCCGACGGACCGTCGCGCACGCTGCCCGGCGCGATCATCGCAGCGGGGCTCCCGAACGTCCAGTCGAGATTCGGTGCGGGACAGCCGCGGCTCACCTTCGACGAGGCGTGCGCCCTGTTGTGACGGAGGCGGGGGCGCGCCACCAGGAATGGCATAACCGATGGGTCTTGCCGCGTTGCCACTTGACAGACGCGGGGCCTCCGTTCTATGCGTTGTCTCCACGGCCCGGGATGGGATCAGTGTCCCACGGACGTCGCGTCGTATTGAAGGCAGCCCTCGGGCTGGGGCTGTGCTTCTCCTTCATGGACGGCGTCTCCGCCCGGGCCGACGACCCGAGAGTGGCCCGTCCGCAGGAGGGTGACCGCTTCGTGTTCCCGTTTGGGGACCGGGAGGGGCAGCTCATCACGGTTGAAGACCTGACGCTCGGCGGGCCGCAGCAACTCGCCTACCCCATGGATCCCCACACGAAGGTCGTGCGAAACGGGTCGACCCTGAATCTGGCGCTGCTCGTCCGCTTCGACTCCGCCCAGCTGACCGAGGAGACTCGTGCCCTCGCGGCGGATGGCGTCGTCGCGTACTCGGCGGTCTGCACCCACCAGGGATGCCCGGTCTCGATGTGGCAGGCCCAGGCGAAGGCCCTCTTCTGTGCCTGCCACGCAAGCCAATTCGACCCTCTGGACCGCGCCCGGGTCGTCGATGGGCCTGCGCCCCGGCGGCTCCCCATGCTGCCCATCAAGATGGTCGACGGCGCCTTGACGGTCGCCGGCGGGTTCACGGGTCGAGTCGGCGGCGAGCGCCCATCATGAGGGGACGCGCCGCTTCACCGCGTTTCAGTCGTACAAACCGAGGAGGAATGATCGTGAAGACAAGCAGAACCCTACTGGCGCTCGCAGCTGTCCTCGGCCTTCTGATGCTGCCGGGGATGGCGGTGGCTCAGGGCAGCTACAGCCCGGTCACCGAGCAACGGCTGGTCAAGCCGGAACCCGAGAACTGGTTGCAGATCCGCGGCAACTATCAAGGGTGGGGCTACAGTCCCCTGGGGCAGATCACCCCCGGGAACGTGAAGAAGTTGACTCCCGTCTGGGCCTTCTCCACGGGGGTGGACTCGGGCCACGAAGCACCGCCCATCGTCAACAACGGCGTGATGTTCGTCGTGACCCCGTACGCTCAGGTCATCGCCCTCGAGGCGAAGACGGGCAAGTTCCTCTGGCGCTACAAGCGGGAATTGCCCGAGGATTTCAAGGCGCTTCATAACACGAGCCGCGGGATCGCCCTGTACGACGACAAGGTGTACCTGGCGAGCCTGGACTGCTTCCTGGTCGCCCTCGACGCCAGGACCGGAAAGGTCGCATGGGAAAAGAAGGTCGAGGACTACCACACCGGCTACTACATGACGCTCGCCCCGCTCATCGCGAAGGGCAAGGTCATGGTCGGCGTCTCCGGCGGTGAGTTCGGCGTCCGAGGCTTCGTGCAGGCCTTCGACGCTCGGAGCGGCGAGCCCGCGTGGAAGACGCACACGATTCCCGGCCCGGGCGAGCCCGGGCACGACACGTGGTCTGGCGACACCTGGCAACGGGGCGGCGCGTCGGTTTGGCTGACGGGTACCTATGATCCCGAGCTGAACCTCACCTACTGGGGCACCGGAAACGCCTCGCCCTGGTTCGGGGATCAGCGCCAGGGTGACAACCTCTACACCGCGTCAACCGTCGCCATCGAGCCCGAGACGGGCAAGATGAAGGGCCACTTCCAGTACCAGTGGAACGAATCGTGGGACTGGGACGAGCCGGACGCGCCGCTCGTCCTCGACTATCAGAAGGACGGGCGCATCGTCAAAGGACTGGTCCACCCGGCGCGCAACGGCTATCTGTACCTGCTGGAGCGGAGCCGCGAACGGATCGGGTTCGTCTCCGCCAATGCGTACGTCAAGCAAAACGTGTTCCGGAGCATCGATCCGAAGACCGGCCGTCCCGAATACTACGCCGAGCGGATTCCGAAGACCGGCAAGCGCGCCGACTTCTGTCCGTCGCTCTGGGGCGGCAAGGACTGGCCTTCGGCCGCCTACAACCCCAAGATGGGGCGCCTCTTCATCCCGGCCAACGACAACCACTGCGGGTTCATGGAAGGCAAGGTCCAGCAGTACGTCGCCGGGCAATGGTGGACGGGCGTGGACATCCCCGACATCGGCTTCGCCGTCGACAAGAGCGCGAAGTACTTCGGCCAGATCCAGGCCTGGGACCTCAACGGGGTGAAGCGGGCGTGGAGTCACCAGTTCCCCGACTCGATGGCCTGGGGTGGGATGCTGACCACCGCCGGCGGGCTCGTCTTCACGGGCGGGACGAATGACCGGCAATTCCGCGCCTTCGACGCGTCCAGCGGGAAGGTGCTGTGGCAGTTCCGCACGAACTCCGGCATCGTCGCGCCGCCGTCATCCTTCGCGGTCAACGGCACACAGTACATCAGCGTCGTGTCGGGCTGGGGCGTCGACCCGGCCTTCCAGCAGGGGCTCCTCTCCAATCTTCTCGGCTGGGAGAAGGACGTGCCGCAGGGTGGCGTGATCTGGGTCTTCGCGGTTTCGCAGTAGGTGTCGCGACGAAGCGCCTGGGCGAGCCGGTTGCCGCAGCGACAACCGGCTCGCCTCGGGCGGAGTCCACGATTCGGAGGGGGGACGCGTCCCGTGAGCCGTCTGGTCGTGACGCTCGTCGCGTTGACGGCGGTCGTATGCAGCGGCCTGCCGAGTGCCGCCGCGGACTCGAAATCGCCCGTCGTGATCAGCATCGAGAACGCATCGGCGCGGGTGGGTGAGAAGGCGATCATCGTGGCGAAGATCTCGATGGGCGAAGGCTTCAAGATCACGGATTCGTACCGCCACCGGCTCATCAGGCTGTCGGCCGCTGACGGCGGCGTCGAGCTCGAGGGGACGGTCGTCCCGGGCTCGGTTCAGGACGGCAGCATCGTCTTCACGGTTCGCGCCACGCCGAAGAGCGCCGGCACCCACGCCGTGCACGGGGTGTTTCGCTTCAGTTACCACGGAGGCGGCGAGCTCGACATCAGATCGGCGCCGTTCGAAGCGACGGTCACCGCGACGGAGTAACACGGAGAGCAACCGCCGGCAACGGCCGAGCGCAGGCTCGGCCGGAGTCCACGGAGGCTCGTCGCCAAGGAGGGTCATATGGTAACGCTTCATGTGAATGGCAAAGCGCAACAAGTGGACGTGACACCGGACACTCCGCTTCTGTGGGCGTTGCGCGATGTCCTTGGATTGACCGGGACCAAGTTCGGGTGCGGCATCGCGCTGTGCGGCGCCTGCACCGTGCACCTGGACGGCCAACCCACGCGCGCCTGCATCACGCCGGTCTCGGCGGCGGCGCAACGAAAGATCACGACCGTCGAGGGGATCGGCGCGGACCGGGTCGGCAAGGCCGTGCAGACGGCGTGGGTCGAGGTCGGCGTGCCCCAGTGCGGCTACTGCCAGGCCGGCCAGGTCATGTCCGCCACGGCACTGCTCAAGCAAAACCCCAAGCCAACGGATGCCGATATCGACGCGGCGATGAGCGGAAACATCTGCCGCTGTGGCACGTATACCCGAATTCGCGCCGCTATCCAGCGTGTGGCCGGCCAGAAAGGAGCGACGCAATGAGCGCGTCCCACGATTCGACGACCTCGGCTCCGAGTCACGTGCGGTCCGACAGCTCGCTCCTCCTCGCGAACGTGAGCCGGCGCGGCTTTCTCGCCGGAGTCTCCGCGGTCGGCGGGCTCGTCCTCGCCGTCGGGTTCCCGGCGGCCCTGCGCGCGGCCGACCCGCCCAAGTACGGAAGAGACGGAATGCCCGACGGTTGGATCGACAACCCCCTGGTGTTCCTCGCCATCGGCGAGGACGGCACGGTCACGATCGTCTGTCACCGTTCCGAGATGGGGCAGGGCGTCCGCACCGGAATGCCGATGATCGTGGCCGATGAGCTCGAAGCCGACTGGAAGCGGGTGCGCGTCGCGCAGGCGCCGGGCGACCAGAAGCGCTTCGGCAACCAGGACACCGACGGCTCGCGCAGCACGCGCCATTTCTTCGAACCCATGCGGCGCTGCGGCGCGGCCGCGCGCGCGATGCTCGAAACGGCGGCGGCGACGCGCTGGAACGTGCCCGTGGGCGAGGTGGAAGCGCGGAACCACGAAGTGGTGCATCGCCAGTCGGGGCGGCGTCTCGGATACGGCGCCCTCGCCAAGGACGCGGCCAAGCTCCCGGTCCCACCGAGGGAGACGCTACGACTCAAAGATCCGTCGCGCTTCCGCTACATCGGTAAGGGTGAGCTGAAGCTGGTCGACGGCCCCGACATCGTGAGCGGCAAGGCCCAGTACGGCATCGACACGCGGCTCCCCGGCATGCTCTACGCGGTGATCGCGCGCCCGCCGGTCTATGGGGGCAAGGTGGTCAAGTACGACGCCTCGGAGGCGCTCAAAGTGCCGGGAGTGGTCCGCGTGGTGGAAATCGAGCCGAGCTCGCCGCCCGCGGAGTTCAACCCGCTGGGCGGCGTCGCGGTGATCGGTCGCAACACCTGGGCCGCGATCAAGGGCCGGCAAGCCCTCAAGATCGAGTGGAACGATGGCGCGAACGCCGCGTACGATTCCACGGCCTTCAAGGCGACGCTCGAGCAAGCGTCGCGCAAGCCGGGGAAGGTGGTCCGCAACGATGGAGACGTCGATGCAGCCATGGCGAGCGCCGCGCGGCGCCTCGAGGCCGAATACTACATCCCGCATCTCGCCCATGCGACCATGGAGCCGCCCGCCGCGACCGCGCGCATCGTGAATGGCAAGTGCGAGGCGTGGGGCTGCATCCAGTCGCCGCAGGCCGCCCGTGACCGCATCGCCAAGCGGCTCGGGATGTCGGCGGACAACGTGAAGGTCAACGTCACCCTGCTCGGCGGCGGCTTTGGGCGCAAGTCCAAGCCCGATTTCATGATCGAGGCCGCCGTGCTCTCCAAGGCGATGAGCGGCGCGCCGGTCAAGGTCACGTGGACGCGCGAGGACGACCTGCACAACTCCTACTATCACACCGTCTCGATCGAGCACCTCGAAGCCGGACTGGACGCCGGTGGGAAGCCGGTGGCGTGGCTGCACCGGACCGTGGCGCCGACGATCATGTCCACGTTCAACCCGGAGGCGAAGAACGAGGCGCCATTCGAGCTCGGCATGACGGCCGTCAACATACCCTTCGTGATTCCCAATGTCCGTATCGAGAACCCGGAGGCCACGGCCCACACGCGCATCGGCTGGTTCCGCTCGGTGTCGAACATTCCTCACGCCTTCGCCGTCCAGTCCTTCGTCGCCGAGCTCGCGGCGGCGGCGGGGCGCGATCACAAGGACTTCTTGCTGGAGCTGATCGGTCCCGCCCGACGCATCGACCCCCGGACCATGGGCGATACCTGGAATCATGGCGAAGATCCGGAACGGTACCCCCTGGACACCGGCCGCATGCGGCGCGTCGTCGAGACCGCAGCGCGCGAAGCGGGTTGGGGCAAGACGCTGCCCAAGGGCCGCGGGCAGGGCATCGCCGTCGTCTACAGCTTCGTGACCTACGTGGCGGCGGTGGTAGAAGTTGCGGTCAGCGATAAGGGAGAGCTGGCGATTCCGCGAGTGGACATAGCCGTGGACTGCGGCGCCCAGATCAACCCTGATCGCGTCCGCTCCCAGCTCCAGGGCGCCTGCACCATGGGCGTGAGCCTCGCCACGAAGGAGGAGATCAGCTACAAGGCCGGACGCGTGGAGCAAGACAACTACAACGCGTACGAGATCTTGCGCACGGACGCCGCGCCCCGCGAGATCCGAGTCCACCTCATACCCGGGGACTTCAACGCGCCGCTCGGTGGCGTGGGCGAGCCGGGCGTGCCGCCGATCGCGCCCGCACTGTGCAACGCGATCTTCGCGGCGACAGGCAAGCGCATCCGGCGCCTGCCGATCCGTGATCAGCTAACGAAGGCCTGAGTCGGGAGGATCTGCCGGGGCGGCGAGCGATCGCGCGGAACGCTCGCCGCCCCGGTGGGTCGCTACGAACGGCCCGGCTGCATGAGCTGTCGCATCTCGTTGTGTAGCTGTCTCATGCGATCCTTGACCTGCGCGGCCCGCGCCAGTTGCTCCGGGGTCAGGATCGCCCGCACCTCGAGCGCGACCCTGGCGTTCTCCTGCACGAGCTGTTCTCGGAGGCTCGCGATCCGCTGGAGCTGAGGCGCGAGATCCGCCTCCTCCAGATTGCCAGGCGCGAACACCCTGTCGGCCAGTTCGCGCTGCGCCTGACGCAATTGGTCGATCAGCGCCCGCGACGCTGCGCGTCGCGCGGTCAGGGTCTCACGCACCTTCGCCTCCTGCTCGGGCGTCAGGTTCGCGCTCCGGAGCAGAAGCGACAGCATCATTCCTCCGTCACCCCTGGCCCCGGGCCCGTGCATGTACGTCGGCGACTGGGCGTGCGCCAGCGCCCACGCACCGGCGAGCACGATGAGAGAGGTCAACACTGCGATCCTCACGACGCCGGTCCGCTGTCTGGACCTCATCGCCCTCCTCCTGTCCCGGTCGGCTAGAGTTCGTTCGGCCTCCCCGGGGCTACGCGACACGCGGGCGCTCATCGGGAGCGCGCTACCGCAAGGGTCCGGGGGGCGGCGGCGGAGTTCCGGGCGGCGGCGGAGGTGGGGGCGGCGGCGAGGCGGCGGGTTGCCCCACGTACGTCGACGGGATAGAGCCTCGGGCCATGGGAATCTGGTTGCCCTTGGCGTACATGCACTGCATGTAGGTCATGTCGTAGCGGTGCTGCACCTGCGTGCCTGCGGCCTGCGCATTGCTCCCGCCCACCGCCGCCCCGCCGAGCAATCCAGCTCCCGCGCCGACCGCGGCTCCGGTTGCCGGACTCTTGGCGACTGCGCCAACCACCGCCCCTGCAGCCGCCCCGAGAACCGTCCCGATCGCGGCACCGCTGACCGCGCTCTCGGTCGTGGCCCGTTTCGTCGTCGTCCCGGTCTGCTGCGCCGCCCACTGACGGCAGACCGCGTCGTCCGCCTGGAACTGCTCGAAGTTCTTTCCGTTGCCCGGTAGTACCATCACGCTCGGCCCGGCGGGCACCGTCGCGCACGCGGTCATCAGCAGGCCGACCGCGACGGGAAGGACGTGGTGCGTCATCACTCGGACCTCGGAGGAACCTTGAGCCACGGCTCAGGGCACGCCGGGACGGTCGGGTAATAGGCCTTGGCGCTCCCGCAGTAGTACCAGTACGACTGCGTCGCCGGGGTGGGCGGCTCCTGCTGTATGTAGACCGGCGGCTCCTGGACGACGACCGGCGGCGGAGCGTACACGTAGTACGGCGGCGGGTAGTGCCACCAGTACGGACCCCACCAGAACGCGGGGCCGACACCGACGAAGACACCCGTCCGAACGCCGGAATGCCCGTGCCACGCGAGACCCGGCGCTACAGGCACGAGAAGCAGCGCGAGCGCCAGGACTGAAGCCATCGCTGACCTTTTCATACCCGCCCTTGCTAGGCATTTGACGGACGAGGGCTGAACGACCTTCATCTCAGCCGTTAGACGAACGACCGCCTCCCGGCGTTGACACCGTGGCGACCTCGGGTCGGCGGAATCGGGTGCGGTAAATCAACGTTGCGGCCCCGGCGTCTAACGCGACAGGAAGGGAGGGACACACGATGCGCAAGCTCGTCGCGATAGCAGCAGCGGTCGCCCTGATGGTCGGCGCGGTTGCCCCGGCGGCCTATGCGGGCGGGAGCACTGGCACCAATGTGGCTCTCGGGCTGGCCTCGTTCGCGGTGTTCAACCAGCTCGTCGGTCCCCTGCTTCACCCGCGGCCCCACGTTCGTGAGGTCGTCGTCGAACGGCCCGTGTATGTGGCACCGGCCCCGGTTGTCGTGGTCCAGCGAGCACACGCGTACCCCAACGTGATCCAGTACCCGAATGGTCGGTACGAGCTGCATGGAGACGGGATCTACAGCGCGTATCAGTGGATCTGGATCCCCAACCCGGCACCGCTACCTCCGCCACCGCCCCCGCCGCCGGTTCAGTAAGTCATTCCTGACAAGGGGCGCAGGCTCTCGAGGTCGAGGTTGTCCTCGGGAGCCTCGTTTCAACGTCGCGATGGCTCTTGGCTAGACGGAGCCGCCCCGTACCCACGGCACGCCACCCGCGGTGTGTTCCGGCCTCGCGGCCCCCGCTACAACGGAGTACGATACGGCGACAAGCGTGGCCCCTCGGGCCCGGACGGGAGGAGCGGGCGATGGCGTACGACCTGGTGATCAAGAACGGCGTGGTGATCGACGGCTCCGGCATGCCCCGCTACCGGGCCGACGTCGGCGTGCGGCACGGCCGCATCGTCACGATCGGCCGGGTCCGGGAGCGCGCCCGTGAGGTCATCGACGCGGACGGCCAGGTGGTGGCTCCCGGCTTCGTGGACGGGCACACGCACATGGATGCCCAGGTCTTCTGGGATCCGCTCGGCACCTGCTCCTGCTGGCACGGCGTGACCACGGTCGTGATGGGCAACTGCGGATTCACGCTCGCCCCCTGCGCCGCCTCCGACAAGCACCTCGTCATGAGAAACCTCGAGCGCGCCGAGGACATCGCCGCCGAGGCGATGGAGGCCGGCATCGACTGGACGTGGACCACGTTCCCGGAGTTCCTCGATCGCGTCGCGTCCCTGCCCAAGGGCATCAACTACGCCTGTTACATCGGTCACTCGGCCCTGCGCACCCACGTGATGAGCGAGCGGGCGTTCGAGAAGCCGGCTGGCGAGGACGACCTCCGCGCGATGGAGCGCGAGCTGCGTGACGCGATCCGCGCCGGCGCCATCGGCTTCACGACCTCACGCTCGCCGAGTCACGAGACGCCCGACCGGCGACCCGTCGCGAGCCGGCTCGCCACCTGGGAGGAGGTCCGGCGGCTCGTCGGCGTGATGGGCGATATGAACGCGGGCATCTTCGAGCTCGCGGGCGAAGAGGTGGGCCGCACCTCGCACGACCCCCAGGGGCTGCGGGACTACCACGTGCGGCTGCGCGACCTCGCGGTGGAGACCGGACGCCCCGTGACGTGGGGCTTGTTCAGCCGGCGGGAGGCCCCGGAGGTCTGGCGCGTCTACCTCGACCTGCTCGAGGAGACCGCCGCCGCAGGCGGCCGGATGTTCGCGCAGGTGCACAGCCGTGCGCTCAGTGTGGTGCTCTCGTTCAAGACCAATCTGCCGTTCGACCGGCTCCCGGCGTGGAAGGAGCTGCGGGCCCTGCCGCTCGACCAGCAGCGCCAGCGCCTGCGGGATCCCGAGGTGCGCCGTCGCCTCGTCGAGGCCGCGCGGGAGCGCGAGGAGCGCCGTGCGATCGGAGCCGAGCCGCGGCCCGCCGCGTACGAATGGATCTTCGTCTTCGACACGGTCGAGGGGCCGCACCGATCGGTGGCCGAGATCGCGCGCGAGCGCGGCGTGGACCCGGTCGAGGCCATGATCGACCTTGCGCTCGAGAAGGGCCTGGAGCGCTTCTTCCTCCAACCCATTGCCAACGAGAACCAGGACCACGCGCTCGAGCTGATGCAACACGCGCGCACGGTCGTGACCTTCTCAGACTCCGGGGCGCACGTCTCGCAGATCATGGACGCCTCCCTCCAGACGCACCTGCTGAGCCACTGGGTGCGCGCGAAGCATGCGTTCACGCTCGAGCAGGCGGTCCGTATGCTGAGCTTCGAGCCCGCGACCTACTGGGGGTTCGCGGACCGTGGCCTGATCCGGGAAGGGCTGGCGGCCGACCTCCTCGTCTTCGACGCCGAGAGGATCGCGCCGGAGATGCCCGAGGTGGTGCACGACCTTCCGGCCGGGGCGCGGCGCCTCGTGCAGCGGGCGCGCGGCATCTCCGCGACGGTCGTGAACGGCGAGATCGTCCTGCGCGACGGCAAGCCCACCGGGGCGCTGCCGGGCCACCTCCTGCGCGGCCCCCTCGCGCGGAGGTCGTGACCGCGCGTCAGGCGCGGTAGGACGGATCGAGCCGATCGAGGCGCCGGAGCAGCCCGGGCCACACCAGCGCGCCCAGATTGCCGCGGCGTCCGGGTCCCGCCATGAGCTGCGCGTAGGAGCTCTCGATGACCTCTTTGGGAACCGGAATCAATTCGCCTCCGCCGGACTGCGCCCGCACCTGGATCGCGCAGGACGTTTCCAGGTAATACATCGCGACGAACGCTTCGGCGACCGTCTGGCCCACGGTCAAGAGCCCGTGATTGCGCAGCACCAGCGAGGTCTTGTCGCCGAGGTCCGCGACCAGACGCGGCTTTTCGTCGTCCCGCAGCGCCGGGCCCTCGAAGTCGTGGTAGCCCAGGCTCGCGAGCACGGAGATCGAATGCTGCGAGATGGGAAGCAGCCCCGCCCGCTGCGTCGAGACGGCCACGCCGTTCAGCGTGTGGGTGTGGAGCACACACCTGGCGTCGTGCCGCGCGGCGTGGATCGCGCTGTGGATGACGAAGCCGGCCGGATTCACCGGATACGGCGAGTCCTGGACCTTGCTGCCGTGAATATCGATCTTGACCAGGCTCGACGCCGTGATCTCGTCGAAGAACATGCCGTACGGATTGATGAGGAACTGGTCCTCGGTGCCAGGCACGCGCGCCGTGATGTGCGTGAACACCAGGTCCTCCCAGCCGTAGTGGGCCACGAGTCGATAACACGCGGCAAGATCCACGCGCACGGCCCATTCTTCGGGTGAAACCTTGTCGCGGAGCGGCAGGACGCCGTGCGCCAGATCGTTCATATCGAGTCCCCCTCGGGCTGAGTTGCCGCGATTCTATCAGGGATTACGCCATCGCGGACGACCCGCGCGTCGCGCTATGCTCGGCTCGGCGTAAGCGCCCGGGAAAGGGGCACGATCATGGCTGACAGGACACCGCGTTCGACCATCTACGCAGGCTCAGCGCACTGGGGATCCGGGCCGGCTGGCCAGTCTCCCGGGGGGCTCTTCAGGCGAACCGTCGGGGACGATCTCTGGGAGCCGCTCACGCGTGGCTTGCCCGAGCGGGCCGAGATCCGGGCGCTCGCCGTGCATCCGGCCGATCCCCTGGTGGTCTACGCCGGCACGCAGGACGGGCCGTACCGTAGCCTCGACCGCGGCGGGCACTGGGAGCGACTCGACTTCCCGGATCCTGGCATGGTCGTCTGGTCGATCCTCGTGCATCCCCACAATCCGCGGACGCTCTACCTGGGCACCGCGCCGGCCGCCGTCTACCGGAGCGACGATGGCGGCGATACCTGGCATCGGCTCCCGAATGCCAAGCCGCTCGAGCGGGTCCAGATGACGTTTCCCACCCGTGTGACCCGCTTGGCCGCCGACCCGAGCAATCCCGACGAGCTCTACGCCGCGCTGGAAGTGGGAGGCGTCATGCGCAGCCCGGACGGCGGGGAGAGCTGGACCGATTGCAGCCTGGACCTGGTCAAGCTCGCCGACCGGCCCCACCTCAAGAGTCGGATCGTGAGCAATACCGACATGGAAGGCATGCTGGACGCGCACGCTCTGTGCCTGAGCGGTGCGCGGCCCGGGGCCGTGTTCCTGGCGCTGCGCATGGGCTTGTTCCGGAGCGCCGATCGCGGTACCAGCTGGGAGGACATGGAGATCAGGCACTTCTCCCCGTTGACGTACGCGCGCGACGTCCAGGTCGCGCCCCACGATGCCCGCGTGCTCTTCGCCTGTCTCAGCCCGGCCGCGCGGAGCGAGGAGGGGACTCTCTACCGCAGTAACGACCTGGGGCAGACCTGGACGCGCTTCGACCGCGGCGTCAAGGCGCGGTCCACCATGATGGCCGTCGCCCTGGATCGCCGGGATCCCGACCGCGTGTACTGCGCCACCCGGACCGGCCAGGTCTTCGGCACCCAGGACGGCGGCAATTCCTGGCAAGAGTATCCGCTCCCGGCCTCCACCGAGGACGTGTACGTCGTGGCCTGCGGCTGACAAGGACGGCTCTGCCGGTCAGAGGAAGACGCGCTCGACGAACAGCACCAGACCGACGACGAGGATCGCGAGCGACGAGCTCGTGACCATGGGCACCTCCCAGCGTGTCCGACGTAGCAGGACCAGCGCCGGCAGCGCCAGTGCGACGACGAACGCCTGCCCAGCCTCGACCCCCAGGTTGAACCCGAGGAGTGACAGGACGAGCCCCTGACGCGGCAGCCCGAGCTCCCGCAGGGCCGCGGAGAAACCGAAGCCGTGCACGAGGCCGAACACGAAGCTGACCACCCACCGTCGCGGGATCGCGGGGCGGGGCGACAGGTTCTCGGCGGCGACGAGGGCGATCGACAGGGCGATCACGGATTCCACGAGCCGGTCCGGGAGCACGACGACATCGAGCACGGCCAGCGCGAGCGTGACGCTATGCGCGACAGTGAACGCGGTGACGATCTTGAGTAGCGACAGCAGCCGCCCGCCGCGGAGGATCAGTCCGAGCAGAAACAGCAGATGATCGTAGCCGCTCAGGATGTGCACGATGCCGAGCATGAAAAAGCTCACCGTCCCACGGCCGCCCTCGCCGGCACCGGCCAACGTCACCCGGGTCTCGCGCGTCTCGGGAGTGAACGCGAACTGGCCGCTGAAGCCCGGCGCCTCGAATCGGGCGAGCGTGTGGTAGTCGGCTCCGAGGACGTCGAAGAGGTCGTCGCGGATCAGGAGATCGCTGACAGCCTCGGCGCAGGTGAAATCCACGACGAAGGTGACGCTGTCCCCGCGCGGCGCGGGTGGAAGGAGGAGTCCAGGCCCGGCCTCGCAGCGTCTCCCCTGGGCGACCAGCGTGACCTTGTCGCGGATCACGCCGAGGAGCCGGTCGCGGCTGGCGTCGTGGCCGGCACGGGTGAGCCGCAGGTCCTCGCCCACCGCGGGCGGCATCGTCGCCGGCCAGAGTGTCAGGCTGTACCGGATGCGGTTGCGGCCGATCACGATCGAGGCGAAGCCGGTGCTACCGCCGGTGTGAGCGAAGGCGGGGCTCACGGCGGAGACGGCCGCAGCGAGGGAGAGACCCGCGGCGAGCGCCTGCCGTGCAGTCACCGGCGCGAGTTTCTCGTCGTCCGGTCGGCGCCGGATGCGCCCCTCACGGTCTGAATCAACGTCAACAAATTGTCGATCTGATAGTTGGGAATCGTCACCACGGTCGAGGTTCCGACGACGAGCACATAGCGGCTCACCGTATCCGGCAGGATGTCGCCGACCGCGTACTGGACGAGCGGCTGCCGCTCGTTCGGCCGGTAGACCAGGACGATCGTCTCTGGCGCAGCGACGCCGTAGTCGCCCCCGGGCGCCGCGAGCGCAAATTGGCGCTCGATGCGCGTCCGGCCGAACGCGAGAAATGCGCGCTCGATACGCGCCGCCATCGCCGGATCAGCGCTGTGCGCGTGGGTCCCTTCCGATCCTGCGTGGACGCCGTGGTAGAACCAGGCACCCGCCGGGTCGCGCTCGAAGCGATGGAGCATCCCGGCCGTGGCCACCTCGATCGCACCGAGCTGGTCCACCGTCACGGGCAGCAGCATGCGTGGATCTCCATCCCCCTCGCGCCCCGACGTCTGACGGACGACATTGGCGTGCTCGATGGCCACGATGGCCCCGACCAGCACGAATAACACCAGCCAGACGACCGCCAGCCTGGGGCGTAGCCCGCCCACGCTCACCGCTGCCTCCACCACACCGCGGTGCCCACCACGGCCAGCATGGCGGGCACGAGGATCACCGAGAGGAAGAACGTGCCCTTCATCTGGCGGTTCGTGAGGTTGACACGCGGCAGGTCGTGGGTGCGCGGCTGGATGCCGATCAGATTTTCCTGGGCCGCCAGGTAGTTCACCGTGTTGAGGAACAGGGTGCCGTTGCCCATGATGTGGAAGAAGGAGTTGGTGGCGAAATCCGAGTCGCCCACCACGGCGATTCGGGATCGGCCCGCGGCGGCGTGGGCAGACGCTTCCGGGCGCCGGAGGGCGACCACCATCAGCGTGTTCGGACCGGGCACGTCGTGGCCTTTGACGAATTCCACGCGATTGCGATTCGTCTGTCCCCAGCTGTTCTTCGACGAGTTGACGAGCGGCGTCACCGACGTGCCCGGCACGCGCTGGGGCGTCGGCGAGAGCGAGCGCACGCCCGGGAAGAACGTCAGCGGCAGGTCGCGGGTCACCTGGTGGCGGTTGTAGTCGCTGACCGCAGGCGAGGAGACATCCGCCCAGAAGTGGCTGGCCTCGTCGATGACGATGTCGTCGTTCAGCACGATGCCGTACTCTCGGACCACCGGCTCCAGCCCGGTCCGCACGAACGGATCGAGCATGAAGAACGCGTTACCGCCCTTCCCGAGGTAGGCTCGCACCGCGGCCACCTCCGTCGGCAGCAGCGCCACCTTCGGCCCTACCACGACCAGCACCGCGCAGCGGGAGAGCACGTCTCCCCCTTGCACCAGCGAGACCTTCTCGACCTTGTAGTTCAGGTTCTCCAGACCGTGGCGGGCCTTGGCGATCCCGTGGCGCTCGTGCAGCACGTACTTGGCTCCCAAGCCATGGGTATGCCCTTGCGCGCCCTCCATGTGATCGTGGGATTCCAGGCTGAACGGGTCAGGCTCGCCGTGACCATCGAGAAAACACACGAGCTGCGTGGTGGCGCGTGACACCCGCAGGATGCCGTTGGCGATGTCCGTCTCGCTGTCGCCGCTCACCTGCAGCCGGCGGCCGCCGCTCTCCATGACCGCCGTCCCGGCGAACTGCACACCCAGCATCCGGGCTTGAGCGGGGTTGAGCATGGGATCGTAGAACTCGACGGTCACGAGCTTCGTCTGCTGGGCGATCAGCTCATAGAACTCGACCGTCTCCCGCATCATCGGATCGTGGAAGAACACGATGTGAACCGGTTGGTCCAGCCGCTTCAGCATGGTCACCGTGGCCGAAGACAGCGAGTAGAGCCGTGCCTGGGTCAGATCGAAACGGAACGGGTAGAGCGTCGAGAGGTAGGCCAGGGCGATCAGCACGCCCAGCATGCCCAGGGTGTACAGCGCGATCTCGCCCCGGCGCCGCTGCACCACCTCCCCCAGCTCGGTGCGCAGGGCAAAGGCACCCCACGCCGAAAGCAGGACCCCCGCTCCCGCGAGCACCACGGTCCACACCACGGTCTCGAGGAGGATCACCTGAATCGCGAGCGCTGTCGCGAGCAGCGCGATCCCCGCGAGGAGGATCAGTCCGGAGCGGAAGGACCGATCCACCTCAGCGCCGCCATTGGAGGTAACTGGCATTGAGGGTCAGGGCCATCGCGCCGACGACCAGATAGAACATCACGGCTTCGGTGCGGACGAGCCCCTGGATGAAATCGGCAAAATGAAGCGCGAACGACAGATAGCCGCACAGACTGCGCAAGGCGTAGGACGTCTGAAAACTCTGCAGGTGGCCGACGAACCAGAAGCCCAGCAGCACCGCCGCCGTGATCAGCGCCGCGACGATCTGATTTTGCGTCAGGGCCGAGAAGAGCTGACCGACGGCCAGGCAGGCCATGCCGAGCAGCACGAACCCGATGTAGCCAGCGACGATCGTCGTCGTCTCGGGATTGCCGAACAGGTAGAGCGGGACGAGGTCGATCAGCGTGCCAGCGGTCATCAGCAGCAGCATGGTGACCGCGCCCAAGTATTTGCCCAGGACGATCTGCCAGGGCGCGAGCGGAAGGCTCAGCAGCAGCTCCATCGTGCCGGCGGTGTACTCGGCGGAGAAGAGCCGCATCGAGACCACGGGAATCAGCGTCAGCAGCAGGACGCCCATGTTCTGAAATGTCTCGGCCATCGTGGCGTCACCGGTCAGGAAGATGTTGTACAGGAAAAAATATCCCGTCCCCAGGAGAAACACCGCGACCACGAAGTAGGCGATCGGCGAGCGGAAATAGACCGATACCTCCTTCTGATAGACGGCCAGCGTGCCGCTCACGCCGTCTCCCCTCGGACCGGGGCTTCCTTCACATATCGCAGAAAGATGTTTTCCAACGTGGGCCGCTGCCGGTCCAGCCGGTGCAAATCCCAGCGGCTAGCCACGGCCCGGGCGATCGCCGCCTCGATTCCGTCCCGCGCGTCCACCTGGCACTCCACGCTGAGCACGTCGTGATCGCCGGGGAACGGGTGAATCTCCAGACCGCTCACCCCGTCCACCGACAGCAGTTCTTCACGCAACGCCTGTGCTGGCGCGGTCACCTGCAACGTCACCCGGTTGGTCTGTTCCATCGCCTGCTCGAGCCCGCTCGGCGAATCGATGGCCAACAGCCGGCCATGGTTGATGATGGCGACCCGACGACAGATGAGCGTCGCCTCGGCCAGGATGTGCGTGCTCAACAGCACGGCGTGATCCTCTCCGAACGCGCGGATGATTTCGCGGGTCTCCTGGATCTGGCCCGGATCCAGCCCGGCCGTCGGCTCGTCCAGCAGCAACACGTCTGGTTTGCCGAGCAGGGCCTGGGCCAGCCCCAAGCGTTGCCGGTACCCTCTCGAGAGCTTGTAGACCTCACGCCGGACCACGGCCTCCAGCCGGCAGGCTGCCGTCACCCGCTCGAGCTCCGCGGGGATCGCGGAGCGGTCCACCCCTTTCACCCTGGCGACGAAACGCAAGTAGGCCGAGACGTCGAGCGTGTCGTAGAGCGGCGGATGCTCCGGCAGGTACCCGATCTGCCGCGCCGCGTCCGTGTTCTGGGTGGCCATATCGTAGCCGGCCACGGTCACCCGGCCAGCGGTGGCCGCGGTGACGCCGGCGATCATCCGCATCGTGGTGGTCTTGCCGGCGCCGTTCGGACCCAGAAATCCGACGATCTCACCTGTCGCCACGCTGAAGGAGAGGTCGTGGATGATGGTCTTTGAGCCGTAGCGCTTTGAGACCGACTCGAGCACGATCGCGGCAGTTGAGGCACTCACGATGCAGGCACCACGGGAGGAGGCCCCCCGCTGCGGGGGGCCTCCTTGCTGCGGAGTAAGCGAGGGCCTATCTATACCATTTGCCGCCCTTGGCGGCGAACTGATCCTGATCGTGGGCGAAGAAGATCTCCGCGTTTTCGAGGTCGCGGATCATCTTCAGCCTGTTGACGGAGTTGTTATAGTCCTTGACGCTGTAGTTGAGCCCGGCCGGATAGCCGTCCAGGTTCTCCTTCATCCAGATCGCGTCTTGCGACAGGACGAGCGTCTGCCCGCCGCCCAGCTTGACCTTCACCGACTGATGGCCGAGCGTGTGGCCCGGCGTGCTGAGAACCGTCACGGTGCCGTCGCCGAACAGATCGTAATCGCCCTCGAGCTCGAGGTAGTTGAAGTCACGGGCGGGACCGTCGAAGTCCGCCATCACGAACACGCCGCCCTCCCGCTGGAACTTCTCGGGCCACCACGCCTGGTACAGCTCCTTCTTCTGGATGACGTGGACCGCCTTCGGGAAGAGCTTGATGTTGCCGATGTGGTCCAGGTGAGCGTGCGAGGTGATCACGGCCTTCACCTTGTCGGTCGAGTACCCGAGCTTCTTCAGCTGCATGTCGATGACGTCGTCACGCTTCTGACTTGGCTTGAGGAAGTCACAGTTGCCGGCCGCCCAGTGGCTCTTGCACCCACCGTCGGAAACCGCGGCGTTGTTTCCGGTGTCGAAGACGACGAGCCCCTTCGGGTGGTCGATGACCCACATGCTGATCGGAATCGTGATGTCGCGCGCCTTCTCCTTCGGGATCGACGGGATCAGCCCCTGGATGTTGAACGGACCGAACATGCCGCTCGTGGTCCAGTACACCTTCACCTGCGCGGATCCCGTGGACGGGACCATGCACAGCATTCCGAGTAGCACCGCGGCGATCCCCAGCTTTCTCATGGCCTCGTCTCCTCGTGCGTGGTGGTAGTGCTCGAGCGAACCCGCGTCCCCGCCCTCTCGACCCGCTGGCGCGGGAACATAGCGCGAGGTCTCCCTACATGTCAAGGACCAGGTATCGGGGCAAACCCTCAGCGCGGATCCTGTATCAAGTGCCGGAATCGTCGGAGGGCGGAGCGGGGACGGGTGCGCCGCTCAGGGTGCCGGTCGGCTCGGCGCGGCCGCCTTCGGCTCGGCGCGCTGCGTCGGAGTCTTCCGGGCGGCAGGTCCACCCCAGGTCACGGCCAGCCCGAAGCCGAGCCAGCCGCTGACCTCTCTGAAGCCACCGTCATTGCCGCCGAGCGGAGGGTTGGGCGTGGTCCAGCCTGCGAGGCCCACCCGACCGGTCGAGGTCGGCGTTTCGGTCGGGACCGAGAACTGACTGAAGAAGGCCGGATCGTAGAGGATCCGCACGCCTCCGAGGGGGTAGTTGTCGTCGATGGGCTGCGTGGCCTCGTACTGGAGGCTCGGGAGCGTCGCTCCACGAGTGGGGCTCGGCGCCTTCACCCCTATGCTCCCATCCTGTCCAAACGCCGGAGCGAAGCCGAGAGTTAGCGCCGTGACGGCGGCGAGGACGGACGCGCTTTTCATGGACGAGCCGAGGCAGCATAGGCGATGCCAATCGGCTCAGGGCTCGGGACAGTTGGAAAAACCGGGGTTAGCTGGTCAGGCGGTCACCTCGAATCGAGGCGTGCGCGTCCAATCTGGGACAAGCGGCGGTGACCCCGTGGCACGAGCGTGCCCGAAATTCACCCCTTGGCTTCGGCTGCCTTCCCTACCGGACGCGCGAGTCGCCCCAGACCGTCGCGACCGGGCCGGGAGACCGCGACAGCCTCGGTGATCATCCGGGTCAGACGAGCCTCCTCGATCGGCTTGACGAGGTAGCCGTAGGCCCCGATTTCGCGTGTCTCACGGATGACCACGGGATCATCGGCGGCGGTCACCATGATCACGGGGATGGTGGGATCCATCGTGCGGATGCGCTTCAAGACTTCCACGCCGCTGATTCCGCGCATCCTGATGTCGAGCAGGACAACGTCCGGACGCACCAGGCGGATGGCCATGAGAGCATCCGCGCCGTGCGACGATCGGTCCACCTGATAGCCCTGTCCCACGAGAGTCGCCTTGAGGCCCTCGAGGAACTCGACATCGTCGTCGACGATCAACACTCTTGTCGTCATTTCGGTCATTGGATAGGCACCCGCCGATTCGAGCCTAGGTGTGGTGAGAAGCCCGTTCAATCAGGTGTTTCCTCGAATCCGGCCGGGGGCAAACACCCTAAAGGTTCTCCTCTTGCCCGAGCAACGCTCGGCTCCAGGGCGTATATGTGTCTAAGACAAGGAGGAGAGCATGAGCCTCGCCGGCCTCGCGCTCGGTCTGATCGTGGTCGTCGCCGGAGCCTCCTGCGTCACGGTCGGCAGGGACGCGGCCGCCTCGGCGAGCACGCTGATGGCCGGCTGGGAGACCCACTTCAAGCTCGACTGGGCCGTCGAGCCCGAGGGCGCGAACGCGCGCGTCGTCCGTGGCTACATCGCCAGCCTGCACGGGCAGCACGCGGAGCCCGTCCGGATCCTCGCGCGAGCCCTCGACGGCTCCGGTGTCGTCGTCGGCAGCCGCATCGCCTGGATCCCCGGCGGCGTGTCCGGGCTCGGGCGGGCGTACTTCGAGGTCCCCCACCTCCCGGCCGCCGACCATTACGCGGTGAGTGTCTGGGACTATACCTTCCTCGAGAGCGACGGGCGCGCGCTGCGGTAGCGACCGACCGTCCTCACTGGCCCAGGCGCGGATCGAGCGCATCGCGGAGGCCGTCGCCGAGCAGGTTGAACCCGAGCACGGCGAGCATGATCGCGGCGCCGGGGAAGAAGAAGGCCCACCACGCGCCGCTCGTGAAGTACTTGTAAGAATCCGCGAGCATCGCGCCCCACTCGGGCGTCGGCGGCTGGGCTCCGAGCCCGAGGAAGCCGAGCGCCGCCGCCTCCAGAATGGCGAACGCGACCGAGAGCGTCGCCTGGACGATCAGCGGTGGCAGGCTGTTGGGCACGATGTGGCTCACGAGGACGCGGCCCCCGCCACCGCCCAGGCCCCGCGCCGCGAGAACGAACTCCTGGTTGCGCAGCGCGAGCACGGCGCCGCGGCTCAGGCGCGCGTACGCGGGGATCGACACCAGGCTGATCGCGAACAGCGAGTTGCGCAGGCCGGGGCCGATCATCGCCACGATGGCGATCGCCAGGAGCGTCGCCGGAAAGGCAAGGAGGATATCCATACAGAACATCAGAACCAGGTCGACCCGACGTCGGAGGTAGCCGGCGAGAAAGCCGAGGAGCGAGCCGACCACGGCGGCGACGGCGACGGCGCTCACCGCGAGCCCGAGCGACACCCGGGTGGCGTGGAGGACGCGCACGAGGATGTCGCGCCCGAGAGTGTCCGTGCCGAGCGGGTGGGCCGCGGTCGGGGGCTTGAGCCGCAGCGTGAGATCCGCGTCGGTCGTGGCGTCGTAGTGATGGACCGCGGGTGTGAGCACCGCGATCAGGACGAACACGCCGACGATGGCGAACCCGGCGCGCGCCACCGGACTCGCGACGAGCCGGAGCCAGGCCGCGTGGGCCGGGCTCCGACCGCGGCCCGTCCGAGCCTCCGGGCGACGGACGACCGCGTCCTGGACCGTCGCCATCAATCGTACCGGATGCGTGGATCCACCACGGCGTAGAGCAGGTCGGTCATCAAGTTCACGACCACGACGATGACCGCGATGAAGAGACTGGTCCCCTGCACGATGGCGTAGTCCCGAGCCTCGATCGACTCGTAGACCCACAGCCCGATGCCGGGCCACGAGAAGATCGTTTCGGTGAGGATCGCCCCAGCCAGCAGCTGGCCAATCTGAAGTCCGATCACCGTCACCACGGGCAGGAGCGCGTTCCGAAGGGCGTGGTGCAGGATCACCGCCCCCTGCGGCAACCCCTTGGCCTCCGCCGTGCGGATGAACTCCCGGGACAGCACCTCCAGCATGCTGGCGCGCGTCATGCGGGCGACGATCGCGAGGGGAATCGTCGCGAGCGCGAGCGCGGGCAGGATCAGGTGGCGGAGCGCGTCGACCAGCAGGGGCCAGTTCCCCTGCAGCGCGGCGTCGACGATGACGAAGTTGGTCCACGGCACGAACGCGGTTCCGGTGTCGAGGCGGAAGCCGGTCGGCAGGACTCGGAGGGTGACGCCGAAGAACCACGCCAGCATGACGCCGAGCCAGAAGATGGGCATCGAGACCCCGGTGAGCGCCAGGAGCCGCGCGAGGCTGTCGACCACCGAGTTTCGCCAGACGGCCGAGGCCACCCCGACCGGGATTCCCAGGCCGACGGCCACGACGATCGCCGCCGTCGCGAGCTCAACGGTCGCGGGGAAGCGCCGGAGCAGATCGGTGAGCACCGGGTCGCCCCGGACGATGGACACCCCGAGATCGCCGCGTACGACGCGACCCACGTAGCGCACGTACTGCTCCCAGAGGGGACGGTCGAGCCCGAGCCGGACGCGGACTTCCGCCACCTTCTCGGGCGTCGCCCGCTCGCCGAGCATCGTCACGGCGGGATCGCCGGGAATCAGGTGGATGAAGCTGAAAACGAGGACGGAGACACCGAGGAGGACGGGGACCGCCGTGAGGCCGCGCTGAAGCGCGTAGCGCCTCACGGCCAGCTCCGCCGTGGATCCCTGAGCGTTACTGGATCTCCACCGCGGCGAAGTACTCGGAGCCCGTCGGGTGGGGCACGTATCCCTTCACTCGCTTGGAGAAGGCGAGCGGCGGCTGGTTGTTCGCGATGAAGAGCCGCCCGACGTCGTCGTGCAGCATCTGCTCGGCCTGACGGTAGAGTTTCGCGCGCTCCGCCTGGTTCGTCAGCTTCTGGGCGCGGAGCAGGACCTCGGCGAGCGGGTTGTTCGCGTAGAAGCCCTCGCGCGGGGCGCCCGGCGAGCAGAAGAAGTAACACAGGAAGTTGTCGGGGTCGCCGTTGTCGCCGGTCCAGCCGAGCATGTAGAGCGGAAGCTGCCCGTTCTTCCGCTTGTCCAGGTACACCGCCCAGTCGGCGGTCTGGAGCTGGGCCTTGATCCCGACCTTCGCCAGATCCGCGGCCATCGCCTCGGCGATCTCCTTCGGGTTGGGAAAGTACGGCCGCGAGCGCGACATGTACCAGAAGACGAGGGGCTCCCGTTTCCCGTCGTCCCACGTGATCTCCGAAACCCCTTGCGCGAACCCGGCTTGTCCGAGGAGCTCCCGCGCCCTCGCCGGGCTGTAGTCGAAGTCTCGGAGGTCCCGCTTGTACCCCCAGAGGGAGGGCGGCTGGAACTGCGTCGCCACGAGCCCCGTGCCGCCGTACAGCGCATCCACGAGGGCCTTCTTGTTGACGGCGTGCGCGAACGCCTGGCGCACCCGCTTGTCCTGGAACTCCTTCACCTTGAAGTTGAACGCGATGTAGCCGGTGGTGTTCGTCGGGCGCAAGAGAAGCTGGAGATCCGGGTCACTCTTGACCACCAGAACGTCCTCGGGGTTCAGCCCTTCCATGCCGTGGATCTCGCCCGCCTTCAGCGCGCCGAGTCGTTGCGAGTTGTCCTTGATGTTCCGCACGACCACGCGCTTCACGCGGGGCTTCGGGCCCCAGTAGTCGGCGTTGGCCTCGAGGACGACCTCCTGGTTCGGCTTCCACTCGACGAGCTTGAAGGCGCCCGTGCCCACCGGGTGCTTTCCGAACTCCGTGCCCCACTTCTCCACCGCGCTCGGACTCGCGATGTCGAAGACGAACATCGCGAGGTTGGCGAGAAACGGAGCCTGCGGGTCCTTCAGCGTGATGCGGACCGTGTGCGAGCCGACCGCGTCGACCCTCGAGACGATCGACTTGTCGTCGAACCCGCCAAATTGCGCCTCCCAGTACTCGAAGGTCTGGCCCGCCTTGACCTGGTTGTCGTGCTGCGGATGACCGGCCTTCCACCAGCGCTCGAAGTTCCAGACGACGCTCGCGGCGTCGAGCGGGGTCCCGTCGTGGAACCGGACGTTGCGGCGGAGCTGGAACGTCCAGACCCGGCCGTCCCCCGACACGTCCCACCGCTCGGCCAGCGCCGGCTCGACCTCGGTGGTCGCCCCCTTGTACCTCACGAGCCCGTCGAAGACCTGCCGGGTGATGCGCGACGAGATCCCGTCAGTGATGATTGCTGGATCCAGCTGCACGGGCTCACCCTGGGCGCCGAACACGAAGGTCTGGCCGAGCGCGGAGCCCACCGTGAGCTGCAGGACGACGGCGACGAGGAGCGTGAGCATTGCGTGCCGCATCGGACTCGACCTCCCCTTGCGAGCGAGGCGTGGGGAAACGACTCGCCACGATGCGCCATTATCGTTCGCCCACTCGGTTTGTCAAATCCCATCTCTCCGCCCGGCGTCGGGCGAGCGGCGACGCCCGCCCGTTGAGACGCACGGCGTCTTGCTATACCCTGTCGCCCTACCCACGCGGAGGTGGAACATGTCGGGCCTGAAGACCATCGATCGGATCCTGCGCCAAGCCGTCGAGTCGACGGCGATGCCCGGTGTCGTCGCGATCGCCGCGACCGGCACGGAGATCCTGTACGAAGGCGCTTTTGGCAGGCGGGAGCTCGGCGGGAAAGCGCCGATGACCATCGACACGGTCGTGTGGATCGCGTCGATGACCAAGGCCATCACCGCGGCCGCCGCCATGCAGCTCGTGGAGCGAGGCAAGCTGAGTCTCGAGCGCCCCGCGAGCGAGGTGGTCCCGGAGCTCACCGCGGCCAGGGTGCTCGAGGGCTTCGACGCCGCCGGCCAGCCGCTGCTCCGGCCGCCCAAGCGGTCGATCACGCTCCGTCACCTCCTGACCCACACGGCGGGGTTCGGCTATGAGATCTGGGACCCGGCGGTCGCCCGGTATCAGACCGTCACGGGCACGCCGGGGGTCACGACCTGCACGAACGCCGCGCTGACGACCCCGCTGATGTTCGATCCGGGCGACCGATGGGAGTACGGGATCAGCATCGATTGGGTCGGCAAGATGGTCGAGGCCGCGGGCGGCCAGAAGCTCGACCGGTACTTCCAGGAGAACATCTTCGGCCCCCTCGGCATGAAAGACACCTCCTTCCGGATCTCGCCCTCACAACGCGAGCGGCTCGCGAGCGTGCACCAGCGGGGGGCAGACGGCGCGCTCACCCCGGTCCCGTTCGAGGTCCAACAGGACCCCGAATTCCTGATGGGCGGCGGCGGGCTGTACGGCACCGCCCCGGACTACCTCGCCTTCGCGTACATGATCATGCAGGGCGGCACCTTCAAAGGCGCGCAGGTGTTGCGCCCCGAGACCGTCGCCCTCATGGCGCAGAACCACCTCGGCGCGCTCGACATCGGCGTGCTGAGGTCGACGGCCCCGACGCTGTCCAACGACGTCGAGCTGTTCCCGCGGATGCCGAAGGGCTGGGGCCTGAGCTTTCTGATCAACACCCAGCCGGCGCCGACGGGCCGCGCGGCCGGCAGCCTGGCGTGGGCCGGTCTGGCCAATACCTACTTCTGGATCGACCGAGCCAAGCGCGTCTGTGGCGTCTTCCTCTCACAGGTCTTCCCGTTCTACGACCGCACGGCGATCGACCTGTTCGAGAAGTTCGAGACGGAGGTGTATCGGGCGCTCTAGTGGGGGACGACGATGGAGGATGGACGCCGCGCGGCTGTCATCGCCGACCTCGTCGGAAGCTTCGAGACGTACCTCGCGGAGCATCGCGTGTGCGACGGGCTCGCGGGCCGCATCGTCGAGGTGACCGAGAACGACGTGTGCTGGGGCGTGGCGTGGGTGGAGTGCGTAGACTGCAACGTGCAGTGGGAGCGTCGACTCGCGGTGTGACGCCACTCACCCGACCACCTTCGTCGCGATCAGAACCTGCGCGAGGGTGAGGATGAGCGTGGCTGCGGCGACCGCGAACAGCGCCCACGTGGCTCTGACCAGGCCCCGCGTGAAGGCGGCCAGCGCGCGCGTTGCGGCGACCATTCCGTGTGAGGCGATCGCCAGATCCGCCGCGGCGCGCGCCTGCTCGGTCGCCGCTTTCAGTTGCTTCTCGATGTTCCGCATCTCCAGCATCACCAGACACTGCCGGTGGAGTGACGAATCGACTTCCCCGGAATGCAAGAGCTCCCAAAGCTCCGCCTCGCTCTTCTTTCGCAGATCCGGTACCGGCACGGCCATCGGCCTTCCTCCCAAATACCGCGCGCCTGTGACGCGCGCGCACGGATAGTACGACGTCCGCCCAGGAGCGGATCAGGGCGAGCTGCGCCGGCGAGGGGGAGACGCTCCCGCTAGGCGGCGGACGCGTCGGCCGCGACTGGCCGCGCCGCGTGGAGCCGGCGCGTAATCTCCTCTAGCGGCCGCTGGATCTGTCCCAGCAAGTCCGCGACGCCTCCGAAGGCCTCGGCCATCGCCACTCGTTCGCCGCGCAACCTCTCGGCCTCGTTCTGGAGCGAGCCCAGAGTGCGGCGAAGCTCGTCGGCCTCTCGCCGAAGCTCCTCGCACTCTCGCTCCCTCGCCTCGAGAGCCTGGCGCACGCGATCCCGATCCTCGATCAGTGCCGGGACCACGCGGCCGAGCATGTGCTGGCCCTCTGCGAGCCACCGGCCGACCCGCTGCTGCTCCTCGAATGTCTCTGTCTCGCTCATCTGCCGTCGTGCCTCCTCAGAGTGGACGTTGGGCTTCGGTGTCGGACTCGGGGATTCGGCCGTGTTCTCCCGCACGAGCTCGACGAGCTCGTGAGAGGCTCCCGTGGCGAGCCACGACCGACGTCGTCGGCGCTCGACACGTGGCAGGCCCTCCGTCGTTGCGACGTTCCTTGCGGTGCGCCGGTCGATGACGACCCGGACCCTCGGATCGTTTCCATGACGATCGCGCAAATGCTCGTAGAGAGCCGGCTCGTTCCGTGCGACGACGATCAGATAGCGCATCGTGCGCGCTCCCGTCGGCTCGCCGGCGCGGACGCCGGAGAGACCTGCGGCGACCTCTTGGAGCAGCGAGCGGAGGAGAAGGGACATTGGGTTACGCCTCTCTATCCCCAAGATCTGGGATCGGCGGGACTCTATCATCCAAGATGTGGGAGATTCAAGGTCGAAGTGCTGCCGGGGGGGCCGTGCTGGAACATGCTGGGATGCGCGAAGCCCGGGGGTACGATGGAGGCACGGATCCGTCGGACGGCCTGGTTCCACGAAGGAGGGGGGCATGCGACGACTCGGACTGTTGTTGATGGCTGTCGCGCTCGTTGCCACCGGCTGCGCAGCGGCGACGACGGGGGCGATCAACCCGCCACCGACCGGGGACTCCGGCAATGTGGATATCTCCGGCAAGTGGAGCGGAACGTGGCGGGGGCATCTGATGGACATCGCGCGCACCGATGACGCGACAGCGGACCTCCTCCAGCAAGGCCGGCGCGGGGTCGGACGGCTCACGCTGCACACGACCGGCGCCGTCATGGCGGTGCCGCAGGCCGTGCGCAACGCCGGGCTCAGCGGGGTGCGCGTGGCGTTCGAGACGTCGGGCAACGAGGTCGTCATGCGCCACGAGCTCGGCGGCAGTCTCTTTCGGGCCGACTTCAAGGTCGAGGGTGACCAGATGATCGGCTCCATCCGCGATGCCGACCCGCCGGTGAGGATCGTGCTGACGCGTGTCACGTCGTCGACGCCGGCCGTCGCCGCGCCCGCGCTGCCCCCCGCGCCGGCGCCGGGCGCTCCCGAGCCGTCGAAGACGCCGCCGGTCGTCGCCGCTGCGCCTCCTGCGCCGGCCGAGCCGGGCCGGCCCGTCCTGAAGGACTTCACGGTGATCGCCGAGGTGAAGCCGATCTACTTCGACTTCGACAAGTACGACATCCGGCCCGACGACGCGAAGATCCTCGAGGCGAACGTCGAGTGGCTCAAGACGAACGCGGAGGCGCTCGTGCTGATCGAGGGGCACTGCGACCAGCGCGGCACCGCCGAGTACAACCTCGCCCTCGGCGAGCGCCGGGCGCGCGCGGCCCGCGACCACCTCGTCTCGAGTGGCGTCGCGGCCGAGCGCATATCGGTCGTGAGCCTCGGGGCAGAGCAGCCGGTCTGTACGGAGGAGAACGAGGCGTGCTGGTCGAAGAACCGCCGGGCCAACTTCCTGGTGAAACCGCGCTGACCCGTCGAAGCTAGGACGGGGACGGGCACGGGGTCACGAGGTCAGGAAGGGCACACGTGCCCGCGTCCAGTCGAGGAGCCGCCGAACGAGCGACCGTCCGCGTCGCTCCCACACGACGCTGAACGAGGGCGGCTCGCCCCCGAGCGACGCGGCGAAGCCGAGGATCTCCTGATTCACGCGTTCGGGCGCCTCCAGGAGCACCATGTGTCCGGCCCCCTCGATGATGTGGAGCCCTGACCGCGGGATCAGCCCGCTGAGGTGCTCGGAGAGCGCCGGCGGCGTGAGTCGATCCCGGCTGCCGCACAGGATGAGGGTGGGAACCTCGAGCGCCCTGGCCTGTCGGGTCAGGTCCATGGCCTGAGCGGCGTGAACATCCTCGACGACCGTCTCCGCGCGGCAGGAACGGAGCTCTTGCATGCCGAGGCTGACCGCGTGACTCGGCGCGGCGGCCGAAAACAGGAGCTTCTGCGCCGTCCACAAGAACAGGACCCTCCGCAGGGGGCCGGGAAGACACGCGAGCCATCGCTCCCGGGTGGCGTCGACCCGCGGAAGCTTCGCGCAACTCGCGACGAGGACGAGCCCCGTCACCGTCCCCGGCCGCCGCGCGGCGAGCGCCATGGCGACGGCGCCGCCGAGTGAGTGCCCGACGACGAGGACCGGGCCCGTGTGGAGGGCCTCGAGGAGCCCTGCAACGGTCTCGGCGTACTCTTCGACGCTCGCCCGCGGGATCGGATCGGATTTCCCGTGTCCCGGCAAGTCGATGGCCGTCACCCGGAACCGGTCGGCCAGACCGCGAAGCTGATGGATCCAGTAGCCCGCACTCACCCCCGAGCCGTGGATCAGAAGGATCACCGGTGCAGCCGCCGAACCTCCCGCGGTCAGATAGGAGACGCGGCGCCCGTCCAGGTCGATAGAGCGGCGGTCGATCGTCATCGGATCGCGACATGAGCAACCCCGATGCCACAGGACGCTGCTCAGGCGGGGAGCACGCTTAGCCGGCGCGAGTGACGTCCTCATGACACCAGCCTGACACGTTGGCAATGCGGAGCGCGACGTCTCGTCTAGAGCCCGCCCCAGACTTCCCGCGCCAGCTCCACGCAGAGCGACAGCTTCGCCTTCTGCTGATCGACCGTGAGCTCGTTGCCCTCGACGGTCGAGGAGAAGCCGCACTGCGGGCTCAGGCAGACCTGCTCGAGCGGCACGTACTTGGCCGCCTCGTCGAGGCGCCGCTTGACGTCATCCTTCCGCTCGAGGGCGCCGACCTTGGTGGTCACCAGCCCCAGGATCACGCGCGCGTGCTTCGGAACGAACCGCAGCGGCGAGAAGTCGCCCGAGCGCGCGTCGTCGAACTCGAGGAAGAAGCCGTCGTACGGTAGCTCGTTGAAGATGACCTCGGCGATCCGCGCGTAGCCGCCCTGGGCGCGCCAGCTCGAGCGGAAGTTGCCACGGCAGAGATGCGTGCAGACGACCAGGTCGCGGGGCCTGTCGGAGAGGGTCGCCTGGATCAGCTTGACCGACAAGCGGAGCTGCGCGTCCGGATCCTCGCCGCGCTCCCGGCCGCGGGCCCGCATCTCCTCGTCGCAGAGGTAGGCCAGGCTCACGTCGTCGAGCTGTAGGTATCGGCACCCGGCGGCGTAGAGGTCGGCGATCTCCGCGCGATACGCGGCGGCGGTGTCCTCGACGAAGGCGTCGAGGTCCGGGTAGACCGCGGCATCGATGTTGGCGCGGCCGACCTGCGAGTAGAGCATGCACGGCGACGGGATGGTGAGCTTGGGGGTCCGCGAGACCACCGAGGCGAGGAACGTGAAGGCGTCCACGAAGATCGGTCGCGGCCGGGTGACGCGGCTCGTGACCGCGAGCGTCGGGCGCGTGAAGTGGACGTCACCGGCCTTGCCGTGAAAGGTGACGGGAATGGTCGGCCCCTGGCTCGACAAGCCACCGAGCGCGAGCAGGAAGTCCAGGTGCCAGGACGTACGGCGCAGCTCCCCGTCGGTGATCCCGTGGAGCCCGACGGACTCCTGAAGTCCGACCACCTCGCGAATCGCCTGGTCCTCGGCGGCCCTGAGCTCTCCAGCGTTCGCGCGCCCCGACTCGGTCTCGACCCTGAGGGTCTTGAGCGCGGTCGGGCGTAACAGGCTGCCGACGTGATCGGCGTGGAAGGGCGGTCGCGCGGATCGTGGCATGAGGTATCGTGTCGGGGGGGGGCCGCGCGTGCCTTACACCGCGAGGTAGCCGCCGTCGACGACGAGCTCCGTCCCGGTGATGTACGACGCCTCGTCCGACGCAAGGAACAGCACGGCATATGCGACCTCTTCCACCCTTCCTTCCCGTTTCATCGGGACGGCCCTGAGCGTCTTCGCCCGCCACTCCGGGTCGGCCGACATCTTGGACGTGCGCATCGCGGGCATGATGCCGGGATGCACGGAGTTCACCCGGACGCCGTCCTTGGCATACTGCACGGCGGCCGACTTGGTCATGAGGCGCACCGCGCCCTTCGACGCGTTGTAGCCCATATGGACCCTGTCCTGGCCGACGAAGCCCGAGATCGACGAGATGTTGACGATGGCGCCTCCGCCAGCCTGCCGCATGGCGGGAATCGCGTGCTTCATGCCGAGAAAGACGCCCTTGGCGTTCACGTTCACGAGGGTGTCCCAGGCCAGCGTGCTCTCGGTGTCGGGATCGAAGGTACCGCTGATCCCCGCGTTGTTCACGAGGACGTCCAGCTTGCCGAAGCTCGCCACCGTCGTGGCGACGGTCTCGCGCCAGTCCGCCTCGCGGGTGACGTCGAGCTTGACGAAGCGCGCCTGCCCGCCCGCCGCGGCGATCTTGTCGACCACCTGGCGCCCTTCCACCTCGAGAACGTCGCCCACGACGACCTTTGCGCCCTCCCGGCAAAAGATCGTCGCCTCGCTCTGGCCCATCCCGCTGGCGCCGCCCGTGATGAGCGCAACCTTCCCCGTCAGCCTCATACCGTCTCCTTCGCCTCTACCGCGCCGGCCGAGTCAGATAGTCCTCCCCCGTCCGGGACCGCGGGTCATGGCGCCCGGGGTGGCGGATCCACATCACGTGCTCCCGAGGTGCGCTCCTTGTACTCGGCGGGGATCTCGCGACCGGCATCCAGGTAGGCGCGGCGCACGGCTTCCACGTTCGGCCCGAAGATGGTCTTGCGGTTCGCGCGCGCCCACTCGTTCGACGCCCGGACGGTGTCGAGCGAGCCCTGGAAGCGGGGCATGACGTAGCGGGCGAACAGCTCGTAGCTCCGCAGCGTCTGCTCCCGGTTGGCCCACTCGTGGGCGCGGAAGAGGAGGCCGCCGAAGCCGCCCTGGCTGAGCTCCTGGAGCCGCTCGATCCCCTGAACGACGGTCTCCGGCGCGCCGACGAGCGTGGTGCCCATGCGGACGCCCTCGCGCAGCGGGTCATCGGCACGGCCGGGCGGGCGGCCGAGGGTCTCCTCGAAGTAGGTCACGGTCTCGTGCCTCTCGGCGCGTTGCACCTCGTCGAGGGCCCGCTCGTCCTCCTCCGCGACGTGGACGTTGACCACGACGCGCCAGTCCTTCCGGTCCATGCGCTTCCCGTGCCGCGCGGCGGTCTCCTCGGCGATCTTCCACTGCGCGGCCAGCGCGTTGGGCCCGCCGGGCAGCCCCGCCCCGATCGACAGCACGCCGAGACCGTGTTTACCCGCCGCGACCATGCCGAAGGGAGTGATGGTGCTGGCCACCGCGATCGGGAAGTGCGGCTCGGTGTACGGAGCCAGATGCAGCCGTGCCTCGCGCAGCTCGAACCAGTCGGTCTTCATCGTCACCGGATCCTCACACTTGAGGAGCCGCATGATGGCCAGGAGCGCCTCCTCCATGCGCGGACGCTGGGTCACGGGCTCGATGCCCATCATGTAGGCGTCGGACACGAGCGCGCCGGGGCCACACCCGAGCATAGAGCGGCCGCGCGTCATGTGGTCGAGCAGAACGAAACGGTTGGCCACCATGAGCGGGTGGTGGTACGGCAGACTCGTCACGCCGGAGCCGAGCATGATGTGGCGCGTGCGCTCGGCCGCGGCGGCAATGAAGACCTCGGGCGAGGCAATGGTCTCCCACCCGGCCGAGTGGTGCTCGCCGACCCACACCTCGTCGTAGCCGAGATGGTCGAGCCACTCGATGAGCTCCATGTCGCGCGCCAGAGCGAGGGTGGGGTTCTCGCCGATCCGGTGGAACGGGGCGAGGAAGATGCCGAACTTCATGCCTTTGTGAGCCATCCCATCTCCGTCGGCGGCCGTCGTCACGTCGGAGGTACGGCGCATGGTATCACGCGCCGGCGTCATTCTCCTTGTCCGTGACGCGACCGCCCGCGTATGCTTTGACGAGACGCGGTCGTTCGGAAGGAGCGCCGGCGGGGCGCGTCAGCTCCGCCAGGAGCCTATGACCGACTCATTGCGCGTCTTGGTTGTCGAGGATCGTGACGCCGACGCCGAACTCCTGCTGGCCGAGTTGCGGCGGGCGGGCTTCCTCGCCACGTGGACCCGCGTGGACACCGAGGCCGCCTATCTGGCGGCCCTCGACTCGCGGCCCGATGTCATCCTCGCCGACCGTCGCCTCGCGCGGTTCGACGCCTCTCGTGCGCTGCACCACTTGCGAGCGGCCGGGCTCGACATTCCCCTGATCGTCGTGTCGGATACGGTCGCCGGCACTCCCCAGGCGGCCGCATTGATCGAGCAGGGCGCGGCAGACTACGTGCCCAAGGACGGCCTGGGACGGCTGGTGCGCGCCGTCAGCGCCGCACGAGAGTCGCAGGCGCTCCGCGAGCTGCGCGAGAGCGAGGAGCGCACGCGCCTCATTCTCGCCAACGCGCTCGACGCCGTCGTCACGATCGACATCGACGGACGGATCATCGCCTGGAGTGGCCAGGCCGAGAAGCTGTTCGGGTGGTCAGCGGCGGACGTCCTCCATCGACGGCTCTCCGAGACGATCATCCCTGCCGCCTATCGGGAAGCGCACGAGCGGGGGCTCGCGCGCTTTCGCGAGACGGGCGAAGGGCCGGTGCTCAACCGGCGGATCGAGCTCAGCGCCGTCCGCCGGGACGGCACGGAGTTTCCCGTGGAGCTGGCGATCACGCCCGTGCGGCTCAAAGGGTCGACGGTGTTCAGCGCCTTCCTGCGCGACATCACCGACCAGAAGCGCGCCGACGAGGCCCGCCGCCAGAGCGAGGCGAGCTTCCGCCTCCTGTTCGCGAGCAACCCCCTGCCCATGTGGGTGTACGACACGGCGACGCTCCAGTTCCTGGAGGTCAACGACGCGGCGGTCTCGCACTACGGGTACTCACGCGACGAGTTTCTTCGCATGCGCATCACCGACATCCGCCCGTCGGAGGAGGTGCCACGGCTCACGGACGCCGTGGCGGGACTCGGGGCGGCGCCGGCCGGGGAGGTGCGACGACACGCGGGGACCTGGCGCCATCGACTGAAAGACGGTCGCATCCGAACCGTCGATGTCGCGTCTCACTCCCTCGAGTTCACGGGTCGGCGCGCGGCGCTCGTCGTGGCGGCCGACGTCACGGAGCTGAAGCAGGCCGAGGTCGCGCTCGCCAAATACGCGGAGCGGCTCAAAGTCCTCCACGAGATCGACCGGGCGATCATCGCCGCGGAGGAGCCCGCGGCGATCGCCGCGGCGGTGCTCCCGCAGTTGCGCGACCTGCTCGGTGTACCACGGGCCATCGTGAACATGTTCGACCTGGAGGCCGGCGAGGTGGAGTGGCTGGCGGCGGTCGGGCGCCGCCGGGTCCGCCTCGGGCCCGGCGTCCGCTTTCCGCTCGCGCTGATGGGTGACGTCGACGCCTTGCGGAGAGGAGAGTTGCAGGTGGTCGACGTCAACTCGCTGCCGCGCGGGCCCGAGGTGGAGGCCCTGCTCGCCTCGGGCGTCCACGTGTACATGGTGGTGCCCATGATCGCGGTGGGCGAGCTCATCGGCGGCGTGAGCTTCGGCGGCGCGCCGGGGCAGTTCTCCCCCGAGCAGATCGCCATCGCGCAGGAAGTCGCCGCCCTGTTGGCCATCACGATTGCGCAGGCGCGCCTCCACGAGCGCGTGAAACGCCAGGCCGAGGAGCTCGAGCAGCGGGTGCACGAGCGCACGCGCGAACTGCGCGTCGCCAACGAACAGCTCCAACAGGAGATCACGGAGCGACGACAGGCGGAGGCCGAAGCCGATCGTGCCAACCGCGCCAAGAGTGACTTCCTGTCCAGGATGAGCCACGAGCTCCGCACCCCGCTGAACGGAATCATCGGCTTCGCTCAACTCCTCGAGCTCGATGTTCACGGCCCGATGGAACGGGAGAGCGTCGAGCATATCCTCAAGGGCGGGCGCCATCTGTTGACGCTCATCGACGAAGTCCTGGATATCGCGCGGATCGAGGCCGGTAAGCTGTCGATCTCCCCCGAGCCGGTGCTCGTCGGCGATGTCGCCCGGGTCGCCCTCGACCTCGTTCGCCCGCAGGCGGCGGCGCGGGGGATCAGGCTGCTCGACACGGTCACCGGGGACCGTTACGTGACCGCCGACCGGCAACGGCTTCAGCAGGTGCTCCTCAACCTCTTATCGAACGCCGTCAAGTACAACCGTGACGGCGGCGCCGTCACGGTCTCGTGCGAGGAGCGACGCGCGCGGTGGGTCCGCGTGGGCGTCACGGATACGGGCGGCGGGATCGCGCCCGAAATGCTCGAACGCATGTTCACCCCGTTCGATCGGCTCGGCGCCGAGCGGGGCGCCACCGAGGGGACGGGGCTGGGGCTCGCCCTTTCCAAACGGCTCGTGGAGGCCATGGGAGGCCGGCTGCTCGTCGACAGCCGGCTCGGTGAAGGCACCACGTTCACGGTGGAGTTGGCGGCGACCGACGGGCCCGTCACCGTGACTCAGATCGACACGACGTCGTCCGAGGCGGAAACACCGACGGGCCAGGGAACGGTGCTCTACATCGAGGACAACGTGGCGAACCTCCGGCTCCTCGAGCGGATCATCAGCCGGCGGCCGGGGTTGACCCTTCTCTCGGCGATGCAGGGCAGTCAGGGCCTCGAGCTCGCCCGGGCCCACCGGCCCGATGTGATCCTCCTGGACCTGCATCTGCCGGACCTTCCCGGGGACGAAGTGCTCCTCCGACTGCGCGATGACCTTCGAACTCGGGAGATTCCGGTCGTGATCCTGAGCGCGGATGCCACCCCCGGTCAGGTCACGCGCCTCAGGGCTCGAGGCGCGCACGCGTACGTCACCAAACCCCTGGACGTCGGCCGGTTGTTGACTCTCCTCGACGAGATCTTCGGCGCGCGCGGAAGGTGACGGGCGGACCTCACGCGGCGTTGACGCCCTCCTGGGGGGTCGTCTATGCTCGCGCGACAGATGCGAGTCGCGGACATCGAGGTCCCCGTGATCGACCTGGCGCCGGCGCGTCGCGGCGGCCTCGCCGAGTGTCGGACCGTCGCTCGCGCCATCGATGCCGCCTGCCGCGCGATCGGGTTCTTCGCGATCAGCGGCCACGGCGTGCCCGATCATGTCGTGGACGACCTCCGACGGCGCGCGCACGAGTTCTTCGCCCTCCCGCTCGCCGACAAGCTCATGGCCCGTCACCCCGTCGCGGGGACCAACCGCGGTTATCATCCCGTCGGCGGCGAGACGCTCTCGACGGCGAACGACGCGCCGGCGCCGCCCGATCTGAAGGAGTTCTTCCACGTCGGCCCCGTCGACGTCACCCGCGAGGCGTACTACACCGCCCCGGCGGGACGCCGTCACTTCGAGCCGAACGTGTGGCCGGTCGCCCCGGCGGGCTTCGAGCAGGCCGCGACCGCGTACTACCGCACCATGAGTCGCCTCGCCCTGTTCCTCCTGCGGCTGGCGGCCCTCGCGCTCGACGTGGACGAAGCCTTCTTCGACGACAAGGCCGACCGGTCCATCGGGACGATGCGACTGAACTACTACCCGACGCAGGCGGGCGCTCCACGCCCCGGCCAGCTCCGCGCCAGCGCCCACACGGACTACGGCGGCTTCACCATCCTCAGCGGCGAGGAGGTGCCGGGCGGCTTGCAAGTCAGGACGCGCCGCGGGCGATGGATCGACGTCCGGACTTCGCCCACGACGTTCGTCGTGAATATCGGCGATCTCCTCATGCGCTGGACGAACGACCGCTGGCTCTCGAACATGCACCGCGTGGTGAATCCCTCGCCCGCCGACACGCCGAACGCCGCCCCGCGCCTGTCCATCGCGTTCTTCAACCACCCCAACTACGACACGCTGATCGAGTCCCTTCCCTCGCAGGGACCGGCGAAATACCCGCCCGTGCTCGCCGGCGAGTACCGCGACGCGAAGTATGCGAAGACGGCGCTGACGGGCGTCTCGGTCAGGGCCCCTTCCTGAGCTCCTCCATGAGGTCCTTGGCCGTCGAGACCCAGCCGAACTTGAGGTGGAAGTTCTTGAGCGTCGCAGCGTGCAGGTCGGGCAGGTACGAGGAGACGGCGTCGGAGACAATGGTCGTCCTGTAGCCCCGCTTGAACGCCTCGCGCGCGGTCTCCTCGACACAGATCTGTGTGACCGTTCCGGTGACGAAGAGTGACTCCACGCGCCGGGCCTTGAGGACGTCATCGAGGTTGGTGTTGTGGAAGGAGCCGTACCCGAATTTCTCGACGATCGGGTCCGCCGGGGCCGGATAGATCTCCTGGATGATGTCGGCGCAATCGAGCTCCTTCCCGACGTCCGGGTAGTGACGACGATGGCCGATCCAGCAGCAGCAGACGGGCGGCGCCAGCACCGGCGACCACTCCCAGATCAGCGTGCGTTCGGGACCGGCGACGAATTTCGTGTAGAGGATCGGGATCGCGCGCTCGCGGCAGAACGCGATGAGCGCGCGGTGGACTGCGATGGTGTCCCGTGCCTGAGGCACCTCGAGCGGCGCTCCCACCCTGACGAAATCGTTCTGCATGTCGACGATCAGCAGCGCCGGGCGTGTCAGTCTCTCCACGGCCATGGCGTTCCTCCCTGGGGAATGGTATCGCAGCGAGCGACCCCCCGCTCAACGACTCGCTCGCCTTGACGGCCTCGATCACCGAGACTACGATGCTCTCTCGCTTCACAACCCGGCGTGGAAAGGCGTGGCGCGTCGACAATGTCCCCGATCCTGGAGACGAAGGCCCTGGTCAAGCGCTTCGGCGGTCTCACCGCGACCAACGACCTTAACTTGAGCATCGATGCGGGTGAGCTGCGCTGCCTCGTGGGTCCGAACGGCGCCGGCAAGACGACGCTCTTCAATCTCATCACCGGCAAGGAGACGCCAACGGCAGGCGAGATCTACTTCATGGGCGAGGCGATCTCGCGGCTGCCGGTCCATGAGATCACACGAAAAGGCATCGGGCGGAAGTTCCAGGTCCCGAACGTCTATGAGAGCCTGACCGTGTACGAGAACGTGGCCGTCGCCGTGCACCGTCTCCTCCCGACGCCGGCGCTGTTCCGGAAGAGCGTGGCCGCGGAGCTCGGCGACCGCATCGCCGCCGTGCTGGGGGACGTGACACTCTCCGACAAGCGGGAGATGCCCGCCGCCTACCTGTCCCACGGCGAGAAGCAGTGGCTCGAGATCGGCATGGTGCTGGCGAGCGCGCCGAGGCTCCTCCTGCTGGACGAACCGACGGCCGGCATGAGCGCGGAGGAGACGAAGAAGACGGTGAGGCTGATTCGTGACCTGTCGGCACGCCGGCTCACGATCCTCCTGATCGGTCACGACATGCAGTTCATACGCGCCGTCGCGCACAAGGTGACGGTTCTCCACAAGGGCCAGATCGTGGCCGAGGGCGACATCGGCGCGATCGAGACCAACCGGCTCGTCCGGGACATCTACCTGGGGAAGGTGTAGCCGCGTGGGGGGAGCCACAGCCGCCGTGCGAAGCGCCAGCGTGCTCCAGGTCGAACACCTCGACACGGCCTACGGCCAGACGCGGATCCTGAAGGGCGTGACCTTCGAGGTCGGTGCGCGGGAGATCGTGGCCATCCTGGGCAGGAACGGCGCCGGCAAGACCACGCTCCTTCGCTCGATCATGGGGCTGACGCGAGCGCGGTCGGGAGGTGTGCGCTTCAAGGGTCGCGACATCACCGAGCTGCCCACCTACGAGATCGCGGCTCTCGGGATCAGCTACGTGCCTCAGGGGAAGCACATTTTCCCACGCCTGTCGGTCGCCGAGAACCTCCGGCTCGGGGCGCGCTTGCAGCGCTCCGCCGACAAGGCACTCCGACCCGAGGTCTTCGGCTATTTCCCGGTGCTCGGGGAGCGGCTCTCCCAGCACGGAGGCACCCTGAGCGGCGGCGAGCAACAGATGCTGGCGCTGGCGCGCGGGCTCGTCGGCGAGCCCGACCTGCTCCTCCTGGACGAGCCGTCGGAGGGTCTCCAGCCCAGCCTGGTGGACGCGATCCGGGGAATCATCGACCGCGTGTGCCAGGAGCGCGGGGTGGCGGCGCTGCTGGTCGAGCAGAACCTCGACTTCGCCCGCGCGCTGGCCGACCGCTACTACGTGATGGAGAACGGCACGATCGTGTTGCACGGTCGGGCGTCGGAGCTGGCGGACGAGGAGGTGATCAGGCAGTACCTTGCGGTGTGAGGTCTCGAAGCGGCCGCGAACGCAACGGAGCCCTGGAGGGGGAGGACGCGACGTGGCGAACACCATCACGAGGCGAGAGCTTCTCAAGTCTGTGGGTTACGCGACGGGAGCGAGCGTCGCGACGCTTGGCCATCCCGCGGTGCTGCGGGCGGCGGCGCAACCGGCGAAGATGGGCATCCTGGTCTCGCTCACCGGCGTCCACGCGATCTTCGGTGAAACGATGCTCCACTGCGCACAGTACGCCCAGAAGGAGATCAACGACCGCGGGGGCATCGAGGGCCGCAAGCTCGACTTCGTCATCGAGGACGACGAGACCGATCCCAAGGTCGGCATCGAGAAGGCCCGCAAGCTGATCAAGCGCGACCAGGTGGACGTCGTCGTCGGCTCGATCTCCAGCGCCATGCGGAATGCGGTCGGCTCGGTCACGACCAAGGAGAAGCGGGTCTACCTCTATCCGACCTATTACGAGGGCGGGTACTGTCACGACGGCGTCTTCATCACCGGCGCGGTTCCCAACCAGCAGGTCGAGCGATTCGTCCCCTGGATCATGGAGAACGTCGGGAAGACGTTCTACATCGCGGGCTCGGACTACATCTGGCCCAGGGAGACGTCGAAGGTCGTCCGGGCCCTGGTCGAGAAACGCGGCGGCTCCATCCTCGGGGAGGAGTACTTCCCCTGGAACACGCCCGATTTCAGCTCGCTGGTCAACCGCGTCGCGAGCACCAAGCCGGCCGTGATGTACAGCCTGCTCATCGGCAGCGACAGCGTGACGTTCCTGAAGCAGTTTCACAATTTCGGCCTGAAGAAGACGACCCGCATCTGCACCTCGGGGGTTGCCGAGAAGGAGGCGGCGGGGCTCGGCGAGGCGGGGATCGGTATCGTCTCCTCGCAGTCGTACTTCATGAGCATCGACACGCCGCGCAACAAGGAGTTCGTCGAGGGATTCCGCCGTATGTTTCCGAACGAGAAGCTCGTCGACAGCATCCCGGAGGGAATGTACAACGGGGTGCACGTGGCGGCCCTCGCGCTGGCGAAGGCCGGAAGCGGCGACTGGAGCAAGCTGACGAAGGCGGTCCCCGGGATCCGCTACAAGGCGCCGCAGGGCGACATCTGGATGGCCGACAATCGTCATGCGGCGCTGAACTCGATCATCGCCGAGGCGTACAACGAGAAGGGCGAGTTTCGGATCATCAAGAACTTTGGCGTCACGCCACCACAGGTGAACTGCTTCCAGTAATCCGGACGCGGCAACGGGGCGGCGCCGCCGCCGCCCCACCGCGTGGTGAACGCACGTGTTAGAGCTCGGGTCCTTGCTCACGCAGTTTCTCAACGGCGCGACGCTGGTGAGCGTGCTGATCCTGATCTCGATCGGGCTCGCCATCATCTTTGGCGTGATGGGGGTCATCAATCTCGCCCACGGCGAGTTCTTCATCCTCGGGGCGTACACGGTCATCGCGGCCGACGTCCTCCGATTGAGCGCCTGGTGGGGGATCGCTCTGGCGCCGGTCGTCGTCGGCCTCTTTGGCGCGCTGGTCGAGGTCGGCATCATCCGCTTCCTCTACCGCCGTCCGCTCGAGACCCTGCTCGCGACGTGGGGGCTCAGCATCGTCATCCGCCAGCTCGTGCGTATCGTCTTCGGCGTGGGCTACCGGGCGTCGCCGCATCCCCTGCTGGGCGACGTGCGGGTGTTCGGCTTCACCTACCCGATCTACCGTGTCTTCCTGATGGCGGTGTGCGTGGCCGTCATCGCGATCACCTTCTACGTGTTCTATCGAACGGACTTCGGCTTGAAGATCCGCGCGATCACCCAGGACGTCGAGATGGCCTCGGCGCTGGCGATCAACACCTCGCGCATGTACCTCAGCACGTTCGCCCTCGGGTCGGCGCTCGCGGGCCTGGCCGGGGCGCTGATGACGCCGGAGATCACGGTCTCGCCCGAGGCCGGCGTGAACTTCCTGGCTCGCTCGTTCTTTGTCGTGATCCTGGGCGGGATCGGGCAGCTCGCGGGCGTGCTCGGGGGCGGGATCGTGGTCGGAGAGCTCGAGACGCTGCTCTCCTACCTGATCTCGGCGACGACCGCGCAGGCGGCGGTCCTGGTCATCGCCATCATCATCATTCGCTTCCGCCCGCGCGGGCTGTTCGGCGGATGAGATCGCAGCCGGCCCGCCTGCTCTTCGCGGCCGGCGTCCTCGTCGCCCTCGCCCTCCCACCGGTCGCGGGCAAGTATTACACCGAGCTGCTCAGCCAGGCGCTGATCTTCGGCATCTTCGCCATGAGCCTCGATCTGCTGTGGGGCTATGCCGGGGTCCTCAACTTCGGGCACGCGGCGTACTTCGGCCTCGGCGGCTATCTGGTCGCGCTGCTCGCGCGCGAGGTGCAGGGCTTCGACCAAAGCTACCTCGGGTACGCGCTGGCGGTCCTGCTGCCCGTCGTCCTCGCGGGGGCGCTCGGGTACTTCCTCTTCTACAGCCACGTCACCGGCGTCTACTTCACGATCATCACGCTCGTCGTGACCATGATCTTCCAGCTCATCGTGAGCGACTGGTACTGGCTCGGCGGGATGAACGGCCTCCTGGGCGTTCCCGGATTTGCGCTGCACGGCCCGTCCGGCCTCGGCTGGGAGTTCGACTCCGAGGCGCAGGTCTACTATGTGCTGCTCGTGGTGTCGGCGATCTGTTACCTTCTCTGTCGCTACATCGTGCGGTCGCCGTTCGGGCTCGTCATGGCGGCGACCAAGGACAACCAGGAGCGCACCGAGTTCTTCGGATACGACACCGCGTACCTCACGACGATCATGTTCATGATCTCGGCGGGACTCGCGGGGCTGAGCGGAGCGCTCTACGCTCATTTCTCGGGATTCGTCTCGCCACCGCTCTTCGGCCTCAATTTCTCGACCGACGTGATCGTCTGGGTCGCGGTGGGGGGGCGAGGCACCCTCGTGGGGGCGTTCGTGGGTGCGGTGCTCGTCAACTTGCTCAAGGCGATCATCAGCGATTTCCTCGCGGTGCTCTGGCTTCTGATCGTCGGCCTGTTTTTCATCGTCACCGTGTTCTTTTTTCCCGACGGGATCGTGGGCACGCTCCGGAGGACGCCGTGGCGAGCGCCGCGGCCGCTTCCCCGAGCGGCGTCGATGCGAGAAGGAGGCGTCTAGGCCATGAACGTGCGAAAGCCATCCATCGAAGAGCTACGCCGGGCCGCCGAGGCCTACCACATGCGACTCACCGACGAGGACCTCGCGGCGTACCGGAACCTCATGGACGAAGCGATCGTGTCGTACCGGCGAGTCGACGAGCTCCGCGAGCCGAAGTTGCCCGTCCAGTACCCGCGCACCACGGGGTATCGACCGGCGCCCGAGGAGAACCCCTTCAACGCGTGGTACTGGAGGTGCTCGATCAAAGGCGCACCGTCGGGCGCGCTCGCCGGCAAACGAGTCGCGATCAAAGACAACGTGTGCGTGGCGGGCATCCCCATGATGAACGGGACGTGCGTGCTCGAGGGCTACGTCCCCGACGTCGATGCGACGATCGTGACCCGCATCCTGGACGCGGGCGGCGAGATCGCCGGCAAGTCGGTGTGCGAGAGCCTGTGCCTCTCCTGCAGCAGCCATACCGCCGACACCGGGCCGACCCATAACCCGCACAAGCGCGGCTACTCGGCGGGCGGTTCCTCGAGTGGGTCGGCGGCCCTGCTCGCGGCCGGTGCGGTCGACCTGGCCATCGGAGGCGACCAGGGCGGCTCCATTCGCATGCCTGCGTCGTTTTGCGGCGTCTTCGGCCTGAAGCCGACCTATGGTCTGGTCCCATACACCGGCATCTTCCCCATCGAGCTGACGCTCGACCACACCGGACCGATGGCGCGGACGGCGGCGGACTGTGCGCGACTCCTCGAGGTCATCGCCGGGCTGGACGGGCTCGATCCCCGTCAGCCCACGAACCTCCAGCCCGAGGCCTACAGTCAGGGGCTGACCGGCGAGGTGCGCGGCCTTCGCCTGGGCATCGTCCGCGAAGGCTTCGGCTGGCCGGGCCTGTCCGAGACCGATGTCGACGCCGGCGTGCGTGAGGCGACGCAGCGCTTCACCAAGGTCGGAGCCACGGTGAGAGAGGTCTCGATCCCGCTGCACCGCGACGCCATCCACATCTGGAGGCCCATCGCGATCGAGGGCACGACCATGCTCATGGTGCGCGGCAACGGGATGGGCACCAACTGGAAGGGCTACTACAACACGAGCCTCCTCGACGCCTATGCCCGCGGGCGCCGGGCGCGAGCCACCGAGCTCTCGGAGAGCACCAAGCTCACCGTCCTGCTGGGTCACTTCATGCAGGACTATTACGACGGGCGCTACTACGCGAAAGCGCAGAACCTCGCGCGGACGCTGAAGGCCGCCTACGACGCGGCGCTCCAGGAGTGCGACGTGCTCGTGATGCCGACGACGCCGATGAAGGCCACACCGCTGCCGCCGCTCGACGCCCCGCGCGAGGAGATCATTCGGCGCGCGCTCGAGGTTCTGCCCAACACGTGCCCCTTCGACGTCACGGGCCACCCCGCGATGAGCGTCCCGTGTGGAATGTCGCAGGGGCTTCCGCTCGGGATGATGCTGATCGGTCGCAGCTGGGAGGACGGCACCGTGCTCCGCGCGGCCCACGCCTTCGAGCAGGTCCAGCGGTAGCGCTTGACGCGGCCTCGCGTTGGACATAGGGTTCCAGGGCCGGATCTGGCTCGGTGTCCCCGCACCTTGGTGAGGCCGTCACAATGGCCGGGAGGTCTCCATGCGACAGGGTTCGCTGCTCGGCGCCGTTCTGGTGTTCTGTTCGGTGGTGCTCGCGACGGCGGTCGGCACGCCGGTCCCGGCCCTTGCGCAGGGGGCGGCCGAAGACTGCCTCGCGCCGCCACCCAAGAATCAGGATCTCACGCTGGTGGCCGCCTACGCCGCGAGCCCGCCTGCGGTCGACGAAGTGGCGTTCACGATGGAGACCGAGAACCTGATGGCGCTCACCTACGGGGGCGACCTCGTCCAGTACAAGCCCATCTGGTATCCGGACCACAAGGTCTGCGGCGCGGGCGTCAGCCTCCCCGGCGACCAGGCCGTCATGGGCCGTTGGGCCGAGAGCTGGAGCTCCGCGTCGGACGGCACCGCGTGGACGTTCCGGCTCAAGAAGGGCGTCAAGAGCTACGCCGGCAACGAGATGACGTGTGAGGACATCCGCTGGTCGTGGGCGCGCGCCTACGAGATGAAGGGCGTGAAGTTCTTCTTCGCGCAGGTGATCGGCCTGGCGACCCACGAGGACGTGACGTGCCCCGACCGGCACACCGTCCGGTACAAGATCAAGGCCCTCAACCCGCTCTTCCTCAAGCTCCAGGCGATGAACTACTACGGCGGGCCGTTCGACGCGACGGAGGCGAAGAAGCACGCCACGTCCGGCGACCCCTGGGCCAAGGAGTGGCTCAAGACCAACACCGCCGGCTTCGGCCCGTACCACCTCCTCCGGCACGTCCCCGGGCAGGAGCTCGAGCTGGTCCGCAACCCGCACTACCAGCCGCGGCCGGCCGTGGGCCGGATCCTCATCAAGATCATCCCCGACTCGGCCACCCGGCTCGCGCTCCTCAAGCGGGGCGAGGTCGACTACGCGATGCGGCTCCGGGAGCGCGAGTACCAGGAGATCATGAGGGACCCGAACCTCGAGGTCGTCCGCCACACCGCGAACTTCATCCCGTACTTCGGTTCGGTCCAGACGAACCCGATCATGGCCAACGTGAAGGTGCGGCAGGCCCTCGCCTACGCCGTCCCCTACGCCGAGATCCAGCAGAAGGTCTACTTCGGACAGGGGCGCCTGATCCGGAGCATCACGCCCGAGATCTACCCGAACTACACGCCGAAGTTCTGGGTCTACAAGACCGACCTGGCCCGGGCGAAGGCGCTGCTGAAGGAGGCCGGGTACCCCGACGGCTTCGACATCAACATCGCGTACGACAAGGCGATCGCCGAGATGGAGGAGACCTGCATCCTCATCAAGAGCTCGTTCGAGAAGGTCGGCCTGAAGGTCCGGCTGGAGGGACTCCCCTCGGCCGTGTACTCCGAGACGAAGTTCACCCGGAAGCAGATGGCCCACTGCGACAACTTCCAGTGGCCCTGGGTCGCCGACACCGGCTACACGGCCTGGGTCTACCTCACCCACCCCAAGACGAACGTGATGGACGGCGTGGGGAACGACGACCCGGAGCTGAACGACCTCACGGAGAAGATGTTCCAGACCTCCTACGGCGCGGAGCGCCTGAAGATGGACCTCCGCATCCAGCAGATCGCCGCCGAGCGGGTCCCCTGGATCTTCCTCGTCAACCCCGGCTGGCGCGAGGCGTTCAAGAAAGAGTGGAAGGGATTCCACTGGTACCCGGACAACAACGTCCACTTCGACTGGCTCTACAAGAAGTGACCGGCGGCTGGCGCGAGGCGCCGTCGAGCCCTCCCGACGGCGCCTCGCCCGGCCCCATGTCGTGCACGTGACCGACGGGGGACGGTCGCGGTGAGGTTCTGGCGATACGCCGCTCAGCGGCTGGCCTTCCTGCCGCTCCAGCTGTTCATCGTCTCCGTCATCGTCTTCTTCCTGGTGCGGCTCCTCCCCGGTGATCCCTCGTATCTTCTGGCCGGGCCCTTCGCCACCGTCGAGCGCGTCGAGGAGGTGAGGACGCGCCTGGGTCTGAATCAGCCCCTCCACGTCCAGTACGTGCGCTACGTCCTGAGCATCGCCCGGGGCGAGCTGGGGACGTCCTGGGTCACCTCGCGGCCGGTCCTCGCCGACATCGCTCAGCGCCTCCCCGCCACCATGGAGCTGGTCCTCCTCGCCGTCTTCTTCTGCGTCGTCATCGGCATCCCGCTCGGCGTGCTGACGGCGGTACGCAAGCGCGGGATCGCGGATCGGCTCGTCTTCGGTTACGGGCTTCTCGCGGGCGCGCTCCCGGACTTCTGGTTCGCGCTCATCGTCATCTTCGTGTTCTTCTACAAGCTCGGCTGGTTCCCCGGCCCCGTCGGACAGCTCGACCTCACCGTGAGCATGCCGCGCCACGTCACGGGAATGTACGCGCTCGACGCCCTGCTCACCGCCGACTGGCCGGCCCTCCGGTCCGCCGTCACGCACCTCGTCCTGCCCGTCGCGACGCTGACCGCTATCTACATGCCGCTGGTGATGAAGAACACGCGCTCCACGATGGAGGACATGCTTGGCTCCGACTTCGTCACCTACGCGCGGGCGGCCGGGCTGTCGCGCCTGATGCAGCTCCGGTACGCGCTGCGGAACTCGCTCCCCTCGGTGGTCACCATCGTCGGCATCCTCTTCTGGTTCCTGCTCGGGGGCGCGGTGCTGGTGGAGACCGTCTTCGCGTGGGGCGGTCTCGGGCAGTACGCCGTACAGTCCGTCGTCAACTCCGACTACGCCCCGCTCCAGGCCTTCGTGCTCCTCACCGCCGTCTTCACCAGCGTGGTGTTCCTCCTGGTCGACCTCGCCTACTTCTTCCTGGACCCGCGGATCCGGGCGTGACGATCCCGACGGCGCACTTCTGGCGCTTCGCGCGGACGCAGCCAGGATTCCTCTTCGGACTCGTGGTGGTGATGGTCACGGTGTTCCTGGCCCTCTTGGGCCCGTGGATCGCGCCCTACCGCCCCGAGGAGGCGCTCCCCGGGCAGGCGGTCCTGCCTCCCAACGTTGACCACTGGATGGGCACCGACATCTCGGGCATGGACATTTTCTCCCGCGTCATCGCGGCGCCCCGCATCGACCTCACGATCGCGCTGATCTCGACGGTCGTCGCCTTCGTGGGCGGCGTCGTCCTCGGCGTCGTCTCCGGCTTCTTCGCCGGCGCGCGGGGGTTGTGGGCGCTCGTCAGCAACGCGATCATGCGTGGCGCGGACATCTTTCAGGCCTTCCCGCTCTTCATCTTCGCGCTCGCGCTCGTCGGGTTCCGGGGCCCGAGCATCCAGAACGTCATCGTCGCGCTCGCCTTCCTGAACGTCCCGTTCTTCCTGCGTGTCACGCGCGGCGCCGTGCTGCACGTGCGCGAGCGCCCCTTCGTGGACGCCGCGCGCTGCGTCGGGGGCTCGGGGCTCCGGATTGCCTTCGTGCACGTCATGCCGAACGCGCTCACGCCGGCGCTCGCCAACCTCTCGCCCACGATCGGCTTTTCGATCCTGCTCACCTCCGCGCTGAGCTTCGTCGGCGCCGGGGTGCCGATCCCGACGCCCGAGTGGGGCTCGATGATCGCCATCGGGGCACCGAACATGATGACCGGCCAGTGGTGGACGGCGCTCTTCCCCGGTCTCGCCCTCGGCGTGACGATCCTCGGCTATGCGCTCGTGGGCGACGGGCTCCGCGACTACCTCGACCCTACCCATCGGCAATAGCGTGGACGCGCTGCTCGAGGTGAAAGACCTCCACGTCGACTACCTCCGCGACGCGGGCCCCGTGCGGGTCCTCAACGGCGTCGATCTCACCGTCTACCCTGGCGAGTCGCTGGGCGTGGTCGGCGAGTCCGGTGTGGGCAAGACGGTGCTGGTGCGGGCGATTCTCGGGCTGCTGCAGCCGCCGTGGCGCGTCACGCGTGGACAGGTCCTGTACGAGGGCGACGAGCTGCTGAGGCAGTCCGAGAAGGAGCTGCGCACCATCCGCGGTCGCGGGATCGCCCTCACCACTCACGAGCCGCGCAAACACCTGAACCCGGTGTCCACGATCGGCGCGCAGATCGCCAACGTCGTGCGGGCCCATGCCACGGTCGGGCACGCCAAGGCCCGGGAGCGCGTGCTGGAGCTGCTTGGGAGGGTCGGTTTCCCCGACCCCGAGGCGCGCCTGACCGCGTATCCGCACGAACTGAGCGGGGGAATGTGCCAGCGGGTGATCATTGCCATGGCGCTCGCTCACTCGCCGAAGCTCCTCATGGCGGATGAGCCCACCGCCGGGCTCGACGTGACGATCTCACTTCAGGTGCTGGATCTCATGCGGGGCCTGGTGCGCGACGCCAACTCGTCCCTCCTCCTCGTCTCGCGGGACCTGGGTGTCGTCGCGCACTACTGCCAGCGGGTCGCCGTGATGTACCAGGGGCGGATCGTCGAGAGCGCGGGCGTGCAGACGTTCTTCGAGCGGGCGACGCATCCCTACAGCCGCCGCCTCCTGCGCGCCGCCACCGCCGCCCGGGACGAGGGCCGCGGCGCGACGACGTCGGCCGGCCCGCGCGTCGCCGCCGCGGTCGTCGGCTGCGCTTACACGCCGCGCTGCCCGGTGCGGGTCGAGCGCTGCGCGACGGAGCCCCCCGCCCTCGAGCCGGTGGCCGCCGGGCATCTGGTGCGCTGCTTCCTGGGGGCCGAGATCGCAGCGGGGCGGGTCACCGTCTGATGGGCGAGCGCGCCCTCGAGGTCGACCGGCTCGTCAAGTTCTTCCCGCTGGGTCGGCGGCGCACGGTCAAGGCCGTGAACGGCGTCTCGTTCCACATCGACCGCGGGGAGGCGCTGGCCCTGGTGGGCGAGAGCGGCTCGGGCAAGACGACGGTCGGACGCTGCATCCTCCGCCTCATCGAGCCCACGGAAGGAAGGATCACCTTCCTCGGCGACGACGTCACGGCCATGACCCAGGAGCAATTCCGCCCGTGGCGGCGACGGATCCAGCTCGTCTTCCAGGAGCCGTACGACTCCCTGAACCCGCGCATGCGGATCGGCCGGATCCTCGACGAGCCGCTCATGCTCGCGGATCGGTCCACACCCGGCGGCCGGCGGGCGCGGGTCCTCGAGCTCCTCGACATGGTCGGCCTCGGCGCCGCGTTCCTCACCCTCTACCCCCACCAACTCAGCGGGGGCGAACAGCAGCGCGTCGGCATCGCGCGCGCCATCGCCACCAACCCGGACCTGGTGGTCCTCGACGAGCCGACCTCCGCCCTCGACGTCTCGGTGCGCGCCGAGATCCTCGACCTCCTCACCGACCTCCAGCAGCGGCTGGGGTTCGCCTACCTCTTCATCTCCCACGACCTCACGGCCGTTCGCCGCGTCTGCCAGCGGGTGGCCATCATGTACCTGGGCAAGATCGTGGAGACGGGGCCGACCGACGAGATCTTCGCCCGCCCGCTCCATCCCTACAGCCGAGCGCTGCTGTCCTCGGTGCTCTACCCCGACCCGGTCGACCAGCGGTCCCGCTTCCTCCTGGCGGGAGAGATCCCGAGCCCGATCGACGTGCCGGCCGGCTGCCACCTCCATCCCCGCTGCCCGTGGGCCATCGACGACTGCGCCCGTGATTACCCACCCCTCGAAGAGCTTCTCCCGGGTCGCCGCGTCGCCTGCTTCCTGGCCCGCCGGCAAAACGGGATCGCCGAACCCCGGGCCGACGCCCGGTCAGGAGTGCCCCATGAGTGACTCGTCTCCGATCACCCCCGACGTCGCGCGGGTCCTCGCCGAGTGGTCGGGGCTCCGCGCCGACAGGACACGGGACACCGAGCTCGCCGAGGTCTTCGCGGCCTTTCGCCGGCGCGTCGAGCGGCTTTACGCGATGGACGTCGGGTCATTCGAGTTCGACTTTCTCCACCCCATGAGCCATGAGTCCTGACGACCTGCGGAGCCTCACGATCACGGGCGCGGGGCGGCTGCTGCGCGCCCGGAAGCTCTCGTCGATGGAGCTGACGCGCGCCTGCCTCGACCGGATCCAGCAGCTCGACGGCACGCTGAAGGCCTTCATCACCGTGACCGCCGACCTCGCCCTGGCGCAGGCGCGCCGGGCGGACCGCGAGATCGCAAAGCGCGCCTACCGGGGCCCGCTCCACGGCATCCCCGTCACGCTCAAGGACATCTACTGCACCAGGGGCATCCGCACGACCGCGGGGTCGCGGATCCTCGGCGACTTCGTCCCGAGCGCCGACGCCACCGCAACGGCGCGGCTGGCCGAGGCGGGCGCCGTTCTCGTCGGCAAGACGAACCTCCACGAGTTCGCCGCGGGCGTGACGAGCGACAACCCGCACTTCGGAACATGCCAGAACCCGTGGAAGCTCGGATACATCCCGGGCGGGTCGTCGGGGGGATCGGCCGCAGCCGTCGCGGCCGGCCTCGGCCTGGCGTCGCTGGGCAGCGACACGGGCGGGTCGATCAGGATCCCCGCCTCCTTCTGCGGCATCGTCGGCCACAAGCCGACCTACGGACTCGTTCCCCGCACGGGGATCCTCCCGGAGAGCTGGTCCCTCGACCACGGTGGCCCCATGACCCGCACGGTCGCCGACGCCGCGGTCGTGCTCCAGGCGATCGCTGGCCACGACGCCCGCGATCCCTCGTCGGCGCGCGTCAGACTCCCGCGTCTCCAGCGGGCGCTCCGGCCCGACCTCGAGGGCGTCCGCGTCGGCGTGCCGTCGCACTACTACTTCGACGTGATCGACCCCGAGGTCGAGCGCCTGGTGCGGGCGGCGATCGACGAGCTCCGGAAGCTCGGCGCGTCGGTGGTCGAGGTCAAGATCCCCGGAGTCGAGGCCGCGCTCGACACCTGCTTTGTCGTCGCGTGGGCGGAGGCCGCGCACTACCACCGCGAGTGGCTCCTCACGCGCCCACAGGACTACGGGGCTGACGTCGGCGGGCTCCTGAAGGGCGCGCTCCTCTATTTGGCGACGGACTACCTGCAGGCGCAGCGGGTGCGCGCCCGCATCCGTCACTCGCTGAGCGAGGTGTTCCGCCGCGTGGACGTCCTCGTATCACCGGCGACGCCGCTCCCCGCGACCCCGATCGGGCGACTCGAGGTTCCCCTGAAGAGCCGCACGGTCTCGGTGCTCGACGTGGGCGCGCGCCTCACGTGTGTCGCCAACCTGACCGGCGAGCCCGCGTGCAGCGTCCCCTGCGGCTTCACGCGGGCCGGGCTGCCCGTGGGCCTGATGGTCCACGGCCGGGCGTTCGCAGACGCGAAGGTCCTGCGGGTCGCCTACGCCTACGAACAGGCGAGCGGATGGACGGCCCGGCTCCCCGGAGGTCTCTGACCCGAGGGTCAGCGCGAAACGACGGGCACCTCCTGCCAGCCGCGGCGCGCGCGAAGCTCGGCCCGGAGGGCGGCCGTCGCCGTACCGTCCACCGTCCAGGTACGGGAGTCGATGACAACTCCGTAGTCGTCGCGCGCAGACCGCAGGCTCACGAGCTCATTGCGGACATCGCGCAACACCCGGTCCGGGGCTCGCTCGAGCGGGTCGCCCCAGCCCCCGGGGCCTGGCTGGTCGTGACGGAAGACGTCGCCGCGCTTCATGATCATCGTGAACTTGCCCGGCAGCACACGGTCCTCGCGTCCCGGATTCAGCACGTTGAGCGAGGGGCGCCCGGGCCCACCGCCGAAGAGGCCCCAGGGGCGAAAGACGTTGCGATCGGCGCGCACCTGGAGGACGGCTTCCTCTTCGAGGAGCCGGTAGTCACGGCGGATCGAGGCTCCGCCGCGGTGCTTGCCTGGCCCGCCCACGTCCTGAAGGAACTCGGTGCAGAGGATCTCGAGCGGCTGCTCGGCCTCCGTGATCTCCACCGGCGGCAGCGACATGTTGGCGAACATGTTGGCGTTGCCGTCGAGGCCGTCGGCCCAGGCACGGCCGCCCCAGGCTGAGCAGATGAACTCCACGAAAATGAACGGCCGGCGGTCCGGATAGTAGCCGCCGATCGACACGCCCGTGTTGCCGCCCTCCGACGACGCGATCGTCCGCTCTGGCAGCATGCGGGCCAGCGCCCCGAAGCACGTGTCGAGCATACGAAAGCCCGTGAGGCCTCGGGCGGCGGAGGCGGCCGGCAGCACGCCGTTGGCGATCGTCCCGGGTGGGGCGATGACCTCGATCGGCCGATAGAACCCGGCGTTACACAGGACGTCATGGGAGAGGACGGACTTGAGGCACGTAAACGTGGCGGCCTTGGTGAAGGAGAGCGTGTTGTTGATGGCGCCCTTGACCTGGGGCGAGGTGCCGGTCCAGTCGGCCACCAGGCGATCGCCCGTCTTCCGCAACGTCACGAAGAGTCGGATGGGCTTGCCGTAATCGACGCCGTCGTCGTCGATCCAGTCCTCGAACGACCACTCGCCGTCGGGTAGCTGGCGAAGCGCCGCCCGCGTCAGGCGCTCGGTGTAGTCCAGGATCTCCTCCATGTAGACCTTGACCCGCTTGGCGCCCTGGCGCGCGACGAGCCGGAGAAACGCCGCCTCGGCGATGTGACACGCGGCGAGCTGGGCGCGGAGGTCGCCGAAGACCCGCACCGGCAGGCGGACGTTCTTCTCGATCAGTCGAAAGAGCGTCTCGTTCGGCTCGCCCCTGTCGTACATCTTCACGGGCGGGATGCGCAGGCCCTCCTGGTAGATCTCGGTGGAGTCCGAGGCGTTGGAGCCAGCGACCCGACCCCCCATGTCGGTCTGGTGGCAGATGGTCGCGGCGAAGGCCAGCCGCTCCCCCTCGTGGAAGATGGGCTTGAGAACGAAGACGTCGGGGATGTGCATGCCGCCCTCGAACGGATCGTTCAGGCAGTACACGTCGCCCGGGTGCATGCGGTCGGCGAAGCGCCCGATGGTGGCGGCCAACGCGTCGGGGAACGAGGAGAGGTGGGCGGGCAGCGTGAGCCCCTGCGTGACGGTCCGTCCCGCGCCGTCGCAGAAGGCGGTCGAGTAGTCCATGTTGTCCTTGAGCACGCCGGAGTACGCGGTGCGCAGGATGGTCAGGGCCATCTCGTCGGCGATCGACAGGAGCGTGTTCTTGAACAGCTCGAAGCCGATCGGATCGCGGAGCGCCGTCGCCATCTACGATCTCCTCGCCGCTCAGATCTCCTGGCCCAGCTCGATCATGATGTTGCCGTAGGCGTCCAGCGCGGCCCGGGCGCCAGGGGGCACCACGCAGGTGGCGTCGTACTCCTCGATGATGCACGGGCCGACGCGCGGTGTGGCGAGGTCCGGGCGGTCGAGGATGGGCGTCTCCTGCCAGCCGCGGTCGGGACCGAAGTACACGCGCCGCGTCGGAGGATCGCCGCCGCCTCGCCGGTCGATCCTGAGTCGTTCCGGCACCCTCGGCCGGTCGGGGAGGCCCTGGGCGACGACGCGGAGGCTCACGATCTCGACGGGCTCGTCGGGCCCGGCCCTGTGCCCGTACGTCCGCTCGTGCTCCTGCCCGAAAGCCTCCGCCAGAGCGGCAACGGTGCTCCGGTCGACGGAGCCCCCGGTCACCGGGACAGTCAGCTCGAACGACTGACCCTGGTAGCGGCAGTCGGCCGAGCGCCGGATGCGCACGGCGCGGCCGGTGAAGCCCTCGGCGGCGAGCTGCTCGGTCGCCTCGGTCTCCATACGGTGGAACACCTGACCGAGCGCGGCCGGCTCGGCCTCCGCTGCCAGGCGTCGCCAGGTCCGTACGTAGTGGTGCTCGACGTCGGCGTAGAGCAGCCCGAACGACGAGAACAGTCCCGGGGCCGGCGGCACGACGATCCGTCGCATCTCGAGCTGCTGCGCCATTCCCGTCGCGAAGACTGGTCCGTTGCCGCCGAACGCGAACAGGGCGTACTCGCGGGGATCGCGGCCGCGCTCGCTCGACACCGCGCGGATGGCGCGCATCATGTTCGACGCGGCGATCAGGTGTGCCCCGTGAGCGGCCTCGGCCAGCGGCAGCCCGAGGGGGCGCGCGACCTTCTCCTCGAACACCTGGTGGGCCCGCGCCGCGTTGAGCTTCACCGCGCCGCCGGCGAGGCGGGTCGGGTTCAGGTAGCCGAGGATCACGTTCGCGTCGGTGATGGTGGGCTCGGTGCCGCCAAGGTCGTAGCAGAGCGGCCCCGGGGAGGCGCCCGCGCTCCGAGGGCCGACCTGGAGCGCGCCGCCGGCATCGATCCACACCAGCGAGCCCCCGCCCGCGCCCACCTCGGCCAGGTCGATCGCGGGCACTCGCAGCAGGTAGCCGGCGCCGGTGAGGAGCCGCGAGCCGTGCACGATACCGCCGCCGACCTGGTACTCCGCGGCCCGGCTGACGTCGCCGTCCTCTACGAGCGCGGCCTTGGCGGTCGTCCCGCCCATGTCGAAGGTAATGAGCTTGCCCAGATCGAGCCGTTGTGCCAGCACCTGGGCGCCCACGACGCCGGCAGCCGGGCCAGACTCGATGACGTGGATGGGCTTCTGCGCCGCCGCCGCGTCGGTCATGAGGCCGCCGTTCGACTGCATGATGAGGAGCGGCGCCTTCACCCCGATGTCGTCGAGACCACTCCTGAGCGTCGCGAGATAGCTGCGCACGATCGGCATCACGTAGGCATTGATGACGGTCGTCGAGGTCCGCTCGTACTCCCGGATCTCCGGCAGCACCTCCGCGCTGATGCAGGTGACCAGGCCGGGCGCGCGGCGCGCGACGATCTCCTTGATGCGCTCCTCGTGCACGGGGTTGGCGTACGAGTTGAGGAGGCAGACGGCGAGCGCCTCGATCCCTTCCCCCAGCAGCCGGTCGAGGACACGCTCGACGTCGACGGGATCGAGCGGCGCCTGGACCTCGCCACGCGCGTTGATCCGCTCCTGGACCTCGACCCGGAGGTAACGTTCGACCAGCGGCGCCGGCTTCTCCCATGTGAGGTCGTAGAGACGGGGCATGCGCAACCGACGGATCTCGAGGATGTCACGGAACCCCTTGGTCGTGATGAGCCCGGTCTTCGCGCCCCTGAGCTCGAGGATCGCGTTGGAGGCGACGGTGGTCCCGTGGAGCACCTCGGCGACGTCGGCGCCCACCAGGCCGGTCTCGCGGAACACCTCGCCGACCCCCTCGACGATGGCGCGCGCGTAGTCGTCGACGCTCGAGGACACCTTCTTGGTGTGCAGGCGCCCGTCCGCATCGAGCAGGACGATGTCCGTGAACGTCCCCCCGATGTCGACGCCGACCCGGAACCGAGTCATGCCGAGCGCCTCCCCTGCGTCAGCCTCAGATCATACTCCCAGCCTGCGGGATTTCCGCATGCTCCTCTACGGGTTTCTCCGCATTGTGCTCGGCCCCGCGCGTACCTACTCCTCCATGCATGTACTGGATTGACCCCGACGAGTCTGCCCACGCTGCGGGCGGTCACGGCTGATGAGCTCGAGCCAAGCGAAAAGGAGCAAGACATGTTAAAACGCGTTCTGATCTTCGCCGGACTCGCCCTGTTGCTGCCGGTGCTCCCGACTGCCGGCGACACGGCCTCGGATGTCACGCTGTACGAAATCAGCGAGAGGGTCACGTTCCTTCCCGAGAGTCTGGACGGCAGCGTCATCGTCCGGAATGCGAGGTCCCCGCTCCTCGGAGTCGCCAACCTCGGCACTCCCTTGTGTCCGTCCGAGTTACTGATCGCTGTTCCACGACTCAGGAAATGCACGGTCAGCGCGACCGGGACGAGCGACCTCTCTATGGTCACGGGCATCGGGCCGGTCTATGGAAGGTTCTACGTCCTCATCAATGCGCCGGGTAACAGCAAGGTCCACGTCCCCAATCTGCCCGTGATCACCGGGACCTTCGACGGTATCGTCGATCTCTCGCTCGCCGTGCACTCCGGGGTGCCGCTCGGTTCGATCGCAGGCAACTTCACGATCACGCAGATGGCGGATGCGAGCGGCACCCTGATGCCCGTGACGCCCGTCCCTCTGCCCTTCACGGGCACGTTCCGGCTCCCCTTCGGGATCGACGCACTCGGCCTGGTCGGCGAGAGCGACGACGAGGACGACGCGTTCTATCTCGCCGACGATCGCACGACGCTGATCCGGGTCAGGGACAGAGAGCGCGCGGTCGGCTTCCCGCCCGTGCGCCTCGAGGTGCGCTTCGGGCCGTAGCGGCGACCGCGCGCCAAGCCACCGGTGATCAGCCTTCTTTGACCGCCGCGTGGGCTTCAGTACACTGGGACGAGAAGGCTTTCCGGGCAATGTCCAATCAGCAGGCGCTCCTTGTGTTCTTGCGCGCCCTCCTGGCCGCCAAGAAGTCGCTGGCGCTCTACCCCCCGACCAGCGAGGCAGCGACAGCGTGGATCGAGCGCCTACGGCGCTCGTTGGACGACGCCTTCCGCCAGGGGCTGATCTTCCCGATCCGAGTGGGGCGGGACCGCTTCACCTGGGCGGGCGGAGAGCTCCCCACCACGGATCCGGCGCTCAAGGGTCTCCGGTTCGAGATGCAGTCTCGGGGGATCGCCGAGCTCAGTATCGAGCCGTCGGTCGAGAACTGGGAGCTCCAGGCAATGCTGGAGGTCCTCAACAAGCCGGTCAAACAGTTCGCCTCCATCACTGCCGCACGCAACTACCTCCGCGATCGAGCCGTCGTCCGCGTGAGCGTCGGTGCGCCAGGTCTCGCCGGCCTCCCGGCGCCCCCCGGTAATCTGGACGTCGGCTGGTCCACCGGCACGGAGGAGTCGGGCTCTGGGCCGATACTCCGTGGGACGGGTGCGGACACCCTGGATCGGCTCGTCGAGTCCATCCTCAAGGTGGTCGACGAGCGATTCGAGAACCTGACGTATGAGCGTACCGGGTTGCTCGAGTGGTTCGAGACCGTCTCGCGCGGTGGGCGGTTCGATCTCCTCTACGCGGCGATCAAAACGCTCGGCGCGATGGCGCAAGGCAGTGGCGACCGCGAGGTTCGCGCGCGAACGACGCTCGAGGCACTCATGCTCCTCCCCGACGCGACCCAGACGCCCCTCTTCGGTGACTACCTCCTTCCCGGTGCGGGGACCGATCTCACCGCGTTCAACCTCCTCACGCAGGTCACCGAGGACGAACTGCGACAGATCGCCCGCCACGTCCCGCGGGAGCGGCTGGTCGCGCTGACGACGGAGCTGCTCGAGTACCCGTGGGAGGAAGGCAAGCGACTGCGCTTGCTGGAGGCGATCACGTTGACGCTCGAGCGTGGCACCGAGCTCGGGGCGCCTCCAGCAGGACCCGCCCTGCTCTCGCACAAGGACCCCCTGTTACTCGAACTGCGGCAGGAGATCATGGACGCCTGCCGTCCCGACATGCTCCTCGCGCGAAGCGCGGACGTGCTCCTGGCGCTGATCGGGAGCGTCCAACCCGCCGACTCTCCGGGGTTCGCAGTCGATTCGCTGGCGGAGATCGCTCGCGAGGCGCTGGCGGGCGGCCAGCCCGATCTGGCCCTACGCGTCCTGCGCAGCGTTGCGGCCGACCCGCCGACCTCGACCGCGCTGATCCGCGGCAAGCTCGCCGGGCACAGCCACGTCTCGCTCCTCGTGGATCTCCTCCGTCGGGACCCTCCGACGGGCCCGATGGACGTCGCGAGCGAATATCTGCGTCTCGCCGGCCCAGAGGGAGCGGAGGCGTTCACGGCGCTCCTCGCGGAGGAGCCACACCGCCGGATCCGGATACGGATGTGCGAAGTGCTGGCCCGCGTGGGAGTGCCGGCGATCCCCTCGTTGCTGTCGCGGCTCAATGACAAGCGGTGGTTCGTGGTGAGGAACGCCCTCTATACGCTCCGGAAAATCGGGCACGCGTCCGCGTTCCCGGCGATCGTCCCCGTGCTGGAGCATCCCCACCCGCGGGTCCGGGTGGAGGCCGTACGTGTCGCCTTCCACGTCGGCGGGGCAGGCGCGAGAGCCCCACTTCTCCGCCGCGTGCACGATCCAGACACATCGGTGCGACGGGCGGCGATCAGCGCAGTCGGCGTCCCAGGGAACGACACCGCCGTCCCGGAGCTGCGAAAGGTGCTGCTGGGCTCAGGCGCCCGGAGCGAGGACGACGCGGAGGTCCAGCTGGAGACGATCCGCGCGCTCGCCTCGATCGGCACCTCGGCCGCGCTGGAGGTGCTCGAGGCGACCGTCAGCCGACGCACCTGGTTCTGGAAGCGCGCCGACCGCCGCGTCCGGGATCTGGCCGCAGAGACGCTGAGCGGCCGGAAGCCGCGGACGCGCGTCTCCCCCGAGGCTGTTGATGACAGATAGTGCGACCGATCAGGCGTCGCACGTCTTCGGCTGCTTGCACGGCATGGTCCGGACGGCCGCGCTCTATCCACGGATGCACGCGCTGACGGTCAAAGCCAAGCAGACCCTGCACGATGCATTGACCGCCTACCTGAGTACGCACGGGAGGCTCGTGTATCGCTTCCTGGGCGACGTTCTTGTCGCCGACGATCGGATCCTCCCTCGAGAAAGCCTCCTCTACCGCCAGTTCCTCGCGGTCTGCCAGAACGAGCGGCAGATCGGGAGCATCTCGTTCATCGCGGGCGTGGAGCCGCGAGAAGTGGACGCGCTCCTCGAGGCAGTCACCGAGGGAGTGGGCGGCGAGCCGTCGGCGTGGACTTCTCGCAAAGGGTTGTCTCACGTGCTGCTGGGTCCACCGGTCCAGCCCGAGCAAGGGGGCGGGGAAACGACGGCCAAGCGAGCCTACTACGGCTCCATCGACGCACTCCGCGACATCCAGGCAACCGTCCGCGCCCGTTCTCCCCTCGCCGTCGAGCAACTGGGAACGCTCCGCGTCTTCACCTCGACGCTGTTGGAGCAGATCCTCCAGAGCCCGGCGCTGGTGCTCCGTCTCGCGAGCATCAAGTCCTACGACGAGTACACCCTGTATCACTCGGTAAACGTGGCCGTCATCTCGATCGGCCTCGGGCTCGTGATCGGTCTGCCCGAGACTCTCCTCCGGGAGATCGCGATGGCCGGCATGCTCCACGACGTCGGCAAGATCGCCATCCCGCTCGAGATCCTACGGAAGCCCGGCCCACTCGACGAAGAGGAATGGCAGATCATGCGACGTCACCCCGTCCTTGGTGCGGATCTCCTGAGCCGCCTGCCGGGCTCGAACCGTCTGCCGATGATCGTCGCCTTCGAGCACCACCTACGCTTCGACTTACGCGGCTATCCATCGGTGGCCACCGGTTGGGCGCAGCATCCGGTCAGCCGCCTGGCTTGCGTGGCCGACGTGTTCGACGCCATGTCCTCGCGCCGAGCCTACAAGAAGGCCATCCCGAACACGGACGTGCGCGGCTTTGTCCGCGACGAAGCTGGGCGAACCTTCGATCCCCGACTCGTTCGCGTCCTGGATCTCATGCTCGGACAGCTGGAGGCGCAGGCGCCCGAGGGGGGACTCAATGAAAGGTCTGATCGAGTCTCTCGCGCTTGAGGGGACCGCGCTCACGGTGACCCTCGCGTCGACGCTCCCGGTCGACGCGCGGACACTCACTGCGGCCACGGCCATTCGCGTCTTCGAGCGCTATCCGGTGATCGACCGCGTTATCATCGTGACCGGCGCGACGAAGATCGGCTTGTCACGAGAAAAGGTCGACCATCTGCTGCGCTCGGAGAACCTTGCCAAGCTCGACGGCACGCAGCGGTGGCGGCACGCGGTCGCCCGTGTTGCCGCCGGGTTGCCTAGGCGAGAGGGCGAGCGGCCGTGATCTCGTTGTGACGAAGCAAGCGGCTGTTCACCCAGGCCGGCCTGGGGACGCGCTCAGGGCGGACCCGCTCCCGCGGGAGCTCACGCACGCTCCGTCAAGACAAGTGGCGGGCGCGGCGTCTGGCTAAAGTCGAAGCAGTCGAGGAGGTCGTTCGCGGCGGCGTCGCGTTCGCTCAGGGGTGAAACGTCAAAGAGTCGCTCGATCGTACGTAGGACACTCATGTGGGAGTAGAGCGTGTGGGAGACGTACCCCTTCTTGGCGTAGGGGCTGATGACCAAACAGGGGATGCGATAACCGTACCGCATCACCTGTCCGAAAAAGCCCGCCTCCCTTTCCACAACGGGCGGCTTCACGTGGTCCCAGAACCCACCCCACTCATCCCAGACGATGACGATGGCGCATTCCGGCCAGACTGGACTTCGCATGACGGCGTTGACCTGGCCCACGGTCCAGTTCTCGCCACGCTTGACGCTCGCCGGCGGATGCTCGCTATCGACCAGGGCCGGGGTGAGCCATGAGACGGAGGGGATCCTGCCCCCGGCGGCGTCGTCGGCGAAGGTGTGGAGCGGAACGACATTACCGCTCGCCAACGCGCTCTTGAACATCGAGACGAGCGGAAGGCCACCGTCGTAGTTCCTCCACGTCACCCCCTTCTCGGTGAGTCGGTCGGTGATCGCGGGCAGATCGTACTTACCTCGCGTCTGGCCGCGAATGTGATCCAGCGTCGGTGTCTGCGCGGCCATGAGCATGAAGTAATTGGGATAGGACGGGCCGAGGACGTCGGCGAAGTAGTTGTCGCAGAGGACAAACGCCCTAGCGTAGGTCCAGTAATTCGGGATGTCCGCCTCGCGATAATGGCAGTAGCCACGGATGTCGACATAGGAGCGCCGAAGCGCGTGCTCTCTCAAGTGCGGCGGATCAGGGCGCTCGTCCTCACAGCGCCCACCGGTGGTTTTTCCGTTGCCTTGAGGGAAGGTGCCGAAGTAGTTGTCGTAGCTGTGATTCTCCCGGAGGATCACGACGACACGCTTGATCGGGAGCACGGCGGGCTCGGCACCGCCTGCTCTCAGTCTCAGCGTCGGAGCGAGAAGCGCGCCCGCGCCAAGTCCAGCCCACTTCAAGAACGATCGCCGACGGACGACAGCCACCAGGTCTCCTCTGGCAGCGGACGTCAGTACGTCGCGCGGCCGCCCGAGAGGTTGTAGCCGGGATTTCCAGCTAGTCCAACCAATCCTTCTCCTTGAGTTTGCGGGGAAGATACTTCTTGGTGAGGTACTGGAAGTCCTTGTTGGCGAGGGCGTCCAGCTCGTATTTGAGCCCGCTCGAGAGCATCCGCTTGATCTCCTCCTGCCAGCTCTTCTTCTGGAACCACGTGTAGCTCAAGAGCTCGCGGGCGCGGGCGATGTCCTTGTCGTTCAGCTTGATTCCCACGTTACGCGGGAGCCCGTACGATTCGGGATCCCCGCTCGAGAGCCCGATGAACTTGGCCTTGGGAATGGCCATGCGCTGGCTCTCGAAGGCGAGATTGATCGAGCCCTGCTTGATGACCGAGTAGATGTAGTAGCCCCACGGGTCGTTGTCCACGAGGACATAGACGGGCAGCCGCTTCTCCTCGTGCAGCCGCCGCGCCAGACGTCGGACGCCGCGGGGCGGCTGGCCGTTTCCGGTCAGGAGAATGCAGTTGTACTTCCGCCAGAACTTGTCTTCGGAGAGCCGGTTCCATTGCGTGCCCTTCTCGACCAGGAGGACGAAATCCGCCGTGCACTTCTTGATCTGGAGGTACTCCGGCTCGACGATGGAGGGTACGGAATAGCCCCCCTTCCCGAGCCTCGCGCAGTCCACCCGGTCGCCGTCGTCCACCAGCACCAGGGGCCCGACGACTGAGCCGGCGTTCTCGGCCCGCACGTGCAGCTCCTCCCGCAGGGTCTCGAGCGTCACCTCCAGGTCTTCGATGAGCGGATCGGACTCGTCCTGGGTGTCGAGGGTGTTCTCGTGCGAGTTCTTGATCGTGTGCTTGGTTCGGTAGTAGATCTCCCGGAGCGAGGTCGTGAGGTCCGCCCGCTGGAGCTCGCAGAGGGCATCCGCCACGAGGACGGTCTGCATGAACTTCTTGGCCATCCCGACGTTGAAGAACGACCGGGCCTGCCTCCGCTTGCCCATCTCGAGCAGGCCCTTGCGCTCGTTGAAGGTGACGTTCGACAGGGAGCGGACGGGGATCGCCAGGGTGGGATCCCGGTACCGTTGGGCGGCGGTGATCACCACGTCGGCCACACCGACGAGTTTCTTCTCGACCGCGCTCGTCCTTCGGGGCTTTCGGGCCATCGGTGCGTCCTAGGCCTTCCCGCGTGGCCGGGCGCGCGCCGGCGATCTGGCGGCCTCGCGTTTGCCCTTCGCCCGATGCCGGGTCTTTCCGCTGCGCCGTGACGGCTCGCCGGCCTCCTCGTCTTCTTTGGGAGCTCCGTTCGGGGACACGGCCCCTCCCGACGCTTCGCCGACCAGCACCGGCACCTCCCCTTCAATACCCTCCGGCGTGACGATGATCGAATGCGGGAGCCCTTCCGGGCCACTTCCGTTCTTCCCCAGGAGCTCGTCGGTCTTTTCGCCTCCGGTCCGCTTCAGGGCCATCTTCTGGAGCTGCTCTTTCAGCTTCGCCGTGGGCAACCGGCCCCCCTTGAGGCGGTTACACGACTCGACGACCTCCTCGATGTAGAGCTCGAAGATGTTGCGCCGACGGTGCTCGCTGTCGGCGCGCTCGAGTCGTCTGAGGAAGGCTCCGAGCCGCCGGCCGCATTCGCGCAGCGCCAGGGTGACCTCTTTGCGGATCTCGTCGTAATCGGCGATCGCCTCCTTGGATTCGCTGGTAAACGGAACCCAGACCGAGGCCATGTGGACGAAGATCACCATGGGGCCAGTCGGGAGCGCCCCCCTGGACTGGGCCACGCCGTAGTTGCGCCAGGTGGTGTCGAGCACCGCCTTGTAGATCACGCACGCGGACTGCTGATAGAGGAGCGGCACGCGGTTCGCGTAGCGGATGACGCGGGCGAGCTCAGCGTCGTCCTGCTGCGTCTCCCCCTCCGCCAGCGGGATCGGCTTTTTCTCCTGGCTCTCCGCTTCCGGCGAAGGCCCCCGCCCGTAGGCCAGGCCCGCCTCGATCACAAAGGGGTTGCCGCGGTACACGGCGGGCGGCCGGCTCACCGCCGTGTAGAAGTCCCCTTTGATCTGCCGATACAGGCCGGCGAGGAGCGCCTTCTCACCGATCGGCGACAGGCAGTTGGTCGGTGGCGCCATGATCTTGGTCGATTGGATGGCCTTGTAGAGGGTCTCCGGGGCCGGCCCGTGCGTGTCCCGGGGACGCGCGCGGGGCGAGAGGCGCGCGGTCTTGCAGATGTCCTCGGCAAGGCGAGGCGACACCCGGCTGAAATCACTGGCCAGGAACCCTGCGAGGGAATGGCTCTTGGTGTCCTGGAGCATCTTGAGCAGCATCCCGAGCTCGATGCCATAGGGGTGCGGCTTGATCTCGCGTGGTGAGGGAGGGAGCTCGTGGTACGTCCTGGGATGCTCTTTCGTTTCTCCCTCCGGACTGAGGTACGTCAGCTTGACGTGCGGATTGGCGATGATGGTTTGCTCGATGTACTCGTCCACCGAGGCCCGGCCCTTCTGGTAACGCCCCTCGACTTCCATGGTCACCTGGGTCCCGCGGGGGGACTCCCAGGCGATCTGCTTCTTCTCTAGAATCTGCGGCTCGTTCTTCTTGGTGTCGATCTGGACCTCGAAGTAATGGGCGGGCGCTCTCGCACTGGTGCGCGAGGTGATCTGGACGGGCTTGCCGGTGGTGAGCTGTCCATACATGCCGGCCGCCGAGATGCCGATTCCCTGCTGTCCTCGGCTCATGCGCAGCCGGTGGAACTTGGACCCATACAGGAGCTTCGCGAAGATCGGTGGGATCTGCTGGCGGATGATGCCAGGGCCATTGTCGGTGACCGTGATCCGGAAGCGGCTCGCCTGGCTCGCCGGGGGCGGCGCGTCACCGTTGGCGACGGCCTCCACCTTGACGACCACGTCGGGGAGGATCCCGGCTTCCTCGCAGGCGTCGAGGGCGTTGTCGACGGCTTCCTTCACACACGTGAGCAGCGCCTTTCGCGGATTGTCGAATCCCAGGAGATGTCGGTTCTTGGTGAAGAACTCGGAGACGGAGATCTCCCGCTGGCGAGCCCCCATCTCGACGGCGGACACGGCCGGCTTCGGCGGCGGGGGGGTCGGCTGCGTTCTCGGCGACTTTCGCATACCTCCCATACAAACAGAGTCCGAGGCAGGGACTCAAGTTTTCCCGAGCGGGGCTTCAGGCGCAGGCTTTGACCAGCTTCCTGACTTCGCTGTCTTCGAGCAACGCCGCGTGTAGTCGCTGGATCTTGCCGGCCGATTGGTAGAGCAGATCGCCCTTGCCGAGCAAGGTCTCGGCGCCGGTCTGATCGAGGATGGTGCGTGAATCGACGCCACTCTGGACACGGAAGGCGATGCGGGTAGGAAAGTTTGCCTTGATCAATCCGGTGACGACATTCACGGAAGGGCGCTGGGTGGCGATGACCAGGTGAATCCCCGCCGCCCGAGCCTTTTGGGCCAAGCGAGTGATGAGCTCTTCAGCCGGCCGGCCAAGCATCAGGATCAAGTCGGCAAATTCATCGATGAGAAAGACCACATAGGGCAGGGCCTGCCACTTGCCGTTGAAGTCCGCAAATTCGCTGCGACGTCGTGTGCGGATGGTCGCGTTGAACTCTTGAATATTTCGCGCCTCGAGGGCGAGCATCATCTCGTAGCGATTCTCCATCTCCGCCACCAAACGGTGGAGGACGGCTTTGGCCTGGGTCTTCACGTCGCTGATCACCGGGCAGGCAAGGTGGGGCAAGTTCTTGTAGGCCGCCAATTCGACCATCTTGGGGTCGATGAAGACGAACCGCATTCCCTTCGCGCTCTTCTTGCAGACGAGTCCGGCGATGAGGTTGTGGATGAAAACGCTTTTGCCTGAGCCGGTCGTCCCGGCGACCAACAGGTGTGGCATGTGCACCAGATCTTCGATCACCGGGTTCCCAAAGGTGTCGACTCCAAGAGCCACTGGCAGGGTGAGCGCTTCGGTGCGGAACCTGGCACTCCTCACCACATCACCGAACCGAATGATGCTCCGCTGTTCACTGGGGATCTCGATGCCGACGGTATTCTTGCCGGGGAGCGCTGGAATGACCCGCACACTCTGGGCGCGCAACATCCGGGCAATATCGTTTGCGATGCTGACGATTCGCGCGGCTTTCGTTCCTGCGCCCGGCTCATACTCCAGCGTCGTGACGACGGGCCCCTCGGTCGTATTGGTGACCTTGCCTTCGATCTTGAACTCACGCAGCTGACCTTCGAGCTGCTGAACCAGCGCGCTGAAGTCGGGCTTTCGCGAGGAATTGACCTTGCTCGTCTGAAACATGTCGAGGTCGGGTTCCCCATTTTTGGGCACTGAGGAGGTGAGGTCGAGCGGAATGTCAATTTCATCTTCATCCTGGTCCGCCGTCATCGACGGGGCTGTACGCCTGCCATTTTCGCCATTGACCTGGGCCGTCGTCTCGCTCGTCAGCGGGCTGGCAAGCGATGGGATCCGTCTCTTGCCGTCTCTGCTCGTCGGCTGGCTGGCCAGGCGTCGCAGGAGAAAGAGCAGGTACTCGACAAATTTCGCCGTATTGGAAACCGTCAAGTTACCGCTCATCACCAGGCTGGCGATGCCCGTCAGAGTCATCGCGATGACGGCACCACCGTAACCAATACTCTTGAGGAGTTTGTTGCCGAGGAAGGTGCCGATCACACCGCCAAGACCATCGGGTAGATGCGTCATGCCCAGGTCCGGGTGTTCGATATGAACGAGCCCAGAAGAAACCATCAGGATCGCCGCGAAGCCTACAAACCGTTTGGGTTTCGGCCAGCGGATGAAGCCGAGGGCCATCAGCCCGCCCCAAAGGAAGAGGACGGGCGCGATCAGCAAGCTGACGATCCCGAAGGTTCTGAGCAAAAGGTTGGCGAGCCAGGCGCCCACGGGTCCGCCCATATTTCGGTAGGTTTCGCTCGAATTGGCGACCTGTGTCGAGTCGGTAGGGTCGTAGGTCAGGAGAGCAAGGCCGCAAAAGATACCTGCGGCGAGCACCACGAGCCCGAACAACTCAAAGAGGGTCCTCAGCTTGGGAAGCAGCGCCTCGTGCCGGCCTGGCAAGCGATGTCCTCCTCGTTGACACAGGGATCCCCCCGGGCTCGACTCAACGGCGTCACGGCACCACGCTCTTGTCCTGAGTTTCCGGGGTGTTCGCTCCCTGCCGGCGAACCCCCTCCAAAGAGCCGTGCGAACGTCTCATGAACCGCCGATCCCGATAGGCGAGGTTCGTGCCAGGTCCGAGTTCGCGCTAGTCGATCCTCCCCGGGTGGCCGGCGTCGTCTCCCTTCCCCTCGTCGTCGTCGTTCTTGCGCTCGTCGTCTCTCTTGCGCTCGTCGTCTCCCCTGCCCTCGTCGTCTCCCTCCGCGGAGCGCCCGTGCAGATTCCGCCAGGCGGTGACGCCGATGACGGGGATGTCGATGTGCGAAGGATGCCGAGCGTCCTGGTACACGGTCACCTGGGCGGGGTCGGGATTCGGGTCCTCTCCGACCGGCGCACAGCAGTCCGACCCGGACAGATCCACGCGAATTCGGTGCCCCACCTGAAACACGTAGGACGTCGGCCAGATCTGAACACTGAAGCGGTAGATCCGTCCAGGGACGAGCGGCTGGGGATGGGACCTGGAGAAGTAACGCGGAGCGTTGAGCCAGCCGCGCCCCACCTGCTTCGATGTTCCGTCGGGAGCCACGTCGGTGATCTCGACCACGAAATCCGTGTCGGCCGCCGTCGCTGACGCCCAGAAGTTCAGGTACCACCACCCCGTCGTCTCCGTCGGCGCCTTCAGTGCCTCGCCGGTCCAGGTCAGGCTGTGAGTCTCGTCCGGCCGCTGATCAGTCGCCAGGATCGGCCCGTTTGCGCCGGCGTAATTGAACGGGCCCGTCGGCGAATAGGTCACACTCGCCACGGCTTCATGGGCGCTCGGGGTCTCTTCGCTGAGCGATCCGTCGTTGAGACTGACACCCGTCCCGCTGACGGCCGCGCGCAGATATAGATGTGCGCGATGCGTATCAGGGATCGGCCAGTCGTCCTCGAAACGCCATTGATTCGGACCTTGCACGTAGATCAGCGCGCGGGGCTCGGTGTCGACGCCGTTGTGAATCCCCTTCAGCCACCGGTCCAGCCACATCACCTGGTACTCGACGTTGCTATACGGGAGGGAATCCGGAGCGGGAGCGTGGGACACGGAGCCGAGGATGATCTTTCTCTTGTGTCCAAGGCCGCGCAGATGTTCGTAGTTCGTGACGTCGCCACCGAGCAGATAGTCGCCCCAGGCGTCCCGGACCAGGACGGGGATCCCGCGCCGGGCGATCGCTTCAACGTCCTCCGGCATGGTGCTCCGCTCGCGCCACCAGTCGTCGAAGTTGCGGTGGAGAATGGCGGTCTGGTATTCGGGAACGGGACGAGCCTTTCGGCCGGGTCCGGGCAGCATTCCCCCGACGTACCAGAGATACGTGTAGCAGTCACCGCACGACACGTCGGGGATGAAGGTCCTGAGATGGGGCGGTGCCTGCTTTGCAGCGAGCCATTGACTGATGCCGAGCAGCGAACCTCCTACCATCCCTACGTCACCGTTGCACCACGGCTGCGCGGCGACCCATTCGACGATGTCGTAGCCGTCTTCTCCGAACTTGTTGTAGAGATCGCGTACGCCTTCCGATGGAGGCGTTCCCCGCAGCCTGGCGAACGTCACAGCGTAGCCGCGCCTGGCGAGATCCTGAAGCGCCGGAATGAAGAACGCGTCCAGCACGACGTCGTAGCCGTCCGTTTCCACCACGCATGGCGGTGTTCGTGAGCCCCCCGGGAGGACGGGAAGCCACGTCTTCGTCTGGAGCCTGATGCCGTCGCGCACGGGGACCAACCGCTCCTGCTCGGTGATCTGGTAGATCGGCGGCGATGCTGGCGACGGCCGTGGGCCCTCGACCCACTGTCGATGCTCGGTGCCTGCGCCCTTCGGAGTCTGTGCGTCGGCAGAAACCGCCGCCACCGTGAGCAGACACGCAATCAGCACGGCGAGCCCTCCGAATCGTCTGCGTCCCATCATCCCATTCTCCTTTCGACATGCCTTCGGTCGTCGACGTTACGCCTCCACCCACGGCGTCCAGAGCTGGAACCACTCCTCGGGAGGGTTCACGAACCCCTTCACCTTCGGGTTCAGGACCACGAGGTTGAGGTCGTTGCAGATGGGCAGGAACGACGCGTCGTCTTCCATGAGGATACGGTCGATCTGCCGATAGACCGCGACCCGCTTGCTCTCGTCCAGCTCGCCGCGCGCGGTGTCGAGGAGCGCGTCCACCCTGGGGTTCGCGTACCAGCCGACGTTCACGCCCTTGTCCGGCTGCCGCGTGGAGCGGGCGACGATGTCGATCCAGAAGTTGGTCGTCATACCCCAGGAGAGCTGGTAGGCCCCGTGGCCCGGGCGGAGCCCCTGGAACATCTTCGACAGATACGTGATCCAGTCGAACGTCTCGAGCTTCACCCGGATACCCACCTTGGCGAGGTCGCGCTGGATCCACTCCGCCATCGCCACCGGGATCATCTGACCCGAGCCCGAGGTCGAGGTCCAGAACACGGTCTCGAACCCGTTGGCGTGCCCCGCGTCCTTGAGGAGCTGCTTGGCGCGCTCGGGATTGTAGGAGTACGCCTTGTATTTCGGATCGTAGGCGATGGTCGCCGGCGGCACCATGCTCCAGGCGGGCGTGGCCGTTCCGCGGAGCAGGTCCTTGCACATCTTCTCCTTGTCGATGGCCATCTGGACGGCCTTGCGCACGCGGACGTCCTTGAAATACTCGTCCCTCATGTTGAGGTGCCAGTACCAGATGTGGGGCGCGTTGCTCTGCAGCACGGTGAACCTGTCCTTCCGCAGCGCCTCGACCTCGTCGGGCGGCGGCGCCAGGATGAAGTCGACCTCGCCCGTGCGCAGCGCCGCCACGCGCGCCGCAGGATCGTCGAGGCGTCGGAAGACGAGCTTGTCGACGTTGGCCTGCGCGCCCCAGTAGCCCGTGAAGCGCTCGAGGACGATCCGGTCGCCCGGGACGTTCTCCACGAACTTGAACGGCCCCGTGCCGACCGGGCCGTTCGCGAACTTCTCGTTGCCGAGCTTCTTCACCTGGGTCGGGCTCACCATCATCGGCTCGCCCCAGCTCTGGAGCGTCATCCGCTCCCACTCGGCGTAGGGCTTGCTGAAGGTCAGCTTGAGCGTGTACTCGTCGACCGCCTCGGCGCCCGTGATGAACTCCACGACGTAGGACGTGTAGCTGTTGGCCCGCGGATAGAAGTGGGGCGCGTCCTTCTTGAACATGCGCTCCCAGCTGAAGACCGCGGCCTGGGCGTTGAACGGCGTCCCGTCGTGGAACTTGACGCCCTTGCGGAGCTTGAAGGTGCGCGTGAGCCCGTCCTTCGAGACCTGCCAGGACTCGGCGAGCCTGGGAACGAGCGGAGGCACGGCGACGTCCGCCTTCGTCAGGTCCTCGGCCAGAAGACCTTCGAACATCTGGAACGTCACCCGGTAGGTGAGCCAGCAGCCTGTGGCCTGGGGATCGAGGATGTCCGACGGGCCCTCCATGCCGTACACGAGCGTCCCGCCCTTCTTCGGCGCGCCCTGGGCCCGCGCGGCGCGGGGCGCGGCGAGCGTGCCCGCCGCCCCCACGGCCGTCGTCCGGATGAAGTCGCGACGGCTGACCCCGGGCCCGAGCATCCGCAACATGCGACCGATCTTCTCAGCGTCCATACGCTCCTCCTTGTCGATCCTTGCTTCACTGGCGCGCGCGAGGGTCGAGCGCCTCGCGCAGGCCGTCCCCGATGAAATTGAACCCGAGTGCGACGACGACGATGATGACGCCCGGAATCGTGGCCACGTGGGCGGCGCGGTAGATCACGAGGCGGCCGCTGCCGACCATCACGCCCCAGTCGGGCGTGGGCGGCTGGACCCCGAGGCCGAGAAAGCTCAGGCCGGATGAGGCCACGATCATCAGGCCGACGAGCGTGCTCGTGTAGACGAGCAGCGGCGGCAGGACGTTCGGCACGAGGTGCCGCCAGAGCACGCGGCCGCTCCCCGCGCCGAGGGCGCGAACGGCCTCGACGAACTCCAGCGGCTTGACGGAGAGCGTCGCGGTGCGCACGACGCGCGTGCTGTAGGGCGCGAGCACGACGGCGAGGGCGAACATCTGGTTGCCCACGCCCGGGCCGATGACGCCCACGATGGCGATGGCCAGGAGCACGAGCGGGAACGCGAAGAACACGTCGAGCACGCGCATGATCAGGTGATCGAGCAGGCCCTCGCGGTAGCCGGCCACGAGCCCGAGGAGCAGGGCGACGATGCCCGCGGCCACGGTGGGCACGATGCCGACGAGGAGCGAGATCCGCCCGCCCCAGATCAGGCGGCTCAGGATGTCCCGTCCCTGCTCGTCCGTCCCGAGGAGGTGCCCGGGCGTGCCCGGCGGGGAGAGTCGGTCGACCTCCACGGACTTGAGCGGATCCCACGGGCTGACGAGCGGCGCGGCGGCGGCCGCGCCGCCGGCGATCGCGACGATCACGAGGCCGGCGAGGGCCTGGCGGTCCCGGATGAACGCGCGCAGGAACGCGGTGAAGCGTCCGGCGCCGCGCCGAGGACGCGGCCGGGTCTCTTCCATCGCCAGGACGGTCGCCATCGCGCCGGGCCTACGCGGGCCGGGCCCGCGGGTCGAGGTACAGGTTCAGCAGGTCGACCACGAGGTTGACGACGACGAACGAGAGCGCGATGAAGAGGGCGGCCCCCTGCACCACCAGCACGTCGCGCGCGATGACCGAGCTGACGAGCTGGCGGCCGAGCCCGGGCCAGCCGAAGACCTCCTCGGTGAACACCACGCCGCCGAGCAGATAACCGAGCTGCAGCCCGGCGATCGTGACGATCGGCGGCCACGCCACCCGCAACGCGTGGGCGCTGATGACGACCCGCTCGGCCAGCCCCTTGGCGCGCGCCACCATGATGTACTCGTGCCCGAGGATCTCGAGCACCGACGCCCGCGTCATCCGCGCGATGATGGCCCCGGGGGCGGCCGCGGTCGTCACCGCCGGCAGCACCAGGTGGGTGAGCAGATCGCCGAGGCCGCCGGCCCCACGCGTCGAGTACATCCCGAGGCTCGGAAGCCAGCGCAGGTCGATGGCGAAGACGATGATGAGGACCAGGCCGAGCCAGAAGGGCGGCATGTTGCCGACGACGAGCGAGGCGCCCATGGTCGCCCGATCGATCGCGGTCCTCTCCCGCGCCGCAGCCAGGACGCCGACGGCGATGCCGGCGGTGGCCGCCAGGACGAAGCTCGCGCCGGCGAGGATCAACGTGTTGCCGAACTTCGGCAGGAGCAGCTCGACCACCGGCTGGTGCACGATGGGCGAGAGGCCGAGGTCGCCGTGCAGCGCGCGCCAGAGCCACTTCGCGTACTGCACGTGCATGGGCTGATCGAGTCCGAGCGCCCCGCGGAGCTGGGCCAGCGACTGGTCGGTCGCCATCGGACCGAGCAACGCCCGCGCCACGTCGCCGGGGATGAGCGTCATCCCGAGGAAGATCACCACCGAGATGCCGAAGAGCACGGGCACGAGTCCGAACAGCCGCTGGGCGACGTAGGAGGTCACGAGGCAGGCCCCTCGAGCCGGGCCCGCAGGCGGTCGCAGTACGTGGCGGCGTCCTCGGCGAACCGCGTCTCGAAGAAATCGTCGACCGCCCGTCCGAGGATCGCGTCGGCGTCGGTCCGGATCGGCAGCGGACTCCGGCTGCGGAGCTCGTTGACCGCTTGCTCCTTGAGGGCCGCGCAGACGTCGTAGTCGAGCGTCAGGTGGGCCAGCACGCCGGCCGTGCAGGGCTCGAGGCGCCAGTGCCCGGCGATCGACACCAGCGCGCCCCGCACGGTGAACCGGCGCCCACCACGGCCTTCCCGACCGACCGACAGCGTCACGCGCTGGCGTCGACGACCGACGATGGGCAAGTCGAGGTCGTGGCACAATGCCCGACGGTTGGATGACCCGTTTGCATCGGCGCCGCGCGAGAGCCCGGGAAAGCAGAGGTAGGATACCCGCCGGCCGAGCGCCGTCCGCGCGTCGTCCAGGACGGCCGACAGTGGGGTCTGCGCGCTCACGCTCACCATGGCTCGCCGGCCGACTATAGTCCACCGCGTCGAACACGCGCAACCCGCGAAAGGGGACTAGGATTGTGACGGGAGGACACGAATGCTCAGGCGACCCGACGTCGACGAGGTGAAGGCGTACGGCGAGGCCCTCGGCCTCGATCTCACGTCCACCGAGGCGCGGATCATGCACTCGCGGATGATGGCCACCATCGACGCGCTCGACGTGTTCAACGAGCTGCGCGTCGAGGAGCATCGCCCGCCGCTCCGCTTCACGGATCGTGATCCGGGCTACCGGCCGACGGAGCACGAGGACCCCTTGAACGTTTTCATCAGGAAGTGCCGGGTCGCGGGCGCGGACCAGGGCCCGCTGCGGGGCAAGACCATCGGGCTCAAGGACCACATCAGCGTCGCCGGTGTGCCCCTGACGTTCGGCTCGCATCTCATGGACGGCTACGTGCCGGACTTCGACGCCACGATCGTGACGCGGCTTCTCGACGCCGGCGGCACGATCGTCGGCAAGCTCAAGATGGAGGAGTTCTCCTGGGGCGGGCCGGGGCTCTCCGGTGTCGGCGACTACGGGCGCCCCTTGAACCCCCACAACAGAGAGCATGTGACGGGCGGGTCGTCCTCGGGCTCCGCCGCGGCCGTCGCCGGTGGAGAAGTGGACGTCGCGTTCGGCGGCGATCAGGGCGGCTCCATCCGCATCCCCGCCGCCTGGTGCGGGATCGTGGGTCTCATGCCCACGCACGGCCTCGTACCCCACTCCGGGGTGTTCGGCCTGGAGCCGACCATCGACTACGTGGGGCCCATGGCCCGAACGGTGGAAGACGTGGCGACGGCGCTCGCGTGCGTCGCCGGGAGCGATGGGGACGACCCGCGCCAGGCTCACGTCCCGGCGAGCGTCCCCGCGTACACCGACGCCCTGTCCCGCGGCGCCGGCGGGCTCAGGATCGGGATCCTGGCGGAAGGGTTCGGCGTCGAGGGCGGCGACCGGAGCGTGGACGAGTGCGTGCGCGAAGCGATCCACGTGCTCGAGCGGAAGGGCGCGCGGACCGAGAGCGTCTCCGTGCCGCTGCACACGCGGGCGCCCCTCGCCCTCCTGCCCATTTACCTGGAAGGCGGCAAGCGGATGTACGACACGAACTTCGGAGGCTCGTTCGCCAGGACGTACTACCCGGCCTCGTTCATCTCGATCTTCGGTCGCCTCAAGCAGAGCCACGGGCGAGAGTTCTCGCCAAATCTCAAGCTCAACCTGATGCAGGGCCACTTCTTGCAGCAGCACTACGGCGGGCGGCTCTACGCCAGGGCGCAGAACGTCCGTCCCACGTTCGTCGCGCAGTACGACCGCGTCCTGGCCGGCGTCGATCTCCTGGCCATGCCCACCGTGCCCCTGCGTGCTCCCCGCTGGCGCGAACCCATGAACTACGAGGAGGCGCTCGAGCACACCCTGTTCGGTGGCAAGCTCGGCATGGACCTAGCGCCGGTCATCGCCAACACCTGCCCCTTCAACTACACGGGGCATCCCGCCATCAGCATCCCTTGCGGGAAGTCGGACGGGTTGCCCATCGGCCTGATGCTCGTGGCGCCGCACTTCAGGGAGGACGTGCTGTTCCGCGCCGCCCACACCTACCAGCAGTCGGTGGACTGGGCCGCGCTGATCAGCACGCCCGCCAGAGGCGGCCCAAAGACCTGACGTCTATTTCGCGATGTGCCTGCTAGCCGTGTTCTTTCACGCCCATCCCGAGGCACCGGTGGTGATCGCCGCGAACCGGGACGAGCGGTACGCGCGCGCTGCCGAGGCCATGCAGGTGCTCCGCGCGAGCGCCCCACGAATTCTCGGCGGTCGCGACGTGCTCGCCGGCGGCACGTGGCTCGCGGTCAACGAGCACGGCGTCTACGCAGGAGTGACCAATCGGCCTGCCCCGACCGGCCGTGACCCGTCCCGCCGCTCGCGCGGCGAGCTTCCGTTGACGCTGGCCGACCATACTCGGGCCCGAGACGCGGTCGTGGCGTTCCAGAAAACGATCCGCGGCTCGGAGTACAACCCGTGCTGGCTCCTGGTCGGCGATCGCGACGCGCTCTTCTACGTCGTGATTGGCTCCCACGAGACACCGGAGATCGAGGAGCTCTCACCAGGCGTCCATGTGCTCGAGAATCGACCGCTCGACCCGGTCTCCGCGAAAGCCGAGATGATCCGGCGGGCGCTCCTCCCCGCGCGCGTGTGGCTGGGGCCCACGCTCCTCAGTGAACTCCACGGCGTGCTGCGGAGCCACGATGTCCCCGCCACCGACCGGCAAGAGGAAGGCGACGCAGACACGAGCGCGAGGCCGGTTCAAGTTCACGCGGCGTGCGTTCACACGACCGACTACGGGACCCGCTCGGCCACGCTGATCATCGTCCCGTTCGAGCCCGAGAGCGTGCCGCAGGTTCACTACGCCGACGGACCGCCGTGTACCACTCCGCTCACGGACGCGTCGCACCTCTGGGACCGCTAGCCCGATTCTGTCGTCGGCCGACGTCACGCCCCGTGCGCTTTCTTCAATGCTTCGATGTTGATTTTTTTCATCTTCAGCATCGCCGCCATGACCCGTCTCGATTTTCCGGGGTCCTTGTCCTGCAGCATCTCGCCCAAGACCGTGGGAACGATTTGCCACGAAACACCGAATCTGTCCTTGAGCCAGCCGCATTGCACTTCCTGGCCGCCCGCGGTGAGCCTCTTCCAAAAGTGGTCCACTTCTTCCTGCGTCTCGCAGTTCACGACAAGGGAGATCGCCTCGGTGAATTTGAATAGCGGCCCGCCGTTTAACGCTATGAATTCTTGCCCATCGAGCTCAAATGCCACCGTCATGACCGATCCCTTTGGTCTTCCGGAGGCCTTTGCCGCCTCTTCTTCATAGTGGGCGATGCTTCCGATCCTGGAGTTTTTAAAGATCGACACATAGAAGTTCACAGCTTCTTCGGCCTGGGTATCGAACCACAAGAACGGGGTGATTCTTTGCATCGTTTTTCGCATTGATGCCTCCTCTGAACCGTGTCGCAAAGGATCTCCTGCTGATCAAGAGAGCTGACGGCGGAACCGCCAGGCGCTGATGCCAACGAAGAGGCTCGCGAGGCCGATCAGCGCGAGGAGGTTCGGATAGACGACATCGAGGCCGGCGCCCTTGATCAGCACGCTGCGTGCGATCGTGGCGAAGTGCGCGATGGGGTTGAAGAGCGTCAGGGGTTGCACCCACTTCGGCATCGCCTCGATCGGCGTCAGCCCGCCGGACAGCATCGCGAGCGGCGGGTTGATGAAGAAGCTGATGAGCTGCGTCTGGTTGGCCGAGCGGACGAACGTCGAGATGAGCGTGCCCAGGCCGATCCCGGTCAGCACGCAGCACGCGCAGGCGGCGAGCACGAGCGCCGGATTGCCGCGGAGCGGAACGCCGAACACCAGCCGGGCCACCGCCAGCACCAGGGCCACCATGGCCATGAGCAGGACGAAGAGCGGCACGATCTTCGCGGTCACGACCTCGAGCGCGCTCGCCGGCGTCATCAGCAGCTGCTCGACCGTGCCGCGCTCCTTCTCGCGGATCATCGTGGCCGCGGAGACGAGCGAGCCGTTGAGGATGATCAGCGTCCCGAACACGCCCGTCACGACGAACCAGGCGTTGACCAGCCCGGGGTTGTACAGGAAGGCCGTGCGCAGCTCGACGGGCGCCGCCCGGCCTCCGTTGACCTCGCGGTTGAGGAAGGCGACGGCGCCCTCGACGTAGCCCTGCGCGATCTGCGCGGTGTTCGCGTTCGCCGCGTTCAGCAGCACCTGGACGGTGGCGGGGCGCCCGCGCATGCGCCGCCGGGCGAAGTCGTAGGGCACCACGACGCCGACATCCAGCCGCCCGGTGCCGAGCGCCTCGCCGAGCGTCGCCGCCGTTTGGTAGGAGCCGGCCAGCCGGAACGTGCGATTCTGCGTCAGCACGGAGATCAGCTCACGGCTCTCGAGCGTGCGGCTCTCGTCGACGATGCCGAGCTTGAGGTTCCGGACGTCGGAGTCCAGCGCGAAGCCGAACAGCAGCACTTGCAGCGTCGGCGGCACGATGAGCGAGATCGTGAGCCGGCGGTCCCGTCGGATCTGCCGCAGCTCCTTCAGGGCGAGCGCCCAGAAGCGCCCGCCGAAGAGCGCGCTCCAGACGCGTCTCACGCCTTCACCTGCATCCGGCGCATCGTTCGCCAGGCGAGCGCGTAGAACACGAGGCCGATCGCGCCGACCGCCAGCACCGCCCACCACACGGCGGGCCAGCCGCCGCCCTGCAGAAAGGCGTCGCGCACGATCACGATGTAGTAGCGCGCCTGGACGAGATTCGAGACCCACCGCAGGCCGTCGGGAATGTTCTCGATCGGGAAGATCAGCCCGGAGAGGAGGAACGAGAGGAGGAAGCCTCCCAGCGCCACGGCCTGGACGGCAGCCGCCTGGTTCGGGATGGCCGCGCCCACGAGCGACGCGAAGGCCGCCATGCAGAAGACGTACAGCACGCTGCCGGCGACGAACGGCGTGGGATCGCCGGCGAACTGAAGGCCGAAGAGCGTGAACATGAGGCCCACGCCCAGCAGGCACTGCGCGAGCCCGATCGCCATGCCGGCCAGGATCTTTCCGAGCAGGAACTCGTGCGCCGAGATGCTCGAGACGTACACCTGGAGGATCGTCTTCTGCTCGCCCTCGCGCGACATTGCGAGCGCTGCGATCACCGTCGGGAAGATGGACAGGCCGAGGACGAGGAATCCCGGACCGTAGAACTTGCCGGGATCGCGGCCGGGATTGAACCAGAGCCGGGTGGCCGTCTGGATGGTGGCGCGGGTGCCCGTCCGGGCGAACTGCTGCGCGAAGGCGCTGGTGATCTGGCCGGCGTTGCCCCGCGTGAGGCGCGCGGTGTTGCCATCGGTGGCGTCGACGAGCGCCTGCGCTTCGGCTGGCCGCGCGCGGCGGATCTGGCGCTCGAAATGCTCCGGGATGATGATCGCCGCGCGCGTCGTGCCGCGGTCCAGCATGGCCGCCGGCGACGTCGCCGGCGGCAGCGTGACGACGCGGAAGGTGAGCGAGCTACGGAACATGTCCGCGTAGCGTCGCGACAGCGGCGTCTGGTCGAGATCCTGGATGACGATCGGGATGTCGGTCACGGTCAGCGAGATCGACGTCCCGAGCAGCGCGGTGAGACACACCGGCAACACGAGCACGAGCCCCAGCGCCAGACGGTCGCGCACGAGCTGGGTCAGCTCCTTGCGGGTCTGCGCGAGGATGCGTCGCATACTGCCAGCCGTCAGGCGGCGACGGCGCCCTTCGCCGCGATGACGAGGAAGACGTCCTCCAGCGAGTAGTCCTCCTCCCTCGCGTCGAGCACGCGGATGCCATCGCGCGCGAGCCTGGCCGTGAGCTCACGAGCCGCCGCCTGCGCATCGCCGTCGACGATGACGTGGATCCGATCGCCGAAGAGCGACACGCGCCACGGCTCCATCCCCGTCTTGAGCAGCGCGACGGCACGCAGCGGCTCGTCGGCGCGGATCTCGAGCAGGCGGCCGCCTTGTGTGGCCTTCACGCCGCTCGGCGTACCCTCCGCGACCAGCTCGCCGGCGACCATGAACCCCAGACGGTTGCACTGCTCGGCCTCTTCCAGATAGTGCGTGGTGACGAGGATCGCGGTGCCCTGGTCCGCGAGCTGATTGATCATGGCCCAGAACGCGCGGCGGGCGATCGGATCCACGCCGGACGTCGGCTCGTCGAGGAAGAGGACGCGCGGCTCGTGCATGATCGCCGCGCCAAACGCCACGCGCTGCTTCCACCCGCCCGGCAGGCTGCCCGTCAGCTGACCGCCCTGGCCCTCGAGGCCCGCGAACTCGAGCACCCAGCGCTTGCGGGCCGCCCGCCGACCCGGCGACACGCCGTAGACGCCGGCGAAGAAGTCGAGGTTCTCGTTGATGGTGAGGTCGTCGTAGAGCGAGAACTTCTGCGACATGTAGCCGACCTGCTGCCGCACGCCCTCCGAGCGGAGCGCTCCGACCTCGCCCGCGAGCCGCACCTCGCCCTCGCTCGGCTCCACCAGGCCGCAGAGCATCTTGATGGTCGTGGTCTTCCCCGCCCCGTTGGCGCCGAGCAGGCCGTAGACCTCGCCGTAGCGCACCTCGAGGTCGATGCCCTGGACCGCGACGAACTCGCCGAACGTCTTGCGCAGGCCGCGCGCGCCGATGGCGATCGGATCGTCGGCCGGCTCGGCGTCGCGGCGGTCCGGGAACGGCTCCACGCGCCTGTCGCCCTCGAGGCCGCGCAGGATCGCGACGAAGGTGTTCTCGAGCGTCGGTGATGCCGCGCGCACGCTCTCCACGGCGTGGCCCAGCGCGTCGCGCACCGCATGCTCTCCGGCCTGCACCTCGTGTACCAGCACGTCGAGGCGGTCGCCGAACCGCTGGACGTCAACGATCCCGTCGCGCTGCGCCAGGGCGGTCTCCGCCCCGCGCAGGTCGCGCGCGCGCACCTCCAGACGCTGCAGCCCCAGGGACTGGCGCAGCTCGGCCGGCGTGCCGGTCCGATGCAGGCGTCCGTCGTGCATGAGGGCCACGCGATGGCACCGCTCCGCCTCGTCGAGATACGGAGTCGCCAGGAGAATCGTCATGCCCTGGCTCGAGAGCTGCGCGAGCGCGTCCCAGAACTCGCGGCGAGAGACCGGATCGACGCCCGTCGTCGGCTCGTCGAGCAGGAGAATGCGGGGCTCGGTCACGAGCGCGCAGGCGAGTGCCAGCTTCTGCTTCATGCCGCCGCTGAGCCGTCCCGCGAGCCGCTCGGTGAAGCGTTCCATCCCGAACATCGTGAGATAGCGATTCCCGCGCTGCTCGATCTGGTGCACCGGCACGCGCCGCAGCTCCCCGACGTAGCGGAGGTTCTCCGCCACGCTCAGGTCCGGGTAGAGGCTGAACACCTGCGTGAGGTAGCCGACGTACGCCCGCGCCCGTCGCGCCGGCTGACCGAGCAGCTCGGCGGCGCCGGACGTCGCCTCCATCACGCCGCCGAGGATCTGGAACGTCGAGGTCTTCCCGGCGCCGTCCGGCCCGATCAGCCCGAAGATCTCGCCGGCTCGCACGTCGAGGTCAATGGAGCGGACCGCTTCGAGCGCGCCATACCGCTTCGTCAGCGCCCGGGTGCGGATGGCGACGTCGGGCTCGCTCATCGGTGCGTCGGCCGCGGGGGCCACTGGAGACCCTCGACGAGGATCTCGCCGTCCGCCGGCATACCCGGCTTTGCGAAGCCGACGGCGCCGCGCAGCCGGAGCTTCACGCCGACCACTTGCTTCACCCGGTCCTCACGGAAGTAGGTGTTTTCCGGCGTGAACGACGCTTGCGGGTCGATGCGCAGCACGTACGCGTCGATCGGCTTCGCCGGATCGGAGTCGAGGTAGACGCGCGCCGGCTGGCTCAACCGGACGCGCCCGATCTGTCCCTCGGGCACGAACGCTCGCAGATAGACCTCGGCCAGGTTCACGAGCGTGATGACCGGGGTGCCCGCCGTGATCACCTCGCCCGGCTCGGCCGTGCGCGTCGCCACCGTACCGGTGAACGGCGCGACGACGCGGAGATCCTTTTGGTTGGCCCGCGCCTCCTGGAGCGAGGCTCGCGCGCGCTCGGCCTCGGCTTGCGCGGCGGCAATGTCCGCCTGCGCCTGTAAGATCTGCCCCTGGACCGCGGCGACCTGGGAGGAGCGAATCGCCGGGTTGAGCAGATTCGCCTGCGCCGCCGTGAGCGAGCCGCGTGCCGCTTCGACTTGACGTCGGGCGGCCGCTACCACCGCCGCCTGCGCCTCCTCGGCGCTCTCGGCTCGTCGCGCTTCCTGCTCCGCGACCAGCTCGCGCTTGAAGAGCCGGCCCATGGCTTCCCGGTCCCACTTCGCCTGGGTGTGCGAGGCCTCGGCCTGCGCCAGCTGGGCCTCGGCTGCGGCCAGCTTCCCCTCGGCCTCGCTGACGCGGCCCTGCGCGTCGGCGCGCGCCTGATCCACGCCAAACCGGTTCTGCTGCAACTGCTCGTTCAGCACCGCGATCTGGTGTTGCGCCAGGCGCACTCGCGCGTCGGCCTGACGGACGGCCGCCGACGCCTGCTCCTCGCGGGCGCGAATCTGCTCGTCGTCGAGCACGGCGATGACCTGCCCGGCCTCGACCGGATCACCCTCCCGCACGGTGATCTCGCGGATCCGTCCTGACGTCTTCGCCGCCACGGCGGCATCGTCGCCCTCGATGCGCCCGCTCACCGCGATCACGCCCGGCGGCACGGCGGGCGGTGCCAAGACGAGGCGCCACACGGCGAACCCGGGGAGGCCGAGCACGAGCACGCCAACGATCGCGACCCGGCGCTGGCGCGCGCTCATGCGCCGCGCCTCGCGCCCCGACGCTCGGCCGCGAGCCCGTGCGTGAGCAGGTCCTGGATGTGCTTCACGTACGCCGCGGCGTCCGGCGGCTTGATCGCCGGGCGCCGCTTGGCGAGCACACGCTCGCGGAACCGCGCCGTGGCGAAGAAGAACACGAGGCTGCCGACGAGGCTCAGATGCGTCAGCAGCGGATCGACGGGGCGGAAATCACCGTCGCTCACGCCGCGCGCCACGATGCGCTGCACGGCGCCGAGGATCCGCGCCGGCTTGTCGATCAGCGCCGGGTCCAGGTGCTTGCCGCCCGCAAGGACCTCGCGCAGCATCATCGAGCAGAAGTGCGGGTGGCGCCGCGTGGCGATCTCGCCCACGACCGCGATCAGCTCGCGCAGCACCTCCGGCGCCGGCCGTGGCGACGCCGCGAGCCGCTCCACGCTCGCGACCATCTCGCCGAACGTCGCGCTCACGATGGCCAGGTAGAGGTTTCGCTTGCCACCGAAGTGATAGTTGATCATCGCCTTGTTGACGGCAGCCTTCTGGGCGATCGCCGCGACCGGCACGCCGTCGTAGCCGCGCTCGGCGAAGAGCTCGGTGCCGGCGGCGAGCAGCGCCTCGCGCGTGGCGGCGGCATCGCGGCGGCGGGCGCGGTGGCTTCCAATTCGAGCGGCAGACGTCATTCGGCGTCTCTCCTCGCGATCGATTGTCTTTCCATCGGCGATGTTAACTAAACATATGGTTGATTACGGGACGAGTCAAGCGTGCGCCCGGCGGAGGGATTCACGCGCGTACCAACGAATTCCACCGAATTGATCTCACTGGCCTCGACCCTGAGGTACGAGGGCTCGTCGCGCGACGATGGGTGGCCGATGGTCTCCAGCGAGAGTGGAGAGAAACGAGCAGAGCGTTGAACTCGTCCCCTCCCGCCGAGCCTGTACCTCGGCTCACCTCGTGGGTTTAGTCCCTGCTGGCACGCGGACGACGGGCAATTAACTCTGCTCGCCCCCACGCTGGTTCCGAAAAACGTCGTTCGAAGGGAAACGGGGGGGAGATCGCTCTTCTTCAGGCGGCGGGTCGGTGCGACCGCATAAGCGTAGAATGGGGGCGGAGGTGCGCCCATGAAGTCTCGAGCCCTTCTGACACTGCTTGGCCTGACGCTCGTTTCGCTGCTGCTCGTCGACACGGGGACATTGTGGGCGCGCGCGGGAGGCGGTGGAAGCCGCGGTTCGCGGTCCTACTCGGCCCCGGCGCGGCCGGCCCCCTCGCCTGTCGCGCCCGCGAACCCGATGAGCCCCGCGCGTCCGTCCGCCCAGCCCGCGCCGCAGCGGCCGGGTATCTTCGGCGGCCTCATGGGCGGCATCGCCGGGTTCGCGCTCGGCGGCCTCATCGGTTCGCTCCTGTTCGGCGGCATGGGCCAGGGCTTCGGCGGGGGCGTCGGTCTCCTCGAGATCCTGCTCATCGGCGGCGGCATCTTCCTCCTACTGCGCGCCTTCCGCGGGCGCCACACCGCGCCCGAGCCGGCGTACGCGGGCGCCGGGGCGAGCGCCTACGGCGCCGGCGACGGGAGTGAGAGATGGTCGAGCGGGGCGACCGCGGTGGAGGCGCCGGCCGCGTCCTCCGACCTTGAGCGCGGGATCGCCCACATTCGCCAGATGGACCCTGGCTTCGACCCCACGGCCTTCGCCCGGTGGGTACAGCGCGTGTTCGTCGACGTCCAAGAGGGTGTCGGGCGGCGCGACATGAGCACCCTCAACGACCGGCTCACGCCGCAGGAGTACGCGCGGCTCCAGGCTCAGTGCGACCGGCTCCGGAGCGCGCGCCAGACGAACCGGGTCGAGCAGATCCAGTTCAAGCGCGCCGACGTGACGGAGGCGTGGCAGGAGAGCGGCCAGGACTGGGCGACGGTGTACGTTGCCGCGTCCCTCGTCGATTACACGCTCGACGACACGACCAGGAATCTCGTCGACGGGTCCAGAACGCCACAGGACGTCGAGGAGTACTGGACCTTCACGCGCCCGGTCGGCCCCACTCCCTGGCGCCTCTCCGCGATCCAGACGTCGTAGCCTATACGGGCTGGATCGCGGCCAACCTCCACTACGCCATCCCGGCTTGAAGGGGATCAGGGCAAATTTCGCGAGCGCTCGGTGCCTGAGCCAGGGATCACCGCTCCCTTCCGCTTCACACTGGGCACCTGATGACGGACACACCTCGCTGTAGGTGGCCGCGTGGTATCTCTGGCGAGCGACGGGCGACGCGCGGCGGAAGGCGAAGCAGTGGACGCTTCGCGACCATTCCGCACCAGTGAGGAGGCGGTCATGGAGCTCTACGAGGTGATGCAGACGACGTTCGCCGCGCGCGAGTTTACCGACGAGCCGGTGCCCGACGCGGTGCTGTTCAAGATCCTGGACCACGCGCGCTTCGCGCCCAGCGGCGGCAACCGCCAGGGCTGGCGCGTCATCGTCGTCCGTGATCCCGCGACCCGCAAGGCGCTCTCCGATTGCTCCGCGCCCGCTGCCAAGCGCTACGCCGCGCAGGTCCAGGCCGGCGAGAACCCCTGGAACACGATCGACCCCACCATTGTGGACGCCGTGACCATCGAGCGCACGTCACCGCCGGCCCGGCTCACCGAGCCGTTCGTGAAGGCGCCGGTCGTCCTCGTCGTCTGCGTCGACCTCAAGGTCGTGGCGTCGATGGACCAGTTGCTCACTCGCGTCGGCGTGATCAGCGGCGCCTCGATCTACCCGTTCGCCTGGAACATCCTCATGGCCGCGCGTCACGAAGGCTACGGCGGGACGATCACAACGCTGGCCGTGGCCCAGGAACCGAAAGTCCAGGAGCTGCTCAGCCTCCCGCGCCACATCGCCGTGGCCGCCGTCATGCCGTTCGGGCGCCCGCTGCGGGCGCTCACGAAGCTCAAGCGCAAGACGGTGGCGGAGTTCGCGACGCTGGAGCGCTGGGGCGGCCGGCCGCTGCCCAGCGCGTAGGCGAGGGGCGCGCCGCCGACGGGCCCGCGAGCGGCTCTCGCCACCATCGGATTCCGTTCCGGCAAAACGTCCACGGCCTCGTCGGAGACTCTCGCTCGGGTAGCCCGAAGCGCTAGGATTGGACCATGCGCCTGCCCTTCGTTCCGCCGCTCGTGCCCATGCTGTCCAAGGCCGCGGACGCCTTGCCGACCGGCGACGGCTGGCAGTTCGAGCCCAAGTGGGACGGCTTTCGAACATTGGTGTTTCGCGACGGCGACGAGGTCGTGCTGCAGAGCCGCGACGAGAAGCCGATGAACCGGTACTTCCCCGAGCTCGTCGCACCCCTCACTGCGACGCTGCCCGAGGGCTGTGTCGTCGACGGCGAGATCGTCATCGTCGGCGCGGGCGGGCTCGACTTCGAGGCGCTGCTCCTCCGCATCCATCCGGCCGCATCGCGGGTGAAGCTCCTGGCCGCGGAGGCGCCGGCTTCGTTCGTGGTCTGGGACCTGCTCGCGCTCGGCAACGAGGACCTGCGCGAGGTCACGCTCGCGGTGCGGCGCGACCGGCTCGAGCAGGTGCTGGCCGACGCTCCACCGCCCGTGCACCTCTCGCCGGCCACGCGTGATCGTACCCTCGCGGAGGACTGGTTCCGTCGCTTCGAGGGAGCCGGGCTCGACGGCGTCATGGCGAAGCGCCTGGACGCGCCCTACCGCGCCGGCGAGCGCACGATGATCAAGGTCAAACACGCGCGCTCCGCCGACTGCGTGGTCGCCGGCTTCCGCTGGCACAAGAACAGCACCGGCTCGATGGTCGGCTCGCTCCTGCTCGGCCTCTACGACGCGGATGGTACGCTGCACCACGTCGGCGTCACCGCGGCGTTCACCAACGCGGCCCGCAAGCAGCTCGTCGCCGACCTGGCGCCCCTCCGGGAGAACGCGCTCGAGGGCCATCCCTGGCGTCACTGGGCCGAGGCGCAGGAAGACGCGAACGCAACAGGGCAACGCCTGCCCGGCGCGACCAGCCGCTGGAACCGCGGCAAGGACCTGAGCTGGGAGCCGCTCCGACCCGAACGCGTCCTGGAGGTCGAGTACGACCACATGCAGGGGACTCGCTTCCGGCATGCCGCTCAGTTCGTGCGCTGGCGCCCCGACAAGCGCCCGCAAGACTGCCGTTACGATCAGCTGGAGGTCACGCCAGCCTACGAGCTGGAGCGCGTCTTCGGCGTGCGCGATCCGCGCCGCGCGACTCCCGGGCCACCCCAGGGATCGTAGTCGGGATCGGGCGGTTCCTCGGCGGGGCGTTCACCCTCGGGAACGTGACGCAGGTTGACCCGGATGCGCGTCCACGTGCTCGAGCGGCCACGCATCGAGTCGACGAGGACGTCGTCCACCCGCAGCCACGCCGCGGCCTCCCGATGGCGAGCCTTCCAGCGCTCCAGCCCCGCGAGCGCGTCCTCCGTATGCTCCGCCTTCGCGACAGTGACGAGCGGTTGCACCGACTGGCGGCCGCCGCGGCCTTTCTCTCGGGCGCTCGCTGCGTGCTTCCGTCTCGACGGTGCGACGCGCGGCGGCTCGGCGGCTTGCTTCTTGTAGTGCGGCGGCCAGGGCGCGTCGCCGAGGCCCGCGGCTTCCTGGGCGGCAGACAGCTCGAGCAGGCTGTCGAGCGATCCCGCCGCGGTGTCGATTCCTGCCGACGCGTCGCCGCGTTCGGTCAGACGCGCTGGAGCGGTGACCAGCGTGAATGCCGCCGGATCGCAGTGGGCGACCTCGTCCCATGCGAGCGGCATCGAGACGCGCGCGTCAGGGGTCGGGCGCACCGACCAGGCCGACGCCACCGTACGGTCCTTGGCGTTCTGGTTGTAGTCGAGGAAGACGCCGTGCCGCTCCTCCTTCCACCATTGGCTGGTCGCCCGCTCGGGCGCGCGCCGCTCCACTTCCCGCGCAAGGGCCAGCGCCGCGCGCCGCACCTGGTCGAAGCTCCAGCGCCGCTCGATCCGCACGTTGACGTGCATGCCGCGGGATCCCGACGTCTTCGGCCAGCCGCGCAGGCCGTGTTCGTCGAGCACGTCACGTACGATCAGGGCCACGCGCCTGGCGTCGTCCCAGCTGGTACCCGGGCCGGGGTCGAGATCAACGCGCAGCTCGTCGGGATGCTCGAGGTCGTCGGCGCGTACCGGGTGCGGGTTCAGGTCGATGGATCCCAGATTCACAATCCACAGCAGCTGCGCCGCGTCGCGTACCACGATCTCTCGCGCCGTCCGGCCCGATGGAAAGCGCAGCTCCACCGTCTCGACCCACCCGGGGTGCTGCGCGGGGGCCCGCTTCTGGAAGAACGGCTCGCCCTCCGCGCCGTCCACGTAGCGTTTGAGCACGATCGGCCGCCCCGCGATTCCGCGCAGCGCCCCTTCGGCGACCGCCACGTAGTAGTTCGCCAGGTCTAGCTTCGTGTGACCGGCCTGCGGAAAGAACACCTTATCCGGGTTGGTGATCACCACCTCGCGACCCGCGACTTCCAGGACGGTCTGCCGCGCCTTGCTCATGGAAACAGTGTTGCCGAATTGACCGTCGGCGCAAGTCCTCGAGCCCCTGCAATTGGCTTGCCCTCGTGCGACTGTAGAGCCCTATGAATCGGACCCTGCTGAAACGCGCGACGCTCGTGCTGGCCGCCGCCCTCGCCCTGACCGCATTCGCTACGCGCGAGGACAGCTGGCGCATCATCGGGCCTGGCGGCGGGGGCGCGCTGTTCCACCCGACGGTCAGCCCGCATGACCCGCGCACCGCTCTCGTCGCCAGCGACATGACCGGCAACTACATCACGACCGACGCCGGAGGGCGCTGGCGCCACTTCAATTTGGGCGGTCCCGTCCAGTTCTTTCTCTTCGACCCGATCGACCCAGGCGTGATCTACGCCCAGGCCGGCGCGCTCTTCCGCAGCTCCGACGGTGGCAGGACCTGGGCCCGATTCTTCCCGAGCGCCGTCGCGAAGATCACGATGGGCGACGACCACGCGGGCCTCAGGCTTCACGTCGCCAGCGGGCCGCGCGGTGATGTCGGCGCAATGGCCATCGATCCTGGAGATTCCCGCGTCCTGTACCTCGCGATCGACTCCGCCCTGTGGACGTCCCCCGACGGCGGCGCCAGATGGCGGAAATCCGCCGACCTGCCCGGCCGAGCGCGCTGGATGTGGATCGACCCGCGCTCGAGCAAGGCCGACCGCACCGTGTACGTTGCCGGTCCCGACGCCATGTATCGCCGACAGGCCGGGGGCTGGCGCACCGGCGCGTCCCCCGGCGTCTTCACCGACGTCACGGGGACTCCACCGCGCTTCTACGCGACCTCGGCCGGCAAGATCTTCGTTTCCGCAGATGGAGGCATGACGTGGAGCGCTTCTTCGCTGTGGGGCTTCTGGGGACGCGCCACCGCTATCGCGGCCAGCCCCCAGCAGCCCGACGTCGCGTACGTCTCCTATTCGGGGCTTCGCGCGCCAATCCGGGCGACGTTCGGCGTGGCCAAGACCGTCGACGGCGGTCGTCATTGGACACCCGTCTGGCACAACGTCCGCGATGCCTGGCTCAGCGAGCGTTTCAATGCCGGGTGGGCCGGCAACCCTGTCGGATTCGGAGTCGCGCCCGGCACGCCCGACGTCGTGTACGCCACCGACTACGGGCGTACTCTCCGTACGCTCGACGGTGGCGCGTCCTGGCAAGCGGTCTACTCCACTCGCACGCCCGCTGGCGGCTGGACGACCAACGGCCTCGACGTCACCACCTGCTATGGCGTGCACTTCGACCCCTTCGACTCACGCCACATGTTCATCAGCTACACGGATATCGGTCTCTTTGCCAGCGACAACCACGGGGCCAGCTGGTACAGCGCGACCCGCAGCGGCGTGCCGGGACCGTGGGTCAACACCACGTACTGGATGGAATTCGACCCGCACGTGCGCGGCCGGATGTGGGCAGTCATGAGCGGCGTGCACGACCTTCCACGGCCCAAGATGTGGCAAGGCCGATCACCCGAGACGTACGACGGTGGTGTCGTGCGCAGCGACGACGGCGGAGGCACCTGGCGCGTGCAGAACACCGGTATGCCGCAGACAGCCGCCACCCACATCCTGCGCGACCCGGCGGGCGCGCTGTACGTCACGGGCTTCGGCCGGGGCGTGTTCAAGTCCACCGACGGGGGAGAGCGCTGGGCTCTCAAGAACGCCGGCATCGAAGGCGCGCAGCCGCTTGCCTGGCGCCTCGCGCGTGATACGAAGGGCACGCTCTACCTGGTGGTTGCTCGCCGCAGCGACGACGGCAGCTTCGCAAACGCCGGGGACGGCGCCCTCTACCGCTCGACCGACGGCGCAGAGCACTGGACCCGCATACCGCTGCCCCGGGGCGTCAACGGTCCGAGCGGTCTGGCCATCGACCCACAGGACCCCGGCCGTCTGTACCTGGCCGCCTGGGGCCGGAGCACTCCGCAAGGCGCGGAGGACGGCGGCATCTATCTCTCGACCGATGCCGGCGCAACATGGCGCCGGGTCCTCGCGCAAGACCAGCACGTGTACGACGTGACGGTCCACCCGCGCGACCCCCGTGTGCTCTACGCTGCGGGCTTCGAGGCCTCCGCCTGGCGGTCCTCCGATCGCGGCCTGACGTGGAGGCGCATTGCCGGGTTCGACTTCAAGTGGGGTCACCGCGTGATCGTCGATCCGCGCGATCCGGCCAGGATCTTCATCACCACGTTCGGTGGGAGTGTCTGGTACGGGAAAGTCGACTAGCGGGAGTTGCCCAGGCCGGGGGAACATGCGATAGAAAGACCGGACCAGGGACCGGCGGGAACCCGAATCGGGCGCCGGCCCCGGTATGCGGGAGGAGGCGACCGAGGATGACCGACGTCGAATCGGTAACCACAGAGATCATCAAAGGCAAGCTCCTGGCAACCGCCGACGAGATGGGGATCGTGCTCGTCCGGACCAGCATGAGCCCGGTCATCTACGAGGTCCTGGACTTCGCCTGCGGCGTCACCGACGCCCAGGGCCAGCTCGTCGCCCAGAACAACGGCATCACGCTCTTCACCGGCACCTTCGGGCTCCAGGTGCAGAGCATGTTGCGAAAGTTCGCCGGCACCATCGCGGACGGCGACGTGTACATGACCAACGACCCCTACGGCGGGGGAACGCACACCACGGACGTCGCCCTCATCAAGCCGATTTTCTGGCAGGGAGGCCTGATCGCGTTCGGGATCGCGGTGGCGCACTGGAGCGAGGTGGGCGGGAAGGTCGCCGGATCTCTGTCGCCGGACTCGACCGAGATTTACCAGGAGGGGGTGCAGTTCCCCGGCATCCGGCTCTGCCGCAACGGCGCCGTGCTCCAGGATGTGATCGACCTGGTGGCGGCCAACGTGCGGCTGCCGAAGCACTCGCTGGGCGACCTCAACGCCGAGCTGGCGGCGGTCCGGGTTTGTGAAGGGCGGCTGCACGAGATCTGTCGCCGGTACGGCACCGAGCGCCTGACCGCGACCTTCGGCGCGATCCTCGAGCAGGGAGAACGGCTGGCCCGGCAGGCCCTGCGACTGATTCCCAACGGCGTCTACGAGGCCGAGGACTTCATCGATGGCGACGGCAACCGGGACCTCCAGCTCCCGATCCGGGTGCGCGTGACGGTGGAAGACGAAGCGATGGCCATCGACTTAACCGGGTGCGTCCCCCAGGTGCCCGGGCCCATCAACTGCACGTACTCGGCGACCCTGTCGGCCTGCAAGACGATCTTCAAGGCCGTCACCGAGCCGACGGCACCCTCGAACGACGGGTGGTTCCGACCGCTGCGCGTCGTCATTCCGCCGGGCACGGTCTTCAGCGCCGTCCGGCCGGCACCGGTCGGGTGGTACTACGAGGGTTCCGCGCACGTGTCCGAGCTCGTGTGGAAGGCGCTGGCCCTCGCGGCCCCGCACCGGCTGACCGCCGGCTCGTACGTGAGCCTGTGCGCCACCTATATCTGCGGTCGCGACCCCGTCACCAACGAGCTGTTCGTCCACATCGAGCCCCACAACGGCGGCTGGGGCGCCGGACCCGACAAGGACGGCGAGAGTGGGCTCATCGCCACCACCGACGGCGACACGTACAACTATCCGGTGGAGCTCATAGAGAACAAGTTCCCGCTCCGGGTGGAACGCTACCGCTTCCACACCGAGGGCGGCGTCGGCGCCGGTCGGTTCCGCGGGGGCTTCGGCCTGGAGCGCGTCTATCGCATCCTCACTGACGACGCGTTCTCCTATGCCAGCATCGGCCGGTCCATCGCGCGTCCCTGGGGCGTGGCCGGTGGGGAGCCGGGGACGACCAATTATCTCGAGATCATCTCCGGCCGCCGGCGGTTTCGGGGCGCGCGCCTGCCGCACACGACACTCAAGAAGGGCGATCAGATCCGCATCGTGACCGGCGGCGGGGGCGGGTACGGCCCGCCCCGCGAGCGCGATCCCGAGCTCGTCGGCCAGGACGTCCGCGGCGGCCTGCTGACCCCCCAGCAAGCTCTCCAGACCTACGGGGTGGTCCTCAAGGAGGATCGCACCATCGACCACGCACGCACCGCCGCGCAACGTGGCGGGCGTGGGCGACGTCGCCCGGCGGCATGAGCCTCCGGGTCGCAACCGACATCGGGGGGACGTTCACCGATCTCGTCTTCTTCGACGAGGACGCGACCGCCACCGGCCTGGCCAAGGCGCTGACCAGGCCCGGCGACCTGGCGCAAGGGGTGCTCGACACGATCACGCTGGCGAATCTCTCGACGGACGCGTTTCGATACTTCATCCATGGCTGCACCGTGGTCATCAACGCGATCACCGAGCGGAAGGGTGTGAAGACGGCGCTCGTCACCACCAGCGGGTTCCGGGACGTGCTCGAGATCGGCCGGGGCAACCGTCCCGATCTCTACAACATGAGGTTCGAGAAGCCGCGCCCGTTCGTGCCCCGCCACCTCCGGTTCGAGGTGGAGGAGCGGGTGGACCAGCACGGCACGGTGCTCAAGCCGTTGCGAATGGAAGACGTCGAGGAGGTGGTGCGGCGGTGTCGCGACGCGCAGGTGCAGGCCATTGCCGTCTGCTACCTCCACGCCTACGCCAACCCCGACCACGAGCTGCGGACCGCCCAGCACTTGCGGCGGCAGCTGCCCCGCGTCGCCGTCACCGTCTCCTCGGACGTGACGCGGGAGTGGCGGGAGTACGAGCGCTCGACCACCGCCGTGCTGAACGCCTACGTCCAGCCGATCGCGGAGGCCTATCTGGACAACCTCGAGCGCGCCGTCTCGACGAGGGGTGACCTCCAGCCCCACGTGATGCAGTCCAACGGCGGCACGACCACCTTCGCCCTGGCCAAACGACGCCCGATCCAGCTCATCGAGTCGGGGCCGGTCGCCGGGGTGATCGGCGCCGCGGCCGTCGGGCGGCTCGTCGGGGAGCCCAACGTGATCTCCCTCGACATCGGCGGCACCACCGCGAAGTGCTCGCTGGTCGAGGCCAGCACGCCGAAGGTCACCACGGAGTACAAGCTGTTCCAGACCCGCACCTTCCCGGGGTACCCGGTGAAAGTCCCCGTGGTCGACATCGTCGAGATCGGCGCCGGCGGCGGCTCCATCGCGAGGTTCGATCCCAGCGGCGCGCTGCAGGTGGGACCGGTCAGCGCGGGGGCCGACCCGGGACCGGCCTCGTACGGACGCGGCGGGACCGAGCCCACCGTCACCGACGCCATGCTCCTGACGAACGTCCTCAACCCCGACTACTTCCTGGGGGGCCGGCTGCGCCTCGATCGTGACCAGGCCCACGGCGCCATGGCCAAGATCGCCCGCGGGCTCGGGATCTCGGTCGAAGCGGCCGCGGTCTCGGTCGTTCGCCTCGTCAACGCGAACATGATCAACGCGCTCAAGCTGGTGAGCGTCCAGCGCGGGCACGATCCGCGCGACTTCGTCCTGGTCGCCTCGGGCGGCGGCGGTCCCATGCACGTGGCCGCCCTGGCGCAGGAACTGGGTGTGAAGGCCGCCATCGTGCCGAATTACCCCGGGTGCTTCTCGGCCTGGGGCATGCTGATGACCGAACCCCGGATCGACCTCATCAGGACCCAGTTGCGGCGGACGGCCGAGGTCACCCTCCACGAGGTCGAAGGCGTCTTTGCCGAGATGGCGCGAGAGATCCTCGCTCAGTACGCCGCCGACCGGGTCGCAGCCGCTGACGTGCGATTCGTCCGCAGCCTGGATGCCCGTTACCACGGACAGGACCACACGGTGCCCGTCGCGCTGGACGGCGCGCTGGCGGACGTGGACCGGATCGCGGAACTGTTCCACGCGGCGCACAAGAAGGCCTACACCTTCGACTTGCCGGATACGCCGGTGGAGGTCGTCAACTACCGGCTGACCGGGTATCACCTCGCCAGGCGGCCCGATCTCCGCAAGATCGAGCGCCGGCCTGGCGACCCTCCCCTCAAGGGACGGCGGGTCGTGGACTTCGGCGACGCCGGCGTGGCCGAGGCGATCGTGCTGGAGCGCGACACGCTCCCGGCGGGGTTTCAGCGTTCCGGGCCGGCAATCGTGGAGGAGGCGTCGTCGACCACCGTCGTCCCTCCCGGAGGCTGGTTCGAGGTCGACGAGTGGGGCCAGCTACACATTCGCCTCGAGCGTGAACCCTGACCTCGACGATGCCGGTCGAGGTTCGCGTCGAGCACGTGACGAAGGTCTTCGGCGCGATCACGGCCGTCGCCGGCGTCACACTGGAAATCCAGAGAGGCGAATTCTTCACGCTGCTGGGCCCGAGCGGAAGCGGCAAGACGACCCTCCTGCGGATCATCGCTGGACTCGAGGGCCCCTCGTCGGGCCGGGTGTTCATCGGCGGCATCGACGCCACCGATCTTCCGCCGAACCGGCGCCCGACCAGTACCGTCTTCCAGGACCTCGCTCTGTTCCCGCACATGAGCGTTGGTCAGAACGTCGAGTACGGCCTCCGGTTGCGCGGGGTGAGTCCGGCGGCCCGCCAGGCCCGAGCGCAGGCCATGCTGCGGCTGACCGACCTCGACGGGTTCTACGACCGGGACCCGAACACCCTGTCCGGCGGCCAGCGGCAGCGGGTGGCCCTGGCCCGGGCGCTCGTCGTCGAGCCGACCGTGCTGCTACTCGACGAGCCGCTGACGGGTCTCGACGAGAAGCTGCGCGAGCAGATGCAGGAGGAGCTGCGGAACCTTCAGCATAAGCTCGGCACGACGTTTGTCGCCGTCACCCATCACCAGGACGGCGCCCTGTCCATGAGCCACCGGATCGCGGTCCTGCGCGACGGCCACCTCGAACAAGTCGGCGGCCCTGTCGAGCTCTACGAGCGACCGCGGACGCAATTCGTGGCGAGCTTCGTCGGCGCGGCCAACCTCCTGCGCGGGACCGTCGAGTCGCGCGACGGCCACGCCGTCCTGCTCCTGGGGGGTGAGGCCCTCCGGCTGCCCAGCCCGCCGCCCATCGCCCCGGGCGAACCGGCGGTGATGGTGATCCGCCCGGAGCGCGTGCGGCTGGGTGCTGACTCCCGCGCACGGGACAACCGCGTGCCGGTCGAGGTGGTGTCCCTCGTGTACAAGGGTGCGGTGCTCGAGTACGGGCTGCGCCTCTCCCAGGGCCAGCCGTTGCGGGCCCAGGTGATGGGGCAGGACGCGGGCCGGGATGTCCGGGTCGGCACGCGAACGGAGGCAGGCTGGGACCTGAGGGACACCATCGTGCTGCCGGGCGGTCGGGGTGACGGAGGGGGGTGAGAGATCTCGAGTCGTGGTCCGGCGGGCCGGCTCACCACTCGCGGGTACGGTTCGCCCTGACATGTGGTCGATGGCTGAGCGTTCGGTGGATCGAAAGGGAGGGAGACGCGTGGTGGACCGTGAAAACGAAGGGACCGCGACTCGCGATCACGCCTCGAACATCTCGCGGCGCCGACTGCTCAGCATCCTCGGGATGGGCGGGTCGGCCCTGGGCCTGGCCACGGTGCCGCTGGCCCGGCGCGGATTCGCCCAGCCGTCGAAAGCGACGGTCCGGTACTGGGCCAGCGGCACGATGACGATCGAGAAATTCTGGGCCCAGCTCGAACGGGACGAGGGGATCAAGGTCGTCTTCAGTGACAACGGCAACGATCCGGGGCCGGTGGTCAGCCGGATGGTCTTCGGCAACGCCAACGACCTCTACGACGTCGGCGGGCTGCAGGGCGGCGCCGAAAAGGAGCTCGCCCTGCGCAACGCGATCGCCCCCTGGGACCTGAGCAAGATCCCGAATTGGAACGACGTCTGGAGCTGGGCCAAGGAGATTCCCTACACCCAGGTGAACGGCAAGCAGTACGGGATCCCCGCCGTCGTGAACGCCGATTCGATGATCTACCTGCCCCAAAAGGTCGGGAAGGTCGACTCCTACCACACCGTCTTCGACCCGAAGCTCAAGGGCAAGACGGCCATGGAGGATGCCTGGATCAACAGCGCCATCTTCACGGCCATCTACCTGAAGGAGAACAATCTGTTGAAGATCAAAGACCCGGGCAACCTGGAGAAAGACGAGCTCCAGGGTGTCATGGAGTTTCTGATCAAGAAGAAGAAGGACGGACAGTTCCGCACCTTCTGGAACGGCTGGGAGCAGGGCGTCCAGCTCGTCACGAGCCAGGAGGTGTGGGTGATGACAGGCTGGGAGCCGATCGTGTACGCGGCGCGCCGGGCGGGCGTCCAGGCAGACTACGCCGTGCCCAAGGAAGGCTACGAGGGGTGGTCCAATGACCTGCTCCTGCACCGCGGCGCGGTGGACCGGAAGCTCTCCGAGGCCGCCCACCGGATGGCCAACTGGATCCTGGGCGGGTACTACGGCGCCGCGCTGAGCAAGCTGCGCGGCTACGTGGTGCCGACGGACCACTCCGCGATGGCCGCGGCGAAGTCCGGCGGGGAGTTCGACGCCAAGGTCCAGGCCGACCTCAACCAGCACGTGAAGAACAAGTTCTTCAGCAAGAAGGGCGCGACGCACTGGCAGAACGTCCGACCCACTCACTTCCAGCTCTACGAGGAGTGGTGGCAGAAGCTGCGCAACGCGTGAGGGCCCGCCGGGAAGGGAGTCCGGTGTCCGCCCGCCTCCCCTCCCGGCCTCATCCCGGGGCAGACCGGTGACCGGGCACCGACGCTCCGTCCTGCTCGCCTCCCCCGTGGTCGCGGTCCTGCTCGCGCTGTCGGTCGCGCCGCTCGCGCTGGTGCTCGTCTGGAGCTTCTGGCAATGGGATCCGGCGATCTACTGGATGCGCCCCGCTTTCGTGCTCGACGCCTACCAGAGCGTGGTCGGGACCGATCGGTTGATCGTGATCGTGCGGACGGCGCGCATCGCTCTCATCACCGCCGCGCTGGCCCTGCTGCTGGGCTATCCAGTGGCGCTCTTCATGGACCGGTTCGCCACGGCGCGCGAGCGCACCATCCTGATGCTCCTCTTCCTGGTGCCGTTTTTCACCAGCTACATCATCCGCACCTTCGCCTGGCGGCTGGTCCTCGGCAGGACCGGGCTCATCAACAGCTTCCTGGTCCGGGCGGGACTCCGGGAGGAGCCGCTGGAGTGGCTCCTCTTCAGCGATTTCGCCGTGCACGTCGGCTTGCTCGCCTCCTACCTCCCCTTCATGATCTTCCCCCTGCTGCTCGCGTTCGGCCGGATCGACCGCTCGCTGATCGAGGCCAGCGAGGACCTCGGCGGCACGTTCGGCCAGACGCTGCGACACGTCATTCTCCCGCTCACCGCGCCCGGGATGTTCGCGGGCTCTCTCTTCGTGTTCGTGATGGCCCTCGGGTCCTCAGTGGAGGTTCAGTTTCTCGGCGGGGCCGCCGCGTCGATGATCGCCATCATGATCCAGGATGTGATCCGGGTCCTGAACTTTCCCCTGGCCTTCGCGATCTCTACCAGCGTCGTGCTCTTCCTCATCCTGCTGCTCATCGTGGGATCCCGGTTCCTGGGACTCGCCCGACTGTTCGCGAGCGTTGCCAGATGAGCGCGATGATCGGCCCCTCCCGACGCTGGCTCCGCGCCGGCCTGGCGGGCTATACGTGGATCGTGGTCCTGTTCATCTACCTGCCGCCGGTGTACCTGCTCCTGCTCTCCTTCAACCCGGGGTTGCTGCCCAGCGTGCCGACGCTGAGCAACCTGAGTCTCAAGTGGTACCGGGCTCTCCTGGACGAGGCGCGGATGCTGGATGCGCTGCAGGCCTCGGTGATGGTGGCGGTGGTGACCGCCGTGGTCACGACGGTGCTCGCGCTGCTCGGGGGGCTCGCCTACCGGCGGATGGCGGCGAACGCCCAGGTCGGCTTTTTCGTCTTCGTCGTCTTTCCGATGTTCGTCCCCGGCGTCATCCAGGGGCTGGCGCTCTCGGTCATCCTCCGCGTTCTCGGCGTCACGTTCTCCGGCTGGACGGTCGTGGCCGGGCATCTGCTCTGGTCGTTGCCCGTCGTGTTCATCGTCTTGCTGACGAGTTTCTCCGTCCTCCGCGGCAGCCTGGCTGAAGCCGCGCAGGACCTCGGGGCCAGCGAGTGGCGGGTGTTCTGGGACATCACCTTCCCGCTCATCCGGCCCGGGATCATCAGCGGAGCGTCGTTCGCGCTCCTGCTGTCGTTCAACGAATTCATCCGCGCCTTCTTCCTGGTCGGGGGGCAGGACACGCTGCCGATCTACATGTTCGGCGCGATGAATGCGGGCACCTCGCCCACGATCTACTCGCTCGCGGGGAGCACCTTGCTCCTGTCTGCCCTCGGCTTCGGGCTCGCGCTCGTGGGATTGACCCTGTTGAAGACGCGGCGGGGCTGGGCTCACCGAGCGGTGCAGTCCTCCTGAGAGATCGGCCTGGCCGCCTTCCCCTCGAAGAACCGGTTAAGATCGCCGGCGGAGGAATCGTCCCGATGGCCCATCCGACCCTCGCATTTATAGGCGTGCCGTACGACGGTGCGGCCACGCTGGGCTGGCCGGGTGCGCGCTACGCGCCGGCGGAGGTTCGCAAGCATCTGACGTGGATGCTGAACCGCGTCCAGGGCGGGCAGATCTACTGGGTGGACGAGGACCGCATTGTCCCGTTCGACCCCGCGCAACTGCACGATGCGGGCGACGCGGCCGTTGTCCCCCACGACCTGATGGCGACGCTCGCCGCCGCCCGCGCCAAGACCGCAGAGGAGACGCGCGCCGGACGCATCCCCGTCGTGGTTGGCGGCGATGACTCGATCCTGTTTCCCGCCGTGGCAGGCTTTCACGATGCGGTGGCCGGCACGGTCGCGATCGTGCATTTCGACGCGCACCTCGACCTGATGGACGAGTCACCCGCTCAAGGGCGTTACAGCCATTCGAGCGGCATGCGGCGCGCGCTCGAGTTGCCACGCGTCGACCAACGACGCTGCGTGCAGGTCGGTACGCGGAGCTTCAACTTTCCGTCATCGAAGCGGTTCATCGACGAGATCGGACTCGCCGAGCTGCCGGCGCGCGCGGTGCGCCGTTGCGGAACAGAGTGGACACTCGCCCGGATCGGAGAGGTCACCAGCGGCGCGGATCACATCTTCCTCAGCGTCGACATCGACGTGCTCGATCCTGCACACGCGCCTGGCGTCGGGTGGCACGAGCCCGGCGGGCTGACGAGTGGTGAACTGCTCGATCTGCTCGTCGCGCTCGCGCCGCGCGTGGGCGGCTTTGCGTTGAACGAAGTCAATCCGCTGACCGACGCGGGACCGAAGACGACGATTCTCGCCGCGAATCTCGTTTTCCAGTTCGTGGTCGCCGCCGCAGGAAGAAATGAGGGAGGACGCTAGAGTCGCGGCGACCTCGTGTGCCAGTCGGTGACCCGCTGATAGGCGTGACCGACCCCGAACAGGAGGCCCTCGTCGAAGGGCCGTCCGATCACCTGCATTCCGACGGGCAGGCCATCGGGGTCGAAGCCCACTGGAAGCGACAGAGCGGGCAGCCCCGCGAGACTCGGCACCCCGGTGAACTGCATGATGGCCGACAGCATGTCCTCTTTGCGGTTCCCCTCGATCACGACCTCGGTGGCGCCGCAGGGTGTGGCGGTAAACGGGAGCGTCGGCGTGACGAAGACGTCGACCCGCTTGAACCCCTCGAGGAACTCCTTCCGCAGCAGGCTCCGATACCGCTGGGCCTGGATGTAGTGGGTGGCCAGATACATCTCGCCCGACTCCAGCAACGTCCGCACGTCCTCACCGTAGTCGGCGGCGCGCGTGCGGAGCCACTCTTGGTGGTAGGCGCTCGGCTCGCAGGACTCGATCGTGAGCTGAGCGGAGATGTTGCCGTGGATCGACGGCATCGCGATCTCCTCGACCTGGGCGCCGAGCCCTTCGAGCGTCTTCAGCGCGCCCCGGACCGCGTCGCCGACCGCCTTCTGTAGGTGGCTCAGCGAGTAGTCCCGGATGAGCCCGACGCGGAGGCCGCGCACCGGGCGGGCAAGCTCCGCCCGGTAGTCCGCCAGGGGAACTTGCGCAGAATGGTCGTCGAAGGGGTCGTAGCCCGCAATGATCTCGAACATGACCACGCAATCCTCGACCGTGCGCGTCATCGGCGAGACGGTGTCCATCGTCCACGCCAGGGGCACGACGTTGTAGTTGCTCACGCGGCCGATAGTCGGGCGGATTCCGACGATTCCGTTCACCGACGACGGCAACCGGATCGAGCCGCCCGTATCCGTCCCGAGCGCGCCGAGGCAGGTGCGCGCCGCCACCGCCGCGCCCGAGCCGCCGCTCGAGCCGGCGGGGAAGCGCTCGGGGTTCCAGGGGTTGCGGCAGGTGCCATGGTGCGGGTTGTCGGTCGTGCCACCCCAGGCGAATTCGTGCATGTTCGTCTTGCCGATGATGATGGCGCCGGCGCGCTTCAGCCGCGCCGCCACGGTCGCGTCCTCGGCCGGAACAAAGTCCGCCAGGATTTTCGACCCGGCCGTCGTGCGGACGTCGCGCGTGTAGATGTTGTCCTTGAGCGCGACCGGAATCCCGTGGAGGGGGCCGAGGTAGTACCCCGCCTGGATCATGCGCTCGGCGGCCCGCGCCACCTCACGCGCCTGCGCATCACAGACGGTGATGTACGCTCGGATCTGCTTGTCGACGCTGGCGATCCGCTGAAGCATCGCCTCCGTGAGCTCCACCGGGGAGAGCCGGCGCCCCTCGAGCTGTGCCGCGGCCTCGATGATCGTCAGGTCCAGCAGGTTTCCCTGTGCCATGACGTACCTCCTATCGCTCGGGGAATCGCAGGATCGGCAAGATCGACCGGTACGCCGCGGCCGCCATCTTGCGGTTCAGCTCGTTGGCGGCCGCGATGAGGCCGGAAAGCATGGGCACCAGCCTGGCGCGACGTTCTGGTGCGAGCGGCAGGTCGGCCAGCGCGCAGAGGCGCTCGACGGTTTCCCTGGTGACGGGGTCGTCGCTCTTCATGGTCCTCCCCTCCCGGCGGGTATCGGGCCGCCCTCAGACGCCAAGATAGTCGGCGATGACGCGCGGGTCGTAAAGGGCCTCCGGCCTCAACTCCTCGGTGATCTCTCCCTTCAGCATCGTATAGGCGCGCTGCGCGAACGCGGAGGCGAAGTCCACATTCTGCTCGACGAGGATCATCGTCACCCCGAATCGTGCGTTGATCCCGAGAAGCTGTTCGAGGATCTCGTCGACGATCGAGGGTTGGATCCCCTCGGTCGGCTCGTCGAGCAGCAGGAGCTTCGGGTCGCCCATGAGGGCGCGCGCGATGGCGAGGATCTGCTGTTCACCCCCCGAGAGGCTACCGCCGCGCTGGCCGAGGCGCTCGCCCAGGCGCGGGAAGATCTGCAGCAGCTCGTCGAAGCGCGATCCGTCGCCGGAGAGGGCCCCCATCCGGAGGTTTTCGCGGACGGTGAGGGCGGGAAAGATCTCACGCCCCTGGGGAACGTACCCGAGGCCGAGCCGGGCCCGTCGGTAGGGTGGCAGGTGCGTGATGTCGACGTCTCGCCAGCGGATGTGCCCCTCGCGGGAGCGGAGGAAACCCATGAGCGCGCGCAGCAGGGTCGTCTTGCCCGCGCCGTTTCGTCCGATAATCACGACGCGCTCGGCCGCCCCCACCCGGAGCGAGACGCCGTTCAGCACCGGCACCTGCCCATACCGCGCGTGGAGGCCCTCAACGTCGAGCACGCGGCCGCTTCCCCAGATAGATGTCGCGGACGACGTCGTTCGCTCGGATCTCGTCCATGGTTCCTTCGGCAAGCACGGCGCCTCTGTGGAGCACGGTGACGTATCCCGCGATGCTTCGCACGAAGTCCATGTCGTGCTCGACCACGATCAGCGTCGCCCGCCGGTTGATCTCGCGCACGAGGTCGGCTGTGCGTCGCGCCTCGGCATGGGTCATGCCGGCGGTGGGCTCGTCGAGGAGAACCAGGTCGGGGTCGGACGTCAGCACCATGCCGATTTCCACCCACTGTCGATCGCCGTGCGAGAGGTGCCCCACCGGGCTGGTCCGGCGCTCGACGAGGCCGACCTCGGCGAGGACCCGGTCGACGATCGCGCCGGCGGCGGCCCCATGGCGGGATCGCGCGGAGAGCCAGAGGTTCTCGGTCACCGACAGGCTATCGTAGACGCGCGGCACCTGGAACTTGATCCCGATCCCGGCTCGCGCGATCTCGTGGGGCAGGAGACGAGTGACGTCGAGACCCTTGAAGTGGATCGTCCCCGCGGTAGGTTTGAGTTGGCCGGTGAGGAGTTTGAAGAGCGTGCTCTTGCCGGCGCCGTTGGGGCCGATCACGCAGCGCAGTTCGCCGCGCCTCAGGGTGAAGTCGAGGGAGTTGACGGCCCGCAGCCCACCGAACTCCTTCACGAGACCCCGCGTCTGAAGCACGACGTCATTCATCGCGCGAATTCCGGGGCTGGGGGCCGCCGCCCGCTGACTCGCCGGACGGCGCCCTCGATGGCCGGCACCAGGCCCCGCGGAAAGAGCAGGACGATCACCACCAGCGCCGTGCCGAGCGCGACGGTCGTGTAGGTGACCGACGCGGTGCCCAGGTAATTCGTGAGGGACTGGACGACGAGCGTGCCCACCACGGCCCCGTACAGCGTGGACCGGCCGCCGACCATCACCCAGATGACCACCAGCGCCGACTGGAACATGCTGAAGACCTGCGGGTTCATAAAATTGCCCCAGCCCGCGAAGAGGCCCCCGGCGAGGCCGGCGATGGAGCCGGAGATCGCGAACGTCACGAGCTTACGCCAGCGGGGATCGTACCCGAGCAGCTCCGTCCGCAGCTCGTCCTCCCGAATCGCGGCGAGCACGCGACCGAAGGACCCCCGAACGAGGGCGCGGGTCAGGGCGAGGACCAGAAGAAGCAGGCCGCCCACGACGTAGAACAATTGGACGGGGTCGAGCGTGAGTGGAGCGCGGCCGGGCACCTCCAGCGCCAGCGACGGGATATTCGTCATCCCGTTGTAGCCACCGAGGCGGGCCTGGCCCACGGCATACCTGGGGTCGGCGGTCGTGCCCATCACCTGATGCAGGATCAGCGTCACCGTCAGCGTGATGACGGCAAAATACATCGAGCCGACCCGGCCGTAGAACGTGAAGTAGCCGAGCAGTGCCGCGAGCCCGGCGGCGCCAGCGACACCCGCTATGAGCGCCAACGTCGTGCTGCCCGAGTTGATGCCCACGATCCCGTAGACGTAGCCGCCCACGCCGAAGAACGCCGCCTGTCCAAACGAAAGGATCCCGCCAAAGCCCCAGATCAGGTCGAGGCTCAGCGCGAGCAGACTGTAGATCATGAACACGGTGAGCTGAACGATCTGGAAGGGCGAGAGCACGGCCGGCAGCGCCGCCACCACAGCGACCGCGACGGCCCACAGCGCCCACGCTGTCACTAGACGCCTCGGCGCCAGAAGCCGGAGATGCCCTGGGGGAGGAGCCGGAGAAGGATGATCGCGAAGGCGAGCATGGCGACCTGACCGTAGATGGGCGTCGAACCGTAGGAGACGAGGCTCTCGACGAGGCCGAGCACCACGCCCGCCGTCGTCGTGCCCAGGAGGATCACGGGCCCGCCGACGATCACCGTGATGAAGATCTTGGCGATGAAGGCCAGGCCGAGCGTCGGCACGACGCCCGTGAGGGGCGCCATCACTCCACCGCCGAGGCCGGCCAGGGCGGCGCCGAACGCAAAGGTCCCCATGTACACCCGCGCGGGGTTCACGCCGAGCGCGGAGACCATGTTGGGGTTCTGCATGGTCGCGCGCGCCACCAGGCCGAAGCGCGTGTAGTTGAACAGGCCATACGTCAGCCCGAGAACCGCGAACGCCATCAGGATGACGAAGACGCTGTAGACGGAGAGTCGGTACTCGCCGACGGTGACGTGGCCCAACGGCGTGGCGATCCCCTCGGTCGTCGGCCCGAACACGAGGGTGACGAGCCCGACCAGACCCAGGCTGAGCCCCCAGGTCGCGAGCATCGTATCGAGGATGCGGCCATAGAGGAAGCGGATGATCGTCCGCTCGATCACGAGGCCCAGGAGGCCCACGACGACCGGCGCCACCGCGATCCCGACCCAGACGCTCGCGCCGTGGGCCGTCACGATCAACACCGTGTAGGCGCCGACCATGAGGAACTCGGCCTGCGCCAGGTTGATGACGCCCATCATCCCGAAGATCACGGCGAGACCGAGGGCCAGGAGGATGAGCGTGGCGATCGTGTACACGATGCCAAACGCGGTGACTGCGACGAAATCCATCGTCTTGCGCGTCGCCGGCCCTGGGCGGCTCCAGAGCGGGAGACGCGACGCCGACGCTAGAACTTCGGCGTGTACTGCTTTGCCTGATTCGGGTTCTTGATCAGATCGCACACCTCCATCGTGTCCGTGGGCGCGACGTTCGGGAACGTCTTGATAATCGAGAAGCCGCGCTGCTTGTTCACCTTGGCGAGGTGCACCGTGTGCACGACGTGATGGCTCTCGGGGTTGAGCGTGATCTCGCCCTCCGGCGACTTGAAGGTGAGGCCGCTCTCGAGCGCCTTGATGACCGCGTCCCGCTCGAGCGACCCTGCCTTCTTCACCGCCGTGGCCCAGAGGTGCCAGCCGTTCCAGACGGTGCAGGCCGAGTCGGTGATGTAGGCGTAGTTCGCGCCGAACCGCTGGTGCCAGCGGTGCACCCACTCCCGGTTGACGGCGTTCTCGAGCTCCTGAAAGTAGGGATAGATCACCACCAGCCCCTCGACCTCCTCCGGGGTGAGGACCACTTGCTCGTTGCCGAGCCCGAACGTCGCCGAAACGATCGGGATCTTTCCCTTCAGCCCGGTGGCGGCGAACTGCCGGTAGAACGCGATGTGATTGCCGCCGACCAGGAGCGACATCACGACGTCGGGCTTCGCCCCTTCCACCCGCTTGATCACCGAGTCGAAGTTGACGACGTCGAGCGGGATGAACTCCTGGTTCACGAGCGTGCCGCCGGCCTTTCTCAGGAAGACCTTCACCCAGTCGGCTGAGATGTGACCGTAGTTATAGTCGGCCGCGAGCGTGTAGACCTTTTTGCCGTACTCCTTCACCGCCCAGGGGATCAACGTGCCGAGCTGCTGGGCCGGTGTGACGCCGGTGCAGAACACGAGCTTGTCGCAGACGCCGCCCTCGTATTGCTCGTTGTAGAAGTAGACGTGCTTGTACTTGCCCACGACCGGGCGGACGGCTTCGCGGGACGCGCTCGTGATGCCGCCCATCAGCACCGCGACCTTATCCTCGACGAGCAGCTTGGTCGCGTACTCCGCGTAGATCTGGTTGTTCGACTGGGCGTCGAGCTGGACGAGTCTCAGCTTGCGGCCGAGCACGCCGCCCTGGGCGTTGATGTCGTCGATGGCGAACTTCGTGCTGTCGATCATAGGGAGCCCGTAGATGTTGATGGGGCCGGTCCCGTCGAGGAGACTCCCGACCGAAATCTCACCATTCTGGGCGCTGGCGCGGCCGGGGACGAACGCCGCTCCCACCGCCGCCCCGAGCGCCTTCAGCGCCTCCCGCCGATTCATCTCCATGGCTCGCTCCCGGATCGCATACGGTCGGTTAAGTGCGGCGGTCCGAATGACCGGCCATATCTAGCACGCGGGGATCTGCTTGGCAAGACGGCGATCTGCCTTACGAAGACCGCGCCTCCACCACGAGGCTCTGGAGCGCGCGGCCGATCGGACCACGCACGTCGTGCAGGCGGGTGTCGGCGAGGCCGACGCCGTGCGGCTCGTAGATCGACAGGCAGTCCATCCCGACCCACTCGCCTTCCAGCGGGCGGTGCACGCTCACGGTGAGGTCGGCGTTGATCGCGGTGAAGCGCTTGTGCTCGATGGCCGCGCTCACGCCACTGCCGGAGTCGGCGGCGACCAGCACGCGCTCGAGCGGCGAGGTCGGCGTGCCGGCCACGAGCGGCACGCGCTGCCGCATCCAGGCGGCCACGCGGCCGCTGCCCCAGTCGCCGCGCACGAGCCGCGTCTCCATCGCCTCGTGATAGCTGACGGGCTCGTGGAAGAAAGGAAACTGGAACGGGCGCCCGTGCTCGGGCGGTGGCAGGGCCGGGTCACTGGCCGGCGACGCGATCGCGACCGCGCCCGGGCGCACGAGCGCGGCGAGGGCCTGGGCCATCACGCGCTCGCCGTGGAGCAGGCGCGCGAGGAGACGCTGCACCTTGCTGCCCGCGCGCAGGGTCTCGACGCGCACGGCGAGCCGGTCGATCGGCACGGGCAGCAGGAAGTCCACGGTGATCCGCGCGATCACGAAGCCGGGGGCCTGCGCCTCGAGCGCACGCGCCAACAGCGCGGCGGGCGGCCCGCCGTGCTGGTGCGTGGCGCTCCACGGGCCGCGCGTGTGCACGGTGGCGACAAACGCGTCGCCGTCGGGGACGTAAAAAGCGTCGGGCATGAGCTATCCGCCCAGATAGAGTCTCCGGACCTGTTCGTTGTTCAGGAGGTCTGCGGAGCGCCCCTCGAGCGCCACCTGCCCCGTTTCGAGGACGTACGCGCGGGTCGAGACCTTGAGCGCCATCCGCGAGTTCTGCTCGACGAGGACGACGGCCACCTTCTCCTCCCGGTTGACGGCGAGGATCGCGCGGGCGATCTCGCGCACCAGGTGCGGCGCGAGCCCGAGGGACGGCTCGTCCATCAGCAAGAGCTTGGGGCGCGCCATGAGCGCGCGGCCGATGGCGAGCATCTGCTGCTCGCCGCCGCTCAGCGTGCCTGCCTGCTGGCGTCGGCGCTCCTTCAGGCGCGGAAAGCGCGCGAAGACCCGTTCGACGTCCTGCTCGATCGCGCGTCGGTCCCGCCGCGCGAACGCGCCCATCAGGAGATTGTCCCCGACGCTCATGAAGGGAAAGACATGGCGCCCCTCCGGAACCATCGAGATGCCGAGGCCGACGATCCGGTCGGGGCGCAGGCGGTCGATCCGATGGCCGTCGAACCAGATCTCGCCGGAGGCGACCGGGGCGAGCCCGGTCACGGCGCGCAGCGTGGTCGTCTTGCCCGCGCCGTTGGCGCCGATGATCGCGATCACGTCGCCGGCGTCCATGACGAGCGAGATGTCGGAGACGGCCCGGACCTTGTCGTAGTAGACGCTCACGTGGCGCACGGCGAAGTACATGCTAGATCCCGAGCTCGTCGTCCTCGCGCCCGATGTAGGCCTCGATCACCGCCTCGTCGTTCTGGATCTCCCTCGGTGTGCCGTCGGCGATCTTCCTGCCGAAGTTGAGCACGATGATGCGATCGCTGAGGCGCATCACGGCGCGCATGTCGTGCTCGACGAGCAGGATGGTGACGCCCCGATCGCGGATGCCTCGCACCATCTCCACCATCCGGTCCGTCTCCTCCGGGTTCATGCCCGAGAAGGGCTCGTCGAGGAGGAGCACCTTCGGGTCGCACGCCATCGCGATGGCGATGCCGAGGGCGCGCAGGTGGCCGTGCGGCAGGTGCCGTGCCTCTTCGTGCTTCACCCGCGAGAGCCCGAGGTAGTCGAGGATCTCGTCGGCGCTGTCGCGGAAGGTCGCCTCGTCCTGGCGCGCCACGCGGGTATTGAGGAAGAGGCCGACGGGGGTCGCCCGCCCGCGCAGGTGGTGGGCGATGACGACGTTCTCCAGGGCGCTCATCTCCTTGAAGATCGTCGTCTCCTGGAACGTGCGGACCACCCCCTTGCGGGCCACCAGGTGGGCGGAGAGGCCCGTGATCTCCTCGCCCTGGAAGATCACGCGGCCGGCCGTCCGCGGGAGGAACGAGGTGATCAGCTTGAAGAGGGTGCTCTTGCCGGCGCCGTTCGGCCCGATGATGCTGAGCACCTCGCCCTCGTTCGCCTCGAACGTCACGTGGTCGACCGCCACCAGGCCGCCGAACCGCTTCGTCAGGTCTCGGACCTCCATGACGATCATGCGTCGGCCTTCATGCCTGGTCGCGCGGGGAGCCGCAGGCTCAGGAGCCCGTTGGGCAGCCAGAGCATCATCGTGATCATGATCGCGGCGTACGTCAGCATCTGGTACTCGCGCAGGCCGTGGAGGAGCTCGAAGCCGAGGAACAGGACGAAGGCGCCGACCACGGGGCCGGACACGTACGAGAGCCCGCCGAGGAAGCAGTAGAGCATGAAGTAGACGGAATCCGGCACGCCGAAGCTCGACGGATAGATGCTCTGCTGGGACACCGTGAAGAACGCCCCCGCGATGCCGGCGAAGAAGCAGCCGAGGGCGAAGGCGAGCACCCGGTACTTCGCCACGTTGACGCCGATGCTGGCGGCGAGCGCCTCATCCTGCCTGAGAGAGCGGAAGATCCATCCCAGGCGGCAGCTGGCGATGCGCGTGACCGTGAACAGCCCGAGGACGAGCAGGATCGCCGCCAGGTAGTAGAACGCGAGGTGCACGTTCAGCGCGCGGAAGGCGGGGACGAGCACGACCCCGGCGAACGTCACCTCACCCGGCAACGGGATGTTCAGGATGCCGGTGGCGCCCTGCGTGATGGTCCCGCCGTTCAGGGCGGCCAGTCGAGCCGCCTCGCTCAGGGTCAGGGTGATCATCGCGAAGTACACGCCCTTCAGCCTGAGGATCGGCCAGCCGATCACCGCCCCGACGAGGGCCGCCGCCAGACCGGAGGCCGGAAGGCAGAGCCAGAACGAGACCCCGAGCTTCACCGACAGGATCGCCGTGGTGTAGCCTCCGACGAGCGCGAAGGCGGCCTGGCCGATGTTGATGCGTCCGATCGCAAACGTGAGCCAGACCCCGAGGCTGATGAGGCTGAGCACGGAGGCGGTCGTCAGGACGCCCAGCAGGTAGCGCGACTCTCGGAAGACGAAGGGGACCACCACGAGATAGAGCGCGAGCCCCACGAGGGCGGCGGCGACCCTGAGCCTCATGGCGCCGGGGCGCGGCTCAACCCCACGGTTTCCCCATGATCCCCTGCGGCCGGAAGATCAGGAAGACGATGAGGCCCACCAGGATCATGAGGTAGGTCGTCGAGCCCGGAATGAAGAAGTAGCCGAGCGCCTCGCTGAAGCCGAGCACGAACGCGCCCAGGATGGCGCCGGAGACAACGCCCGCGCCGCCGATCATGATCATGATGAACGCCTTGATCGAGATCGGTGTGCCGGCGCCCGCGTTCACGGCGAACACGGTGACGAGGAGGCCGCCCGCCAGCCCGGCGAGCGCCGCCCCGAGGGCGAAGCCGAGCGCCGAGTAGCGGTCGATGTCGACGCCCTGGAGGGCCGCGGTCTCCTTGTCCTGGGCGATGGCCCGGAGCGCGCGCCCCGGGCGCGTGTACTGGATGAAGAGCAGCAGGGCCCCGACGAGCCCCCCGGCGAGGACGAAGATCAGCGCCCGCGAGGCCGGCACGAAGGCGCCGAAGATCTCGTAGACACCGGCGACGACCGGGGCGACACCCCGCTGCTTCTCGCCGAAGAGGGCGAGGCCGAGGCTGTCGAGCAGCAGCGCCGTGCCGGCCGCCAGCAGCATCGTGCTCTCCTCGCGGGTGGTGATGCGCAGGACGCGCCGGAACAGGAATCGCTCGAAGACGAGCCCGACGCACGCGACGGTGACGGCCGACGCGGCCAGCGCGACGAAGTAGTTGAGCCCGAAGACGCCGTAGACGTAGTAGGTGACGAATCCGCCCAGGACGTACATCTGTCCGTGGGCGAAGTTCAGGACGCCCATGATCGCGAAGATCAGCGTGATGCCGAGCGCGATCAGGGCGTAGTTCATCCCGAGGATGAGCCCGTTGACGACGACCTGCTCTATGGGTGTCTCAATCCTCCACGCTGCCGATGAAAAGGGTCTTGAACTGGCCGTCCTCGAACACGTTGACGACCATCGGCACGCCGATCTGGCGCGGCTGCTTGAAGTAGGCGGCGCCGACGTACTTGAGCCGCTTCGGCTCCTTCAGGAACGGATTGGTCACCTGGAACTTCGGGAGGGCCTTCTTGAACTCCTCGACGTCGGTGACGGCCTTCTTGCCCGCGACCTTCAGGGTGCGGAGGATCATCTCGAGCGCGTACACCTTGGTGCCGGCCTCGTCGTTCCACTCACCGGCCACCTTGACGTACCGCTTGACGAAGCTCTCCATCTCCGCGCTTCGGATCTGCGGGGTGCTGGCGCCGCCCACCGAGATGAAGCCGTTCGCCGCCTTGCCCGCGACCTCGGCGAGGATCTTGGCGTCCTGCGCCGTCTCGGTGCTGAGCAGGCCCTTGTAGTTGAGCTCGCGCGCCGTCCGGATCAGCAGGGGCGCCTCGGCCGGCGCGACACCGGACAGGACGATCAGGTCCGCGTTCTGGCGCACGACGCGCGACATGACCGGGAAGAAGTCGGTCGTCCCCGGCTCGTACGTGTCGCCCGAGGAGGCGACGTTGAGGCCGAGCGTCTTCGCCGCCGTCACGCCCTCGTCCCGCTGGTTCAGCGGATCGGACTCGTTGCGGGCGATGAAGCTCACGCTCTTCACGCCCCGCTTCTCCTTCAGGTACTTGTAGATCACCGGCCCCGCCTGGTAGGACGCGATCATGCCAAGGATCGAATTGCCGCGCGGCGGCGTGTAGAGCGCCTTCGAGAAGGCGTACGGGATGTTGATGGCGCCCGCTTTCTCGATCACGGGGACGATGGCCGCCGCCGTGGTGTCGACGTTCGGCCCGATGATGTACCTGATGCCCTCCTGATACGCGAGCCGCTCGGCGCCAGCGACGGACACCTTGGGATCGTTCCGGTCGTCGATGCTGACCACCTCGATCCGGTACTTCTCGCCGCCGATCTCCCAGCCGCCTTGCTCGTTGACCATCTGGGCCGTGGCCTCCGTGCAGTAGCGGTTGACGAGCCCCCAGGAGGCCGCGGGCCCGCTCATGACGCCCAGCACGCCGATCTTCAGCACCTTCTGCTGGGCGTGGGCCCGGCCGACGAATCCACCCCCCGCGAGGGCCGCGACCAGCAGCCCGAGCGCGAGCCATTCTGCCGCTCTTCGCAACGTCGTCATGGGTCCCTCCTGGCGTCCGGCGTTCGCCGTGTAGATACGACAGTGTTGTTTACAATGCAATAGGTTTTTGTATACATAGTCTGCGGAGGAACACGGATGGCGCGGAACGCCGTGCGTTCGAACATCGACCACCTCGTCTACGACCGCATCCACCGGGCCATCCTCGAGCAGCGGCTCCCGCCCGGCACCAAGCTCGGCGAGGAATCCCTCTCGTCGCTCTTCGCGGTGAGCCGCGCCCGCGTCCGGCGGATCCTCTTGCGGCTCGCCCACGACAAGTCCGTCGAGCTCCGCCCGAACCGCGGAGCGTATGTCGCGCAGCCCTCGGCGCAGGACGCGCGCGAGGTGTTCACCGCGCGGCGTATCGTCGAAGCGCACATCGTCGAAGGCGTCGCGAAGGGGCTCCCGACGCCGGCGCGCCAGCGGCTCCTGCGCCACGTCGCCCGCGAGCAAGCCGCCCACGCCCGTCACGACCGTCCCGCGGCCGTCCGTCTGTCCGGAGAGTTCCACCTGCTCCTCGCGCACGTCGCGGGCAACCGGGTCCTGACGTGGTTCTTACGCGAGCTCGTGGCGCGCACGTCGCTGATCATCGCGGTCTACGAAGGACCGGGCTCGTCGTGCTGCGCCTACGACGAGCATCGGGCCCTGCTCGCCCCGCTCGAGGCCGGGCGCGTCCAGGACGCGGTTTACGTAATGACCCGCCACCTGCAGGGAATCGAAGGCCGCCTGAACCTCGATCGGGCACCGAGGACGCCGGTCGACCTCCGCGACGTGTTCGGCAAGCCGGCGAGGAATGGCCTGGCGTCATGAAGATCAAGGTGATCAATCCGAACACCACCGAGAGCATGACCGAGAAGATCGGCGCCGCGGCCCGCGGGGTGGCGGCGAAGGGCACGACGATCGTGGCGACGAGCCCGGCCATGGGCCCCGTGTCCATCGAGGGCCACTACGACGAGGCCGTCAGCGTGCTCGGCCTCTTCGAGGAGATCCGCAAGGGCGAGGCGGACGGCTGCGATGGCTACGTCATCGCGTGCTTCGGCGATCCCGGTCTCCTGGCGGCGCGCGAGATCGCCCGCGGCCCCGTCCTGGGCATCGCGGAAGCGGCGATGCACGCCGCCAGCATGATCGCCGCCGGATTCACGATCGTCACGACGCTCGAGCGCACGCGCGGCATCTCCCGGCAGCTCGTGGAGGCCTACGGCATGGCCCGGCTCTGCCGCAACATCCGCGCGACCGACCTCGCCGTGCTGGATCTCGAACGGGAGGGCTCGGCCGCGCGCATCACCATCGTCGAGGAGTGCCGGCGGGCTCTGAAGGAAGACCACGCCGACGCGATCGTCCTCGGCTGCGCCGGCATGGCCGACCTCTCGGCCGAGATCGCCCGGGAGATCGGCGCGCCCGTCGTCGAGGGTGTCACCGCCGCCGTGAAGCTCGTCGAGGCCCTGGTGGGCCTCGGCCTTCAGACGAGCAAGATCGGCGAACTCGCCTTCCCGCTCCCCAAGGCCCACCGTGGCGCGCTGCGAGGCTTCGCGCCCGGGGACGCGTGAGCCAGCGGCCGGTGACGACCGATCCATCCGGTGAGCCGGTCCCCGGCCCGCGCATCCTGCTCGGGCCCGGCCCCAGCACGGCCGACCCCCGCGTGCTGAGCGCGATGGCCGCCCCCCTCCTCGGGCAGTTCGATCCCGAGTTCACCGCGATCATGAACGAGGTCATGGCCCTCTGCCGCTTCGCGTTCCAGACGCGGAACGAGCGGGCGTTCCCCGTGTCGGGCACGGGGCGCGCGGGCCTGGAAGCCGCGATCGTCTCGCTGGTGGAGCCGGGTGACCGCGTCGTCGTCGGAGAGTGCGGGCGCTTCGGTCTGCTGCTGATCGAGATCGCCGAGCGCTGCGGCGCCGAGGTCGTGCCGGTGAAGGCCGAGTGGGGGCGCGTCATCGAGCCGGAGGCGATCGAGGCCGCGTTGCAGGGCGGCCGCACCAGGCTCGTCGCGCTCGTCCACGGCGAGACCTCCACCGGCGTGTTGCAGCCGCTGGAGGACATCGCGCGCCTCTGCCGACGTCACGAGGCGCTGCTGCTCGCGGACGCCGTCGTGACGCTCGGCGGCTCGGAGGTCGCCGTGGACCGCTGGCAGGTCGACGTGGCGGTCGCCGGCACGCAGAAGTGCCTGAGCTGTCCCTCGGGCCTGGCGCCGCTGACGTACAACGAGCGGGCCGAGCGGGTGCTGGCCGCGCGCACGACCAGGATCCGGAGCAACTACCTCGATCTGGCGCAGCTCGCCCGGTACTGGAGCCCCGCGCGGTTCAACCACCACACGGCGCCGACGGCCATGGTGTACGGCCTGCGCGCCGCGCTGCGCGCGCTCGAGGCGGAAGGGCTGGAGCGGCGCTTCGCCCGGCATCGGCTGCACGGGGACGCGCTCCGCGCGGGGCTCGACGCGCTCCGGCTCACGCTGTTCGGCAAGGAGCCGCCCGCGCACCGGCTGCCGATGCTCACGCCGGTCGTCGTTCCCGACGGCATCGACGAGATGCGCGTCAGGTCGACGCTGCTGCAGGACTTCGGCGTCGAGATCGGCGCGGCCTTCGGCCCGCTGCAGGGCCGGATCTGGCGAATCGGGACGATGGGGTACTCGGCCACGCGGCGCAACGTCCTGCTCTGCCTCGCCGCGCTCGACACGGTGCTTCGCCAGCAAGGCTGGCGGGTCGCGCCCGGCGCAGGCGTGGACGCCGCCCTGGCGCACTACGCTTCCGTGGGCGCAGATGAGCTATCCGCGTGACCTGATCGGCTACGGCGCCATGGCGCCCGATCCCAACTGGCCGGGCGGCGCCCGCCTCGCCCTCCAGATCGTCATGAACTACGAAGAGGGTGGCGAGCGCTCGATCCTCCACGGTGACGACTTCGCCGAGGCGTTCCTCCAGGAAGTCGTCGGCATGCAGCCGCTCAAGGGCGTGCGCAACATGCAAGTGGAGTCGATGTACGAGTACGGGACCCGCGTGGGGTTCTGGCGGCTCCTGCGGCTCTTCGCCGAGCGCGATATCAAGATCAGCGTGTTCGCCGTCGGCATGGCGCTCGAGCGCCACCGCGCGGCGGCCGCGGCGCTCGTCGAGGCGGGCCACGAGGTGGTGAGCCACGGCTGGCGCTGGATCGATTACCAGTTCGTCGGTGAGGACGAGGAGCGCGAGCACATCCGTCTGGCGGTCGAGAGCCTGACGAAAGCCACCGGCAGCCGGCCGCTCGGCTGGTACACCGGACGGCTGAGTCCCAACACCCGTCGCCTCGTCGTCGAGGAGGGCGGGTTCCTGTACGACTCGGACGCCTACAACGACGATCTCCCGTACTGGGTCGTCGTGTCCGGCAAGCCACACCTCGTCATTCCCTACACGCTCGACAACAACGACATGAAGTTCGGCATGCCGCAGGGCTTCAACACCGGCGACCACTTCTTCACGTACCTGCGCGACGCCTTCGACGTGCTCTACGCGGAGGGCGCGACCGCGCCGAAGATGATGTCGGTCGGCCTCCACATGCGGCTCGCCGGCCGGCCCGGCCGCTTCGCCGCGCTCGGACGCTTCCTCGATCACGTTCAGCGCCACCGCGACGTCTGGATCTGCCGCCGCATCGACATCGCGCACCACTGGATCCGGCACCATCCGTTTCGAACGTCGCCTTGACAACGGTGACCGCCAGTCCACAACGAGTGCGCGCTACCATTTGAACGCCCTGTCACCAGCCACGACTTGATCCGTTGTGTGGTCTTCGATCCAGAGTCGTGGGTCGCTGAGGGAACGTCGAGTAGCGCCACACCGGGCCACCCACTCATTCCGCTCTAAACGCACTTGGTATACGTGACCGGACTGAAGGTCAATGGTGTCCGTCCGGTCAGCCACGCCATAGGTCCGCCCGTGGCAGTAACGCGGGTGGCGATAGGCATAGCCGCAGCGGCCTTTGCCGCCGGGATTCTCTGGGCCGAGACGGGGGTTCTCGTCCTCGGAGCCGTCTTCCTCGCCGAGGAGCTGTACGAAACCGGCGTCCTGGCCGTCATCGTTCGCTTCGGGGAGGGCGCGGCCGCTCATCGCCCGCCCGGTGCCTTTCCCGTGACCAGCCCGGCGTCCCAGCCGCCGCCAAGGGCCCGGTAGAGCTGGACCACGGCCACGAGTTGGGAGAGCAGTGTCCGGCTCTCTGCGATCTCCGCCGCGAGCAGCGTCCGCTGGGCGTCGAGGACGTTGAGGTAGCTCGTGAGACCGCTCGTGTAGCGAAACTCGGCGATGCTCAGGGCCTCCCGCGAGGCGCGGACCGCCGCTTCCTGCTCGAGCAGCGCTTCCCGAGCTTTCCGGTGAGCGATGAGCGCATCCTCCACCTCGCGGAAGGCCTGCTGGATCGCCTGCTCGTAGCGGATCACGGCTTCCCGCTGCCGAGCTTCGACGAGCTCGAGGTTCGCCCTGTTCCGTGCGGCGTTGAAGATCGGCAGCGTCACGGTGGGCCCGAACTGCCAGATCCGCGACGGGCCCGTGAAGAGGTCGGAGAGCGCCACACTCTCGACGCCGAAGGAGCCGGTCAGGCTGACCTGGGGAAAGAACGCCGTCCTGGCCACCCCGATGCGGGCGTTGGCGGCGACGAGCCCATCCTCGGCCTGGCGGATGTCAGGCCGCCGCTCGAGAAGCGTCGATGGCAAGCCGGCCGGTACGGTCGGCGGGAAGGTCTGCCCGGTGAGGGGCCGGCCGCGGCTGATACCGCCAGGGTTGCGACCGAGCAGGATGCTGAGCCGGTGCTCGGTTTGCGCGATCTGCCGCTCCAGATCCGGGATCTGCGCGGCGGTGCCGGCGAGCTCTGCCTCGGCCTGACGGAGGTCGAGGGCGGACGTCAGCCCGGCGTCGAGGCGATCGCGGACGAGCTGAAGCGAGCCCCGGCGCGACGCGACGTTCGCCCGAGTCGTCTCGAGTTCCGTATCGAGCTGACGGAGCTGGAGGTACGCGGCGGCGACGTCGCTGACGAGCGTCATCACCACCGCGTGCCTGGCCTCCTCGCTGGCCAGGAGCTCCGCGCGGGCGGCCTCGGTGGCCCGTCGCAGACGACCCCAGATGTCGAGCTCGAAGGCGAGATCGACCGTAGTCGAGAACAGGTCGGTCTGACCGCCCTGGCCGCGTGTTGGGACATTATCGGAATCGGAGAAGCGGTTGGTCGTGACGCTGGCGCCCGCGTTGATCTCGGGGAACTGGGCCGACCGTGTGACGCCAAGCTGGGCCCGCGCCTGGTCCACGCGCGTCACCGCGATCCGGAGATCCTTGTTGGCCTCGGTCGCTGTCTGCACCAGCCGGCGAAGCTCGTCGTCCTGGAACAGCTCCCACCACGCGAGGTCCGCGAGTGAGGCAGGCTCGGGGGCGGCCTGTGCGGCACGCCAGACCTCGGGGGCAGACACGGTCGGCCGGTGGTAGTCGGGGCCTAGCGTGCAGCCGGCGAGCGCGAGACCCAGGGCGAGCTGCGCAACCAACCGCCTCATCGTTCGTCCCAGCCGCGGGCGGCAGAGGTACTCCATTCGGCTCGCGCTGTTCCTTCGACCTGCCGGGCTTCACGCTCGAGTGGCTCGTGGACCGGGCTCACCTGATGCTGGGCGGCGATGAGCGAGTAGAACACCGGCACGACGAACAGGGTGAACAGGGTGCCGACGGTCATGCCCGCGACCAGCACCGTCCCGATGCTGTTGCGGGCCTCAGCGCCTGGCCCGGTCACCAGCACGAGGGGGAGGTGGCCGAAGACGGTTGCCGCCGACGTCATCAGCACCGGCCGCAGCCGGGTCAACGACGCTTCGCGCAGCGCGGCCGCCTTCGCGAGACCGCCGGCCTGCAGGGTGTTCGCGAACTGCACGATCAGGATCCCGTTCTTCGCGATGAGCCCTACGAGCGTGATCAGCCCGACCTGCGAGTAGATGTTGATGGTGGTGAGGTCCAAGAAGCTGAAGATCAGCGCGCCGGAGATCGCCAGCGGCACCGAGCCCAGCAGCACGATCAGCGGGTCGCGGAAGCTGTGAAACTGCGCCGCGAGCACCAGATAGATCAGGACGAGCGCGAACCCAAGCGTGACGGTGAGCGCCGAGCCCTCGCGCCGGATCTGCCGCGACTCCCCCGCGTAGTCCATGACGACGCCCGGTCCGCTGGCGGCGGCCACGGCAGTTTCGAGGACGCGTAGCCCTTCCTCCTTCGTGACACCCGGTTTGACGCCGCCGAAGACCCGCGCGGCGTTCCGCTGCTGGAAGCGGTTCAAGGTGCGCGGTGCGGTGCTCGACTCGATGTGCGTGAACGTCGACACGGGCACGAGCTGACCACCCGGGGTCTTGAGCTTGAGGTCGAGCAGCGGGCCGACGGTGGCACGGTCCTCGTCACCGATCTGCGGGATGACTTTGTAGCTGCGGTCGAAAAAGTTGAAGCGATTCACGTACGCGCCACCGAGCAGCGTCCCGAGTTCCTGGCCGACGCTGGCCAGGTCGAGCCCGAGGTCGGCGAGACGTTCCCGGTCGAGCACGACGCGGGCCTGGGGAAGGTCGATCTTCAGATCCGTGTCCACGTACAAGAACTTGCCGCTCTGCCAGCCGGCGCCGAGCACGGCCCCGGCCGCCTCGAGCATCTGCTCGGCCGGTGCGTCGCTCTGTAGCACCAGCTCGACATCGTACTGGCCCGGGGTCGGCAGCGGTGGGTCCAGGCGCGGGAACACGCGCAGACCGGGCGCTTGGGACACCGCGCCGAACACCTCGCCGTACATGGCCTCGGTCGAGCGCGCGCGCTCGTGCCAGTCCTTCGTGACCATGCCACCGAACCCACCCCACGCCGCAGTCAGCGACCACATGAACTTGGCCTCGGGGAACGACGCGACCGTGCTCACGACCTTCAGCGATTCGCGGTTGGTCGCCGCCAGCGTCGAGTCCGGCGAAGCCTCGAGGAAGAAACTGATGTGGCTCTGGTCCTCCACCGGCGCGAGCTCTTGCCGCGAGAACACGTACAGCGGCCACGCCGCGACCATGATCAGCAGGGCGGCTGCGACGATCGCCCAGCGCATCTCCAGCGCGACGTCGAGCAGCCACGCGTACGCCCGGCGCACGAGCTCGAAGCCGCGGTGCACCAGCGCGGTCAGCCGGCCCTGCTCGCCGTGCGGGTGCACGAAGCGCGAGCTCATCACGGGCGAGAGCGTGACGGCGACGATGCCCGACACCACGACCGCGGCGGCGAGCGTGATCGCGAACTCCAGGAACAGCGATCCGGTCAAGCCGCCCTGAAAGCCGATGGGCGTGTAGACCACCGCCAGCGTGATCGTCATCGCGATGATCGGGCCCAGCAGCTCGCGCGCCCCGATCAGCGCCGCGTCGATCCGTGACTGGCCCTGGCGCACGTGGCGCTCGACGTTTTCGACGACGACGATGGCGTCATCGACGACCAGGCCGACCGACAGCACGATGGCGAGGATCGTCAAGAGATTGAGGCTGAAGCCGAACGCGAGCATGACGATCCCCGCGCCGATCAGCGAGACGGGCATCGCGACCAGCGGCACCAACGCGGTGCGTACCGAGCCCATGAACAGGAAGACGACCAGGCCGACGATCATGATCGTCTCGCCGAGCGTCTTCGTGATCTCCGTCAGCGCGTCCTCCATGAACACCGTCGCGTCGTACGCGAGGCGCATGTCGATGTCCTTGGGCAGCGTGGGCCGCAGGCGCTCCATCTCGGCGCGCAGCCGGTGGGCGACCTCGATCTCGTTCGAGCCGACCAGCGGCCACACCCCGAGATAGACGGCCTCGCGGTCGCTGAACTTCGCGACCATGTCGGCCTCTTCAGCACCGAGCTCGATCCGCGCCACGTCGCTCAGGCGCACAATCGCGCCGCCGCGGTCGGCCACGATCAGGTCCTTGAACTCGTCGGCGGAGCGCAGGTCGGTGTTCGCGAGCAGGTTGACCTGCACGAGGTTGCCCTTGGTCTGGCCGACGGCGGCGAGGTAGTTGTTGCGCCGCAGCGCGGCGTGCACGTCGCCGGGCGAGAGGTTGAGCGCGGCGAGGCGGTCCGGGTCGATCCAGACCCGCATGGCGACCTGGCGGCCGCCCTCGATGGTCACGCGCTGGACGCCCGTCAGTGTCGCCAGTTGCGGCTGCAGCGTCCGCGACAGCCAATCGGTCACGGCCGGCACGCTGCGCTCTGTGGACGTGAAGCTGAGGTAGAACGACGCGTACGGCCGATCGGCGCGTTGCACCTCGATCACCGGCGGCTCCGCTTCCGCCGGCAGCTCCGAGCGAACCTGCTGGAGCCGCGCAGTGACCTCGGCCAGCGCCGCCGTGCTGCTGTGGTTCAGCCTCATGCGCACCGTGACGGTGCTGAGGCCGGCGCGGCTGGTCGACTCGATGTAATCGACGCCGCTGATCGCGGACACGACACGCTCGATCGGCGTGGTCAAGAAGCCGCGAACGGTCTCGGCGCTGGCGCCGTAGTAGACCGTGGTGATCACCACGGACGAGCTCTCGATCTTCGGGTACTGTTGCACCGGCAGCGTCGTCAGCGCGCGCCAACCCACCAGCAGGATGACGAGGTTGACGACCACCGCCAGCACCGGATGCTTGATGAAGATGTCGGTGAACGAGCGCATGCGGCTGTCCCCGTCGCCTCGTCGCGGTTCCGCTTCAGCGTCCACTGGTCACCTGGCCCCCGCCCGCGCCGGGGTCGCTCGGGATCGCGACGCGCACCGCATCGCGCAGCTTGAAGGACCCCGAAGAAGCCACCCGCTCTCCGGCGGAGAGCCCCGCGAGGATCACGATCTCGTCGCCGAGCATCGCGCCGGTCTCGACCTGCCGCGAGCGCGCACGGGTCTTGCCGTCCTTGTCCGGCGCGATCACGAACACGTGGTCGCCGCCCGGTCCCTTGCGCAGCGCGCTCACGGGGACGGCAACGGCCGTGCGCGGCGGGCCCATGGGAACGCGGACGCGCACCGAGGCGCCCGGTGTCGGCGCGTTGGCGGCGCCCTCGATCCTCGCGCGGACCATGGCGTTGCGGGTCGTGGGGTCGATGCGCGCGTCGATGGCGACGATCCGGGCCGCGGTCGACGACGAGTCGCTGGTGGCGAAGACGTCGACGCTCTGGCCGACGCGAAGGCCCGCGGCGACCCGCTGCGCGACCGTGAAGTCCACGTGCGCGGCGTCGTCGACGCCTTGCAGTGTCGTGAGCTGGGTGCCCTCGTTCAGGTACTGGCCCGGGTGCACGTCGGCCAGGCCCACGCGCGCGCGGAAGGGCGCGCGGATCGTCTTGCGGGCGATGATCGCCTTGGTGCGCGCGATCTGCGCCAGCGCGACGTCGCGCTCCGCGCGCGCGCGGTCCACTTCGATCTCGGACACGGCACGGTTCTGGCGCGCGCGCTGCATGCGGTCGAGCGTCGTCTCCGCGAGCGCGGCCTGCGCCTCCTGTGCCTTCAGGTCGGCCTCCTCGACGGAGATGTCGAGCGCAACGAGCACCGTGCCCGCGTCGACGACGTGTCCGGGCGTGAGCATGACCTGGCGGACGGTGCCGGGAAGCTCGTTCCGCAGAGTGATCGAGCGCAGGGCGATGACCGTCCCGATCGACGTCGTCGTCTGGCGATGCTCGAGGGCCTTCGCGACGGCGACCGTCACCGACTCGATCGGCTCGGGCTGGTTCGCAGACGCCGCGCCGGCGTCGTGCCTGGACGCATACTTCCACGCGGCGAGGGCACCCCCGGTTCCGACGACCGTCGCGAGCAGCAGAACGGATCCGATCCGGCCACGACGACTCATGAGCGATGCCCTCCTAGCATATCCTCGAGCGCGATTCGAACTCGAACCACCACCTCCTGATTGACCGGGGCCAGCCCCAGCACCCAGTCGAGCCACAGCCCGTCAATCGCCGCGGCGATGGTCTCGCCGACGCCCGGAGGCAGCCCGTCCTCAGCGAGGCGCCGATGAAGGTCGCTATAGACCGCACGCATGGGCTCGATCAGGGAGGGGTTCTGCGCGAGAGCCGCAAACACGGCGGACGAGCTGTGCCGAAGCTGGTCCGTCCAGCCTTGGGCGTCCGAAAGGCAGTAGCTCAGCAGCGCCCGCGCCATGCGCCCCGGTCCTTCCGGGGCGCGCCCATAGGCTTCCATGTAGCACGCTCGCCAGTTCTCGGCGGAGCGAGCGACGAGCGCTTCGACCAGCCGGTCCTTGGTCGGGAAGTGATGCAGCAGACCCCCCTTGCTCATGCCCGCCTCGGCGGCGACGGCGTCGAGCGTCAGGTTGGCGATGCCCTGGCGCACGACCACCGCCTCCGCAGCGTCCAGCAGCTTGCCCGGCAACATGGTGTTCGCCCCCCTCATTTAGTCGATGATCCAACCGTCCAGACGGATTCGACCGTCCGGACGGTCTTTCAACGGCCCTTTCTCGGGATCCGTCGGGCCAGGCGGCTAAAAGGCCGAGCGCTAAGGGGAAACCGGCCGCTACTTCGGCCTAACTGAAGATCCCTATGGAAGGGTAAAGACCTTGATTTCGTCCCCGAGCGGGTATCCAAAGATCGAGTTGCCACCGGCTGCAACGGCAAGATACTGAACGCCGTCCACCTCGTAGGATATCGGAGGCGCGTTCACCCCGGCGTCGCACCGAAATCTCCACAGGACCTCTCCGGTCTTGGCATCGAACGCATCGAAATAGCCGTTGCCCTCGCCGACAAATACCAGGCCGCCTGCCGTCGCCAGAGCACCTCCGACCAAGGGCTGGTCCGTCTTCTTCTGCCACAAGATCTTTCCGGTCGAAGCGTGGATGGCGGTGAACGTCCCCCAGTGCTCGTCTCGGAGCGGAACGAAGAACGTATAGCTCTTCCACGGGCTGCTCGGTCCGGGCCCCAGCGTCCTCGATATATAGCGGGCCGGCATATGAAGCCCAGAGATGTACACGGCTTCCGTCTGGGGACTGAAGGCGACGGGCGACCACGAGGAGCCTCCCGTGGCCGACGGCGCGATACGAACCCCTCCTGCCGTAGGTCTGGCAAACAAATTCTCCTGAGGGACGAACGGCTCCGATCTCAGGAGCAGCTTTCCCGTTCTTCGATCATGGACGTAAAACCAGCCGGTCTTGCCAGCCTGCCCAACCGCTTTGAGGGTGCGTCCGTCCTTCGTCACGTCGAACAACACGGCCGGACTGGCGACGTCATAGCCCCAGCGATCGTGGGGCACCTGCTGGTAATGCCATTTGAGCCGGCCTGTCTCTGCGTCCAGTGCGACCAGACTCACCGTATAGAGATTGTCCCCGGGGCGAGTCGAATCATCCATCTGGGGCGAAGGATTTCCAGTTCCCACATAGATCAAGCCTAACTCCGGGTCGACCGCGGAGGCGGACCAGAGGGAGCCCCCGCCGGCCTTCCACGTATTCGGGAACTTCTTGAAGGCCTCCTTTTCCGCCGCCGTGTCACGATGAAGGTCTGCGCCATCCGGCGTCGCGGTTCGCCACTCTCCCTCCCAGCGCTTCTCGGGAATCGTGTACCATCGCCAGATCTCTCTCCCAGTCTCGGCATCGTAGGCGACCAGGAACCCGCGCAGCCCATGCTCCCCTCCGGAGATTCCGACGGCGGTGTGGACCTCCTGGTTCCCTTCTTTGATGTTCAGATGAAGTCCATACCCGACACCCATCGTTCCAACGATGACTTTCCCCTTGTACACGAGGGGGGCCATGTTGCTGCTGTATCCGGTGCCCCCTGTCACGATCCCCCCCTGCAACTCTCGGACGCCCAGCACCTCCCCGACCGTTTCCCGTTTCCCGGCTTCCGGATCCGCGATCGTGACATCCCACACCACCCGACCGGTCTTTTGATCGAGGGCGAGCAGCCGCGCGTCGATCGTCGTCGTGTACACCTTCCCATAACCTATGGCGGCTCCCCGGTTCGCCGGTCCACAGCAGAACTTCTCCGTGCGAAGCTTGTGCTCGTACCGCCATATCTGCGTGCCGTTGCGCGCGTCCAGCGCGACGACGTGGTTGAATGGCGTGGTCGCATACATGACCCCGTCGACCACCAGTGGGCTCGTTTGAAACGAGCCCACTTTCCCCGTCCGATAGGACCATTTGGAAATCAGCGCCTTGACGTTGGAGACCTTGATCTGGTCGAGCGGGCTGTACCGCTGATTGGAGTAGTCACGCCCGTACAGGAGCCAGTTCGTCGCGTCCTGGTACGCGTTGAGCAAGCGCGCATCGCTCACCTCTTCGGCGCCGATGCTTCCGAGCAGTTGAAGGGTGACCAGCCCGATCAGGACGACCATCAGCCATCGAGGGCGGCTCATCATACTCGCTTCTCCCTCTTCCCCCAGTACCTCGCGACTAAGGCTTCAAGAGGTCGCAGACCCTCGGCTCACTTCGACTTCGGGAGACTGTCCTACGGCCACGGCCTGAGTTAGGGCGATTCATAGCTGTCATCTTACCGTGTAAGTTGCCGGTGGCTGCCTCGCGTTCGGAGAGTACGATGTCGTCGTGATCTGTCAGAGGAGGCCGCGATGATCTCGGAGGCTGACGCGGTCGTCGTCGGTGCCGGCGCGCTCGGGCTGAGCACCGCGTTCCACCTGGCCCGGTTCGGGGTGCGGCGGGTCGCCCTGATCGACCGCTTCGCCCCCGGCTCGCAGACCTCGGCGAGAGCCGCCGGGCTGTTCAAGCTCGTCCAGGCCGACGAAACTCGCACGCGACTGGCCCGGCTCAGCGTCCAGAAGGTCACGCACTTCAAGGAGGAGACCGGCGTTCCGCTCGAGGTCGTTCGGTCGGGAAGCCTCCTGGTCTCGCGGACTCCCGAGCACGCCGCGCTGGTCCGGGAGGAGGCGCGGCAGTCGCAGGCCTGGGGAGTGGACCTCCAGCTCGTCGACGGCGACGAAGCTCACCGCCTGATGCCGCTTCTCGAGGGCCAGGGAATCCGGGCGGCGTGCCACACCCCGGACGACGTCTACATCGACGAGCCGTCGAGCCTGCTCCAGGCGTATCTGGAGGCCTGCCGCCGCCAGGGGGTCACCCTCATTCCAGAGACGCCCGTCACCGGTATCCGGGTGAAGGCGGGTCAGGTCGAAGGCGTGGCCACGTCCGCCGGCGAGATCAGCGCTCGGATCGTCGTCGATGCGGCGGGCGCGTGGGCCCGCGCGGTGGCAGAACTCGCCGGCGTGCGGGCGCCGATCGTCCCCGTCCGTCACCAGCTCTACATCACAGAACCGATCGCGGGGAGCAGGCCCGACCACCCGATCGTGCGGGTCGTCGACACCGCAGTCTACCTCCGGCCGGCGCGCGGCGGGCTCATGCTGGGCGGCTTCGAGTCCGATCCGCTGCCGATCGACCCGGGTGTTCCCGGCTTCTCGGTCGACGACGTCCCGCTCGACCTCGCCGTGCTGACCGGGCTCGCCGCAACGGTCGCGCGCCAGGTGCCTGCCATCCAGAAGAGCGCGGTGCGGGAGCACCGTGGCGGCCTCTTCACCATGACCACGGACGGGACGTTCCTCGTCGGCCCGGCGCCGGAGGTTCGGGGCTTCTGGAGTGCGACGGGGTGCAACGGCAGCGGGTTCTCTCTCTCGCCCGCGATCGGGCAGGTGCTCGCGGAATGGATCACGGCCGGGACGCCATCGATCGACCTGAGCGCTCTTCAGCCCGGGCGGTTCGCGGCGACAGCCCTGGGCGACGAACGCCTGCGCGCGGCGGCGGTCTGGCAGTACGCTCATTACTACGATCCAGGGGGGCCGCCTTCGCAGCGTAGAACCTGAGAGCAGGACGATCAGGCGACTCGTTCCCTCCCTCGTCTCCGACAAGCCCGGGACCCTGGAACTCCGCGAGCTCTCGCTCGCCATCAACTCACCCGACGGGGCGCTGATCATCGTGGGCTGCTCGCATCCCGGCATCGACAAGATCGTGGAGACGGCCTCCGCGATCAACCCGCGCATCCACTTCGTGGCTGTCGGCGTGACTCGGGCTGACCTGATTTTCTCAGCGCTTCTGCCGCGATCGGCATGCCGAGGTGGCGCTGGTACGTCTCTAGCTCCGACCGCTCGATGCATGGCCCAGCCCAAGATTGACGCATGGCTCGTGCCGCCACATAATTCTCCGCGGCAAAAGCGTGCGGCGGATCGAAAGGAGAAGTCTGATGTCCAACACTGTCCGGCTTCACCGAGTGCTCCGTGCGACGCCCGAGAAAGTCTATCGAGCATTCCTCGATGCTGACGCAATGGCCAAATGGCTGCCGCCGAACGGCTTCACGGGCAAGGTTCACCACATAGATGCCAAAGTCGGCGGCACCTACAGGATGTCCTTCACGAACTTCACCACAGGCCACAGCCACTCCTTCGGCGGAAAATATCTTGAACTGGTGCCACATGAACGCATTCGCCACACGGACAAATTCGACGACCCGAACCTCCCCGGAGAAATGCAGACGACGGTATCGTTGAAGAAGGTGTCCTGCGGTACTGAGGTGAACGTAGTCCAGGAAGGGATACCTGAGGCCATTCCACCAGAGGCTTGCTACCTGGGCTGGCAAGAATCGCTCACGCTTCTTGCGCAACTCATCGAAGCCGAGATTCCGGGGTGACTGGGGGAGTGCTCAACCTCATCGCGACCGCTTGCAGGGACGACGCATGACCCGGAAGCCCTCGTCGGTTCGTGCTGTCCGCTTCCCCGCCGCTTATGGCGCGCCGGGCGGACCGGACAGTCTTTTTCCATGGAGTTACGTCGAGGAACGTGTCCGGGTCGCGTCGAATTACTGGGTCACGACGGTCGGGCCGAAGGCGCGGCCGCATGCGCGGCCCGTCGACGGCGTGTGGATCGACGGCGCTCTTTGCTTCGGTGGTTCGCCGGAGACGCGGCGGGTGCGCAACCTAATGGCAAACCCGTCGATCTCCGTCCATCTCTCGAGCGAAGCCGAGGCGATCATCCTGGAAGGCACTGCCGAGTACGTCACGAATCCGTCACATCCCCTCGCTGCGCGGTCCATGGCCGCGTCGAAGGAAAAGTACCCGCAGTACGTTTCGGGAAACGACGTCTCATTCCAGCCGTTCTGGGCTCTGCGCCCGACCACGGCCTTCGCCTGGACGCTCCAGGGCTTTCCACGGGGCGCTACGCGCTGGCGCTTCGAGAAGAGCTGAGATCGCCGCTGTGTGATCGCCTCCAACCTGCGTTGAGTGCGACGCCTCACCGGGCGGCGGCGCCGGGGTTCGGTGGTGGTCCACTCCGGCCGGAGGCGCGCGCCCATCCTTGATCGCAGATCTTATCCACATGTTCACAGTTATCCACAGACGCCAGAACTGCACAGCGTGGCGCGGTCTCGCAGTTACGGTCGCCCAAAAGTGACGGTCTGGCCGTCCGCCGCGGGCATAGGCGCCCAAATTCCTCATTCGGGCGGGGCGCGGATAGCCTCGAGGAGCGCGCACATGCATTTTGATGGGGGGCAACCCACACCTTGACATTTCCCGATCGCGCGGTCATTACTTCGGCGGACGCTGCTGGTGTCATGGGATTAGCGGGCGACGTGGCCGGAGAGTAGGCATGGCGAGGAAAAAATCGCCTCGTGCGCCCCGCGCGGCGGCCCGTGACCGAGGTTCGCCAGCGGCGACACCATCCCCGATCAACAAGGCAGCTGGCGAGCCAGGCAAGGCTTTGCCTGGTGACGCGCGCGCCGCCACTACCCCGCCGTCGAGGGACACCTTTCCGGTTGTCGGCATTGGAGCCTCTGCCGGCGGGTTGGAAGCATTCTCTGAGTTGCTGTCGCATCTGGCGGTCGAGGCGACGATGGCCTTCGTGCTGATCCAGCACCTCGACCCGAAGCATCCGAGCATCTTGAGGGAGATCCTGTCCAGAACGACCCGGATGCCGGTCGTCGAGGTGACGCACAGCACGCGCGTCGAGCCCGGCCATGTGTACGTCATGCCGTCGAACGCGCGCATGACCATCGCCGGCCGGGTCCTGAACCTGGCACCGCGGTCCGAAGATCGGGGACCGCACATGCCGATCGATCACTTCCTGCGCTCGCTCGCCGAAGACTTGGGGAGCCGGGCGATCGGCGTGATTCTGTCGGGAACCGCGTCAGATGGCGCACTTGGGCTGAAGGCGATCAAGGCTGAGGGCGGCATCACGTTCGCGGAGGCCCCACAATCGGCAAAGTTCGACAGCATGCCGCGGAGCGCTGTGGCCTCGGGCGCGGTCGATTTTGTCCTTCCGCCGAAAGCCATCGCGCAGGAGCTGACGAGGATCGGTCGCCATCCCTACCTCGTCCAGACCGAGGCCGTGGCGTCCCCCGAGCCTCTGGCCAGCGGCCCCGCGCCCCTCGACCAGATCCTCCGGATGCTGCGCGAGAAGAGCGGCATCGATTTCGCGCTGTATCGGCAGACGACGATCAGGCGCCGCATCGGTCGGCGCATGATGATTCACGGCTTGGACACGCTCGAGAGCTACGTCCACTACCTCGAGGGGCACCCCTCCCAGGTGCACGCGCTGTACAACGACCTGCTCGTGAACGTGACCAGATTCTTCAGGGATCCGGAAGCGTTCCAGCTCCTGCAGCGGCGCGTCTTTCCGAGCATTCTCAAGCAGCTGCCGGCGGACGCACCGATCCGCGTCTGGGCGCCGGGGTGTGCGACGGGAGAGGAAGCCTACTCACTGGCCATGGTGCTGCTCGAGTCCATTGACGACGCGGCCGGCCCCGTCCCGATCCAGCTGTTCGGAACCGATGTCAGTGAAACCGCGATCGTGAAGGCGCGCGCCGGGATCTACCCGGAAAATATCGAGCTCGACGTCACGGCGGCGCGGCTGCGGCGCTTCTTCGTGAAGCTCGATGGCCAGCATCAAGTCCGCAAGGCGGTGCGCGAGCTCTGCGTCTTCTCGAGGCACAATCTGGCCACCGATCCGCCCTTCTCGAAGATGGACCTCATCGTGTGCCGCAACGTGCTCATCTACCTGGAGCCGGAGTTGCAGAAGCGCGTGTTGTCGATCTTCCATTATGCCCTCAAGGACCCCGGCTTCTTGATGCTGGGGGTGGCGGAGACCGTCGGATCCATGTCGGATTTCTTCTCCCTAGTCGACAAAAAGCACAGGGTCTACGCGAAGAGACCGACCTCGAGAAGATTCGACCTGGGCGTGACCGGTTTCGATCAACGCCTCGAGAAGATCGGAATCGGCAGGATTGCGAGGCGTGCGGGCGAGGCCGGCGGCGGTCCGTCGGACCTCTTGCAGGAGGTCGACCGGATCCTGCTCAGCAGATACGTTCCCGCCGGCGTCCTCATCAATGAGGCCTCAGAGATCCTTCAATTCCGTGGCCACACGAGCCCATATCTCGAGCCCGCCCCCGGGCAGGCAAGCCTCAACCTCTTGAAGATGGCTCGGGAAGGCCTGCTGATGGAGCTACGCGTGGCGATCGACAAGGCGCGGAAGCAGAACGCGCCGGTCAGACGGGAGAAGGTCAGCATCAAGCAGGACGGCGCGTTGACCCAGGTGACGCTCGAAGTCATCCCGGTGAGCGGACCCGCCCGGGAGCGCAATTACCTCGTGCTCTTTGAGCGTGTTCTCCCACCGGAGGAGCCGCGCGCACCGGGGAGCACGGCTCCCGGCGCGACCCTTCGCTCGAGGCGGACAGCCACGGAGCGGCAGACCGAGAACCTCCGCCGGGAGCTCACCGCGACCAAGGAGTTTTTGCAGTCCATCATCCAGGAGCGGGAAGCGGCCAACGAGGAGCTGCAAGCGGCCAACGAGGAGCTCCAATCGAGCAACGAAGAATTGCAGAGCACGAATGAGGAGCTCGAGACCGCGAAGGAGGAACTCCAGTCGGTCAACGAAGAGCTCACGACCGTGAACGAGGAGCTGCAGCACCGAAATGTCGAGCAGTCCCAGCTCAACAACGATCTGAACAACCTGTTCGCCGGCGTCAATATTCCGATCATCATGCTCGGCAGCGACGGGCGGATCCGGCGGTTTACCCGTATGGCGGGAGAGGTGTTCAGCCTCATCCCAGCCGACCTCGGACGTCCGATCGGGGACATCAGATTGCTTCCGGATCTAGCCGACCTGGAGCAGGTGTGCAAGCACGTGGTCGATACGACGACCGTCGCCGAGCGCGAGGTCAGAGACCGCGACGGCCGTTGGTATTCTCTGCAGGTTCGGCCGTACACGACGGCGGACAACCAGATCGACGGCACGGTGATCACGTTCGACGATATCAACGCGCTCAAATCGAGAGTCGACCAGGCCACCTCCACACGCGACGACGCCCATACGATCGTGGACAGCGTGCCGGTGCCGCTCATGGTGCTCGACACAGAGCTGCGCGTCGCGTGGGCCAGCCGCTCGTTCTATGAGACCTTCCAGGTCACGCCCGAGGAGACCACCGAGCACTTCATCTACGAACTGGGAAACGGCCAGTGGAACATCCCGGCGTTGCGGAAGGCGCTCGCGGAGGTGTTCGAGAAAAACGTCGGGTTTCAGCAGTTCGAGGTAGAGCACGACTGGGGCCGCGTCGGGGCCAAGACCATGCTGCTGAACGCGCGCCCGATGCCCAGGGAGGACAAGGCGAGGCGCATGATCCTCCTCGCCATCGACGACATCACCGCGCGGCGACAGGCAGAGCGGGGACCACGGACCCCAGGGTGAGCTTCGGCATGAGCAGCGCGGCCGAACGCTTGACCGAGATCCTTCTCCTGATTTTCTTCCCGACGATCCTCTGGCCCCTCGCGAGTTCCTTTAGGAGAGGGCGAGGACGCGCCGGCTCGCGACAAGCACGGCGCTGTTGACGACCATGGTGCTGCCCGACGCCAGCGTGTACGTGGCCACGATACCGAGCCGGTCCAGCGCGGCGCCCACGACAAGGAAGAAGACGGCGAACGCGAAGGAGCCGACGATCCCGCCCAAGAGGATCCGAATGCTCACCTCCGCCCCTTCGGTCCGGTGAGCGAACGCAGCCAGGACGAGTAAGAAGACGGGCACGGGCGAGAGGAGCCCGCTTAGCGCTGGTCCGAGCCAGCTGGCCGCGCCGGTTAGCAGCAGCACCACGGCCGTCCCCACGGCCATGCGAAGCGGGAGGTCCCATCCCCGCGGTGAGAGGCCGCGGCCGGGGAGGGCCGTGGCGGGCATCGCGATCGCCGACAGCGCGAGAACGACGCACACGAGCGCGAAGGCCAGCGGCAGCGATGGAGGCACCCGGCGCAACGCGGCCCCACAGATGAGGAATGCGAGGAGACCCGTCCCCGTGCTCACGGGCCACGAAGCGGCGTGCGCGATACGCGCGTAAGTGAGGCAGCAGATCGCCATTGCCGCGAGTCCGAAGAGCGTCCCGACGGCGGCGTCAGCGGCGAAAGCAGGTCCCTGCTCGAGCGCCAGGAACACCGACACAGGCCCCGAGGTCAGCGGGAAACCTGCAAGCCACCCGGCCACGCCGGGCCCCCAGCGGCGCGCAACGAGGGTCGCGATGGCGATGAGGGCGGGGGTGATGACAAGCTTCACGAGCAGGATCTCGGCGTGCACCGCGTGGCGACGCTAGCACGCACCGTCGACATACGTCAAATCATGATCTCGCCGGTTCATCACCCGACGCGCAATCACGAAAGCCCCGATGTGGTCGTTCAGGTCAAGGCCCAGTAACGAGGTCTCGGACGGCGCCGTCTACTTGACGATCAGTCCAGTCGGCGCCGCAGGAGGGGCGGTGTCTGGAGAACCCGATGGGAGACACCCGATGTAACTCTTCGCAACGACGACATGGTCGAACTTCATGTCTTGCTTGAACCCCGGGGGATCGTCGGGGGAGTAATTCTGAAGCCAGATCCAGTTGAGGTTGAGACTCGAATCGCTCCGCCATCGGAATCCCTCAAAGGGGCTGCCGCTCGGGTCCTGGGTGAAAATCCCGCCCGACCACCGGCCGTTCGGAAACCCGTGGCCAAGGTGGCTGACTTTGACTCCGTCAAGCCAGATCGCATGCTCGCCGTTCGAGGCGCTGATCGGATTATTGAGCCTGACCATATGCTCCACGCACGTCCATTGACCGGCTTTCGCCTGCACAGCCGGATCATCGAGGAGGAAATTCCCCCAGTACCTTCCGTCTCTCGAGACACGCATGTCCATCCAATAGTCGTAGTGATCGAGGCGGTATGTAACGTTGTTTTGCTCAGCCGCCGCGCTGAACCGGTCATGACCGACGGGCTTGACCCCCGCCTGGGGATTCGGCCAGGAGAGCGGCGGGTTGTAACCTCCGACCCAGATCCCGGTGTGGTGGTACCTGCCGCTCGCGGGGTACTTGATGTAGTAGCGGACATAGAGCCTGTCGTCGACGCCGGGGCTCAGCCGCTTGTAGAGATGGCCGCCGTCATTGACTCCGCCACCCGCCCACGGGATGTTGAGCGAGTGCCTGCCGGAGCTGCCGGCTGGAACATCGGAACTGAACGACATGACTGAACCATTGAGGATGTCCGTCCACCTGTTGAAGAGCTCGGTCAGCGTGGCCTCCTCGAACTTTTCGACAAAGATCACGTCGGGGTGATTCTCGATGCCCACGTCTCCCGGGTAGAGCGCAGCGATTCCGTCCGCGGAGGCATCGGGAGCGACGTGAAGAACGCAGACGGTGAGGACCAGCCCGAGGGTCCGAAGGAGAACGACGCGCCTGATGGCGGACGCGGGCGTGCAGCGCATGGTGATCCCCTTCTTCCGGATGACCACCATAGTTCCCGAGGAGCCCGCGCTCCGGGAGCGCGTCCGCTGCCTTCCTTCGGTAGCCCGGCTGTCAGGTGCATCACCTGACCCGCGGCTTTGCGTCCCCGCCTCGCGGCAGGTTTGCCCTTTCGGGAAGGGGTCTCCGCGTCAAGGAGCGTGCAGCCGATATGCCAATGCGGAGCTCGCTCCAGGCCTATCGGGAGGCGCGCGAAATCCCAGCGGTTGCCGTCAGATGGGTGCGGAGTCAGCTCCCGGACGCTCTGTGGAAAAGTCAGGAGACCGCGGCGGTGGTGCGGCTCTGTGGACAGCGTGACACTGTGAACGCGAGGGCCGCTGCTTCGAGCAGCGACGCGGCGGCCTGAGGTATCTGAGACCACTCAGAGTCAATGACGAGGCTCACGTACTATGCCCGCTGGCCCTCTCGGTGGACATCGGCCTTCCCGCACCAGGGCTCCCCGTCCTTTCGGGAGGCGCGGACGGAAATGCCCCGCTACGAACCCAACAAAAATAAGTTGGTGGCCCCAACGGGATTGGAACGTCTGTTTCAGCCTTGAGAGGGCCAGCCCATGGGTAGTGGTTTCACCAACTTCCACGCCGGGTGCCACGACCCGGTGCCACTCGAGGCCCCGATCTGCTCCGAGGATGCCGCCGCTCATTCATGATCTCGCCGGCCTAGTGTCCCAGCCGCATATAGCGCGGCAGGAAGAGCGCCAAGTCCGGGACCAGGAAGAGCAGCACCACCAGCAGGATCATGAGGAGCACGTAGGGCGTGGTGCCGAGCGTCACATCGCGCGCCGTCGTCCCCGGCATCAGCCCCTGGATAACGAAGAGGTTCAGACCCACTGGCGGCGTGATCAGTCCGATCTCGAGCCACACGACCATAATGATGCCGAACCAGATCGGGTCGAAGCCGAGCTTGGTCACCAGGGGAAACAGGATGGGCAGGATGATGATCATCACCGACAGCTCTTCCAGCGCGTAGGCGATGACCAGGAGGACGAAGAAGATCAGCGCGAAGAAGGCCCACGCGGGCAGCTTGAGACCGACTACCGCCTCGAACAGCGCCGAGGGGGCGCCGAGCAGGGCGAACACGTGGGAGAACATGGAGGCGAAGATGATGATGAGCATCACCATCGAGGTCGTCCGCACCGTGGCGTGGAAGGCATCCCGCAGCGCGCGCCAAGTGAGGTTCCCCGTGAGCGCGGCGAGGAGGAGACTCACCAGCGAGCCCAGCGCCGCGGCCTCGGTGGGTGTCACGATGCCCGCGTACATGGAGCCCAACACGACTACGATCAGCACCGCCACCGGCGCCACCTCGTAGAGCGAGCGGAGCTTATCGAGAAACGAGCCATGGTCCGCCGCGGACCGCGGCGCCGTCTCGGGCCAGATCAGGGCGTAGGCGATCACGAAGCCGGCGAAGAGCAGCGCCAGCACCGCACCCGGGATCATCCCCGCCATGTAGAGATGCCCGATAGAAGTCTCGGTCATGACGCCGTAGATGATCATGGGGATCGAGGGCGGGATGAGGATGCCCAGGGTGCCGCCGGCGGCCAGCGAGCCGAAGATGAAGGGGCGATAGTAGCTGCGCCGCTCCATCTCGGGGATCGCGATCATGCCGATGGTGGCGGCGGTGGCCACGCTCGAGCCCGAGATCGCCGCGAAGATCGCGCAGGAGAAGATGCTGGCCACGGCCAGGCCGCCGGGTAGGAAGGAAACCCAGCGCGCCACTGCGGTGTAGAGGCCCTTGCCAATGCCCGAGTGGAGCAGGATCCCGCTCATGAACACGAACAGCGGGACGGCGACGAAGGAAAAACTGGTCGCGTTGGACCAGGCGATGGAGCCAACCACGCCCAGGCCAACCGTGAACCCCTTGAGCCAGAGCAGGCCCAGGACGCCGACGAGGCCCAGGGAGAGGGAGACCTCGAACCCCATGGCGAACAGCACGAACAGCAGCGCGATGAGGAGCGTGCCGAACGCGGACTCGCTCACTCGCGCCCTTCGGTCAGCGTCACCTCGTCACAGTCGCCCGGGGGACCCAGGACCGCGCGCACCTGGCGCCCCAGCGCCACCAGCATGGTCAGTGCCATGAGCCCGAGGCCTGCGGGGATGAGGAGCATCGGCACCCAGAGCGGATAGAGCATGACGGCCGAGACGCGCCCGTAGCGGAAGGCGGTCAGGGCCGATTCCCCCGTGACCCACATGACCACGCCGAGCAGGACCACGCCCACCAGGAGCGTCACGGCCCTGAGCCACGCCCGCGTCGGCCCGGCCAAGTGCGCTGTCACGAGGTCGATACGGACGTGGGCGCCGGAGGTGAACGTCCAGGCGAGCCCCCCAAAGATGATGAGCACCTCGAGGAAGCTCGCCAGCTCGTCCACGAAGAGCTGCGGCTGATTGAAGAAGTAGCGCATGAGGACGTCGAGGGAGATCAGGAGCACGATAACGAGCGTGGCTAGGCCCGCCAGCAGGCCCGCCACCCGCGCCGCCCGCGCGATCACCGACCCAGGGCCTTCAGCGCCAGCTCGAACCCGCGCCTGCCGTCGGCGCCCGTGCGCGAGAGCCACGTGTCCCAGGCGCCCCGCGCCAGCTTGCGGGCCTTCTCGATCTCCTCCTTGGGAGGATCGACGATGGTCATGCCGAGCTCGGGCAGGCGCTTGCGCGCCCGCTCGTCCGCCGCGATCGCGTCGGCCCACTCCTTGTTCTCGAGATCGACAGCCTTCATCGAATCGAGCACGATCTGCTGGAGGTCGGTGGGCAGCGCGTCCCACGCCTTCTGGTTGACCACTAGCCATTCCATCGCGGCGCCAGCGAGGAACCAGTAGTCGAGGTACTTGGCCACCTCGTAGAACTTCATGGGCTCGGCATTGGTGGCGGAGGTCATGGCGCCGTCCACCGTCTTCTTCTCCAGCGCGGAATAAACCTCGCCGAAGGCCATGTTCACCGGCGCCGCGCCGAGGATGCGGGCGACGTTGGCGGAGTCGGTGCCGTACACACGCACCTTCTTGCCCTTCCAGTCGGCCACCGTGCCGATGGGGACGGTGGAGAAGATCTGCTGAGAGGGCCAGGCATGAATGGACAGGAGCCTGAGCCCCTTCTTTGCGAACATCTCCGCGTAGAACGGGCGGAGCTGCAGGGCCGCCTTGCGGTGCTCTTCCACGCTCCCGGTCATGAAGGGCAGCTCGAGCGGGCCAATCTCCAGGAGCACGTCGGTCAGGTACGATGCCAGAACGGTGCCGATCTCAGAGCGCCCGTCCAGGAGGGCGGGGAGCAGCTCGAACGAGGGGTAGAGCGAGGAGGCGGGGTGGATGCGGATCTCCATCCGCCCGGCGGACTTCTCCTTCACCTTGGCCGCGAAGGCGGTGTAGTTAACCGTGTGGAAGTACGTCGGCGCTGCCACGGTGGGCAGGTTCCACACCACGGTCTTCTGCTGGGCGCGGGCCGGGGCCTGCCCGGCGAGCAGGCCCGCCGCCAGGGCCAACGCCGCCGCGCCCGCCACGATCCACCGATACCGCTGCATAAGCTCCTCCTCTCTCAGATGGGCTGCACCAAGCTCTCGACGACCGCGCCCACTATCGGTCCTGATCCAGACACAATCCCGGCTCGATGATAACTCTCCGACTCTTCCCCTTGCGCCTCGCCCCGCAGGAGCCGCAGCACCAGCTCCGTCTTCCGCGATGCGCTCCAGCGCTCCGGCAGCTCGTTCTGCTCCGCCGCCGGCGGATCACTACCAGGAGGAGTCGTTGCCTTCCGCCGCTTGTCCCGCATGCCCGGCCTCCTTAGCTGCCGTCATCGTAGTCGAGACGGTATCCAAAGAAACCGGGTCCGATTTAATCTGATCGACCAGGGCAGCTCGCTCGCCGGCGAGCACCCGTCCGCCGTGGGTCGAAGCCGGCACACTCTGGCCAGGCCGAAGGACGCGCACGTCATTACGAAGCGTGACGGTCGGGGGCTCGGTGCGGCCGCGGACCTTGGAGAGGCGTGTCAGCTCGGCTCGGCCTGCCCGCAGCTCCTCTGGTGAGCGATTGATCGGGTGCCAGGCGGCCCCGAACTGGACGGTGCGGCGGAGCGCGGCCCTGCTGTGCCCCCCGACCCAGATCGGCGGGTACGGCTTCTGCAGCGGTTTGGGCTCGAAGACGAGTCCGCTGAACTGCGTGTACTTACCAGTAAACGACGGCTCCCGACTGGTCCAAAGCTCAAGAAGAACGCTAGAGGTGACTTCTTCCGTTGCACTCGCTGTGGCGGCAAGCACTACTACTCCCCCGACAAAGGGGCGCTCCAGTGTTTCGGGGCTTCGAAGCCGGGCCACCGTTCTACCGATTGAAGAGAAAGTTGGCTCTCGCCAAATAGGAGGCGAAAGAGAACAGGCCGAGCGATAACCTGCCCGGCCCGTCACAAGCGGCGGCTGCTCGCGAAGTGTAGTGAAACAAGCGAACGATTAGCTCGCGGGTCGACCCCTCGGCGATGGAGATTTCTTGAGTGCTACAATGCCTTCGCCGCTTTCATCACGTCTCTCTTCGCCCTCAGCGCCAGACGCTCTGCTTTGTAGGACGATCCAGAATTATTCATCGTGTGAATCGCCGTGCGGCTCACCTTGACGGCGTGGCGGATCGCGTGGTCCATCCGCTTCTTCCACCGGGATACGTGCTTCCCAGCACCCGCCTTCGCGAATTTGACCATCAGTCCGTTCATCGTTGTGCCCTCCTAACTTCAGCCTCTCACGGCAGGGACGGATCCCGGAAACAATTCGAGACGTAGGTGTCGTCGCCCTGCCAGGCGGAACGTCCCCCGCGAAGCCTTACGATTTCCCACCCTTGATGAGTCTGCCGATGAGTCCGAGAATGACTCCCCCGACCACGACCGAGACCGCGAAGCCGATCAGGGCGAGCGGCTCGATCCAGTCGGCCGCGCGTCTGGCTGTCAAGAGTCCGCTCGGCGTCTGGAAACGCGCCAACGCCTCGGGTGCGAGCCGGCGCGATTCCCAGAGGACGTGCGCCGTGGCGAGCGTGCCGTGCCCGCACAGGGTAAGCTCCGTCACCGCCGTGAACCAGCGCAGATCGAACTCCGCACCTCGCGGCGCAACGAATGCTGTTGCCGGAAGGTTCATTTCGCCGGCGACAGCTCGCATTCAGTCCGGCTCCCGAGACGCGTCGAGGAGATAGACCGCGGCCTGGTTGCCCGTGAAGGGTCGGTCGGTAAAGACGTCGACCTGAAAGACCGCGATCCCGTCGTTCATAGGGCTAACGTGGCATCGCCGGAGAACAATAGACGCAGGATCGCGAGCGAGTCAACATTGCGATGTTTGGAGTCGGCTTCGTCGAGACGGCCGGCTCGAGGAGACGCAGGCCGCGATCTCCCAGCTCAACGGGCGCGAGCGCGACGACCCACGGATCACGGTCGACGACCAAAACGGCGGTCGACGGCTCCCGTCGCCTATCGGACAGACATGGAAAGCTGTCGCGCAAAGAGCAATCGAATCCCAATTTGGTGGCCCCAGCGGGATTCGAACCCGCGTCTCGGTCTTGAGAGGGCGAGCCCACGGATAGTGATTTCACCGACTTCGACGCCGGGTGCCACGGCCCGGTGCTACTCGAAACCGCGGCCTACGCCCTACAACGAGTGCGCCGACGGCGAGGACGCGGGCGACGCGCTTCATTTTGGTGCGTTCCGCGTGGTGCGTTCCGCGCTCGCATCATTCGGATCACCTCATCCGCCCGCAGCAGTAGCGACGGTGGGATCGTCAACCCGGGCCAGGGGTGCACGCGTCGGATCAGTCACACCCCCCCGAGCCTCCGCTTCCTCGCTCTGGACATCTTCTTCACTTCGATTTCGCGGCGACTCGCTGACGACCGGTCTCGGTATGGTTCGGCGTAGACTAATCTAACCGGAAGGCGGCCACGGGTGTATCTTGAGGCGCAACCGCGATTATGCATCGAGAGCCGCCGATCAATCGAGTTCGTGATGCCGGTGTAGAAGGTCCCGTCAGCGCACTCGAGTACGTAGCAGAACCAACGGTCCTTCCCTCGCACGAGGTCACCCTTTGGAGCCTTCACTTCTTGCGGTAGATGTTCAACCCGACTTTTTCCTCCCGATCGGGGACCGAGACACTCCCTTCGGTCGAAGCAATGATGATGGTCTTGCCCGAAGAGGACGGCACAAATTCCTTCGACAAATCCACCTTGATCGTAAGGATGTTCCCGTCGACGGTCATCTGTACGTTCTTCATAAGAAGATCTCCCGCGGGAGAATATCTCCCGCGGGCGCCGGTCAAGTTTCTGTGGGAGCAGCTCAGCTCGCCGACGTGTTCACGTGGATCACGCCAAGGACAACAAGGTGATGGTGCCGTCCTGGTTTTCGATGATCCGCTGATATCGGGGGGCGATCCACGCTCCCTTCGGAGACCGAACGTACCACTGCGCTGTCCCGTCGGTGCCGAGTCACCCGGCCGTAATCGCCTGGTGCGAACGTCGCCCTATCCGGACGGGACTCGTCATTGTTGCGTCGGCTCAGCCTCGCACTCATCGCGTGACGGCTTCACACGGCGCACGCCAAAGCCGCACACTTAGCGCAGAACTTCTGGTCGGCCAGCTTCTCGTGCTGGCACCGGGGACACTTCACGCCCAAGCCTCCAGGCAGCCGGACCGGGAAAGGTCGGAAGTGCGCCGAGATTAGCCCGCCCGAGGAGAGAGGTCAACCACCTTGACAACCTCTAGGTGGGCGCAGATGATCTCGTCACCGCCTTGACCGTCGGCCCCGCGCGGAGCCTGAATGGCCCTGGATCAGCTTTCGGGCCTCTTTTCCCCCAGGGTTCGCCTATGCGGTCGGCCGCTCTGCCTCCTCAGCCCCATCCTTCTGCTTTTGCTCCTTCAAACCACATGCGCGGAGGCCACCGGGATTCCCGCGTTCAACTTGACTGCGGTGTGGCCCGATGCCGAGGACGACGACGGCGAAAATGTAGCCCGGTCTGACGGGGCCGCTCCGATTGCAGGAGGTCGCGCCGATCCCGTGCTGGTCGGGTCGCGCGAGGTAGCGTCGTGATTCAGCATGAGATCGTGCTTGTTCCCAAAGGTGTCTAGCCTCGCGCCCAGGAGTCTCCGCGGCCCGCCCGGCAGAGAGTGGCGAGTAGTGACGAACCCTACGATCTCACTTGCCTCAATCTCGCCTCGATTTGCGGGAGGCTCCTGTCTTCCGCACAAGCAGAGATCTCAGCCTGGATCCACGAGGGCCGCCGGCTCTCCTCAGGCGCCCTCTAAACGGCTTCACCAAGAGGTGACGGCGTGTCTCCGTGAAGGTCCGCTAGGCTGCCCAATGCTCCTATCGTCACGAAGGAGGGCCGTATGAAGCTGTGGCGCATTACTCTTGTTCTAGCTATCGCAATATCGGCCGCCGATCTCGTTAGCGCTGCTCCCGACGGCAAGATCGTTATTGCCCAAGGGACCGATCCAAGCACTCTCGATATGACGAACCACCAAGAGACACCGGCGGCGAACGTCGGCGCTCAAATCTTCGAGACGCTCGTCGAGCGAAATGAAACCCTCCAGCCTGTCCCAGGCTTGGCCGCGGAGCTGCCGAGAGCCATCTCTCCGACCCTGTGGGAGATCAGGCTTCGGAAGGGCATCAAGTTCCACAACGGAGAGGACTTCAAGGCGGAGTCGGTAAAGTTCAGCATCGAGCGCCTCATTAATCCCGCAAACAAGCTCCGCGGCGCGCCGCGTCCA